>Ga0210046_1000002_pt1 | contig 420872 bp, 378 predicted proteins | sample CryGeyCG2114_250_FD_185461 | JGI IMG/M metagenome (GOLD analysis project Ga0210046, IMG submission 185461) | Groundwater microbial communities from aquifer - Crystal Geyser CG18_big_fil_WC_8/21/14_2.50 (SPAdes) (version 2) | ecosystem: Environmental > Aquatic > Deep subsurface > Groundwater ...
AGATTTTAAGCTGGTCAGGGCTCCCTTCTTCAAGTATTTTTTGAGCGTGAAGGGCCGCTCCAACTGTGGGATAAGAGCGCTGAATGATTCTGCCTGTGCGAAGATTGCGCAGGTGATAAAGCAGGGTACTGGTATGCTGGTAAACCCCAATGTAGGGCGTAGGGTAAAATACGGATTCTCTCATTTAGGGCCTCCCATCTGTTTTTCGCGCAGGGCATGAAGTTCTTCGAGATTGTTCTGAGCAAAGAGATCCATCTGGCGCACCAGCTTTGGGACTTCGCGCCGAACATAGGCATTAGCTTTCCGTGTGGCCTGTTCCAATTGCATTGCCGCTTCCGCTGCGGATTGGAGCTTTGCCTGACGTTTGCGGTACTGCTCTGATTGAGGGCAACTGCTCCAGTGCGGGGTATGGGTTCCGTGCTCAAAGAGCTTTGCGCGGATATGCCCATTGATCGGCATGTTTTTCCCGTTTTTGGTCTTGACCCAGGTTATTTCAGCCTGACAAGAAGAGCACGTCGCCCAGTTTTTAGGACAAGTACAAAAGCGTTGGGGGGTATTGCATTTGCAGATGGTCAGATTCATGCTTCGGCCCCCTGTTCCCATATGTGTTGTTTGGCCAAACACGGGCGGCAGGTGACAGGTTCAAAAGTAGGAACCCAGCTTTCACTTCCGCCCTGCCGTGAGGGTAGAAGCTTTCCACAAATTGCGCGATCCAGGATAGAGTTCTTGTGAGCAAGATGAACTTTTGCCCACTTGTTTTGTTTATTTGTTTTACGAATAAAGTTTTTCATGGCCTATACCCCCAAGTCTTTCCAGGCAGCTTCAATATCTGCCGCGCTCGGACTTTCACCTTTGGCAATCATGGTAGCCAGACGCAAAACCTTTACAACAGAGCGCAAAGCACCAGCCCGACGGCCAATGTCTTTGAGCCAGGTCAGGGAATCTTCATCGCTCACACCGAAGATATTGGCCAGACGTTCGATATCTGTCTTGGTCGGCTTGGTAAGCCGAACACGCTTACCAATGCGGGAAAAGAGGCGATCCAGGTATGGGGCCATGTTTCCGCCTGTCATGCGTGAATAGACTGCTTCATTGCCCACCAGAGCGATACCGATTCCGGTCGCATCATGAATAGAGCGAATCGTATCCAGGGCTGCGGTTGACAGGTGCTGAGCTTCATCAATAATGAGCAGACCTCCCGATGAAGCAACGCGGCGAACCACTTCACGCATCATCCGGCCTGCCCCTTGGGGCGGGTTTTTCATTCCCAGGGCAAAGCAAATCTCTTCAAGACTGGCCGCAACGCTGGCAGAAGCCGGGGTCATAGTGGCGATCCAGACATTGGGAAAACGACGCTGATATTCCAGATTGGCCGTGGTCTTACCCAGCCCAGCCCCACCATAGACAATGGCAATATCCCCGGCCAGCTGGGCATAACCCAGAGCAGAAATAATCCGCTCTGCGGTACCCGTACTGACCCAGCCCGGTACCGGCGGGAGTTTGGATTGCTGCATTGAAGCAGCAACTTGAGCCATCAGCCACTTTTCCAGTTTTTCGAGCTGAGCTGAAGGATCGGCCCCGTAGGTACCATTCAATAACTGGGTCAGCGTGGTTGGGCTGACCCCCATTTCTTTGGCTGCCGCGCCTTGGCTGATGGCCCGACGCTGGATTTCTTCACGAACTCTTGCGAGTGTTTGATTTTCTTTCAGTACCTGTGTCATAATTTCCTCACGTTTATGTATAGTTTTTGCCGCCCTTTATGGGCTTTTTTTTATGAGCGTTTTGCGAAGGTTTCGAGCGCCCAGGCATAACCTGCCAGAACACCCAGCGAACCGCACAGCAAAGCTGTAGTGACTATATTCAATCCAATCCATTCAATGCTGTTCACTGATTTCTCCTTTCTTAATCTATTTCTATGGGGCGAATATTCTGCAAAAGGTGCAGTTGTGACGCGATAAATCGCTCATCTGGACGCAGATCGTCATCTTCTTCGAGTAGGTCAGGGCCATTGGCAACCTTCAGAGAGCGCTTTGGCTTCTCAAATACAGGGGCAATCACACCAGCTTCAGGCGATTCTGAAGGGGTGATTCTGGGCAGCATTTGAGCCGCTTCGATTAGGCTCATCTTCTGCTCTGCCTTGATTTGCTCTTTGACAGCTTTCACGCGGCGGTTGTTGGCGCGGATATGGTCTTTGGCTGATTGAGCATCCATAAAGCTGATCCGAGTGCTGGCAGCTTCTCCGATAAACTCACCCGAAAGGCTGTAGACATAGACTGCTTTGGTTAAGTCTTCAGGGTCAAAGCGAATAACCACTTTATGCCCAGCATAACCAGCCAGTTCTTCGCTCCAGTATGCGTTCCCCTGGAGCTGCACATGACCATTTTTACCCACGCTTAGGCCTTCTCCAGCCAAGAGCCAGAGGCGACTTTGCTCTGCTGTTGCTTTGCGAATGGCGCTTGTGGAATAGGACTCATTGAATACTTCATCAAAACTACGGCCCCGAGCCGTTTCAGTTCTGCGCTCCTTGCGGGAGTTGTGTTCAGCAATACCATATTCAACCACAGCCAGAAATTCATCCCATTCCATGACGCGCTCACCGTAGTTCGCAGGCTTATTGACTGGGCTGTTGCCGGTATACGCTCCAGCACAAGCCGGATGTTTGGCAATGCCTTCGCAAAGATCGCGGAAAGCTCTTTCAATTGGCTTGGATTGGCCATGGTAAGGGGTTGTCCAATGAACATTCATGCCCAAGGTCAAGAAAATACCTTCGGGCTCATCTTCTTTAATAGTGAAGCGAAAGCGATGTTTCATCTGGCCTGTCAGCCATTTATTGGCAAATTCACGGCCATTATCCAGAAAGCAGTGCTCTGGAATACCATACTCTTCAACCAAATCGCCAAAACTTAGGCGCACAATATGCTGATTAAAGGTTTCACTGACGCGATAAGAGAGGATTTTGCCACTGTAAATATCCTGCCAAGCCACCAGATGAGGGCGACCCACTTCACCAGAAGGCAGATTCACGCGCACATCAAAGATATGACCGTCTGCATTGACCACCTCAAGAGCCCGCAAACTGCTTTTAACGCGGGTGATATGGGGCAGCATTCTTTGAAATGCTTCTTTCCCTTCACGGGCCATGACTCGAATTTGCCAGGGAAGCCCATTCAAACGGCGTGTTACCGTAGCCACAGAAGGCAAAGACCAGCCTTGTGCGACAGCGATAGATTTTGCTCTGCGATAGACAGCGGCTGCGCTGGGTTTTTCATTTCTGAGCCAGTCAGTCTTTATCCATTCCCAGGCTTCGACACTGAATTCAGCAGATTCTTGAGCACCGGCATAGCGTGGGGCCAGTGCGGGTTCATAATCTGAGGGGTGAGCATTCTTTGCTCCCATGATTACTGCATCGCCAAACCAATAACGGCGTAGGGTTTTGAATGAAACGGATTCAGATTCTGCCACTGTTTTAAGGGCGTGATCGGTCTTCATGCCTGAATCTACAAGCTGACGCACTTTCAGACAGAGCAAGGCATTGCGTTTGGCTTTGGCCTTCACGCTTTGAGGGCGGGTTTCGTACCATGCCCAGATTGTTTCAGGGTCATAATGGGAACTGCGATGCTTGGAAGCCTTTTGCGCTGGCAGAACAGGATCAGCAGTTTCTGAAGTAGTGGGGGTAAGTGCGCCTGTGTTAATCAGGTGAAGCGTAACTTTGGCCTGGATTTCAGGGGGGAGGTCGGAGAGGTTATAGAGGCGTTTTTTGCCACCGCGCCCCGTAACCTCTGAGTATTTCCATGAATCTCTTTTAGCAATAATTTCAGCATTTCGTTTTGAACATCCAAGAGACTCAGCAATAAAATCAATTTTAACGCTACTGGTGCTCATTTGTGCACCATCCTTCTTTTATCCCAAGCAATACAGCAACATTATGTGCGGCCCCATAGTTGCCTTTATTTAAACCGTGCATAACCGCATAAACGGTTTTTTCATTGAATCCATTTTCGCGCGCCCATTGACGAATAGTTTTACCCTGCATTAATAACGCATGACGGGCTTCTTCGCGCGTTAATAATCGAGATGACATTCTAGTATTTCCGTTCATGGGCCACCGTGATATAGTTTTAAAAAGTTATAGAATAGTATATAAATTATAGACACCAATTGAGCACTAAGTCAAGCATCAATTGAGCACTTTTATTTCGCACTTTTCGCACTTAGAAAAGCTACGAATAATATGAAAAGTGACTGTATTGCTTATTTTGGTTAAAGTGCGAAAGTGCGAAAATATGTTTCGCACTTATTTTAGGAGAAGTGCGAAATGGGCATTCAAGAAAGAATAAAAAAATGGCGAACATCTCTAGGAATGTCACAAGCTGCTTTTTGCAATGAAACAGGAATACCACTTAGGACACTTAAGGGATATGAGGCAGGCACAAGGCATCCAGGAAGCGAAGCCTTGGCAGCAATGGCAAATACCGGATTAAATATCAATTGGCTTCTTACTGGCGAAGGCGACATGAGCAAAAGCGAACCAATTGATACCCAGGTTGAGTTAAGCTCTGAAGAAATAGCTGAGTTTCAAGCAAACATGAAAGAGATCTTTGATTTGCTCCTTATGATTGATGAAGATAAGCGTGGCGCAGCAATCCAAGAAATGCTGGCCCGCGTTCAAGAAGCCGCACGAATAAACGAGCTTGAACGCTTAGTAAAAAAGCTCCAAAACGAATAAATCAGCATTACGGGGATTTATACAATCTGTATATTATTGTATAATCACATTATATTTATGCTGCTGATACCCTTTAGAGTTTTGGAGACTGTTGTGAATATCCCATCTGATTCAATTAATTTACCCATCAAAACCATTGAAATACCGTATGATTTAATACAACATCATGACGATTTAATGAATATTCAGAGTTTAATGTTACAGATGAATACGATTTGTAGAAATAATACTTTTGAAAGCATTAAAACGTCATCAAAACGACATTTAAGTACAGAAATATCACAACAAAAATGACACTGGATCATTAAAAAAGAGCATGGGATAATTATTTTTCAGATTATTTAGAATAAGCCTTACTGGGATAAATGGTATGAAAAAAGAAAAAGCTGAAAAAACTCACTTAATTTGCCCAAAATGCAAAGTAAGAAATGCTTTAGATAAAAGGGACTGTACTTCATGTAAGGCCAGTCTGGAAGAAGCCCATCCTATCCTAGTAGCTGATGACTGGGGGTTTTTGCCGAATTATCTCAGTGTTAGTGGGGCACTTTTTTTGCTTCTTGGTTTTGCTTTTGCGAAGTACTCGCTCATATATCTTTCATACTGTCTGATTGTTTCTGTCATTATGTGGCCAATCGGATTAAGAGCGGTCTTTAGAAAGATCGGAAGAAAGCCTCCTGGTTTAATTTTAAGAACGGCAATTGCATTTGTATTGTTTTTGGGAACTACATTTGTCACGCCGTCAAACGAGAAAATGAAAGCCAAAGACGATAAATTTTTGCGAGATGCCTCTGTTGCCGCTGCAATCAAGGCCAATGAAGAAAAGGCTGCAAAAAAAGCAGAAGAGCAAGAAGAAAAACAGCGCAAATTAGCAGAGGAATCAGAAGCAACAAAGAAAGCCGCAGAGAAGAAAGCAGAAGAAGAGGCTAATAAGCCAAAGAGGTCTGAAAAAGAGCTGCTTACAGGGTTTCAATCGAACATCAGTGAAGCAAAACTAGCTGAATTTGTAGAGAGCTATAGCGTCAATAAAAACAACATTAATCAGTTAGATATAGTGGTTACAAATACCATGTTTACTGTAGATAAACAGATTCGCCTACAGTTTGTTCAGAAGCTTTGGAAGTTGTGGTCTGATGTTTGCTTTTTCAATGTAAAAGATATAGACTCTTGCAGAATTAAAGTCAAAGACATAATGAATAATACCGTTGCCGAATCCTCTGTATGGGGAGGATCAATTGTTAAGCTTAAAGATTGAATTAACCCTAAGAGTGTTTAAACGGGTTTTAAACGCTCCATTTAAACTTTTCAAACTGTCTCAGATTAGCTGATTCAAAACCCCAATTTTCACACCTGGCGCAAAACTGTCTCAGATTGTCCCAGGTGTTTTTTATTGGCCTTTACACCGCGCCATCTCATCACTTCACACCACATCACGCCACTTCACGGTATTGTCCCAGACTATATGATTGCTAACAGAGAGCGCAGATCCCAATTCAAATTTTTAGGTTTCGCCAAGGTGACAGGTATCTCCAGCTCGAAACTGGCCCCTTGCCCAGGCTGACTTGAAAGGGTGATTTCACCCCCCAATAATTGCAGGTATTCCCGACAGATCGCCAGTCCCAAGCCCGTACTGTCAGGTGTGCGCAAACCAATTTCAGTTTGCTCAAAGGGTTGAAAAATACGTTCCTGTAATGCGAAGTCAATCCCTGGCCCCGTGTCCTTTACACATATTTTTAAAATACCCTGGGAGTCTTCTTTCTGCAAATCAACCGCTAAACTGACTTCTCCCTTGTGAGTAAATTTAAAGGCATTGCCCAATAAATTCATCAGGATCTGGCTGAGTTTCTGCTGATCCGTTTCAATCCAGTATTCCTGTTCAGGAAAACGCACACGAAAGGCCAGATCTTTTTCAAAGGCTTGGCCTTGAAAGATCAACTTGATTCCCTGACAAAAACTATTGAGTGCAAAGCTCGAAAAATGCAGCTGAATTCTGCCTGCTTCAATTTTTGAAATTTCGAGAATATTATTGATTAAGCGCAGCAAAAATGAACCACTTTCCAAAATGGTTTGTGAATATCTTTGCAAATGAGTCGGCAAGAGAGGATCTCTCTGCAGCAGCTGGCTAAAACCCAAAATAGAATTCAAGGGCGTGCGAATTTCATGCGACATATTGGCGAGGAAAATACTTTTGGCTTGATTGGCACGTTCTGCCTCTTCACGCATCTGCTCCAACATTTTTTCAGCTTGTTTACGCTCGCTGATATTCTGAAGCATCCCCTGCAGTAAAAGGGGCTCTCCACTCGGCCCATACACAATTTCAGCCTTGCTGTGAATATAACGCTCTTCCCCATTGGGAGCAGGAAAGGCATACTCCGTACTGATCTCCTGCTCACCAGAAAGAATCGCATGTTTAAATTCCTGTTGAAGCCGCTCCTGTTCCTGAGGTAACAAAAGACTTAAATAGTCCTGTGCATTTTGTGGCGGCATCAGTCCCAAAACCTCTTCGGCCTCGGGTTCCCAGAACCCTTCTTGGGTTTGCAAATCCCACTCCCAAGAACACAGGCCGGCCATGCGTTGTGATTCACTTAAACGCTTCTGGCTTTTGAGAAGATCTTCCTGCATACGCACCCGCGTCACCACATAGCTTAAATGCACCATGGCCTGCTCAAGCAGTAAAATCATATCAGGGTCTTCGCTCAAGGTCTGGGAAGTAAAAATTTCAAGCAAGGCAATCGGTTGTTTGCCAAGTCTTAAGGGCATCAACAAGCCCGTATGTAAATTTGCCCCTTTGGCCTCATTTCCTCTCTGAAAGGCGGAATAGGTCGCTAAATTTTCTAACCACAGTGGTTTCCCTTCCCAAAAGACATAGTCTAAAAGCGAACCCTGCTCTGAAAAAACGAAGGACTCAGTCGCTTTTCGGAAGGACTCAAAGCGCACACTGTCGGTCTGAAACCAATTGGACGAAATCAGATTGATTTTATTTTTTCGCTTTTCTGCCAACCAGATATGCCCCAGCTCCCAACCAAAATGGGTATGCAGTGAAGTCAAAAAAGCGTCAAAGGCACTTTCTATGGTTTCAGAAGCATTGGCAGAAGCCGCTATTTCCATCAAAAATTCGGAACGCTGCTGATGTTTGAGCAGCGCAAGATTCGCCAATTCCAATTCATGCGTTCGCGCTTGCACCCGTTCTTCCAGAACTTCGTTCATTTTTAAAACCTGAGTGGAAGCTGCTAATTCCTGTGAAATATCATCCAAGACCCAAAGCTTGCCGATCGGCGCCCCAAAGGCATCAGAGACCAAGGTTTGGGTCATTCGCATGAAAATCCGTCGCAGGTCCCCACGCATCACTTCAATTTGCGGGATTGAAACCGATTCACGCACCTGTTCCTGAGCCAAAAGGCTCAATTCATGGATAAAACTCTGGGTCTGGGTAAGAAATAATTTTTGAATCGAATGTCCAATTAAATCGGTCACATAATAGGCAAGTTCGTATTCAATCCGACGGTTGGCCCAGAGAATCATGTTTTTCAAATCTGTATAAATCACCACAGAAGGTATCGACTCAAGCAATACCTCCTGCTGGCTCAAAGCTTCTTGAAGTTTATATTCCAGCTCTTTGGTTTTTGTAATATCCCGCCCCTCAGCCAGAATCCATTCCATTTGCCCCAAGCTATTGGTAACGGGTTTGAGACTGAAATCTGAAATGCGCTCATGCCCCCAAACCCCCTGACTGCAAAGTTCAAATTGGGCAAAATGCCCCTGAGTAGCGAGCGCCATCTGCTCACGCATAAAATTGGCTGACTCAGGTGTCAGTCCCTGTATCTCCCAAAGCGGTTTTCCCTTGACTTCATCTGAACGGTGTCCATAAAAATCCAAAGTGGGTTGATTGATTTCAATCACATTTCCATTCAGGTCCAACATTGCCATAAACTGAAAGGTATTGTGAAAAATCCCCTCAAAGGTTAATTTGCTTTCCTGCAATTTGAACTGGGTCTGTTTTTGATCGGTGATATCACTCAAAACGCCAATCAGAATGGGATCCTGATCGGGTTGATTGATCACCGTCTGACGCGTCAGAATATGCATGGGCCGCCCATTTTCTGCAATGATCAGATCTTCAGACTCCAAGACATCCCCCGCAGAAAACACTTTCTGCGTTTTCTGCCAGTTTTCAAGCGCCTCTTCTTTGGGCAAGAAATCGAAATCAGATTTGCCGATCAACTCTTCCTGACGAAAGCCCAAAAAATCGCAAAGCGCTTGATTGACAGCTAAAAAGCGTTGATTCTTATCTTTGACGAAAACAGGGTTGGGCAAAAAATCGACAATCCGATCAAAATAAAAATGGGTTTTTTCAATTTCTTGAAGATAACGCATACTCAAGGCTGGGTTATTCCAGAGAAAGCCCACCGCGTGAACCCCTTTAAATTGAGGATCTGAGAGGGGCATGACTTTCATGGGTATCTGATAAACACGCCCAAACGACTGATACATCCACGACATGCGCAAGGAGGATCTTTTGCTCTCAAGCGCATCCGCAATCGCAGCGGTAATTTTTTCAGCTCGGGAGTATTCGAGCAGGGCATTGACATGGGAGCCAATCTCAGCCTCCACAGAACAGTGCAAAAACTGAGAGGCCAATTGATTTAAGAACAGCAATTGCCCATCAGGATCAAAACAGGCAATGCCTAAAGTACTGTTGTTTAAAAGAGCGAGATAGAGTTCTTGATGAAAAAGACGATCAGCCCCAGAAACTTGAATTTCAATGGCCATAAGCATACGAATCCTGACTCTGCGCAAAAATTGATAGAACGATTAAACACTATTTGTATGGAGAAAATATGAAGCAAAAAATGTCATAATGTATTTTTTCTACCGCAAAGCAAGTAACGGCTTCAAAAACGCTCAAAAAAAATTCAACTAAAAAGCTGCAGCGGGAATTTCAAACCAAAGAGAGCAGCCCTGTCCGGCTTGGCTTTTCACGCCAATTTTACCGCCATGGGCTTCAATCGCCAATTTACAAAAAGCCAATCCCAAACCAGAGGACATTTCTTTTGCGTTCTGCTTGATTTCAGCCTGTCCGAATTTTTCAAATATTTTTTGATGGTATTGCTCAGAAATACCCGGCCCCTGATCAATTACTTCAAGCCAAAACGCGTCCTCTGTTTTTTTCCAGTTCACTGAAATCAGGCCCTGAAAAGGCGTATAGCGAAACGCATTGCCCAACAGGTTGAGCAAAACTCTCTGGATCAAATTCTGATCGGCCTCAATCCACAAGGGTTCGCTTGGATAATCGACGCTGACAATCTGCTCTTGAATTTGAAATTCAAAACTGCCAAGCACCTCCAGCAACAAGGCACGCAGTTCAAAACGTGAATAGTCAAGAATTTTTTTACCTGCCTCAAGGCGATTCAATTCCAAGAGCTGATTGATATTGCCCAAAAGATTCTGAGTACTGGTTCTTGCCAGACGCAAAAAGCGTTTAACAGGTTGCGGCAATTGCTTCGTAAAATCTGAAATCAGTTCTAAATTGCTCGAAAGACCTGTTAAAGGGATTCGCAAATCATGCACAATCATACTGGTCAGAATATCTCGCAAATGCTCTAAATTCTGAAGCTGTTGCACCTGGGTTTCTAAAGCCTGATTTTTTTGCTCCAATTCAGTTTGCAGCCGACGAATCGTCAAATGCGTTTTCACACGCATCAAAACCTCTTCGATTTGAAAAGGTTTTGAAATAAAATCAACGCCCCCTTCACGAAAAGCGTTGACCTTGTCCTCAACATCGTCCAAAGCACTGATAAAAATAACGGGGATTTGCCCAAAATCTGGGCTGGACTTCAGTTTGCGACAAAGTTCATAGCCATTCATATCTGGCATATTGATATCCATTAAAATCAGATCCGGAGCGGAAAGTGAAACGGCTTTTAGAGCCATTTTTCCACTGGGAACAGCCCTCACCCCATAATGAGATGATTTAAGAATTTCTGATAAAACCTTCAAATTCGCGGGCGTGTCATCAACCAATAAAATATCTGCAAGGGGTTCAAACTGGAGATCTTTCTGTGTATCCATGCTTCAATCAATCCCATTCCCTCTTCTGTCAGCAGTTCAACCAACTCCATTGTAACGAAAGACAAGCCTCAGGGTAAAATGAAATCTATAGAGTACCCTGGTTTCATGTTATTTTGGGAGTACTATGAATACAATTCAAGCCCAAGCAATCCGCTTAGAAAATGTTTCGATGGTTTACCAGGAAGGCCCAGAGCGACATCAAGTTCTCAAGCAGGCCAACGCCAGCTTTCCTGCTGGAAAAATGAGTCTTTTATTGGGGCCCAGTGGCTCAGGGAAAAGTACAATTCTCAATCTCATCAGCGGTCTCGATACCCCTGAGCAGGGAAAAATCTGGTTTGGTGAAACCTGTCTGAGCGCTCTTTCCGAACAGGAGCGCACCTTGTTTCGCCGCAAACACATCGGTTTGATTTTTCAATTCTTCAATTTGATCCCCACTTTAAGTGTGCTTGAAAATATCCTTTTACCCGCCCGGCTGAATGGTATGCACCAGAAAAAAAAAGCACTCGAACTGCTCGATAGCGTAGGTCTGAAAGACCGTCAAAACAGTTTTCCAGATAAACTTTCGGGGGGCGAACAACAACGTGTCGCGCTGGTCAGAGCCCTGATCCACGATCCTGAACTGATTTTGGCAGATGAACCCACGGGCAATCTGGATCATGCCAATGGTTATGAAATGATGCGACTCTTGTTAGAACTCAGCCAATCCCAGCAAAAAACGCTCTTGGTGGTCACCCACAATTCAGAAATGCGTCACCTCAGTGATTCTGTCTTTCATCTCGAAGCAGGCCAACTCAAACAGGAGGCTCTCAACACATGAGTCAGGTTCTACCCGATGCCTGGAAAAGAATTCATCATCTTGAAATCAAAGCCCGCCACTTGGTCGACCATGTTTTAAGCGGTCAATATATGAGTGTGTTTAAAGGGGTGGGATTGGAATTTGACGAAGTGCGACCGTATCAGGAAGGCGACGATGAACGCCAGATTGACTGGAACGTGACAGCCCGAACTGGGCATTTACATATCAAACGCTTTGTTGAGGAACGGGAACAGTCCCTGTTTTTAGTTGTGGATACCAGCTCTTCGCTGTTTTTTGGTTCGCAACGCCATCTCAAAACAGATTTGATGCTGGAATTTTGTGCTCTGATGGCGTTCAGTGCCATGCGCAATAACGACCGTGTCGGTCTGCTGAGCTTTGACGAAGAGCTCAAAACTTTCTTACCCCCCAAAAAAGGCAAAAAACACGCCTTGCGCATTCTCAGAGAACTCATGGTTGAACCCGAACGCAGGGAGCGAAAAAGTGATCTTTCCGCCGCCCTCAAATTCGTCAATCATATTCTGCACCGCCGAGGCATTGTCTTTATCCTGTCTGACTTTATCGAAACGGGTTCACTTTACCCGCTTAAAGTGCTCAGTCAACGCCATGACTGCGTGGCCGTCATGCTGCAGGACCCTCTCGATCTGGCTTTGCCCAAAACAGGTCTGGTGGCTCTGCGAGACCCCGAAACCCAGAATCAGAGGATCTTTGATTTGGGCTCTTCGCGGGTCAGACTGGCCTATCAAGAAAAAATGCAAGCACATTTTTCAGGTCTGCGCCAGGAATTTCGCCAAATGAAAATAGACCAGATTGTCTTGCCCACTGAGAGTGAATCGCTGGTGACCGCTTTGTTGAAGTTTTACCGCTTTCATCACCATTAATTTCTGAAAAATCCGCAAAAAAAAAGACTGCCGAGGCAGTCATTAGGTTAATCAGATTAAGGTTAAGGGTCTATAAAAAGATTCAAAACTTATTAGAAATCAGGCAGCAGCTCCATAGCTGAGGGTATGCACTAAACGCTTAAAATCGAAAAAGCTCATGACATACCAGACAAAGAAAAAAGCCATGCCAACAGCCACGCTGATCAAGGGAAACACTTCAAAAATTGCATGAAAAACGGTGGTGAACAGAATGCTGACCACCAAAGAGGTATAAACACGGGTATCGAGAGAAAGCAACATCTGCAGTACTGCCATGAAACGATCTTCAGAGGAAGTCGCAACAGGCTGGGCCTGGTAACGTTGGAAATGCATACTGTCAGCATGTTGAAACGCCATATAGGTTTCACCACCTGAATGTCTTTCAGAACTTGAATTTCCAGATCTCAATGCTGTATCAGCAGCATGGAAGGTACCGCGGTTTTGAATGGCCTGTGCAGAACTCAGTTGCATAAACTTTATTTAACCTCTTTAAAAATACCCTTAACTTAGATAACCTAAACTTAATCTTCTTATGATTATCTTAATATTAATCAGCTCAAATTGCAAGCCCCCTGCGAAAAAAATTTTCAAAGACCTGTCAATTGGCAGCATTCCCAAGGGATTGCTATAATTGAGGCCATGAATAATTCAAATGCACCCTCGCCTCTCTGGAAGCAACTGAAAACCTTCGAACAAAGAGGAGACCTCAGCAAACAGGCTGAAATTCTCGAGTCAGCTTTAAGCAACAGTGTTTTGCCCCATCAAATACATGCAGCGCTGCAAATTTCACATCAAAACGCTTTGGCCTATGCTGAACGGCACCCCGAACCCGCTTTCAGCCTTGATCAGGAAAAAGCCAGCCTCAAACTGATCATCCCTGGTACTGGCCAATTGTTGAAAGAACTGCCTCTTCCCAGGGAGATCAGCAGCGGCCCCCCTCCTTCCTGGTCAGCTTTTGGCCAGATCGAAATGCTGCTGCTTCAGATTCAATCCAATAAACTGAGTGTCCTCAAAGAATTTTCTCAACTTCCCAGTGAGCAAAGGGCCCTCAGCCTCAACAGCAGCTATGCCTGTTTAAACAACAACGATTACCAATCCCAGTTACAAAGCATTTTTTGCCGTTCACTGACCTGGGGACAAATTCCGATCGAGCCCGTTCAAACCCGCCCCTTTGATCTGTATCTCTCACCTCGTCATCCGATCTTGGTGGTTACCGATCGTGGCGCAGGCAAAATGCATTTGATTCAGCGGGAGCCCTTGCGCCTGATGCGGACCTGGAAAGTGGTACAGCGCCCCAGTAAAAAAGCCATTTCAATCGCATTTCATCCCGATGGAAAACGCATTTTTTCGACCCAATACGAACCGGGCTCCCTGCTCTTAACGGATCGGGCCATGGCCCAGAAAAAAATACCTGTGCCCTCCCCTTTGCTCTTGGGCAATCTCGCTTTGCCCCCCAAAGCAGATCGGCTCTATATTTTAGGCATCAACCCCGAAAACAGACGCCCCGATCTTTTGGTTCTGGATACTGAGAAATTCAAAATTCTAGACACCCTTGTTTTAGAAGGAGAAGCTTTCAGTACGGGGGCTGATGCGCGTGATCTTTTTGAAATCAGCCCCGATGGCCGCTGGGGGATCGTCATGGTCTCAAAGAACCAACCCGCCCTGTTTACCCCCTGTCTTTTGCTGATCGATTTAGAGCAGGGAAAAATTGTAGATCGCCTGATTCTTCCGACAGACAAAAAGCCCCTCAATCTCGGTTTTTTGGCGCGTCAACTGGTGCATTCCCAGTTTCGCCTGCTCCCCATTCTGCTTCACAGCCAGGGGATTGATCCCGAAAGCGTACGCAATGCTTTTGGAATTGAGCATCTTGACTAAAATACGAATCAAAAATTGTATTTCTTTTTGATGATATAATGAGTTTCAAATTCTTTTCCGGCGAAATTCCAATGGTAAACAATCAGCTGAACCCTTTTCGGATCTTCCTCTGCTTCTGGATGATCTTTATAGCAAGCACGGCCCTGCCGATCTTTGCGCAAACCCAATTGGAGGCTCCTCCCTCTGAAACGCTCCCAGTGCAGGTTGAATCAGAAAACAGCGACAGTTCTTTAAACAACCCTCAAAATACACTGAATGGAAATATATCCCCTTCAGTACAAACCGAACCACTGACAGAGAGCAAGATTGAACCTTACCATACCCGCTGGGCACGGCGTTCTGTACATGTGCTTGAAGAAAACGGGATTGTGCTGCCCAATAATATCAACTACAGTGAGCTGATCAACCGACAGGATTATCTGACTGTCCTCAGCCGAATTGCGGGAGTCTCTCTGCAACAATTACAATTGTCAAACGATCACCCTTTGGTGGGTGAAATTACACGCGCAGAGGCTATTCACCGTGTCATCCTGGCCTTTGGCCTGCGTGAATCCCTTCAAAGTTTTGGCTCACAGGAATCCCGTTTTCGGGATATCAACAAAAAACATCCATCTTTCGCTGCCGTGGTTCTGGCTGAAAACCTGAAATTGATCAATGGTTATCCCGATCAGACCATCCGCCCGGATGAACGCTTGAGCTGGGGAGAAGCCCTGATCCTGATTGAAACCCTCTACAGTTGGAAAAAAGCCTTGCCCACCGATGCCCCCCAATGGGTCCGCAATTACCAAAAACGCCAAAACATGTGGTATCAACTGATTGATGGATTCAGATTGCTCTTGACTCTAACCTATGTGGGCATTGCGCTGTTTTTCTTTATCAAATCCTGGCGGCGCAGTCGGCATCAACAGGGTTCCCCATTTAAATCGCTCAGCTTTTTAATGGCGATGCTTACACTTTTACTCGGGCTGATGTGGATCAACGATATCCTCTTTAACTACCATATTATTCCGCGAGAAATTTACGCCATTGGCGCGCTGCTCAGCATTTTCGTCGCACTGTTGATGTTAAAAACCGGAACCCATATTGATGAAAAACTCTCTGAACCCAAACCCCAATCAGTGATAGACTCCGGTTATGTTGAAGCTGTCAACCATGAAAAAGGCGAAATCTTTATCAAGGATATTCAAACCCAGAACAGGGCCTTGGCAGTGGTTTCACCCGACACCAAAATTACCAGCCATTTAGAAGGACATTCTGTCTCGGCATTTTTCTCAGAAATCCGTGAAGGAGATATTGTCACCCTGAAAGGCGCAAGTTCGTTCAATGGTTCTGTGATTGAAGCCGATAAACTCTCGATTGTGCAGCGTGAAACGCAGAAAGCACAGCAGGAACAGATCAATTGGCAAACCCAACAGAATCAACAGACCCAGCAAATCCAAAACCGGATTTTCCGTCGCCCCCCCCAGGCCTAAACAGGCATGGAAGCGGTACTCGTGACGGGCGCTGCCGGGTTTATTGGGCAATACCTTTGCGCAACCCTGCATCGCTTAGGAAGACCCTGTATTGGCCTCGATTTGCGACCTGCCCCCCCCTCCTTTCAAGGCCAAAACTGGATTCAAATCGATATTTGTCAGGCTGAAAACTGGCTGAAGGTACCCAAAGTCGAAACCGTCTTTCATTTGGCTGCCCGTACCGGGGTCAGAGACTCACTCAGCCATGCAGCCGCCTATCTGCGCACCAATATTGAAGGCACGGCCAACCTGCTTAACTGGTGTGCCCACACGCAAACAGAACAAATTGTTCTGGCCTCTTCTTCATCCGTTTATGGTGGTAGTCAGGGTTCTCCCCTGAAAGAGACAGCTATTCCACGCCCAACTTCACCCTATGCGGTTTCAAAACTGGCTGCTGAAAACTTACTGGCAGCCTATGCCCTCAACCATGCTCTCAAAGGAGTGGCGCTGCGATTTTTCACGGTCTATGGCCCTGGCCAGCGCCAAGACATGGGCCTTTATCATTTTGCTTCCAATTTAAGCCAAGGCCTGCCCCTTTTACTGTTTGACCCCGAAACCACCTCGCGGGATATGACATATATTTCTGACATTATCAATGGTATGCTAAAAGCAGAGGTCTGGTTGAAAGCATTTCAAGGAACTGGATCTTTCGCTGTTTTTAACCTGGGTTCAGGTCAAAGTATCAGACTTTCAGATTTGGTCTCTGAACTTGAAAACATCAGTGGGCTGAAAGCGTCGGAAAAACGCATTCTGCCCCATCCTCCGGGAGATGTTTCACAAACCCTGGCAAGCAACGAAAAAGCAAAAACTTATTTAGGCTATAACCCCACCACTTCATTTCAGAACGGCCTACAGGAATTCTGGAATTGGTTTTCTAATCAAGGGAGCAGGTGAAAATGTCTGAGTTAAAAATTGAATGGGAAATCCATGCTGGCGATCCGCAAGCATTTCAAGCAATCTTAACGCCTTGTCAGCCCACCCAGGAAGATCCGCTCAAGGGCCAGCTCAACGCTTCAAATTTTCTTTTTTCCAATTTAAAAAATGGAACCTATTTGCTCAGTTTTCGCTATCAAAACAGCGATGAACATTTTGATTCCTTTTATTTCCAACTCGACAGTCCAGATATCAGCCTGATTAAACTCTTGATTCAGCCCCAGGGCGCATTGATCGACCAAATGGGCTTTTACAATGATGGCGGAGAGTTTGTCGATATGCTGATCTATCAGGGCAGCAAACCCTATCTCAGCCGCTCGATGGAAACCCATCCCTTTTTAGAATCTCTGAGCGAATTTTTGGCCTTCAGATTTCAACAACTTCCGCCGAATGATGCCCGGCAAAGGCTGCATCTGCTCTTGGGCGATCTGTCTCAGTCTTTGGAAATGTTGCGGACGCTTTGGCCCTACCAACTGAAAATGCTGCTCTCTCCAGCACTGATGGCCCAAACCACGGTGGAATGGAAAGCACTCTTGATGCACCTTTTAAGTAACAATCTCATGCTGATGGATGATGAAAATCTGTTTGAAAATATTCAGGAAGCCCTGCAATTGACCCAGGAACAGGAGCGCTTCCAAAAAATCCTGGCTTTGATTGAATGGGATCCTGAAACGCAAACCTGGCTGAATCAGGCAAAATTTCTGGAAGCGCTCAAAGGGCATGGCATGTTGAAACCTCCGCGACCCGCACGCTAGCAAACAAGATTTGACAGTATTAAGCGATAAGCCTATTATGCAAATCAGAAACTATTCTGGAATATACTGAGGAAATCAATGCCTTCTCGCCCCCTATTTAAACAATTCCTTGCCCTGCTTACGCTGGCACTCGTGGCCTGCCAGGCAGTGCCAAACACGCTGGTCAGTGCGCTGCCTGGTTCCGCTTCCCGCTTGCTTATTAGCAGTCTGCCCCGCCTGCAAGTCAAGGGCCACACGCTCACAGGCACGTTTAAAACGCATGCTCAGGTTGCTTCACGTTTTTTAAAGCGCTCACGGAATATTCTCGTTTATCTTCCCCCCGGTTATGCGGCAGAACCTTCACGCCGCTACCCTGTTCTGTATATGCATGATGGCAACAATCTCTTTGACCGTCAGACCTCTTTTGGGGGCAGCGAATGGGAAGTCGATGAAAACATGGAGCGCATGATCCGCTCAGGCCAAATTGAACCGGCCATTGTCGTTGGCATTTACAATACGCCCGATCGCCTCGATGAGTATACCTGGCAGGCCATGGATCTGGATGGAGAAATCCAGGGCGGACAGGGCCCCAATTACGCAAGATTTATCGTCGAAGAACTCAAACCCCTGATCGATAAAACCTACCGCACCCTCCCACAACGCGAAAATACAGCCGTAATGGGTTCCTCCTTGGGGGGCCTGATTTCCTTTTACCTGGGGCTGCACTATCCCCAGGTTTTTTCTAAAATTGGCATGATGTCCCCTTCGATTTGGTGGAAAGATCGCGTCCTTTTGCAAGAGGTTCCCAAACTTTCAAAAAAGCTTAAAATCTGGCTGGATATGGGCACCCGTGAAGGTCAAGCGCCTGAAATTATGCTTCAGGATGCCCGTGATCTCGCTCAAGCCCTTGAAAAAAATGGCTTTGAGCATTTTCGCAACCTGGCCTTTCATATTGAACCCAATGCAGGACACAATGAACAGGCTTGGGCAGCACGGATTTCACACCCTTTAAGTTTTTTTTATGGCTCACCCGCCTCAGCTTCGCTTTCGACCCGCACTTCACGCTAAGGACAGGCTCTGAAGCCGTTTAAATCAAGGAATTGGCGCTTGGAGTTTGTTGCCAAGCATCTGTATTCTTGGTTATACTGGATTCAACTACCACCACGCTCAAGATGAGAAAATACAACCTATGACACACCTTCTTCGCGTTCCCGAACGGATGCAGTATGTTCCTACCGTTGTCGAACAAACCGGACACGGTGAACGGGCCTACGATATATTTTCGCGCCTGCTGAAATCCCGGATTATCTTTTTGGGCACCCCGATTAACGATCAGATTGCCAATCTGGTGGTTGCTCAGTTGCTCTTCCTTGATGCCGAAGATTCCGATAAAGAAATCTCACTCTATATCAACAGCCCTGGTGGTTCAGTCACCGCTGGTCTGGCCATTTACGATACCATGCAACATATCCAATCACCGGTCGTTACGATCTGTGTCGGACAATGTGCCAGCATGGGTGCCGTACTTCTGGCCGGTGGAGAACCTGGCAAACGCATGGCTTTGCCCAATTCACGGATCATGATTCACCAACCCTTGGGAGGGGCTCAAGGCCAAGCCACAGATATTGAAATTCAGGCCCAGGAAATTCTGCGCATGAAGAAACGTTTGAATTATCTGTTGGCACACCATTGCAAGAGCGACATTGAGATCATCGAACGGGACACCGATCGTGATTTTTATATGACGGCTGAAGCTGCCAAGGAATATGGATTGGTCGATCAGGTTCTGGAATCTGCCGCTGTCAAAGCCGCAGAGAAAATGGAACAGGATCGTGAAGGTCAGGAGAAATCCGAAACCAGCCCAGATAAAAAGAAATAAAGTGAGTTCCCATGGCAAAGTATAAAGGTAATCAACCCAAGTGTTCTTTCTGCGGTAAAAGTCAGGATCAGGTTCGCAAACTAATTGCAGCTCCCGGCGTCTATATCTGCAATGAATGCGTTGATCTGTGTAATGAAATTCTCGAAGAAGAACTCTACGATGGGGAAGAATCTGCCCGCAGTGAGGGTGGAGCACCTTTTATTGACCTGAAGGACATTCCCAAACCCAAAGCCATTCGCAAAATTCTCGATCAGTATGTGGTCGGCCAAGAGAAAGCCAAAAAAGTCCTCTCTGTCGCCGTATACAATCACTACAAACGTTTGGCCAGCAATCTGAAAACCGATGATGTTGAAATTCAGAAGTCCAATATTCTGCTGGTAGGCCCTACGGGTTCAGGCAAAACCCTGCTGGCGCAGACCCTGGCAAAGATTCTGAACGTGCCCTTTGCAATTGCCGATGCCACCAGCCTGACCGAAGCCGGTTATGTGGGTGAAGACGTTGAAAACATTCTGCTGCGTCTGCTTCAGGCTTCAGACTTTGATGTCAAAAAAGCCGAACGTGGCATTATCTATATCGACGAAATCGACAAAGTGGCCCGCAAATCAGAAAACCCCTCGATTACCCGCGATGTCTCGGGCGAAGGTGTTCAGCAAGCGCTGCTGAAAATGATGGAAGGCTCTCTGGCCAATGTGCCTCCCCAGGGAGGACGCAAACATCCCTACCAGGAATTTATCCAACTGGATACTTCCAATATCCTCTTTGTCTTGGGCGGCGCCTTTGTTGGGCTCGAGAAGGTGATTGGCGCACGCGTCGGCCAGAAAAATATCGGCTTTGGCGCTGAAGTGGTCAGTAAGAAAAACAAAGATGACCAAATGTCTGAACTCTACGATAAAATGCTGCCCGAAGATTTGCTCAAATACGGCATGATTCCCGAATTCATCGGACGTGTGCCGATTGTGGCGACCTTGGAGCCCCTCGACAAAACGGCCCTACAAAAAATTCTGGTTGAACCCAAAAATGCGATCATCAAGCAATACAAAAAGCTGATGGCCATGGACGGGGTTGAACTGACCTTCACAGATGAAGCGCTTGAATCGATTGTAGAAGAAGCCCATAAACGCAAAACAGGCGCACGTGCCCTGCGAGCCATTGTTGAAGAGCTGATGCTCGATGTGATGTATGAAGCCCCCTCCCATGCAGAGCTAACCAAATGCAACGTGGACAAGGAATGGCTTGAGCACCATGGCAAAGGCGGGAATATCTTCAAACTGATGGCAGAAAACAAGAAAAAGCCCCCGGTTCAACAGGATGAGATTGCCTGAAACACCGGTCTATGCCAAAATCAGAAGCTAGCATTTCCAGCTCGGAGAAAAAAACAAAGCCCCCTTCCGCTCCTCGCCGCAAGGCCGGGACTGAACAATTGACTTTGCCGATTGTCCCCCTCAAAGAGATGGTGGTCTTTCCGCGCATGATTCTGCCCCTGTTTATTGCCCGCCAACCCTCAATTCAAGCCTTGGATGACGCGATTGCAAAAAACAGCCAGATTGCCCTTTTTACGCAAAAAAAAGAAAAGCATGCCTATCCCAGCCCAGCAGACTTGCCTGAGATTGGTATTCTGGCCCAAATTCTGCAAACCCTCCGCCTTCCCGATGGCAGTACCCGGATTATGGTGGAATGTCGTTCCCGCTTAAAGCTTTTGCGCTTTCAAAAAAAGACCCCCTATTTGCTGGGGCGTTTTGAAGCCATCGAAGAACCCACCTTGAAACTCAAACCCGATCAGGAAGTCTTGACCCGTTTGATGATGAAACAATTTGAGCATTATATGCAATTGTCTCATCAAATGTTCCCTGAGGCGATGGAGCAGGTCCCGGTGATTGAAGATCCCGGCGCTTTGGCCGATGTGATCGCCGCCTATATCAACAGCCCTGTTGCTGATAAGCAGATCATTCTTGAAACCCTTCTGCCCATTCCCCGCTTAGAAGCTTCTGGCCGCTTGCTCAGCAAAGCCTTAGAATTGGCAAGTCTCGAAAACCAGATTCACAGCCGGGTGCGCGAATCGATCGATAAACACCAAAAAGAGTTTTTCCTGCGCGAAAAGCTGACTGCGATCCGTGAAGAGCTGGGCGAAGAAAATGATCCCGAAATCAAAGAATACAAAGAAAAAATAGCCCTGCTACCCGCCGGTGAAGTTCAGGACAAAGCGAATAAAGAACTGACCCGCTTAGACAAAATGCACAGTTCATCCGCTGAAAGTGGCGTGATTCGCACCTGGTTGGACACCCTTTTGGCCCTGCCCTGGGAACCCGAACCCGCCCCAGATGTCGATCTCAAAAAGGCCAGCCGGATTCTCGATCGCGAACATTTTGGGCTTGAAAAAGTCAAAGATCGCATTCTCGAATACCTCGCTGTGCGTAAACTTTCAGGCAAAGCCCCCCATACCCTGCTCTGCCTGATTGGCCCCCCCGGAGTTGGAAAGACTTCTCTCTGCCGCTCGATTGCCCATGCCACTGGGCGAAAATTTGAACGGATTGCCTTGGGCGGTGTAGGTGATGACGCCGAAATTCGGGGCCACCGCCGCACCTATGTGGGGGCGATGCCCGGTCGCTTGATCGAGGCTGTTAAACGCGCAGGCACCTCTCATCTGGTCATTCTGCTGGATGAGGTCGATAAACTCACCCGGCATTACCACGGAGACCCGGCATCAGCCTTGCTGGAAGTTCTCGATCCTGCCCAAAACTCAGCCTTTCGCGATCATTACCTCGACTTGCCCTTTGACCTCTCCTCGATCTTGTTTTTATGTGCTGGCAATGTCAGCCATACGATCCCCAAACCCCTGCTCGATCGCATGCAGGTGGTTTCGCTCAGCGGCTATACCGAAGAAGAAAAACTGGCGATTGCACGGGATTATCTGATCCCCCGCCAACTTGAAGAAAGTGGCCTCAAAGCCCAGGGCATTCAAATCACCCAAAGCGCCCTGCGCAGCCTGATCCGCCGCTATACCCGTGAAGCGGGAGTGCGCGAATTGGAACGCAGGATTGGCTCACTCTACCGCCGTCTGGCCCGCCGGATAGTACAAAATGAAGCCGTACCGCATCGGATTCAAAGCTTAAAAACGCTGACAGAATTGGCGGGGCCGCCAAAGTTTGCGGAACCTGCAGCTGATAAAAACAGTGAAATTGGCTTGGTTCGTGGTTTGGCCTGGACAGAAGTCGGGGGTTCTATTCTGCCGATTGAAGTCGCCCTCAGCCCTGGCAAAGGCAAACTGCTCATGACAGGTCAGCTCGGCGATGTCATGAAAGAATCTGTGCAGATCGCCTTGGGCTATGTACGCCAAAAATCTGAAGTTTTGGGTATTACACGCAATGCCCTTCAAAATCAGGATATCCATGTTCATGTGCCTGAGGGCGCCATCCCCAAAGATGGCCCTTCTGCGGGAATCGCCTTGGGTACCGCTTTGATTTCAGCCTTAACCCAACGTCCTGTTCGCGCCGATATTGCCATGACAGGTGAAGTGACCCTGCGTGGAAAAGTCCTGGCAATTGGCGGTTTAAAAGAAAAATCTCTGGCGGCCTTCCGGGAAGGCATTACCCATCTGCTCGTGCCCTATGAAAATGAAAACGCACTTGAAGAAATTCCCCAGGAAATTCGCTCACAAATTGAATTTACCCTGGTCAAAGAGATGGCTGAAGTCTTGGATCAAGCACTTCTTCCCGCCCCGAAAACGGCAAGCCCGAAACGCAGCAGCTCCCGAAAACAGGTTTAGACACCGCGTGCAGCGCTGTTTCAAGTGTGGGAACCCACTCGTTTCAATTGAAACAGAAACCTGTTTGCGTTGCCAAGACTCATCTTTTCAAGCCCAGCCCCGTTTTTTAAAGAGTTTGCTCTGGATTCCCCTGGGATTGTTTAAGGTCTATACTGCTCCGCATCTCCGGAAGCTCGCGCTCTGGCCTTTGCTAATCAGCAGCCTGGCGCTTCTTTTATTGCTCTATCTGGGGCTAAATTTTGTTTTTCAAAATCTGAACCTCTGGCTCACGCAAAGTTTCACCCAAACGGCTTGGACTCAAGCGCTTCAAGGCATGCTGGTTTTATTCACAGGGCTTGCGCTCTCATTGTTCTTTCTCTATCTCTTTCTCCCTGTTTCAGCATTGATTTGTATACCTTTTTTAGACGCCCTGGCGCTTCAGTTTGAAGAAGATCTGCTGGGCCCCCAGAAAACGCCTCCTCCCGCTCCTTCACTGGCGTTTATGCTAAAAGAAATTTTTCGCCTGCTTTGTTTTAAAACCCTGGTTCTGCTGCTCGTGCTCCCCCTCCTGCTGATTCCGATCGTGGGGCCTTTGCTCTTTTTAATCCCGATCACCCTTTTAACGGCTTTGGATTTGCTGGATATGATTCTTGCCCGCAAAAGCTATCCGCTCCAGGAAAAGCTTCAGTTTTTCAAAAACAACTTCGCTTCCTTCTGTCTTTTTTCTATCCCACTTCTCCTGATCGGATGGGTCCCCTTCTTACAGCTCATTTTATTACCGGGAGCATCAGCCGGTGCTTTACTCTTTTATCTAAACTGCCCCTCTAAATTTCAAGCCCGGAAGGCAGAATGAAACCCGAAGAGACTGAAGCACAGCTCCAGAAGGCCCTGCACAATTTAAAAGCAGGCAAATTCCAGGAAGCCGAACAGGAGCTGCAAACCCTGCTGCAAAGCAGCTCCCATCCAGGAGCCTTGCTTTTACTTTCAAGTCTGAAACTCAGTCAGAATCAAGTTCAATTGGCGATTCAGCTTTGTCTGCAAGCCCTTCAGATCGCCCCCGAGGATCCAGATGTTCATTACAGCTTGGGACTGGCCTATTACGCCCACCAAGAAGTCGAACCAGCGCTTACCCATTTGCGCCAAGCCACGGCCCTCAACCCAAAACACACCCACGCCCTGCTCAGAATGGGTCAAATCTATTTGCGCCATGGCCTGCCCTTTCATGCCTTTGCCTGTCTTGAACAGGGGCAAGGTCTTTTGCCTGAACAAGCCGTCGATGCGCGGGCTTTCAGTCTGGCGGCTTGGCTCTGTGGTTTTTTCGAGCCCTTTCAGAGCTGGATTCAGCGTTATTTCAAGCAATTGAATTCCCCTCCGCTTCAATTGGAGGTCTGGAGCCGTTATCTTGATTTGCTGGCCTCTCAATCTGAGGTTTCAGATCAAACCCTTGAGACTCAACGCCTACAAATTCAATGGCCTGAATGGAATCAGCCCCCCTCCCCCCCAAAGCGTTCAGAAGCTTTACTCAAGCTGCTCTTTCTGCTCTCCGCGTCAAAAGCCCCCCCCACTCCCCTCTTAGAGGAATGCAAAAAAAGCCAGCGTTGGGAGATTCAGGTCCTTTACGCAGAAAGCCCCCAGCCAGGCACCCCCCTGGTTTGGAGAACTGAGCAGACCCAGCAGGCGATTGACCCCGTTGCCTTTTTACAAACCCAGCCTCCCAATTGTATTCTCGATTTATGCGGGCCCGAGTTAAGCGAAAGCCTTCAATTGGCCCCCTATGCACCGCAAACGGTCTGGTTAAAGGGCCTCGAAGCTGAAAACGGGATTCCTGAAATCAAGCCCATCAAGAGATTTAAACTGTCGCACAATCAGCTTTGCGACAAGAATTCCTGTTTGCCTTTGCTTTGGACAGACTCCCTGCCTGAGCTGCCTGTTCTGCCCTTCCCCCAAGGGGCCCCAGTGGCAGGTTATGCTGGCCCCTTGCGGTACCTTTCCAACCAGACCCTTAGCTATTGGGGAGATTTACTGCTGCACTTACCAGACCTAAGATTGTGCCTGTTTACTCAGGCCTTTGATGACCCCCTGATGCGTCAATATATTGAGCAGGTTTTCCAACGCCGGGGTATTTCAAGCTACCGTTTGCGTTTCTGGGGTGCTTGCACCTCTCAGGAACCCTTGCGCTTTTTTCATCAGCAGATACATCTGGCTTTGGCCCCCTTTCCCCAAAACAGTCTCAAGGCCAGTTGTCAAGCTCTGTGGCTGGGTCGCCCGCTGCTCACCCTCAACCACCCCAACTGGGAGCAAAGAAATGCAGCTGCAGCGGTATTAAACACCCTGGAACTTCGTGAATGGGTCTGCACAAGTCAAGACGAATTTTTAACCCGGGCTGAAAACCTGATCGCCCATCCTCCTGAAGGGACGCTCCTGCGGGAAAAACTTCAGAACTCCAGTTTGTTAAATCGAAAAAACTGGATCGATTGCTTTGATCATTTCCTGAAAAGAGAAAGTGAAGACCATGCTGCCTGAAAAACAATTGCAAGCACGCCTCAAAGAGCACAAACCCAGTTGGGAGACGGCGCCAGGTCCTTCATTGACCCCAGCAGCAGTCTTGCTTCCCTTGTTTTTTAAAAAGGGGGAATTGCATATTCTCTTGACCCAACGCACCCATAAGGTCAGCCACCACAAAGGCCAAATCTCTTTCCCAGGCGGAAAATTTGACCCTGCCTCAGATCGTTCAATTCAAGAAACGGCCCTGCGTGAAACCTGGGAAGAAGTGGGCATCGAACCCGAAGCTATCCGTATTTTGGGGCAAATGCAGGCCATGCCCACCTTGACTGAGTTTCTGGTCTACCCCCTTGTCGGCATTTTTCCAGAGGCCTACCCCTACCGTATCAATCCGGGCGAAATTGCAACCTTGATCGAAGTGCCCTTAAAGCATCTCTTAGACCGCAAAAATCAACGCACCCAACCCAAAAGTTTTGGCGGCAAAGTCTACCAAATCTACTATTTTGACTATCTCGAATTCACCATTTGGGGCATCACGGGTCATCTGCTCTATGACTTTTTAAATCTGACCGGTGATTTACTTGAAAATCTTTGAGTGAATCATAAAAACAAACTCACAAAGTGAAAAACCCCCCAAAAATTTGGGGGGTGTAAGCTTCAAACAAGGAAAGGGAAATAATTTACTTTGTGATGGATTTAATACCTTTATCATCTTGGCTGCGAGCAGCACCATAAATCGCATAACCGGCAGTACCGACAACCGCAGCACCAGCCACAGCAATCGCACCCCATTTAGCAGCTTTGCCAAAACCCTTGCCGGCCTGTACGGTCAGATCTTTGGCAGGGCCAAAAGCCCAGGTGCCTACTTTGCTCATAAAACTTTGACCGGCAGTACTGGCAACTTTTGCACCCCCCATACGGGCGAACATGCCCAAGGTCATGCCTGCACCGACAATTTCAACGCCATTGTTCATGGCCATTTTGCCTGCGCCAACCGCGACGGTCTTGCCCAGTTTCAGCGCTTCCATTGCGCCTTCAGAGGCTGAATTTACTTCATTTTCAAACAATTTCACTTCAACCACTTTGCCATTCAGCGTGGCATGGGTACGGTCGCCAGGGCCACGGTTCTGCAGGCTGCTGAAATCCATATTGTCGCCATAGGCGATATAAAATTTGCCATTTTCAGGATCTTTATAAACGAGAGAGTCAAATCCATCACCATCAATAGCTGTTGCCAACTGGTTCTGCGTAACGCCTTCCTGAAGTTCACGAATATACTGGGCGTTTACATTAACACCGTTGACCATCATATTTCCCATTGCTTGAAGCCTCCGTTTGCGATCTGTTTGAATTGCTTACATACAGGTTATACCCAGTTACCTGGGAAAATATTCTTAAACACCCTCTATTTTTCCATTAAATCTTGATAAACAGCTCAAACCCTTTAATAGACTGGGTTTCAAACAAATCATCAAGCACAAAAATAATATCTGGACGAAAACAGTTTAAGAAGTGTTTAAAGTTCCGAATCTTTGACCTGGGTTGAAAATAAATACTTTCTTTTCTTGACGGGTCAAGCATTTCAGATAGGTTTATTATACCCTGATAAGTCTCAAATATTGAACCCTCCTGCCCCCAAGAAAAATGAACAAAACACGTATTTTCTATCTTTTGATGCTTTTACTTACAGCACCTGTCAATGCGGAGCCCCATTAGCTCAAAACAAACCAGCTTCAGTTCAAAGAGGAACGCAATTCCTTTCAAATCAGCTCTCAAGCGCAAAGCCAATGTCTCAGCCCCAAACCGGCAACACGTTTAAAGACTTCAGACACTCTGCTTCTTGAGCGGAATAGGGTCTATCTTCGGAGTAAATGAGGACAAAGATTGAGTTCTGCGTTTAAGCAATTGAGAGAAAGAAAAGATCTTCAATTCCCGTCCTCCTAAGCGACTTGGGCTGTGCTATCCTGAATCTGAAACCTATCCAAAAGGAGAGAGATTATTATGGCTACCCGTGTTGGTATTAATGGCTTTGGCCGCATCGGACGTCAGGTCTACCGTGCTGCCAGCGAAATGGAAGATATTGAAATTGTAGCGGTCAACGACTTGACCGATTCAAAAACCTTGGCCCATCTGCTGAAATATGACTCTATTCATGGAACATTCCCTGGCGAAGTACGTGCCGAAGGCGATACGATCTACGTCAATGGCAAAGCGCTCAAAGTACTTTCTCAGCGCGATCCTGCAGCTTTGCCCTGGGGCGAAATGGGTGTAGATATCGTGATTGAATCTACCGGTTTGTTTACCAAAGCCGAAAAAGCTGCTGCCCATCGCACAGCTGGTGCAAAGAAAGTCATCATTTCTGCTCCTGCCAAGGGTGAAGACATCACAATCGTATTGGGTGTCAACCATGAAAAATACGATCCCCAAAACCACCATATTATTTCCAATGCCTCCTGCACCACCAATTGTCTGGCACCCGTTGCCAAACCTTTGCATGACGCTTTGGGAATCGCCCGTGGCCTGATGACCACCGTTCACTCTTATACCAATGACCAAAAAATTCTGGATCTTCCCCATGACGATCTGCGCCGGGCCCGTGCCGCCGCGATGTCAATTATTCCCACCACCACAGGTGCGGCCAAGGCGGTTGGCCTGGTAATTCCTGAGCTGAATGGCAAGTTGAATGGTTTGGCCATGCGCGTTCCCACGCCCGATGTATCTGTTGTGGATTTGGTCTGCGAAGTCAACCGTGACACCAGCGCTGAAGAAGTCAATCAGATTCTGCGTGATTTCGCGGCCAAGACCTATCCCAATGTACTGAAGGTTTCTGATGAGCCCTTGGTCTCCATGGATTATAAAACCTGTCCCATTTCTTCAATTGTCGATTCAGCCCTGACCATGGTGCTCGACAAACGGATGGTCAAGGTCATTTCCTGGTATGACAATGAGTGGGGTTACTCCAACCGCGTTGTGGATCTTGTTCACTACGTGGCAAAATCCCTCTAAGCCCTGAAAAAGCACAAGCCCCGCATGAATATGCGGGGCTTCTTTTTTGAGCCTAAAACTTTTTTTCAGATTTACAGGCTTACTCTTCTCACAAGGGCAATTCAGCTATCAGTTAGCTTTTCAGTACGGTTTTGCTGAATTTTTCATAGTCCATGGTTTTATAGGAACCCGTTTCAATAAACTTCAGCATGCCTGAAAACTCTTTGGGCCCCAAATAGCCGGGAATTTTGCCAATCACTTTGCCATTGGATTCCATGAAAACCAAGGTGGGAAAGCCCTGGACCCCATGAATAGAGGTCAATTCTTTTTCAGTCACCAATTGGCCTTCGTGGGCAACCTTATTTTCAGAGCTTTCAGTGACACGTACAGGTACAAATTTTGAAAGTTCTTTCTGAACAGCTGAATTGGTAAAGGTTTCCTTATCCATTTTGCGACAATAACCACACCAGGTCGCGAAGAATTGTACAAAGACAGGTTTACCTGTTTTTTTGGCCTCTTTTAAGCCCTTATCATATACTCGCCAGGAGACCTCTCCCTTGGCATAAGCTGGCGCTGACTCCTGGGCGATTTGAGGTAGAAGCGTCAAAGCAGTTCCCCCTGCAGCCAAAAGTCCAAAAACAAGCAACGATGCAATCAAAGGATTTTTTTTCATGGGTGTGCCCCCGAAGAACTTCATTTTTTTCTATCATAACAGTTTTAGCTTAGAAACTGAGAGCAAATCCCTTTTCAAAAATTCGCTTATTTGGAATTTTCAGCGGCGTCTTTGGCCAGCGACTCGGCCTGTTGAATCAAGGCTTGGGCCAAATGTTCAGGCTTAATATACTTCATCCGAATCAAAATTTCGCCCAACATCAACTTCTCGTCACTTTGTTTTTTCAAAGCACTCTGGAGTTGGTCTTTGTTGAGGTGTCCCTGTTTGATCAAAATATCGCCAATCCGATTGCTTTGACCGGGCGATTTGAACATGTTCAGCAGTTTAAAACCGAGTGAACTGCGTGGGATCGTCAAACCTGCACTGGGTTGGTAATGCTTAAGCGCCAATTTATCGGTAGGATCAAAATGGAGAGCCACTTTAAACTCTGCCTGGGCATAGCCCCCCCAATTTTTTTTCTGCAGTGCCAAACCCAATTGACTGTGATATTTGGCAACATCGTTAGAAAGCCGAATCGCTTCTTGGAATTCACGAATGGCTTCATCCAATTCATTGCGTTTTTCATATTCCTTGCCATTTTGGAAATGCAAATCGGCCTGTTCTTGGCGGGCTTGCCGGGCCTTTGCTGCAGATTCTGCAGCAGCGGGAGAGGGCTGCGCTTTGGGAGTTTCAGCGCTGGCAGGGGGCGCAGTGGATGAATGGGCAGCCTTTGCAGATTCAGCAGCTTTTGCGGCAGCTTTTGCAGCGTCGGCTTCCGCCTGACGTACCCGATCAAGCGTGCGTTCATAATCTTTGCGCTTAAAAGGGTCGCGGAGGGTATTGAAAGCATCGCTAATCGAGATAAAGGCTTTTTCAGCCTTTGTTTTCAAATGCGCGTCGGTAAACATATCGGGATGAGCCTGTTTGGCGAGTTTTTTATACGCCGAACGGATATCATCTGGGGAGGCATCAAAATCCAGCCCAAGAATGCGGAATAAATCCGTTTCTGCTAAAATCACATCCAGATCAATTTTACTCATGCCACTTCATTAGCCCTTTATAAAACCTTATTTTACCTGATCTCAGCCTCAATGAGGAGGGTTGAAATCTTGAACCGTTCAGAATTCACAAAAGTTTCAAGAGAATCAAGCCCTTCAAAATATGCCCGCAAGTCAAAGGGTATGTTAGACTGAACTTCAAAAGTCCTCAGACAAGGATGGATTGCTTTGATGATTCGATTTGAAGAAGATGATGAAGATGATGAAAAAAGCCCAGTGAAAGATTTACTTGAAAATCTTTCCGAAGCGCGTCTGTTTCAGAAAAAATTTCTGGAAAAACGCAAAGTTTTTCTCTGGGGTCCCGTCATGGATGCCTCGGCCCGTGATGTCGTCAACCGCTTGATGTATCTGGAAGCCGAAAAGCCTGGCGAGGAAATTACCCTCTATATCAACAGTCCTGGAGGCGTTGTAACCTCTGGCATGGTCATTTATGACACCATCAAGATGATCACCTCCCCCGTCTCTACTGTGTGTATGGGTTTAGCCGCTTCAATGGGCTCCATCCTGCTTTCTGTAGGAGCCAAAGGCCGTCGCTTTATCTATCCCAGTGGACGCGTCATGATTCACCAACCCAGTATCGGTGGCCTGATTCAAGGGGCAGCAGCAGATATCGCCATTCATGCCAAAGAAATCGTGAAAACCAAAGAAATGGGTGCACGTATTTTGGCTGAAAATTGCGATCAACCCTTTGAAAAAATCATGAAGGATTTTGATCGCGATTATTGGATGGATGCCAAAGAATCCCTGGAATACGGTATCGTCGACGGCTTACTCGATAAAATCGATTTATAAAGATTCCTGAGCGCATCGCCTTAAATTAAAGAGGCCACTCAAAAAGTGGCCTCTTTTGTGCATAAAGGTTTTCATCTGCCCCACTCAGGGAGCAGTACCACCCATCAGAGAATACCAGGCAAAAACAATTCCCATCAAACACAGGGTAAGGGTGCCAAATCCTGAACGCATCAGTTTCATGCGTTCAGCTTCATCCTGTTCTTTAAAACCCGCCACAAACATGCTCAGCGAAATATAGCCAAAGACGGCGGCCACCAGCAAAAGTATCCAAGCCACGTGCTAACTCCTGGCTGGGGGTTGGCGAAAGAGCTGCAATAACGAGGCATTGAGACGATCTGCCAACTGGTCAATCACAGCGCTCACCTCATGGCTTTCCGCTGTAGAGAAATGTGCCATGCTCACGGCATGTTTCAGGGCTTCCTGCAAAAGAATCACCGCCATCTCAAAGCTGATCAGCGAAAACTCAGCGGACCCTTCTTGAATTTCACGCGTTAAGCGGGCTGGCAAAAGTTCGCGCTGTTTAAACTCTTCAGGGCTGACCCGCTTGTCCAAGAGATCAGAAAGGGCTGTTAAGACTTCAGACAGCACAGGCTTCATCCGCCAAACTGCATTGGTCACTTCGGGCACTGCATAATTCTTGGTTTGGGTTTCCCATTCCTGCTTGATCAATTCTTCCTGCTTGCGGAAAAATTCCAGCCACCTGAAATTGGGGCTTTCAGCCAAAACAGGCGCAGGTTTTTCTTTTTCGCGAGAAACCAAGGCAGGGGCCACACGTACTTGGTTTCGGCCATTTTCTTTGGCCACATAAAGAACTTCATCGGCCGCTGCGATAATTTGTTCTCTTTGCCCAAGTTCAGGAGCCAAAACACCCCCCACGCCCAAACTGGCGGTCACTTTCAGCGGAGATTCAAAACTGCCCTTAATTTCTTCGCTTTCAATGCTTTCACGCAGGCGAGCGGCCACCTGTTCGGCAATTTCGAGCGGGGTATTGAGCAAGAGCACAGCAAACTCTTCGCCCCCATAACGGGCGGCAATATCGCCAGTACGTAAGGTTTTACGAATAACCGCTGCCACCTGCTGCAAAACCTTGTCGCCCTGCAAATGGCCATGCACATCATTGATTTGCTTAAAGAAATCGATATCCACCAGAATCAGAGAAATCCACTGATCTTTTTGGTGAGCCAAACGCAATTCTTCTTCAAAGCGCTGTTGAAAATAACGGTGATTGTAGAGATGGGTCAAGCCATCGGTAATCGCCATTTGCTGCGCCCGCTCATGTTTGCGATATTCTTCAAGATAGGAAGAAAGCTGTGCAGCCACTGTTTTCAGCGTGACCTGCTCTTCAACCGTCAGCAAATGCGAGGGCGCATGGTAGATATCGATAATCCCCATCATTTCCTGCTGATGTGAAATCGGCAGAGAATAGCGATTGTACATTTCATGACCCGTGAGAATATCCCGGCGCTCCGACATCACCTGTCCCAATTGACTCTGGCTGCCCACTTTCACAGCCCAGGAAGGGCTGTGCTGCAAAAATTCCATATGCTTTTTGCTCACGCTGGCAGCACAGGATAAGCTCTCTTCTTTGCCCTCTTCAATCAGAAAAATATGACATTGCCACAAGCTAAATTTTTCAACGATCAGATTACAAATTTCCTGAAGCTGGGCATTCAGCGCCAACCCGACCTTGAGCAAAATCTGACAGACCGAATAGTGAAGCTGCAGTTTGCGGTATTTGTAATACAGGTCATTGAAACTCAAATCCTGCGGATTGTCAGGACGGGGATTGACCCATTGTTCCCCTTGATTTTCAGCGCCCGTGTTTTTTTCGGGGGGCAAAATACTGAAAGGAGTGGATTTCTCCTCAGAGTCAAGCGGCAAAAGAGGGCGCTTGGGCTTGCCACTGGCGGTACGGGGCAAAACCTTATTGCGCTCAAACAACTGACTGAAGCTCAAGAGATTGTCATCTCCAGGCTCACGCTCAGGCATGGGTTCAGCATCACGACGCTCCTCAAGCGGCGTCTGACGGCGCTCATAGATATTTTTCAAACCCAGGTTAATTTCAGACCGGGCTTTCATAAACTGCTTAACAGCAGGTGAAACACCCGGCTGCCCCGGAAGTTGAATGGCTGCATTGGCAGGTTTTTCTTTCTTCTCGGTTTTGCGTTGAATTGTATTTCTTGTGAACAGGCTGGTTAAATCCTGCTCAGGTTCGGGAGATATATCAAACATGCGCTATCCAGGACAGTTATTCGTGTGGGTTCATTATACGCAAACCCATTTCTAAACATCTGTGCCCAGAGTTACAGCGCAGGCTTCAGCCCCCAAAATGATTGAGCAGACTGGCCAAAGCAAGCTTATTATGCGCGTAGGCCAAGCCTCCTTGCAAATAGCCCACATAGGGAGGACGCAGGGGACCATCGGCGCTCAACTCAATCGTTGAACCTTCTGCAAACGTACCCGCTGCCATGATCACTTCATCGCCATATCCTGGTGAGGCTGCTGGCTCGGGAGTTACATAGGCATCAATCGGACAGGCCTGTTGAATCGCACGGCAGAAAGCCACCAGTTTGTCCCGTTCTTCAAAACGCAGGGCCTGAATAATATCTGTACGGGGTTCATCTGCGGCGGGAGAGACCTGAATGCCCGCTTTGGCCAGGGCATGTGCGGTCAGCACAGCGCCTTTTAAACTTTGAGAAACCACATGGGGAGCCAGAAAAAAGCCTTGAAAAGCCAAACGATTAAAACCCAGCGTAGCCCCCAGTTCACGCCCCATCCCCGGCGCAAAAACCCGACAGGCCACCTTTTCAATCAAATCTTCCCGCCCACAGACATAGCCCCCACAGGGCACCAAGCCGCCCCCCGGATTTTTGATCAGGGAACCCGCGATCAAATCTGCTCCCACATGGCAGGGTTCGCGTTCTTCAACAAATTCTCCATAGCAATTGTCAACAAAAACAATCATGTCAGGCCGACAGGCTTTAACGGCTTTGACAATTTCAGCAATCTGAGCAATCGGGATCGACGAACGCCAATTATAGCCACGGGAACGCTGAATCTGAACCACTGTGGTTTCAGGCCGCAGCCATTCTTCCCAAGGGGCTTCGGCTGGGCTGGCAAAATCACGGATATCCACTTCGCGGTACTTGACGCCCCAATCCATTAAGCTGCCGGGATTGCCTTCACCGCGCACCCCCACCACTTCTTCAAGGGTATCGTAGGGGTGACCGGTCACAAAAAGCAGTTCCTGACCGGGCCGCAAACAGCCAAAAAGCGCAGAGGCAATCGCGTGGGTTCCTGAGGCCAGATGGGGTCGCACCAAGGCGGCTTCCCCGCCCAAAGCCTGTGCGAAAACAGCTTCCAGCGCTTCACGCCCCAAATCATCATGCCCATAGCCATAGGACCCCTGTAAATGATGCTCGCCGATGCGGTGATCCTGAAATGCCTGTAAGACCCGGGCCTGGTTGATAAAAGCCCTTTCTTCAATACCCTGAAAAACAGAGGCCAATTCGCGTTCTAACTGGGAAAGGGTTTCTAGGTGACGGGTCCAGAATTCTGACATGTTCAATTTCCTTTTCAAGATGCTCTCTATGCAGTTTGCCTGAAAATAGAAGACCCTGGACAGAGGATAGCCCCTTCAAAACAGGACCTGTGCATGCGCTCTCGCCAAGATCAAAACCCTTAAAAATATTCGCAAAAACACCCAAAAGCATCAAAAACAAACCTAAAACTCAAAAAATAGAATTCGCTTCAAATCTGAATTCCCGCGTATAATAAAAGCACCATGGTCATTACACGTGTTTTTGAAATCAAAACAGATGGAAAATTGACGCTGATAGATATTTCAGGTCAAGTCGAACGCTTATTGCGCAACAGCCGTCTGGCAGAAGGCATTGTGACGGTTTTTATTCCTGGCAATACCGTGGCATTGACCACCGTGACCTGCGAAGGGGGCAAAACGTCAAACCAGGAACAGATTTGGCAAAAACTGCAAATTTTTGGCAGTGAGCCTGCGGAGACGCAACTCAAAACCGCTTTGATTGGAACCAGTCTGACGGTACCCTTCAGCCGTGGCCAAATGCACTTGGATACCTGGCAACAGATTGTACTGGTAGATTTTGGTCAAGGCGAACGCTGGCACCAAATCACCGTGCAAATGCAGGGCGAATAGCCAATGAGTTCAGAATTTCTTTCCTGGCAGGAACAGGATTTTTACGCCTTGCTGGGCATCACCCGCATGGCCACAGAAGAAGATATTCGCAAAGCCTTTCGTTTGCGCGCCAAGGAATGCCATCCTGATCGCTTCCCACTGGGTTCAGAAGACCGTGAAGGTGCAGATTTGCGTTTCAAAGAACTGAGTCACGCCAAAGACACGCTGCTCGACCCTCAACTGCGTGAAGCCTATGATCGCCAACAGGATCTGGTACAACAGGCTTGGTTTGATGCCGTGGTCTACCAAGTACCTGTGCAAAAGAAGGCCCCCCCCAAAAGCAGTTTTGGTGAAACCCTGAAAAAGGTTTACCAACAGTATCAGGAACAGGAAGAAGAACACTTCAACGCCTATGATGGCGGCTTGGTTGAAGAAGAGGATCCAGAACCTCAAAATAACAAGGGAGTGCCCGAAGCCTCACGTAAAAATGCCGCCAGTTTTTACTATTCTCAGGGCATGCGTTTGGCCGCTCGGGGCCAATACCGCAGAGCACTCTATGCCTTAAACAATGCCCGCGTACTCGACCCAGATTTGCAGATCTCGGAGAGCCTGATCAGTCGAATCAGAGCCAAGGCCTGGTATTCCCGCGGCTAATTCGCGGAAGGAGAAGGGCTGGGAACGGGCAAAGGCTTGAGTTTCAAGCTGCCAAAGCGATCCGGGCGATGTACCCCGCCAAAGGTAAACGACCAACAGGCATAGGGCACGATTTCCTGAGGACGGCGACGGCAAAAATTGCCATAGCGCAGATTGCCCACCGGCGGGCTTTGAGAGCCCAAACTGAGCCAGGGAATCGCCATTTCAAGAAACCACCCCTGCTCACCCCGACGGGCAGCACTCTGCCAGGCCCCCTTCCATTGGGGATCCCAACTGGTCTTCTGGTAACGGGTATTGATCGGGTTGGCCACAAAATAGGCATATTTTTTTGGATCTGGCCCTGTGCTGAGAAAAACTTCAACCGTATCGTCTTCGCTCACCACCCGCTCAGAACCATCAACCCGAATTGTGCTGCGCAGGCGATCCATACGCGGTTCCTGATTGCTAAAAGCCAGATAGAGATTTTGGGCGTCATACCCCAGCTTAATATCTGTGCGGGCCTGGCTGCGTGCGGCCCCATTGTTCCAAAAGGGCTGGGGCAAAAGCACGGCCTGATTCCAAGCGACATCATCCAGCAGGCCATTCAGCTCAGGTGCCACACTCATTTCAGGGATTTCAAGCTGAGGCAAAGCCCGTGCTTCGGGCAAAATCACACTTGGGGGTGAAGTTGGAGGACGGTAACTGAAACTGCCAGGCTCATGCGCAGCAAAGACTTGGGCCAAAGCCTGGGCATAGCCCAAGCGAAACTGAATTTCTTTGCTTAAACCTGCAGGCAAGGCCCTCTGATTCTGAAGTTCGGTCTGCAATTGCAGCATCCAGCCCGTAATTTGAGCGGCATTGACCTTGCCATTGCGAAAACTTGCGCCTTCCAAAGTCTGAATCATGGCAGCCAATTGGTAAACCATGCCCTGCAAACCAGGGTGACGGGGCACGGGTGCAAGCCCTTTTTCAGCATCTCCCGGCAGCATCAGCCAGGCCCGCAAATCCTTCAGTTGGGCCTGAATCGCACCTGGCAAATTGGTATGCGGCACCCTGGCGGGTACACGAAAAGGGCCAGCTTTCAGCAAGCGCAGGGTTTCGGGACTGAGATTGCGAACGGCAAAGATATTCACGCCCGGAATATGCCGGGCCTGGAGTAAGCCCAATTGATTGAAAATTTCAGAGGCTTTGCGCTGGGTTTGATGCGCCCCCAAAATAGGGTAGAGCAAATCAGCACGTCCCCCTTGGGTCTCCCAATCCAGCCAGAGATCAAGTTCTTCAATCGTGCGGGCATACATCATCGGCGCGACAAAATCGAGCCAGTTATTGTTGCTCCAATGCCGCCAATTCTGCATTTTGGTATTGCGGGCATTGACCTCATTGCGAAAGACTGCAGCCCCCAAAGCCAAAGCGGGATTGAAGCCTGCCATTTGCAAACGCAGATCCTTGACCAGGCGATTGACCTGTTCCTCGCGCCAAAGGTGCCAGTCTTCCTGCAGGGGGCCGAGCGGGTCAATCCGGGCAGGGGGAAACTGGCCTACCTTGCGAAAATAGTCCAATTGAAAACGGGTCTGGCTGAGCTGATCTTCGGTCTGGTTATTGCCGTAGCGGATATAATCCAGCAAATAGCCTTCAATCGGATAACGGGCCGATAAATCGGCCAGCGTGCCAATCAAAAGCTGACGCCATTCTTCAGCAGCAGGCGAAATAAAAGCGCGGGTTTCATTTTCAACATTTTCATCTGAACTGGTATAGCCTTTGCCATCAAGCGGTTCAGCCCGCAAAGCAGGCAAGTGTTCCAAAATCGGATTGCGGGTGGCTAAATCAGGGGAAAGAATGCGAAAGGCCCAAATCCAGGGCAAAACCAAGAGCCCCTCCTCATGCGCAATTTGCACAAATTGACGCAGCGGATCTGCCCCCTTGCGGGCATACTGAAGCTCCTGCTCGGTCAGACGGTTGGGATAAAGGGCAAACCCCCGCCTGAAAACCTCGGGGAAGAGGGTATTAAAACCCGCCTCTTTCAGCTGACGAATTCGGGCACGAATGCCTTCAGGTTCAGGGGGGATCAAATCCATATTCACCAGTGCCCCCCGCATTTCCACACTGCGGCTGGGCATCAGACGCACCTGCAATTCAAACAGGTCTTGGGCCGTTTGGGAAAAACGCCCGGTAGCCCCTTCAGCCTGGTGATCCTGCCATTCCTGCAGCGCTTTGCCTGTTACCTGTAAAAGGCGCTTAATTTCTGGGTCAGAAGCCTGGGGCAATCCGGCTTCCTGAACTTCCTGCCAACGCTTTAAAATCCTTTCTTGCAGCAAACGCACTTCTTCAAACGTACTTTGCGAGGGGCTGATATCCTGCACAGCAGGGGTCAAAGGCGTTTGCGCAGAGACCGGTGTAGCCAGTGTCCCGACTAAGAGGGCAGACAAAAGCAGAGCCAAAGATTTCAAATTCATTTACCTCATTTATTCATCACTTCAGGATACTTGAAACTGCGGGCATTGATCATCTGGGAGAAATCAAAACGGCCCTCAAGTATCTGTTCACAACGCGTCAGAAACAATGCAAGATGCTGACTGAAACGGGCCTGAAACAGGTGATAGAGCTGATCATCATAGAGCGTGCCAATCCCGTAAATCCCATAATTGCCAAGCGCCCACAACTCATTTTCAGGCGCATGTTCAAAACGGGTGGGATACATGGCCCGGTAGCGCAGTCCCTGCGCTTCAGCCTGGAAAGAGAGCTCTTCAGCCACATCGGCGCGTTCATTCTCAATCAAAGAGGGTCGGCCTAACTGTTCATAGGCTTTTTTAGAAAGAAACAGGCAGGAAGGAGCCGCAAAAACATGGGGGACTTGTGCAAGATGGTTCGAAACCTGAGCCGGCCCCACAAAGCTTTGATACTGATGCGCAAAATTCATCAACTGAAAAATGATGCCTTTGTGAAGGGGGACGCAATCAATATCCAAAAATCCAATCACATCCGCTTCAGACAGGCGCAGTATTTCATTCATCCAAAATCCATGGGGCAGGTTTTCAGAAAAATAATTCACAGGAATTTCAAACTGCCGCATCACACGTTGATGGGCTTCCACCATGCGGGGATCCGTATTGTCCCAATAAAGACAATGAATTTCAGCTTTCATGAAGTGCTTATTCCTTTGGGATTTACAGCGGAAGAACTTAGAGAGAACCCAGCCCTATTTTGCCAGAACTGAGTGATTCTTACAAATACAGGGGGATATTGAAAAGAAGGAACAAAAGCAGACACGCAAGCCAATACCCACATGAAAAAAAGAAAGAATTTACTCCCTGACCCTGCATGTTTTTATCAAGAAAAGGGTATAAGAAAGTTAAGAAGATTTGCTGACACACGAAAGGAACCCAATCAACATGGCTGGAATCGATGGACGCGTCACAGGCCTCAATAAAGACGTCTTTCAAACCCTGCAGAATATTAAAAAGACAAATCCTGGTGCTTTAACTGAAGCCAATGCCAAGGAACTGCAAACCGCGATCAATAAAGATGGCAAAATTGATAATGCAGAACAGGATTTACTCTCTGAATTGACACAGAGTAAAATTCGGGCCATCAATATCCAATCGGCTGACTCACCCGCAAACAGCGTTGTATTTGGAACCACATCAGGCAAAGCCCGCGCACTCTTACAAGAAACACAAACCCCCACAGCAGAATTGGATCGGCTTGCCACGCAAGGTGCAGACGGGATTCAAGCTCTGACAAAAATTTACCAACGCTCACCTGCTGATGCTGATCGCGTGATCTCAGCCCTGGCCCGCAAAGGGCTCGAAGCATGGGATAAGAGCAGCGTAACCAATGCCTATGGCCCCTTAACCGCTATGATAACCTCAGCATATTCAGGTATCAGCAAAATGGAGGGTCAAGATAATTCAGACGCTCGCTGGATGCTTCACAAAGCAATGCAAAAAATTGACCAAACCAAAGGCGATGCTGTTCCTGATTTTCTCTACAACTGGGTTCGTCCGGGTGGTGTCCTCTAGTTTTTTAGATTTCCTCAACAAGAGCCACTAAAATTAAATTTTAGTGGCTCTTGTTTTTAAAGTCATTTATAAAAGTAAAAAAGCCTGAGCATGGTTTCATGCTCAGGCTTTTTTAGCTTTGCGCTGAGTTCGTCAATTCATGCGGTCGCGCGTCAAAATAGTATTGAGTCCCCTCAAGGCAATCTGATCGTCATCAGTTTGAGAGGTTCCAGCGGCCTTCATGATTCGTGCCATGCCATCCAAAATACGTTGTTTTTGCAAGACAGAAATGGGGGGAGACATTTGATTGGTGGAATTAAACATTTCCTGAACAACCTTCTGTGCTGGAACATTATCCATCGCAGAAGATAAAGTCGCCCCAGAAACCCGACCACTCATGGAGGCCACGCTTTGGGAATTATTCGTGGATTGTCCTGCCATGCTTGATTCAATCGCCTTTGTAATTTGAGCTTTAAACGATTCTTGTAAACGCTGTAAAGCTTCTTGATGGTGCTTATTATTCGCATCTGATTTGTCTTTATAAAACTGAGTAATGGCATTATTGACCATTTTTTGCGCCATTTGATTTAAAACCAACTGGCGTGTTTTCATATCCAAATCCCGAATGGTATCAATAAAATGAGTTAACAAATCACTTAAAAAGGCTTCCCCATTCACTGCCGGGAGCGGCGCCAAGATCAAGCGATCCGCAAGTGCATCTGCTTCATCTACCAACTTTTGCGTGCTTGCACTGAGATGGGGATCCCGAGAAATCACATGATCGCCACTGCTAAGCGGAGGAAGTCCATTTGCGACCATGACTTGATCATTGGCCTGAGAAAGCTGATTTAAACTTTCTGCAAATTGACGATCCATCTGATCCCAGATTGCATTGCTTGCAGATAAATTATTAAAGGTATTGCCCCAAGCTGCAGCTTGTTGATCAGGAGGCAAACTATAGTTATAATCTCGTTCTGCATCAGCAGCCTGATTAAAATCCATAAGAGAAGCAACGACTGGATTACTCGCGGCCAATGCAGTTAAACCGCTGGGACTCATATTCAAGTTCATTGCTGTAGTCGAATATTCAGCTTGTCTGTCTGCTATTGAACTTAAGGGAGGTTCACCGGTTAGATTCGAACGTGCTATATCATTCGCAGTAGACATTACTCCAAATTGCTGAATGGTTGAAGAAATGACAGCACTTGGACTGTAAGTTTTAATCCGAGCTAAAAATTGTGGTGGGGTAAGGACCCTAGTGGCAGGTTCTAACCCCAAACCTGTTAAAACCTGATTTTGAACAGCCAAAGCAGTAGGAGCAACAATCGTACCATTTTCTAATCCTGTAACGATTTGAGTAAATGCCTGATCTTTTTCTTGTGGTGTTCCTGCGGTTTCAAATGCACTAACGACACCTCGAATCACCTTTCGCCCGTGGGTCGTCTGAAGTGGGTCACTATTCAGTCCGGCCTCTAAAGTACGAACCTGACGGCCAACCTTAAAGTCAGCATAAGCGCGAGCCGATGTTGGAGAAAGTTGCCCTGTATTTGTCAGTTCTGTTTGAACAGTCTCTAACATCCGAATCTGAGAGGCCTTTGTCGGCGAGTCAGGCAAAGCACGCAGATCACTAAGTGCTTTTGTCATCGATTCTTGCATGGAATGGTAGTTCTTACTCACTGCACTCAGCTGCTGAATACCCGCCAACTGAGGCGCTAAAGCATCTTGCTTTGCCTTGGACTCACGCAGTTTCCCTAACAAATCAGCGGCCTTGGGAGAGGGCGATTTCGATAATAGATCAATGGCCTCATCGATATTCGTAACCTGAACTCTCAGAACATCTGAATCATTTACTTGCGAGATCAAATCACGCGCTTCTTGATCTAATTCCTGGTACTGCTGTTTTGCAGAATCCAAAATGGGTTGGTATTGCTCAGCAAATTTAGGGCTTTTAATAATTTGAGTGACATAACTGGGGGTTGTATCTTTGCCCGAAGATTTAATGAAAGCCAAGGCTTCTTCGACAGAGGTAACATTTGCTCCCCCCTCTAAGGCTTGTACCTGTTTGACAAAATCATCTCCCAAAACACCGGTTGCCAGATCATTGACCAATTCAGAGTTTTTCAAATTACCAGCCAGCTTCGAAATATCTTGCTGACTTTCCACAAATTTCTCCGAACGAATACCTTTCAAATTGGCCGTAATCTCTTCAGTTGAGCCACTCTTTGCAACTTGTTGAACACTGGCGGCAATACTTTCAGGCGATTCACCTGATTGAACCCCTTGAGCAGCCAACATAAATACGACCTCAGCATCTGCCGTATCAATGCCTTTGCTCTTTAAGTCTTGGTAGGTTTCCAAAACAGTTAAACTGGATTCAAAAGCTCCTTCAGGCGGCGTAATTTTTCCATTTGGGGTTTGAATTGAACCTGTCGGGTTTTGAACCAATTGTTTTAAAATGGCAGCAGCCTGTTTAGCTTCCGGAGAAGCACTGTCATCAGACTCAATTTGCGCAATCGTTTCAAGAGCTTTGGTCTTTCGCTGTTCTTGCTCAGGTGAAAGTGGTTTCACATTGGCAGGATCTTCACCAACGCCTTCCAGAAAAACATTCGATAAGGATGGGCGGGGGGTGGCCGCAGGAGCTGAGCCCGTTGCCCCAGGAGAAGTTGATGCCGGCTGACTAGGCGCAGCAGATGTCGGTGAGGGACTGGTTAAAAATGAGGCATAGGAAGGAAAACTCAGAGAAAGGGAACCTGGATTATATCCCCCCAACCCGCCGGACAGCCCGCCAAAACTTAAAGAAGGAGAATACAAACTGAAAGGATCATTGTAAAGACTGCTCCCCCCCACACCACAAAAGCCAAGAGAGCTTGAAAGTGGGGCTGGGTTCAACAATGAAGAACTGGCAGATGAAAAGTCATAGGGATCAGGAGAGGTAATGATTGGAGACACGCCCAAATTAAGATCCAAACCAGTTCCAAGCATCAATGAAGAGGCAGGATTGTTAACCCCACTGGTGGAGCCAAGATTAAAGTCTCTCAACATAAAATCAGAGGCAATTGCTCCTGAATAGGGTGCAATTTCAATATCTCCCAATGCATTATCGGGAACGGTTACATTCCCTGGAGTACCATCGCTTACAGGAGCAGCCCCCCCCTCGGTCGTGGGCACAGAAGCAGCATCAGTTGTAGGTGCAGGAACAGCTGGCTCCTCAGGCTTCATTTTTTGCAGATTTTGCAAAACCTTATTAAAATCAGCTTCTTGAGCAGGATTTTCAAACTTTACTTCTTGATTATTTTGAAGTTGAGTTAATGCTGCCCGAGTAGCATCCAATTGGGCCTGCAATTGAGTACGCCCAGTATCTGAAATACCATGTTGTGTCAAAAGATTGGCCAAAGTGGACTCAGCCTCTTGCAAATCATTGACCATATCACTGCGGGAGACTGCAGAATCTTGAGAGGATTGGGAGGCCTCATAAACGGCACTTTTCGCCCCCACCATAGCATTTCTGATCGCATCAAGTTTTGCTTGATCTTCAGGTGAGGTTGTTGGCTGAGCTTGAAGTGCAGCTAACTCTTGACGAACAGATTCTTTCGCGGCATCTGGAACAGCAGGATTATCTAAAAATGCTTGTTTAGAGGCAATATCCTCAGCACTTGGAGTCATAACCGGCTCAACATCAAGTGTTTTTTGCATTTGATGCAGGTTTGCATAGATATTATTCAGTTGGGTCATCTGGGCGGCCCCCATGGCCCCACCCTCTTTTAAATATTGCTTCAAATCAGAAACCTGACCCCGAAGCAAATCTATTGCACTTTCATCTGTTCCGCGAATCACCTGTTTATAAAGGTCAGGGTTACTTGCTTTCAAATCATCCAATTGCGCAATCAAAGTACTCGCTTTATCAACAGCTGACTGGGCGTCGGTTTTTGCCAATTCATTGACGGATTCAAGCGTTTGATTAATTTCAGAAACAGCGGCAGGGACTTGTATGTCACCATTTGCAATATTGCTTTTTTGTTCTTTAGCAATTGCACTTGAATCTGTAGCATTCCAAAATGCGCCCAAAAGCGTTCCCATATAGGCAGAATTGATACGGGGGTTATCGGTAGGCGGATTTTGGGCATAGCTGTTCATCAAAGCAGTAAGATCTGATGAATTCACCCAATCTCCTTGCTTTGGATCGTTTTTAAAGTCAGTGATCTTTTTTTGTAAGGTTTCAATTTTATCTGTAACAGCTTGGCTATTAGGGTCGACCCCTTCTCCCATACTGGCGGCCAAGCGCTTACGCACATCCGAATCCGGTGCTGTTGCCTGTTGAAGCTCTTGTTCCAAAGGGCCCATCATATTGATCAGATTGTTACGGTCAAGTTCATGCTTCTGATCCATCGCCATTGTTTGAGGAGGATTCGCTATCGAAGGAATATTTCCATCAGAAATATTCAGTGTATGAGATTCAATATTTGTGCCCCCAAACAAACCAAAGGAGGCTTTCGATAAAAAGCTTTTCGACTCAGTTACCAATTTGAGCTTAGAAAAATTCAGACTGTTGGGATCATTTTCATGGGCGGTTACATTTTTAAGCTCTTGAATATTTTGATCCACGACTTCTTGGCTGGTAATACTGCCACCGATTTGATCAAAAAGCTTTTTCTCTTCGTCCGTCAAACCTGTCGTATCCAATTTCTTGGTGAACAAACCGGTCAGCATGGATTTTTCGTCATCCGTCAGGCCAGAGGCATCTTCAGAAGCAACTTGCACCAAACGCGCAAGTTCTTTGGCTTCAACGGTATTATCTGAAGCCGCTTTATGCACTTCCTGCATGAAACGGGTAGAGACTGAAAAATTATTACCGGATTGAATCTCTGTCATGGTCTTGTCCTTAACCTTTTAATCTTAAAAATGAAACATTATCGCGTTCAATGCCCAAACAGTACATGAGCTTTCGTAAGGCTTACTGTCTTTTTATACCCCACAGCGCGAGGTTTATAACATGAAAACCCCTGCTGAAATGATAATTTTTCAGCAGGGGACATGAAGCCTTGCCTTCTCTTACAAAAGCAGGCAAACAAAGTACTGGGCTTAATTCTCAAACCTGTTTAAAAGCGCGAAAATACCCGGTTGACCCGTAATTTTACTGCCCTCAAACAAAGCCTGAAGCAGTTTTTGCTTGCTGACACGGGTCATCATATTGTCCTGCGTAGGGCCTTCCAGTAACTGGCTAAAATGCGCTTTGAGCTGTTGCTCTGAAAGATTGACGGCCTCACCCGTTTTACTCCCCAGTTGTGCCCCTTCTGCCATGGCCGCTTGCGCGCTGTCGGCATGCATCAAGCCACGTTCAATACTCTTTTCAATTTGGCCCTTGAAGCCTTCAGTCAATTCATTGAGCATTTTTTCGTGGTATTGATTGTTTTGATCGGCCCGTTCTTTATAGAGGCGTGTAATCGCATTGTTCATCATTTTTTGGGTCATTTGCGCCAATACCAGCTTGCGTGATTCAAAGTCCAGATCACGGATACTGTCTAAAAATTTCTGCAAAAGCTCAGATAAAAAGGCTTCACCACTGACCTCAGGGGTTGGTGCCAGAATCGCATTTGCAAACTGATCAGCTTGGGCAACCAAGCTCTTTGCCTCTGCAGAAAGCTGGGGTTCAGCCGAAAAGGAAGGATCCCCAGACAGGGGATCTGAACTGTTGATATAACTCAGATCCATTCCCGGCAATCCTGCAGCTTGCATAAAGGGGTTGATTTCCTGCAAATAGCTTTCAACCCCTTTCATCAAGGTATTGTCGGCATGAGCTGAAATCTGATCCCCTCGCCCAAAGATCCCCAAAACCCCAGCCAATTGAGAGGGCGGCGTCTGGGCAATAATTGTGCCCCTTTGGCGCATCATTTGCGTCATTTCATGTAAAAACTTACCCGGATACCAGCGGTCACGGTCAGGGGGATTAAAGGAGGTGATATTCATTCCTCCCAAATCTATTTTCGGAGGGACAAAGCCTGCTTCATTCATTTGAATGCCCGCAGTAAACAGATTATTAATATCTTGAACAACACGCCCCATAGGCCCCCCCATAGCAACAACAAGCCCTCGATCCCCACCACCAGACGAACCAGAATTTCCGCCCTGCAAACTCACGGCTGTGGTCATGGCTGCAGGATCGGTACCTGCTGCTTCAATCCGTGTAGCCAAGGCCCCTAAATTCGCATTCAGATTCTCAGCAGCTTTTTCAGGCCCCAGCGTCTGTAACTCGTTTCTATAGGTGGCCATAAACTGACGCAACTGCGTTCCTCCCCCGACAGCCCCAATTAAAGCAGCCTGGGTTTCGGGCTTGTATTCTCCGTTGGCAATCTCAGTCTGGGCCATACTAATAATGCTTACATTGTTCAAGATCTGCCCGGAAGTATTCGCCAAAGCCCGCACCTGGGGAGGCTGAGAGGTATTACTAGACAAGGCTGCCAACTCACCTTGAACATCGCTCAAAGCAGGGCCATTGGGCATAAAGGGGGCAGCCAGAAACGCATCCAACTGGGGAGTCGCAATACCCTGTGCTTTGAGCTGATCTCTCATTTCAGTCATGCCAGTGAGATATTCCTGCTTTGAATTCTCAATCATGGTGAGCATCGAAGTTGTTGCTTGGGTATTTTTAGTCTCTAAGGCAACCACAGCCTGGCGAACCTGCTCAATATTATCAAGTTTTTCAAGCTGGCTTTTCATGACCGGATTGTCACTTGCACCCGGGCTTTGATTAATTTTCAGCTTCACAGCCGCAACAGCTTTTTCTATTTTTGCAAGCTTTGTTGCATCCAGACTTTCAAGGTCTTCAGGTTTTAATCCCTGTTCTGCCAAGGCTTTGTCCATCACCGCCATCATTTCTGGGTCTTTAATCAAATTCGCCAGACTGTTTTGGCTCTCTTTAATCTGTGCTTTTTCCTGAATCGTATTTAAGTTTTCTTCTGCCAAATCTTTGACCATGCCTGCGTTGTCCATAAAGACTGAATTCACGCGCTGACGCATTTCACGGTTTTCATGGGCCAGATCAAGGGGGCCTACTTTCTTGGCAATGGTATTCATCCAGGTCACAGCTTTAATTTCACTTCCACCGCTGGAAGAAGTTTTGCCCATGGCATTCATATTTTCTTTAAAACTGTTCAAGCTGATCAAAGAATCAAACCCAGAAGTCAACTCGCCGCCACCATTTCCTTCGGCTTTCTGGCGTTCCCCCACCTTTAAGATCGCTTCAATTTCATCGACCAACTTTGTTGCTGCGGCATTGGCCAAATGGCTGATACGATTGGCCTGAAGCATGAGCATTTGGGCTGCTTCTGGGCTTAGATTCGGATCCTTGAGCAGGTTTTGGATTTCCTGAGGAAAGGTATAACTGCCTGATTCATCTTTGGCAAAGACCTGGGTTAGATTTTTGAATGAGGGAGCTGTTTCTAGTTTTTGCATCAAGGCAGGAGTGGCCTTCAAATCATCCAGCACATCTACTGTGGCTTGGAGCATAAACCTGTCACTCAAACTCAGCCCTTGGGGTTTACCCTGGGTAGATATCGCCTGCATCACCTTATCTAATTTTTGCTGTTCAGCTGAATCTGCGGGTGGAAATTCACCCTTGTTGATCTGCCCCAAAGCCCCATTGATGGTTTTCAGCTGTTCCTGCAGTTTTGCTTTAACGGGCAAAGACAAATCAGGGTTGGCGATCAGGGTTTCCAAGTCTTTCTTTGCAAGCGTAATTTCAGCCTTGAGCGAATCATGGGCCTGAATTTGATTTTGCAGGGCGCTTTGTGCCGCATCTAAAAGTGAATCATTGTTCCAATGCCCAGAATTGATCGCTTCTTTGCCGTTTTCACCGGCCTGAACCTTATCCAATTGGGCTTTGAGTTCAGGCTGCTCTTGAGACAAACGCTGAAGAAAATCTGACATTCCCGCCATTTCAGGCGATTTTAAAGCTTCAACCAATTGCTGGCGTTGGTCTTCAGGCATTGAAGCCAATTCTTTTGAGAGTGCTTCAGCCCGGGCAGATCCCCCTGGAACAGAAAGCCAGAGGGGGGTAGGAGGCGCAAGAGGAGCAGCCATCAGTGACAAGGGCCGGTTACTCAAACCGATCGTGGGAGCTGTTAATTGAAATGCGCCTGATGAAGCATTGGAGCTGCCAAAGGTTTGCCCCAAACCCAAATCAAAGCTGCTGTTTCCAGTGGGTGTGAGTTCATTGTCATTTGGAATCAAACTTGAATCCATGCTCATCGAAGAAAGAGCCAAGGAAGGCGGCATGAAGTAATTGTCCAAATTAAAACTGGGAGAATAAAAGGCCCCCCCCAGTGCCAAGGAGCCAAAACCAAACGAACTGAACATATCTGCAGTGAAAATCGCATTCACTTTTTCAGTATTGCCACTTTCAAGTGCAGTTTTCAATTCCTGTTCTGAAAAGGTTAAAAAAGACTTTTCAGAAAGATAGGTCAATATTTTAGAATACTCATCTGCCTTGGGCAGAATTCTTACCAACTCAGGATTCTTGATCAACAAATCCAGCTTTTTTTTATCTTCTTCTGAGCTGAGTTTGTCTTTGGCAACCAAGAGGGCAGATTGGGTTTCCTCAGCCAGAGGTGCCGACCCTTTGCTGATTTCGGTTTTAATATACACTTCATCCAAAGCAGAAGAGATTTGATTTAAAATTGAAACCTTATCCTGTAGCTCCGGGCTCGCCTTAAGTGCATTCAGTTTTTGCTCAAGAGCAGCCGCATCTGCTGCCTGGCCTTCGTATTGATTGGGATAAGCCTTTAAATAGGCTAAAACAGATTCTCCTTTTTGGGCAAAAGCATCGACAGCACGAACAGCGGCAGAGGCATGGGCCTTTAATTCTTCAGCCAATTCTTCACCGGTTTTCAAATCCCCCAAACTGCTGGAGGTTCCCGTTAAGGCCTCCATTTGATGGTTTAAATTGGAATATTTTTGTTCTACATCTAATACAGCCTCTTTAAATTTGACATAAGACTGTTCTTGAGCCGCAGGAACGCTTTTTTCAAAGGCATACAAATTAGAATAAAGATTGGATCTTAAATCTGAATAACTTCCGGCATTGGGTTGGGTCAGGTACTGATCCGCTGATTTTACAAGACCCGCACGGTAGGCATTTATTTGAGGTTCAGAAAGAGGTGAGGGCTCAGTGTTTAAATAGGCCCCCAAAACATCTTCTGGTGTTTGACCCTTTTGAAGCTGAAGTTCACCCTTCGTGAGATTGTCGATCGCACTTGAAATTTCAGACTGTAATTGCTGGTTGTTTTCTTGCTGGAAACGGGTTTCTAAACGCAAAGCTTCGATTTGCGCTTGAATGCCGTTGCGCGCGTCAGAATCGGTGACCGATTCCAATTGCGTTTCCAATTCCTGAATTTGTGTGCCCAAGGTTTCAAGTTTTTGATGGCCCGTTTCAAGGGATGCTTTTTTATTCAGAATATCACTTAAAGAGGCACTTAAATTTTTGCGATCGGAGTCTGAAATCAAACCTTTTTGCTCTAAATCATTTAAAAGATTGGGATTAAATTTGAGCAGTTCCAAAAAACCTTTGCCAGCATCGTTTTCAACCAGACGTTTCAAGCTTGTTTGCAGTTGTTCATTGCTCACCGCCTGGGGATTATTCAAAAGCTCCCTTAATGCTTTGACCTGGGTCTGCAAATGATTTACAGATTGCGAATAGGCCGACTGGTTGGGACTCAGCACCTGAGCCTGTTCCTCGGTTAAATTGGCAGGCACAGCCACTTGCGGGAGCTTCACAGACGGCGTGGCTGTAGGGGTATAGTTTTCCTGGGGAAGATACGGATTGGGAACATTCATTGGAGCAGAGGAATGGGCTGCAGGTTTGGGCAAAGGTGTATCAGTGGGAACAGAAGGTGTCGAAGCAGGAGAAGCACTGGGTGTATTAGCGGGAGTTTCAGTCGAACTTGCTGTCTGATTGGGAACCGGATCGGAACTGGAATCTGGTGGTTCTAAATCCTGGATATGCAAAGCGCGGGTCGCATCACCAAACCAGCCATCGGTAGTGACCTGCATGCCTTCAAAATTTACTTCATTGGGTTTCATTCCATCCTGAAAGGCCTGCAAGCGTTTCAGATTCGCTTCAAGAATTTTCTTGTCAGTGCCAACATTGACCCCTAAAACAGTATGCAAATCTGTGAAAGACTCAATGATTTCTTTTGTAATTGCAGCATCTGGGCTCTTTGCCTCTGCACTCTCCAAATGCGTTTTTAAGGCCGCCAACTTGGCTTTATCGGCACTGTCGACCTGGCCATCCTGAAGAATCTCTTTGACCAGTTTTCGCGAGGTTTCATCGCCAAGCTTTTGTGCAAACTGTCTGGAAATATTCAAATCACCCATTGAAGTAATAACCTTTTGCTTTCAAATCTGTTACTGCCTTTTGTATACCCGAACTTACATGCTTTAAAACAGTTTGAGAGCAAACCGAAACGCGCAAAGAGACTGGGATAAACTACATAAACACACAAAAACACCGGGCTGAGTGCCCGGTGACAAGTGTTAAAAGAGGAGACAAGGCCCCACCCGAAGATGGGGCAGATTCATAACTATTTCTGTTGGTAAGCCTGAAGGATCTCACCAGAGCGGTCAGCCACAGCTGCGGCTTGACTGCGAATACCGTCAATGCTCTTGTCTACAACTTGAGCACGGTCAATATCACGGGCGCTACGGGCCTCGAAAAGCGCATCATAGAGCTTTTCATTGGCATTCATCGCAGTCTGTTTATCTGCCTGGGGATTGTAGCTTTCTACTTTACCAGCCAGGGTACGCAGGGCAACGGCTTCTTCTTTAAAGCCCTGATCTTTGCTGTGGCCTACCAAGGCTCCAATTCCAGCCGCTGCAGCAGCGCCAATACCGGCACCAATGGCAGCATTTTTCAGATTTTTGCCACCGGCAAAGAAACCAATCGCGCCCCCAGCGACGAGGCCAATACCAGCGCCGACGCCAGCATAGGGTGTTGCACGGCCAGTGGCCTGAGCATCGGTTGCATCAGCTTTGCTGCGCAGACGTGAACCAATCACATTGGCTGATTCAGAACTGTTTTCAATGGCGGTGATATTGCTGAAAGCACGGCTGATGGCGGCATCAGTCCCCCGGATATTCGCTTGCAGATCAGGCAAATCACGGGTTTGCTGTTCAATCGCCTTCAGGCTGTTGTTCATGGTGGCATAGGCTGCCTGAAGATTGGTATTGATCATTTCCTGTTCGCGAATATGGGGCTGCAGACGATCATAGTAGGGATCCTGGGGAATCACAGGCTGGCTATTGTCATGGTTGCCGCCGCCATTGAAGGGATCGTTGCCATAAGGATTGTTTGAACCCACATTGTTGCCATTGCCAGGTTTGAAAGGATCCACACCATTGGGAGAACCATTGTGGCCACTGCCGGGTTTGAAGGGATCCACGCCATTGGCAGAACCACTGTTGCCGCTACCGGGTTTGAAAGGATCTGTTCCGACTGCATTGCCGCTTCCGCCTTGTTTAAAAGGGTCATGGGTTTCACGGTAGCCACTGCCTGAGCGGGGGCTATAATCGTTGAACCAATCACGGGTCTGGCTGATATTCTGCTGCATACGCGCAGTCCAGGTACGCCAACTTGCACTGTTGAGGGTCGTTTTGGCCTGAATATTAATCGCACGGGTGGTGGCATCATTGCCATTGGCGGTCATGTCTTTGATTGAGTGCAAGGAGCTTTCAAGTTTGTCGATTGCGCCATCATAGGCCCGGTTGCTGTCGAGCAGTTTATAGTAGCGATCGCGGGAATTGTCATCGCTGTAAACAGTAGGTGTCCAGACATGGACGTTGGAAATACCATTTTGCGCGGTGGAATGAACGCTTTTGAGGGTTTCAAGACCTTCGACATAAATACGGAAGCCTTTGGCTTCTTGAACTGTACCCTGACGAATTTCGACTGCATCGGCTTTGATCGCGTTGGTCAATTCAGCAGAACTGATCTCACCATTTTTATCACTGTCAATTTTGTTTTTAATATTGGGATCTGCTTGAAGTTCATCCATGACCTTATTGTTATTGCGATCCAAGGAACGAACCAGCCATTCGGCGTTACTGAACTGAATACTGCCTGCCATAAAATCCTCCAGAATAATCTTTAACACTTGATTTTGATAATTTATTTGTCGGCAAGAACCCCGCAAAACATTCTTAAGTCCCAGCCAAGCTTAGGTTAATAAACACTTAATCTTAGTTAAAGAAAAATGGGTATCCTGCTGAAACAACCCTCAATGGTTGTTTCCAGGCTATAATCAGGCTATGCAGAATAAACCCATTACAATTGGTCTGGCACAAATCAGCCAACAGGTTGGCAAAAGCCATTATTTTCCCTATTCAGTCGGTCTGCTCCAGGCCTACGCGCTGAAACATGCGAAAAACCCTGAACACTTCAGCTTTCTTCCCCCAGAATACCGACGTTTAAACGAAGCTCAGGCCAACCAGCATTTTGCACAGGCCGAGATCATTGGCTTCAGCCTGTATATCTGGAATCTGCGCAGGTCTCTGAAACTGGCCCAAGCCCTCAAACAAGAAAATCCAAAACGTCTGATTATCGCAGGAGGGCCTCAGGTCCCCGATCAAGCAGAGCACTTTCTGCGTGAACATCCTCAGTTGGATCTTGTCTTTCATGGGCCTGGCGAAAAGAGTTTTCTTGAAGTGATTGAACGCTGGCCCCATCAGGATTGGGAAGATATTCCCGGTATCAGCTATCTCCAGGGGGATCGGTTTATTTATCAGCCTCCCGCACCCCGGGAAACAGATTTGAGCGTGTATCCCTCGCCCTATCTGGAGGGTGTTTTTGATCCTCTCTTTGTTGACAATCAAGATTGGATTGGATTGCTGGAAACCAATCGCGGTTGCCCCTTTGCCTGTACTTTTTGTGATTGGGGCTCTGCCTTGCAAAGCAAAGTCTATCGCTTCCCAATCGAAAGGGTCTTTGCTGAAATTGAGTGGATTGCCCGCAACAAAGTCGGCAATGTCTTTACCTGTGACGCCAATTTTGGGATTTTGCCACGGGATATCGAGATCGCCAAGCATGTGGCGTCGATGAAAAACAGCTACGGCTATCCGCTCAGTTTTCAAAGCCAGACTTCCAAAAACACGCCTGAACGCGTGATTGAGATCCAAGAGATTTTACACAAAGCGGGTTTAGCTACCTATGCTGCAATCTCCTTGCAATCGGTAGACCCCCATACCCTGCGCAGTATTAGACGCGAAAATATCTCTCTGGATGCCTATCGCAAGGTACAGGCAGCAGCTCTGCAGTCAGGAATCGTTGCCTATACGGATATGATTCTGGCCCTGCCCGGAGAAAGTTATGAATCCTTTGTAGAGGGTATCAATACCGTCATTGAAAATGGTCAACACACCAAAATTCTTTTTCACAATGCCACGCTTTTGCCCAATGCCGAAATGGCCTCCCCCGCCTATCGTGAACGCTTTCAACTTGAAACCACCTGGGTCAGTCTGCCAGGCCATACCCCCGCAGAAGATGGCATTCCTGAATTGATGGAAATCATCATCGCCAGCAATACCCTGAATCGCTCAGATTGGATTCAAATGCACATTTTTGCCTGGTTTACAGCCTTTCTCTACTATACGCATAAATTGCTGCAACCCACGCTGATGGTCTTGCATGCCGTATCACGGCTTTCTTACCGGCAATTGATTGAGCACTTTGTCACGGCCCCGCTGGAAAACTATCCCGTTTTAAACGAAATTCGCAAAGCTTTCACTGACACCGCTCACAAATACCAGCAAGGCTATCCTGCCAGCCAGCAGGAAACTCTGATTTGGACACTCTTCGATGGGATGTACCTAACCCCAGATAATTCCATGCAGATTCAGCTCTGGAACGCCAATCTGATAGATACTTTTTACAGCGAAGCAGGGGATTTTTTAGCCCGAAGAATACAGCATGAGAACCCCCATTTTGATTTGCGTCTGCTTGAAGAAAGCCTGATGTTCAATCGCAAACTCTTTTTGCGTCTCTTCAGCAACCAGCGCTTTCCGGTAGAAATCGCCCAACGCCCACTGAGCGAAAGTATTTTACCGCTGCATTATAATCTGCAAGCGTTTTATCAGGCCAAACTCCAATCTCAGACCATGAGTTTGCGAGAAATTCCTGAAACCTTGGTTCGAATTTAAATACACTCTGTATTCTTTTTTTCTAAAATTTGCATGAATCAGCCCGTCTCATTTCCTGCCCAAGGGAAGCAGCACCCTATTTTAACAGGAAACAAGTGCATTTTTGCTCCCTTAAGGTTTTACACTTTCGAACTTGACACCTGAAATACAAGCGTATAATATTGTATTTATTCAATCGCAAAAGCATTGAAATTTAATTAAAAACACAGGAGTTTTGCAATGGCCAGCGTCAGTACCTATCTCAATTTTTCAAATCATACGGAAGAAGTTTTCAAGTTTTATCAATCGATCTTTGGCGGAGAATTTACTTCTCTGCATCGCTTTTCGGATATTCCCAATCTGCCAAATGCAGATCAGATGTCAGAAGCCGATAAAAACGGCATCATGCATATTGAATTGCCCATTTTAGGTGGACACCGACTGATGGGAACCGATGCACCAGAATCCATGGGTTTTAAGCTGAGTTCAGGCAACAATGTCCACCTCAGTCTTGAGCCCGACTCGCGGGAAGAGGCAGACCGTCTCTTTCAAGCACTTTCTGAAGGTGGCAAAATCGAAATACCGCTTCAGGATATGTTCTGGGGAGCCTATTTCGGCTCTTGTGTTGATAAATATGGCATTCACTGGATGCTCAATTTCCCCAACGGAAACGAGTAGCGACTCTCTTTCCCACCCAGGACATAAAAACAGCCCCCAAAGCGCATTGACGCAAACGTCAAAGATCTGGGGGCTGTTTCAATTCTATTGAATATAAATCGGTTCGCGGGCTTGCCGTGATTCAATCGCATCGCCAATCGGATGGGATTGAACATTTTTTTCTTCCCGCAGACGTTCCTGAAGCATGAGCAAAGCTTCAAGAACAGCCTCAGGGCGAGGTGGGCACCCCGCAACATAGACATCCACCGGAACAATCTGGTCGATGCCTTGTACCGTACAGTAATTATTGTAAAAACCACCTGAACAGGCACAAGCCCCCATCGAGATGACCCATTTGGGTTCTGGCATCTGCTCATAAATCCGTTTCAGAATCGGAGCCTGTTTGTAATTAACCGTTCCTGCCACCACCAGCAAATCCGCCTGACGGGGAGAAAAACGAACGACTTCAGCACCAAAACGGGAGAAATCAAAGACAGAAGACATTACGCTCATAAACTCAATCGCACAACAGGCCGTCCCAAAAGGCAAAGGCCACAATGAATTTTTACGCCCCCAGTCTAAAACAGAGTCCAGGGTGGTGGTCAGAAATCCCTTGCCAGCTAAATCCTCTAATCCCATTTTAAGGCTCCTTTCTTCCAGATATATACATAACCTGCCAACAGAACAGTGAGGAACAAAAGCATTTCCCACAGTCCGGCAATTCCCAGAAGCTTGAAGTTAACAGCCCAAGGATAGAGAAAAACGGCTTCAACATCAAAAATAATAAAAATAATGGCCGTTAAATAATATTTAATCGAAACACGATCATCTGCAGTTCCCACTGTTTGGGAAATACCCGATTCATAGGGCAAAAATTTACTTGGCGTGCCGCCATGTTTGCCGCCGCCTAAAAGATTCGAAATTATCAAAATGGCAATGGGAACAGCAACTGCCAAAAGCAAAACTGTGATCATCGCCAGGGCATTTTCGGACATAAGCCATCGACTTTCTTGTCTGATTCTGTATGGGGGTATTATACCTGAGGATCCCCCTTTGCATAAATCGATTATAATGAGAGCCATGCATACTCTGGTACATCATTCAAAACTTGAAAGTAAAAACTTTGCGCCAGAAATCTGGCTTTTGGAATTATCTCCCACGACTCCCAAGGGCTTGGGAACCCTATGGCCCGAACTATTTAAATTACTTGAAAAAAGCAGAGTCTGCCTTTTGATTCGTTTTTTTGCCCTGGATCACCTCAGCACTGAAATGATTCAGGATTTGATTAAACTTGAAGAATTGGCCTGCGAACCCGAACTCAGAATCTATTGGTGCGATCTTTCCTCAATTCTGCAGCAGTTTCTAAAAGAAGCCCATCTTGACGCTATTTTCGAAATTCACAGCACCCGTTCAAAAGCCCTGGCCAATATTACAGCCCAGTGGCAAGAAGAAAAGCGTCTGTTTGTGGATATGGATTTTGAGATTCAAGGAAGTGGCAAAGGCTGAGGCAGGGGCTGAGGCAAAGGTTGAGGCGGAAGAGGCACCTCAATGGGTACAGGTTGTTTTTCCTGAGTGGGTGGAACAGGGCGAGTTTGCTCTCCTCCCACGGGCTGAATTTTATCGGCTCCGGGGGGCAAGGGCGCTTTTTCACTCGGAGAGATAGCAGCGTTTTCTGAGGCATTCAAAAGCTGCGAATCCCAATCTTGAACCGTCCCATCGGGATGATAGAGCTTATAGCTGTGCCCATTGTTGCTGCGATATATATTCTGATTCTGATCCAATTCTTGGTTGCGATCCTGATCGTAACCCACCTGCACTTCACGCAAGCCATTGCCTTCCGAATCAAAGGCAAGAATCACCAGAATATTCATAACTTCCAACTGTGTTTTCTCTGGCACGATCACCGGAATTTGGGCCATGTCTTTGAAATTATTAAATTCCAATTCAATCACGTGTTCACCTGATTCAATAAAAGGCAGGGTTTGCTCAAGCGGTTGTTCTGGGCTTAAATTGGATAAATCCAGACTGAAGGCCGAATTAAAACGCAGGGATTTCAATGAAGAAGCGACCAAAGGAATGGTTTGACCACTTGGAAGTTTATTGAGAAAAACCAGATGTACCTGCTGTAAATTGACCTTTTGAAATTTTTGGGCCAGATTGGCCACCAAAGCAGGCGAAATACCTTTGCATGCAGAAACAGACAATACGCCGAGCATGCTCAAAGCGAGTATTCCTGTGTTTAGAATTCTGTTGAAAGGCTTCATCGTTCTATTCTCTCTATTTTCTTCACTGAGTTCAGTGACGGGCTCAGGGGGCAAAGAGTTCCTTGCCAGGAAAACCCAGCAGGCGTCCCTGATACCTTGATCATACCGCAATCACAATCATAGGCAGTAGCAGATAAAGCATAAAAAAAGCCACCCTTTGGGTGACTTTTTCTAAAATTCTTAACGTTTATGAGATCGATTGACCGTCTTTGACCATGGCGGAATAGGCATTCACTGAGAAATCACCATTGGCCAATAAATCAAGCTGTTTACTGGAGATTCCTTTTTCTTTGATACCTTCACTGATCACGTCGATCAGGTTGCGGCCAACAAAATTACCATCACGGCTGGACTCCACCTTGCCATTTTTCATGACACCTTCAAGAAACTTTGCCACATTGGCCATTTGATCTTTGGAATAGCCTTGGGCTTTCATATGTTTATAAATGGCTGTCGCAGGAGACTGACCTTCGCGTACTGCATTCTGAACTTCTGCTACTGGTTTGCCAGTTTTAGCTGCTTTATGCCATTCGTCTTGCATACCTTGCAAATCTTCTTTAAGAAACAGCTGAGCCGTTCCTTTTTTCACTTCAGAGACATTCAGCTTTTCTTGGGGAAGTTGAAATGGATCTTTTTCAAGCACAGGGCCCTTCGGTTGTGCATCAAGGGGCTGTTTTTTGAGAATACTCAGAGGGTCCAGGCCTTTCATGCCAAGAGACTTATTGGGGTCATTAATTATCATACTCATCTTCTCTTTTCATTGATGCTTATTTTTAGTATAGGCGCTTCGAACCGATTTTATGCGTCAATTAACAGAAATTTAAATCTATAGAGTCTTTTATGCAATACTTTGGCCATCCTTCACCAAACCCAAATAGGCTTGAACTGTAAAGTCTCCATTTGCCAATAATTGTACCTGCTCTTCTGTGATCCCTTTATCACGAATACCTTCTTTCATCACATCAATCAGATTCGAGCCTACAAAATTTTGTTCACGACTGTCTTTCACCGTGCCGTATTTCATGACCTGCTCCATAAAATTGGCAACCTGGTTACGTTGTTCACGGCTCAAACTTCCATTTTTATTCAAATATTCGCTTAAAGCAATGGTCGGTGATTTTCCATTTTTCACTGCCATTTGAATTTCAGGAATCTGGTGCCCCTGTGAGGCTTGATCCCAGCGCTGAGTTTGTTCTTGAAGGGAATCGCCCAAAGAGACTTGTGCAGTACCCCGACGACCTGAATTTGAGGCTTCGACCCGCAAGTTTTCACCTTGGGTCAAAGTATGAGGTTTGACTTCTTCTGCAGCAGCAGGAGGTGAGGGTGGAGCCACCGTAACAGGGGGTTTACGCAAACCAAGGGTCTGCAAAAAAGAATCATATTTTTGAGAAACCCAACTCATTATACCTGTCATCATCATTCTCCTTTGGCGTAAAAGCTTACACTCTGATCTATCGTCAGTTTCAGGTCAGACCTGTGTAAATTTACGCAAGCTTAAATCAGAGATAAGCTCAAGCTTCAAGAAACACCTGAGCACAGGCTAAAATCCGCACCAAACAAGTATTCTTCAAGCAAAGCCATCGACTTAGCTGAACATTACTCCTGTCGCAACAAATCCTTAACCTTAACCACCACCAGAGTCATATCATCTTCCATGCCCTTGCCCTGAATATGGCGTTCCCAATCTTCACAGAGGCGTTCACGCAGTTCATGGGCGTCTAGTTGATGGTACCAATGCATCATCTTTTCAAGCCGCTCCATGCCATATTCTTCTCCAGCCTGGTTGGGCGCTTCATGCAGACCATCGGTATAGTAGAGCAGGATATCTCCCGCTTCAAGCTGCACTTCGTAATCCTGGCATTTGAATTTTTCGGGGGAACGTTGCCCCAAAGGGAAAGCCCCTTTAAACTCAGGAAAGCCCGTCACCTCTTGCGTACGTGCACGGTAAAGATAGGGAAACCAATGGCCTGCACTGGCCATGCGGCAGGTTAAACTTTCTGAATCAAACAGAGTATAAATAAACGACATCAATTTGCGGTTGCTACGCTCTGTATATTGTGCAATTTCATTGATCGTCCGGTTCAGCGCCGCCATCACCAAAGGCACATCAGGATTACTTTCCACCTGATTATACAGACAACTTTTCGCCATACTGACAATCATGGCGGCATCGATCCCATGCCCGGTAACATCTCCCAAACCAATAATAAAACGTTGGTTGCCCAGGTCATACCAATCATAGTAATCACCACCCGTTTCATCGGCGGACTCTGACCAGCCGGTCAGCTCAAAACGCTGTAAATCCAGCTCTTTTTGCGGCAGCATGGAACGCTGAATCGCGCGGGCCTTCAACAGAGTTTGCTTCATCGCTTCTTTCTCAGCCACCTCACCCGCCAATTGCGAGCTATGCAGGGTAAGCGCCAACTGTTGGCCAATACTCTGAAAGAGTTGACGATCCTCAATCGTATAATCCATTTCGGATTTTTTCTCGCCTAAAGTCAAAAGACCAATCAAGTCGTCCCGATAAGGTTCAGAGCCCTTCCCCGGAATTTTGACAGTCAAGGGCAGGGTCAAACTGTTTTTAATCGATTCTAAAATCGCAGGATCAATTAATTCACCCGTAATCCGTTTAGCCAACAAAAAGGGAATTGGAGAGGGAACCGGCCCCTGTTGCGAGATCGCTGAAAGATTCAAAGCCCCTGTTAAACGGGTCGTTAAACTCTTTTTTTTCATCAAGCCCATAGCGGTCATCAAGGTCACGTCATCCATCGGGATTTCGTCTTTCATTTTCAAATTGATGCCATGGCTATAGGCCTGTTTCAAACTATTGGTTTCAGGATTTTTCAGAAAAATCATGACATGTTTGGGATGAATAGTTTTCTCAATCGTTTCAACCAGTTTGGGAAGCAACTCGTCCTTATCGATGGTGGTACGGGCTGCGTCAACGAACTCGCTTAAAGCAGTACGGAAATCATATTTTTTGCGAAAAAACTTCTGATCAATAAAATTGCGGATATTCAGCTTCAGGGGTTCAAAGAGCAGGATTGTCACAGCGGTGGTCAGCATATAGGAAGTAATTTCTGAATTGTTTGTCATCAAAGGCCTGAACATTTGTTGCAGGCCCTCTGCCAAAAGTACATAGACCGTCCCCAACAGAACCACCAGGGCAGAATAGGTCATACTCTGCTTTAAGACGAAATCAATATCAAACATTTTGTGCTTGATAATTGCATAGGCAATGGCGACAGGGAAAACAATAAACAGAATCCAGCAGATGGTTGCAATCGCGGGGCTAAGGGGAATATGTAAAATCTGGTCCATGATCATCCAGAAAATCGTCATGGGCAGATAGGCAATCACGCCTCCCAAAAGGGCAACCTTGGCCTGGTTTTTAACTATCTGATTTTCAGCCTTAAAAAGTGAATGCACGATCAAGGCGATCAAGCCGACAAAACCGACAATTAACGACCAAAACAGAGACATATCATAGAGATCAAAATGGAGTTGGAAAAGATCTATTATGCCATTCTGCTGATACCCCAAATACCCCAATCCCCGATAAGCATATTCCCACGTACCTAATAAAAGGAAGCTGATGGCATAGGGAACCAAAACCAGTTTGGGAAAGCGATCCAGCCATTTCTTTTTTTGAGGAAAATAAAAACCTAGATGCAAACAGGCACCACCAGTCAAAGCCACTGTTGCAATCCAAATACGAGGGAAAAGCATTGAAGTATCATAATCAGCAGCAAGGTTTGTCGTCATACCTATCGCCAGGGTCATAAAAAGGTGCGCACGTGCGGCAGGATTGCTTGGCCGCGCCAGATAGGCCACAGCCCCCACTAAAATATGCAGAAAACCGACAATATACAAAATCAGAAAACTGCGGAAAAAATCCATCAGGGTAAAGGTTTGAACTACAATTTTCAAATTGCTTTTGGCTTTGGTTTCTTTGGACTCGATTTCGTACTCTAAAACCTGCCCAATCTTACTGTCCTGAATCTTTTGCTTAAAATCCTTGGGAGAATAAACTGATTGGCCATCTATCGAAAGAATACGATCATAGGTCTTGATACCAGCTTTCGGACCGTTCCAATAATCCTCATTGACTGCAGAAACAGTCAATGTAGGCTCTATCCTGAAACCTGCAAAGGGTTGACCTATCAGGCCGATGGTAGCAAAGACAACCACAACAGAAGAAAGGGTTGCGAGCGCAATCAGAAAAAGGCAAAATAAGCCAACAGGCTTCTTAAGCTCTTGAATGGAATCAGAACTCAGTAATCTCACAAAATTTAAGTTTCCCTGCAAATTTCAAAGTTTAATCAAACAAAAGATGCTCAATTATACCGTACCATGCTGAGAGAACCCTGAGAGAAAAACTGCCAGAGACGTCTCTAAAAAATAATTTTCTTATTTTTTAGTTTTTTGAGACTTCTGAATTTGACTGCCCGCACGAGCGCAAATCAGCTTAAAATGGGCCTCAGAGACCGGCTGAACTGAAAGTCGGGCCCCTTTTTGCAAGACCATCATGCCATCCAGTTCAGCCATCTCCCGCATTTCGGGCAAAGAGACGATCTGTTTGAACTGCTCAAGAAAAGCGATTTCGACCATGATCCAGCGGGGATTTTCAGGATCGGCCTTGGGATCATGGTATTTGCTGGCAGGGTCAAATTGGCTGGGATCCACCAAACCGGTTTTGGAAACTTCTGCCAGGCCCACCACACCGGGGGGCTCGGCATTGGAATGGTAAAACAGCACCCGATCCCCAATTTGCATCTGATCGCGCATCAAGTTCCGGGCCTGATAATTGCGAACACCGTCCCAACCCGTGGTTTTGTTTTTTTTCAAATCCTGAATCGAAAAGGCTTCCGGTTCAGATTTCATGAGCCAGTATTGCATTGCTGTTTTCCGTTTCTGACAGAGGAGTTGCCAGCATTTTAACAGCCCAATCCCCTCTCAGCCTAGAATTTATCAGGCTGAGAGTCGGTTTCAGTTTGCCGCCACCTCAAGCGATGCCTCGCTCAATTCTTGCCACTCACTGCGTTTTTCACGAAACTGCACAATCGGCATGTCCAAAAGCATCGAGCTTTGATCGGGCTTGCGGAAAACAAAATGCACAGAGGAAATATAGGGTTCGACGATATGGGTTTTGTCATTGGGTGTAACCACCAGCAGTTGTAAATCCAACTGGCGGCACAAATCCATCAGATAGGTAGCCTTTTCATCGTCCTGGTTGCTGAAGGATTCATCAACCGCAATAAAGCGGAAGGAATGTTCAGGCTCATTCTGGGTAATACCAAACTGGTAGGCAATGGCCGAGCCTAGAATGGTATAGGTCAACTGGGCCTTTTCACCCCCTGAAAGTTCACCCATGCTGCGGTAAACCTTCATCTGACGGCCTGTTTCACGGAAGAACTCTTCAGCATAGTATTCATTCCAATTGCGCACGTCAGTGACATAGGCTTTCCAGTGCTCTTCCTGATCGAGGCGCTCAATCAGTTCACGAATCGCAACAAAACTCTGACGCAATTGCGCAAGCTCATCTTCGCCCTGGCTATTGGGCACCCAATTTTCGAGCATTTCTTTGAAACGCTGAACATGGGGCGCATTATTGCGCTGGGTTTTAAGCTGAATAAAGGTTTCAGGATTGTTGCGAAAATTGATCTTTTCAAGCGAATGGTTGAGGTCCTGCACCGTTTGCAGAATCTCCTGCTCCTGCAAATAAAAGCTCTCACGGAAATCTGCCATTTTTTGAATCATGTGCGTGGTCAGATAGCGCTCAAATTCTTTGTTATAGCTGGGCAAATCATCCTCTTCGATCCGGCGGCAGATATTCAGATAGTCCTGAACATAGGCAATATCCTCAGAAAGCTGATAGGTATCCGCTGACCAATCCGGAAATTTATAGAGAATCTCCTTATCGGGGCGTTTAAAGGCAATCATGGCGCGTTCCAGCTGACGCTCAAGCTGCTCACGTTTCTGCCGATCCTCGCGAATTTGCTTTTCAATCCGGTCATGAATGCTTTTGCTGATACGGGGCAAACTGTCGAGGTTCAAGCCTTCAAGCGTTTCAATATAGGTCTGTTCAAAGGCTTTGAAGCGCTCAGGCAGACTGGCCGTATCCAAGTCCTCATCGGCGAAGGTCAGGGCGATATCCTCTACCTGGGCCCGGTAATCGGCCAAGAGACTGCGCACATCCTGTTCACGACGCAGCAGATCATCGCGTTGGTTTTCAAGCTCCTGAATACGTTGAATCAAAGCTTCGGCCTGGGTGCGCATTTCCTGCAGGTTATTGCTGCCCCCTTCCAACAAGAGTTGTTGCTGGGCCAGTTTTTCCTGCTCACGCTGCATGGCCTGCCAGTGAATCAGCTCATAGTCTACATACTGTTCAAATTTGGCGAGATTGCGCAGCAACCAGACAAACTTTTCCTGGTCCTGGCGCAATTTTTCAACACTGCGTTGCTGGGCTGCGAGCATATCCTGAAGGGCATCGAGCTGGTCTTTGTAAAAATCCACTTTGCCCTGGCTCGACCAACCGAGCACAAACTGGCTGCGGTTAAAGTTCTGATCGCGGTCATCCTTTTCATGGCGCGCACCCGATTTGGTAAGCCCCTGACGAGTCACCGCCTTTTTATAGGTTTCAAATTCGCCAAGATTGTCAGCACAGAGATAATCAAACTGGGCCATGATCTGGTGTTTCACCCAGGTGCTGTAGGCCGAGTCAGGGTGAAATTCGAGTTTATTCACCAGCGCTTTGGGCGGTGCGAAAAGTTTTTGAGCGGGTTCAAAATGAACGGGCACTTTAAAATAAACCAAACGACCGCCAATATTGACCCGGTTCAAATAGGCATTGACGCGGGAATAGAGATCTTCAGGAACAATCAGACTGGTGGCAAAACCCCGCAAGAGTTTTTCAATCGCCCCTTCCCATTCTGCCTCGCGGCGGGGAACCTGCACCAACTCGCCCACAAAGGGCAGAGCAGCAGGCGAAACCTCAAGATAATCCGCCAGCTCCTGGCGAATCTGGCTGAGACGACCGGGAATATTGTTGCGTTGTCCACTCATGGAACGGATTTCAATTTCTTTTTCACGCAGTTGGCGCAGCGTGGCTTCCTGCTCTTTTTCAATACTGAAAATCCGGTGTTCTAAATCGCGGCGATCCTGCTCCAATTGCTTTTCGCGTTCCTGAGAAGACTTCAGCGAACGCTTAAAACAGGCCTGATCGGGATTTTCAGGAAAATCGAGGGTTTTGGCAAGCAGGTTATAGCGCACCAATTCTTCCTGGCGTTTGCGCTTTTCCTGTTCATGGCGGCGGTGGGCCTGTTCCATCTGAACCAATTGCTGGCCAGTGGCATCGGTTTGAATGCTGTGACGCAAGTTTTCTTTGAGGTCGCGCTGCTCATCAAGGGTTTCACGCAGATGTGCGGCCTGCAGTTGAATATCGCGCTCGCGTTCTTCGAGCCGCAGAATTTCAGCGCCAAGAAAATCGCGCTTGCGGTTGGAAAAATAGAGATTGACGATTTCGTGGGGGTCTCCACCCAAGGGGCTGAGGTCTTTGAGCTGCTTCAAGGCTTCGGCATGGGCCCGCACAGGGCGTAAAAGCTCCAACTGGCGCTCGGCCTTTTCAATTGCATTCTGAGCCGTCAGCAAGAGCTTATAGGTGTCCTTGAGCTTGCTGAATTCCTCTTCAATACTGCCCGCTTCAAGCATATGCTGGCGAATAAAATCGGTCAAATTGCCAAGCACCTTGATACCCACGGTTTGGTTGAACAGAGTCAGGGCCTTGGGAGAGCGCATGCCAAAAACCCGCTGCATCCGCCGGGCATATTTGCTGGCGCTGTCGAAGAACATCAGCGGTTCAGCGGTTTCAGTGGTGGGGTATTTTTCACGCAGGCGTTTGCGCCAAAGCCCCTTGGGGTCAAGCGGAATCAAATCCTCAGAGATTGTCAAAGGCACTTCGGCAATCAGGTAAATCCGGCGCAGTTCCTGATTGACGAACCAACGGCACTGAACCAGGGTCAGGTGTTTGCCTGCCTGATTGGAAAAATAGGCCATCAGGATCGAAAAGGTGCTCTGTTTATCAGGACGTAACTGCATGGCTGTGGAATGGTTACGGCCCTCTTCCTGAATGCTGCCATACTGGCCCAGCACATAGGATTCCTCACTGCGCTCGGTCTTTTTCTCGCTGCCAGAGGATTGGTTATAAAAACGGTATTTGCGCTCAGGCACCATCAGGGTGAGCAAAGAGTCAATCAAAGTGGTTTTGCCTGAGCCATTGGCCCCAGTCAAAAGCGAGGAGTGACCTTGGGGATTGATTGTATAAATACGGTTGTCAAAAGTACCCCAGTTATAGAGCTCCATGCGCTGCAGGCGGTAGCCGGTTCCCACCGGCTGGGCCTCAGACAATGGAAGCATCCTGTTCCATGGCATATCGGATGTCTTCGAGTACATCATTGGTAATTTTCGCCTTTATGATTCTTCGGATTTCATAAATGCGCTCATCCAGCAGTTCGCCTTCTTGAATCACCCGCAGGAAACCCAATTCGACAATCTGCTTAATATAGCGGTCAAGCTGGCGCAAAAGCTTGACCTGATTCGATTTTTCTTTAAAAAAGAGTTCAATCTGCTCGCGGATTTGCTTGTGGGTGATATGGCAATAGGGGGAAGAGGAAGGATTCATATCAAAATCCTCAAGCATTTCACGCAAAACCACGCAGATCAAGGTCACTTCGTAGGAAAGGGGATTGCGTTTGATCAGGCCAATCGTACGGCCTTCTTCATCCAATTCGACCTGACGCAGAAAGGCAAAGCCCTCTTTGGGGTCAATCACCACTTCCAGGCCAATCCGGGCTAAGTATTCAGACACGGGAGCCCGAAAATGGAGCAGATCATTCCAGAGGCGATCATCTTCGGTGAGTTCGCCGCCCAGAAGTTTAACAATCACGGGGGCATAGGGTTCGACTTTTTCGGGAGTGCTCATAAAATATTACCTGTTAAACCTGACTTCGGGCATGACCAAAGCCCGCTGATTTTCATGGTCAAAGAGGATCAAATCGCGCTTTTCAGTATCTATCTCATGTTTCTCGGCCTGCGAGGCAAAGCTCAGATAGGCAAAAAGCTCGGGCAGCCCTTTTTCAATCGGGAAATCGCGCAGAATATCCTGGAGAGAGAGTTGGCGGTTGTCTTGCAAAAGGCGCGCCAATTGTTTTTTAAGTGCTTTTTTATCGACAAAGAAAGTCTGAAAGAGACGGTCCATGACTTCGGGCTCTTCTTGCCAGTCAAATTCACCACTGGGCTCTTCAGGCTGTTGAGAAAAGACCGGATCAATGCTGGGGCGACCCAATTTACGTTCCAGGGGCATGAAGATTTCGGGCTGGCCTTCGATAGAGATAAAGGCTTCTGAACTGAATTCTTTTTCAGCCAATTTTAAAGCCACTTCTTTGATTGAGCCAATGGTTTCTTTCAGCCGACGGGTTTCCTGGGGGTCGCGCTCAATAATGATCCGGCTGAGTTTTTCGGCCATGCGGTCATTTGATTCCAAAACCTTCTGGGCTGCCTGATGCAGAAAACTCTTGATTGATCGCAAGAGGCTGTCCTGGGTATTGATCTGGCGATTTTCAAGCACCATATACAGCTCTTCGGCCAGGTTTTGCAGTTCCTGATGCCCCGAGCTGCGCAAGAGGGAATCCCAAAAGGCGTAAAAGCTCTTGCCCTGCTCGCTTTGGCGCAATTCTTCAATGGCATCAAAGGCATAGCGCAGAATCTGGCCCTTGCGGCTTTGTTTCTCGGCATGCTTTTGGTAAATCGTGCGCGTAATCTGGCGGAAATTGTCTTCGACCTCTTTAAAATCTGCAAGCAGGTCGCGGGCCAGACGGTTGAGTTCCTGAAAGCGTGATTTGATCTGGTAATCATCAAAGGAACTGACTTCATTGCATTCCCGAATTCGGGCAATTTCAATCTCAATTTCTGCCTTGCGGCGCTCGAGTTCAGCCACTCGCCGGTCGGGGTCTTCAACTGTATACTCTAACAATTCACGCAGTTTGCCGAGAATATCCCGAAAACGGGATTCAGTGCCGACAAAATCTTGTTTTTCAAGGGTTTCTACCCAGCGCAGGGCTTTTTCACTGTCGGCAGTCAGCTCATAGCAGACCTTGCCCTCTTCGGTCAGAAAATTACGCAGATAGCCCTGGTCTGTCCAGCGGGCCAGCAAGTGTCGGGCCTGGGCCTCATAGACACGATCGACCCCCTCTTCAGCACGGAAACGGATGTCTTCGAGCAATTCAGCCAATTGTTCCTGCAGGCTCTCTTCATCTAAAATCAGACGGTTCTGGGATTTAAACAGAGACTGAAAGGTCGCCAGAATCAGAGGGGCATAGTCGGATTTTAAGAGACGCAAAGGCAAAGCGTCTTCAAGCAATAGGCTGAAGCGCTCAAACACTTGGTGATTGAGGTTATCCATTCCTGGTCAAGAAATCTCTCTCTAAATCTGTCGCATGATCTGAAGGAGTGCCTGTAGAGGCACCGAATACGCACCTGCGGGGTGGATCTTCAAGGGGCAAACTCAAAGAGCTTGGGTCTTAAATGCAAATGTATACAGGTGAGGCATACAAGATTGATCAGATCACTATACATATAGGATACCGCAAAACGGATCCCCCTCATAAGTACATTTGACACAGATTTACGGTTTTTTGTCTGCCATTTCCCCCCTAGAAAAGCAGCTCAAAACAAAAGCAACGCTGTAAACACAAACCCTTTCAAGCATGCTTTCTCTGAAGAGATTTTCAAACTTATTGACGGTATGGAAATGGCTTTGTGAAAATTTCCAAATAATTAAGACAGCCGGTGAGTAAAGGCTTTGATTGTAACGAAATCTGGCAAGCCTGAACTTGATTCTGTTTGCTGCTTTCAACCAGAGATTCAGTGTGATTGTGTATGACAAAGCGTTAACGCAAATTCTACAAATCTGAAAATACGTTGACAAAATCTTTAAATTCTTTTGCTAGACTTTCGGACATCCTACTATTGCAACCTTGATGGAGCCTAACCGATGCAACACAATCGTCTCTCACCTCTCGCACTCGCATTGAGCCTGGCACTGAGTGCCTGCCAACCCCCAGTGGTGCAGTCCCCACGTCAGAACAGTTTCAAAACCCTGAGCACCCAATCGAAGCCATTCGCAAAGCAGACAACCAGATTTACTGGCGCAAAGGAGGCATAGGCAAAACCACCCTGTTCTGGAATGGTCGAACCTCTACTGCTACGGGCGCTGAAGGTTTCAGCCTGTGGGACGGGCATTATACCCTGCGTTTGCGCAGCAATTCGCGCGTGAATAGCGACCAAACAGTGAGTTATGGGGTGATACCGCATCCCGAAATGAATTATGCTACTTTTCTGAAGCCCTATGTAGAACGCCAAGTTGAAATGGGAATAGATGACAATGACCCAAATATCGACGAGAAGAAAGCGGTTGCAAATTGGCAGGATGCCACGCATCTGGTGGTCAAAACCCCGATCTACGAACCCGTCAATAAGCTCGACCAGGTGGGCGTTGAGGTTAGCAGTCTGAAAGCCTCTGCCAGTGCCGCAGATGGAACCGCCTTAAGCTCCAGCTTTGTCTATGACGGCACCAGTGAGATTCTGACCCAAACCATCACGATACCCAGTGAAACCCCTGCGGATACGGTCAATCTGGTACTCTATGCCAGCGACAAAGTCGCCAACGACTGGACCGAGCGCTTCACTGTAGTTTCGGAGATTTTGAAGTTCCAAAGAAGAGGGCGTACTCTGTAAACTGTTGTTTCGGAGAATTAAGCAGCCGCACATCGCATGAAATCTTCCAATGAAGTATTTTTGTTGAGGAGACCGTTTTGAAGTACCCCCTGAAAAATTCTTTAGGTATTGAAAATGTTGGAATAGAACTTGTTGAGACCAAGCAATGTTTGAAAGCAAAATAGAATTGGAAAACACAGAACTGCCTGTAACAGAAGCTGAGTTGACATTGTTTGAAGAAAAACACAACATCCGATTTCCTGATGATTACCGTCAATTTTTATTGAGCCGTACGGGCAGCTTGGTCGAACTTTGGTGGTTTGATTCAATCGATGACGAGGGCTATGTCTTTAGTGCAGAATTGATGGATTTGTATTCTCTAACTGAAATAGAGGAACTGTGGGATGTTCATCTTGAGCAATGCAGGAGTTTTCAGGAGGATGGTGGTTTTCCTGAGCCTGAGTGTTTTCAATGTATTGGTTTGGCAGCGGGAGGGGATAAGTTATTTATGGGGTTAAACAAATCTTATTGCGGAAAGATTTATCTTTATTACTATGAGCTTTATCCAGACTTTCACTTGCTCGCCAATTCATTTACCGAATTTATCAAAATGCTTAAAGTGCCAGATCCTATAGCTGACCAGGAAGAGTGATTTCCTTCCCAGAATCGGACTTTGGCGAAAGGGTTAAAGATGAACCCACTCAGTGGCAATTTCAACCTGGCTGAGTTGCAGGGCCTTGGCAATTTTAAGCAGGGTAACACGTCGTGGCATTGAAGCCGAGCCAAAGAACCGTGACAGAGAGGGTTGGGGAATACCTGTTAACTCTGAGAGTTTTGAAATGCCCCCATTTTCTTCTACTTTGATCCGCAAACTGTCTTTAAAGGCTGTAATATGTTGGGCGATGGTTTCTAGATCATTAAAACGCACATAGACTCCCTCTACTTTTTGAGTTTGCCCACATTCATCAATCATATCTTGGATATCAGCAATGATTTCCTGACGTTCGCTGGTTTCGTCTTCTGTGTCCCATAGATTCATCAGGTCGTAGACACCTTCAAAGACCAAAGCCGTTTCGACTGCTGTAGCGATGAATTCAGCCGACAAGCCTGAACAACGCATACGCTCAGCAATACCGAACAAGGCTAATTTTTGAGTTGGAGCCAATGTCTGCATATTATTCAAGCCTCCCACAGGTGGTAAATTGTTGACGGCGAATTAATTCGAGATGTGTTTTAAAGCGAGCTAAATAGCGACGCTCTGCTTTCTCATTGGATTTTACATAAGCCTCACATAAAAAAGCTGAATCAAAAATCCCGACAGGTAAACGCAGTTGAACTCGTCCAGAACCCAGTTGATGCCATTTCATTTTAAATCCATCTGGAATCGTCTGACCTTGAAAGGTTGCTGGAGACCAAAATTTATTGTTACTGAATTCAGTTGACTGTGGAAAATCTTTTAACAAGAGAGCTTTGGGACGAATCAGGTTTTCATAATCTTCTTGCGTGAAAATATGTTTATGTTTTAACTCAAGGTAGGCATCTAAGGCCCAGGCAGTAATCACAATCTCCATAGATCCCTCAATAAACATTAATAACACACATAATATTTATAACATATTTTCAATAACAAACCCCAAAAAAACAGAGCGATGCCCAGCGTCCAGCCCTGCGGACAGAGCTGAATCGGGTCAGTTAGGACAGCGATGCTGATCAGAAGGTCACTATCAGGTGGGCGTTGAGGTTAGCAGTCGGAAAGCCTCTGCCCGTTCAGCAGAGGAAACACGCAATGCTTCAAGTTTCAGAGATGATGCAACTAGCAAAATTCTGAGCCTGGCCATCACAATTCCCATGCCAAGCCCCTTTTGAGGTATTCTGAATTGGAGAGGTTTCCTGATAATCCGTATCCAAATTGGCAAGGAGAGTTATTCATGCTCGCATTAAGAAAAACATTTTTTGCTGGTCTCGGATTGAGCTTCACGCTCCTACTTTGTCAGCAAGCCCAAGCAGCCCCCATTCCGAGTACTGCCTATTGGCTGAACAGCCACACCCTGGCCTGGGAACCCCCGCTCTCAGCCAAAGCACAAACCTCGGTTTATCTCTGCCAAGACCCCCTGGCCCAGCTTTATCTTGAAAATAGAAAGCATCGGGGAGGGCAGTGCCAAGCCTTAAGAGCGCAGGGAAAACTTCAGAACCACCCCACACTGAAAAACCGAGTCCCCCATTTAAATCATCTCAACCTGTATGCCTTACCTGAAAACTGGGCCCAGACCAGCGAAGAACTGCTGCAAAACCAGCTTTGGCTGGAACTGCGCAATGCCCAAACCCAAGAGGTATTGGCTCACTCAGGCCTACAACTGGCCGAAATTCTTGATCAGGAATACAGTTATTCTGGCAACGATTTAGGGCTCAGTTTTTCAAGTTCAGGAGCCCCTCAATTCAAGCTTTGGGCTCCTACGGCACAAACTGTTGAGCTTGAAATCTTTCGCCCCGATCAACTCGCCCAAGCGGCAGAGACCCTGCCCCTGCAAAAAGGCCCGTCAGGTACCTGGAGTCTGAGCGGCCCTGCCGAATGGAAAAACCTCTATTATCGCTACCGGGTCAAAGCCTATCGTGCCGATACAGGTCGGATTGAAACCCATTCCGTGACTGACCCCTATTCTGTTTCTCTGGCCGCCGACAGCACCCACAGCCAGATTGTGGATTTGCAAGCCCCAGAACTCAAACCCGCAGGTTGGGACAGCCTGGTTTTGCCAACTCTGGAAGCCCCTGAAGATGCTGTTTTATATGAGCTGCACCTGCGAGACTTCAGCATTTCTGACCCCAGCGTGCCCCCCGAAGCACGCGGAAAATACGCAGCTTTTAGTTTGCCCGACAGCAATGGCGTCAAGCATTTGCGCCAATTGGCCCAATCGGGGCTGAGCCATGTACATCTCTTGCCCGTCTTTGATATCGCCACCATTCCTGAACGCTTCGCCCGCCAGCCCCAAATCCCTGCCGCCCCCCCCGATTCAGACCGACAGCAGGATGCCCTGGCACTGGTACGCGATAAGGATGGCTTCAATTGGGGCTATGATCCCCTGCACTATGGAGTACCAGAAGGCTCCTATGCCAGTGACCCGCAGGGCAGCAAACGAATTCTTGAATTCAGACAAATGGTCAAAAGCCTGGCAGAGATGGGGCTGCGCACTGTTATGGACGTGGTCTATAACCATACCCATGCCGCTGGGCCTGTTCCGCTGTCTGTGCTCGACAAAATTGTACCGGGCTACTACTATCGCCTGGATGCCCAGGGACAGATTCAAAACACGACCTGTTGCCCGGATACGGCCTCAGAACACCTGATGATGGAAAAACTAATGCGGGAGACCCTGCTGCGCTGGGCCACAGCGTATAAAATCAGTGGTTTTCGCTTTGATCTGATGGGGCATCACAGCACCCAAAACCTCAAAAAAATCCGGGCCGACCTCGATGCCCTGACCCCAGAAACGGCAGGCATTCAGGGCCAGGAAATTCTGCTCTATGGCGAAGGCTGGAAATTCGGCTCACTCGATGCCATTCAACCGCAAAACGCCATGAACCAGGTTGCGGGCAGTGGCCTGGGCGTGGGCATGTTTAACGACCGCCTGCGCGATTCTGCCCGAGGGGGCAACTATGACCACAGCACGCGCTCAGACCAAGGCTTTGCCACAGGCCTGTATACCGATCCCAACCTCAGCCCGTTTAACCGCGATACCCCCACTGAGGCGCAGGCCCAGAAAGCCCTCTTGCTGAACTATGCCGACAATCTGCGTGTGGGACTGACGGGGGGATTAAAAGACTATCGCATTGAGAGTGCCCAAGGCCAGGAAGTCTCAGGCCAGGAAATTCTGTACAGAGGCTCACCGGGCTCAGGCTTTGCCCGCGACCCACAGGAGAGCATCAATTATGTTTCGGCCCATGACAACTACGCACTTTGGGATCAAATTGCCGCCAAAGCGCCCTTTCGAACCCCAGATCGCCAACCCGCTACAGCCAGTGCAGAAGAACGGATGCAAATGCAGGTTTTGGCCTTGAGTTTGCCGCTTTTGGGGCAGGGGATTCCGTTTTTGCACGCCGGTTCTGAACTCTTGCGCTCAAAATCAGGGGATGGCGACAGCTACGATTCTGGCGACTGGTTTAATCTGGTCGACTGGCGCGGCCTGCAACAGAACTGGGGTGTGGGGCTTCCACCGGCCTGGCGCAATGAGCAGGAATGGGATTTTTGGCACCCGCGTTTAACCCAAACGGAGTTCAAAGCTTCGCAGGTTCAGATGCTCACAGCTCTGGCCCAGGTACATCGCCTGCTTCAGGTACGTCGCAGCTCAGCCCTTTTCCGTTTGCGCAGTCTTGAAGAAATTCAAGCCCGTGTTCGCTTCAGAAACACAGGCCCGAATCAAGTGCCGGGTCTGATTGCCATGGAGATTCGCGACGATCTGCCCGATCACACCAATCTCGACCCCCTGCGCAAGCGCATTCTGGTCTTCTGGAATGCCAACCGCGGCACCCAGTGGTTCTGTCAGCCCGACTGGAAAGATCTGAAGTTCGAAGCCTATTCCCGTAGCGGAGAAGGCCCCCTGCTGGAAAGGTCCTTGCCCCTGCAAGTCGGCGGCCAGGATTGGGTACTGGCTCCCCCTGCTTTTTTGCATACAGAAAAACTTCCCTCGAATCACCAGGCAGGCTCCGCCTGCTTCGCAATTCCCTCACGCGCCACATTGGTGTATCATGAACGGGAGAATCCGCTAGGTGATTGAGAAGGAGTAAACGACATGTTCCGAGTCCCCCATACCCAAGCCTTATGTGGCCTTTTGGCCGCCGCCCTGATTTCAGTGCATCTGCCAGCCCAGGCTGCAGGTGGCGAATTGATCGGACGCGTGAACAGCTCAGTGCTTACTCCCTCGGTCTTGCCGAATGTCGGAGGAGATCCCAATGCTGGTGGCATGACGACACCTGTCATCGCCAAAGCCCTGGCTGTTGCAGATTTTAGCAATGATACGGGCGATGCCCGTTACGACAATCTGAAACGTGGAATTTCTGAATCTCTGGTTACCAAACTGGCCAGACGCCCCGAACTCAAACTGGTCGAACGCAGCCAGATTGACAAGGCGATTAAAGAATTGGGTTTTGGCCAAACCGCTTTCGCCGACAGTTCCAAAACAGCACAAATCGGCAAAATGACGGGTGCAGGCGTGATGGTCACGGGTAGCCTGGTCAAAGCCGGTTCCAAAATGGAAATCAACGTGCGCATGCTCGATGTCGAAACCGGTCAGGTAGTGGTCAGCGAAAGCTATCTCTTTCAATCTGAAGACGATATTCTGCCGGTGGTCAATTATCTCTCCCTGCTGATTCCCAAAAAATTGAATCTCTATGTCAGTGACGCTGAAATGGAGCTGGCTCGGGGCCAACTCAAAGGTGTGACGATCAAAGGTGAAGACAATACCTGGATTTACTGGACGATTGGCGGTGCCGTCGTCGTGGTCGGTGCGATTGTCGCAGGTGTGGTCTTGGTCGCCCGTGCCAATGCCAAGGCCAATGAAGGCCCAGATATTGTGATTACCAATCCCCGCGATGGTTCAGGAATTCAACTCCGCTCTCAGGCTCCCTTACAATTCAATCTGCCTGCCATGAAATTCTAAGGCCACTCAGGGGAGAGCCGGCCTCTCCCCTGTCTGAAGCATGATTGTAACTTCCCTGCCCCGCAAATACTACAGCAAGTGGACGGAGATTGATCTGTCTGCTTTAGAGCATAACCTCAAAAGGCTTCAAAACGCTTGCCAGCCTGCTTCTGCCCAAATCATGGCAGTGGTTAAAGCCAATGCCTATGGGCACAATGTCTCCCAAATCGCCCCAGCTCTGTTTCAGCAGGGTATCACCCATTATGGCGTGGCGACCTTGGGAGAGGCACTGCATCTCAAGCAATTGCTGCCCCAGGCGGAACATATTCTGATTCTGGGAGCCTTGAGCGTTTCTCAGTACCGTCTAGCCCTGGAAGAGGGCTTTGCCCTGATGCTGCACACCCTGGCCCATCTGCCCATTCTTGAAGATTTGGCCCGTGCGATTGGCCGCCCGGCTGAAGCACATCTCAAAGTTGATACCGGTATGGGCCGGGTGGGCATTCTGCCGACAGAAATGGGAGCAGCACTTGATCAACTGGCCCTGACCGAATGGGTGAATCTGCGCGGAATCTGCTCGCACCTGGCAACCTCTGATCGGCCCGCCTGCCCCCATATTCACCGCCAGATTCAGATTTTTAACGAGGTTTTGAGCTATGCCCGAAGCCATTTGCGTGAGCCTGAAGCCTTGATCTACCATCTCGCCAACAGTGATGCGGTCTTTCAATACCCTGAGGCCCATTATAATCTGGTGAGACCGGGCATTTCACTCTATGGCTATGGCGGCGCACAGGGAACCGGTTTAAAACCCGTCCTGGCACTCAAAGCCCAAATTACCCAGTTGAAAGATGTACCCGCAGGAACGGCCCTGGGCTACGGGCGCAGCTTTATCACAGCCCGCCCCAGCCGGATTGGCGTGATTGCCCTGGGCTATGCCGATGGCCTCAACCGCCTGCTTTCAAATCAGCAGGAGATTTTGGTCAAGGGCCAACGCCTGCCGCTGGTGGGGCGCATTTCAATGGATCAATGCACGGTTGATTTGACGGATTTGCAGCAGACGATTGAAGTGGGCGAAACCGTGACCTTTATCGGCCAAGAAGGCGATGAAACCATCACAGCCCAAGACTGGGCCGATAAAATCGGCACGATTCCCTATGAGGTGCTGACTGGATTGGGAACCCGCCTGCCGCGCTGGGCAGCGGAATAACACTGAGAACGTTCAGGTTTCAAACCGGCTCAGGCATTTCAGAGCCTTCGTTCTGAGGCTCTGGCTCGGACTCAGATTTACGCAGTTCCAGGCAGAGGATTTTGGGGCCCATGACATGGGTGACCGAAATTTCTAAGCCCTGATAATTTAAGGAGGCACCGGCATCGGGGATATGCCCCAATTGTGCCAAAACAAAGCCTGCAATGGTCTGATACTGCCCTTCAGGCAATTCAATATCCAGAATCTCATTGACCTCATGCAGAGGCGTAGCTCCCTGCACCTGAAAAACATGATTGCCCAGGGGCTGAATAAAATCTTCAACCGGCACTTGATCGTCATCAAAATCCCCCACGATTTCCATCACCAGATCATCGAGGGTCACCAAGCCTTCTGTGCCGCCAAATTCATCTGCAACGATAATCGCACGGGTGCGGTTTTTTTGCATCATTTCAAGCAATTGCACCACATTCTTGGTTTCAGGCACAAACACGGTGGGGCGCAGATACTTCTCAAGCGTATCTCCCTCACGGTACTGCCCATTGACCTGGGCTTTGAACAGATCCTTGAGATAAATCATGCCGCGGATATCGTCAATATTCTCGCCGTAAACCGGATACTGTGAATAGCCCTCTTCAATCATTTTGGGCAGGGCATCCCAAACCGTGGTTTCTACTTCAAAGGCCACAATCCGGGTGCGGGTGGTCATTACTTCAGAAGCCACAGTATCGCCAAATTCAAATACATTGTGAATCAAATCGCGCTCTTCACTGTCGAGCACCCCTTCCTGACTGGAACGATCAATGATCATGCGCAATTCTTCTTCGGTGATCGAAGGGGAAGATTCTTTGCTGCCAAAGATCCGATCCAAGAGCACAATCAAAATTCGCGAGGGAATCACAAACGCGTATTTGATAATCGGATAGAGTAAATTGATCACCGCATGAAGCGGACGGGAGACCAGCAGTGCCATGCGAGTGGCGTGGCGGGCAGCATAAGTTTTGGGCGTAATTTCGCCAAAGAGTACAATCACAAACTCTAAAAGAAAGGGAATCAGTGCCAGGGTGCCGATGGTGGCAAAACCCAGCCAGAGCGAATGGTTGGGGCCTAAAATATTTTCGGCTGAAGACACCCCAAATGAAGAACCAAAAATGATAAACATATTCTCAACAGCCAAAATCGTCGCGAACATTTTGTCTTCATTTTCACGCAAATCACAGAAGGCCTGGGCGCGTTTATCGCCCTTTTCAGCCAATTGCTGAATGCGCAGTTTATTGGCAGCTAAAATGGATGCTTCAGAGCTGGCAAAAGCAGCGACCATGACCACGCAGATCGCGACAGCACCCACCGCAAGCGGCAGGCTGTCTGTTCCAAAACCGTGTCCTCCAGACATAGGGGTCAGCGAACCTGCCTGACTTTGAGCAGATTCGCGGGCGATAGGGATGAGACCATTTTTTAGGCCAAATTCGCCCAACTGGCGGTTTTTGTACCCAGGGTTTTGACGGCATTGACCGTGTCCTGGAAGGGAGTGGGGTCATGAACCCCTTGTCGCCGGAAGCTCTTGATCTGGTCAATCATTGAAATGGCGTGGTCAATATCTGCGTTGGAACCCCGCACATAGGCGCCGATATTGATCAAATCCACAGCACTTTCATAGGTCGAAAGAATATTGCGGATTTCAGAAGCTGCAGCACGGTGCTCAGGGGTGGTGAGCACGTTAAACAGACGGCTGACACTGGGCAGTACGTCAATCGCAGGATAAATATTGTCAGAGGCAATTTTACGTGCCATCACGATGTGGCCATCGAGAATACCACGGACCGCGTCAGCAACCGGTTCATCCATATCGCCCCCTTCAACCAATACCGTGTAAATGGCGGTAATTGAACCTGTTTCCCCCATGCCGGTACGTTCCAGCAATTCAGGCAGCAAAGCGAATACCGAAGGGGTATAGCCTTTGGTAGCAGGCGGCTCACCAATCGCCAGACCAATTTCACGCTGAGCCATGGCGAAACGGGTCACAGAGTCCATCATCAGAAAGACGTTCTTGCCCTGGTCACGAAAATATTCACAAATCGCAGTCGCGGTATAGGCGGCTTTTACACGTTCCAGGGAGGAGGTATCGGAGGTCGCTGAGACCACCACGGAGCGGGCCAGACCCTCTTCGCCCAAACTGTCTTCAATAAATTCCAAAACCTCACGGCCACGTTCCCCAACGTTACAGACCACGGCGATATCGCACTTCGCGTTACGGGCGATCATGCCCAGCAGGGTGGATTTACCGACCCCTGAACCGGCGAAAAGACCCACGCGTTGCCCGGTACCGAAGGTCAACATGCCGTCAATGACGCGCACACCCGTCGGCAGGACGGTATCAATACGTTTACGTTTCATGGGGTTCGGCGCACCGGCCCGCAGGGGATAATATTTTTCTGCAACCACAGGGCCTTTGCCGTCAATGGGGTTGCCCAGACCATCCAGTACACGTCCCAAGAGACCGGGGCCGCATTTTACAGAAACCTGTTTGCCTGTGGCAATAACCTCAGCCCCTGCGCCGATCCCCTCAAGGTTCACCAGCGGCATCAGCAGTACGCGACGGGCTCTGAAACCAACCACTTCGCAAGGGTATACCCGCTTGCGGTCTGCCGAACGGATATAACAGAGTTCGCCAATTTCTACACCCTGTAAGAGCGCTTCCAAAACCAGACCCACGACCTGAACGACGGAACCACGGGCCCTTACCAAATTGGTATTGGCTAAAGCGACTGCGTAGTTTTGATAATCAAAATAATGCTCGTAGGAAGAATCAATGCCTGTATCCAGCGTCAGATTACCCATGCTTAGATTTCATCCTCCTCCATTTCGCCATCATCATCGAAGTCGTATTCGGAGCGGATTTGCTGGAAGACTTCTTCCACAACCGCCAATTGGGTATTCACTTGGGCATCAATACTGCCTGAATTGGTTTCAATCAAACAGCCGCCGCGTTCAATCGAGTAGTGGCCGGTGATAATAAAGTCCTGAACATCGGGCAGCAATTTCTTGAAGAATTCCTGCTTGGGCAAGACAAGGTCAAGATCCAGGGGATTGACTTTGATAATCACTTTTTCAAGGTCACTGACCTTGCCTATCGCACGCTCAACGCTCTTGAGAACAATTTCGGGCTTCATCGCGAGTTCGTCTTGAATCACTTCACGTGAAATCTCAAGGGCCAGCTTAATCAGTTTGTCTTCATTCTGTTTCACAGCCACTGGGAAGGCTGCATGCAGTTTATTCAGGGCATTGGTAGTTTCCATCAGCAGTTGGGCATTTTCCTTGATGGCCTCTTCACGGCCCTCCTGGTAACCCACATTGAAGCCATCCTGGGTCGCCGCTTCAACGATTTCCTGGTGAGATTGCTCAGCCGCTTCAATAATACGGGCCGATTCCATATTCGCTTCGGAGATAATCCGTTCGGCTTCTGCCTGGGCTTCCTGCGCCATCAGTTCTACCTGGGCTTCAGCTTCCTGCAGCATCTGCTGGGCCTGTTCCTGCTGGCTGTAGGCATCCTGAACAATGCGGGCATGTTCGGCTTCAGATTCCTGAACCATCATCAGGGATTTGTCGTAGGCTTCATTCAGAATCGATTCACGCTGGGCAATGATCTGATTCGCCGCTTTGATGAATTCATTGTCTTCATTCAGAGATTTTTTGTATTCCTGAACCGTTGAAGAAATATATTCTTCAGCTTCAAGCATCATACTTTCGCGTTGTTCATGAATCGAGTTTTCAACATATTCTTCAATGCTGGAAAGCATTTGCGCGCGTTCGTCTTCAAGATCCTGCTGCAGTTTTTCGGTATGGTGCCAGGCCAGGTTTTCAATATAGTCAGCAATATCCTGAAAGATTTTTTCAAAATCCAGCTCAGCGGCCTGAGGCGCATTGCGGAGAGAGTCGAGGGCTTCACTGACCAAACGTTGCTTTTCTTCAGCAGAGACAAAGGACAGCTGTTCTTTGGACTGTTCCCGCAACGCCATTTTCTGGTCGTCCATCATGCTGCGAATTTTGCCATCCAGGCGGGTCTGCATGGTGTTCTTTTTCTGGGCGGCCCAGGCAGCAGCGGCATCGTCATCGGAATCCACACCAGAAGACATGGAGGCGAAGTCTTTTAGATAGGTGGGTTCTGCTTGGGGACCGGCTTCTTCTAAGCCAGTTTCATCATAAAAGTCCTCATCGCTATAAACAGGCTCTTCATAGCTTTCTTCGGCATATTCTTCATAGGCCTGCGGTTCTTCATAGGCCAGTTCGGCTGCACGTTGCAGGGCAGCAGCTCCCCCCACCAGCACAGGCTCCCCAAAGATGACTTCCGTTTCAGCAGCAGCAAAGAAAACGGTATCGGCAAGTGAATCGGTCTGTAAATCAAGTGTTGAGAAATCAAAATCCATCCCCTCACCACCGATCACTACCGGGGCTGCGAGTTCAAATTGTTTTCCTCCACGGAAATAGGAAGTATCCCCTACTTCTTGACCCTCTTCCCAGGAATCATCCAGGGAATCGGCATCCTCTTCCATCGTGAGGTATTCAACATCTGCTGCTTTGAGGAGACCCATTCATCCAACCGCCTTTTTTGTAAATTCAAGCATAAAAAAGATCAGAAAGCTGTGAAAAAATCTACAGATTCAAAATTTGCTCTGGAGTTCACCCATCATAAAAACTTGCTTGAGTGCTGCCTTGAGGGCCTGACTGTATTAGAACCCTGTTGAAACAATTCAAGACAGGAGCTCAGAACAAACCCAAAGTTTTATGGTTTACATTATAGCACAAAGCTTTTTAAGGCTTAAGCGGGATTTTCAGACGTATTTATCGACTTGAAAGCGAAAAAGTGAGACGGGTTCTCCAGGTCGGATGCCCCCCTTGTACATGGCGTGCAAAACCTGCTCTTCAACCGTACGGATACTTTCAATTCCTGGCAAGAGCAGCCCCCTGCGGGAACCGTTCACCACAATCACGCCATAGGTATCTACATTGAGCAAATCCAGGCTGGCAATGGGTTCTGGCTCATGTAAAACACTGACCTCATAGCTCAGCCCCGACAGTTCAGACACTGAAACAGGGGAAAAACGGGGATCGCGAAGCGCTGCTGAAATGGCGTTTTGAATCGTTTCTTCAAGAATATTCGCTTGGGTAGGCCCAATCGTGCCAATGCAACCGCGCAGGTCGCGTTGTCCTCTGGGCTGGTGATAAATTGTCACAAAAACCCCGGCCTGAGATTTTTGAAAATCCGCCAAAGCGCCAAGGTCCATTTGAGGAAGTTCGCCTGAACTGACGTAATTTTCAATCGTCAGACGCGCCAGTTCTGGCAAAGTTTGAGGGGATAAGGACATTTTAAAAAACTAAAAACCCGCCCTAAACAACTTTTTTTCTGCGGCGGCGACGCTGTTTCATTTCACAGTCAGCCACAGAAGCCAACTCCATCAGTTCCCGCATGCGGTCTTCTTTGATTTGGTCTGCATGAATTTCTTTTTCAACACGCTTTTTTTGAAACTCGCGAATCACTTGTTCAAAATTCGTCACCGTTCAAAACTCCCTCTTACGATCAAGTATAAGAACCATTGTACCTAAGCAGACCATTTTCTGTGTGAGCTGGCTCACACAGAAACCCCGGTGGCACTATTTACATAGGACACCGGGGCTTAAAATCCGAGTTGTTCAGTCAGGACTATTTATTGAAATAGTCAGCGTTTACCTGAACAAAATCCTGCTGATCTTCGGGAACATCTTCTTCAGGGAAGATTGCTTCTACTGGGCAGACAGGAGCACAGGCGCCACAATCGATGCACTCATCTGGGTTGATATAATACTGGGGCGCATCATCATCAGAATGAATACAATCAACGGGACAGACTTCTACACAAGCCGCGTCCTTGGTGTCAACACAGGGGGATGTAATAATATAGGCCATGATTTATCTCCTCGTTTTCTAAATACGGTATGTGCTTTGAACGTTCGCTATAAATTTCATATCAATTTAAGCTGGGCTTTCGGGCCATTTTGGGGACCATGGTGCGCACCAGACAATGCTTTAACAGGTAAAAATCTTACCTGACTGGGCTACGGTTGACATATTACTACACAACCGTCTCGCTGTACACCTGCTAGCAGATAAATTTGAAATTCTCTTGGCAGGCAAAGGGGAAGCACTTCGCAAAAAGCTATAATAGCTTTCTAAAGTGAAAAGTAAATTCAGAGGCTTTCAGAGGTGATCAACCAACGCTTTTATCCCCTTTTCAGACAGGTTTTTTTTGAGCTTGAAAAAAATCTAAGAATTTGGAATTGCGACCAGGCCCATGCCCGTCAAATTCACCGCGCCCTGGATAAACTGAGAGAGAACTTTTTTGAGGATAAAGTTTTTCCGGCTTTAATGGGGCCCTGGCTGGCCTGGCAAGCAACAGGCACAGGGGTTTCTGAACAGGCTTTGATTCTGCTGGGCGCCGCCCACGCACTTTTTTATGCCTTTTTAGACCTGACCGATGATGTCGAAGACCAGGATCTTGACCGCCAGGCCTGGCCGGCTGGCAGTGAAGCGATTGCAATCAATACCGGCACCAGTTTGCTCTTTCTTTCACTCTTGGCCTTGGACCGCCTGCAAGAGGCTGAAATACCAACTGAAAGAATCGCGGAATTGCGTACAATGTTCGCTCAGGCGGGTTGGCTCTTAACCGCCGGCCAGCACCGCGATTTGAGTTCAAAGCAAGGGCATTTGCTTTTGCCAGAAGATGCCCTACGCACCATCACGCTCAAAACAGGCACCTCCGTTAAACTTTATTTTCAAAGTGCGGCCCATCTGGCCGGTGCAAACAGTGAGGTTAAAGAGCGTCTGGGCAGTTTGGGCGAACAAATTGGCATTCTTTCGCAAATCCGGGGTGACTACCAAAATATCTGGGGCAGTGAAATCAGCTCTGATCTTCAAAATCAATGCCATACCCTGCCCGTGCTGATCGGTTTACAGAAATCAACGGGGGAAGACCGCGAAAGGCTTGAACTGGCGCTGCAGAGAACCCCTTACGATCAGGCTGCTCATACCCTCGTGCGTTATTTATTGAAAAAAGTAGATATTCGCACAGATTTAAATCTGTGGCTAGAAAAACACCGCCAAATAGCCCAAGCCCAACTGGATCAGCTCAGTCAGGCGGGCCTAGAGACCCACGAATTGGGCTTGTTTTTACAAAGACTCAAACCCCTCGACTGAGGCCAAAAATCGGCAAGAAAAAACCGCCCCCTTGCGAAGGCGGTATTTGAAGCAATTGCTTCGACTCAAGCCTGGGCAGGAACCTCAGCTTGGATAGAATCAACCAAGATTTCAGCGATATCGCGAACCTTGACCTCATCTCCCTTGTTGTGGTCATTGACTCCATCTTGAATCATGGTTTTACAGAAGGGGCAGCCAACGGCCACCATCGTGGCTCCTGTGTCCAAAGCCTGTTGGGTACGGGCAATATTGACGCGGGTGCCTGTGTTTTCTTCTTTCCACATTTGGCCTCCGCCAGCGCCGCAGCAAAAACTTGCCTTGCGGCTCTGTTTCATTTCGGCCTGGGGCAGCCCCATGGCATCTAAAAGGGCGCGGGGCTGGTCATAGACATCATTGTGACGGCCCAAATAGCAGGGGTCATGGAAGGTGGTCAGCCATTTGCCAGTTTCAGTATTGACCTTCAATTTGCCTTGAATAATCAATTCCTGAAGCAGTTCTGTATGGTGTTTGACTTCATAATGCCCGCCAAAATCGGGAAATTCATTTTTAATCGTATGAAAGCAGTGTGGGCAAGCCGTCACAATATGCTTCACGCCATATTCATTCATGACTTCCACATTTTCAGCAATCATCTGTTGAGCCAGCATTTCATTGCCAGTCCGCCGGGCCGGGTCGCCGCAGCATTTTTCTTCTTTGCCGAGAATCGCAAAACGCAGACCTGCTGCCTGCATCAACTGTGCAAAGGCAACAGCGACTTTCTTGGCGCCGTCATCGTAGGAACCCGCACAACCGACCCAATAGAGAACGTCTAACTGATTGATATCCTCTATTTGAGAAAGGGTTTTGATTTCAAGCCCTTTGGACCAGTCGGCTCGGGTCGATTGGGCCTGTCCCCAAGGATTTCCCTGGCGCTCAAGATTTTGGAACATCGTCTTAAATTCGCTGGGGAAAGATTCCTCTTCCATCAACTGGTGCTGACGCATGCCCACAATATCGACGATATGCTCGATGCCCATGGGGCACATTTCCATACAGCCGCCGCAGGTGGTGCAGGACCAAAGCGCATCTTCCGTCATCACATGACCCACCAGTGGCGTTTCAGACTGCTTGCCTGCCAAAAGAGCTTCTTTCTCTTCAGCCAGCAGATGCTTTGTATTCACAATCATCCACTTGGGGGAGAGTTCTTTGCCCGTGGCATTGGCGGGGCAGACATCATCGCAACGGCCACACTCAATACAGGCAAAGGTATCCAAAACGTTTTTCCAGGAAAGATCATGAAGGTATTGAATCCCGCCCATGCTGAAATCATCTTCATCCGCATCTTCATCTTCCAGCATGGCCATGAGGTCTTTTTTCATGTCCACTTTGCCATAGGATTTCTGACGTTTAAAGAAAAGATTGATTGGGCCCGCGACGAGGTGCAAGTGCTTGGAAAAGGGAATATACACCGCAAAACCCAAAACACAGAGGATATGCACCCACCAGGAGAGGTGATAGAGCACCACTTGGGCCATTTCAGGCAAATGCATCTGAAAAAACACCCAACCGGTGGCCGAGGAGAAGGGGCGGAAAAGCTCAAAATTGAAAGCGCTGTTGGCTTTCTGAACCCACGCCATTGCCAGACCTTCGGTGCTGAGGTAAGACACCATCAGCAGGGTAATAAAGCAAATCGTAATCAAAGACTCCAGCCAGGGATTCTCACGGGATTCTTTGTTGACGAGAATATTCTGATTTTCAGCAGGTGGATAGAGCGCCTTGGGCTTCATGCCATAACGGCGATAGGCCAAAGAAACAATCCCAATCAGAACCAATATTGCGAAAATATCCGCAAGCAGGGCATAACCCTGATCCAAAACCGGGCTGATAAATTTCAGCACCGAAAATTCAACATCATTGGTGAACAAACGCAAAACATGGTGCGTTGTGGCCAAAAGGAAGGCGAAAAAGCCTACAAAAATAAAGGTATGCAAAAGACCCACCCAGGGACGTACCCCACGGAAGGCCCAATAAAAAACATCATAAACGGTTTCCCAAAGACGTTTGGGTAAATCATCGGGCTGAGGCTGACGATCCTCGGCCTGGCCAATCTGGACCAGTTGGTATTTAATCGAAGCGCCATAGGCCGAAAGCCCGATCAAAGACACCATGACCATCGCAAAGAAGGCCATTTCCAAGGGTCCAAAGAAAATACTCGAATGTTCCATGGTTTAGAATTACTTCACTTGTTTGTGTTTTCTCTGTATCGGTGAAAATTTAAGAAAATATCAAATTATCATAAAAGGCACTCTAAATTTATACACTGCGTCATGAGCGGATGTCAATTCGCTGCCTGCTTGGGCTTGCTGCACCGCGCCCCGACGTTTACACTGAAACAAGGTTCACTGTGAACCACCAGCTTTCTCAAGAACAGCCATTGCCCAAGGAGTTTCCCACATGCCTGCCGCTTCTGCTCAAGAGTTATATATTGTGGTCTTCCGCCTCGGCACAGAAGAATATTCAATCCCTGTCAGCCATGTTCAGGAAATTCAACGCTGTCACCGACTCAGCCTGCCCCGACAAATGCCGGATATTCCCGAATATTTTGAAGGCATTATTGATTTACGCGGGCAGATTATTCCGATTCTGGATTTGCGCAAGCGCTTTCATCTCAACCCCCAGGAACCTGGCCGTGAAAGCTGCTATATCATTGTCGAAACCCATCATGATATGGTGGGTTTTCTGGTAGATGCGGTATCAGAGGTTTTGCGGGTTTCTGCCGATCTGTTCACGCCCCCACCCGCCCGCTTGCGCACAGCAGTGAGCGCACGCTATATGGTTGGGGTGGGCAAACTGAAAAACAAAGATGAAAATGCCCGCCGCGAACGTCTGGTGGTTTTATTGGATATCGACAAAATTCTCAATGAAGATGAAACAAATCCCCAAACAAGCCAGGGGGAGGCGCTTGCAGGTTGATCCCTCGGCTCAAGCTCAAATTACGAGCATGGGCGGCCCAAAGCCTCTCTCGTCTGCTGGGGCCTCACAGTCTGGCAATCTTAACCCAAACAGAACAAGGTCTTTTTGCCGTAGACCCTCAGGATTTCGATGTCGGACGCAGCCTGCGTCAAAAAGGAAATTGGGGGCAGGCCGAGCTAAAACGCTTAGCGGCTCTGCTCAAACCTGAAAGCAGCGTGCTGGTCGTCGGTGCCCATATTGGCTCTCTGGCCATTCCCTTGGCCCGACGCTGCCAAAGCCTGGTGGCCATAGAAGCCAACCCCAAAAGCTTTGAATTGCTCGAACTCAATCTGAGAATCAATCAGATTGAAAACTGCCAGCTTTTCTGCCTGGCTGCCAGTGAGCGCAGCGAAACCCTGTCTTTTTTGGTCAACCCCTCCAATACAGGCGGAAGCAAACGCCTGCCCCAGCATAAAAAAGAGATCTATTTCTATGACCAACCCGCCGAAATCGAGGTTCAGGCCGTCGCTCTGGATACGCTGCTCACCGGCCAGCATTTTGAGCTGATCGTCATGGATATTGAAGGGTCAGAATACTTCGCCCTGAAAGGCATGCAGGCACTGCTTGCTCAGGCCAGGGTACTTCAAATTGAATTTTTGCCCCATCATTTGCAGGATGTCAGTGGGGTCAGTATTGAGGCTTTTCTCGGGCTCATCTACCCACATTTCACGCAACTTGAAATTCCCTCTCAAAACCGACGTGTGGCCCAGTCTGAATTCTTAGAAACCCTCAAGCAAATGGCAGCCCAGGGTCTGGGTGACGATGGACTGATTTTTTTTAAACAGTCGCCTCCATGAAAAAGCCCCAGCCCGATTTTCAAGCCCTTTGGCAAAACCTGAGGCGGGCTTGTGCCTTTGAACAGATGCCGCTTCAAAGCGCTCAAGAGCTGGGCCAAATCTGCGGCCCCAAAGAAATCGAATTCCTGATTCAGGCCCTGCTCCAACTCGTTGACGCAGATCTCGAAGACGATCCCGGCGATCTGAGCGATGAATACTGGCGCTTGCGCCGAACGCTCACAGAGGCTTTGGTCGCAGCCGGAAGCCAAGTCATCCAGCCCCTACTGTGCAACTTAAACAGCCCGAATCTGAGTGCGGTGGGCTATTTTGCGGAGGCTCTCGGACGCCTGCAAGCCCCCGAGGCCCTGGAGCCCCTGCTGGCCCTTTATCAAAGGCACGCGGATCAGGGTCTGCGCTGGAGCGTGATCACAGCCTTGGGTGATTTAAACGATTCGCGCGCATTGCCCTTGCTAAAGCAAACACTCTTGGCCCCCCCAGAACTCAATCGGGGTTGGTGGATTCGTCTCACCGCACAAGCCTTGGGCAAATTACAGGCCCCAGAGGTTCTTCCTATTTTTGAGCACATTCTTACCCAGGATGCCGACTGGTTCGCCCGCCTGGGCATTGTTGAAGGCCTGCTCTCTTTTCACCCCACCCCAGAAATCAGACGCTTGCTCGAAAGGGGCAAAAGAGACAGCGACTCACGGGTGGCCGAGCTGGCGCGTCGATCAATCTAAACGATGAGAAATCTGAGTCCTTTCAAATAAAAAATATTTTTAAACAATATCAATACACCAAAAAACACAGGTAAACACCAATCCAATCCAATCCAATCCAATCCAATCCAATCCAATCCAATCCAATCCAATCCAATCCAATCAAAAAGGAATTATTGCAGATTTTGGCCTTTGATTTTTCAGCCTAAAAGCAATATATTCAGAAAATCATTAGCCGCTGACGGAGTTATTTACGATGGGAAAATCGTCTCTTTTCGTGCGTTCTTTTTTGACTTGGGCCTTGTTGGTCGTTTTTCTTTTGTCCTGTACGGCCCAGCCTCCTGTTGTCAAACAAGCCACATCTCCCTTGCCCTCTGCTTCTCCTTTCTGGCTCCCCCCCCCACAAGCCTCTCACCCTGTCATCGGCAAAGCTCTGCGTCCTGCCCCTAAACCCATTCAGGCCAGCAATCAGGGCTTTCAAATTAAAGGTTCCAGCTCCACTGAATCCCGGCAATGTCTCTACCTCGACCCCACCAATACCAGTGGCAGTATTCTCGCTTCGATTACAGGTACTATCAATGCCGATGTCACGATGATCGAGGGCACTCTTTACCCCAATTCTTCTCCTGACAGCAATTTCACTATGAGCGTCAAGATCCGACAACCTACCACCGCCATCTATTCTACGGGAATGGATATCCCTAAATTGGTCTTCCCCGATAAAATCCTCGAACCCAATCAAAATTATTCCTTTCCTCTGCCCTCTGGCACGGTGCTCTCATTTAACGATTCACATCACTTTTTAGGCGGTGCTACGGGCTCTATTGCTTTCAATACCACCTCCTCTGGCGCAAGTTTGACGATCTCTGGTTCTATTCTCAAAGGCTCAAATTATCCCGGAGATCCCTTTACCTATGCCAAAGCAGAGCTCTCAAAAACTCTCTACTTTTCTGGTTCAATGTCGACCTGTGTACCAGCCATTACCCTGGCCAGCAATATTGATACTGTCGATTTGGGCAGCACTGACACCAACCTAAACCAAGCTCAATTCACCATCACCCCCGAAAACAAAACCAAAGCCTGGACACTGAATATTACTGGCCCCAATAACTTCAGCCAAAATTATCAGGGCACAGGAAACAATAACACCTTCACTTTGGGCGGAAATATTCCCACAGGCCCATATACCGCAGCCCTTTTCTATGACGATTTACCCAGTTATAAAGCAGTTTTAAACCTTACTGTGGTGCGCAATGACAGTTTGGATTTGACGCTCTCACAGTCCTTGCTGGTGCCCAACGGCGCTCCCAGTTCTGCTGATGCACAGGTCACGGTTTCTAACCCCTCAAGACCCTGGGAGCTTTTGCTGCAAAGAACAGGGCCAGCCAATGGCTGCAATGCTGACCAACAAAGCTTTGGCCCCTTTACAGGCAATCAAACCATCCCTATTTCAAGTACCGGCTTGCCTGATGGAGAATATGCTCTCACAGCACGTTATACCGATGACCCCAACAGCGCAAAAATAGCAAACTTCAATATTTCCAGTCTGCTTAAACTCACCCCCAGTGCCACTGAACTGCCCTATGGCGGCAGTGTGAGCTTCTCTGTGCAGGCTCCGCTTTGCCCCGGTTGGAAACTCTTTGTAGATAGCGAAGAATGCACCCTCTCAACAGGAGCTGGCAATGCAGAAGGCATTACCTGGGATGGAACCTGCAATGGCAACAGGGTCGGCCCTTTCCCTCATTCTGTGCAATTGGTTGCAGGTGATAAAACAGACTCAGCCACCATTCAGGTCAGCAATCTGACCTTTCCTACGCCTACTCCACCCCCAACAGCAACGCCTACTCCCGATCCAAATGCCAGTGGTTCACCCGATCCGAACGCGACCCCAACTCCAGGCCCCACAACAACGCCTTGCCCTGGAACTTGTCCTACACCAACGCCTGTACCCACAGCAACGCCGTGTCCAGGCGGGATTTGCCCCACACCTACACCTCCTGTACAAACGCCCACACCCAGACCCACGGCTACGCCAACAAAAAAACCGGGCAATGAAAGTAAAGAATTGGATTTGACTTTGGTTGTTGAACCAGAGATTTCGAATCCTGAAGAAGCCTTTTCAATTCTTCAAACAAAAGTTAGCACAGGCCATTTTAAAATAGGATATGGAACCTATGTTGATCTTGGTGGAGAAGTTTATCTAAAGAAAGAAAATAAAGCAAAAGCAGCAGTTGCCGAGGCTCTTGCTACAATCAGAGCAACAGGAACTGTACGTCTTGTAGACTCTTCAGGAAATCAAATTCCTGGCTTCCGCATACCTTTTGAGTTTTTAAGTACACGTGGAACAGCTAAATTGGAAAGTACAAAATGGTTTGGCAGAAACGGTGCTGGCGCAGGCCCAAATTTTGTTCCTGCAGGTAAATATTCATTGATCGGAATTATTGATAATGTGGATATTCGTTATAATGAGCCAAATCCAACCACTCTCATCACATTAAAAGTGCTCAATATAAACAAAGAAGTCATGGTTATTAATGACTTTCCTCTTTACTCATCGAAAAACTCGACTCCCAAAGTATTTACGCCAGACAGCATCCAGCATATCCTTGAAAGGCATAAAAGAGACTATCTCAGCAAAGCACAGCACGCTTTCTTTGTGAATACACTTACAGAAATGAAAGACATCATTGTTCGTGAGGGTATGGCCACGAATCCGAATGCAAGAGAAAAAACAATACCCACAATGGTTAGGCTTAAAGTCGATACAGCAGACAATCGGCTCTATGGACTCGCCGACAAGGTTAATCCTTACAGAAAAGATGACAGTTTTCCTGACCAATTCTCTGCAAATTACGTCTTAGAAATGGCTCGCTCAGTCGCAAATATGTCTGATGTGGCAGATCAATGGGGAATTGGAAAAGATTTAACCCATAAAGAAACAGGTGCCCCAATTGAATCAATTGCACTAATGGGCAAACGAGGAGCGACTACACTGTCTGCATTTGCTTATTATGGCCAACCCCAAAATGAGGATCAAATAATTCGAACAGCTTTTCCAACGAATCTTCCTTTAGGAAGCCCCTATTCTAGAAAAGGAATGAAAAACTTACACTATTACACAAAAATATGTGATCCTTTATTTGATCCCAATGACCCTATTGCCCTATTTACAAGATATAGCTCTTTTTCTAGAGCAGAACATACTGCCTGGGAAACCTCTTGCTTCACAAACCTACAGCAGTTTGTGCCTGCCGGGATGCGTTAGCCTGTGGAATTGATCTACCAAACAGAAATCCGTGCCATGAATCTATTGTGGCTGGGTGAAGAAGAATTAATAATATGCAGTGACAGTATTTTTAATTTTTTTCATGTCCATTCCTTGAAAAGTCAACCAGCAATCAAGCAATTAAGTGACCTCAATGGGTTATGTTATTTAGGAAAAATGTTGCTCTTAGAGGAACAGCCCAATGAAAAAAGACTGCTTCTTTTAATAGATCCTTTCGATAATTATGGTTTTTCTTATTTTCACTTGGATGAATCGCTTGTAAAGCCCTATAACCCAGATAATCCGTTTGAAGAGCCTGTGCGGCAAACTTTATTTGATTCCTCTGTTCAAGAGCTGTTTGCCACAGAAAGTCAGCAAGATATCCAAGTCAGCCCTGATGGACATTTGGTAGCTATACGGGGTGATCGAAGTGTCTGTATCTTTGAGACTGTTTCAGGCAAACTATTAAGGAAAATAGATGATACCACTTTGCAGGCAAACACAGACAAAATTGAACTTCATTTAGAACGTTTTTATAGATATGCCGATATTTTCTGGCTCAATGAACGCTTGTTAACACTTGTTAAGGCAGACACTTCATTTTTTTTTCAATTTCAACTCTTGGTTATTGATGTGGAAACAGGAAGTGGTATAGGTGAATTACCAATGTTATCACCGCCAGAGTACTTCAGCACCTTGCTGGTAAATCAAAAAAAAATATTTACTTCCATGGCAAATGGTCTGGTGATCATTGATCGAGAAGATTGGGGGTCTTATGAGATAATTAAACATCCCCATACTTTAATCCAAGACATGTTTTTCTCTTATGATGGCCAAAGTCTGATCACCATCGGCCAAGAGCACTACTTTAATTGTTACGAGAAAGCAACAGAGATACAGGGACCAAATGATTTGGAGTTAATTTGGATAGATCCCAATAATAAACAGATACAAAAAAGAGAGATACTCCCTATCAATTACTCTGAAGTCTATCCCAATCCATTCGGTCCCACCCTTGCTTTTATTGACTCTTCTTCTAAAAACCTGTCTATTTGGAAATATGAAATTTCAAAATCTCCCAAAATCTAGACCGCATAGTACTACAGCCATTCAGAAGTTTGTAAAATCTCAAACAGTGCATCCCGCAAGGGTGCAAGCTCAGCCCATTCACTGTTGCACATCAATACCAGTCCCCGCTTCTGATCGGGATGAAAACTCATCAGGGTACGGGTACGGGTTTGCGAACCGCCATGCTCAATCCTGCGAATCTGCTGAAATTGGGAGACCCCAAAACCCAGGCCATAAGCTGTGGCCTGTCCTTCGACGGTTTTCTGAACCGTCCAGAGGGCTTCACTGCCACGCTGGGAGATCAGTTCATGCTGAATCAAGGCCTGCATAAAACGGGTTAAATCCTGAATATTGGAAGTAAAGCCGCCCCCAGCCAATTTCCAGGCAACATCGTCCAAGGGACGTTTCACCACACTGCCCCGATCTTTGTAATAGCCACTGACCCGGTAGGGAATAAAGGTGCCGGCATGATCCGGCTGGATACTGGTCAAGCCCAAGGGCTGGGCGATGCGCTCTTGAAACTGTTGCCAATAGGATTGCCCGCTTCGTTGTTCAAGCACAGCCCCTGCCAGCATATAGCCAAAGGTGGAATAGTGATAAGCCAGACCCGGTCGTTGCAATAGGGGAGCAGCGGCAAAAACGGCCTGACTGGCAGCTGACATATGGGCCGGCGTCTGCACGCCAGCTCCGGCCTGGAAGCTTCTTAAGCCTGCCTGCCAGCCTGCCACTTCGTCATAGCTGCCAATCCCTGCCAGATGGGCCAAAAGCTGGCGCTGCGTTAAAGGCCAGCCCTGGACATTGTGATAAGCTTTCCAGTATTTTTGAATATCCTGATCCAGATCGAGCAGACCCTGTTCCACCAACTGCTGGCTCAAAACAGCGGTGACCGGCTTGGAAAGCGAAGCCCAGCGAAAGGAAGACTGGAGCGTGACCGCTTCACGGTTTTCGCGATCGGCCCAACCATAGCCTTTGAGATAGCTGATTTTGCCATTTTCAACCAGACCCAAGGCCAGACCTACCAGCCCCTGATCTTCCATCACCCGCAAAACAGCCTCATCCACCAGACGGTAGCGTTCGGGTTGAAGCGCCAGTTGAAACGGTAAAGGCTGAACAAGTGCATGGGGATTGAGAACTTCAGAAGACGTGCTGAAGGGCCGGGCCTGAGCTGAGGTGCTGCCCCATACACCAAGCCCCAAAACCGCAAGCAGACAAAGGTTCCCTATTTTTTGCTTGATTTTGCTCAATCTTGAATCTGGTTTCACGGGAATGGCCTCCGACAGAGATGGTCTTAACAGCTTAGCAGAAGAAAATCCGAACCAAAATCAGGCTTCATGGCTAAGATGCAACTGGCGCAAAACAGAGATGATCCGTTTTTGGATTCCCAGGAGTTCATCAGGCAAATAGACAAATTCAGCTTTTTCTCCACGCACCCAGGCAATAAAGGCTTGAACAGGTTCTATCGCCACACCCTCTTCACGCTGCAGCCAGGCCAAATCCCAACACAGATGCAATAAATAATTTAACCATTGGGCCCGCTGAAACAAGGTACTGACCTGGGCATGGGTTTTCCAGGCTTTGCGAATTTCAAGCTCTTTCAGGGTTTCCCGCATTTGCCCCTTGAGCGTAGCCAAAAGTTCAAAGACCTGATCCGCGCAAGCCCCATTGCCCGCCATGACTTCGGGCAAGATTTCATAGAGTTTGTTTTCAACTTTTTGCAGGCGTTCGCTGAAAATATCGCGGTAGATCAACGAAGAAACCAGAGCATTGACCAAAAAACTGCTCAAAGCGGCAATCGAAAGCGAAAGCAGGCGCACGCCAAAGGTCTCCAGTGGAGAATGAAAATGCACAAGCACCACAAACAGCGCGCTAAAGGCGGCTGTGCTATAGCCTTCTCCCATTTTCAGAGCAAAGGAAAAAGCAATCGCCAGCCCAACGGCCAAGGGCAGAGCAAGCGCGATTGGCCAGCCCCAGAAACTCAAAAGCATTCCCCAAAAGGCCCCCAAAAGACCACTGATTAACTGGGCCCGTGCATTTTTTAAGCCCAGACGAACCGTCGGCGTAATACACAAAACAGCCACAAAGGTCGAAGAAACATGATCCGGATTGCCCAAAAGCTGATCCAGCATCAAAGCCAAAACACAGGCCAGCATGGCCTTAAAAACCATGAAAAGGGGGTTGGTGAGAAAGGTATTCATGGGGGTATTGTAACGCTGCCAGCGCCTTGTTTGAAAAGGCGATTGAGTCAACTCCCACCACGCGGGGGGGCTGTGGTATGATGCAGCGCATTGATCTGCGGTGGAGGAACCCCCATGAAACTGTCCCAACGTATTTTGAATATTGAAGAATCAAAGACCACAGGCCTGATGGATCTGGTACAGCAGATGCAAGCCAGTGGCACCGAAGTGATCTCCTTTAATGCCGGAGAACCCGACTTTAATTCTCCTGAACCCATTCTTCAGGCCACGATTGAGGCCCTAAAAGCTGGAAAAACCAAATATTCAGCAGTGCCTGGCCTGCCTGCCCTGCGCAAAGCCATCGCTGAAAAAGTGCAAAAAGAAAATGGCATTGCTGCCGAAGCCGCAAATATTCTGATCGCCAATGGCTCCAAACAAATTCTCTACAATGTCTTTCAGGCCATTTGCAATCCTGGCGATGAGGTGATTATTCCCTCGCCCTATTGGGTGACTTTTCCTGAAATTGTCAAATTGGCAGGGGGCACCCCTGTCTTTGTGGATACCCAAGATCATCAGCTGGATCTTGAAAAAATTGAAGCCGCAATTACACCCAAAACCTGCGCCATTCTGGTCAACAGCCCCAACAATCCCACAGGCGCTGTTTTTTCTGAAGCCAGCCTGCGGGCCGTGGGCCAGCTGGCACTCAAACATGAAATTTATGTGGTTTCAGACGAAGCCTATGCCGGCCTGACCTATGATGGCGCCAAACATCTCAGTCTGGCCGCCCTCGACCCCGCCTTTGCTCCTTGGGTGATTACCACCCAGTCTTTTTCAAAGGACTATTGTATGACCGGCTTCCGGGTCGGTTTTTTGGTGGCCGACAAAGCCCTGGTCAAAGCGATTAACAATCTGCACAGCCATTTAACCGGCAATGTCTGCACCTTTGCCCAGTTTGGTGCCATTGCAGCGCTTGAAATGGATCCCCAGATCATGCTGCAGATGCAAGAAACCTTCCAGCGCCGTCTGGACATTGCCTATCCACTCTGTACCGAAATCTTTGATTGCGTCAAACCCCAAGGGGCCTTTTATCTTTTTCCCAATGTAGAAAAATACCTGGGCGAACGTTTTGCCGATGATGATGCCCTGGCTGAGTATCTGCTCAAAGAAGCCCATGTCGCAGTCGTACCAGGTTCTTCTTTTGGCGCTCCCGGCCATTTGCGGATTTCATTCTCAACCAGTGAAGAAAATATCCGCAAGGGCTTTGAACGGATCAAAAAAGCCCTCGTAGGTTAATTCAAAAGCGCTGCAGGAAAGAACCAGAATTCTTGCAGCGCTTGTCAATCCAACTCAGAAAGCAAACCATGCAAGCCAGAATTGAAGTCTGTCCCCCCAAAATCTGCGTAGGTCAACGCATTCAGCTTTCTGTCAATGCAGCCGCTAAGAATATCGCGCTGTGGCAGGCCTTTGCCCCCCGAAAAAAAGAAATTGCCCAGGTCATCGATCCTGGCTTTCATTCCATCGAAATTTATCCTGCCACTTATTTCGACCGCTTTGACCCCACTGCAGAATTTGAAAAATGGGCAGCTGTTGAAGTGCAAGCGATCACTGTGCTGCCTTCAGGACTGGAGGCGGTGCAGCTCCCCGGTGGGCTTTACGCCGTCTTTTTATACCGTGGCGATGCGCGCCAGGCCTTTCCCTTTCTGCAAAAAATTTTTACAGAATGGCTGCCCCAATCAGGATATTGCCTGGATACACGCCCTCATTTTGAGGTCATGGGCCCTAAATACAAAAACAATGCTGAGGATTCAGAAGAGGAGTTTTGGATTCCCCTTCGCAGGAACTAAAGTCTCAGTGCTTGTCATGCCCGTGATTGTGTTTGTCTTTATGCTTGTCTTTGTCCTTGTCTTTGTCGTGGTGTTTGTCCTTGTCCTTTTTAATTCTGATCTCTTCTTTGACTTTGATTTTCAAACCAAAACAGGAACTCAAACTTGAAACACCGACCATACAAATCAGGGGCAAAACTAGGTTTCGTTTTTTCATAGGTCTTTTTCTCTCTCCAGATTATTGCGAACGCTTTCAAAATTCTAACCGGTTTCGACCCTGGATTTCAAATCAAAGCGGGCCCACAAGATCTCTCACCCAATCTGTTATACTGTGCCCTGGGCTATATTTGGTATAAAAACTCTGTCTGCCCAACAGTCAGAAAAGGATTTGAATACATGTCGCTTTCCCCCGAACAAGGCGCAAAGTTTACACAAAGTGCCGAAAAGATCCAATCGGATCTCAAAACCCTTTTAAATGAATACCGCGAAACACTGGGAGAAGATGCGCCTGATGCGCTGGTCTTTGCTGAAAATGATCTCTACGATGCTTTGGATTGTTTAAGCGATTTTATTGATGCTTTTCAAGCCCCTACAAAAAGCTAATTTTTGATCGGCTGAAATCCTGGTCATGCGCCAGAAAGACAAGATTTTTTAAAATTTTTTCACACTCAAAATTTGGGCTTTTTAGATCAACTCTGATCAGTTCTGATCATTTTGAGCCATTTTTGTAAAATTTCAGAAGAAAATCGATCCTCACGATCCAAAAAAGATCAGATACATGATCAACCTTCATTTTCTGAATATCCAGCCAAATCTTGAGATTAAATAATTTTTAAGAATAGATCCAGAAGATATTTGAATTGAGAAAATTATAAGCTAATATTTTTAATGATGTTTGTGAGTTTAATCCCTCACAAAATTTTTGATTTTAGTTACTTTGATCACCAACCCTGCAAGGATGCATGTACTAGAATTAAAGCAGCACCCCCCATGATCATTTTTTAATCTTGGGTTAATTGAGCGATAATTTTTCAGGAGAAACAGAGCTGATGGTAATGGATTCACGTAAAAAAACGGATTTAGAAGCGAAAATACAATTTCTGCGCCGGGTACCTATTTTTGGTGCCCTAAATCAGGACAGTCTGCAGCGTGTAGCTGCGATTATGTCCGAAAAGATTTACTCCCGCAAGAGTATTGTCTTCCATGAAGGTGATCATGGCGACACCCTGTATATCATCAAAAATGGCAGAATTAAAATCGCCAAAGTCGCAATCGACGGCCGCGAAAAAACCCTGACCATTCTTCAAGGTGGCGATTTCTTCGGTGAGATGGCCATTTTCGACAATCTTCCCCGTTCTGCAACTGCAGAAGCGATCGACAACGATGTCCACCTCTTCGCCATCAGCAAAGGTGATTTCGAGCGTCTGATCAACGAAAATCCTTCAATCGCACTGCGTATCATGAAGGATTTGACCCGCCGGATTCGTCAGATCAACCAACAGGTTGAAGACCTGGCCTTTAAAGATGTGCATGGCCGTGTTGCCAGCACCCTTTTCCAATTGCTCGAAATTGAAGAGCAGAATGCCGGTCGCCCCCTGACCTCGCTGCGCATGACCCATCAGGATCTCGCCAATATGGTCGGTTCCTCACGTGAAACGGTGACCCGGGCCCTGAACCGTTTGCAAAACGAAGGCGCGATTGCCATCAGCCACCAGCGGATTGAAGTACTCGATCGCGAGTTTTTGGCTGACAAAGTTTTCTAATGCTCGATCTGAAAACACTTCGGCTAAACCCTGAGCCGGTTCGGGATTCGCTTGCCAGACGACAAGCGGATCCTGCTGTTATTGACCGGCTCTTGAGCCTGGATGAAGAACACCGCAGCTGCCAAACCCGGGTAGATCAGCTGCGTCAGGAACGCAACCAGGCCTCTAAAGAAATTGGAACTCTCAAAAAACAAGGCCAGGATGCCTCCTCACAAATGGAGGCAGTTCGCGTGATTGGCGAAGAAACCAAAAGCGTTGAAGAACGCATGCAGGTCTGTGAAGATGAGCGCAAAGAACTGCTGCTGAATATTCCCAATACCTTAGACAGCAGCGTACCCACCGGCAAAGACGAAAACGAAAACCTCGAAATCCGCCGTTGGGGTGTTCCCGCTGAGTTTGATTTTGAACCCAAGGCCCACGACGAATTGGGTGTCAATCTCGGCATAATGGATTTTGAAAGGGCAGCCAAACTCACAGGTTCCCGCTTTGTGGTGATGAAAGGCTGGGGTTCCCGTTTAGAGCGCACCCTGATCAGCTTTATGCTCGACCACAACACCCAAAAACGGGGCTATACCGAAATTCTGCCGCCCTTTATGGTCAACCGTGAGACCATGACGGCCAATGGCAATCTGCCCAAATTTGAAGACGATTTGTTCGGTTTGAATTTTAAGGATTTCTTCCTGATTCCAACAGCAGAAGTCCCCTTGACCAATTTGCACCGCACAGAAATTCTCGAAAAAGAAGATCTGCCGAAATATTACACCGCCTATACTCCCTGTTTCCGTGCCGAAGCAGGAGCTGCTGGCCGTGATACGCGGGGCATTATCCGCCAGCACCAATTTTCAAAGGTTGAACTGGTCAAAATTGTAGAACCTGAAAATTCCTTTGATGAACTTGAAAAAATGGTATCGGATGCAGAAAGTCTGCTGCAGGCACTGGAACTGCCCTATCGGGTGGTGCTGCTCTGTTCAGGCGATACGGGCTTCAATGCCGCCAAAACCTACGATATTGAGGTCTGGTTTCCCAGCCAGGGCAAATACCGAGAAATCTCATCCTGCAGCAATTGCACAGATTTTCAAGCCCGCCGGGGGCAATTGCGCTACCGGCCCGAAGTCGGAGCTTCTACGGCCTTTCCGCACACCTTGAATGGGTCTGGATTGCCGATTGGACGTACACTTGCTGCCCTGATTGAGAATTATCAACAGAGTGATGGTACAATCAGAATACCCAAAGCATTGCAACCCTATGTGGGAGGAGAATCTCTGATTGTATGAGCGCAGACCCCTCTTTGCCTGAAAATTTAAACGAACTGTTTGAAAAACTCACCCCCTTTGGTCCGGTGGGCACGGTGATTCAACGCACCTTCAAAGCTGCCATTCAGCCTGAAGAGCGGATTTTAATCGCCTACCATCACCTGGAATCAAGTGAAGAGGTTGGCCAGCAAAAACCTGTCATGGGTTCTTGCGAGATCAAGCTGATCACTTCGCAGCGTTTCCTCACCTTGGGCTTTTTTCCCACCTATCACCAAATCATGAGTCACGAGATTCATCGTTTGGCCTCCTTTTCATTGACCAATCGTTTCGCCACCGGCTATGAGGGCGAAGGCGATGCCACCAGCGCAGAAGAACGTGGCTTTAATCCACTGGAAATTCAACTGGAAGCGGTCTTTGTCAATGAGCAAGGTGAAACGGTCAAAGAATGGAACCAGGAAGGCTCACGGCCCGAGGACATCAAATTCCTCTACAGACTCCTGCCAACTTTGAGTAAAATGATGGGTAAACCCCTGGCCGAGTGCCGGTAAAGAGGAGTCAGCATGAATATCGATGAATTTCTACGCGTAGCCGTCAAAAAAAGAGCTTCGGATATTCATATCCGTGTCGGTTGCCCGCCCATGTTGCGGATTGACGGGCGAATTGTACCCACAGAAATGCGCCCGCTGACCCCCGCGGATACCAAACGCACCCTATACAGCATGTTGAGCAATGCCCAGCGCGAAGCTTTTGAAAAAAGCTTCGAAATGGACGTTTCTTTCATGATCAGTGGTTTGGCCCGCTTCCGTGTCAATATTTTCATGGAACAAGGGCATGTCGGCGCTGTTCTGCGTGTCATTCCCATCAATGTTCCCAATCTCGAAAACCTCGGTCTGCCAGAACAAATCCGGAAATTCACAGAAGAACGCACGGGCTTGATTCTGGTAACGGGTCCTACCGGCTCGGGTAAAACCACCACCCTGGCAGGGATGATTGACTATATCAACTCCACGCAGGATGTTCATATCATCACGATTGAGGATCCGATTGAGTTTGTTTACCGCAATAAAAAAAGTATCATTACCCAGCGTGAGCTGGTCAATGATACAGCCTCATTCCCAACCGCAATCAAATACGCTCTGCGTCAAGACCCAGACGTGATTCTGGTAGGGGAAATGCGTGACCGTGACACGATTGAATCTGCTTTGAAAGCAGCTGAAACCGGTCACTTGGTTTTAAGTACCCTTCACACCAATGACGCGGTTCAAACCATCAACCGTGTGATTAACGCCTTCCCACCGCATGAACAGCCTCAGATTCTGAAGCAGTTGGCTGCGGTTCTGCGCGGAACAATTGCCCAACGTCTCGCGGTCAAAGCCGATGGAGTTGGCCGTGTAGCTGTTGATGAAATTCTGGTGGTAACGCCCACCGTGCGCGATCACTTGTATAAACATGAGTTAGACGCCATTTATACCTTGATTCAAAAAGGTGCGATGGACGGCATGCAGACCATGAACCAGGCCTTGTTTAAATACTATGAAGAAGGCACGATTGAATTTGAAGAAGCCCTTGCTCTTTCAGACAATGTCAACGAACTGCAACAATGGAAACGTGGGGCCATTCACGGCACAGGCCGTTAATTCGGTTACAAAAAGATTCAGGCCCTGGTTGAAACGCCAGGGCCTTTTGCTTGGGCCCTTAGTCTTGCCGAAGCTCAGAAACGCCAGAATTCACAGCATAGGCTTCAACAGCAGGATAGGTCAAGGGCTGTGAGCGATAACGACGGCGGGTTATAAACGCGCCCATCCCCAGGCCCAAGCTTAAGCCCAAAAGCGCGCAGAGCCCCCAAACCCACCAGGGGGTTCCCTGACGGCTTTTTTCCATTTCAGCCTTTAAGCGCTCATAAAGCGAGGTATCCATTTTCACGGCGCGCACATTCAGCTGATCACCTTTTGTTTCATCGATTTGGGCAAGAGTCCGCACAATTCCTGAGATCAGATCCTGATCGACAGGAGGATCTGGATTTTCACTGTCTTCTGACTGCGTGGGAGGTTGATAGATCACCGAAACGGATTTCTGAGCCGGGCTTTCTGAAGTGCTTGAAATAAGCTGCTCTGCCTGATCATAGCCATAGATCGTCTCACGGCTCTGGCGTGTTGTGCCCTGGCGTGTTTCACGGGCCAGCCGCTCATGCAGAACCTGTGGATGGCTGCGCTGAACAGAACGGCTTTGAATCTGGCGGCGGTTTTGTTTCTCTGTGACGGTTACACGGGCCTTTCCAGGCCCTAGAATGGCATCCAACTGTTGATTGATTTTACGTTCAAGCGCCTGCTCCTGTGGGGTGGTGGCCCAAACGGATGAGGCACTGAAAATCAGAAAAACAAAAAACAAAACAAACGGTGAAAAACTGCTTAAAAACAATTGAAATAATCTAATCATCTTACCCATGCTTCAATTTAAAAACTATTGCGCAGATAAAACTGTCGATTGAAATGAGCATAAGATTTTTTACGAAAAACCTTTTTTACTGAGTTTAGGTGACGGGAAGCTCTCTTGATGCTTGGAGAAAAGGGGCAAAACGGCTTTTGTCAAAAGCTTTGAGATAAGCTTCCTCTGCATCAATGATCCCTGATTTTAACTTTTCTTCAATGGCCTGATCCATAGTAATCATCCCCACTTTACGTCCCGTCTGCATAATCGAAGGAATTTGAAAAGTCTTTCCTTCACGCAGAAGATTCGACACAGCCGAATTACAGACCAGAACCTCATAAACCCCTTGGCGTCCTCCCTCCTTCTTGCGCAACAATTGCTGAGCAACCACTCCCTTTAAAGAATCAGCCAACATTGCTCGAATTTGCGCCTGAGCAGCAGTGGGAAAAGCATCAATTAAACGATCAATGGTCTTGGGAGCTGAGGTAGAGTGCAAAGTTCCGAAAACCAAATGGCCTGTTTCTGCGGCTGTAATGGCGAGTTCTATGGTTTCAAGGTCGCGCATTTCACCCACTAAAATAATATCAGGATCCTCTCGCAAAGCTGCTTTCAGTGCGCGTGAAAAGGACTGTGTATGTTTGCCCACTTGACGCTGATTCACCAAAGACTTTTGGCTCCAGTGAACAAATTCAATTGGATCCTCAATCGTTAAAATATGATCCGAACGATGATGGTTAATATAATCAATCATTGCAGCCAAGGTTGTAGATTTTCCCGACCCTCCTGCTCCGGTTACAAGAATCAATCCCTTATGGTAGTGGCAAAATTGTTTGGTAAGCACATCAGGCAAGCCCAATTCTTCAGCACTTGAGATCCGATTCGGAATGACCCGAAAAACAGCGCCCACCCCCTTACGATCCATAAAAAAATTGACGCGAAAACGACTGTTTAAAGAGTCTACGCCATAGGCGAAATCAAAATCTTGGCTGATTTCAAAGGCCGCGCGTTGCTCAGAATCAATCAGGTCATAGATTAGGGTTTTGATATTTTCATGCGTAAAAAAGGTTTCACTGGCAGGATGAAGTTCACCATCAATTCTAAGCATCGGACGATTATCTGGAGAAAGATGAAGATCTGAAGCTTTGTTCTCAATCATGACCTTGAGAAGCAAATCAATTTTACTCATACATTTAAGCCCCCAATATGATAGCCCAAATAAATACAAACTCTGCTTCTATACTAACACACAACAAATAGTCAACTTTGCCCCCTTCTTGGCCTGTGCTAAGATGAGACCATGAATTTCATTCTGCACAGGAAACGCATATGACCACCTCGATAGAAGCCACCTCACAGGGGATTGAAAACCAGCAAAGAGAGTTGGAATTCGCCAGCCAAGGCCTTTTGGGCTTTGAAAACCTGAAACGCTATTCCCTTTCTGCCTATGATCCCCAAACCCCCTTTTATTGGTTGCGTTCAATAGAAGACCCAGAACTTGCCTTTATTGTCATGGAACCCCGTTTCCTGGTTGAAGACTACGGTTTCGACCTGCCCGATGAAATCGCCACAGAGCTTGAAATTCAAACTTCAGAATCAGCCTTTGTTCTGGTTTTGCTGACCATTCCTGAAGATATTACCCGTATCAGCGCCAACCTGGCTGCCCCCCTGATTTTCAACCGTCAGAGTAACCGTGGTCGCCAGGTGGTACTGGAAGCCGCTCAATATCCGCTAAGGCTGCCGATTTTTCCTGAGGTGCCTTCTGAAATAGCTTCTGAATCAGAGAATGCATAAAAACCCATGCTGGTATTAAGCCGTAAAATCAACGAGAGCATCATTATTGGCGATTCTGTAGAAGTCATTGTCTTGGAAGTGCGGGACGGGCACGTCAAATTGGGTATCAAAGCTCCACGTGAAGTCAGCATTCACCGCGAAGAAGTCTATGCTGAAATTCGTCAGGAGAATACACGCGCCAGTCACAAAGATCCCAAAACACTTGCTTCGGCAGCTCAAGCAATGCAAGGTTCGGTCTCCAAACCACAGGAGCGCGCTGTGCGTGAAGAAGCCCGCAAAGCACGGCAAAATCCCATCGATCTGCCCAGTGAAGATTTACGTCAATTGGGAAAAAAGCTGAAAGGCAAAACAAGCTCTGACGAATAAGGCATTCTCTCTGTTGTTTATCCCCTTGCACAAAGTCCTGAGGCTGCTCTTAGCGCTGGGTGTTTTTCTTCCGCAAACCCTGGCTTGGTCTGAACCAGCTCCCAAAAGCAGCAGAGAAACGGTCATTGTTCAGGATTTTTTTCCTGCCCCGATGGGCACTCAATGTTCCACACAAATTCAAAAAATTCTGATACGTTCTCAACGCTATAATGTCTGGCCTGATTGGTATGTACGTCAACGCCTGGGGCCACACACTGCAGTTCAAGACTGGCAAACAATCCTAAATAAAGTACCAGAAACTCAGCTTTTGGTACAGGGCAATCTGCAGGGCAGCAACCACCTGATCACCGTCAATTTGATCGTCGCTCAACAAACGGGTAAAGAAAGAACGCTGATTTTCGCAAACAGTCAAACCGGCAAGCCCGAAGCACTTGAAAGCATTTGTCAGGACCTTGCCTACCAAATTTTGGGCGAACCACCTGAAGCGCCTCTGCGCAGCCCCGGTCTCGCCGCCAGCCTGTCTCTGATTATGCCGGGAGCAGGGCATTTCTACCAGGGAAAACCCGCCAATATCTTATTGGGAACAGGCTTTCTTGCCGGTTATGTCGGCCTGGCTTACCTGGGCCTCAGCCCCCAGGAAGAAGGGGGGCTCACGCGGCAACAATGGGGAGGACTTTTGCTCCTGCTCAGTCTGACGGATATCTTGATGGCCTATTTCTTTTCTTTGCCAGATCCAAATCTTACAAAAATTTCACCATGAAACTAAAAATACTTATATTGTCCTTGATTCTGGTTCTCGCCTCGGCTTGCAGCCCACTGGTGGCCATTTATCTCATGGCCCCTGAACAGTCTGCCGCTCCCAAACCTTTACCAAGCCCCAAAAACTAAGCTTTAAATAACATCTGAATTATTGGAAGCATCTGGCTTCTGTGATAAGATACACAAGTGAAAAAAAACAACTTTTCACCTAAAATTCGCTCTGCAGCAGAAGACTTTTGGAATCAGAAAGGCATCCCCATGCAACAGACAGAAGGTTTGGAAAAACACTTGGCATCTGAAGATCCGAAACAAAAAATGGCAGCCATCGATGCCATCAGTAAATCTCCCTTCGCAGGGGGAGAAAAACTTCTGATTCCCTGCTTACAGGACAGTGATGTTAAAGTAAAAGCCGCCGCCGCTTTTGCCCTGCGCAAGTTTGCACAAGAATCTGAAATCGTGCAGCCCCTCATTCAACTCTGCCAGGACGCCAATATCGACGTTCAACTGGCAACCGTTTTTTCTTTGGGTGAAACGGGAGCAAAAGAAGCAGCTCAAGCACTTTTACCTTTGCTCTCCAGCCCTGATGATCGTTTGCGCAGCCGAACAGCAGAAGCACTCGGAAAATTGGGCCATGCCGATGCTTGCGATGCTCTCTACCAAGCCCTTGAGAACGAAGAAAATCCCAAAGTAGGCTTACGCCTGGCAGAAGCACTTCGCCGACTCAATGATGAACGCGCTATTCCGATTTTGATCGCTGCCTTGCAGTTTGAAGACAGCGGTGTTCGTGCGCGTGCCGTTGAAGCCTTGATTCGCGAAGGCGATGCCACTGTTGTAGAACCGCTGGTAGAAGCTTTGGCCGATGAAACCCAAATGGTGCGTTCAGCTGCTGCCTTTATGTTGGGTAAAATTGGTTCGGTCGCTGTCGATGCGTTGGTCGGTGCACTGGCAGATGAAACGCGCAGTGTACGCTCAGGTGCAGCCAAGGCCTTGAGTGAAATTGGCGATATTCGCACGCTTCATCCCCTGATGAAAGCTCTTGAAGACGAAGATCGGCGTGTCCGTACCCGTGCGGCCCAAGCTTTGGGTCGCTTGGGTTCTGATGAAGCCATTTCAGCTTTGATGAAATGTGCCATTGAAGATGAAGCCAAACGGGTGCGTTGGCGTGCCGTAGGGGCCTTGCGTGAACTGAAAAACCTTGAAGCCGTTCCTGCCTTTATCCATTCTTTGAAGGATGAAGACAGCAGTGTTCGACTTGAAGCCATTCGTGCCCTGACTGATTTGGGTATTTCAGATGCCACAGAGGTCATCCAGGAGCTTTTGCAAGACCCGATTCGGCGCGTGCGCTGTGGTGCGGCGAAGTCCTTGGGCGAATTGGGGGATCACCGTGCCATTGCTCCCCTGCGTGACGCACTTTGGAACGACGATGACCAAAGCGTACGCCTGGACGCAGCAAAAGCCACTCGCAAATTGCGGATCCGTCTGGCAGAAACAGTTCAGGCTCTGCTCCAACTTGAAGAACAGGCCCTGCTTTCATTGGTGGATGCCCTGCGGGATGAAGACAGTCGGGTACGTCTGGAAGCAGTCTACTCTTTAGCAGAGTCCCAAGGAGAAATTGTCTTGGAGCCCTTGATTGAGGCGCTGCAGGACGAAGATGCCCAAGTACGTGCTGAAGCAGCCTATGCCTTGGGCAATATTCCAGACGGACGCTCAGTTCCTGGCCTTTTGGAACTCTTACGCGATGAAGACTCTCAGGTGCGCACCAATGCATCTGAAAGCTTGATTGCCCTGGGAGATGAACAATTGGTTGAAATGCTGATCAACTCCCTGCGGGATGAAGACAGCCGGATGCGTACCAGTGCCTCTTTTATTCTTGGCCGCATGGGCAATTACGCCATGGAAAGACTGCTGACCGCCTTGAAGGACGAAGACAGCCGGATGCGCTCCAGTGTAGCCTTTGTCTTGGGTGAGGTTGGAGACGGGCGCGCACTCTCTCCCCTGATTGCAGCCCTGCAGGATCCTGATCGCAGAGTACGTTCAACCGCAGCAGAAGCAATTGAAAAATTGGCCTATCAATCGATTCAACCCTTGATCAATGCCCTCGACAGCGAAGACAATCGCGTACGCAGCCGTGCGGCCAAAGCACTTGGAAATTTGGCACAAAAAACTGTTTCTCCGCTGATTTCTATCAGTGAAGACCAAGATACGCGGGTACAATCCATTGCAGCTGAAGCTTTGAATAAATTGGGAGAAGCTCAATAATGCAAGTCTGTTCTCACGCCAAACCCATAGAAGGAATTTGCTGACATGAATTCAACCCCTGTGCAAGAGCAGAACACCGTTAACTGCTCCTTCTGCGGAAAAACCCACAGTATTCGTCCAGAAACCTTGAGCAAAATCGAAATTCGCTGTTCTCAGTGCAAACTGATGCTGAGCTCAACACCGCATTCACACTTTCAACATCTGGATCCAGCAGTATACCGTCACCAGCTCGATACAGACAGTCAGCAGCATCTGCGCTCGCTGCCTGGCGTGGATAATATTATTCGCAAACTCTTGGACTTTGCGCAGGAAGCCTTCCCTGAAAGCTTTTTTGCAGCCAATTGCATACAGGCCAGTCCACAACAGTATGCAGACCTACATGCCAAATTGGAAGTCGCCTGCCGAACCTTGGGCATGACTTTGCGCCCACATTTGTATATTTCCCCAGAAGATATGGTTTCAAGCACGGGTTGGGGAACTTTCAGTGGTGGCACAGACAAACCCTTTATTGTGCTTCCCGTAACGCTACTGGAAAACTTCGAAGAACATGAAATTCTGGCCGTTCTGGCGCACGAAATGGGGCATTTTCAACTCAATCAACATGCCGTCAAAGTAGCAGCAGACTTCTTACAGCTCATGCTGACCAAACCCCTGCGTCGCAATCCCATGGGGGCTTTTCTCGAAAATATTACGCCTCCGGTACAGAATGCTTTACTCAACTGGCGTTACAAAGCAGATCTCAGCGCAGATCGTTCTGCCCTGCTGGTGCTACAAAACCCTGAGCAACTTGCACAATTGTTGATGAAAATTGCGGGTAACGCAAGTGAATCAACCAATACACTTGAAAATTTCATCACCCAGGCTCGAAATCTTGACCGTCAGAGCATTTTAAACTGGCTCGACAAACCCGGCGTCCAACAACTCTGCCCCACACCTCCGCGTTTTGCGGTCTGGCGTATGGCAGAGCTCTTGAGTTGGACCTCAGACGATATGAAAACCTATGGGTATTCTAAAATTATCAAGGTTTTCGCAGCCTCATAAAATTAACGGCATAAATGCTCAGGCCTCAAGCGGCCTCCCGTTGAGTGCAAAAGAAAGGGAATTATCATGCGTGAAGCATTAACCTATAGCGATGTCTTACTGGTACCCCAATATTCAGATATTGAAAGCCGTCGCAATGTCTCTACCCATACTCGGCTTTCCCGACGCTTAAATCTGCATATTCCAATTGTCAGTTCCAATATGGACACCGTCACCGAATCCGCCATGGCGACCCGAATGGCAGAACTCGGAGGCATCGGCATAATTCACCGCTTTCTCACGATTGAACAACAGGTCAGGGAGGTCGCCAAGGTCAAGCGTTCGCATAATTTCGTGATTCAGGACCCCTACACCATTCAGGTCAACTCCTCCCTGGGAGATGTGCGTGAAGCCATGTATCAAAGAGGCGTCACCTCCTTTCTGGTCGTTGACGCAGAAAACCGTCTGTGTGGAATTGTCAGCCCACGGGATATGATGTTTGAGGATAACCCCGAGACATTGCTAACCCAGATCATGACCCCCTTTGAAAAAATGATTTGTAAACAAACCAGCTCAGCCCAAGAAATGGACTACGAGCAGGCCCGCCAACTTTTAAAAGCACATAAGCTCGAAAAACTGCCCTTGATTGACACCGACCGTAAAATTACAGGCCTGATAACCGCCAAAGATATCCAAAAACGCCTGGAATTTCCCCACGCCATCAAAGACCATCAGGGCCGCCTATTGGTGGGAGCAGCCATTGGTGTCAAAAATGACTATCTTGAGCGCACCCAGGAATTGGTCAAAGCCGGTGTAGACGTGCTCGTGATTGATATTGCACATGGGCATTTTAAATACCTGCTTGAAACCCTCGAAACCATCAAAGCAGATTTTCCCCAGGTGGATATTATCGCAGGCAATGTGGCTACGGCAGCAGGCACCCGTGATTTGATCGCCGCAGGTGCAGATGCGATTAAAGTCGGCGTCGGCCCTGGTTCAACCTGTTCAACCCGGATTGTCACCGGTTCAGGCGTTCCTCAATTGACAGCCGTGATGGACTGTGTTGAAGCCGCCCGAGAAAAAGATATTCCGATTATTGCCGATGGCGGGGTTCGCTATTCCGGTGATATGGTCAAAGCCCTGGCGGCTGGCGCAAGCTCTGTCATGCTGGGAGGACTGCTTGGCGGATGTGAAGAAAGCCCAGGCTTAACCCGTATCAAAGACGGACAAAAAGTCAAAATTTACCGCGGCATGGCCTCCTATGATGCGGCCCGTAACCGCCAACAATCAGAAAAAGGCTACCAGGTAGATCTTGACAGCTATGTACCCGAAGGCATCGAAACCGTGATTCCCTATAAGGGCGAAGTGCGGGAAATCATCGGGCAATTGATGGGCGGCTTGCGTTCAGGCATGAGCTATATAGGGGCACACAGCCTGCCAGAAATGGTTGAAAAAGCTGAATTCGTGCGCATCAGCCCCGCAGGCTGGCACGAAAGCACGCCCCACGCCCAATACAAATAAAGCGCTCAAAAAACGAGACCCGGCTTCAATCTTGAAGCCGGGTCTTTTGCATGGGACTCACAAAACGTGAAACTTGTTTCGTGCCCCAAGTTTAAAACAATTAACTTGAAAAACCAGCACTATCACCATTGACGGTGACGACTGAAAAGATCGCCCAGCGCTCACCCGATTTTTTAAAGGTTGCGATCACTTCTTCAACATACGTCCCCATTTGGTTTGTGACCTTGCGACGAATTCTGGCTGTTGCAGTCGCTTCAGAAACACCGCTGATTTCAAAACTTTGATTTTCCATACGAATGCCCAGTTGGGTAATACCACTGGCCTTTAAATTCTGAAAAAAGACCAATTCCTGAGAAGTAGAGTGATATGCCGCCATCAAGGCATCCAGGTCATCGGTATTGACGGCATTGGTCGCATCTTGAAAAACCTGTTCGATCTGTTTTTTGGCAACTTCTCTGGGGTCAGGTGTTGGGGTTGTCACAGGGGCAGGAGTAGGGGTGGTTCCAGATGAAGACGAAGCGGGAGCCGCAGAAGGCGTCCCCACATTGACAACAATCGCATTCTTATTGGTGAGGTCACAGGCACTGAAAAGAGTAGTAAGAGAGAGTGAAAGCACGAAGAGGTGTTTATTCATGATTTTTTACCATCGATTTTGTATCAAACTTTTTCCAAGATAGCACACCCCAAGAGGAAGGGATAGATACCCTTTTTAATGAGACGGAACTACTTTTTAAAGAGTTCCTTGATGCTGTCCATAAAACCTTTTTTCTTGGGTTTTTCGGGCTCAAATAATTTTCTAGCGGTTGGGTCTTTGGGATCCAGGACCAAGGCCTGTTTTAGAGCAGATTGAGCCATGCCTTTCCAACCTTTGTTGGTATAGGCCTGCCCCAAAGCGGCATGGTACTTCGCAATATTTGGACTGGTTGAAATCGCCCGTTGGAAGGCAGTAATCGCCTCATCCAAAAGATTTTTCCGCATCAAGGCCTGCCCCTCTTGATACGCTTCATCGGCCTGTTTTTTCTTGTATTCTTCGGCTGAAATCTGAGAGTGGGGCTCAGCTTTTGCAGCAGCAGGAGCAGCAGCAGGAGCAGCAGCAGCAGGAGCAGTTTCTGCAGCTGCAGCGGCAGCGGCGTTTTGTGCAGCGACCAAATGCTCAGCCAAAAGACGACGGGTATCCAAATACTGTGCCTTTTTAACATCATTAAACAGCACATCATTGGCCCGATTGATCATGGAAAAGCGCTCTTTGGCTTCTTCCTGCTCTTTTGAACCCGCAGGAAAGCGATCAGGATGAAATTGTTTGGCCAATTTTTTGTAAGCCGCGCGAATTTCGTCTTTATCTGCTTCTTGAGAAACGCCCAGAACTTCGAAAAGATCTATGCGCCAAAGATCGTCATCATCCAATGTATCCACTGGAAACTATCTCCTCTCTCCGAGAATAAAATCTACCTGAACGCCCCAAACCAACAGTCTATTTTAAAAGCTCAGAGGGGCCAGCCTGACATAAAAGTACGGCCAGTATAGCACAGGCCACACCCCTCCGGCAGGAATAGCCGATTCAAAAACCGCTGCTGAGCGCTTTCCAAATCACGCGCCAGTTGATTTCACGGCTGCCTTCCCCAACTTCAGAGACAAAGACATCACGCGCCAGACGCCCAACGGCATATTCATTCATACAGCCATAACCTCCCAAAAGATGCCGTGCTTCTCGGGCCACTTCTTCTGAAATCTGAGCCGCCCAATTCTTGCAAATTGAAGCCGTCATGGCAGCTTGGGGATTTTCCTGAACCTCTGCTGCCGCCCGCATAATATACGTCCAGGAAAGATCCAGTTTCATTTTCATTTCAGCCAGTTTGAACTGGGTGTTTTGAAAATCCGCAATCTTTTTACCAAAGGCCGTACGCTGATGAACATAGGCCAAAGCCCCATCAAAACAGCCCTCAGCCACCCCATGACAGAAAGCAGCAAAGGTGATCCGGCCCTCATTCAAGTTTTTCGTGAGTAGCTCCAGTCCCCCATCCAAGGGCCCCAAAAGCGCATCTGCGGGCAAGCGCAGGTTTTCAAGTGTTAAAAGCGCAGTATCTGACGAAAACCAGCAGTTTTTATCAATCGGAGAGGCAATTAAGCCAGGGGCATTGCCCGGCACAATAAAAATACTGATGCCCAACTTGCTTTCCATATTAGTGCGGGCTGAAACCAGGATATAATCCGCGATACAACCGTTGGTAATAAAAGTTTTGGCCCCGTTCAAGACCCATTCATCTCCCTCACGAACCGCTTTGGTCTGTAAATTGGTGGCATCGGAACCCGCGTTGGGTTCAGTCAGGCCAAAAGCGCCAATCATGGAGCCTTCAATCGTGGGAATTAAATAGGCTTTTTGTTGTTCAGGTGTTCCAAAACTCAGCATTTTGGCGCCCAGTCCACAGGCCACCGAGGCAGAGATTGCAAATCCCGGCAAGACCTTGGCCAATTCCTTAACCCAGAGACACATATCTAAAATTCCGCCGCCCCCGCCGCCCAGTTCTTCAGGGTAACGAATACCAGGAAAACCCAGGGCCGCAAATTCTTTATACAGCTCAACCGGAAACGTCTTTTCATGTTCATATTTTTCAGCCACGGGTGCCAATTGCTCCTGGGCCCATTCACGAACGGTTTTTTGGATCATTTGCTGTTCTTCAGTTAATTTCCACATGCGCTTTTTCCTTCTGGTTTGGTGAGTGGATTATACCAAAGGACACGCGCCAGCGGCCAACCAGAACCTGGCAAAGCCCAAGCATCCAATCGGTTGAGAATATTCTTTTCAGCTTCGCGTTACAATACCCCTATGACAAAGATTGCACTGTGGTGTGAATTTATGCCCTACCACTGGGTCGCCGGGGATCTGCCTTTGCTACACAAGCTGGGGCTGAGCTTAAATCTCGCCATTCCCAGCCACCAAATCGGAGCAAAACCGCTGCACGCTCTCTTACGCGAAGCTGCGCGTCTTGGGGTTGAAATCCGCGCCTGGCTTTTATTGCCCGATTCGCAGGGCTACTGGCCCAATGCCAACAACGCCAAAAGCTTTGCCGATACAGTGCACCGCTTCTATGACTGGATCGAGGCCGAAAAACTGCCCCTGCCCACGCTGATTGCCGATCTTGAACCCGCTTTGGCCGACAGTCTGCTGCTGAAACAATTGCTACTCAAACGCCATCTGCCAGCCCTGCTGAAACATTTGCATCAGCCAGAACGCCAGACCCGCTTTGTGCAGGCCCAAAGCGAATTCAATCGCCTGATTGTTGAACTGCACCAACGCGGAACCGAGGCCTGGGCAGTGACCTATCCCCTGGTGGTAGAAGATGCCCTGGCTGGCAACCGCGCTTTTCAGGAACTTTTGCAACTGCCTGTTTCAGGGGTTGCCTGGGATGCGCTCTCGCTGATGACCTACCGCAGCAGTTTTCGGGATATTTTGGGATTTTCAGTGAGTGCACAGTTTATTGAAAAGCTTTTTCATGAAGCCCGCCATGCTTTTGATATGCCAGTTCAAGCCGCCCTGGGGGTGGTGGGAACGGTGGGAAAGCTCAGTGAGGGGGGTTACCAGGATCCACATGAACTGGGCGCTGATTGCCAGGCAGCACGGCGGGCAGGGGTCAGTGAAATTCAAATTTTTTCATTGGATGGCATGCACAGGGCTCTGACCCCGCACGACTGGATCAACGCCTTGAACCATGAACAAAAACCAGAAAAAGCCACCTGGGCTGACCAGGGGGTACGTCTGCTCTTTAAAACGGCCCATCAAGTCTTAACTCAAACGGGCCCAGACCGCCCCCGTAGCCCTTTGCAGATCTTCAGGCGCAAGAAAGAGTTGCAAACCGCGCTGACCGGCACTGACCGCAATCTTCTCAAATACCTGCGCCAACTCATCGAGAAAGACCGGATACGGTTTTTTCGCCCCCAACGGTGAGACCCCGCCACGAATATATCCCGTCAGGGGCAAAACCTCTTTCAAAGGCACCAATTCCACGCGTTTATTGCCACTGGCCAGCGCCAGGGCCTTGAGATCCAATTCAGCATCCCCCGGCAGACAGGCCATCACAATCCCGGTTTTATCGCCTTTGGCCACCAGGGTTTTAAAAGTCTGCGCCGCTTCAAGCCCAATTTTTTGAGCCACGGCAGGGGCACTTAAATCTGATTCATCAACCGCGTAACTGAGCAGGGAATACTCAATCTCAAGGGCATCTAAAATTCGGGCCGCATTGGTTTTTTTAGTTGACATCGGCCTAAACCAGATACGTGTTTAAAACCCGTGCAAAACGCTCAGGGGCATCTGGATCCACGGCCAGATAGAGACTGGGTTCAAAAACTTCGAGTTCCATCAATTGAAACTCACCCGCCCCCCTCACGCCATCGACTCGGGCATAGAGCCATTCACCCGGCATGGCCTGAAGGGCTTTTTCTGCGGCGGCCCGCATGGCGGGAGTGGCTTCAAAACGGCCCCAACGGGCCCCAAATTCCTCATGGCTGAGAAAGGCACCTTCGGCAGGTGTTTTGACAAAGGCATGGCTGAAACTTATTGCCTGCGGGCTGCGGTAAAAGACCAGTGAAATTTCACCTTGGGCGATTTCAGACACAAAGGGTTGAAGCATCAGGCCCGTGGTTTGGGCCTGGGGAGCCATTTTTTCAAGATATTCAGGCAATTCATGACGCTTTACACGGAAGGTATTGGCCCCCCAAGCTGAGACAATCGGTTTAATCACAAGCTCTGGCCAATCCTGCGCCAGGGCTTTCTCGATCCAATCATGATCCCCTGCTTCTGTAAAAACAGTGGGTACAATGGCCACGCCTGCCTGTTCCAACTCCCGCAGATAGCGTTTATCCAGGTTCCAGCGCACCAAAGAAACCGGATTCAAAACCCGGATCGAACGGGCTTCCAATTGGTTGAGCCAGGCCTCAAAAGCTGCGGTATGGTAATGGTAATTCCAGCAAGAGCGAAAAACCAGCAGATCGATATCTTGCAGGTCGGTCAGGCCTGAAGCTGCATTTTCCCAGAGCACAGGCTTGGCCTGAATCCCCAAAGCTTCAAGCGCAGGCAGCAGGAGTTGCTCATCCTTTTGAAAATCAGGATAATCGCGACAGGTGACAAAACCAAGGGTCTTCATTTGGGGTAAAACCGTGTGCCCGGCAAAATCAGTTCATCGCCACGGTGTTTGACCTTGACTTCCCCAGAAGGTTTAAACACATACAGCCCCTCGTCTTTGCCTACCGACGAAAAACGTTCGTATTCACTTTGTCCATCACGGTAGGTTTCCATCAGGAGAAAAGAGTTCTGATCCAAGCCCACACACACACTGCGGTTGAAACGGGCAGCCGTATAGGCGATCGTATCGGGGTCTTCCATAAAAATATAGTCTTTGCAATGGGGGAAAAGCTGAACTTTTGTTACCAGGCCAAACCCATGGTCAAAGAGTTCAAAATCATACATCCGGGAAGAACCCGTCCATTCATTGGAATTATCATCAAAGACCACCAGGTATTCACACAGACAGAGCGAACCCGCTGAAACCGTATAAAAATTGGCCCCCCGCTCCAGGGCTTCGACAAAGGCATTCTTGAGCTTGAAAAAATTAAGACGGTTCCAAAGCACGGCAATATGGCCGCCAAAGATAAAAATCGAATTGGCCGAGAGAATACGCTCTTCCAATTGGCGTTTTAAAGCCTGATAAAGTGGGTCTTCGGCCACCCGCGAAGTGCTAAAGAAATACTCATCTATTTCATGGCAGACCTTGAGCATTTGGGCATCATTTTCGCGGATTTTCTCCATCGTGGACTGAATATCCTGACAGGCATAGTGGTAGAGCAATTCAATCGGTTTGAGGGAATGCAGACGTTTTTGCCCCATGTCAACATCATAGGCCAGTGCCCGCGCCAGACTCATGCCTTCAAAATTTTCTTTGAGCATCGCCAATTGCTTCTGCAGAATACGAATCAGGCCCGTGTTTTTTTCACGGTAAAAAAGTTTGACCTGCTGAATCACCTGTTGCTTGCTGTGATAAAGCCAGTAAAGCCCTTGCTCTTTTTCACGGAAATAATTGAAATCATGGTAGATCGAAAGGTTTTGAATATTCTGATCAAAGCCCCCTTCAAACTGAGGAGCAATGCCGATTTTATACAAAGCCCGCTTGATATGCGCTTCTTTGAACTCACGCTTTTGCCAGGCCGCTGTGATCAGCAAAACTTTGCGCGAAGCACGCACTGCCGGATCTTGATGTTGAGAACTGAGAATTTGCGTTTTAAAAGCTTCTATAAAATCCGTTTCAAGCTGGATATTGCCATTGAAGACAATACTGCCTTTCATCAGGGCGTTCCCTCCGGTTTTGTTTCTTGGCTCAAAGGTGCAACTTTGTCAGGGTCCAAGAGCAGAATCGCATGGGTAAAAAGCAAGGTGAAATAAGCTTTCAAGAGAAAATCCAAGCCAAAGGCCAGCACCTGCAGCACAGGATGCCCCATCACCAGCATGAGTTGTAAAATCACGGTGGGTAGAAACCAGAGCAGGCCCAAATAGCTGATCTGGCCCGGATGTTTCAAGATCAGATCTTTGCTGTTTTTCCAGGCCGCAAGCCAATTGGAATTGCCCATCACACAGTATTGTTGCCAAAAGCTTGTTAAGGCGGCAATGACCATCAGGATCATGGCACCGCCCATAAAAACCAGGCTCCACTGATAAACCAGGGAAACAGCCGCCTGATGAGGTTCTAAAAAGGCCTGCAGTTTAACAGGGTCAAAACCACTCTGTAAATGGGTACCCAGTTTCTCCAAAAAATTCATGTCCAAAGGCCCCAGCCAGGCTTCAGCCACCAGACTGCAAATTGAAAGGATCAACATCAGCAAGAGAAAAAACATCGAAGCACCGGCCAGCATTGGCCAGAAATAGCGCGCCACCCCTTCAAAAAAATCATCCCAAGAGGCGGGGGTCGAGCGCTCCAAAAGCACGATTTTCATCTGGTAGAGCCAGCCCCCCAAGAGGGCCTGGCGCAGAAAGAAAAACGCCATGGTTGAAATCGGATTGCCACCAAAGAGTCCAACTCCGCCTGAAAAAAACAAAATAATCAAGGCCTCAATCGCAACAGGCCCCAGGAGAATCCGATTCTGGCGCAATAACTGCCAGGTGCGGACAAGAATCTGGTTCATTGTGAAGAGGCAGTTTGAGCACCCAACTCAAAGACCTGGTAAGGAGAGGGCAACATGGGGTGTGCAAGATAACGGCTCACGCTGGGTTGAACCATCAGATAGTCCACAGGATGATAGAGGAAAAGCCAGGGGGCATCTTCCAGAATCAAACGTTCAGCCTCTGCATAGAGTTCATAACGTTTGGGCTCATAATAGAGATCTTCGGCCATCTGCACCAACTGATCCACACGCGGATTGCTGTAGCGGGCCGTATTGGTACGCCCGGCCTGACTGGAATGAAAGGTCGGATAAAAGACCTCACTGGCATCGGCCAGGGTCGGTGTCCAGGCCGCATGGTAAAAGATCGGTGCAACCGCGAAACCCGAAGAAGCCAAGGAGGCCAAAGGCTCCAGGTGAATTTTTACGCCAACGGTCGCCAGATCTTCTTGAACCCGGCGGCAGATTGTATAGGAATCATCATTGTTCTGGTAATAGAGCGTTAAATCAAGATGGGGATTTTGCCAGGGCTCAACAAAACCATCGCCATTTTTATCGCGCCAACCCGCTTCAAAGAGCAGATTTTTGGCGCGGCTGATATCCTGCCGGAAAAGAGGCTCTTTTAAACGCCCTCCCGGAAAGGAAGGCGGAAAAACACCACTGACGGGCCGGGCATAGGTTTGGAGTAAATGATCGGTAATGGCCTGTTTGTCGACCGCATAGTTAAAGGCCTGGCGCACCTTGACCTCATTAAAAGGAAAAGACTGGTTGTCCATGCTCAAATAATGCGTTGTCCAGCGGGGAATTTTGAGCACCTTGGACTGTTGCAAACTGCTCTGACTGCTGGCTTTGACGATTTTTTCACCGCCCATTGGATTCCAGACCGGGTCTTCAAGCACGCGTTGAAAATATTCAGTGGGCAAAGGCGCATGATCGACCTGTTTTTTGACAAAGGCCTGAAAGCGCTCTTTGGTTTCGGGCATGATTTGAAACTGCAGGGCTTGAATCGGGGCAGCTTGTGACTCATAATAGCCTTCAAAGCGTTTCAAGTGAAGGGTTTGGTCTTCACTGACCGACTCCAGTTGGTAGGGGCCGGCCCCGACAGGATGGGAGCGATAATCTTTCCACCAGCGCTCAACATCTTCAGCTGGCACAATCGAAAAGTTGGGCAGGGTCAGCAGATCAAGGGCCATGGGGATCGGCTCTTCAAGATGCAATTGCACAATATGATGATCGATGACCTCAACCCCTAAGAGATGCGGGTTGCGCACACCGGCACGGCGTGCCGCCTGGTAACGTTTCAAGCCCTTGATATTCAAGCGCTCAACCGCCCAGTAATTGGAAGACCCCATCAAGGGGTTGCAGGCCCGCTCAAAGGAGTATTTCACATCGGCAGCGGTGATCACGCGGCCATTGTGAAACCGGGCCTCTGGATGCAGTTTGAAGATATAGGTTTTTTTATCAGGCGCCACTTGCCAGGATTCAGCCAAAGCAGGTATCACCTGATTATAGGCCCCGGCACGGGGAGGCAGAATGGTGGGAGAATAGGCTACCAGTCCCTGGTGAATCAGAGAACTGATCTCCCGACTGTCCCGTGAAGACATATACAAAGGGTCAAAATTGCTGACCGATTGACTTAAAAAGGTTCGAAAAGCGGGCTCGGCGTGTACCGCCGGTGCCAGCAAACTCAAGGCAAGTGCCAGTCCCAATATTTTCCCTGTCTTCATGCTTCCCCTCCTCAGGCGTGTGGGCGCATATGTGGAAACAGCAAGACATCGCGAATCGAGGGTGAGTCGGTCAAAAGCATGACCAGACGATCAATCCCGATTCCCAGCCCTCCGGTAGGAGGCATCCCGTGTTCCAGCGCCAGAATATAGTCGTTGTCCATGGCATGGGCTTCTTCATCACCGGCGTCTTTTGCCGCCAATTGGTTTTCAAAGCGTGAACGCTGATCAATCGGATCATTCAACTCTGAAAAAGCATTGGCCATTTCACGGCCCGTAATAAAAAGCTCAAAACGCTCCGTTAATTCAGAATCCAACCGGTGCTCCTTGGCCAAGGGAGAAATCTCCTTGGGGTAGTCGATGATAAAGGTCGGTTGAATCAAACGGGTATCTATACTTTCAAAAATTTCGTTGATAATTTTGCCCAGACCAAAGCCCGGCTCAATGGCAATATTGTAGCGGGCAGCTGCGGCTGCGGCTGTGTCGCGCGAAACAAAATCTTCAGGCGTCAGTTCTAAAAACTGACAAATCGCTTCGACCATGGTCAGGCGGGGCCAGGGACGGGTAAAGTCGACTTCCTGGTCCTGGTAGGTAATTTTCAGACTGCCGTGAATCTCCTGCACCAAATGGCAGATCAGTTCTTCGGTCAGGTTCATCATGTCCTGATAATCAGCATAGGCCTGATACAGTTCAAGCATGGTGAATTCAGGATTGTGGCGGGTAGAAATCCCCTCATTGCGAAAATTGCGGTTGAGTTCAAAAACCCGATCAAAACCGCCCACAATCAAACGTTTCAGATAAAGCTCAGGGGCAATGCGCATATACAGTTCCATATCCAGCGCATTGTGATGGGTTTTAAAAGGGCGGGCTGCTGCCCCCCCCGGTATGGGGTGCAACATCGGCGTTTCGACCTCTAAAAAGGCCCGCGCGGTTAAAAACTGACGGATCATCGTCAGGGTTCGGCTACGGGTGACAAAGGTTTCACGCACCTCAGGATTGACGATCAGATCGAGGTAGCGCTGACGGTAGCGCAAATCGACATCGGTCAGGCCGTGGTATTTTTCTGGCAGCGGGCGCAAAGACTTGGCCAAAAGCGTAACTTCTTCAGCCTGAATACTGAGTTCGCCTGTTTTGGTACGTGCCACCAGGCCTTTTAATCCCACCATATCGCCAATATCCAGCATTTTCAGCTGCTGGTAGGCTTCTTCTCCCAATTTATTGAGCATGAGCATGCCCTGCAGGCGTTGGCCGCCATCGCGCAGGTCAAGGAAGGTCAGTTTGCCTTTGCCCCGCCAGCCTGTTATCCGGCCAGCAACAGCCACCGTTTCTTCACCTTTTTCACCATTTTCAAGTTTCTCGGCATAGGCCTCAAGAATTTGGGCAAAGGTATGGGTCCGGTCAAAGGTGTAGGGATAGGGTGAAATGCCCGCTTCACGCAGCTGATCCAGCTTGTGGCGGCGCATATCAAGCTCGCTGAGATGCTCCATGGTAATTTCCTGTTGTAAGAGTACGTTGTGATTTTAAAATGCAGTTTCTTCATTGTACACTGAACGTGCAGAATCTGCGAAAACCCCTAGAATTCGACTCGGTTACAGTTGGATGAATTTTGTGGGATCAAGCTATAGCACTGCAATACTTAAATAAATGGAGAATCTAAAATGACGAAAAGTTTGCTCTCTATCTTTGCTCTGAGCCTCTTTACGGCCTGCTCAACACCTGGCACTCCGGCTACAGGTTCAAGTCCCAGTCCAGCAGCGAGCGCTAGCCCTGCTGCTTCAGCAAGTCCCGCTGCCTCAGCCAGTCCTGCTCCTGTGGCAGAAGTCTCTGGCGTTGCGTCGGCAGAGGTTCCGGCAAGATTGAAGGCAATGAAAGAATGCGTCGCAGCTTTGCCGAATGCAAATGCTGGCGTTATTTTAGGCCTGGATGGGAACGTGGCGGCTGTCAATAATTATCTCAAAATAGGGGGCATGGATGCCCAGATTCAAACCACCTATACGCAGTCTATTGCTGTTTTAAAGCAATTTAAATATGATGCTTGCGTCCGTTAGTTCAAAGGGATCTTTTGGCATTCAGTAAAAGACCTACGACGTAAAAGGCCTGCGACAGAATAGCATAAAGCCCGCCGATTGGCGGGCTTTGCTCTTAGGCGGGATTAAAGATCTTGAGCAAAAGTACAATCAAAACACCGGTCACCGAGACATAGAGCCAGAGGGGATAGGTCCAGCGGGCCAGTTTGCGATGAATCTCTGTTTTGCGGCTCAGAGCAAAATAGAAGGTCGTAAAAACCAGCGGCAGGGCCACGATTGATAAACCGATATGGCTGATCAGGGTAAAGAAATAGATCGGGCGAATCAAGCCCTCGGCCAGAAATTTGGTATCGCCATGCAGGCTGTGGTAAACGATATAGCTGACCAAAAACAGACTGGAGGAGGTAAAGGCCCCCAGCATATAGCGCATATGCACCAGCGGTTGTTTGCGTTTAATCGCCTGATAGCCCAGTAAAATCAAGGTGGCTGAAGTACCATTGAAAAAGGCGTTTAACCCAGGCAAGCCATTGACCCAAGTCGCTTGCGAAGTTTGCGCCTGACGGAAATAAATCAGCCAAAATAAAAAGGCAATTGCGACCGCACTGACGCCTAAAATGGCAGGAATCGCAACCTTGCGATCAAAACGCGCATCTAAAGTAGTTTGCATGACAAGTCGAACTCTCTTTCAGCCCCTCAAATACGCAAAAACGTAAAAAAAGCAGGCTTGCTCTAGCTGTATGCTAACAAAAGACGCAGGCTGGGGGAATCAGATTCAACGAGATGGAGGTGTAAATTGCGTTAAAACACCTGTCGAGCGGAACTTGAGCCATTGCCCATAATAAAAGGTCAATTCTTCGTAGAGTTTGACCATGCCCAGATCAGGGGCATACCAATAGCGCAGATAGTCTTCTTTGCCATTTTCATAGCGCAGATGGTGCTCAATTTTCAAAGCCTGAAAGGTTCCCGCAGGAACGGTCACCGTTTCAAAACCCATGACCTGTATCGTTTCAGTTCCGCCGTTAAACACCCGTCCTTCCCAGGCTTTGCCTGCTTGAAAAGGCAATTGCATGGCGGTCAAAAAATTAACGCCACGCACCTCGGCCTCGGGCAGTTTGAAACTCTCACGCAAAACCTGCTCATGGTAACGGGAAAGCTCGACCCGATCGGCAAAGCGCTTGACCAGGGTGGGGGTGGGTTTGATATCCGAATCAGGGTAAGAACGGCGTAGTACAGCCGTTTCAGCTTCGCCCTCAACCCCCAAAGGCTCGGCCCGCATGATCATCGTTTTGAACTTGGTATTGGGCTGATCATTTTGGCTTTGCTCCAATGAAAAGGTCCAACTGCGGCCAGCTTCAAGGGGGTAATAGCGTTTGATTTCAGAGGCCGAAAGCGTTTTCACCGAGCTGCGGGAAACAGGGTTGGGCGCAAGCGTCGCCTGACAGGCACTGAGAAAGAACAGAGCGGAAAAAATCAGAGAACGGCGCATGCAAAAAACCCCTTTGAACGGATGAAAGATTCTTTTCAGTATAGCATTGCCTGTTTTTTGTTTCTGTAAATTCATTCTGGGGCCAGAAAAAAATAACCGGTCGCAGTTAAATTGCTATGAAAGGCTCAAAATGACTTGAATTCAGACAGGAATTTCCAGCCTATTCACAGGCCCGCTCTTTCTCCCGATTTTTTTAGACTTGAGCTATACTGAATACGGAATTAACCGAAAAATAACCAGCCCTTATAACCCGGAGGCCTTATGACTACCCCCCTGACCTTGCTCTCAGAAGAAGAAACCCTGTTTAAACAAATGGTGGGTGAATTCGCCCATGAAAAGATCAAACCCCTTTCCATGAAAATGGATCAGGAAGCCAGCTTTGACAAAGGGCTGATCAAATCCTTCTTTGACCTCGACATCATGGGAATCGAAATTCCCGAAGCCTACGGCGGTGCAGAGGCCACCTTTTTCATGTCCATTCTGGCCGTTGAAGCCCTGTCTGAAGTGGATGCCTCTGCAGGCGTGATGGTCGATGTACAGAACACCCTGGTCAACAATGCCCTGGTACGTTGGGGCAATGAAGACCAGAAATCCCGTTATCTTCCCAAAATGGCGAGCGAATGGATCGGCGCCTATGCCCTTTCTGAAGCGGGCTCAGGTTCTGATGCCTTTGGCCTGGCTGCCCAAGCCCAGGATATGGGCGATCATTTCGTGCTCAATGGCAATAAACTCTGGATCACCAATGCCGGTGAAGCCAGCCTTTTCATCGTCTTTGCCACCACAGACCGCAGCCTTGGTTACAAAGGCATTACCGCCTTTTTGGTCGAACGCGATTTTGAAGGCTTTACCGTGGGCAAAAAAGAAGACAAACTGGGCATTCGCGCCAGCAGTACCTGTGAACTGATTCTGAACAATTGCAAAGTCCCCAAGGCCAATGTCTTGGGTGAAGTGGGCAAGGGTTACAAAGTAGCGATTGAAACCCTGAATGAAGGCCGTATTGGCATTGGTGCTCAGATGATCGGTCTGGCCCAGGGTGCACTGAATTGCGGCATTCAATACGCCAAAGAACGCCAGCAGTTTGGCAAATCCATCGCCTCTTTTCAGGCCATTCAATTCCAGGTCGCTGATTTAGCCACCCAATTGGAAGCCGCCCGTCTGCTGGTTTACAATGCAGCCCGCCTCAAAGATGCCGGCAAACCCTTCCTGAAAGAAGCTGCCATGGCCAAACTGTTCTCTTCGCAAGTTGCAGAAAAAGTAGCCTCTCAGGTGGTTGAAATTCATGGTGGCTATGGCTATACCAAAGAATATCCCGCCGAAAAATATTTCCGCGACTGTAAAATTGGCAAAATCTATGAGGGAACTTCCAATATGCAGTTGCAGACGATCGCCAAAATCGTGATGGGCTGAGGGTCTGAGGTTTTTTGACTTCGGGGGGTTGTAGAGCTGTTACAATTTTGTTATAATCTTTGCATACAACAGGTTCAAGCGGCTCCCCCATCGCAGTCTTTCTTTCCAGCCAGGAGCAGAAAGGATGCTTTCATGGTGCAGATACAATCTCGTCCACTCTCTCTTTCAGCGGGTCTTCCCGACGGACGCAGATCTGCCCCCCCAACGCCCCCTTTGCCCAAACCCTCACAGCTGAAGTTTTTCGCTACGGGTGATACCCTTCAGAAAACAGTGAATGCGGGTCAAAGTTTAGCCCAAATTGAATTGTTACCAGCCTTGGAAATCTCAACAGATGCCCAAGGCTGTATTCGTGTCGGCGGCTTTCCACCGGGTCAGCCCCCTGCGATTGAAACCGTTATCGATCAGGTTTTTCCTCAGGCCCAAAACATCAAAATCTTGGCTGAAACCCATGAACGGCCATTTGATACCTATACCTTCAGCGTCGATGGTCAGGATTATAAATCCAGCTTTCTTTCCCGTGGCTTCACCCCCAGTAAAGCACTCAGCATCGAAGCCCTTCACAACTGATAGTTTAAGAATAAAGCAGCCACCGGGCCATTGCTTTCCAGCCCATAGCCCAGATTCACAGCCTGCTGCGGACCTTTCCACTGCGTAGAATCAGCAGGATAATAGCGCCATCCGGCATCCAGTCCCAGAATCAAGTCAGGCGTGGCCTGATAATAAAGTCCGGCAAAAGCTGTTCCCCCCAGCAGGCTTTGACTGAGTGAGCCCTGGGTCTGACCCTGGCTGAGAGAAGCATTCATTTGACCGACTCGAAGCCCCAAAGCTAACACCCATTGTTGAAAATAAAAGCGTTTGCTCAGCCCCAATTCTGCACTCAAAGCCAAGAGACTGTTCGTGCCCTGGGCCAATTGACCCAAACTGCCATTGAGCTGAAAATAGGTCTCAGACCATCCCAAAATACGTGCCAGACTGTAGAGAATTTCGAGACTGCCCTCGGGTTGAAAATCCTGGGGACCCAGGCGGGGGTCCAGGGTCAGACTGCCAATTCCGCCCTTCAGGTTCACCTGCCAATCCGTTTTGGCATATTCCTGATACTGATCTCCAGCTTCAAAAGGACGACTCATCAGAATCGGCTCAGCAAAAACTTCCTTTTCAGCCAACGCTCTCAATTTGAGAAAACCAATTTCTTTCTGGCCTTTTTCAGGGCCCTGATACTCCAAAATTTTATAGCCCTGATCGAGATGCACCCCCAAACTGCCTGTGGTCTCGCCCTCTGGCAGAGAAAGCGTAACACGCTGGGTTTTTGGGTCTTGGCCCATGACCTGTCCTTTGATTGCAAAATCTGGGTTACGCTTTAATTTCGCAGTCAGTTCCTGCAAACGGTAGAGCGAGGTTACCCCTGCCACCAATTGATTCACCTGGCCCAGGGCATCGGGGTTGAGCAGGCTGAGAGAGCCCAGACTTAAATTCAAAACCTGCTCAGAAACTTGATTGAGTTGATGAATGGGTTGCAATTCCCGCTCCAAGATCTGCACCGCCACAGGGGTGAGAGCTGGGGCTGGATTGTCCTGTTCAACACGGGCAAAGAGTTGCTGAAAGGGTTGAAGCTGACGCAATTGTTTTAAAAAAGCCTGAGCATCTGTAAGTTCTGGGGCGTGACCCAATTCCCGCAACATGCGCTGGCGCAGGCCCTCAGGATTTTGAATCGGCAAAAGCCTCACAATTTTCCAATCCTGCTTGTAGTCTTCAATCAGCTCAGGGCCCTGCTCTCTCAGATGGTAAACCGGCAAACTCAAATTCAGTTGAGACTCAAAGGACAGATACCAGGTTTCAGAGTTTTTGGGTTTTTCGGGCCCTGCGATTGTAATTGGGCCAAAATGCCAGTCGGGGGCCATCACATAGGCCGCCCCCATCAAACGTTGGGTTTCACTCCAGGAAACCACTTTCTCGCCGACACGCAGATCAGTCAATTCCTGACCAGCAGCCAGTTCCCCCGCATGATCCTGCTGGTACTGACGGGCCAGGCTCAAAAATTCAGGCAAAGACAATTCCATATCAAAGGCCTGAAGGGGATAATCAAAACGGGGCAATTCGCGTTGAAAATAACGGCTCAAAAAGCTATCCAAGGGATTGTTTTGAGATTGATAGATGGAAACATATTTGCGCTGATAATTTTGCAGAGCAGGCGCTTCTGCCTGTGCAAAAACAGACAGGGGAAAAGCCAAATTCAAGCTGCAACACAGGCTTAAGAGCCAGACCAGTTTAAAAAGGAAAGACATTTTTCTGTATTTTGATCAAAGTTTATTTTTTAACTTATCGCCACTGAAGCTCAAAACTTGTCTTTCCAGCGACAGAGACAAAAACCCGGCCCATGCCCACAGGGCAGATGGTAATAACGCGATTGGGCCAAAACTGACTTTTTGACAATCGGCCAGGCTTTCCAGTGATCAGAGCCAAAGGTCAGACTGAGCAAGACCCGCAATTGAGACGTGGGGGCATAGGGGGCCGTGCTGTGCAAAAAACCCGCCCCAAAGACCAGCGCTTCGCCCAGGCGATAGTGAAAGATAGCGGTCTCTTCGGCATTGCGTTCATAGAGCAAATGGCCGTGATCGGAATTCCATTCAAACAAAGGCGTAATCAAAGTAAAAGCCTGGGCCCCGGTGTGATAGTCATAGTGCCAGACAGGGGCTGGAGCCCGGTTGCCCAACACCCAAAAGCCACAGTAAAGCCGAGGCCGATGCGCAATTTCCAATCGGGCCTTTAAATCTGACGTCAAATCCAAGGCCTCAAAAAAAGTCTGAAAGGGCTGAAAGCCTCGCTCATCATGGCTCGAAAGCCAAAACAGGGGATCACAGTCATAGGAGAAGAGATCCCAACGCTGTGCATCCACCCGAAGGGTCTTGCGCAGAAGCTTGCCCCCTTTAAAGAGCCGGGCCTGGGCAGGCAAATTGAAATAGTTTTCAAGAGAGCCTTTGAATACCGCCTGAATTTCAGCCAACAAAGCTGGATCAAAGGCCAGGGTATAGGCATTTAAACCGGGGGCCAGGCGCTGAAATTTTTCAAGCATGCCGTTTCAAACGCGGGCAGCCAGGGTTTTCTTTTCAAGTTTTTCACGGGCTTTTTCAAATTTAGGGTCAAACCAGAACAGACGGCAGCCATTGCAACCTTTGCCACAGCAGCCCTCCAAGCCCAAACGCGGGCCTTTTACGACCACCTTTTTCTGCTTGAATAGAGCCTGCAGTTCACGGTTTTCAGCCAAACGGCTTTCACGCGTCGCGACATCTGTTTTCAGGCCTTCAATTTCGAGGTATTGCGACTCAAGATCGGCAATCAAACGGGTTTTATGTTCTTCAGTCAAAACCGTCTGTTTGCGCGCTACACTCATGACCGGCAAGAGGGCTTTGATTTCTTCAGGGGTATGGGTGTGAAAAATAGAAAGCGGGATGCGAATCGCTTTGCCCTGACCCGCCGATACTTTTTCGGTGATCTTTCCGGTCACCGCATCTTCGAAGTTTTGCATGCGCACCCGAATCGGCACACGCAGGCCGGGTGAGATAAACTGAATCAACTCTCCCGCTTCAAGAAAATTCTTGATTTCAAAAATCAGGGCATCATCTTCCCAGGCTTTGACAAAGCCCGCGCTTTCCCAGTCTGAAAGCGAGTGGGTATTGTAGTAATTATGGCCCAGATTGGTCAGGCGGCCCTCATGAAAGCCCAGACTATAGCCACGGTTGGGAATCGCATAAAGCTCTTCAAGATAATCTTCTACTTTCCAGTTTTCAGGATCACGGAACCAATCATCAATCGCCAGCCGGTAGACCCGTGTCACAGAAGCCACGTAATAGGCTGATTTGTTCCGGCCTTCGACCTTGAGCGAATTAATTCCTGCCTCAAGAATTTCTGGCAGACGGGGCAAAAGACAGAGGTCCTTGGAATTGAGGATATACGCACCGCGCCCGTCCTGTTCAAGCGGAAAATACTCACCGGGTCGGTACTCTTCTTCGAGAAAAAACTCAAAAAGTTCTTTGGTTTCTTCAGTCAGGTGTAAGTCTTTGATACTGCCATCCTTGAGCCGCAAATGCACCTTATAATCCCATCGGCAGGAATGCGCACAATTGCCCTGGTTGCTGCCCCGTTCGGCCATATAGTTGGAGAGCAGGCAACGGCCTGAATAGGTCATGCACATGGCCCCATGCACAAAAATTTCCAAGCGGATATTGGGACAGCGTTCGCGAATTTCTTTGATCTCGTCAAAGCTGACTTCCCGTGCCATCACCACCAGCGCAGCCCCTTGTTTCTGCCAGAAATCGACCGTCAGCCAGGAACAGACATTGGCCTGGGTTGAGACATGCAATTCAAGTTCTGGGGCCTGTTCTTTGACATATTGAAAAACTCCGGGATCGGCGACAATCACCCCATCGGGGCCAACCTGGCGGATGGTCTCGATAAAACGCGGCAGTTTTTCAATATCCCGATTATGAGAAAAGAGGTTGAGGGTCAGATAGACTTTTTTGCCCAGCGCATGGGCATAGGCCACGCCTTCCTGCAGTTCTTCGAGGGTAATACTGGATTGGGTTCGCAGGGACATATCCGGGGTTCCCAGATAGACAGCATCGGCCCCGTAGAGCAGGGCAGTTTTCAGTTTTTCAAGTGATCCAGCAGGCATCAGCAGTTCAGGTTTGGCAGTCATCGGGCAAGGCTCTTTCAAATAGGAATTAGCTCTATTATCGCTTGCTTCGCTCAGACTTGCCATGTTTTAGCCTGAAAGTTCGCGGGTTCAGAGCTTCTTTAACATCCAACGGTCACAGCCAAAATGGCCTGTTTGTCCCAGCGGTGCAGAAAGCGGCTCAAAACCGTTTTTAAGATAAAGGGCTCGGGCCTGTTGCATGGTTTCCAGGGTTTCAAGATAACAAGAGTGAAAACCTTGCTCTCGTGCAGCGTTCAGACAACGCGCAATCAACTGCTGGCCCATTCCCAGCCCGCGCAATTCTGGTAGGAAATACATTTTACGTAACTCACAGATCTCGGGATCTCCTCCCGCCAAAGGAGCGATCCCGCCCCCGCCCAGCAAAGCCCCATCATGCTTCCGCAGAATGACAAAATAGGCACAACGGGGCTGGGTATAGCTCTCATACATGGCATCCACTTCGGGATCGTGAATGGCAAAACCTGGCCCCCCAGCCCCAAATTCGGGCATGACTTGGCGAATCAGCCGGGCCAGACCCAGATTGTGCTCAGGGGCAATCTCTCGCAATTCAATTTCTGCAAGTAGGCGGGACGCCTTCAAGGCTTTTGCATAGAACTGAAAACCAGCGAGCACTGTTTCACGCTGTTCTGGACTCAGGGTTTCAAGTGCCGCCACAACCCGTTGATTGGCAGTTTCATGTACAGCCTGCAAAACAATTTTACCTGCTTCACTAAGTAAAACGCAGTGACTGCGCTTGTCTTCGGGATCGACTTGAACTTCAACAAATTGTGCTTGTCGCAGTTTCTGAACCAGTCGGCTCACTGTGGATTTGTCAAGCAGCAGTTTTTGGCTCAGCTCCTGTTGGCTGAGTGCCCCCCAGCGTTCAAGTTCCAGCAGAGCATGACAATGGGAATGCGGAAGTTTAGTGGGAGAATCGTGGTTTTGTAAAAAACCAAGTTCCCTTACCACTTCCCGAGAAGCCTGGCGCAGCAAGGCGAGTTCTGAAGTAGACATCAAAGACTCCAAAATTGAGTGTGGCTCATTAGTTTTAACCAACAACCAATTGGTTGCTATATGCAACTAATAATAACAAAAAGTCAAAGAACTTGTCCAGCGTATAACGAAAGAGCTGAAGACGGCTAGCTTTCTGGCAGCATGCGCGAAATATACAGGCGCAACAAGTCAGGGCTGGGAGACGGGCAGAAAACCCCCGCCGGATGCAGAATCCGGTCAGCAGCCTGGGTATCAAAGCGAATACCTGTGGTTTGAAACAGATCCATGCTGCGCAGGGGCTGATAATGTTCTTCACCCAGCAAGCGGCAGAGCGCCATCAGCGCAGCCGCAGTCTGAGGGCCGGTACAACTCTGCAAAGCAGCCTGTAAGCGCAGTCGCCATTCAGCACGCGGGAGAATTTCAAGCCGAATTCCAGCGCTCAGCATCGCTTTCAACCAATCCCCCAAGCGCAGAGGTTGTGGGTTGGCAATATGAAAGGTCTGTAAATCAGGGGTTTTTTCTGCTTTTTTCGCCAATTGAAAAATCGCTCGGGCGGCATAATCCACAGGGGTCAGGTCCAAAGCCCAGGCAGCGTCCAAATCTTCAGGCAGACAGCCCAAATGCACCAGGCCACGGGTCATCAACTGAAACCAATCCTGCTCGGGAAAGGTTCCTGTGCGGGTATCTCCGGTGATCAGCCCCAAACGGTAGATCTGCAGGGGACCGGCCTGGGCTGCAGTATGCCGCAGCCAGGCTTCTGCTGCCCATTTACTTTGCGCATAGCCCCCCAAAAGATAGCGGGTCTGGCTCAAATCATCGGCCTCAAAAGCTTCTCCCTGATTGCGATCAGTGCCCACAAAAACCGAGAGAGTCGACAGATAGTGTAGGATTTTTTTGCGCCCCGTGGCCTGAAGTTTCAAGGCGGTCTGGGTTCCCCCCAGATTGGCATCCCGCAGGCGATCATAGGGTTCACTCAAATGAACCCGCGCAGCCCCATGAAAAATTTTATCTACCGCCAGCGCCAGGCGCTTCCAGGAGGGATTGGGCAAGCCCCATTGCTCAGCTTCCAATTCACCACACCAGGGGATCAGGCGTTTTTCCCAGTCTTTTTTTAGCGGGCCGGTTGTCTCCAACGCTTTCAGAATACGTTTTTTTCCCTCTTCAACAGAACTGGCCCGCACCAAACAGTGAACGGGCCCTTTGCTCTCTTCAAGCAACTGACGCAAAAGCCAGCGCCCGACAAATCCAGTAGCTCCTGTAATCAGGCTGTCTCCTTTGGCTTGTACGCTTCCATGCCGGGTCTGAGCCTGTTCCAGCGTTCGCCGCCAGGAAGCACTCAAAACCACATCTTCCTGCAAGGTTTCGACTGACATGCCTTGGCTCTGGCTTTGATTCAACCATTGCGAAAGGCCGCGCACATTCTGAGATTGAGCCAAACGCTCAGGGTCCAGATGCAGCCCCTCTAAACTACAGCGGGCCAAAAATTCTAATTTTTGCAGAGAATGGGCGTCTAAAGACTGCTCTGCGCTTAAGTCAGGATTTTGCAAAATTTCCCGCCACAAAGCCAGAATCAAAGCCTCCTGAGCAGAATTGACAGGGATTGAAAGTCCCTCAGCAACAAACTGCAAATTTTGCAAAGCCTCAAAATCTGTTTTGCCACTGGAGGTTTGCGGCCAGTCACTGAGTACCTGCCAACGCACGGGTTGCATCCAGGCCGGCAGGCGTTCCTGTGCCCAGGCCCGAACCGGTTCAAGGGCTGTATCAACGCCTGGCTGAAATTGAAGTGCGGCAGTGAGAACTGCATCTTGGCTGCCTTGCTGCTGTAGAAAAACAGTTGCCCGGCGCATTCCCGGAAACTGCAAAAGACAGATTTCAATTTCTTCAGGCTCCAATCGTTGCCCATGCCATTTCAACTGGCGATCCACTCTTCCCAGAAAAACATAGTCTGGGCCAGGCAAAAGTTTGACCCGATCGCCTGTGCGGTAACTGCGCAGACCATTCAATTCACGAAAACACTCTCGTGTCAGACGCGAGGCACTGATATACCCCAAGGCCAGTCCAGGCCCTGAGATCCAAAGCTCGCCGGTCTCGCCCTCAGCCACAGGTTCAAGCTCAGGATTCAATACCGCAAAACCAAAGCCCGGCAAAGGTCTACCCAAAAGTGGATGCTCCCATGTTTCGGCATCAATCTGGCAAAGTGAGGCGCAAATCGTGGTTTCAGTCGGCCCATAGACATTGATCAAGCGAAATTTACGCGCCCAGGTTTTGAGAAGCGGAGGAGAACTGGGCTCCCCCCCCAAAATCAAGGTTTTAAAACGGGTCGGAAATTCTGCCATCTGAAGCAAAGGCAAAAGCGAAGGCGGCAAATCCGTATGGGTAATCTGCCAGCCCTTGAGCCTTTGATACAGGCGTCCCAAATCTTTTTCAAGACCCGCTTCAAGACAGAGGGTGGCCCCTGAAAGTAAGGTCGTTCCCACATCAGACAGCGAAGCGTCAAAAAGCGGCGAAAGCAGCCACAGAAAGCGATCCCCCGCTTGCAGTTCAAAGGCTTCAATCTGAGCCTGTAAAACAGGCACCAAACCCCGATGGGGAAGCAAGACGCCCTTGGGGGTGCCTGTAGAGCCCGAGGTATAGATCAAATAGGCAGGATCGCCTTCCTGAAGAGAGACTGAATCTAACCGGGGTGTGGCATCGGCAGCCAAGGCCAGATCCAGCCAACGCCCCAGAGGAATTCCCGCAGGTGGAGCCCCCAAACCCAAAACCGTCGCCAAAGTGGAATGATTCAAGAGCCATTCCAGACGATCAGCGGGAGCCAGGGGGTCGAGGGGAACCATCACCATGCCCGCGCGCCATATCCCTATCAGCGCAATTACCCAGGCCGAAGATTTGGGCAGGCAGAGTCCAATCCGTTCTCCGGGTTCCAGTCCCGCTTCAGCCAAAAAACCTGCAATTTTGCCCGCTTCCTGCCAAAGCAGCTCGTAACTCAAAGTCTGCTCTGGGGTACACACAGCAGGCAGGGTTCCCTGGTTCTGAACCCGTTCAGCCAAGACCTCAATAAAGGATTGAAAAACTTCACTCATCGCCAATTCTCCAAAGGCACAAAATCAGGCCAGGTCGAGCCACGGCTGGCATTGTCTACCTGGGGTGCCCCGCTTCCGGCTGCTTGAGCGGCAAAAGAAACCATTCTCAGATCCAAGCTAAAACGGATCTCGTCACGCTGATTGGGTTGGGGCTGATGCAAATGGGTGCCTGAAAAAAGCAGGCGCTGTCCAGCCTGACAGGCAAACCCAAACTGCGGGCCTTCTGGCTTTTGCAAAGCCTGGGGATAGACCGTTTCAGGCGGGGCCTGAAGGCCTTGCCAACCGACTTGTTCAAGCCAATCCTGATAATCAAAAAACTCAGAATCATTGGCTACAGGCTTTTCAAAATAGTCAGGGTAAAAAACAAAACACTGATCTGCAGCGTAATTCCCCAGCGGAATCCAAAGATTGATCTGGGCTGCCGGATTGGCATACCAGGTATCCCGATGCGCACTGAAAGCAGGAGCCGCAGCCGGAATCTGATGCATCTGGGGGGCAACCGCGCGCAGGCGCGGCAAATCGACCCACAGATCTGAAGCCAGTTCCAATTCCGCTATAACTTCTGCTAAAACCCGCAAAACAGCACGATCCTGCTGAATTTTCTGGCGCAGATTATGCACGCGCCAACGCAGGTAGTCGGGGCCCAGAAAACAATGGGCCCTTTGTGGATCAGGGGCAGGAAAAAAAGCCTGCTGCAGATAGTTCTGCAAAAGTGCAACCAGCTTGAGCGAACGGGGAGAAGGATGCAAGAGGGTCAGCGCACCGGCATAATAGTCTGAAAGCTGAGAGGGGTGCAAACCTGGTGCAAGCAGTTGCATCAGTGGGTATCCTCTGGTTTGCGTGCCAGACAGATACAGCGGGGAGTCGCCAGGGAAAGGGGTTGATCGTCCAAGCCCCCCAAATAATCAAGCACCTCAAAGCCCGCCTCTTGCAAGAGATCCCCCAGTTGATAGGGCAGATAAAGCCGGGTGGCCCCTTGAATTTCAATATTTTTTTCGGGGTGGGGATACCGAAAACGCCAGGTTTGGGTCATCAGTCCCTGTTTCAGATCCAGTTCAGAATCACGCTGCACCTGCACCTCTCCTTCCCGCGACGGATGATAGGAGATCATGGTAGCGCGGAAATCTTGAAGAACATAGGGCAGATTGATAAAATCCAGCAGAAAATATCCCCCCGGACGCAGAGATGCGAAGACAGCGTCCAGCATGCGCCGGTTTTGACGATCATCTGGGGTATAACCAAAACTGGTGTGCCAATTGATCGCCGCATCGCAGGTTGGGGAAAGAATAAATTCAAAGGCATCTGCCACTTCAAATTCACAGGCAAGGCCTGCCGCTTGAGCGCGTTTGCGGGCTTCAAGGATATAGGCCTCACTCTGATCAATGCCGTAGACCTGCAAGCCAGCTTCTGCCAGGGTTAAACTGAGGTTGCCAATTCCACAGCACTGATCAAAAACCCGTTGCCCCGGCTGCAGCCGCAGATGTCGAAACATAAAGCTACGGGCAGATTCCAGATAAGACGGCTCAGAGGCCAGCATGATTTCAGCAAAATGCTGGGTATAAAACGTTTTCCACCAATTCTTCTGCGTCATTTCATCCCCTCACTTGGGCCGATCAGCTGCCGCTCCAGGGCACAGACTGAAGCCAGCAGCATCAAAGGAGGCTCCCAGGCCTGATGCGCCGAGGGGTCAGCCAGGGCCAATACCTGTAATCGCTGATGCAGGGCTGCACGATCAATAAAAGCTGGCAGGGGGTCTGGAAAAAAAACCTCAAGCAGTTCATACCAGCTTTGGGGCGTTTTTTGCAGATTTTCACTGAGCAAAGAAGGGGCTAAAAATGGCGCCTTGGAGCGCTTCAAAACCATTTCAGGCAGAAAGGGGCGGGCCACCTCACGCAGGAGTGCTTTGTCACGCCCCGGCTGAACCAATTGCTCAGGGGCCACAGTGCGCACCCGTTCAAACAGACGGGTATCCAAAAAGGGCAAACGGCTCTCAATTCCCGCCGCCATTTCAGCGCCATCCCCCACGGTAGGCAGAATATAACCCGCCAAAGCCAGTTTGCTCCATAGCCAGGTAGAACGGTGAAAGGGATGCCATTTGCGCATCTGCTCCACAGGCAAGTACTGAAGCAAGGTCTGCTGGATTTCAGGCAGTGAAACAGAGGCCCGAAAGTCAGGGCTGAGCAAACTGCGCAAACGTGCGCCTAAAGAAGCTTTGGCCTGAATAAAAGTCGGCAAAGTCCCCAGCTCAGCTTCCAGCAAAGGCAGCGCCAAGGGGGGGCCCAAGGGCAGATGCATGCCCTGCAATTCGCGAGAGCCTGTGCCCGGATACAGATCTTCGATTAAATGTGCATAGCCCCCAAAGAGTTCATCGGCCCCCTCCCCTGTGAGCATAATTTTATAGCCCAGGGCTTGAATTTTGCGGCAGAGCAGATAGCGGGCAGTGACATGGGCATTGATCGCCAGTCCCTCTGTCACAAGAGCTGTTTGGGCCAATTCAGACAGCAAGAGCTCGTGGTTCAGAGAGAGGGTTTCAAGCGGAAGGCCCAAGGCCTGGGCTGTCTCCTGGGCAAGCCCAGATTCATCGCCTTCCCAGCCCGGAAACCCGACGCAAAAAGCCGGGGTTTGCAGATCTCCGCGCAAAGCCGTGATCAGGCTGGAATCTAAGCCTGCGCTTAGATACGAACTAACTGGATAATCTGCCGCCAGACGCAGGGAAACAGCTTCCGTTAAAATTTCCCGCAGCTCCTGAATCAAGGGTTCGGCTGTTTCAAACTTCAGCTCAGAGCGCTCAGGATAATCCATTTCCCAATAGGGCGCTATTTGCAAACGCTGATCTTCCCAAAGCAGGAAATGTCCGGGAGGCAGGCTGTACACCCCCTTAAACAGCGAGCGATCGGGCAGGGGATATTGCAGGCAACTGATCTGGGCCAAATTCAGCAGATCCCATTCCAGGGAAAGGCCGCAAGCCTTGAGGGCAGCGGCTTTCGAAGCCAAAACCAAGGAGTCAGCCGCCTGGTGATAAACCAAAGGCTTGATACCAAAGCGATCACGGGCCGCAATCAATCTTTGACGGGGCTGATCCCAAAGAATCAGAGCAAATTCCCCACGCAATTGTTTGAAAAAATCCAAGCCATCACGGGCATAAAGCGCCAAAGCCACTTCACTGTCAGATAGTGTCTGAAAACGAAACCCCTGGGCAGACAGTTCCTGGCGCAGGGCTTCGACCCCGTATAATTCGCCATTGATCACCAGACTGAGCCCCTCGGGAGCATGCAGGGGCTGCTGGCCATTTTTCAGATCGCGGGTTGCCAGCCGGCTATGCGCCAGACCCAAGGTCTGATCGGAATTCAACCAAAGGCCCGCTCCATCGGGGCCACGTGAACGCAAGGGCAAAAGACCGGCTTCCAATTGGCGAAGCTTGACCCCTGCCTGTGCATAGTAAGCGAGAATGCCACACATGGCTCAGTTCCAACGCAGAAATATTTTAGCAGATTCACCGGCTTCAGCCAGGGCGATGGCTTTTTCCCACTGCTGGGCCGGAAGCACAGCTCCCCATAAATCCTGAAGCCGGCTTTGATGCGCTTCTAGCCACTGAATCGCCCAGGCAAAGGAACCATAGTACACGCCCTGCAAACGGATTCTGCGCTGAATCAAGAGCGCGGGGGAAAGCTCAAGTTGGGGCAAGTGACGGGATTTCACGATCAGTTGCCCGCCCGGTCGCAAAGACTTTAAGAGTGGGGAGAGATCGCCTGTTGCCAAGCCCGTTTCAATCATCCAGTCGCAGGCGTCGGGCTCCAAATCGGAAGCCTTTTCGACCCGCAATATTTTATCAAAACCCTGGGAGCGCAAAAGCCTCTCACTGAGTTCAGCAATGCGGCCCCGCCCCAAAATGGCGCCTGTCATCTGCACTGAAATCGGCGCATCCAAGATTGCAGCGGCGGCAGCCACGGGTTCGGCAAAAGCACCCGCTTCCCAGCTCAGGGAATCGGGCAAGGCATAAACCTGAGCCGCAGGCAAGACCAGATATTCAGCAAAGGCACCATCACAGTGAACGCCCAAGATTTGAGCCTGCAAACAATTTTCGTGTTGCCGGGCCCGGCAGGCATAACAAGAAAAACAAGGCAAAACGGGCATGGCCGTTACCCGTTGGCCTGGATTTAGGTCTTTGACCCCTTCAGAAACAGCAATCACGGTTCCCGAAAACTCATGCCCAGGAATCAAAGGTTCAGGAGTCGGCAAGAGTCCGCGCATCACCGCCAAATCTGTACGACACAAACCGGCCGTATGCACCCGAATCAAGACTTGATCTAAACCCGTGAGCTGAGGCTGGGCAGCACTTTGCAGGGAAACCGTGCCCTTTGCTTTTATCAATGCCTGCATCTCTGTCATAAAGCCCCACAACCCCAAGATTTTCTGATTATACCTGATTTTTTGAACCAGGGATTATTATATGTAAATTTTACACTAAATAGCCAGATAAAATCCAGCCCCCTTGCAAAGTTACCCGCTTCTCGCCAAACACTAACTGAGAATTTGATTTGCCAGCCTACCTGGATTCAAGGAATAATGAAAACAAACGCCCTTTTGAAAGGAAAACCTGCATGAAATTGCCAACCCTTATTTCCACCAGTCTGCTCAGCCTGGCCTTGAGCCTTCCGCTTCAGGCAGCAGAAGCCGATTGGCCCATGTTTCAGAAAGATCCTCAACACACAGGTCAAAGCAAGGTCTCCCGCAGCGTGAAGGATCCTGTCATTCGCTGGAAAATGCCTGTCGGCGTTTCAGGGTGGCTCAACTCCCCCCTGATTGCCGACCAGAAAGTATTTATTGGCAGTTCTGGCTATCTTTGGCAAATGCCCGATTTTGAAGAGGGCAATGAAAGTGAATCTTTAAAAACCGATGGGGTCTATGCCTTTGATTTGAAGAGCGGAAAAGCACTTTGGTATGCGCCAGCGGGCAATGATGTCAATGGCATTGCCTATGATCAGGATACGGTTTATGCCACTGGCGACGAAGGAGCCGTCTGGGCCCTTGAAGCTGGCTCAGGTACTCAGAAATGGAAAACGGCCTTGGGTTCGACCACCTACCAACTGCTGGTTCATCAAGGTGTGGTTTATAGCGGCAATAACCAAGGTCAATTCTTTGCCTTGGATGCCAAGAGTGGAAAAATTCTCTGGAAAACACAATTAGAAGGCGCCATTCGCGCAGGGGCAGCCTTGGCAGAAGACCGTCTGATTTTAGGAACCACGGCAGGCAAGGTCTATGCCCTGAGTTTGAAAGGGAAGATCCGCTGGCAGCAAGACATTCAGAAACTCTACCCCGAGTACAGCCAAGGCGAATACAAAACCCCTGTTGAAGTCTATGCTTCGGCCACGATTTATAAACAAAGTGCGATTATTGGCTTTGCCCGCGATACCCTCTACCCCACCCCTGCACTCCTGGCCTTCGATATCCGCACAGGCAAACAGCTCTGGCAGGGTGATGCCAATAATGACCGCAGCAATTGGGGAAATATCCGTACTTCTCCAGTACTCTATAAAGATTTGCTGATCTATGCCGAACCCTATTCCAACGAAGTCATTGCCATTCGAGCCGATACAGGCAAAGCCCTGGGCAGTACGGCCCTGGGCTTTGAAATGTTTCCCCAATGGGCCTCTCCCGCTTTGAGTGGTGAACTGGTGATTATTCCCCGCCATGACGGGGGCTTGTATTCTCTCAGTGCTGCCAAAGGCAAACCCGCCTGGTCTTTGTATATCGGTGAGCCCAACTTGGCAGGTAAAAAATTTCCCGAAGGCATTACCAGCGGGGGGGGAGCCACCTATACCCATCCCAATATTGGAGATGCGGTTTTCAGTTCTCCGGCGATCTCCAATCAAGGAGAAATCCTGATCGCTGCCGGTGGCTACCTCTATTGTATTGTTGACGCCAGCTGGTAGCCCCAATAAAAAAGCCCCTCAAACGAGGGGCTTTTTTATTGGAAAAAACTATTTCTTTTCGGTGGCGAAACTTCCAGCCACACCACCTATCAAACCAGCAACCGCTCCAACCGCAGCGCCTGTGCCTGCGCCATTCAGACTGCGACCAATGCCACCCAATACGGCAGCACCTGTAGCCGCTCCGGTAATCGCGCCAATTACGGCACCTTTCCAGGGGCTATCGGTCATTTGAGAAGCCACAGCACCTGCCACGGCACCGGTTAATCCACCAATAGCTGCCCCACCACCAGCCAAATACATAGATAAGGTCTTTTCAATGCCATGTGCAGCGCCCATATACAGCAAACCAGGAACAGCAACAGCTCCAGCCGCTGTTAAACCGCCCCGAAGCGCTCCATTGAGCGCACTTTTCTTCACTTCAACAGAATCACCCTGAATTTCAGATACTGGTTTTTCGGCCACTGGGGCTTTGGCTGCGGGAGGGGCAGATGGGGCTTGGGGGGTGATAAGCTGAGGATTGCTTTGAATAGAGGTGATGCTCATGGGGGTCTACTCCTGGATGCTTTTCTTTTGGATAATTTGATTATCTCAGATAAACGATTATTCGTGATTATCTTCAGATTAAATCAAATTGAATTTTCAGCTAACTCTTTCAGCCCAAAACTCCCTTATTCTAAACAGATCTTGTCAAGAAAGATTTTCTATGTAAGAATTTTTTACTTATAACTTTCACCCCTGAAAAAAAGAGTTGGCGCCTCCTCGCCAATTTACAAAGCAAAAAAGAGGTTTTGTGCTGAAATGAAAAAGAAATTCTATGCCCCACTCAGTGTTACCCTGGCTGGTCTTTCCCTGAGTCTGCTAATAGGTTGCCAGGCCACTACTCCGGCAAATTTACAAGCCAAACCGACCACAGCCTCAAACTCAGGCAATACGGCGAATCCAACTTCAGGTAAAAACAGCACTTTGCCTACAACAGAAACAGGCGAGCTGCCCAGCACCGAAACAGGTGAGCTGACCGACACAGAAACAGGCGAACTGCCCAGTACCGATACGGGTGAATTGCCGAGTACAGATTCAGGCAATAGCGGCAATTCCAGCTCCGGTTCAAATACAACAAATACTAACAATCCCCCTTCAAATTCAGGCACTCTCGCCGATCTGGGCTTTGCAGTGAAAGTCAACGGATTTGGCTTTGCCAATGGCGATACCGACAAATATGACCCCGCCAATCCCGCTACAGCCTATCTCACGCTCAGCAGCATGCAAAAAATGTTCGGCGACGATAAGGTCTGCACAGGAACCACCTCTGGCAGCAATTGCGTACCCACCCCTGCCGCAAAAAAATGGCAAGATCAAATCAATACAGGCATGAACGGCGGTCAATGCGAAGGCATGGCGGTTTTCTCTTTGGCTTTGTTCAAAGGCATTGAATCGATTAACCCGCTTGAAGCAGGCAAAACAAAAACCTTTGATCTCAGCTATAACAGCGCAGTAAAAGAAAAAATTGGTTATTATTTCGCCTATCAATATACCCAGGAAGTCGCCAAGGCCACCATCAAGGGGACCCCTGTCGAAATTATTGAAAAACTCAAACCCTATCTCAGCAATCAGCAGAAAGATCCAGTCACCCTGGGATTTTATGCGCCTGATGGCAAGGGGGGACATGCCACCACCCCCTATGCCATTGTGGATAAGGGAAATGGCATTCAACATATTCTGATGTATGACAATAACTGGCCAGGTCAGGAACGCTATATTGAAGTAGATACCCAAGCCAATACCTGGATTTACAATTTTGGTGCCACCAACCCCACTGAAAAAGCAGACGCCTGGAAAGGGGATGCCGAATCCAAAACGCTCGAATTCACCTTGCTCTCAGCGCGCCTTTCAAAAGCCACCTGCCCCTATTGTGATCAGCCTGAAGCCGTCGAAGAGAAATCCAAACAGATTTTCCTCAACGCAGGCAATTCCGGCAATGCCCATATCAAAATTGTGGATAAAAATGACCCCAGTAAATTTATCGGCTGGGATGAAAAAACGCAGCGCTGGGTCAATAATCTACCCGGTGCCAGCTTTAAATACGATAAATCCGTGCTGAAGTCAGGAGATAGGCCCTCAGCTCCCGTGATTCAGGTGCCCACAGGAAAAGCTTTTGAGATCAAAGTTTCAGGCAAAGACCTCAAGCAGGCAGAAAATGTCGGGGTGTCTATTTTTGGCCAGGGCAAATCCATGAAAATCGACAAAATTGACCTCGACCCCGATCAAGAAGACACGCTCACTTTGCCAGCGGATGGTGACAGTATGAAATACAAACCCGGCAATTCACCGGATAAAGAATCGCCCGTCTTCAGCTATGGTTTTGACAATCCCAATGGCAAAGACTATGAGTTTGAAGTCCAAAATCTGGATGCAGACAATGACGAAGAACTGGGCACAGATTTAGTCGGAGGCAAACTCCAAGTCAGTGATTCGGGAGGGGGCGCAGACAAATATGATGTAAAAGTCAAGCGTGTCAATGACGATGGCAGTGAAGCCGATTACTCAAAAGATGATGTTGAACTCGGCGATGGTGAAACGGATGATATTGATTTCGAAGACTGGCAAGGCGAGGGTCAGGGCATGTTGATTGGCCCTGAGGGCGCCATGGCCGAAGAACCCGACGTGGATACCGACGCATTGGATTGATCGTCTGATTGTCAAAGAGTCAAAGAGCGCTTTTACTAAGTAAAAGCGCTCTTTTTTCAGACTGCCACACAAATAACTTGATTGCCTCTATTTTTAAGCATGAAGGACCTGGGCCAAGAGTCGGTGAAAATGATGCACACCTGTTTCCTGGCTCGGTGAATAGCGCCCCCGGTGATAAAGACGCGATTGAATACCGGCCTGCACCCGCGCAATAATTTGCTGATCTTCCTGCTCAACCAAACCAGGATCTGCGCCAGCGCCCTGCCCCAAGAATTCAGGCTTCCAAAGAAAGGTCTGATAACGCACCAAGGTTTGATCAACCGCCTGGGGCAAAATAATATTCACTGAAAGTCCCCAAGGGTAAAGATTCAACATCAGGTTTGGAAACAGCCAAAAATAATAGGCTGCCACTCTTTGCCCGGCATCCGGATGAAAAGAGGGAAAATCAAAGACAGGAACCGCTGGATCAGAGGCAAAACCAATCTGGAGAACCCCCCAGGGCAAAGGCATGACCTCATAGGTATCAGCATCTAGAACCTGCGCCAAGGCAGGATGTACATAGGGAATATGAAACCCCTCCAAATAATTATCCACATAGAGCATCCAATTGGCTTTCAGCAGATAATCTCGAGAGCGCTCCTGACTGAATTGAAACTCTTTCCAGGGCACCCAGCCCAAGCGCTCCTGAATGGGCGCAATCCAATCTGCAAACTTAAGAGAAGGCTGCAGAGCGGCAAATAAAAAGCCCTGCCAGTTCTCAAAGGGCACACGGGGAAGCGAGTCGCGCTCAGTCGGAAAATTTTTCACATCCTCAAAACCTGGCATGGCACGAAATTTGCCATTCAATTCGAAGCTGCGGTTGTGATAGGGGCAGCGCAGAAAACGCCCTTGACAGGGTTGATCAAGCAAGATACTGCCACGGTGGGTACAGGTATTGGAAAGGCAATGCAGGTGCTCCTGTGTGTCGCGAGTCAAAAGCAGAGGTTCCTGTACACTGCCTGGTAAAAAGGACCAGGGAATGGCCTGCCCCACCTCTGAAAGCAGAGAAGCACTGCCAAACCATTGCCAACTGGGAGCAAGCACTCTTTCTATCAATTGTTCATGCAGGCTTTGGCTGCGATAGGCTTCAGCTGGCAAGGTTTCAGCGACAGAGATATCTGAATCGATCTCAAAGAACAACATGTTTAAACAACAACACTCTCTTCCTGCTTTTGATGGGCTTTTAAGCCCATCAGAATTTCTTCAGCACTGGCTGGCAATTTCAATTCAGGAATTTGACCCGGTTTCGCATAACTTAAAGCATTCTTGACGGCAGCCCAAACAGAGATGCCCAACATCAAGGGAGGCTCGCCCACCGCTTTGCTGCCCCGCACATTGGTGGGTTCAAAATTTTCAAGAAATTCAAGCTTAAAGACACGCGGGGTATCCTGAATATTGGGAATTTTATAGGTGGTGGGAGAATGCGATAAAAGCGCTCCCTGAGAGGAATACACCAGATTTTCAGTGGTCACCCAGCCCATTCCCTGAACGAAAGCGCCGGTCACCTGCCCATGGTCAATGCCCTGATTGATCGGGCGGCCCAAATCCATCAGAATGTCTGTACGCAAAACTTTCAATTCCCCGGTAAAGCGATCCACCTGCACCTCACTGGCAGCCACGCCATTGGTGAAATACAGAAAAGGATGCCCTTGGCCCCGATCCCGGTCATAACCGGGGATCGGCGTACGATAGAAACCATAGCCACTTAAACTGATCCGGTTGAGGAAAGCCAGATTGACAGCCTCGACGAAGGACATGCGCTGCTCAGGCTGCTGAGTATTCACAATATAACCGGCTTCAAAAGCCAGGTTTCCAGTTTCTTCCTGACCATTCAGACTGATTTCTTCAAGGGGGCCCCGCTCAGGTTGCTGCCAATGCTTTACCAGGCAAGCCTTCAGACGTTCCTGAATCTGGGCGCAGGCCAATTCAGCCGCAGCGCCATTGATATCAGAACCACTTGAGGCTGCAGTAGGCGAAGTATTGTGATTTTTATCGGTGGAGGTCGGCAGAAGGATCACCGCCTCAGGCGCAATCGCAAACGCTTCAGCCACGATCTGTTGAATTTTTGTATTGACCCCTTGTCCCATTTCTGTGGCGCCTGTAGCCACCTGTACTGTCCCGTCACGGTGAACATTGACCAAGGCATTGCCCTGGTTCAGAAAGCGGGTGGTAAACGAAATCCCAAATTTGACGGGGGTCAGTGCCAATCCCTTCAATTGGGTTTGAGAGCGCGCATTGAAAACTTCAATCTCAGCACGCCGGGTGCGGTAAGCAGAAGTTTCACTCAATTTGGCAAACAGTTCGGGCAGGGTATTGTTTTCAACTTTCTGGCCGTAGGGCGTGAGATTCTTTTCGCCTTGATAGATATTCAAAAGACGGATATCCAGCGCATCTTTGCCCAAGTAAAGCGCAATTTCTTCAAGAATATTCTCAATCATGGCCACACCTTGGGGGCCGCCAAAGCCGCGAAAAGCCGTATGTGGCGTATTGTGCGTGCGGCAAATTCTTCCCACAAGCCGAGCTTCGGGCAAGTAATAGGCATTGTCAGAATGGAGCATGGCACGTTCCAGAATCGAAGTCGAAAGATCCGCATAGGCTCCGCCATCGGCAAAGAGACGGACATCCAAAGCTAAAATCCGGCCTTCGGCATCAAACCCCACCCGATACCAATCTTTAAAGGGATGGCGTTTGCCTGTAGATTGCATATCTTCGTCTTTGCTCAGGGCCAAACGGGCAGGCCGCTTCAGCTTTTGAGCCACCAAGGCGGCATAAACCGAAAAAGTAGCGGCCTGAGACTCTTTGCCGCCAAAGCCCCCGCCCATGCGTTTGACAATACAGGTCACCTGGTTCTGTTGCAAACCCAAGGCTTCTGCTACCAAATGCTGGACTTCCGTCGGATGCTGTGAAGAGGCATGCACTTCCAATTGGCCATTTTCAAGCGGATAAACAATCGAGATATGCGACTCCAGGTAAAAATGATCCTGCCCTTTGTTTTCGAAAACCCCCTCCAAACGATGGGGGGCACGCGCCAGAGCCTGATCAGGGTCACCGCGTAAAATGGTGCGTTCAACCGCAATAAAGGCCTCTGCAGCCCGCGCTTCGTCAATCGTCAAAATCGCAGGCAAGGGCTCAATATCCAATTGGACTAATTTTTTTGCAGCCAGCAAGGTTTTCCGGTCTTCAGCAGCGACAACAGCGATGGGTTCCCCCAGAAAGCAGACCTCCTGATCGGCCAGCAAGGGCTGATCCTGGATAATCGTTCCCCAAAGATTGTGATGAAGATCTGCCGCTGTAAACACCCCTGCAACCCCAGGCAAATCAAGCGCTTTTGAAGTATCCACAGATCGAATCCGGCCATGGGCCACAGGGCTGAGCACCAGCCCCACATGCAATTCCCCCCGCTGAAGTGGACGATCGTCTAAAAAAATCGATTCGCCGCTTACATGGCCTTTGGCTGAGTCGTGGAAAATGGGTTTCTGAGACATAGACGCTTCTCCTGGGGAATTTCCCTCATTATAGCAAAGGAATTACAAGCCGAGACGGCGCTTGAAGGGCGGGCAAGAGCAGATGATTTTATCCGATACTCAGGTTAGAATAAAGACATGTTGCGCTTGTCGTACAACTGAGTTCCAGAAAATACCTGAATGGGTGAAACGGAATGGGTCAAAGCTATCGCGATCAGATTTTCAGTCAGGAAAACTGGAAAGCGCTGACTGAAAATACGGATGATATCATTATCGTGCTCGATCAGGATGCCCGAATACGCTATATCAACCGCAGTTCAACCCACCTCCCCACTGCCCATTATATGGGGCGCTCAGCCTTTGAAAACCTTGAAGCCAATCAGATTGAACTGATGCAGGAAACCCTGAAAAAAATTCAAACCACAGGCACTCCCCAGGCCTATGAAATGGAAGTCGATCTTTCAAACTATGGCGCCGACCTGCCTGTCTGCTGGTATCGCACCAAATTGATCCCTTTTCAGGTCGAAGCACATTATGCAGGCGCGATCATGATCGTCACTGATATCACCCAAAGCAAGAAAATTGAAGCGGATCTGCGCCGAGCCAAAGAAGAAGCGGAAGCAGCCAACCGCGCAAAAAGCAGTTTTCTTGCCAATATGAGCCATGAAATCCGCACCCCCCTCAATGCAATCTTAGGTTTTACACAATTGGCCCAATTGGCCGAACCCCCTGCCCGCGTATCAGGCTATCTCGACAAGGTGATTTTTTCTTCCAAGCAGTTATTGGCCCTGGTCAATGATATTCTCGATCTCTCCCGAATCGAGGCCGGCAAAATGCAATTGGAAGTCCAGAGCTTTGAATTGCCATCCTTTCTCAAAAATCTTGAAGATCAGTATCTTCAAAGTATCCTAACCAAAGGGTTAAACTTTGAACTCAGCCTGGATCCTGAAATTCCAAAGACCCTCTATGCAGATGCACTGAGACTCAATCAGATTTTAAATAATTTACTTTCAAATGCCATCAAGTTTACAGACAAAGGAACGATTGGCTTAAAAATAAGCAAAATTTCACAAACAAACAGCTCAATTTGTATTCAGTTCAGTGTTTCCGACACAGGCATTGGCATTGTCCCTGAAAATTTCGAATCAATTTTTCACAGTTTCAGCCAGGTCGATGACAGCTCAACGCGCAAGTATGGAGGATCTGGTTTGGGTTTGGCCATTTGCCGCTTTTTGGTGCACCGCATGGGGGGAGAAATTGAAGTGAGCAGCACACCTGGCGCAGGAAGTGTTTTCAGTTTTACGCTGAATTTCAATTTACCGCCAAGCGCTCAAAGTTTAAAGACACAATCAGAACCCCTGCCAGATCACTTGTATTTTGCAAACTGTTTAAAAGGCCGAACCGTTCTGATCGTTGAAAACAGGGCCGAAAACCAGGAAATACTGCAAGAAATGCTTGGTTTGGCAGGCATGCAGGTTGAGGTTGTAAAGCAGGGAACAGAAGCACTCGAACGTCTCAAGCAAGAAAACCCGGCGATCGAGATTATTTTAATGGATATCCACCTTTTGGACAAAGAAGATTTCGAAACTTGCGCTAAAATCCGCTCCCGTTCAGAATGGTCAAATATTCCCTTGATTGCTGTCACTGCCCATAATTTAAAAGGGGACCGAGAGAAATGCCTCCAGGCTGGCATGGATGAGCATATTCCCAAACCAATCGAACTCTACAGTTTGCTCTCCAGTCTTTCAGCTCAGCTCTGTCGCGCTCAGGATCTCATGCTGCAATGTCCCGCAAAACAAGAGCTCTCCCCCGACTCAGAAATGCCGCCAGAGGAGTCGGCCTTGCTCACACTGCCAAAGCTCTTGACTCATCTCAAACGGCTCTTGGAAGAGAACAGTTTGGATGCACTGCTGGTCTTGCCCCGCATTCAAGGCCTGCTCGAAAACGCGCAGGTTCAGGAAGTATTGAACCGACTTGAGCAGGAAATACGCTTTCTGGATTACCGTGGCGCCTTGAAAAGCCTCAATCTTCTCGAAGAAAGACTTCAGGACCGACTATAATCCTTTTCAAGGCTTATGTTATGCTGAAACAAGCTGATACAGGAGGAATGCTCCATGAAATGGCGTTTCTGGCTGACTGTCTTGCTCTGGACGGCGATCTTGATTCTTGCAATTCGATACGCGCACCTGATATTAATGGGTTTCGCGGGCTTGTTTTTGCTCGGCGCCTTGGGGCTTACCGCAGCTTATTTCTACCTGCGCCACCTCTGGAAAAAAACTGAAAAACAGCTCAAGCAAATGGCGCAAGAAACAGAAAACGCATTTGCCACCCCTCAAGAAGCCCCTGTGACAGAAACGCTTTTCAGTGAAGGCCCTGTGATTCATATCCAGGCTGAAACCGTTCACAAAAGCCCATAATCCCTTGCAAAGAAAGGTATTCCGATGCCCCATAACGCCTATATTCTCAATGCCGTACGCAGCCCGCGTGGAAAAGGAAAAAAAGATCAGGGAGCGCTTTCAGGTTTGCACCCCCAGGAACTCTTGGCCCAAACTCTGAAGCATCTCGCCAGCAGCAGCCAACTCAATCCCAAACACGTCGACGATCTGATTGTGGGCTGCGTTTCGCAAGTGGGCGAACAAGGCGCCAATCTGGCGCGCAATGCCCTGCTCTCGGCGGATTGGCCCCAAGAGATTTCAGCGGTCACCCTCAATCGTTTTTGTGGCTCAGGTTTGCAAGCTGTGAATTTTGCCGCCATGGGCATTATGTCGGGTATGCAGGAGGTTGTAATTGGAGGCGGTGTCGAAAGTATGTCTCGGGTGCCGCTGGGGGCTGATGGAGGTGGTATTGATGGCAACCATTTGCGTCTGCGCCTGAAAACACCGCAAGTGCCTCAGGGCATCAGTGCTGATTTAATCGCCAAACTCTATGGTTTCAACCGTCAAGACTTGGATCAGTTTGCACTGGAATCCCAGCAGAAAGCAACCAAAGCCCTTGAATCCGGAGTCTTTGAGCGCAGCCTGTTTGCGGTTCAAGATCCTGAAACAGGAGCGATTTTGCTTGAGCGAGATGAATATCCCCGCCCCGATACCCAGCTGGAAGGTCTGGCCAGCTTAAAACCCGCCTTTGAAAAAATGGGAGCAATGGCTGTCGGCCCCCAAGGCGAAACCCTGGATCATATTGCCCTGCTGAAATACCCACAGGCGGGAACCATTCCACACGTGCATACCGCCGGTAATTCAAGCGGAATTGTCGATGGAGCAGCTGCTGTTTTATTGGTATCAGACCGCTATCTTCAACAAAATGGATGCAAACCCCGTGCCAAAATCCGGGCCATGGCCACCCACGGCAGTGAACCGCTGATTATGCTCACCGGCCCGGCTGAGGTCTCTCAAAAAGCACTCAAGCAGGCAGGCATGTCGGTCGCAGATATTGATCTCTGGGAAATCAACGAGGCATTCGCAGTGGTGCCCTTACAAACCATGCAAGCTTTGAATCTTAGCCCCGAAAAAGTGAATATTTGGGGCGGCGCCATTGCCCTGGGGCACCCCTTGGGGGCCACAGGCGCCATCCTTCTGGGCACAGTTTTAGACGCCCTTGAAGCCAAGGGGCTGGGCACTGCATTGATTACCCTCTGCATCGGGGGCGGGCAATCAATTGCCACGATCATTGAGCGGATCTAAATTAAAAATCAAATTTAAATTTATTGATGGCTAAAATTCAAATTAAGTTTAGGTAATCTACCGCAAGCTCCCGCCTCGATCAGGGCATAAGTATTTCAGAGAGAGTCTTTTTGTAGAGAGAGTGAAACAAATATGAAACGTATTCAAGGCATCCAGCGTATCCTGACCGGTTTGATCGCCAGCAGTCTTTTAACTGCCTGCGGCGGTTACAGCAATCCAATTACCAGTGCTCAGTATGTTCCCGTACAGCAGGCACCGGCTCCAACCGTCACCCGTTCAGCCGTGCTTCCCAGAGTCATTCTCGACAATAAACAACCCACCCTGCCTGAAGGCAAAAGTGCAACCGATATCCGTTTCGATATGGCTTTTGAAGCCCCCAAAGATACCACCATTCCACTTGCGACTCCCTCTGCCTCTCCTTCTCCTGCGGCCACTGGTACTGCCGCTGCAACGGCTGCTCCCAAACCCACCAAGCCCGCCGCCAATGAAATGGGCGTGCCGATTGGCACCACCAAAAAATTCAGTGTTGAAATTACCTTGGATGACGGTCAGCTCCTGAGCAATTTCACCAATCTCAATTGGACCTCTACCAATCGCGACGTGGGCACGATCTCAAGCGCAGGCATTTTCACCCCCGTCCGTGAAGGAACCACCCAAGTCATCGCTTCGATTGGGGGCGTCGCCGCCACCATGGTCGTCAAAGTTACCCCTGGCAATTTCATCTGGCAACAGATGGCCTCTCCCACCCAAGCCAATCTCTATGGGGTCAAACTGGTCAATGATGCCGAAGCCTGGGCCGTAGGCGCAGGTGGCACCGTGCTGCATTTTCTGCAGGGCACCTGGTATAACCTGACCCAACAGCTGACCCCCATGACCAATGGTGCCAATATCTACAGCATCGATATGATCAGCAATTATGAAGGCTGGGCCGTCGGTGACAATCTGATTCTGCACTATATCAGCGGCCGTTGGGAACGTGTTCCTGTTCCCGTCAATGGCACCTTTAAATCGATTGATATGCTCGCCCCTGGTATCGGCTGGATTGCCGGTGAAAGTGGTGGCAGTGCCGTGGTCCTGCGTCTGGCGGGCCCCATGGGCTGGCAGCCCGTGGCCTCTGGCATTGAAAAACCCCTGAATACCATCAGTGTAGTTGGCCCCAACAATGTTTGGGTCGGCGGAGATTCTGGCAATCTTGAGCGCCCCACCATCTACCGTTTCAATGGCACCACCTGGGTCAAGGATCGTTTTACCAATAATTTGATTGACTGGAAACGCCCCACCGGCCGTTACAGCATTCGCGGCATCAAAATGGCCAATTCTTCTGTGGGCTGGGCCGTGGGTGAATATGATCCCGTCCTGAGCAGCTTAACCGGCAAACGGGGCGCGATCTTCAAATACGACGCCATCAACGATATCTGGGCTGAAGTTCCCATGGCTGATGGCATTGACAAGCGTTTTGAGCAGGTCACCTTCAATGCCGTGGGCATGCTGAGCCCTACTGATGGTTGGGTTTTGGGCGCCACCATTACGGCAGCGCTCGACCTCTCCGCCAATAACCAGATCAATGGCAACCTGATGAGAACCGATGGTTCTACTCTGGCTCCCAGCCATGATTACAATGTCAAAGCCCTGCCCCAGGCCTTCAATGGTATTGACGTGGTTCAGAATGGCAATGGCATCATCGTGGGTGACAATGGTCTGATTATGCACCACCAATACGACCTGAACTACCGCAATAACCAAGGTAATTTCGGCAATTTCAGTGGCGACTTTGGCTACGGCTATGCCCAGCCCCAAACCGGTGGCAGCCTCTATCCACAGACCAATATGCCCTATCCCCAGACTGGAACCACCTACTAAATCCAGCGATTGAAAAGCCCGCTGAAGAATTGCTTCAGCGGGCTTTTACTTTTTTGCTGATTTTTGGGCTGCTTTGTTCAGGTTTTCAGCCCGTCTGAAACGCACAATGCGCTTGACCAACTCCAAAGGCAGGGGCTGCCCCAAAGGAAACTGAACCGATCCTTTGGCGTGTTGATAGGCCTGAAGCTCACTTTCAAAGGCCGCAATGCCTGCCGCCCCTGGATAAAAGCCGATATGGGCCTTGAAAGCCGCAAAATGCACCAAATTGCCATAGCCTGCTCCTTGTCTGGTTCTCAATTTTAGCCTTAAACGGCTTCTAAAAAAAGTCGGCACTGTGCATCCAGAATCACTTGAAAACGCTGCTTCTGAAGACCCTGTTCTCGGATACGGGCCTCAAGATTGTGTAGCGGCCAGCAGACTTCTAAATCCAACGTGTCATGATCCAGAAACAATCCTGGGCTTTCATTCATCATCTGACCGATGGTAAGCGAAAGCAAATACTCATAAAAAGCATCCCAGTCAGGCCGATCTTGAAAACGCTCGCGTTCAGAAAGCTGGCGCGCTAAAATTTGCTGGCACTTTACTTTCAACTCAAGTAAGCGCGCTCCCTTTTGAGCGGGTCTTTTCTGAACTTCTCCCTCATGTGCTGAATAGACGGCCATCTGATAGGTTTCAACACGCAAAGCTCCCTTTTCATACTGGGCAGTCAAACGAAGTTCATCCAATTCTGATATTTTGGTTTGAAATTGGGCCAGCAGCCAATGAGAGACCGCACGGGGATTGTTAAAATCAAGGCTGGAAACAGGGGTCTGAAAAAGAAGGCTTGAATGATAAAAAGAAAAAACGACCCCAGCGGGAAGCAAAACAAAGAAAAGCAGAAAAATCAAGCGCGGACCTAAAACCCGCCAATCCAAACGTTTCACACCCCAGCGGCTTTGCGCAGACGGTTGGCAATCGCATAGCCCAGACCCAGCGTTTGCTGGGGGCATTCCACCAGCAGATAATCAGCCAAGCCCGCATCCAAAGCCCGCAGGGTGGCAAACAGCGAGCGGGCTGCCTCTGCCCAATCGCCGGTTTCACTGAGGGTCTGCACTTCACAGCCCAATTGCGCAGAAAGGGCTTGGGCAGAGCCGCTGAGCAATAAAAGCGCAGGGTTGCCGGTTTGAGGCTGGGGCAAAGGCTGATGGGGGGCCCAGCCAGACGGCAGCAGAAAAAGCGGTTTGCGCGGCGCATAGTGATTTTTCAGCATGCCAGGGGCCAGCACTTCTGCCGGATGAGGTGGATTGAGCTGCAGCGCGCGCCCCACAACAGCCTCCAGTTCAGCAGCCGAAACGCCCCCCGGTCGCAGCAAGAGGGGTTCATGGGCTTCATTCCAGCCCAAAACCGTCGATTCCAGCCCCACGGCACAGGGACCGCCCTCAAGAATCAGGGGAATCCGTCCCGACAGTTCAGCCGCCACATCCTGGGCCGAAGTCGGGCTGATGCGGCCAAAACGGTTGGCACTGGGGGCTGCCAAAGGGGCCTTTGCAGCCTGGATCAGGGCCTGGGCCACCGGGTGGGCAGGCACCCGCAAGGCAATCGTTTCAAGCCCCGAAGTGGCCAAATCCGAGACCTTGGGCTGTTTGGGCACAACCAGGGTCAAAGGGCCGGGCCAGAAGGCCTGCATCAGTTGCTCGACTTCGCGGCGCCAAAGCGGACTCATGGCTGAAAAATTTACCAACTGAGCCAAAAATTCAGAATCTTTGGCCATTTCAGGGCTGAGATGCACAATCAAAGGGTCAAAACGCGGGCGTTCCTTGCAGGCAAAGATGCGCATCAGGCCGGCTTCACTCCAGAGCGAACCCGCCAGACCATAGACCGTTTCGGTGGGCATGGCCACCACTTCTCCCTGCTGGAGCAAGTGGGCTGCCCGTGCCAAAACCTCTGGCTCAGGCAAAAGCAGCTCAGTCTGCATGGGGGTTTCCTTGCAAAAGGTCCAAAGCCAAGGCCTCCGCCACGCGAATGCCATCGACCGCCGCTGAAAGAATCCCTCCAGCGTAGCCCGCCCCTTCCCCCGTGGGGTAAAGCCCTTTGACATTCAGGCTTTGCAGACTTTCTTGCTCACGTTTGATCCGAATCGGAGAAGAGGTGCGGGTTTCAACCCCTGTCAGCACGGCATCGGGTTTATCAAAGCCCTCGATTTGCTGCGCAAAAACAGGCAGGGCCTCGCGAATGGCCTCAATCGCGAAATCAGGCAAGGCTTTGCTCAAATCGGTCAAATGCACGCCTGGGGTATAGGAGGGAATCACCTGCCCAAACTCAGTAGAGGGCTGGTTTGCCAGAAAATCCCCCACCAATTGCCCCGGTGCCTGGTAATTGCTGCCGCCCAGTTCATAGGCCAGCGATTCCAATCTGCGCTGCAATTCAATTCCCGCCAAGGGGTGGCCCGGATAATCGGTTTCGGGGTTGATGCCCACCACAATCCCGCTGTTGGCATTGCGTTCCTTGCGTGAATACTGGCTCATGCCATTGGTGACCACCCTGCCGGGCTCAGAGGTGGCGGCCACCACCGTGCCCCCTGGGCACATGCAGAAACTGTAAACCGAACGCCCATTGCTGGCATGGTGTACCAGTTTATAATCAGCGGCTCCCAAGAGGGGATGCCCAGCCAGGGGGCCATAGCGGCTGCGATCGATGATCGATTGCGGATGTTCTATCCGAAAACCAATCGAGAAGGGCTTGGGTTCAATATAGACCCCCCGCTTGAAGAGCATTTCAAAGGTATCCCGGGCACTGTGCCCCACGGCCAGAATCAGGTGCCGCACAGGAATCTGCTCGCCATTGGCCAGCACCAGCCCCTCCAGCTGACCGTTTTCAATCAGCAGATCATCTACCCGGCTTTCGAAGCGAATTTCACCGCCCAAGGCGAGAATTTCAGCCCGGATTTTTTCGACCATGCTCACCAGCCGGAAGGTGCCAATATGGGGCTTGGAGACATAGAGAATTTCTTCAGGTGCTCCCGCTTTGACAAACTCTTCAAGCACCTTGCGCCCATAGTGTTTGGGGTCTTGAATCCGGCTGTAGAGCTTGCCATCGGAAAAAGTACCGGCTCCGCCCTCACCAAACTGCACGTTCGACTCAGGGTGCAGTTTGCTTTTGCGCCAAAGCCCAAAGGTGTCTTTGGTACGCTCACGCACGGTTTTGCCCCGTTCCAGAATCAGGGGGCGAAAGCCCATCTGGGCCAAGACCAAACCCGCCAGCAGGCCCGCAGGCCCAAACCCCACCACCACCGGGCGTTCGCTCAGGTTTTCAGGGGCTTTGGCAACAAAACGGTAACGGGTATCTGGGGTCGGGCCTATCCGGCGGTCTTTTTTAAAGCGTTTGAGCAGTTTTTGCTCCTGACGCACCCCCAGATCCAGGGTATAAATAAATTTGATCGCTTCGGGCTTGCGGGCATCGACCCCGCGCCGGAAAATTTTGATTTCGAGCAAATCTGAATCCTGAATCTCCAGGCGTTGGAGCAGGGCTTCACGCAATTCTGCCTCGCTGTGTTCCAGTGGCAGTTTAAATTCTGTCAGACGTATCATCGGTTTAACCTTCAAACAGGCTGAGCTGCACCACATCGGGCTCAGGTGCATCGGCCCGCGCTTTTTTCATCAGCCCGGACTGAATCCGGCTGCGTTTTTCAATATCCTGGAGCAGGCCCTTGGCGCGCTCCAGCACAGGGGCTGGCAGACCCGCCAGACGGGCGACTTCAATCCCATAGCTGCGATCGGCCCCCCCAGGAACCACCTTGTGCAGAAAAACAATCCCATCGGCGTTTTCCTGAACCGAAACCTGAAAGTTTTTCACCCCGGGCACATTCTCTGCCAGGCGGTTGAGTTCATGGTAGTGGGTCGCAAAGACGGTACGTGAACGCAACTCACGGGCAATATATTCACTGACCGCCCAGGCAATACTCACCCCATCAAAGGTACTTGTGCCCCGCCCAATCTCATCGAGCAAGACCAGGCTGCGTGGCGTGGCATGGTGCAGAATATTCGAGGTTTCAACCATTTCCACCATAAAGGTACTCTGGCCGGTTGCGATATCGTCCACAGCGCCCACACGGGTAAAAATCCGGTCGCAGATCCCAATTTCAGCCTGGGCAGCCGGCACAAAAGAGCCCATCTGCGCCATCAGTACAATCAGCCCCGTCTGGCGCATAAAACTCGATTTGCCCGACATATTCGGGCCCGTTAAAATAATCAGGCGTTGATCCTGAATATCCAGATAGGCGTCATTGGGCACAAACTGCCCAGCGGGCAGGGTCTTTTCAATCACGGGGTGACGCCCCCCCTGAATCAAGAGCAGGGCTTCAGGGCGCAGACGTGGGCGGGTATAGTGCTCTTGCACGGCCACTTCGGCCAAAGCAGCCAGTACATCCAGACTGGCCGTCGCCGAAGCAAGGATTTGCAGCATGCTCAGATGCTCAGCCACCTCAGTACGCAGGGCGAGATAAAGTTCATATTCCAGGTGTTTGACCTGCTCATCGGCATTCAGAATCGCCGCTTCTTTTTCTTTCAGGGCAGGGGTGATAAAGCGCTCGGCATTGGTCAGGGTCTGTTTGCGCAGATAATCGTCGGGCACGGCATCCTTATTGGAATGGGTGATTTCAATAAAATAGCCAAAGGTTTTGCTATAGCCCACCTTGAGTGATTTGATGCCAGTGCGTTCACGTTCCTGCTGCTCCAGCTCATTGATCCAGCTTTTGCCGCCCCGCATCAGCTGGCGCAGTTCATCCAGTTCAGGCTGAATGCCATCGCGAAAAATGCCGCCTTCCTGAATCTTGACCGAGGGAGCTTCCTGCAGACAGGCCAAAACCTTTTCAGCCATTTCGAGCACTTCCACAGGCACCTGGCGCAGGGGTTGAAACAACGAAGAATGCAGGCTCTCCAGGCATTGCGAAAGCCGGGGCAGACGCAGCAGGCCTTCCGCCAGCGAGCGCAACTCACGGGGATTCGCCGCTTGGGTCGCCACCCGTGCTGATAGGCGCTCCAAATCGCGAATGCCATCCAATTGTTCGCGCAGGTCAAAGCGCAGATTGCCCGCTTCAGTCAGTTCCTGCACGGCATCGAGACGGGCCTCAATCGCAGGAATATCCAAGAGGGGATGGTTGAGCCAATCGCGCAAGAGACGCCCTCCCATCGCTGTTCGGGTTTGATCCAACACCCAGAGCAGAGAGCCTTCAAAGCTGTTTTCGCGGTAGGTTTGGGTCAGTTCAAGATTGCGGCGGGTACTGCGATCGAGCACCAAAAACTGACTGAGCAGATAGCTGACAGGGGGCTGAAGCTGTTTCAGGGCACTCATTTGGGTCTGGCTGAGATAATGCAGCACCGCACCGGCAGCAGCCACCGCCTGGGGCATGTCCTGACAGCCATAGCTCTCCAGGGACTGAATGCCAAAATGATGTTTGATCCGATCTTCAGCGGTACGGGGGTCAAAGATCAGACGGGATTCCCAGGTCACGCCCTGGGGGTCGGGAATCATACCAGCCCACTCACTGTCTTCAATTCGGGCTTCTCCCCAGGGCTGATCACTGGGCAGCAGGGTTTCGGCCAACTCCAGACCCGCCAACTCACGGGTCAGCAAATCGGCTGCATTTTCACCTGAAATCTGGGTCAGGCGAAATTCACCCGTCGAAATATCGGTATAGGCCAAGCCATAGCTGCCCTTGTGACGGCAAACAGCCCCCAGATAATTATTGCGCTTCTCCTGCAGCATGGCCCCTTCGAGCAGGGTTCCTGGCGTAATCACACGAATCACTTCGCGTTTGACCAGTTTGCCAGGGCGGGGGGCTTCCATCTGCTCACAGATCGCTACCTTATAGCCCTTGCCAATCAAACGGGGCAGATAGGCTTCCAGGGCATGAAAAGGAATGCCCGCCATATCGATTTTCTTGCCCTGCCCGCCTTCACGGGCAGTCAGGGTAATTTCCAATTCACGGGCTGCGATTTGCGCATCTTCAAAAAAGGTTTCGTAAAAATCTCCCATGCGATAGAGCAAAAGCGTATGTGGATACTGACGTTTGACCTCCAGAAACTGCTGCATCATGGGGGTATAATCCTGGGGATCCAGTTCAGAATAGTTGAGCTTTTGCGTCATGGTTTGGGACTAACCTTTTTCAAATTCACTTTTTCGTTCCAGAATAGCGCGTTGAGCGGCATGGACCTTTTCTGGGCTGAGCGCTTGCTGGGGAATTTTAAGCGCCTTGCCCTGCCGGGCCACCATCTCACCATCCACCAGGGTCCAGGCCACTTGGGCCGGTTGAGTGGCATAGACCAACGCTGAGGCCACCTGTTCCAGGGTTGGTAGTTCACCCACTGAAACCGGCATCAGATTCGCTGCCTGCCAAAGATCCACGGCAAAGAGATCGGCTTTTTTACCGGTTTCAAGTGAACCAATCTGGTCAAACCAGTTCAAAGCCTTGGCTCCGTGGATGGTCGCCATATCCAGAACCAGCGAAGCCGGCATACTGCGCGGGCCATTGGCAGGTTTGTGAATCAAAGCTCCCAGGCGCATTTCCTGAAACATGTTTAAACCATTATTGCAGGGCGCGCCATCTGCCGCCAAGCCGATATTGATTCCTTCTGCCAGCATTTGGGGCACCTTGGCCAAACCTGAAGCCAGCTTTAAATTCGAACTGGGACAATGGGCAATATGTGTCCCTGTTTCACGAATCAGAGCGGTTTCAGTCTCTGAAAGCCAAATACAGTGAGCCAGAACCAGGCGTTCCGACATCAGGCCGATATGGTGAAGATAGGCGGCATTGTCCATGCCCACCAAATCGCGTACCAACTCGACTTCTTTGCGGTTTTCGCTGGAATGGGTATGAATCAGGGCCCCTTGGGCTTCTGCCATCTGTGCCACTTGCCTGAGCAGAGGCTCGGTACACGAAACCACAAAACGCGGGGCATAGGAAATGCGAATTCGGTCATTGCAGGCCCCATTCCATTCCTGATAGAGACTTTGGGCCTCTGCCAAAGCGCTTTCTGTACTTTCGCAGAGATAGGGCGGACAGGTTTGGGGATGATCCATCAGACACTTGCCCAAACTGGCACGCAGCCCAGCATCGGCCACAGCCTGGCAAATGGCTTCCGTATGCCGCAGGGTGCCCATATCCAAAATACAGGTCGTTCCCGAAGCCAGCAGTTCTTGAATTCCCAATTGGGCACTGAGGGTCAGGGTGTCAGGGCTATGGGCTGCTTCAAAGGGCCAGATCCGGTCAGAGAGCCAGTCCAAAAGTTCAAGATCATCGGCCATATTGCGAAAAAGCGTCTGGCAGAGATGAATATGGGGTTGAATAAAGCCTGGTAAAATGGCAAGACCTGTCGCATCCAGCACCTCAACCCCTGCAGGGGGAGACTGATCAGAGCTGATGATCTGACCAATCCGATCGTCGAGGATCTGTAAATGACCGTGCAGAATTTCACGGTTTTGATTCTGGGTCACAATCAGGGCATTGCAGATCCAGGTTTCACGTTTTTTGCTCATGGATTTCCTTTATAAAAGAGTGATCACCAAATCTTATATTAACATTCAACTGGGCTTAACCAAAGCATAAGATTTAAAACGTCACTTTTATGATTAAATAATCGATAAGAAGATTAAGGTAACTTGAAAACAAAGAAAAGGATTGCTAAATGGCTATAAGCGCAACCTCGCTCTATAACCCCTATAATATGAGCTTTCCCGGCACTGTCCTGGCAGGTGGCGTCTCCACGGCTTCTTCGCCCCAGCTCCAGCCCAATATGGTCATGGATGGCGTTGAAATTGGGATTAAATCTCTGTTGGTAGGCCGCATGGCTTCAAAAACCGCAATCCAACAATTGGAATTCCGTACGATTCAAAACAATGAAGCGACCACAGCTGGCGTCATGGGCAGTACCATGATGCGTACCGCAGGCAAAGGCGCTCTGGTGGGCGGGATTGTATCCACTGCCCGCAATGTTTTTCATCTGGCCCAGGGTGAAATCAACGTGGCCCGCGCAGGCGGCAATGTTTCAGCTGATATTCTCGGCGGTGCCGTGGGTGGCCTGGCGGCAGGTGCCGGTGCCGGTCTGGCTGTGGGCATGATGGCCAAATCCTCTGGTTTTACCATGGGCACGATGGGCTTGATTGCAGGCACGATTGGCTTTGCCCTCGCTGATACCCTTTACCACTATACCGGCCTGCGTGAAAAAGTATCCGACAAAGTCACCAGCGTAATCGAACGCTATTTCGATACCCAATCTCAGGGCGGTGGCGTTTAAGCCTCTCAGTCACTGATAGCAAGCCTGTCTCCAAAAGGGGACAGGCTTTAATACTTTTAAGCCCCAAAATCCTGCTCCAGCAAATCAAGCAAAAGCTCTTCATCGCAGGGTTCCACAGCAAACCCTGGAGGTTCCACCTGCTCACCCAAAGCGGGAAACTCGCGCACAAACCGATTTTCAAACCTTTGCATAATCGCAGCCACCGTTTCAGGCAAAACCTGCCGCCCGTCTGGAGCAAAGGCCGCCTGGCGATCGTGCATCACCAGTTCATAGGCCGGAAAATAATCCACCTGGGCAAATTCACGACAGAGGTTTTCAATCGCCACACGCAAAAGCGCCTTGGAATAGCCCGTGGCTTCCAGTACATGTTTGGGCTCGGCCGTCACAGCCAGGGGCACAGGAGAAAGCGTGAGAATCCAGCGCAGCTTGGGGTTGATTTCAGCTAAAAAGGCAACGGAAGCACTTAAACAGGCTTCTATTTCTGCCAGGCTCAGATTGTGAAAGACATAGCGCTCTGAATCAAAGACGCCCCACTGCTTGCCCGGACATTGCGGGTAAACGGCCCCATCTAAACACGAGCGCCAGCACTCGGTCAAACCCAAAGTGAGAATCAAGAGATCAGCCTGGGCAAAGGCTTCGCGTACAGCTGCCAAATGGTGCTCGCGATCCAAACGCATCGCTTCTGGTGAAACAAAGCCCCCCGGTTGAATCCGGGGCCGAAAGGGGTCCACCCACCCCTGACCTGCGGCCCAGCAATCGTCCTGGGGAGAAAACTGCCCCCAGGCCCTTTGTACCAATTGCCAGAACTGAAGTGGGCCATAAACAGGCCCATAGCGGGCTGAATAAACCCCATACTGAAATTTTTGAGCCTGCTCAGGGCGCAACCAGGGCGGGCCTGTTTCAGTCACCAGATAGGCAAAACCTTTTTGCTGTAAATAAGCGGCGATGGAATGGGCAAAACAGCTCCCAGCAGAAACAATCCGGGTTTGAGCGGTAATAAAAGGCGTAAAAACAGGCCCCGCACCAGGCCAGTCAGGCATTGCCTGGGCATCAGCACGGGGCCAGATTTGAGCGGGTAAGGCCTGGTCGTAGGGAAACGCTTCAGCAGCCACCCGTTCAGCCTATTTCAGAAAAAACAGAAACGTAGTCACAATAAACAAAGGCACCAAGACCATACCTGACCAAACCATATAGCCCCCAAAAGAAGGCATTTTGATGCGGGCATGTTCAGCAATCGCCTTGACCATGAAATTGGGGCCATTGCCAATATACGAGAGCGCCCCCATCATGACGGCACCACAGGAGATGGCAGCCAGCAAATGAGGTTGCTGCATCGCCAAATGAGCCAGATTCTCTGAAGAAAGACCTGTTTTTGAAGCCGCCAGAGTCACAAACGTGACATAGGTCGGGGCATTGTCCAAAAATCCGCTTAAACCGCCACTCACCCAATAATACTGCCAAGGCAGGTTGATTGCCATTGAGCCGCCTTTGGCTTCCAAGAGGGTCAGGGCCGGAATCATGGCCCCGAAAATCCCCACAAAGAGGCAGGCCACTTCGAGGATCGGCACAAAGGAGAAACTGTTGGTTTCGTGAATATGTTTGGGGGTCATTTTATACGAAATCAGGGCAATCAAGCCCATGGCCACAATTTGGAAACCCTTTGAACCCAAATCGCCCATTTCATGACCCGCCATCTGGCTCAGCAAAGGAAATACCAAATAACCAGACGCCAAAATCACAGCCACAACTCCCATCAGGAGCCCCAGATTGAATTTCCCTTCAATATACAGCTTTTTCCCCTGAACCAATTCTGTGGCCTGTTGCTTAACGGCTTCGCGGGCTTCTTCGGTTTCACGGGCATGCATGCGGCTGTCGAGAAAATAGAAAATGGTCAAGAGCGCACCAATCACAAAAGCCCACTCCTTGACCAAACCCAGCGTCCAGGCAAAGGGTACGCCGCGCAGAAAGCCCAGATAGAGAGGAGGGTCTCCCAAAGGGGTTAGCAAACCGCCACAATTGGCGACAATAAAAATAAAGAAAATAAAAATATGCGTTTTGTGCTCACGGTGCTGGTTGGCGCGAATCAAAGGACGAATTAACAACATGCTGGCCCCTGTGGTTCCCGTTAAATTCGCCAACACCGCGCCTATTGCCATAAAGGCTGTATTGACCTTGGGCGAACCCGCAAAAGCACCCGAAATATGAATGCCGCCACTGACAATAAACAAAGAAGCCAGCAGGGCAATAAAAGCGACATATTCAACATAGGTATGAAAAATTTTTACCAGATCATGGGTTGGGAAGACATAAAGGCCAATTCCCAAAATGCCACAAATTCCAGCAACCAAGAGCTTATTGCTATTGTGCTCCCACCAATGGCTGAGTTTAGAAGTCAAAGGAAGAATGGCGATCATCAAAAGCAGGGCAACAAATGGGGCTACATTGAAAATAACAGCTCCTGTTCCCATATTCTGCCAATAGCTCAGATCGGTATGATGACCTGTTTCTGTAGTGTGACCGGCGACGGCTGAGACTTCATGCGGGTTTGAATGCGCGCCGCTTTCATGGGTCGTGGCTTCTGCCAACTGGATTTGCATGCTGCGGTGATACTCCGTAAAAATGAGGGATATGTGCTTCAATGAAGGCACAACAGATTAAAGAATCATTATACCAGGGTCCCCCCCAAAGAAAAGACAGAGGTAATGGGGTGTCGTTGCTAAAAAAATACCTTTCACGGCCCGGGCTTGTTCCCCTGTTCTGCATTCTGCTGATGCTCTGTGGATCGTTTGGGATCTTTGCCTTGTCCACGCAATCGGCCTACAACAGTCAGGAAGTCGCTATCCCAGTTGAAGCAAGTAAGCGGCAACTCAGGGGAAGTTTATTGCTCCCCAGCTTAGACAGCGAAAAGCCCCTTCCGGGAGTCGTGCTGGTACATGGTGTGATCGTGAACCGGCAGTATATGTCTTATTTTGCAAAAAGTCTGGCACAAATGGGATTGGCAGTGCTCAGTCTTGATTTAGGCGGTTATGGAGAATCCGACCCCCGCCCAGAATCCGAAGCAGACAATCTGGCCGATGCCCAAGCAGCCATTGCCTGGTTGCGTCAATTTCCGGGAATCGACAATTCCCGTATCGCCTTGGGCGGGCACTCGATGGGAGGAACCACCGTCATTCAAGCCCTGGAAGAAGATCCCAGCCTCAAAGGCGGGGTGGTTTTGGGCATGGCCCCCGAAACAAAGCCCAGCGAAAAACTTCCACTTTGGTTTGGAATTGGGCTCTATGACGCCTTTCACCCGCCCTCACAGATGCGGCAGAAACTCGCCAATGGCACGACACAAACGCTCAACACACGTCTGGTTATTTCAGGGTTTTCAAGCCACCAAACAGAAATGCAGGATCCCTACCTGCTGGCTGAAGCCTCAAACTGGCTGGGAGAACGCCTCAATCTTTCAAACAAATCCGCCACCCACCATGAGTTTTGGCGTGAAATCTGGAGTGAACTCTATTTTTATGGCTGGATAGGACTCTTGCTTACTCTGCTCTGGAAACCCGAGCATGGCTGGGGCGAATTGGTTTTACTCACATTCGGTTTGGGAGCCCTTTTACTCTTGGGACAGTTTCATCTGATCGCCCCGCTGCACAGCGCCAAGCTTTGCCTGCTCATGCTTTTGCTGATCCATCTGCGCAAAACCTTTACGGCAAAAGCACATGCCCATTGGCAGCGCATCGGAATTTTAACGGGGTCATTTTGGTTGAGTTATCAAGCAGTGGCACTGATTGACACCCTGCCTGAATATTATAAAAACCCAGCCCAGGTTTTGGCGATTCCCTTCTTCTTATTTCAGGAACTTCGGGTGCTTCCCCTGACCAGCCTGCAAAGTCTGTTGCCCGTTTTTTTTGAAGCCTATAGCCAAAGCGTGCAACCGGCTGGGCCCTTGGCTGTGATTTTAGCGCTGGAGTGGTTCAAGCCGGGGGTGATATCTCAAGCGGTCTTCATAGCTGAAACTGCACTCTCTGAGCGCTTGCTCAACCCGCAAACAGACAAAAAAAAACCTCCAAAACCCTGGGTATTGGGAGGACTTTTTGCAGGACTGAGCATCCTATTGGGCGCCCTGCTCTGGCAACGGGCTGAAAGTGGTTTTTTACATGCAGGAGCTTTGAAAATGTTGTGGCAGCAAGGGCTTTTCAAATGGCTCCCGACCTGTGTGGGAGGCTTCTTTTTGGCCCGCTGGGGCCTAATGAAGACATGCCCCCGAGACGACTCGAACGTCCGACCCACGATTTAGGAAACCGTTGCTCTATCCACTGAGCTACGGGGGCATGTATTTTATCTTACCGGAGGATGGCTGAAACGGCCATCTATTCAACTAATCTTCAAAGGCCTGTTTGATTTTTTTCTGCAAACGGCCATCTTTCACGTCATCTACAAAATCCTCAATCGCGTCACCAGCATCTTCAAAAGTGTCTTTGATTGCGTTGCCCAGTTTTTCTGCAGGGGTTTGATGGGTAAAATTATCGCGAAACCCGCGTGAAACAGACTTCTTCAGATCGCGGCCCACGCGTCCATCTTTCAGGTCATCGACTTTTTCTTCAATCGCATTGCCCGCTTTTTTCAAACCCTTTTCAAGCTTGTCGGCCAGGGGTTTTTCAGGAGGATTGCTGTATTTTTCTTTTGCTGCTTCTTTGATCCCATTCACAGCATGGCCAATTTCTTTTGCACCTTTTTTGGTAAGGTCTACTGCTTCTTCAACAATCAAAGAAACCAAGGGCAAGGCACCGCCTGTCGCCAAAGCACCCACTGAAAGAGCGGCTTTCTCACCCGCTGACATTTTATTCACTTCAGCTTTCACTTCAGCCAAACCTGTTTGGTCACCATCAAAATCATGAACCTGATCTACCACCGCTTCGGCAGCAGTTTTTACCACTTCATTCATTTTATGAAAGGCTGATGTGGTTTGACGTAAGGGATTATTATTGATTGCCATGCAGTTGCTCCTGAAAAAAAAATTAAATTATACGCTAAGTATAGAACAAAGGAACCTAAAACTTACCAGGAAAATTAAGCAGGAGAATTCATTTGCCCTCTGGCAGAAGCTGCGCTGGAGGCTTACAATAAAAGCTATGAGTAAGTATGAAAATAATCCCCTGGCAGCCGCGGTTGAAAAAAAGGCCCACCTGAAAAAAAACATTTCAGCGTTGGTCGAACAAACCCAGGATGCCAGTAGCAGTTTTAATATTGCGCTTTCAGCCCTGAAAAACAATCAGCCTGAAACCGCCATCAAAAAATTCATGCAAGTGCTTGAAATCGACAGTTCCGAAGAGATGGAGCGTCAGGTTCGCCCCAATTTGGGCCAGGCCTATCTTCAGCAAAGCGAGTACAATACGGCACTGGCAGAATTCAGACGTGCGCTCAAACTCAATCAGCCGCCCGAAATTAAAGCTTTTATCTACGCCAATCTGGGCTATATTTATACACAGCTCAATTTTTATGGCTTTGCCATTCGCGAATACCGCCAGGCAGTCAAAGAAAACCGCAAAGACACCACCAGCCTGCTCACCCTGGGCATGCTCTATGAAACCAGTTTCAGACCCCAGGAAGCCACCGAAGTCTTTGAACAGGTGCTCAAATTCGACGCTGAAAATACCTATGCCCGCGAAAGTTTGGAACGGATCGCCAAAGCCCGCCCCGTGCTTCCCAAAGAAGAAATTGTCAGATTGGTCAAACTCTTGCCCACCCTGGGAATCATTGTCGTGATGAGCTATGATCCCACCTATGATGGCTGGTTTCCCATGGTGATCTATATCTATCCTGAATCTCCGCTGCAGGGGAAAATTCAACCCGGTCAAAAAATTCTCAGTGTTTTTCTCAGCCATTCTGAAAGTATTGACGACGAAGATGAACGAGAGCTGGTTGAATTGCTCGAATCACCAGCCGGTACCGAGGTGGGATTTTTTGTAGGAGAAACCGAAATTCAGGTCAACTGTGTGCCTCCCATTCAAAGAAAAATGGAGCAGAACGAACGGCTACAGGTGTATAAAAACTGGTTGCTCAGTTTTGATACACGTCTGGCCTGGCTCTGGTCGGCAACCCCTGAAATCAGAGAACATATTGGCCCCATCTGGGGACAGGAACTTGAATCTTTGGTCAGAGAACTCAAGCCCCTTCAGCACACCTATGTGTTTGATTTCGCTTACGCGCTGATGATAGAGCATTTACAGGCCTTTTCAATTACTGAAACCGATCCCCTCAATGGTGAAGTACGTGAGCTTGAAATGCGCTACCAAATTCACCTCGGGCGCTTTTTTGGACGAACCGACTTTACACAGGTTCACCCATTTTCAGATATGGTACAGCAATTTTCAGAAACACAGTTTCAATATCTTGCCAATCTTCTGGCCTCACGTTTACAAGCTTAATTTTTTGGGCTCAATTGCGCCGTTTATCTTTTCAGATTGTAAATTTTTAGCTGGATTCTCAGTGAATAATCCCAAGCCGAACTGAATTTGGTTAGAATGATGTATAAATCACATATCCACTCTTCAAGGAGAAAAACGATGAATAAACGGACACTCGGCTTATTGCTCGCCAGCTCACTGCTTCTCAGTGCGCCTCTGGCCTTCAATGCCTCTCAAGCAATCGCTGCTCCCGCTTCCTATCAAGTGGCCATGAACGTTGAAGACTTGGTTGACGTTCCTCAAAACCACTGGGCTTATAATGCCGTCAAGGTTTTGGTTGAAGAACTCGAAATCATGCCAGCCAAAACAGCCAATCAATTCAAAGGCCAAGACCTTTTGACCCGCTATGAACTGGCCGATATTTTTCACCGCGCGATGATGAAACTCGAAAGCATCAGTGGCAAAGATTTAAGCAGGATCAGCAAAGCTCCCAATACAGAAATGACAGATCTCGATTCAAGTCACGCCAAAGTGGTGGATGAAATTGTCAATAAATACGGCATTATGCAACCCATGCCCGGCAAACGCTTCATGGGTGATGAGCCCATCAGCCGCTATGAAATCGCCTTTGAAATGTTCAATTATTTCACCCTGCTCGAAAGCAATGGCACCTCTCCAGCTCTTTCCCGCCGGGATCGTGCCAGTGAATTGAACGATTTGCCTGCGGATCATTGGGCCACCAAAGCCGTCAATGAAATCGTTGACAAATACCAAATCATGAACGGATATCCCGACAGCTCATTCAAGGGGGGCAAACGCCTGACCCGCTATGAAGCAGCAGCTACGATCCGTGAGTTTATCCGCTATGTGGACACCTACCTGATTCCGCTGACTCCCGTCCCCACTCCCGTTCCCACCCCCGTCCCCACAGCAGTACCCACCCCCAAACCCACACCAACTCCCGTTCCTGCTCCTACCAAGGTGCCTGTGAAAAAACTGGATATTCGCGTGGGCGGAGACTTCAAAGTCTCAAGCGTTCCGACCGCAACCGATCCCAATGGTTTGGGCATGCTCTATGGCCCCAATCTGATGATCGATTGGACTCCCCTCAGCGCCAACGAATACAACCATTTCGGGATTGACCTGCATGGCGATATGATGCTCTATGAAGCAAACAAATTCAACGCTTCAAAAGTAGATGCCAATGGCCAAAGCGTCTCCACCCCCCTGAACTCACGTCTGACAGCCGGTGGCGGACTGCTCTGGAAACTCCAAGGTTCAGCTCAGGATATTGGCTTGACCGTAGGTGCAGGCTATGATTATCTGCAACTTTTCGGTGTGGATTATACCTATGTCAACCATGGCCCCCGCGGTCGCGTTGATTTGGAAATCCCAATCGGCTCTTGGTTCAGCCTGGTCGCTCGCGATGCCTTTACCTATTTCATCGGTCAGAGCAGCAGTGTCAGCGATAATTATCAATGGAAAAACGATGCCTTCTTGGGCCTCACCATTCCCGCTTACACCACTTTCTCTGTCGAACTGGGCTTCAAAGACACCCGCTATATGAAAGTCGGCAACAATACCGTCTTTGGTGATATGGGTGGAGAACTGAACCTGCGTTTCCGCTTCTAAAAATACAAACCCAGGGAGAAGTTTTTCTCTCTGGGTTCTTCGCAAACGAAAAGCCCCGCTTATAGGCGGGGCTTTGAAGTATCTGTAAGGGGAGGCGATTAGAAGCCGAGCAAATCGCGAATGCTAATTCCAAGGGTCAATTGAGCTTTGACATATTCACGTTTGCTCATCAAACCATCCATATTGGTGTCTACGCGCGGATCACGGTTGGCCAGGTAATAGCGACCCACCGCTCCGATTTCAGCCACATTCAGAAAACGATCCGCATTTGCATCCTTTTGCTTGAAAGCCACTTCAAGGCGCTCTTTGCGGTATTTGGCATATTCAGGAAGAGTAACCCGCCCATCATAATTGCGATCAGCATTCTGAAATTCAAAGGGATTTAAGGTTGCAACTGTAAATTCACCGTGGTTGAGAGTGCCATCGCCGCTCAAATCGACTTGACGGAATTCACGCTCCACCAGGTTATAGGTTTCACCCATATGCATGCTATAGGCCATATTACTAAACATTTGGCCTACAGAATCACCAAACTTTTTAAAGAACCCAGCTTCCATGGGGGGATTGGCAGCCTCAGAAAGCTGAACACTGTCCTGTGGCATGGCGGTTGTGCTGGTCGTTGTTGTTGAAGCGGCAGCAGGGGCTGTAGAAGAACTTCCAAACCAGGAGGCAATGGGATTGCTGGATTGAACAGATAAAGACATAAACAGATACCTCTACGTTAAAATTCGGCTCTGCTTATTTATCCCGCAAGCCCAGTTGAAACTGAAGAGCAAAAGTTTAAATATAGATTAATATAAAATAAACTTTTATTTATATCAAAGTTAGTACCCTCTAAGCTCATTTCCCGCAAAAGCTTGACGGTTTTTGTTTAGAGTAGATAACCTTGTGAGCTATATCTCATGCTTTGACACACCGTTTCATGGTAAAATAGGCTCGAAAAAATAAAAGCTGTATCCGTTTAAATGTATCGCAGCATTCTAGGAGCCTTTATGTTACAGAACAATACCCCCACCCAGCCCACTGACTTTAAAGAATTCATCAATGAATTCAGATCCATTCGCAAAGAGCGTCCCGATATGTCCATTTCTAAATGCCTGGATTCCCTTTTAAGCCATGAGTCCTCTCATTCCCAATCCAGAGGCTCGACTTCCCATCGCGCCTAAGCGCTCCAAGATCCGTTCCCCAAATTCTCTTGAGAATTAATTTTGCAAAAAAAATAATATTTTGCATAAAACAGAAGGGGCATGGGTATATACATAACAGAATAAAACAAAGGTCGAAGCGAATTTTCGCAATTGAAGGACAACAGCCATGACGACGATAAGTAATAGATTTGACGATCCTTTTATCAATAAAGGTATTCAGTCCCCTGCACAACCGGCGTCAACTACACCGGCCTCCCCTGCGGCCCCCAAAGAAGCTGTTGAATCCCCCCCCAAAACCACTGAAGCGGCTTCTCCTCAGGATACTTCTTCAGTTAATGGTTCTCGTACCTATGAATTTTCTGAAAAAGATATCAGCTTTGGCGCTTCTTTGGGCGAAAGCTCTAAACTCAAATCGGTTCAAGCGGTCCAGTCCGTTCAGACTGTTTCGCTCGAAAGCGAAGATCCTGCAGCGCTTGGTGCTGCCAAAATGCTGGCTGACGAAGGCAAAGAAGCCTACAAAGCCCAAGACTATGAAACAGCGACTCTGTTCTTTGAGGCAGCCTGCGAATATGATGCAAAATCACCTGTCTTGGCCTATAATCTGGGCTGTTGTTATCAGCAGACAGGCAATATGGACAAGGCCCTTGAACTCTTTGAAACGGCCAAGGCCTTGGATCCCCTCAACCTGGATTTAAAACATCGTATCGAACAAAAAACAGTCCCCTGAACCTGTTTTTAAGATTCGCTCACAGGCTCTGGAAACCTCCTCCTCCAGAGCTTTTTTTCTGGGCATTTTTTCCATGAAAAAAAGCCCTCTTTTGAGGGCTTTGAGGTTAAAGTTTACGCAGTTTAATTGTCAAAAAGACTACCAATCAGACCAATGACGCCACCAATAGCGGCACCAGGAGCCACGCCCACGGGTCCGCTGACAGCATAACCCACACCAGCACCCACACCGGCACCGACAACAGTGGTAATCAGGGCATTTTCACCCCGTGAAATATTACGATAGGGGTTATTGGCATAGGGGTAAGCAGGCGCTTGGGGATAGGGAGCATAGCCACCGGGATAACGGGGATGGGGGGGCATTCCATAGCCAGGACGTGGATAGCCCGGTTGAACATAACCAGGATTGCCATAGGGATTGCCATAATAAGCAGGATAGGCCTTGCGATCAGAAGTAATATAAATATCGCCACGCATCAGCGACTGGGCAAGTTCTTCAGTGGTTACAGTACCATTGCGATCCCAATCCACACGTGACTTTGCACCATATTCAAAGTCAAGTTCACGGCGGTCAATCCGACCATTCCAATTATAATCCACATTGTTTGCCACCATGCGTGCATGGTATGGAGTTAATCCTACGTACATATATCCTTAACCTCGTTTAATCTAGCTTAATCTTTACTTAACTTTCTTATAGAAATCATAACATTACATCTTGCGTGTTACAATCCATGAAATGCAAAAAAAATAGATTTTTTTTTAAGGAGCAGGACCATACATTACTTTGAAGCTATCAATGGAGAACTTTATTGTGAGGATCTGCCCTTAAGTCAGATCGCGGAACAGGTAGGAACCCCCACCTATATCTACAGTCACCGCACTTTAGAACGTCACTTCAGAATTTTTTCTGAGGCCTTGGGAGATATCCCGCATTTAATTTGCTATTCCATGAAAGCCAACTCAAACCGTTCAATTCTGCAAATTTTCCTGAATCGGGGAGGCGGGCTGGATATTGTCTCTGGGGGAGAGCTTTACCGTGCTATTCAAGCCGGGGCCTCTCCGCAACGGATTGTGTTCTCAGGGGTTGGCAAAACCTCTGCTGAAATAGCCCAGGCTCTGCAGGCTGATATTCTGATGTTCAATGTGGAGTCTGAAGGTGAGCTGAACCGCATTCAAGAGGTCGCAAAAAATTTGGGTATCAAAGCCCGCATCGCGCTGCGCGTAAACCCGGATATTGATCCCAAAACCCATCCCTATATCGCCACAGGCTTAAAAAAGAGCAAGTTTGGCATCGCCATCCAAGATGCTTTGCGTCTGTTTCAATACGCCAGCACGCTTTCCCATATTGAGGTCAGCGGTGTCGATTGCCATATTGGCTCGCAAATCACAGAATTGAACCCCTTTATTGATGCACTGCACAAACTGAAAGAGCTGATCCACGAACTACGTGAAGAATACCATTTGCCGATTCGATTTCTGGACCTTGGCGGAGGGCTGGGCATTCCCTATCACCAGGAAACCCCGCCGCACCCCGATGAGTATGCAGCTCGGATACGGGAGGAGACACGCGATCTGGACTGCACCCTGATTTTCGAACCCGGTCGCGTACTGGTAGGCAATGCCGGGATTCTCTTAACCGAAGTTCAGTACCTCAAACAACACGAAGAAAAAACCTTTGTGATTGTCGATGCAGGCATGAATGCTCTGATCCGCCCTGCACTTTACCAGGCTTGGCAAGCCATACGCCCTGTAAAACCACGTGAAGGGGTAGGTCGGATTGTAGATGTGGTCGGCCCCATTTGTGAAAGTGGAGACTTTTTGGCGCTTGACCGTGAATTGCCCCCAGTAGAACCGGGTGATCTCTTGGCGGTCATGAGCAGCGGAGCCTATGGATTTAGCATGGCTTCTCAGTACAATTCCTATCCCCGACCGGCTGAGGTTTTGGTCAAGGGCCATGAATATGCAGTGATCCGTGAAAGAGAGAACTATTCAGATCTAATTCGCAGTGAGCAGAGCCCCCACTTTGAATTGTAATCGTTTCAATCAGCCTGTCCGCTAAAAGCGGTGAGACTCAGTCCGATCTCACTCGCACAGGGATTGGCTGATGGAACATGCGCTGATAGGCCTCAGCGACCCGATCATCATAGGCACGTTGTTCAGAACCCCCTGCCGCATTGTAACGGCCTAAAACCCCCCACATCCCCATGGTGGCTGCGTTTTGTCGCCCGCCATCTGCACGATCCATCACAATTCGGGCATAGGCCGTCGAGGTCCAGATATTGTCGTGAATATTATTGCGATTGGCTCGACTTTGATCGATCCGTCTAAAAATGGCCTGGATCTCAGGTCTTTCAAACTGGGCACGGATATCTGGGTCTGGATAGTGCTGACGCTCCCCTGGCCCCCGGTAGGTGGGGTCATAGCTCAAGCGACGGGTTTCATTGATGGCACTGTCGGTCAATTGGCCCAAGCCCCCTGCTCCGGTATGGCTGCGGGCATCAACGTCAAAACCACCGCTTTCATGGGCCAGAATCGCCAGCAACATTTTGGGATCAACTTGAAACGTGCGGCAGGCAGCATCGACATGGGTGGCAATTTCGCGGGCCTGGGCTTCTGTCGCCTGATTATCAGGGTAGGCTCGAATCGCATCATACAAAACTTTGACCTGGGGAGACATGGCAGGGGCTGGAAAATTGACATCCCCCCGGCTCAAGTTGGCGGTACGCCGAGGCTGTGCACTGTTTTGATCACGGGGAGGGGCAGGTTGTCTGGGCTGGGTTTGTGGAGCAGGTGTTCCCTGACGCCGACGGGGAGGAGTGGGTGCCCCCGTAAACAGGCTCTGCAAATTGCGTGAAATATTGCTAAAAAAATCTCCCATGGAGGCTCCTTATAAAATACATAAAGCATGCTGCCTGATTTATACCCCAAATCGGCAAGAATAAAACAGAAGAGCGCAAGATCTTCCCCCCATTTTGCGGGTGGAGTGAGAAAAGCATGTTCCTTAACATCTCAAGGAGCAGCAAGGCTTTTACTAACTGAATTCCAAACAGAATGCCTCACAGAAGCGGATCGGGTATGTTACCCTGAAATGCAGTCACAGCAGACTCCTACAGCTAATAAACCAGGAACACGAACATGAGCAATACCTCTCAACGCCCCTTTGCAATCGCAATTATGGCCGCCGGCAAAGGCACCCGCATGAAATCTGAAACCACCCCCAAAGTTTTACACAGCTTAGCCGGACGCAGTATGTTGGGCCATGTCCTTCACGCCGCCTATGCCTTAAACCCCGAAAAAATTCACGTGATTGTCGGGCATTGTGCCGAACAGGTGCAAAACTTTGTACAGACCCATGGTTCACCGACGCTTCATGAACGCTTGGGTTGGGTTGAGCAGAAAGAACAGTTGGGAACCGGACACGCGATTATGCAACTGATGCCTGTGCTCGAAAACTTTAAGGGCAACCTGATGATCCTCAATGGCGATGTGCCTCTGCTGCGCAGCGAAACCCTGAAAGAATTGCTCGAAACCCATGAGGAATTGGATTATGCAGCCACCCTGCTGACTACCCGCGTGGAAAACCCCAGTGGCTATGGACGAATCGTGCGCCTGCATGAACAATTTGTGCGGATTGTAGAGCACAAAGACGCTTCCCCTCAGGAACTGGCGCTGAAAGAAATCAATACGGGCGTGTATATTTTTTCTTGGCCCATTCTCGAGAAGTATTTGCCAAAGATCAGCAATGCCAATGCCAAAGGCGAATATTATCTGACCGATGTGATTGAAATGCTGGTACATGATCGCCAACGCATCGGCACCGTCACAGCAGAAAACCCCCTCGAAGTATTGGGTGTGAACAGCCGCAAAGAACTGGCTGAAATGGAATGTATTCTGCGCAAACGCATCAATGATCATTGGATGGAAGCTGGCGTTACCCTGCGGGACCCCTCTTCGATCTATATCGACAGCCAGGTTCAGTTGGGTGTCGATATCGAGATTCTGCCGGGCACCCTGCTGCAGGGATATACCAAAATTGGAGACGGCTCAAAAATTGGCCCCCACTGTGAAATTCGCGAATCGGTGATCGGTGAAAACTGTGAAATTCGCTTTTCGGTACTCGATCAGGTTGAAATCAAAGATCAGGCCAAAATTGGCCCCTATGCCCATTTAAGACCTGAAACCGTGATCGAAAGAAATGCCAAGGTCGGCAATTTTGTCGAACTCAAAAAAACACACCTGGGCGAGGGAGCCAAAGCCTCACATCTGAGTTATCTGGGTGACGCAGAAATAGGAAAAGACTGCAATATTGGCGCGGGTACGATTACCTGCAATTATGATGGCGCAAACAAACACCAAACCACCCTCAAAGAAGGCGTTTTCGTGGGCAGCAACAGCACCCTGATCGCCCCCCTAACCCTGGGCGAACAGGCTTTTATCGCCGCAGGCTCAGTGATCAGTGAAGACGTGCCCGCTGGTGCATTGGGCCTGGGCCGCAGTCGCCAAACCAATAAGGAGGGCTGGTCCGAACACCGGCGCCCGAAAAAATGAGTGATTGGTTAGTCGTCGGTTTGGGCAATCCCGGCCAACAATACGAAAAAACCCGACACAATATTGGCTGGATGCTGATTGATCAACTGTGCAGCCGTTGGCAGACTTCTTTACAAGCCCGCAGCAAAGAAAAATGCCTCTTGGGTTCAGCCCGTCTGGGCTCGGTCAAGGTCTGGCTCTGCAAACCCACAACCTATATGAATCTTAGTGGTGAATCCGTTCAACCCCTGATGGCCTATTATAATATTCCGCGAGAAAACCTGCTTGTGCTCTCAGACGATGTCCACCTCAATTTCGGGCGGGCCCGCTTACGCGCAAAAGGCAGTTCAGGAGGGCAAAAAGGGATTCAGAATATTATTCAACGCCTGGGCAGTGATGAGTTTGCCCGCTTACGTATGGGGGTTGGCCCCTTTCCACAGGGGCGCGATATGGCAAATTTTGTGCTCGACCGCCTGCCCAAGCCTCAGCTTGAGGCCTTGCCCGAATATATGGGCGTGATGGCTGATACCGTTGAACGCTGTATTCAGAACGGAGTCGAAGCCACCATTCCCTTTGCCAATGGTTACCGTTTGCCAGGTTTTGAAAACTGAACGCTAATCTTTGACCAGGGGTTGATTTCCCAATTCAAAGCTCCAACAGAGATGCCCACTTTCATCAACTTCTTGCATCTGCCGGAAATTATCAGCAGCAATCAAAGTATTGCCATTGGCCAGACGCTTACAGAAACAGGGCTTGCTCAGGGGTTGCTCTTCGCTGCCGGCATACTCCCATAAAATCTGTTGGTGCGGTGAGACTTCAATTACCCGATCATTGTGGGTATCGGCAATCAAGGTAGAACCGGCAGGCAAACGCACTGCGTATTCTGGCGAAGAAAGCTGATTTGGCCCACGGCCCACACGCCGAGACTGGCCATAGGACCAGATCAGCGTGCCATCACGCCGAATTTCTTTGATCATCTGCAAAGCCCAATCCGCAAACAGAATCGTGCCTGTGCCCTGTTCTGCCGCAAAATAGGGACTGGCAATATGTACCAGATTTTTAAATTCCCAAACCTGCTGCCCATGGGCATTGAATTCCACCAAACGGCGGTTGCCTTGATCGGCAATCAGGGTATTTCCTGAAAGGGTGCGATACGCGCTGCGGGGTTGATTGAGAACCCGCTCCAACTTGCCTCCCACCTGCCAAAGAATTTTCTGACTTTCTTTTTCAACTTCCAAGACACGGTGGTTGCCAGTATCGGGAATCAGCAAGCTGTTCTCTGTTTCGGTGACCAACCCCGGACGCTGCAAACGATGGCTGGGATCTGTGCCAAAATGCCAGAGCGGCTGGCCTTTGCGATTGACCGCTGCAATATAGTGGTGGGTACGGTCAATACAATAGATTGGCAAATTCATCAATTGCGTCCGCTTAAAGTCTTTGACCCGAACCCGCTCTGCGCGTTGACTGTCAATTTCCCGGCGCACTTCCAGCAGCTCTTGAAATTTCTCCATCAAACGGGCATTCAAGCCCGCCAATTCATGGCCTTGCCCTTTTTTGCGCAAACGCTCAACCAATTCATCCATATTCGGCATTTTGTACTGAAAAAAGGACTGGCTGTAGTGTTCGGCAGCTTCCTGGCTTTCACTCGCAATTTCAATCCGGCGGGCCAGATGCTCCAAAAGCGAAGACCAAATCAAACGGCGTTTGCCAGGCAATAATTCAATCACCTTCTCTTCATCCATCAGAATCAGATTCTGCCGATCGCCGCGCATGACAAAAGTCGGCATATCAATCCGCATGGCATCGCCCAAATCTTCTCTGAAATAGAAGCACTCATTGACCAAATCACCTTCTAAATCAAGCTCTAGAACACGGTAATTGCCCGCATCGACAATCAAGGTCGTATCGTTATACAGACGCTGTGCAAAGACGGGTCCCGCCAAACCCAATTCTTCACCAAAGACGCGCACGACCTGACCATCGTTGAGATTGACTTCCAAAACACGGTTATTGCCAGCATCCACGATCAAGGCTGTTTGGTTGGCCGTCCACTGCAGGTCAAAGGGCATATCGAGAAAACCCAAATCAGAACCCGGCTCTCCTTGCACCCCATATTGCCAGTGAATCTGGCCCTGACGATCAAGGGCCAGCACCCGATGGTTGCCCTGATCGACAATCAGAAAAAGTTCTTGATTCCCATCAGAAAAATACGTTGCTTTGACAGGAAAGCTCAATTGTGTTTCAGGCTGTTCCTGGGCAAGCGTCCATTTCACTTGGCCTGAAGGGCCCAATTCATGGATCTGGCTGTTATCACGGTCTACCAAAAGTAGATTTTTATTGGGCAGCCAGAGCATCTGCCAAGGACTCATCTCAGCCAAACGATCCGCATCAAGCACCCAATCCAGGGTGCGATTCTGATCGAGCACCAAAAGCCGTTTTCGCAGGGGATCTGCCAGGGGAATATGTTGCGAATAAGCATGGCTGGCCGGCGTCAAGGATGACTTTGCCTTTTTCTGTTTGCGCTCAGGGCTTTCAAGCTCCAGCCCACAACTCTCGCAATCCCAACTCTGCAAAAGCGCTGCACACTGCGGACATTGTTTGGGATGCGCTTCGGAAAGAGATCGCTCCAAAAGGTATTGCTCAATCAGCGCCAAAACTTCTTTACGGGTCAGATAAACAACCAGGGCATGCTGTTCCACCAGTTCAGAGAGCTGAATATCTACAGCATCATGCCCTTCAAGAAATTGACGGGCCTCTTCAGCTGCAGCTTCAAGACGCACCAAAGCCTCTGCCTGCGCCGAAAGTTCAATTTCAGTCTGGGCATAAAACTTGTCACAGAGCACTTTCACAATCAGCGGCAGTGAAATTTCTGGGGAGAGAGCAATCGGCTCAGCCGCAAGGGGAACCAGTGTCGGCACAGCCCCTTGCCCTTCATCAGGTGCATCGGGCGCATCTAAATCAACCACCTGTAAACTGGCAAGGGTTTGCGCACTGATGATTTTTTCTTCTAAAAGCAATTCGAGCACAGATTTCTGGCAGTCCTTAAGGGGATTGGTCTGCGGAAAAGCCAAAAGCACAGGAAGTGTTTGATCCTGCAGGGCATAGCGTTGGGTTACCCTGCCACGATCTGCATCAATCAAGGTGATCAGGGGTGAAACAGGGTCAGGCTCATCTTGATAGGTCAAAAGCAAAAGATGGCGCAAATCAGGGGTTAAGGTCATTAAATCATAGGGTTTCGACTGCCCCGTACTGAAAAGGTGTCCCTTTAAAGGCAAATCGCGGATCAGCTCATGGGTTTCAAGATCGAGATAAAGCAGACTTTCATTGGGTTTTAACGTCAAAAGGAAAAGATGACGCCCATCAGGAGAGAGTGCAAGATTGCCCAAAGCATAGCCACTCAAGCCAATATCTATTTTTTCAATCTGCAAGGACTCAAGATCAAGCAGATAAAGCATCGAAGACTGATTATCTGTTAGATAGGCACAGAGATTGGGGCTGTCAAAAATCACATTCATGGCTTTTTTCAGACCCTGTGGGCGCACACCCAAACAAGCCAAAACCTGGTGATTTTGAGTAGAGATCACCGTTACCGTTCCGGCTTCACGCTCACAGACCAAGAGATAGTCGCCATTTTCATCTAAAAACAGGTCAAAGGCGGGGAATTCTGAACCCAAGGGACTATAGCAATGCGAAGAGCGCAAGAGGGTCTCAGCATCAAAAATCGAAGGGGGATAAAGATAGGCCGAGGCCTCCGTCACCAGCAGGCCATACGCATCTGCTGGCTCCCATAAATAAAGCCCAGAGGCGGCTCCTGTTTCAGATTGAAACAGTGAAACCTCAAGACTTTCAGATGGCACGGACGGTACTCCGCTGGTTGAAGAGCCGCCAGAACCAAGCTCAATTTCTTTTAGACACTCTCCACTGAGCGCATCCCGCACCACGAGTTTACGCTCAGCGCGTTGAATGGCATAAATCGTTCCCTTGAGCTGGGCTTGGGCTTGCTCATAACGGCTGCTTTGTCGGGCCACCAAGGTATCGATCGTCTCTTGGCTCACCAAGGATCTTTGTTTCAGTTTCTCAATCAAAACCGTCTCTTGCTCTAGCTCTGGCACAATGGTATTTTCCCCTCTGCTCAAACAATCACACTGAAATAATTAATCTGAATCAAACGATAGATACGTTAACACGGCTATCCAGTGAATGCAAGCCAGCAGCATCAGGCAGGATCAGCTCTTCAATCGGAATCTGAACCAGGCTCAACACGCTCATGCACACTGCTTTGAGCTGCGAATTTCTTTTCAGCCCAAGCCATCAGGAAACCTGCTTTACCGGCTTGAGACTGCTGTAAATAAGTCGTCATTGATGCAGGCACAGGCAAAAGAATTCCCAATTGGGTCAAATGACCACGAGCCGCTTCACAACCATGCATCAACCCAATCCGCACAGCCACCTGGGAAGCTTGAAGATGATGAAAACTGAAATGCTCAAGCATATCTTTGCCAAAAGAATAGAGGCATTCACCATTCAGTTCATTCAGTTGTGCCAGCAGCGCCTCTGTATTCTTAAAACGCGGTGCAATTTTGGCTTCGGCAAGCGTTTTCGCAATCACAGGTTCTGCCAAGAGGGCTTTTAAAACCTCAGCGTCAGGAAAAAGATCTGTCAAACGCAGTGCCTTGCCTGGCTTGCGCAGATCGATCGCCTGAAAATTGGTAGCAGCCCCTGGATGCGCAGTGCCTTTACAACTCCAGTAATCTTCCTGTTGATAACTGAAATAAGGTCCGACCCATGAGAGTGGTCGCAAAGAGCGGGAATGTGTGCAGGGCATCTCAGGATCAGGCGCAGGAAAAGCATCGAAAAGAGTTTTCGCAGGTTGCTTGCCTGCTTTTACACGCAAATCATCGCTGCTGAATTCAAGCTGAAAACCAAGATTGTGACCCGACCAGAAGCGTTTCGGGGTGGCTCCCATCAAAAGGGCCCCCAGACACGCAAGCGCCAGTAATTTTTTCATAGACTCAGACCTTGCTCAACATCTGTAACCAAGGCGAGCTTCCAGAACCCGCCCCGCCTTGCAATTCATCTACACTCAGACCGGCGGCCTCGACCTCTTCAGCGGTAATCGCTGAACAATTATAGGCCAGACGAAAATAATTCAAGAGTCCACGGCCTGTTGCTGCGTCATCAAAGACATCTCCACTGAGGGTGGCCTGAGCAGCTTTGGCAATAAAGTTTTTCAAGCGCACAGTCGCGCCATCCAATTCACTCAAAAAGAAATCAAAGAGCGTAGCATAGCGGGTAATCAGCTGGGCCGGGTGCAAATCCCAACCCTGATAATAGGCATGGGTCAGCGAATGGCGGATATGATCCACATGCAGTTTCCAGGCAGCATGTACAGCTGCTGTATTCTCTTGGATCTGAATCGCATTCAATGGCTTGTCGGGGGTCTCACGGTGAACGGGCACCGGCATAATATTCGTCGCACCATCGGAGAGCATCACCCCCGTACTGGCCAGGGCAACCTGCATAATATGACGGGAGAAATCACAGGCCGGATGATCCATGGACTGATAACGGGCAATAATACTGCAACTGGCGGTATAGTCATAGGTGCCAAAATGCGCGCCGCGACAGCGCCCTGCCGCTGCAGTCAGCATGGCAGGCAGCATAATTTCGCCTTCAAAATCAAACATCGACTGGGTCGTTTCGACCATGATTTCAAGCGGAATACTGCCTTGGGGCAAGCCATTTTCGGCTTCCAAATGTTCAAGCAATTGCACCAGACCCGCCACCTGCTCAGGCGAAGTGACCTTGGGCAAGGTCACTACAAAATTCTGGGGCAAATGCCCTCCTGTGGCATCGAGCAGGGCACTCATGAAAATATCCAGCGTGCGCACACTGCGCTGAAAAAGCTGCTCTGTCCAAGGCTTGATCCGAATCCCGATAAAGGGCGGCAAAATTCCTTCGGCCATGCCCCGAGCCACTTCCTGGGCATTGCGAACGGCATCTGCATCTTCTTCGGCATCGGGCCGATTGCCATAGCCATCTTCAAAATCAATCCGAAAATCTTCAACCGCTTCACGGCCTAATTTTTCTTTGACCCGTTCGTAAATCGTCCAGGCCAGCCAAGCCTGCCGGTTTAATTTTTTTGCCTCGTCGGGGTTGGCAGCAATACTTTCGGCCAGTGCTTCCGCTTCATTCCAGCCTGCGGGTAAATATTCGGCGCCATTCAAGCCCGCAGCACGCGCAAATATTGCAAAATTCGGCGCATAGTTTTCCAGGGCTTTGAGGGAAAGTTCTCCCATTTTTTGAGCAGTCTCTGCCTTAAAGAGTTGTGCCCCCCCATAGAGGGTATGCACAGGTTGACGCCCCACAATAATGCCCGGATAGCGATCGGCAAAGGCTTGGTTGGAAGTATTCAAAGGTTCAGCAACCTGGGAAATCAAAGAATCGGGAAGCGATCTGCGCATGGGTTCCTCCGCTTGGGATATGTGCTGAGTATGATACCATGCGCCCGTGCTGCTGTTGAGAGGGAGCTTCAAGAGCTAGAGAAAAAAGACCCATGAGCTTTCCACCCAACGTTTCAAGGCCGCCCCAACCACAAAGTCAACTACAAGAAATCACTGTTTACAAAAAGTAAACTATATGCCATAATCAAATCTAGATTTATACAAACCGGTATAGCCTAGGAGAACCCCATGCGTAAACTCACCTTCTTAGCCCTTCTGGCCCTCAGTATCACAGCCTGTCAACCCTCTGGTATCTTTCAATCACTGCCCATAGCTCAACCCAGCAGCCAACCTTCAGCTTCCCCCAGCGCTCCCCCCGTAGCAGGGAATCAACCTCCTGCCATTCCCCGCTTCCCCTCCCAAGGCCCTTTGCCGAGCCCAAACCCAGCCGCCCAGGGTGGAGAGAAACGACTGGCCATGGGATCCCCCATGATGGATGGTGCCATGCCTGCTCCTGCCTCAGCTGAAAGTGGGGCCTCTGGAGGTTCTGCTGGGGCGCTCCCGCCCGCAAGCTATGCCAAACCTGCGGCCCCTGTCAGCAGCATGCCGACAGACAGCGCGCTCGAAGCGCCGGTCGGAATCGATCCCATCTTTCCTGCCCCCAACCCTCAAGCCGGTACGCTGACAGCAGGGGAATGGAACGATTTAAACAATTGGGCTTTCTGGCTCAGTCTGTTCCAGGATCAGGAGTGGTCAACACAAATTCAAAACTGGGGAATCAATACCCAGGGACGGGTAAAAGTCGTTGTGACAGGCCCCAATGGCTTACTCGCGGATATTCCCGTCCAGTTGCGGGATGCCGAAACCCAAACTGTGATTTTTGAAGCCCGCACCAATACCCAGGGCGAAGCCAACCTCTTTACCCAAGCCCTGCCTGAGAGTCCCAAAGCCAATAAAATTCAGGTTCAGGTCTCACTTGGCAAAGAAACTCTCAGCCAGGATCTTGAGACCAATAGCACAGGCTTGCAAAATCTGAATTTCAGCACACAGACCAGCCCAGAACCCGCTGTCAATGCCGATTTAATGTGGGTAGTAGATACCACCGGCTCAATGGGCGATGAGCTTGAATACCTCAAAACCGAATTGAAGAATGTTGCCAGCCAGATCAGTGCCCAAAACCGCCAGGATTTGAAACTGCGTCTGAGCGCCAATTTTTATAGGGATCTGAGCGATGAATATGTCGTCAGGGCCTTTCCCTTTAGCGAGCAGGTGGATACGGTACTCAAAGAATTCAGCGAACAAGCTGCCAATGGCGGCGGAGACTTTCCTGAAGCCGTAGATGCAGCCCTGCAGGATGCTGTAGATGAACACGAATGGAGTGCCACCGCTCGGGCCCGCCTGCTGTTTCTGGTTCTCGATGCCCCGGCCCATGAAGACGCCAAAAACCTGCTGCGCCTGCGCACCAGCCTCAGCCGTGCAGCCGCCAAAGGTATTCGGATTATTCCGATTGCCAGCAGCGGCATCGATAAAAATACAGAGTTTATGCTGCGCCAGTTCGCCATTCTAACAGGTGGGCGCTATGTCTTTCTAACCGATGACAGTGGCGTAGGCAACAGCCATTTGAAACCCACCGTGGGCAAGTTTAGCGTAGAAAAACTCAATGCCCTGATGGTCAGAATTGCCAATGAATATATTGCAGGCAGCCCCAGCCCTGCTCAATAAAGATTCAGCCTGCTTTTTCTGATTGTGCGGCGCGCCCAAAAGGCGCGCTTTTTTTAGGAACTCTGCCCCAGCTTGGCCTAAACTGTATTAAGCTGCCAGGGTATGCAAACCATCGAAGAGGAAACTCCCATGTCAGATTTACCGACACCCGATTTCAAATGCCCCTTCTGCCAATCCATGATTCAGGCCGCAAATATTAAAAAACATTTGCTCAGCAAGCACAATGACAGCCATACCCTGGATAAATATCAACCCTGTCAGATTTGTGGAGAGCTGCTTTTAAAAAACAAAGTCACCCCCCATATGCGTAAAATGCATGGCACCGTGCCAACAAAAAAGGGAAACTCGAATAAGCCCTCCAAAAGAGCCAAATCCTGAGCAATTGACAAGCTTGCAGTTCAAAGGAACAGCGAAGACGTTTCCCTTTTGCTGAATACGCAATCCGCTTTTTGGAATTTCAAAAAAAGTTAAATCAGCGTTATTTTTCATTTAAGCCTGGAAAGTCAGCCAGCGATTTAGCGACAATCTTTTTATCACCGGCAGCAGAGATTCTGCCAAAATGCGTAGAGACAAGGTTTATTAATCATGAAAAAATTAGTGCTTTCCAGCCTTTTAGCCGCTTTCACCCTGAGTGCCTGTTCATCTGCTGGCCCCCTGCTCACCCCCAATACCGCTCAATCACCTGTACGTTTTCAAGCCATGGCCAATGATGATACCGATTTATTGGCCCGGATGCTGCGCAATATTTTTAAAGAAAACTTTGCCGATGATGTCGACAATGGTCGCCCCGCAGAGCTCATTCCCACCCCCCGTGGCGGATTGGTTTTTGAAGGCATGAACCGGGCCTGGATTGTGCGCGCCATGCTCTACCCCATCAGTGATCGGATTATCAAAAAAGAATTCAATAAACCCAGCACCCCCGACAATATCCCGCCCATCGACGAAGCGGGTCTGCGCGAGCTGATGGGACGCCTGCAACCTGGAGATATTGTACTTTGCGGCAATAATGATTCCTTCGTACATGCCTTTGTCTATCTGGGCAATGACGAAATCATTCATGCCCTGGCCCAGCTCAATGCCAAAGGCGAATTTTTAGGCGTGATTCGTGAAACACTCAGTGGCTACCTCAAACGTATCCGCCGTGATAAGTTCGTGGTACTGCGCAAGCCCGGTCTGAGCCCTCAGGATGTACAGAAAATGCGTGGTTATTTGAGTGCCCAAGTTGGAAAAACCTATGATTCTCTGTTTTTAAACAAGGCCGATGATCGCTTTTATTGTACCGAACTGACCTGGATGGCTTTGCAACAGGTTGCCGCTCCCCCACGGGTCTATGCCCACCGCGCCAAATATGGCTGGGATCTGATTAAAAATGAAGATTTCATGGATTCACCGGATTTACAAACCGTCTGGACCTATCACTATACCCGCCCCCCAGTCGCTCAAAGGCATACCTACCATTGAGCCCTGAACAGGCAGAAGCGCTGCCTTTTCTGGATGAGATCATCACCCTGCGACGGCTGCTGCATATGGAACCTGAACTTTCAGGCCAAGAGCAGGTGACTGCACGTTTGCTTGAAAATTTTCTCAACCGCTATCAACCCGATCAGCTGCTGACAGGTCTGGCGGGTCATGGCTTAGCTGCAATCTATGATTCTGGGCAGGCAGGCCCGACGCTGCTTTTACGAGGGGATATGGATGCCCTGCCGATCTATGAAAGCAATGATTTCATTTACCGCTCGACCTATGATGGCATTTCGCATAAATGTGGCCACGATGGCCATATGGCGATTATCGCAGGTCTTGCCCCCCTTTTAAAGGAAACGCCTCCGCAAAAAGGACGTGTGATCTTGCTCTTTCAACCCGCTGAAGAAACGGGGCAAGGTGCAAAGGCAATCCTCGAAGATCCACAGTTTCAAACCCTTAAACCGGATTATTGTTTTGCAATGCATAATTTGCCCAGTTTTCCTTTGGGAGAAGTCGTCATTAAAGACCAGGTCTTTGCAGCAGCCTCTGTGGGTCTGCAAATCGAACTCCAAGGAGCAACCTCACATGCCGCTTATCCCGAGCGGGGCAAGAGTCCTGCCCTGGCTTTGGCCAGACTGATTCAAAGCCTGGAAGCCCTGAATCAAAACATTCAATCCCACGAAAATTTTTCACTTTTGACCGTTGTTTCTGCCCGTTTGGGCGAAGAATCCTTTGGCATCACACCCGGTGAAGCCCGTCTGATGGCAACCCTGCGCAGCTATGAGGATCAAACCCTGGAAGATCTGCGTCAGAAAGCCCTCCACTGTGCAGAAGCCATTGCTCAGGAATACGGACTGGAAATGGCTTTCAGTTGGCATGATTACTTCCCTGCGACCTGTAACCACCCTGAAGCTACTGGCATTATTCGTGCCAGTGCCCGAGCCCAAGGCTGGACAGCCATGCCTCCCGAAGAGCCTTTTCGCTGGTCAGAAGACTTTGGCTGGTTTACCCGTCTGGCTCCAGGTGCCCTTTTTGGATTGGGAGCGGGATTTAATCTCGCTTTGCACAGCGCAGACTACGATTTTCCAGAAGCATTGCTGGCTCCAGGGATCCGAATTTTTCAAGGCATTCTAAACGAACTCGTTTTTGACTGATTTCTAGCTTTTATTATTTTATTCTGAATCCAATCCTCTGCTTTTTTATTCATTTCTTGATCTTTCACACTTGATATGTTAAGCTTGTTTTTATAAATTATAATATTTTACTTATAATTTTCAGAAAATAGGTTTTTATCATTTTTTCAATCAAGGAGAAACCTCAGAAACCTTAAGCAGCAGGAGAATTCAAAATGCAAACTCAAGTTAAAAGCCGTTACCAACCCCTTCAAATCAAAGCCGCACGACGCGAAGATATGCCGCTCGTCGCACAAATGATTCGCGCCTCAGCAGATTGGTACGCTGAATTTGTCGATCCAGAAGACCTGAACGAACACTATGTCGATGAAAATTGGCAAACGCGCAATTTTATCAAACGGGATTTTTATCTGGGCTATAACGAAAAAAACCAGCCCATTGGAACCCTCTCATTGCAATACTTCAACAACTACGCCTATATTGGCTATCTTTATCTTGACACCTCTGAAGTCGGCAAGGGCTATGGCCATACCCTGATGAACTTTGCCCGCAGACAGGCATTGCAAAAAGACATGGAAGGTCTCTGCCTGATTGCTCACCCTGAAGCTGTATGGGCTGTCAAAGCCTATGAAAAATTTGGTTTTGAGTGTCTGCACACTGAAGAGAAACAGATCTTAAGCTGGAACCAGGAAGCCCTCAAAGGCTATTACGAATCAGGCTTTCACCTCTATCATTACCCCTTTAACGCTTAAGTGCCTTTTTAAAAGCTTAATAAGCTTGGGGGGCTGCCTGCGTCACAGCAGCCAAGACCTGCATCTGTTCCTGACCTGAAATCAAGCCACGGGCGGCCGCATCTGCGGCTGCCTGGTCGGCATTGTCAAACAGAACCATGCCTTGAAAGCGGGCATCAGAGGCCTGAGAACCCGTCACATTGTGAATATACACAGCCTGCACCCGGCCCGGAAACTCAAGTGCAATTTCACGATAGACCTCAGGATCCTTTTCGCCACTGTCTCCGACCAAGACGAAGCTGCGATTGGGATAGGTTTCAAACAGCGTCCGAATTTTACCCAGTTTATAATTAAACTGCTCAGTCGGATTGTCCCGACCCGCTCCCAACCCCATATACTTGAGGTCCATGGCTCCTTCGGGAAAACCATGCAGGGTTAAAAAAGTCTCCAAACGCGGGGCAATATTTAAGGGGCTGCCAGAAACATAATTCACATCGCCATCGATCTTGCCGTCGGCATGCCGATCCAGTGCCGTCAGAAATTCAGCCATTCCTGGCACCGGCTGCTGGGTATAGGGGTTTTTAAATAAAAGCGTTTCCATCATTTTGGTTTTATTCACAGCGTGGGAAACCTGTATCGTATCGTCAATATCCGAAATCACGCCACGACTCATTTCAGCAGGGTTCTGAAGCACCACTTTGCCCAAACTTGGCAGCGAATAATAGTGTTTCTGGCCTGGAACCAACTGGGCTTGAACAGGCAAATAGCCTGTTTCCTGAAGGCCCGGAGCAGAAAGTTTAAGCTCAAAAAAGCCTTCATGATCTGTTTTTACACGGTGAATTTGGCCCAAAACAGTAATATCAACCCAAAGATTTTGCTTGTCTTCAGCTTTTAACTGATGGGCTGTACGGCGCAAATTATCCAGCCAATTGTCTGAAACAGAAGGATCAGAGGCTTCAGCCTCAATCACCCGCCCTTTCACTGAAAAACTTTGCGGCGTACCATAGCTGGTATACAGGGGAATATCCAATTTGGTGCCACGCATCGAGGAAAAATTTACATAGTGTGTTTCTGAAGCAGGAGCCGCATGGGGAACACTCCCTGTCGCCAGATTCATCGTTTGAAATTGATCCTGAGAAAAAATCTCTTGAGGGGACTTGAGTTGGATACTTGAATTCAAACCTGTATTGGCACCGGCAGAAAGTGCTGAAGCAGGGGGTTGAAGATCGGGCAAGCTCGGTACGGAGAGCGGTTTCAGATTCATAATTTGCCTTTTTGGACTGTCAGATAGCTTGATTATAGCAGGCCAAAAGTGTTTACTTGCCTTATGCTGTGAACTCAAATCCAAACAGAAAGTCTTTAAAAATGAAACCCTTTAAGAACTCAGATTTTGAACAGGTCTTTAGGCAGACCCAAACCATTGCAGTGGTTGGGCTTTCCGACAAGACCTGGCGTGATTCCTATCGCGTCGCGCGCTATTTGCAGACTGCTGGCTTTAAAATCTATCCTGTCAATCCTGCCCTCGGAGAGGTGCTGGGAGAAAAAGCCTATCCCGATTTGCTCAGCCTGCCTGAGCCTGTCGATTTGGTCAACGTCTTCCGCCGCCCGGAGGAAGTTCCCGCGCTGGTGGAACAGGCCATTGCCCTGCCCAGCAAAGCCCTTTGGTTGCAATTTGGCGTGATTCATCATGAAGCGGCCAACGCAGCGCGCTCTGCAGGCCTTGAGGTCGTCATGGATCGCTGCATCATGATTGACCACGCTGAGTGGACACGAAAATAAACATCTGTGTTTAAAAATTTTTTGAACTGGGAAAATGAGAATAACAATATCTAAAGCAAGAGTTCAAACGAACGATGACTGAGCCAACAAAACCCTGTCTCTCCCGGCCCCATTTTCCCAAACGTCTCAAGTTCAGAGGGCAATCCTATTTTCTGGTCTTAAAACGTTATATTCCAGAATGTCAGACCTATGCCATTTACCAAGGCCCCAAACTGCTGATCCGGGGAAAGCTTCACGACCATTATCAAATTGCAGATGCTGAGTTAAGCTTTCAGGCAGAAGGTTCCAGCCTTCAGGAAATGCTGCACAAACTGGCTGAAATCCAAAAAAAAGTCAGCCTTCGCGGGCCAAACCGGCTATCCAAAGGCCGGCGCCCGTTATCTGGTACTCAGCATTCAACCAACCCGCGCCGATAAACTCCCGACAGAGCAATTGGGTTTCTTGCGCTTCGCATTGGAGCAAAACCTGCAAGACCGTTTCAAACATATCCGTGTCTGGCCAGAGCGAATCATAGCGATCCCGCAGCATCAAAACCACCAAACGCCAAGATTCCTGGAGCAGGGTCAAACGAATTTCAGATTCAGACTGCCCTTCAGATCGGGCCTTGTCTTCAGTTCGCCAAACCTGATCGGCCACCAGTGCGTTCAGTAATTGGTCGAGGGGATCGCCCTCCTGGGCATTCGCAAGCGAGGAATGGGTATGCATAGCGTTATTATAGGGCAGCCCTGAGAGAAGAGCCAGAGACTTTCCTTAAGTGGTGAAGCTGCAAATCTGAAAGAGTTGGGTTTCTATCTCGCGAATGATTTGCTCAGGATGCGCAAAGGGAGCTGCTAAAACTTTGGCACGCAAAGCCTGACGATCTTTTAATTGAAAGGGTTGAGTCAGCAACTGGGCGGCCTGTGCAAGAAACTCCGCTTCAGAGGCCGCACACCATTCTCGATGCCCAACCTGTGCCAAGAGACTTTGATTGCCACGCATGGGTCCTTCCAGAGCCAGAACAGGCACCCCCATCCAAAGCGCTTCACAGGTCGTTAGCCCCCCATGGTAGGGATAGGCATCCAAGACCAGAGCCAAGCGATTGTAAAAAGCAAGATAATCATAATAGGCTGAACTGCATTCAAAGACCAGCCGTTCCGAGGCTATCCCCCACTGCTGAAAGCGCTCCCGAAACACCTGACGGGTATCAGCACTGCGAAAACAGGCATGCTTGAAAATCAGCATAGACCGTGGAAACGCGTGCAAAATTTGCGCCCACAGTTCACAGATTTTGACAGAAATTCGCCCAGGATGATGAAGGCAAGCCAAATGCAGACGTTCAGTGGTTTCCTCCAGCGGCACTGGCTGCTGTGGAACAGACCAATAAATCCAGGAAGAGAGGAAAAGCGGCAACTCACTTTGCAGGGTGTCCTGCGCTTGAGGTGTTGAAAGACGATCTGTAAACCGGTATTGTATGGCCGAGAGAGCTGTCTCGGTATTGAAACACAGACCCGAGATCTGTATCGGTGCAGGTTGATATGCCATCAGCGCCAAAAGACTTTGCGAAGTATGGCCACTGAGATCAATCAGGATATCCAGCTGATCGGCAGCAAGCCGCTCAGCCATGAGGGCAGGGTCTGAAAAAGAAAGATCCAGCCAGTGATCAGACAAAGCCTGCAATTGCTGGGTAGCAAGATCATGGCGTTCACGGCCTGAATAGGCCCAAATCTCAATTCGAGAGCGATTGTGTTGCGTCCAGAGGGTTTGAATCATTGGAAAAGTAGAATGCAATCCAAAATCTGGAGAGAGGTAGCCCACCCGCAGTTTGCCATCGGTTCGTGGGCTTGAAGCTGCTCTCTTTTGCGCTACAGCAAACCTGTGATTCCAGCCCTGAAAAGCCAGCTCTCTTTGTTCAGGCAGGGTTTCAGCCAAACTCTCCAAGCAAATCAAATATTGCGAATACAGTCGGGCCCAGCTCAAAGTGGAGGCAAGGGAAATGGCTTGCTTTTTATCATAAGCAGCAAGTGCCTGACTTAAAAGTAAGGCGGCCTGATCCGTTTTTCCCAAGGCTTTATATACTTCGGCCTGTCTCTGAATGTTTTCAGGAAGCTGAGGCAAATCTGGGTAAAGCGCCAGGGCTTTTAAATAGGCTCCTTGCTCCTCATAGGCAGCCGCCAGATAGGGCCCCAAACTGGGTTCGGCCTGTTGCGCCCAAGCCCTTTCCAATAAATTTAAAGCTTCTGAGGCATATCCCTGGGCACGCAAATGCTGAAACCAGTGAAGAAGCCACCCGGCTGGCAAAGCTAAAATTGAGTTTGAACCCAACCATTGCCAGACCTTGAAACGCTCGGGGCTCTCCCAAAGCACAAATGCCCACCAGGCGAAGACCTGCAAGGGATACAAACTGGTTTTCGCTTGATTAAAAGCCTGTTGAGCGGCAGGAAAATTTCCCTGCCGCCCCAAATAGGCACTGGCCCCAGCCCAGAGCAACCCTATGTCCCATTCAGGGAAATAAAACTCCAGAAATTGCTTTAAAATCTGAAGACTCAAACGGGAGTGAAACTGATTCAAAAGTTTGAAGCAGATCTGCTCCATTTGAGACAAATTCTGACTGACAGCTAATTTTAAAATTTCTAATTTCCAAAGCGGAAAGGAACTTCCTTCACTGAAAAGCGTTTCAAGCTCGGACAAAGCCAGGGAAAAAGCATCGGTTTCGGCATTTCGCCACAAACAATAGGCGCGCAGATAGGCCTGCTCAAGACGTTCAGCAGGGGAATGCCGCTCTGGCAGAGAATCGGATAGATATTTCTGACAAAGCGCATTGAGCATCGATTCAAAATTTTGCATATCCCTATTCTAGGCTGCAGCCAAAGCAAAGCAAACCTCAATTGCTTTTTTCAAGAAACGTTTTCATCGCCAGCGATCAAAAAGTCTATGTTATGATAAAAACCAGCCAAACTGAATAAAATCAAGCGTTTTAAAAAGCTAAATACAAATCAAGATTAATATTAAGTTAATAAACTGAGATTGGGTATCCGGGGGAATAAAATCTAAATCATGGATCTTTCAGCACTTTCTAAGATCTCATCCAAAAAAACGCAGAATATGCAAGATGAGCGTCAAAAGCGATTTGACAGGCTCTATCGTATGGGCGCAGAATATCTGAAACGAGCAAAAAAAACGGATTTCAGTGATCGTTCTTTGGTCAAAAAAGCGGGAATCTGTTTCAGTCAGGCGATTGAAAATAATCGCAGAGATCCCCGTCCTTTGGTCAAATTGGGCTATATCTCCACTGTTTTTCGAGACACAAAATTGGCAACCCGCTATTTAAATGAGGCTTTGCGACTGGACCCAGAGAACAAGGACGCAAAAAAACTCTTGGCACATATTGAAAAACAGTCCACCCAAGCAATTAAAAATTTGAAAAAGGACAAGGGGCTGAGCTTACAAAAGGTTCAAAAACTTTCTGAAGCCGCCCCCGTTACAGGCAAAGCCTTTTATCTCCAAACCCAGGAACTGATACTGACTCAAATTCGCGAATCCTTTGAGCGGATGCAAGGCATTCAACCCACTTTGGTGCCGATCAACCTGCAAAAATTTGAAGAAATTCATCAACAGCTTGAAACCAATTATGAAGAGCTCAATCAAAAGCTCGATCAACTGGAAGAAGAGGGATTTGATATTGAGCCCCTTGAAAGAGACTTTCAGAAATTAGAAGTCAATCTCAATCTGATGGAGGATACCTGCAAGCTTTCACGCAAAATGATTGCCCTGAAAAAATCTATTCAGGAAGAAACCAGCAAGGTTCAAGACTGGAATCAGGTTCTGGAGATGCATCCTGCCCCAGAAAAAAAAGCTGAAATTGACAGCCATTTTGATGAAATGATGGATCGCAGCGATGAACTCGCTGATGAATTGGATGAACTGGAAGGCTCTGGTTTTGATATCCAAGCACTGATGAAATATTACAACCAGTTTTCAGCGGCATGTCATCGTCTTGAAAAACTCCTGGAAGATTAAGTTATAAAATTGAAATATTTGGGTATAAAGAAAAACAGCATTGTATTTGAAGCGCCTGTGAGTCAGAAAAAAGAGAGGTTCAGTGTATGCAAGGATTAGGTGGTGGTAGCTCTATGATTCGGGGAACAGGGCCCTTAATGGCTCCCAGTTCCATTGCCCCTACACGTACAGCGACGCCAACAGAACAACCAACCAAGACAACAACCCCCAACCCTTCTGCTTTTGAACCCAAAGCGACCCAAGTCATTACCACCGACAAAGAAGCCATTTGCTCTGCGGTAGACAATTGTCCTCAACCCGATGGTTCAACCCCTGAAATTCCAGATGAAAGCACAGGTTTTGAACAAGAATCGGTAGAAAGCTTGGATCAGGGTTTTGAAGCTGAGACAGGCGAAGTCGCTGAAAGCGGCGAATCAAATGAAACCGAAGCCACTGATGAATCAGGCGGGTCAGACGAAACCGAAGCCACCGATGAATCAGGCGGGTCAGACGAAACCGAAGCCACTGATGAATCAGGCGGGTCAGATGAAACCGAAGCCACTGATGAATCAGGCGGGTCAGACGAAACCGAAGCCACCGATGAATCAGGCGGGTCAGATGAAACCGAAGCCACCGATGAATCAGGCGGGTCAGACGAAACCGAAGCCACTGATGAATCAGGCGGGTCAGATGAAACCGAAAGCAGCAGTGGAACAAGCGAGTCGGGAGGAACTGAAGCGGCTCAGACAGATAAGGATGGAAACGAAGCTCCCTCCGTAGCCGCTCATGCGCCCCAAGATCTCTCACTTTCAAAAATGGCAGCCATAGGTGGAAAAATAGGCACAGGGGCAGCTAAAATCAATGAAGCTGTACAAGCTGTGCGCACACAAAATCAGGGAAAAACCCCCACAGCCTCCGCTACACCGGGTGGTGCAGCCAAAGTCAATTCTCATTTGACCACAGCGAAAAACATCGGCACTTTATTGGATGGGGATGCCAATGCCGCCGATATCAAAGCGGGTTCCGAGCTTTTGGGTGATGCCTCAAAAGCACTTCAGAATTCTACACGTGCCGCACAAGTCGGACAGGTACTTGGACAAGCAGCGAAGGTGGGTACGCTTGTCGGTTCAACCGTCAATCTTGTAACGACGGTTTCGAACGGCCAATTACAAGCCAATATCGCCAAAGCAGCAGAAGATCCCTCGGCTCAAAATCTCGGTGCGGTTGCAAATGACAGCAAAGCCCTGACCACAGCAGTTCAAGGCGTCACCAATGGTGCCAAGGGCGCTCAGGCGACCCTCGATGCAGTTCACGCGGCTTCAACCGCAAGAACCGCAGCCACCACAACGGGTCGCGTAGCTCTGCGCACAGCAGAAACGGGTGCCCACGTCGCAGCAAGTGCTAGCCGTGCTGTGGGCCGTCTGGCTCCAGGCGTCAATGTTGCCATGGCCGTTGTGGACACAGCTGTCGCGGCCACCGACATCGCCAAAGCGGTGCAAAATCCCACCACAGATAATGTTGTAAACGCAGCATTTAGCAGTATTACCGCAGCGGGCTCGATTGCTGCGGCTTCTAATGTTCCGGTGGTATCTCAAGTGGGCGCCGCCGTAGCAACCGTTTCTGATGCCGCCAAATTGGTCTACAACAATCGGCATGAAATTGCGGCTGCCGCTGATAAGGCTGCCACGACAGTCACCAACGCAGCCAGCAATGCCGTCAGTGCCGCCAGCAGTGCTGCCAGCAGCGCTTATACCTGGGCTAAGAGCTGGTTTTAAGCCATGAAATACGCAGTTAAAGAAAAATCAAACGCCTGGATAGATGTCTCCTTTCAGCTATCAAACGCTGAACTGGCCATGAAACAAAGGCAAATTGAAACCCGCTTGCCACAAAAACCCAGCCCAGATGAGCTTAATAAATTGGTTCGTCAAACGAGCATGCGTGATGCGGTACAAGCCTATTTAAAAAAGGAAAGTCTGACCACTTGGGGGCTTCCTCGCTATAAAGTTGTACAGGAAGCCACTGAGTCTGGTCTAAATTTTATTTCCAGGCTCTCCTTGCTTCCAGAAATCAAACTGCCAAACTATGAAAACCTACAGTTAGAAGTCAATCCTGTGCCCATGCCCACCGAAGAAGGCATGCAAGCAGAACTGTTTCAGTTGAAATATTTGGTCTCTAACCCTGTAGAAGTTACGCGCGGTATTCAGTGGGGCGATATTGTAGAATTGGGTTTTAGCGCCTTTGACAGCGAAAATCAGCCCATTCCCTTGAGCACCCGTGAACGTCAGTCCATGATTATCAACGGTGCACTGTTTTACCCTGAATTTTTAGAACAGATTTTGGGCCTGAAAGCAGGAGAAAAATTTGAATTTCAATTCAAAGCCCCTGCTGATTATTTTCATCCACCTGCTCAGAACCAGGCAGTTACCTACCGCGGAATGGTTTATCAGGTGATGGAACCCCAGCATGTGCAATCTGATCAAGAGTTTCTCGAACGCGTGGGTGAGTTTGAAAATATGGACGCCCTTTACGCACAAATTGCCGAAGATGTCTTGATTCACAATCAAAATGCCTGGCAGAAAGAATTGCGTCAAGCCGTGGTTCAGTTGCTCAATCAAAATACAGAAGTAACATTTTCTGAAGAACTCTTGCAATCTGAACTGCGCTCAGAGTGGGAAAGACTGGAGCGGGATCCTTTAATCGCATTGGGATACGCCGAAACCATACTGGAACAATCCTGGCTGGCTTGGCAAAGTTTGCCCCCTCTCAAAGAACAAACTAAAAATAAGCTCAAAAACAGTTTGATTCTGTATCAAATCGTTAAAGAACAAAATCTCACCGTAGATCCCAGTGAGGTGATAGCGCTCATGATGGCCACGGCTGATACTTTCGGTGGAGACAGTCCTGAAGCCTTGTTTATGGAATTAAAACGAAGTAAAAAGCTCGATTCTCTCGTAGCGCAGTTTGAATCTGAAAAAGCTGTCGACTACCTCATGGGTCGGTTAACGGTTATTTGTCAGGGAGAAGTTTTGATTTCACCTCAAGCGGAATAAGCCCTGCAAATTGTGTTAAAATGGGGTACTTCCTGCGTTCTGGAGACCTCCATGTCAAAATATCTGCCTTTGCTCTGTAGTTTGGCTTTGTTTTCCTGCCAATTGCCCTCTTTCTTGCCACAAACTCAACCGACAGCTCGTTTTCTCGCTCAATCAAGCATTCAAGCTTCAGCGATTTCCGGGCAAACCATTGTCCGTCTGAAACCAGGCAATGCACCTGAAGCATTCGCACAGAAACATGGGTTACGCCTCAAACACAGCTTGGGCTTGGGCATGTATGTCTTTGAAGGGCTCAAGCCCTTTTCCGTTTTGGCGAGCGATCCGGCTGCGGTTTGGGCAGAACCCGATTACAAAATTCAATTGCCAGCCATGCAAGGGCGCAATCTCTCGGCCCCCCTCCCCCGCGTAGAGAATCCAATGCTGCCCAATGATCCCCTGATTCCAGCAGAATACGGATTTACCCTGACAGGCACAGATAAAATCTGGCAACGTCAGCCCGGACGCCCCGAAGTGATTGTCGCAGTCGTAGATTCAGGCATTGATGCCAGTCATCCTGAATTGCAGGGCCAGGTCGTGGAAGGCTTTGATTTCACAGAAAAAGTACCTGTTCCTGGTGGAATGCATGATGGCTATGGCCATGGCACCCATGTCGCAGGTGTGATTGGCGCCAAAGCCAATAATGGCATCGGCATTGCAGGTATTGCACCGGGATGCCGTCTGATGCCCGTACGTATTTTCAATAATTGGGGAAGTTCCGAAGGGGGCCTCTCAACTCAGGCGATTCTCTGGGCTGTGGATCATGGAGCCAAAGTGATTAACGCCAGTTGGGGCAGCCCCATGTTAGGTGAGGCCGCCAAAGCGGCCTATGAATACGCCATCGCCAAAGATGTGGTTTTTGTAGCTGCCGTCGGCAATTCAGGCAAAGAAGACACCGAATATTATCCTGGCGCAAGCCCTGAAGCCATCGGTGTTTCTGCCGTAAATGCTGATGATCGTTGGGCCTCTTTTTCAACCTTTGGCGAATGGGTGGATCTGGCGGCCCCCGGTGCAAATGTGCTCTCAACCTATCCCCTGGCCCTGGGCAATGGCTATAAAATCATGGATGGAACCTCCATGGCTGCCCCCTTTGTCACGGCTGCCGCCGCCTTGGTGCGCAGTGAACACCCCGATTGGAGCCAGGCACAGGTGCGTGCGCAATTGGAGCGCACAGCCAAAGACGTGATTATGACAGGAAAAGACAAATATTCAGGCTTTGGGCGTGTCGATATTGCCCGAGCGGTTCTGGAGCCTCTTCCAGCCCGCCCCTGATGTCGGATCGCTTACTTTTAGAAGAGGCTTGCCCGGCCTCGCAATCGCTGAGCTGGAAAATTCATGCCCAGGCTTTTGCACAGGAAGGCATGCAAGCCTGGTTGGATTTTCGTATCCCCTACAGCGTGACCGGCAATATAGCCCTGGCCCGCCAAAAAGCCTATGTTTTATTTGAAAGCCTGCCACAGGGCACAGATCCTGTCTATGTCTTGGAGCTGGGAGCTGGCCCTGGTTTTTTTGCCTGGCATTTTCTTCAGGCCTGGCAGGAGCTGGCCCCAGACAGGCCAATACATTACCTTTTAACCGACTTTTCCCGTGCCACGCTCGAAGGGGTGGCAGCACGCCCCGCCTTTCAGGTCATGGTTGAAACGGGATGCCTGGGTATTTTTCAATTGGATACCCCAAGACCTGAAGCCCTGGTCGCCATTTCAGAAGTTCAGTTCGAAATCCCCAAGCAGCTTCATGCCATCATCGGCAATTACTATGCCTGCACCTTGCCAACCACGCTTTTGTGTTGGCAGGAAGAAAGACTGCAGGAACGCTGGTGTAAAACCTGGCTGCACCTGCCAGAGGGTTTTCCAGATCTCAGCCCTGAGCAAAGTCAAGCCCTCAAACAGTGGGTTTTAGAGCTTGCTGTTTCGCAAAAGATCTCTGCGCAAGCCCTGCAAAACCTGCATGCAATTTTTAGTCAGGAATCCCCCGACACCTTGAAAAAGCTGACCAAATGGGCCGAAGTTCTGCCTTTTGAACTCATGAATGAATTGGATGAAAGCAGTTATTACGAACCAATTCAATTCTCGGGTCTTTCAGAGAAAGAAATTCAACTGCTCTTGAACGCAGGCCAAGCGCTGAGAGAGCAAAGTTTTCCCTGGCCCCAGGGGCTTTGGGAACGGCTCAAGCAACTGGAAAACTGGCTAGCACCCAATGCGCTCTTCTTTTTATCGGATAAGGGTTACTACCTCAGCTCGCAAAGTGTTCCTGCCGATCTCTCTCAACCTTCCCTGCATGGAAACACCCTGGCCTACCCCCTGCATCTGGATCTCATCAGTGATTGGTTGCGCCTACATGGCTGGCAGACCGCACATACTCCCTATCCTTTTGATCCCCTGCAAACCTTGGTCGCAGCCTGGAGGCCCAGCCCCCAGAACAGCTGGAGAGAAAACTTTGCTGCCCATTTTATTTTGCAAAACAATAATTTAGATGCCGCCCGACTGGTGCGTGCAGCTCAGGATTATCAGACCCAAGGCGATGATCAGACCGCTGTGGGCTTTTACCAAAAGGCACTGCGTTACCGTCCCGGAGAGCCCCGCATTGTGCATGAACTGACAGCTTGCCTGATTCGGCTGGGAGCCTTTCGCTTGGCGGAAGAAATGCTCGATATTCCGGTGATCGATCTATACCAGCAATTTGATTTTGATTATCAACGGGGCCAGATCGCTTTCTTTCTGGGGGAACCAGCGCAAGCTATCGAGTCTTTTCAGCTCTCACTCATCGAGCAGGGAGAATACGCAAGCGTTTATTACAGTCTGGCCTTGTCCTATTTGGCATTGGCACAGGAAGCAGAAGCAAAAGACAGCCTAAAAAACTGTCTGAAACTGGAACCCCACCACAGCGCAGCCCAAACGCTCTTAGCTAAAATTCAGACCCCCTGAATTCTGCCCGATAGCACTGGGACAGGCTACAATAGAAGCACCTTGATCCTGGAAACGAAGCTATGCGAATTATTCTCTACACTGGCAAAGGCGGTGTAGGCAAAACCACCCTTTCTGCCGCAACAGCCTTAAAAGCGGCCCAAATGGGATACCGAACCCTGATTATCAGTACAGATCCTGCCCACAGCCTGTCCGACTCTTTTGACTTGCAACTCTCCGATGAACCCACTTCTATCCGTGAAAATTTATGGGGCCAGGAGATTAACGTTCTCAAAGATATTCACAAATATTGGGGGGAGCTTCAGGCCTCTTTAAGTGCACTCTTAGTCACCAAAGGCTTCGACAATGTTGTGGCCGATGAATTAGCGGTGATGCCTGGTATGGAAGAAGTGGCAAGCCTCTTACATGTGCATGAAAAAGCGCAATCTGGGCAGTTTGACCTGATTATTCTGGATTGCGCCCCCACGGGTGAAACCATCCGCTTGATCAGCATGCCCGATATCATTGACTGGTATATTGAGAAAATGTTTTCGATATCCCTGAAAGGCGCAGGCATTTTCGAGCCTGTGCTGAAATCAGCCTTGGCCATTCCAGGTCAGGCCGTATTTAAAGCCATTCAAACCCTTTTTGGCGGTGTAACCGCCTTACAAGCGCAATTGATCGATCCTGCAATTACCTCGATCCGAGTCGTGATGAACCCTGAAAAAATGGTCTTGAAAGAAGCCCTGCGCTCGTTTACTTATTTTTCATTGTTTGGCTACAATGTTGACTTGGTCTTACTCAACCGCATTGTTGAAGAAACAGGGGATTCTGAACTCTTACAGAGCATGCGCACGGTCCAGGCGGGGTATATCAGCCAGGCCAAAACATCATTTACGCCAGTGCCCATGAAACAAATCCCCCTCTTTGTGGGTGAGATTGTCGGGCTTGAAAACCTCGAAAAAATTGCAAAGGCGACTTTTTCAGCGCAAGAAGATCCCACCCAAGTCTATTTTCAGGAAAAGATCCAGGAAGTTCACAAACTGGAAGGTGGCGAATATCTTTTGAAAAGACGCTTTCCACCCTTTGAAATTGAACGGTTTGATTTGCGAAAAAAAGGGGATGAACTCATTCTCACGATCGGCAATGTCAGAAGATCGATTATTTTGCCTCAAACCCTGGCCATGCTTGAGCCTGTGAAGGCAGAATTTCGCAATGGAGAATTGCAGGTCAGGTTTCGCTGACTGTACGCTCGCGCAAACGTGCCAAGGTGTCCCGAATCGCCTGTTTTAAAATCCAGCCCTTTAAACTGGGAGATTGTTCCTGACCTTGCAATTGTTTTAAAAGTCGCAGAGCTTCAATCCGGGGAAAATAGTCCAAAACCTCAATCACACTGCGCAGCAAAGGCCACGGCAAACCTGAGTGAATTAGTTTTTCAAGCGTTGCAAGAATCCAACGTTCACCTGTTTTTGCCAATTGCACCAGCGCAATACGTTGCCAAGCCAAGGGCCATTCCTGCAGATGATCCAAAAGATAGTTAATCGCCTGGGGCTCGCGACTGGTTCCCAAAATTTCAAGGGTTTTTATTTTCTGCTGCGAATCCTGAATACTTTCAAAGTATTCAATCAGACGTTGAAACGCCTCAGGCGTTTTAAATTCAGCCAAAGCCTGCAGTACGGGGAAATGCTGATCGGTAGGTTCACTTAGATTCAAACGCTTCAGTAAAAGCGGAAAAACAGAATCCAATTGCAGCTTGCCCAAAGCCATCAGACAAATCGCACGCAATTCAGAATTAGACTCAGCTTCGGCTGACTGCAAAAGCTGAGACAAAAGCGTAAAAGCCTGAGTGGCTTTCAGATCTCCCAACGCTTCAATCGCGGCATAGACCACCCCGGTGTCCGAATCCTGAAGACAGGCCATCACCGCTGAAATGACTTCTGAAGCACGTGTTTTCGCCAAAATACGCAAGGCTTCCCGCCTTAACTCAGGATGGCTTTCCTCAAGCATCGGCAGAAGGGGCTGCCAACGCAAATCTTTGCCAAAACTACTCAAGCTTTTTAATAGCGCCAATTGCAAAGGATGGGGAGACAGGGGCAAGAGCTGCCAAAGTTCGTCTTGACCTTCAACGCAACCCTTCTTTAAAAGGGCTTGAATCAATAAAACACGCGCCTGAACATGCTGGATTTCATGCAAGGCCAAACGCAAATCCTGGGCTTCATAGCGCACCAAAAGAGAGAGGGTCTTGGGCTCTCTTTGCGGTGAAATCAGAGCCCAATTCAATACAGCCTTCAGCGAAGCAGACCCCCAAGCCACCAATAAATCTTCAATCTGTAAACCGTGCTCAGGGTCTTCGAGAAACTGCGTAAGGCATTCTGCCCAATGAGAAGCTGAACTTATATTCCAAAGAACCAAAACCAAGCGGAGATTTTCAGAGGCTGCCTGCTTCAGCAGCGCACCCAATTCCTGTGCAGAAAGGGTCTGTTGATTGACCAGGTGCGCAAACAAGGCTTGCCAGTCTTCAATAAATTCTTCGGGCACGTGAAATTGAAGGATTTCAGGCAAAATGCGCAAGCCCCGTTCACGCAAGATTTCTAAAATCAGTTCACGGGTTTCCGCTGAAATATCTTCGCAAACCCAGCGCCAGAGGTTTTCTGCTCCCCCCTTTAAACGCCTCAGCGCCAATGCTGCACGCAGTTGGTCGCCTCGCTCAGCCCGCATCAAAATTTGTATCAGCCAAGAAAGACTTTCTTCATAGGGTTCAAGCCGCAAGAGCAACTCAAGCCCTTCTCGCACAAAAAGAGGGTCTTGGCTTCTTTGGAGTTCTTGCAATAAAAAGGGAAGCATCAGATTTCCAAAATTTAGCAGGTACTGTAAGAGGCGTTGACGCAAAAGTGCAGATGAAGACTGTTTTAAGAGACGCAGTGCAATCGGCAACCCGCCGGTGTTTTGAAATCCCTCTAAAAAATATAGACTGTTTTCCTGAGCCTGGGGGCTCATTTCACGTAAGCTCAAATGTTGCAAACGCTGACAGACCACATCCCCATTGCGGTTTAAAAGCGGCAAAATTTGTAGAAAAAGAACCGAAGAAGCCTCAAGAAACTCTGGTAGAGCATCCAGAGCACCCAGCCCCCCATAACGCGCCAATAACTGATAGGCCTGTTCCTGTTCTGAGGGCGGGGTATCTGCTCCAGCCTGTTCCAAAAGCAGACTTTCCAAAAGGGCTCTCAGCTCTAAAGGAGCAGACTCTGGCAACTCCAAACAATTGAGTTTGAGTCCCCAACGCAAGGCCAATAAATAAATCGACTTGCCTTTCTCTGGTGGAATTTCCAATAAACGCTGAATCAAATGGATCTGATCGGCCCGAACAAAACGGTAAATCTGATTCAAGCCTCTGCTTAAACTGGTTTCAACCAAAGCAGCCCGCGCTTCATCCGTTTCATCGCAGAGCCACACCGCAAGGGCCATCAGTTCAGAAGCCACCAATTGTGCGGGATCTTTTTGCAATAAAGCCTCAAGTTGCTGGCCAATATTTTCTGCGGCATCTAAAAGCGCAGGTTTAAGTTCTGAAGGGGTTTTCGGCAAAACGAGTAAATCCTTTAATTGCAGCATGACCCGGTAAGAGGCAGTATTGCTCAAGGTCTGCAAAACCTTCAGAACCACCTCAGGCTGGGCATCTGAAAGCATTTCCAAAAGATAATTTTCCACTTCCTGGCTCCAGGGTTGAGCGCCCAAAGCTTCGACTGCTTTTTTTCGTACAAAATAATGTGGATGTTTTAAACAATCAGCCAACCAGGCTTGCAGTTCAGGATCGGCCAAAGGGCCAATCGCCTGTACAATATGCGCCACCAAATCCCAATCTTTACTTTGTAATAATTGCAAAAGCCGTTCACGCGAAGCAGGCCCATGGGGCATGCGATAGAGCAAAGCTTTGAGAATCGGAGCCCGCAATTCCCAGCAAAGCGGATCCTGCAAAATCAAGAAAAACAGGTCTTGTATCCCGGCATCCAGATTGAGACTGATTTCAATCAGCAATTCCAGAGCTGAAAGACGCAATTCAGGCTCGCCATGCAAAAGCAACTGACTCAGTACACCAACCGATCGCAAGGCATCCTGCGCAACCATCTGCTGAAGAATACGAAGTGACTTATCATGACTCCAGGCCCGCTCAAGTTCAGCTTCAAGTGCCTCAAACGACTTCATAGACGCACACTGCCAATCGCAATTTCCTGTTTTTGAGAATCCACATAGAGTGTCGCACCTGAAAAATCTTGATCAAAATAACGTGAATAGCCCCCAATCGTCACCGTCACCCCAGCATAAATATGATCGGTAATGATAATTTTACCTGTGTGGCTGGAGACCGGAATTTGACTGAGCTGCTCTGAAATTTCGTTCACCCTGAGCAATAATTGTTCTCGCAAGGCTTCTAAGGCAGATAATAATTCACGTGTATTCTGGCGCACTCTTGCAAAGACCAGCGATTCACCCACCCTGTCCAATTTTTGGCGATAATATTCAAGACGTTTTTTTAAAAGAATTTCCTGGGTTTCTAAAACAGGATCCATCCCCACTTTTAAATAGGTCTTGGTATTGGAGGGCGAACCTGCAATCCGGGCCTGGATTCTTTTTCCGGCAGAGACAACCCCCCCCGCAATTTGCCCTTTGCCTGAATAAAACCCAACTTTGACCTCATTTCTGGCATGCACCTGACTGTGAATGACAATATCTGAAACAGAAACTGAATCCAAAGCCAAAACCTGAGAATGTTCAATAAAACGACTTTCCAAGTTCTGTCCTGCCACAATCCGGCTGTTGCGATTGCCCACCATTCCCTGCCGGGCCAATAAATGTCCCTGAGATTTAATCCAGGCAGCTTCAATCGTACCGTCTACCAAGATATCGCCCAAAGCTTCAAGGGCATAGCCCTGAAAAACAGTACCATCCACCAATACTGTTCCTGGGAAATAGATATCACCCGTCGAGGCCCCTATTTCAGCGACATGAAAAACAGGCTCTACGTAGACGGTATTGCTGCGCACCCGAATCCGCCCTGGAATACTGGAAATCAAAAGATTGGAATCATGCGCAGCAACCTCTGCTCCTCGAGAGGGGCCAAAAGGCAAATCATGCCCTTTTTTCTGAGGCACCTGTCGCTTGAGAAGATTCATGCCCGGCTTTCCAGGAGATGGGGGATGCCGACGCATCAAAGGAACGCCCATCTCCACGGTTTTCATCAATTGCAAATTATGAAAATCAACCCGTTGATCAGACAAAACCAAGGGTTGGCCTGAATGGGGTGGCTCTTCTACCAGGGCTTCAAAATAGGCGTCTTCACCGTCCACAGGAAGCTCTCCCTGTGCAACCAATAAACGCACCGGCACTTCACTCTGAATCAGTCGCTCCAGAATATCTGGCAATACCCCATAGACAATCCGCTGTTCCCGCAAAAGCAGAATCAAATCATCCAGACAGGCCTGCTGCCCCCCATAGGCTGGGGTCAGAGAGATCCAGGCCTGCATGCGATCCTTGCTAAGCTCCAAATCAAGTTGATAAGGTCTGGCTTCCGCAATCGTACAGGCCAAAGGATTCTGAGGTGCTTGATAAATTTTGAGGAGAAAGGATTCCCAGATTTCTTCAAACAGAAAAAAATCCAGAAAGTCCTGCTCCTCAAGGAAATCTCTCAAGTCAGAACCCTGTGGAGGGTCTGCCCCTGGAACCGGCTCCCAACGGGCCAAGACCGTGGAGCCCAAATGTTCAAAACTCAGTGACATCCAAAACCCCGAAAAAGGCTCAGGGCGTTTCAGTCTCCGATTTGGTTTCAGGCTCTGCGGGCCCTGCAGGCTCAGCGTTCTCTAAGTCGCTATCCCCCAGCATTTTACCTAATAATTCAAAATCGACCTGATCCATATCCACATCAATCAGGAAAACACCTTCAGCACCGCCGTCCTTGTAGCTGCCACCTGCCATCATCGATTTCATGGCCTGCAAAGTAGGCAAAAGGGTTTGAACCTCTTCATCTTCACCCATGAAAAGTTTCACCAAACTCACTATTTTGCCGAGATCCACGAAGAACATGCCAGCATCTTCCTGAAGCGCGTATTTTTCACGCAAGGCTCTGAAATAGCCATTGTCATCCAGGCTGCTGTCCTGCGCATGGGCGTAGTCAATCGCAGATTTCAAGGCGTCCATATTGCTGCCAAAAAACCACAGGTTTCCAACACGGGTATAGCCGGCCTGAATCCCCATTTCATTTTTAAGCCCTTGAGCTGCAGGGGTCATATTCGCCATATACAAAGGCGCTCCCCGATAATGGGCCTGAGGCGTTTTCGGAAAGGTAATATTCAGGGCCTGTTTTTTCTTTTGTTTGCCCTTTTTCTCAGCGCCTGTCTCAAGCGCATCAAAATCAAGTATTAATTTCTGAGTAAGGGTCTTCAAAAAAGCATCGTTGTTTTTGACACCCAAATAGATCACAGTATGCGGAGGCTGGGCTACAGTTTTGACGGTTTCAGGGTAAAACATCGCCAGACCGACACGTCCATCACTGTGAGAGAGTATATCCTTGTCAAGATCCAGATGGGTCAGAGAACGGAAACCTTTGTAAACAATTTCATCAATCATCTGACGTGCTTCAGCCTGATCTGCCAAAAATGATTTCAGCCCCATGGGCAAAAGATGAAAACCTTGAGAAGCCCCAAACAGCAAAGGTCTTTCAGGCGCAGCCTTCAAAACAGTCCGCAAGGGGGCCATGGGATTGCGAATAGCCTGTTCTGCCTGGCGCAAGTATTTGCGCTGGGGGGTGTCGGGCCCGTCCTGGCGAAAAGTCACAAAGGATTTCAGACGCAACCCTCTTTTGTTTATATCCAAACCCATCGCAAAGCTATTGTAGAGGTTAAAAGATTTTTCAAGCTCCTGAATAACTTCTTGGGATTCTTTTTCTGAGCTTTCGGGAATCAGGTTGGCAAATTTTTTCAAATTGCGGGGATTAAAGTAAACCCAGAACTTTTCTTTTTCCATGGATTTAAGCGTTCCCGCAAACTGACTGTCTGTGCCCAAGGATTTTCCTGAGGCAGCCGCTTGAATCGCTTGCTCTAAGAGAGAACGGCTGCCAAAAAGTAAGGTATTGCCTGAAAGGGTCATAAACACTTCAGCTTTGGCTTCTTTTGCCCCTTCTTCTTTTTTAGCAAAGCCGTAAAAAGTATGTCCTTGATAGTCAAATTCCTGAAGCAATTTATCTTTATCAGCAGTCGCTTTATCTTTCAGCTTGGCAACCACACCTGGAAAAAGTTTTTGATCGGCAATATCAACGGCAATCAGAGCAGGCAAGGCTTCTTTGGCAGTAACATTTTTTTCGTAAACGGCAGCAGAAACATGGCTGCCAAAGAGAGGCACCAAATCTTTTTCTGCATCCAGGCCCAGCCCCTGCCCAAGTGCGGGCAGAATGTCTTTCATTCCATCTTCCACCATGGTTGAAAAAGGTTTACGCCCTAAAAAATAAGACCAGTCATTTTTATCTGTACTGATTGCCATAAAGGCATCTGCACCGGGGGGAGTATAGCGGAGATTATCTTCAAGACTGGCCCAGGCCGGCGTTATCCAAAGACTCACAGCAGCTAAACTGCTCAGTAGGGAAAGAGAAAGTAATTTAGACTTCATCAAAAAGCTCCTTGCTCAATTTTGGGGCCAAATTTCAAATTCCTGTGCAGGCCATTCAGGCCGCAAACACGTTTCAGTATAGCCTGTTTAAGAGGCGAAGAGTACCCTGGTTTGCTTTGCGCTTTCCAGCATCAAACTTATACTTATATTAAATCTACCTTAACCAAAAATTAATATTATTTTTGGTTTTCCTCACAAGAATATTTAAGTTTAATGCTATAAAAGATTAAAGAAAGATTAAATTCACGCCCTCTGGGAAGGATGCCTCAACATGAATTTCTCCCGCGCCAGTCTTGCCTTTACCCTTTTATTCAGCACGGTTCTCAGTGCCTGTGGTACACAAACCCTGACCGTAGCCACCCAATCCCCCCTCCAAAGCGCTTCTGTTCAAGCCGCTGCCCGTCAAAGCACTCAAACCCAGAAATCTCCTGTAAAAACAACGCAAGTCACCGTCAACAATCTTTCTCAAGAAAAACAGGCTTTGGCTCTGCAACCCGTTTCCGCTGAAACAGTTAAAGCCCAGCTTGAACTGCGGGCTCAAAAGGCTACCCCCAAAGCAGACGAAAACACGCCCCTGTATAGCGCCACTGAACTTGATGCCCTGAAAAAATTAGAAGCTTCACTTGCAGACCAAATCAAAGAAGAAGACCAAAAGAATGCTTCTACACAGGGTTTTAAAACAAAATCTGCCGATCATGGCAAAGATATTGAGATTGAGATGTTTCTTTATAACCCCAAATACAGCAAATCTGCTAAGTTTTGGGGCATCGACAATGCCAATGAATTGCTCATGGCAGGTCGTTCTCCCTTGCGCCGTTGGTTATTAAAACGAAAATTTGAAGGGCTTTGGGCTCCCCGTGGTTTTGAACAGCAAATTCTTTTCTGGGTAGAACAAGCAGATTTGCTTAGAATTACAGGTGTCAGCCGTGATCAAGCTTGGCTTTTGGTCGCAAACGGGATTACCAGCGTACCCGATCTGGCCCGTCGCAATGTGATTGAGCTCGGTGCCCTCAAGGTATCTTTGGCTCTAATGGCCTTTCAATATGGCATGGATGCTCCCAGCCTCGATGAGTTAAAAGACTGGACCGAAGAAGCAAAAAGCCTTGAGCCGCTGATTTATTAAGATCGTTTCAAAAAGAAGAGTGGAGACAAAATGATTCGCGTAGACAATACCTCAACCGTCACCGTTCTGCGGAGCCTGCAAAGCCCCAGCCCCGCAGCAGTTGCTTTGAAAGCTACTGAAAACACAACTTTGCCAGCTCAGGGAACAGATAAACTGAGCTTGTCTACTCCGCGCCCTGTTGCTGCCGCAACAGGCAATTTAAGTGCTGCCCAGCGTTTGGCGCAAGCCACACCGCTGAGTCTTTTCGATTCACCTCAAGTTCCCCCCTCCATCAAAGCGACGCCTTTAACGCCGCCTGGCCAGATAGCCCAAAAACCCTCAACCCTTGAAGATGGTTTAAATACGAATGAAGACTATCAAATGGCCTTTAAATGGGTTGAAACCGTAACAGGTAAACCCATCGCCTATCAAACCCCCGAGTCTCAGAAAGCCTATATCGCTGCCATTCAAGGTAAACCTCAAGAAGCCTATGATCCCAAGGCTTTCTTGGCCTCGATCGGCGTAAAAGGCGCACATACCTATGGCCGGGATGACAAAGGCGTGCACCAGTTGCTCTCTACCATTGACTATACGCCCAACAGTACCAATGTCTCCAAAACCCTGCGCTTTGTTCAAAAAATCTTCTTCAGCTTCTTTAAACATTTCCCCAAAACCTTCAATTGGATCGCCGACAAAACCGACAAATACTACTTCACCCGCAAAGATGCTAAAAACAAAAGCTGGGAAAAAGTTCAAGTCCCACAACCCGCATTTAACCCTAAAGATCCGCTGGTTCCTGCCAATTTGATCAAACAGGTTTATGCCGATACCCATTCCGCAAAAGCCCTGAATTCAGGCTGGAATCCCGATGCGGCAACGCTGTTTAACTCCTATTTCCTGCATGCCGATCCCGATCAGATGGGTGCCCTATTTGATGACGATTTCCACATGGGCATCCCCGATGGTGTAGATGGCGAACAACATTACGGTTCTTATGCCATTGCCCGTCAACTGGGCTTTACAGATGCCCAGGCCCGCAGAATTGCAAAAGCCGATTTTGACATGGATCTCAACAATACGGTCTATGGAAACTCTGACGCTTTCCCCGACGGTTTGGTCAGCAAGCACTTCGATTTAAACAAAGACAAGCCTGAAGCAGAAGATACCCGCTTTATCTGGGCTCAACGTCACCTGGATGCAGCTGTAGAACTTGCCAAACGCGGCAAGTTTGAACAGGCTGAACAGGAATTGGGCTTCGGGCTGCACAGCATTCAGGATGCCTTTGCCCATGGCCATATCCGTATTACCTCTCACGCCGTGACGGGTGAAATTCCAGACGCTGTCAAATACAATCCTGTAGCGGCCTATGAAGCAACCCTGGCGACGATCGGTTATATGCACACCTATCTGAACCGGGTCATGTCCTAAGCTTCGTTCAGCCCCATGCAAAAACCCGTGACGAAGGATCTCTTTTCTGTTATTGTCATGACCATTGGCATTTCCGCCCTGGCACTGGCTTGTCTTTTGTTTTGGCTTCAGGGTCAATCCACCAGCCGCCGCCCCCAAGTCATACTGGAGCGTTTGAAAAATCTTCAGAACCTTGAAGTTTTACAAGCTCAATTGGTGGGTACTCAAAGTTTTCGTGAAGGGGCATCGATTCCCTTTGGCCACCATGAAGTCGTTGTATTGGCCCGTGGCAGAGCTGTTTACGGAGTCAATCTTGAAAAAGCCCAGATTGCAGGTTCAGGTAAAGATTTAAAACTCGAATTGCCAAGAGTGGAAGTGCTGCATGTCATTTTGAATCCCGACTCGATTAATTTTGCCGCCCCTCAAAAATCATGGTTTACCACCCAGGAAGAATTTGAGATTTTTAGAACCCGTGCAGCAAACCAGATGCAAATCGAACTCAATAAACAGTCCCGCTCCCCTGAATTGATGGCAGAGGCAGAAAAACAGGCCACGCGCTGGCTAACGCTTTGGCTTGAAAATCTGGGTTTTCATGATGCAAAGGTTAGATTTAAATACACCCACGCAGCTTCTGAAGCACTTCAGAGCGCAAGCCCTTAAACCCGCAAGAAAAAAGGGGCTGTCGACAGCCCCTTTATTTTACTTACATCACCACTGCTACATTTAATTTGCTGAGAAATCCTGTTTTGGCATCTTCAGCTTGAATTTTGGCTGCATCCTCAGCCGAAATCACAAAGTCAACTCCGCTTTCACTGGTGCCCGTCGCCTTTACAACCAAGGGATTGCTTCCTGCCCGCTGCACACTGTTCAAGCTGCGGTGATAGGCGATGATGCCTTCTGCAATGACACGATCAATATCCAATTCAAAATTGCCGATATAGACCTGTTGTTCATCGGTCACGACCGTGGGTGACATGGCGGGTTGCACGGTCAGGCCCGAAGCATCAATGATCAAGCCGGTATAGCCCTGGGGCTTAACCACTGGCTTGGCAGAAGGCTTCGGACTGGGCTTGGCGGTAGGTTTTATGATCGGCACTTTTTTCGGTTTGGCAGCCAAGGTAACCATGGCATACTGTTGCCCCGGAATCCAGGCCAGCGGAGAATCGGTAACCCCCAACCAGGACTGTTTATAACGCTCCTGTTGTCTGCGCAAGGTCTTTTCAAGATCAATCGCAGGGGCCAAGCCTTGCGAACCAAACATGGGCATTGAAAGATCCACCTCAACCGAACCATCACTGAGATAACGCTCTTTGCCAACAGGCGCGGCCTTGATCAAAGCAGAAACTTTCAGACGCACGGTATCGCTCTCAGTGACATAATTCTTAACAATGGTTTCTGAATCGACCTGCACCCCATTCACAATTTCTGCGAGTTGACGGTAGGCATCGGCTGTCGCTGCTCGTTTCGCCATCAAACGCTTTTGGGCTGAAGAACCATTCTCTGGGGGGGCACCACTGCCGGTAACGGTAATCATTTTCTGAGTCCAATCGATACTGCCAGAACCCATGGTCTGCATCACATTTACCGATTGAGCCTGGGTGGCCTGGGGCAAAATTGAAAGGCTGGCGGCAGAGACCAACAGAGCCGTAGAAAGTAGAATTTGTAAGCTTTTTTTCATGACGGTTGAGAAATTCTCCTTGGATTTTTTCCACTCTCATTATAAGTAGGAAATCGGGAATGTAAAGCGAGCTGGCTTACACTGCAAAAGTGAGTTTTTCAAGTTTTAAATTTTTTTTCAGATTTTTTTTGAACACTCGTTTGAAGCACCGTGTCTAAAAGTTTGGAGAGAGCAAAGACTTATCTTTGCCCTCTTTCCAATGGTAGAATCAACACCGTAATCACAAGGAGATTTGGAAATGAAACGAACAACCCCCTATCTGTTGGCACTTTCCCTGACGGGCGTGTTAGGTCTGGGGGTAGGGCTGGCGGCACCGCATCTGGCTCCGCTCGTGACACCGCCAGTAGAAGCCCAGACCAGAAATGTCCCAACTCTGAATAAACTCAATGAGGATTTCATCGCGATTTCTGAAACCGTCACACCGGCAGTGGTCAGTATTTCCATGAGCAAAACCCTGAAAAGCCCCGGAAAAAATCACCCCCAGATTCCTGAAGAATTTGAAGAATTTTTTGGCCTGCCGTCTCAGCCACAAGGCCCTCAAAAGCAACAGGGCGTAGGCTCTGGGGTGGTGGTCGATGCCGCCAAGGGCTATATTCTTACCAATAATCACGTGGTTGCAGATGCCGATGAAATCAAAGTCACGCTCAGCGATCGCCGCACGTTTAAAGCAAAAATCATCGGCACCGATCCCCGCACCGACTTGGCCGTGATTCAGGTCAATGGTGCAAAAGACTTGAAACAGGTTGCTTTGGGAGATTCCAAAGATCTTGAAGTGGGCGAATGGGTCTTGGCCATTGGCAACCCCTTCGGCCTGAGTTCCACTGTCACGGCAGGCATTATCAGCGCAAAGGGACGCGCCAATGTGGGCGTCGCCGATTTTGAAGACTTTATTCAGACCGATGCCGCGATCAATCCTGGCAACAGTGGCGGCGCCCTGGTGAATATCAAAGGGGAGCTGATTGGGATCAATACAGCGATTGCAACCCGCTCCAAAGGCTATATGGGAATTGGCTTCGCCATCCCCAGCAATATGGCCAAACAGGTCATGCAAAACCTGATTTCAAAAGGCAAGGTCAACCGTTCTCAACTGGGTGTTTTCATTCAAGCGCTGGATGATTCCATGGCCCAAGGCCTGGGATTGAAAGACAGCCGTGAAGGCATTCTGGTCAGTGGCGTGATCGAAGGCTCCCCCGCCGATAAGGCCGGACTGAAAAAATACGACGTGATTTTGCGCCTGAATGGCAAGACGGTCAACGACAGCAACCAGTTCAGAAACCAAGTCGCCATGACCCCAGCTGGTTCCACTCTGGAAATCGAAGTCTTACGCAATGGCCAACGCCTGAAGGTCAAACCCCAACTGCGCGAAATGGAAAGTGGCGGTAAAAACAACACCAACAATCAGGTGCCAGAACTCAACGATAAAAGAGGCTTTCAAATTCTGGAACTGAATCCAGCCCTGCGTCAGCAACTGCGGGTTCCCGCTCAGGTAGAAGGCGTGGTGGTCAATCAGGTCTCTCCCCTGAGTGATGCCTATGAAAAAGGTTTGCGTGAAGGCGATATCATCACCGAAGTCAACCGCAAGCCCGTAAAATCAAGTGATCAGTTCAATTCCATCTTCAATAAATTGAAGAGTGGAGACGTGGTTCTGCTCTCGATTCAGAGAGAGATGGCCTCGATCGTGATTGCCTTTGAAATGCCTTAAGGTTTAATTGAAAAGCCCCCCGAAAAATCAGGGGGCTTTTTTTATGGGCAGATTGCCCTGATTAAAGTTGACCGCGCATCATGCCGTTCCAGTACATTTGGGGCAAGCCATAGGCTTTCAGCATATACATGCTGAAACGTTCCTGTGACTGATCAAAGGGGAAGGATTCGACCGGTTTGCTGTCATAGTCGAATTCAGCCAGGATCAGGCTGCCATAGCCGGTAACCAGGGGGCAGGAAGAATAGCCATTGTAAAAGCCTGTCAGTGGACGGTTCTGCATATAGGCCATCAGGTTTTCAACCAGAACAGGCGCCTGTTTGCGAATCGCCGCACCGGTACGGGCCGTTGGCACATTGGTACAATCCCCCAAGGCAAAAATATCGGGAAACTTGGCCTGCTGCATGGTGTTTTTATCGATCTCCACAAAGCCAGCGGCATCAACCAATGGGCTCTGCTGAATGAAAGCAGGTGCACTCATGGGTGGGGTAACATGCATCATATCGTATTTGAGCACTTGTTCTGCGCCCGTATCGAGGTGCTTAAAGACAGCTTCCTGTTGAGCGCCCCGTACTTCAACCAACTCATTGCGGAAATGGGTATCGGTGATATCTTTGCGTTTGAGCACTTTTTCGAGCGCGGTTTTGTACTTGGCGACGCCAAAAATACTGGCAAGACCACTGGCGAAGACCATCTTGGTTTTGCTGCGCACATGGGATTTGCTGCGGAAATAATCCTCTGTCATATACAGGGCTTTTTGAGGGGCTCCACCACATTTGATCGGGGTGCCGGGCTGGGTAAAGATCGCAGTTCCGCCTTTAAAATTTTTGACCAAATCCCAGGTGCTGTCGACGGTTTCATAGGAATAATTGCTGCAAACATTGTATTTGCCAATGCTTTCGCGCAGGCCCGTCACCTTGTCCCAGTTCAGCTCCATCCCAGCAGAGACCACCAGGTAGTCATAGCCAATTTTCTGACCCGAGGCCAGGGTAATCGCTTTCTCTTCGGGCTGGAAGCTGGCAACTTTGTCCTGAATCCAGTCCACACCGGCAGGAATATAATCGACTTCATTGCGCTCAGAGATTTCTTTGGGAAAAACACCCCCGCCGACCAGGGTCCAGAGGGGCTGATAATAATGCTTATTGGAAGGCTCAATCAAGCCAATTTCAAGGCTTTCAGATGCATTGCGCAGACGGGCGGCAACGGCAATTCCCCCGGTTCCACCCCCCACAATCAGAATTTTATAATGGGTTTTCGACATGGTAATTTACCTCTTAATTTTTGGAGTGGGGCAGACTGCTGGCCTGCAGAGAATGACTGAAATGGCGAACAAAACTCAATAAAAAGCCCATACTGCTACGGAACTCAGGCTCCATCAAAGCTTTGACCATCTGGAGGATCGAAGCAGGCTGATATTCCTGCTCACTGCGAGCCAAAGCTTCTCCTGCCGAAGCCACCACGGAAACAGTATGAATATCCAAAAGACCGTGGCGCAAACTGGCGATTAAGCGGTCCAGATCGTGCCCGGCCATATAACTCTTATAGAGATCATCCAGAGTATCGACACCTGTTCCGATCATCCCAGGAATATCGCCCAGAATTTTAATCAGGGGAACAAACTGATCCGCATGGTGAGCCAATACTTCAAAGGCTTCCAGCATGTCTGGGCGCCCAAGTATCGGCAGAAAGCGGCTGAGCGCTTCAAGGGTCTGAATGTTTTCAGGACGGGAAATTTCAAGCATCAGCTTCAAAACCGGTTCCAACCGATTGCTGAGGTCGGTGCCAGAAGCTTTCAGACTGGCAGCTTCAGCATCAAGACTGTCAACAGCAGTACTCATCATGCCAGGCATATCGCCCAGAATATTCAACCAGGGTAAAAACTGGTCTTTTTTATGCACCAAGTGTTCCAGCGTTTCAAGTACCTCAGGTTCGGTCAATTCATCGAGCATGCGCAGGGCAGAAGGCAGGCGTTCAGGCCATTGAGCCCCTTCGACCCGCAGCGGGGCACTCAGCTCATCGAGGGTATTGACGGCTGTGGCCGCCATTCCTGGAATTTCCTGCAGGGCTTTTTCAGATTTTTCAAGTCGGGATTCGAGTTGATCGAGACGGGCCAAAATTTGATCCAGACGACTGACAATCGCTTCAGAAGTTAATTCGGGTGGGCTCATACTGGCACCTTCCTATATACTATAGACCGTATGATACACTATTTCTGCAAAAAATTTCTTGATCCAGGTCAATTTTTAGATCGAATTTGAAATTTTTGAATTTATAAAATTTGCGAACGAAGCTGCAATCAAGGCTGGGGGGCAAATTGGCTTTGGCGTTGCGCTTGTGCGGTAATGGTCTGCTCAGAAATCTGAACCTGCAATTGAATTTGAATCAACCCCGAAGCCGTCCATTGAGACTGGGCCTGAAACTGTACGTCTTTTTGTGAGAGCGTGCGCTGTAATAATCTTGAAAACTCACTGTAAAAGGCTTGCTGTGATTTTTGACGAGCCTCTTCAGGGGTACGGGATTGTTGCGAGGCCTTGAGTGCAAAATCTAAAGCTTGAGACAAGGGCCCCACCAAACGGGGCTGGGCCTTGCTCTGAACCTCGGGGCTCAAGGGAGGAGAAACTTGGCAGGCCACCAAAACAGGGCTGAAAAAACAGACTGCGCAGAGAACCGGAAGTATTAACTTTCTTGACATAAACATATCTTAACACTCTTCAAATACTTTCATGCAGAGGAATAAAAACAGATTCAAAATTGATTTTGTTTTTTTTTTGAACCACAGGAGAACGTCAGGAAAAGACGATAGTTTTGATACCCGGTAATCTCGAGAATTTGCCCAACGCTATGTGCCTGTGAAACAAAATCACAGGAGAAGTAGGAAGTATGAATTGTCCACGCTGTCAGGCAGCAGAGCTGCAAAACAAATCCCGAAATGGTCAAATTTTTCTGGTTTGCCCCCGTTGTCAGCTGATCAAAGTTGATTTACGGGCCCACCGAGGTGAAGCTCTGATCTCACTCGAAAATCAGCCCAAACTGAGCTTGGGTAAACTGACTCGCGCCAATCAGAGTTTTCAGAGAACTCAGCTTGAGACCCAGGTTCAAGCAGATCATCGCTTGGCATCTGCACGTCACGATTTTCAGCGGCAGGCCATGAATCCCCCTTTGCAGGAACGAGAACCTTCTTTTGAAGAGTTTCATCTGAACTAAAGCATTTCTGAGTTTAAAACGGAGACTGGCTGCGAGTAAAGGTATGCTCGCAGCCTAATTTTTGGGGATAAGGTATAATACTTAGCATCTCAAAAATTACTCTTAAATCAAGATCAGTAAATGAAAATGAAGCAAAGCGCCACCCGTACACTTTTTTTGACCACCACTCTGGCTGCAATCCTTTCGGTTTCAGCCTGCGGAAATCCGAGCAGTACCTCGGCTCCCACCCCCAATACAGGGAATATTCCCCAATTGGCCACGCAACCGACCCCCCAGAGCAGCCAACTGAAAAAAATTCGCTTCAGTGGACATATTTTTGACAGCAGCACTGGAGAAAATATTGAACAGGCCATGATCTGGATTCAAAGTACAGATCCAGCAGGCCCAACTCCGACCGCCAGTTCCGGCACCACAACCCCGACTCCACCGCCGACAACAGCAACGCCTGCAGCAAGTGCAGCGACAGCGGCGCCAGCGGCGCCAGCCGCAACGCCTGCCCCGCCCAGCACAGGCGCAACACCCCCAACGGCACAACCGACTCCACCCCCTGCCAGTTCTGCGCCTCCGCTGCCCATTCCACCAGGCACAGACAGCGTTCCTACCCCGGCTCCCCCCAATGGCTTGCCCCAAGGGCTTGCGCCAGGAGAAGGCTGGCTTTGGGGCGTAGGCGCACAAGCCGCCACGCCTCCCAAAGCGTCGAATAAAGAGACAGGTATTTTCCGCACAACAACCAACAATCAGGGAAAATTTTGGATCAATGATGTGCCAGAAGGCAATTATACGGTGACCGTTCAGGCGCCGAAATACCGCACCCTGACCCTGACCCAAGTCGGTACTGGCCAGCTTGAAATTGCCTTATCGCCTTTAAACCCCGTCCAGACCACAGATATGACCGGCATGGTGCTGTCTGCTTCGGATACCCCTGTGGCCCGCGCCCATGTCTCCCCCTCCTATTTTTGGGGCGACAGCGCAGGTTTACCCGCTCAGAGCAATGCCCTGGGCGAATATTTGCTCCAGGAAGTTCCCTACGGCAGCCATATCCTGGCAGCCTTTGTCATGGACGAGGACTATGTCATTCAGAAGCTGGGCTTCAGCGATGAAGTGTCTGTGACAGCCAAAAGCATCAAGTCCACCTCTCCAGTCTTTGCTCCGGCTTCAGATTCAGGCGTCAAACTGCCCTCTGATCCACGCACGGAAAGCGAAAAACGCAAAGAGCTTGAGGACAAGGTCGAAAATATCCTCAAAGAAACACCCGCGCCGGAAGCCTCTCCAGACGAAACTGAACCGCCTGTTGAATCACCCAAGCCCAAGGCGATCCCATCGCCAGCCCCCAGCGCTTCTGCACCTGTTCAACCCAAAGGCACAGCGGCTCCCAATACACCGCCTGAAAAAGATCCTGTTGAAAATGAAGAAGAGGAAAAGGAAAAAACCTTTAATCTTTTCAGTGCCGTCAATGAACTGGTTACCGGAAAAAAAGCAGAGGACGCAGAGAGCGTCAAAGATGGCTCGGTCTACCCTGTGATCACCCTGCATTCTGTGCTCAGTGATTTTAAAATTGAGGGCAAAGTCACTGTTCCCCCCGGATTTCATTATCGGGGCATGGAAGTCTATTTGACCTTGAAACCCGCCAAAGATCAGCGCCCCCAGGAAGTCTTGCTCTTTACCCTGCCTGGCAAATCACCGGATTCAAAAGCAAGTGAAGACGACGAAAGCAAGAAAGACAGCAAAAAACCAACAGAAAAAGGAACGCCGCCAGCAGACCCTGGCCAGCCTGAAATTCAAGATTTCGCGCTGCGCCTGCCCAGTCTGGAAAAAGGCCAAAGCTACCATTTTCAATTTACCGCCGCAGCCAAAGAGCCTGGAAGTTTGCTTTACCACCATATTTACGAAATTGGTGAAAAGAACGCCAAAGCACTTGAGGCCAGTTTCATGCCTGCTCCCACTGCAATTGAAATTGAAGGCGAAGAAGACAATGCGGTACCCACCTCGCCACAATTTGCCTGGGAAGCAGTTCCTGGTGCAGAGTACTACCGCATCTTGCTGGAAGCCGGAAATGCCCCCGACAATAAGGTCGTTTGGGAAGCCTGGACCAAAGACACGCGTATTGTCTATCCACTCAAAACCAGCAATGGCCGCCTCAAAGAAGGTGAATTGTATACGGTCTCGGTGGCGGCCCTCAAGGGGCTCAAACCTGCGCTCAAAAACAGCAAAGAAACCTATGCACACCCAGGTTATCAAGCCATTTGGACAGATTTATCCACGCTTACGCACAGCCCCTTTGAAGTCGTAAAAACGGAACCCTGAGAAAGGTAAATCCCTTGAAAAAAGCTTTGCTCACCCCATTGATCCTCTCAACCGCCCTGACAGGCCCTGTTATTGCCCAAGAAACTCCGGCTTCAACAGCCCAACCGGCCAACTCACCTGTCAATGCACGGTTTGAGTTTGGCAACCGGCAATACAAGGGGCAATTCAGCCTGCGTTACTGGTATGGAAACAACAGTATCGACCAATGGCTAAAGAGCAAAGACAGCAGCAGCGGGATTGATATTTTTAACAATACCAAGCTCTCTTTGGGCATGCTCAATGTCAATACCGATTATTGGTTTGGCATTGTAACCCCTGAGGGGCTGGGATTTTTAGGCACTGTTTTTGGCCTGGGCCTTTCCGTGGACTATATGGATCAATTGGTTCAGGACGTGCGCCTGATGACCTATATGATGGATTTTCAATTTGCCAAGGTCTCGCTTTGGCATGACCAGGACTGGAAAAACAATATCGTTCTCAGCGGGCACTATATCAGCTATTTCAATATGATTTACAATAACCTGCCCCCCCTGCCTTTTCAAGCCGCGCCCTATTTTGGCGCGGGCATTGGCCTAGAAGGGAAGCATCCAATTTCAGAGCTGGGCGAAATCAGTTATAAACTGGTTTATGTGCCCAATTCACGCACCCCCAACCCCTTGCCCGATGGCATGGGCTTGCTGAGTGAAATCAATACCCGTTGGTTTTTAAACCCCAACCTGGCATTTAATCTGGGTTACCGGTTTAATTTTTTCAGAAGCAGCGGGGATGGAAGTGCGACTTCAGCCTCAACGGGCAGTGAAGTGAAATTGACCCGAACACTTGAAGACATGTTCCATGGGGTAAATATTGGCTTTACGAACTATTTCTGAAAATAGACATCAGGGCTGAAATCCTGTAATATTCCATAGAGTTATTCCTACCCCAAATTACAAAACATAGAAAAATCGATCCGCTCAACGAAGGAGGCCTGCGTGGCGCAAGAGGCACTACTCAAGGTAATAGACCTGGCAACCTATTTCACTACTGAAGAGGGTACTGTTAAGGCTGTAGACGGCGTAGACTTTGAAGTTCGCCGTGGCGAAGTGGTGGGTGTAGTCGGTGAGTCCGGCTGCGGCAAGAGTATCACTTCCATGTCGGTACTGCGCTTGATTGCAAAGCCCCAAGGGAAAATTGTCAGAGGCAAAATTCTCTTTGAAGGCCAAGATTTATTGGCCCTTTCTGAAGAAGATATGCGTAAAATCCGCGGTAATAAAATTGCCCTGATTTCACAAGACCCCATGACCTCGCTCAACCCTGTTTTAACCGTTGGCGAACAGATCATGGAAGCCATCATGCTCCACCAAGGTTTGGAGCGGGATGCCGCTAAAACCAAAGCGATTGAAATGCTGCGCAAAGTGGGCATTCCTGAACCCGAAAAACGTGTCGATCAATACCCGCACCAATTTTCAGGTGGGATGCGCCAGCGTGCCATTATCGCCATGGCTCTCTCCTGCGAACCCAAACTCTTGATTGCCGATGAGCCCACCACAGCCCTCGATGTCACGATTCAGGCTCAAATTCTTGATTTGATGCGTGAAATCAAAGAAAAATACAATGCCGGGATTATTTTTATTACCCACGATTTGGGTGTTGTGGCTGAAATGTGTGATTTTGTCTGCGTTATGTATGCAGGCAAAGTGGTAGAGGCCACCGATGTCTTTACCCTGTTTAAAACCCCCAGCCACCCCTATACCCTGGGTCTTTTAAAATCTATCCCCCGTTTGGATGAAATCAAAGATCGGCTGGACTCGATTGACGGACAACCCCCCAGCCTGAGCAAACTGCCCAAAGGCTGTGCTTTTGCACCCCGTTGTGTTGAAGCCAAAGAAATCTGCAAACAAAAAGAACCCGAACTGATCCGGGTAGGCGTCAACCAATTTGCACGCTGCCTGATGCGCGATGAATGGAAGGCCGAGGAAGCACAATGAGCAACAAGACCGATAAATCCAATAATCCCGTTTTGCTAGAGGTCAAAGGCCTCAAAAAGCATTTTCCGATCAAGCGGGGCATTCTGTTTTCAAAGCAAGTAGGTGCTGTTAAAGCCGTAGATGGTCTTGACCTGTTTGTGCGTGAAGGCGAAACCCTGGGCATGGTAGGCGAATCCGGCTGCGGAAAATCCACCACAGGCCGTTTGATCTTGCGCCTGATTGAACCCACTGAGGGAGAAGTCATTTTCCAGGGGCAAGATTTATTGAAACTCAATAACAACGATATGCGCGCCATGCGTCGGCAATTGCAGATGGTCTTTCAGAACCCCTATGCCTCGCTCGACCCGCGTATGACGGTCGGCGATATTATCGCTGAACCCCTGCGCGTGCATAAAATGTTTTCTTCTTCGCAAGATATGAAAAAACGCGTGCGCGAACTCTTGGATTGCGTAGGCTTAAACCCCTCCTATACTGAGCGTTTTCCCCACGAGTTTTCAGGTGGCCAACGTCAACGTATCGGGATAGCCCGCGCTTTGGCCCTGAATCCCAAGCTGATCATTGCAGATGAACCCGTATCCGCACTGGATGTATCCGTCCAGGCCCAGGTTTTGAACCTGCTCAATGATTTGCAGGCCCAGTTCAATCTGACCTTTATTTTCATTGCCCACAACCTGAGTACGGTCAACCATATCAGCGACCGCGTCGCCGTTATGTATTTGGGCAAGGTGGTGGAATTGGCTGAAAATGATTTGCTTTACGCCAATCCCAAACACCCCTATACCCAAGCCCTGATGTCGGCTGTTCCTGAACCCGATCCGCTCTTGATGCGTGGATCTGAGCGCAAAGCGCGTATTATTCTCGAAGGGGATATTCCCAGCCCGGTGAATCCTCCCTCAGGCTGCCGCTTTCATACCCGCTGCTGGGAAGTAAAAGATATCTGTAAAACCACTGAGCCTCCGCTGGTCGATACTGGCAACGGGCATTACGTGGCCTGCCACCTGCACAAAGCAGCGGCAGGTGAAACTCCCTTGCGGACCACCAACTAGAAGCAGGAGCCAGAGCAATTCATCCTCCTGCCCATGCCACAGAGCTTCTCTGTGGCGCTTTTACCCTGGAAGGTTATTCCCGCAGTACCATTGAAACCTATCTGAAGGTCAATGAGCTGAATATCTGTTTTGATATCGGCAAATGTCCCATGCATCTGGTTTTTGTACCGCAAATTTTTATTTCTCATTTTCATGGCGATCACAGCCTGGGCATGACCTATTATATTGCCCACCGCAATTTGGCCAAGCTTGAAACAGGTAAAATTTATGTGCCTGCCGCAGCTTTGGAACCAGCCCAAGCCCTCATTCGTTCCCAAGCAGCCTTGGAACAGGCCCGCCGGGATTATGAACTGATCCCGGTTGAACCGGGCATGTTGATCGACTTCAAACGTCAGAATCAAATGAAGATATTTGCAACCGATCACCGCATTCCCTCGGTCGGTTTTGAAGTGATTGAAACCCGTTCCAAGCTCAAACCCGAATATATCGGCCTGAACCAACAGGAAATCGTCAAGCTCAAGCGCGAAGGCCATGAGATTGTCTATCCGATTCGCATGTCACGCATGGCCTATGTGGGCGACTCGACCATCAAGGTCTTTGAAATGCACCCCGAGATCATGGAAAGTGAAATTTTAATCACAGAATGTACCTTTTTAGCCGATGATCACTATGAAGAAGCGGCCAAGCGCAAGCATATTCATATCCGTGATTTGGTCAATTATTTACCGCAGATTCGCAGCCAGTTTATCGTCTTGATGCATTTTTCCATGCGCTATACCCGCCAGGAAATCAAATACTATATCAACCGCTATATTCCCGAACATGAGCGGGAGCGGATTTTGCTCCTGATTTAAAACAAAAAAGCCCCTGTCAGAAACAGGGGCTTTTTTAAGGTGAGAAACTTCAGGTCACAGGTTTCACATCCCAGACCTTGCTGGCATATTCCAAAATCGTGCGATCTGAAGAAAAATAGCCCATGCGCGCAATATTCAAGATCGCCCGGCGGCTCCATTCATTTTTGTCGCGGTAGAGCTGGGCCACGGTTTCCTGGGCTTGGGCATAGGCTTCAAAATCTGCCAAAACCATGAAATAATCCCCCCGCTCCAAAAGCGCACCGAGAATCGGTTCAAAGAGTGCGGGATCCTCAGGGCTGAAGACCCCCTCACGCAACTGATTCAAAGCCAGTTCCAATTCAGGATTTGCTTTGACATAGAGCTCAGGCTGATACCCTGAAATACGCAAATCACGAACTTCATCCACGCTCAAACCAAAAATAAACATATTTTCGCGGCCAATAAAGTCCATCATTTCAATCGTGGCGCCATCGAGAGTTCCGATCGTCAGCGCGCCATTGAGCGCGAATTTCATATTGCCTGTGCCTGAGGCTTCAAAGCCCGCCGTCGAAATCTGTTCAGACAGGTCTGAGGCCGGAAAAAGATGTTCGGCCAGGGAAACATTGTAATTGGGAATAAAAAAGCACTGCAGTTTACCCTGCATATCGGGGTCATGGTTGATCTTCTCGCCAATGCTGTTGATCAATTTAATATGCAGTTTGGCCATGGCATAACCTGGAGCCGCTTTGCCTGCAAAAATCAGGGTGCGCGGGTGAATACAGGCCTCAGGATCGGCTTTGATTCGGTTATAGAGCACAATCGTATGCAAAGCCGCGAGTAATTGGCGCTTGTACTCATGAATTCGCTTGATCTGCACATCAAAAATCGCATGGGGGTTGAGCTCAAAGCCATGACGGTTTTTCAAATAGGCGGCCAAAGTGGCTTTATTTTTTTGTTTAATATCCCAGATTTCTTTTTGAAAACCCGCATCATCGGCATATTTTTCAAGCTGCTTGATCTCATCCAATTGCTTGACCCAGCCAAGACCGACTTTATCGGTAATCAAATCTGAAAGCAAAGGATTGGATTGTTTGATCCAACGCCGGGGAGTCACCCCATTGGTGACGTTGATAAACTTCTCAGGCCAAAGCTCTGCAAAATCGCGAAAAATGGTCTTGGTCATGAGATCACTGTGCACCGCAGAAACCCCATTCACACGGTGGGCAGCCACCACGCCCAAATGGCCCATCTGCACCATCGGGGCTTCGCCCTGGGTAATGATCGAAAGATGTTGTTTTGAGCTCAAATCATCACCACTGCTGAGGGTGATTTGGCTGAGAAACCGGCGGTTGATTTCATAGAGCAATTCCAAATGGCGGGGCAAAAGCAGGCGCATCAATGAAACCGGCCATTTTTCAAGTGCTTCGGGCAAAAGGGTGTGGTTGGTATACGAGATCGTTCGCGTGGTGATCTCCCAGGCCAAATCCCAGGGCAAACGCTCAATATCAATCAAAATCCGCATCAACTCAACAATCGCCAAGTTGGGATGGGTATCATTGCACTGAATTGCCACCGCATCCGGGAACTTACGCAGATCGGTATGCATTTTCTTGAAGCGTCTGAAAATATCCTGAAGGGCAGCGGCCACCATAAAATATTCCTGCTTTAAGCGCAGTTCCTGGCCCACAAATTCCTTGTCATTGGGATAGAGCACACGGGAGATATTTTCATTCAGGGTTTTATCGCGCATGGCATTGATATATTCGCCCTGATTAAAATGCGTCAAATCCAAAGAATTGATCGCTTCAGCTTTCCAAAGCCTCAGGGTAATCGCCTTGTCATTGCGGTAGCCAGGAATCGGCGTATCATAGGCCACTGCCAAGACCTTTTCAGTGTTTTCCCATTTCACAAACACTTCGCCTTCGCTGTCTTCGTGAAAGGACGTATTGCCATAAAAATTGATCTTGAATTGCACTTCAGGGCGCACAATGTCCCAGGGATTGCCATAGCGCAGCCACTGGTCAGGCGACTCAATTTGATAGCCATTGTGAATTTTTTGGAAAAACATACCATAGTCAAAGCGGATGCCATAGCCCATGCCCGCAATGCCCTGGGTGGCCATTGAGTCCAGAAAACAGGCTGCCAAACGCCCCAAACCGCCATTGCCCAGACCCGCATCCCATTCCGCACTGCGAATTTGATCAAAATCGAGCCCCAAATGCTTGAGCGCCTGCCGGGTTTCATTCTGAATGCCCAGGTTGATCAGGCAATTATCCAGCAGGCGACCCACCAGATACTCCATGGAGAGGTAATAAACCTGCTTTGATTTTTTTTGGTAAAAATTATCCTGGGTATCCAACCAGCGGTCATGTACCCGATCGAGCACGGCCAAAACCAGACTCTGGTAATTGTCCCACTGAGTTGAGGAATATTTGTCTTCAGCCAGGGTATAGCGCAAATGTTCGCGAATATCCGTCTCGATCGACTGAATTTCCATTCCGGTGCGGGGGTTGGGTAAACGGTGTGGCATGGGCAGGTCCTTTTCTATCCGTTCTGTTTAGACTTAGACAGTTTAGCAAAACGGGAAGCCCAACGCATCCTTACCTCTCAAGCCAAAGGCTTTATAATCTAAACCACGCCCGCCACGGTTTTCCGCTTGGCCGCTTCAAGCGCTACCAGCAAAACCGAGATATCTGCCGGGGTCACACCGCCCACCTGGGCAGCCTGGCCGAGGGAGGCAGGTTTTAATTTACTCAGTTTATCCTGGGCCTCACGCGAAAGCGCTTTGACCGCGTAATAATCAAAGGCAAGTGGAATCTCAAGGTTTTCAAGCCGCTGGGAACGCTCAACCTGAACCTGCTGGCGCTTGATATAGCCTGCATATTTGACCTGAATTTCAACCTGTTCGGCACACTCAGGATCGAGCAAACCTGTTTCAGGCGGGAAATGGCGTTCTAAAAGCGCATAGGGCATATCCGGACGGCGCAGCAATTCAACCAAGGTCATGCTGCCGGCCGGAAGATCGAGGTGTTCAATCACTGAATTCAATTCATGGGCCTTCACGCGGGTCTGTTTCAAACGCTCAAGTTCACGGGCAATCGTTTCACGCTTTTCTTGCAGGCGCTGCCAACGATCTTCGCCCGCCAAGCCAATCCGATAGCCCAGTTCCGTCAAACGCAGATCCGCATTGTCGTGACGCAGCATCAAACGGTGCTCTGAACGCGAAGTGAGCATGCGATAGGGGTCTGAGATTTCTTTGGTGACCAAATCATCAATCAGGGTGCCGATATACGATTCAGAGCGTTTGAAAATAATATAATCCTGCCCCTGGGCCTTGCGGGCGGCATTGATCCCCGCCACAATCCCCTGGGCAGCCGCTTCTTCATACCCACTGGTGCCATTGATCTGGCCTGCGGTAAACAGCCCAGGAACCGCCTGCAGCTCCAGCCAGGGATGCAGTTGCGTAGCGGGAATGGCATCGTATTCTACGGCATAGGCTGGGCGAATGATTTCAACCTTTTCAAGCCCTTTCATGGTGCGCAACATGGCCAACTGAACGGGCTCGGGCAAACAGGTCGACATGCCCTGAACATAAATCTCAGTGCTGTCTGCGCCTTCTGGCTCCAAAAAGACAGGGTGCTGTTCACGATCGGCAAAACGCACGACCTTGTCTTCAATCGAAGGACAATAGCGCGGGCCCACCCCATCAATCATGCCGCTGTACATGGGTGAAAGCTGAATATTATCGGTAATCACCCGGTGGGTTTCCAGATTGGTCGCGGTGATCCAGCAGACATGCTGGGGCAAGGCCGTTTCTGGCGGTTGAAACGAGAAAAAACGGATCGGTTCTTCGCCCGGCTGTTCTTCAAGAATCGAAAAATTGATGCTGCGGCGGTCAATCCGGGGCGAGGTGCCCGTTTTTAAACGGTGGGTACGCACTCCCAATTCACGCAGATTGAGTGAGAGCTGTTCAGCCGAAAACTCACCGGAACGACCCGCTGAAAAAGCGGTCTGGCCCACAAATATTTTACCCTGCAAAAACGTGCCGGTCGTTAAGACCAAGGCTTCTGTGCGGTATTCCATGCCAAAATGGGTGCGCAGACCTGCGATCTTTCCATTTTCGAGGATCACCTGATCCACCATGGCCTGTTTGATTTTGAGATTGGGTTCAGTTTCAAGTACCTGGCGCATGATGCGGCTGTAGAGTTTTTTATCGCTCTGGGCGCGTAAGGCCTGCACAGCAGGCCCTTTGGAACGGTTCAGGGTACGAATCTGCAAATAGCTGCGATCGGTGACCTTGGCCATCTGACCACCCAAGGCATCCACTTCTCTGACCAGAGTTCCCTTGGCCAAGCCGCCCACGGCAGGATTGCAGGGCATCCAGGCCATCGTATCGAGATTGATAGTCAACAGGAGCGTTTTACAGCCCATACGTGCTGCTGCCAAAGCTGCTTCACAGCCAGCATGGCCTGCGCCCACCACAATCACGTCAAAGCTATTTTCGTCCTGGTTCAGTATCAACATGGCAGCTTCCTTTTAATTTGCAGGGTCAGACTTAAATTCAGACATTTTATTCTGTTTTATCGAATATTTTAGCACAGCCACCGCAACGCCATGAACCACAATGCGCCAGATCTCCTGTTCAGAAATCCGGCGCAGGCCTATCCATCAAAAGGCTTGTCAAAGGCTTCAGTGAGCCACCTGAGTGCGGGTTGCTTGAATTTTCGCTTGGGCTTCATTGAGGAGAGTCTCTTGTACATTGCCGATTTGGCCGTCCAAAACAGACTTGTCTCCCCGATAGACACGGTTCAGCTCATCCACTCGGGCCTGGGTTTTATCCCGCGCCACAGTCAGCGGTGCTTTCGCTCCCACGGTGGCCTCTTGATGCTCAAGTGCCTTTTGATGGGCCGCAAAATAGGGCTTGACCTCGGCCTGGGTATCAGAGCGCGGATGGGCAAGCAAATCGCTTAAGTCCTGCTCCAGACCTGCAACCTGGCTTTCAGACTGGCTGTAACGCCCTCTTGCAGCCTCTTCATTGCTCAGCGCCGAATTCAGCGAGCGGTTGGCGCCACTGATTTCATTCTGGTAGCGCGACTGTAAATTTCGAGCGCTTTGCTGATGATTGGCAATCGAGCGCACATTGCTGTCCTTGCGATCTTTGTATTGGCTCAGCGCCACGCGGTCAATCGGATCCAAATTATAAAAAAGCAGGCTGATCTGATCAATATCCTGGGTAAATGCCAAACGTAAATTAACCGATTCTAAACTGGATTCCCGATCTTTCAATTCGCGAACCTCACGCCCGGCACGCGAGACTTGCCTTTCCAATTGATCAATCCGATTCAAATCCCGGTATTTATTGGCGTCGGCAAAGGGGTCTGCTCCATAGGGAGAACCATTCCCTGGCTTAAAGGGATCGGTACCATAGGGGCTGCCATCGCCCGAGGAAGGAGGCGCACTGGGTTTATTCGGTTTCGCGCGTTCAAAATCGAGATCCGTCGAAGCCCGCTGATAATCTCTTTCTGCCTGGCGGCGATCTGAACTGACCTGCGAGAGCGTTAAAGCGGTATAGGTCTGAATTTGGGCATACAGGCCCCGGTTTTCAGACTCCAGTTGGCGGGCTTGCTGCAAATGGCCTTCTGCTTCGCCGGGCAAGCGTTCCAAGGCATTCACATTCGCCTGGGCCTGGCTTCTGGATTGAGAGGCCCGCTCCAGCTGAGAACGCATCTCACTGCGATGATCTTTGGCATCTGCCAGGGTAGCCTCCAACTCAAAGACATGCGGGAAACGGGCTTCACGCAAATCATGCGCCGTTTGGTTTACCCGCTTTGTTTCACGACGATCAGCGGTTTGCCAGGCATCCAGGGCACTGTCGCGCTCACGGGTGGGTGTTTTTAAATCAGCGACCCATGTATCGGTACGGGTTTTTAACTGTCCACGCAATTCCCCCACCCGCTGGGTTTCCTGTCCTGCCAGACCTGAGAGATTGCCAATCAGATCTTCCATTTTCGTTTTGACCGCTCCGGTTTTCAGCAGTGAAATCTGCTGTGCAGCGGGGGCAGTCTGGCGATAATCGGCCTTCAAACGGTCAAGCACCTGAACCGCAAGGAATTGATCTACGTGCTTTTCCTGGCCTGCATCTTTTGCAATCACATAAGCGGCATCGACGCGTGACTGGGTCGGTTGCTTGAGATAGGAATCTGCGGCCTGAAGTTTGACATTGGCAGTGGTTTGATCGACATCATCGCCTAAAAAGGTGCTCTGATTTTTTTCATCCACCAAAAAAGCCCCCCGGCCTGAAAAAGCCTGGGCAATATTATTGTCTATCGCCAGCGGTGTTTTGCCATGATCCTGCTTGATATTGGGATCGCGATCCAGCTCTGAAATTAAGATCTGTTTGTTTTCTTTCCAAAAGCCATCTTCAATCGTCAGGGCATGCACATTGGCCTTGCCATCAGCATCGACGATGACCAGTTCTGCGCCCTCATGCTGTTTGGCTTTTTCAAGCGCCTGTTCAAGGCTTAAGCCAGAAGCCAAGGGCGTTTTATTCGCTTTTACGGGATTGTTCGGATCCCAAAACCCCTTGTCATGAGAACCAATATTGAGACCACCCTCTGCCATGGAAAAACTCCTTTGTACAAACTAAACCCACCTTCAGTTTGAAGTATCGAAGAATTCGAAAACCTCTGAATATAGGTAATTCTTTATTTCTAGGGTATTATCCCGAAAACAGCCAGAAATCTTGCCTAAAATTTAGCACAGTACCTCTGTTCATTTCAGAATATTTGCGATAGAAATCTTTTCAAGCAAGTACTTTCAAGAATCCCAGCCAACAGAATTTAAGCTTTAAAACAGTGTCTGCTGGCAAAATCTTTGTTCCCGTCTCAGCACAGCTGACCCTACCCGCACTTGAAAAGCTGTGTTAAAATGAGCGCAATTACTTGTCTTTTGCTGATTCCAGCGGGAATCTTGCTCAAGCAACGACCCCCCAGCCGTCTTAGATCAAAAAACCAGGATTGAATTTTATGGATGCAGAAGATTTCAAAACACTCGGTGAATGCGAATTTGGCACGATCTGGGAAGTACAGAGCGAAAATAAAGTGGTCGTCAATGCCTACCAGGCCGCACTCTATTTTTCCCGCGAAGATTTTATGCACTTCGCCAAAATGGTAGAAGAATCTGTGGTCGCATTAACAGGTCGTGGCTTTCAAGCCTCCTCAGCCCCACCGCCTGCGGCCCCTGCCGCTGCGCCTGCAGCCAAAAAAGAGGCCCAGAGCGAAGTGGCCCAGATTACAGATTTTCGGGCTTTTCGCAAAAGCAAAGGCAGCTCAGCCAAAGACGAAGAGGATGATGATTTCACAAGCTAAAAACTTGTCTCATTTGGCTTGAGGAAAGCCTCTTGACCTGTATTTGTGCGTATGTTATTCTGTATGTAAATGCTGAAGGTTCAGGCTCAAAGAGTTGAAAATGGGCTTGAAAATGAGGGCTTGAAAAAGTCAACTTTTAACTGAGAGAAACTTTCTATTGCCCTCACAGACCCTTGTCCTGAATGCATTTTACTTGTTTTTTTACGTAATTTTGAATGCTCTTAAAAGGAGAATATACTGAATGGCCGCTAATAATCAAATTGTCGTGATTGGACGCGCAGGAAACAATGTTTCCGACGATATGCGTCATACCCAAAGTGGAACCGCCATCGCAGAAGTGCGTTTGGCTGTCAACCGCACCACCAAAGACGCTTCAGGCAATCCCATCACCGACTGGATCAGCTGTAAATTCTGGGACAAACAGGCCGAACGCCTGGGTGAGTTTGTCAAAAAAGGGGATTTGATCAGCGTGACCGGCGCGTTACGTGTCGACAACTGGGAAAGCCCCCAAGGTGAAAAACGTCAAAAATACTATGTTCATGGTGAAAACTTCCAAATGCTCGAATCCCGCCGGGCCCGTGAAGAGCGCACCGGTGATTTTGGCGGAGGGGCACCCGCTCCTCGGCGTGAAGCTGCTCCAGCGCGCGCAGCAGCCCCCTCCTCATCTCATAATGATTTTGGCGGAGATGAATTTGTAGACGATGATGAACTGCCGCCTTTTTGAGTTCTGAGCCAGCATGTCGCTACGCGCCCTGATCTTCGATCTGGATGATACCCTGATCGACACCCATGGCCAACTGGTCTATCAAGCCCATTGGCAAGCCTGTTTGGCCATGCATGCGGCGGGTTTGCAGATTTCCCCTGCGGAACTGATGCAAACCCGCCAAAATCTTCTGCTTCAGCACCCCCGAGCTGAAATCAATGCACTTTTGGCTGCCCACTATCAATGCCAGTCTCAGGCCGTGATTCAAGCCGGCTTTGAAACCTATTTCAATCCCCATTTGACAGAATTGGACCTTTTTCCGGGTACACGCGCTTTGCTTGAAAACTGGGCTCAAAACTACGCCCTCTTTCTCGTCACTTCAGGCTATGAAAAAACCCAAAAGCGCAAAGTCGAACTCTTAAAAATTGCTCCCTTCTTTCAGGGAATTCATTTCGTAGATATCAAAGACAAAAACGGAAAGTACAAGGCTTTTTACGAACTTCAAACAAGCCTTGGCGGTGAAAACCACGAATTTGCCGTGATCGGAGATCGCATCAACAATGAAATTGTCGCCGGTAACCAATTGGGCATGACCACTGTCTGGATTCGACACGGCGAATGCGCCCATATTTTGCCGCAAAACAAGCTTGAAGAACCTGACTTTACGCTCAATCATGTCAGAGAATTGCCTGAGATCTTAGCCCAGCCCCTTTCAAAACAAAGCCATTGAATTTTATTTTTCAACAGAATTCTTTTTTTTTCTTTGACTTTATCCCCAGATTAAACTTTCTTGAGACCAGACAACTGCTTGGCGGTTTGGAGAAAGCACGCTTCTGTGCTAACATAAACCTGTCAGTAAAAGCCTGAGTGCAAGTCACAGTCTTTATCTCAGAGCGCATTCAGCAAAATAGGACTGACATCCCAAGCCTGTAACTCACCTCTGAATCGGAAAGGAATCATGAATCTATGTCATTGCTGATTAAGAATGGCCGCATTGTAACCGCAGTAGACGATTATCACGCCGATGTCTTTATAGAGAACGATACGGTCACCCTGATCGGAAAAAATTTGGAAATGCCTGCGGATCAGGTCATCGACGCCGCCGGTAAACTGGTAATTCCCGGTGGAATCGACCCCCATACCCATATGGACATGCCCTTCGGAGGCACCGTTTCAGCGGATGATTTTGAAACAGGCACACGGGCTGCCGCCTGTGGTGGAACCACCACGATTATTGATTTTGCGATTCAGACCAAAGGGAAATCAACCTTTGAAGCGCTCGATACCTGGCATGCCAAAGCCGAAGGCAAAGCGGCAATTGACTATGGCTTTCATATGATTATTACCGACTTACCTGAAGAACGCATTCCTGAAATGACCCGTCTGGCCAATGAAGGCATTACCTCCTATAAATTGTTTATGGCTTATCCTGGTGTACTTTATGCCGATGATGGCACGATTTTCCGCGCCATGCGCAAAGCGGGTCAAGACGGAACCGTGATTTGCATGCACGCTGAAAATGGCATCGTGATTGATGAAATTATCAAAGACGCCATCCGCGAAGGCAAAACCGATCCCAAATGGCATGCCTTGACCCGCCCCACCCGCATGGAGGCAGAAGGCGTCCACCGCGCCATTTCGATCGCCGAAGTGGCAGGGGTGCCTGTGTATATTGTTCACCTCTCTTCTTCTGATGCCCTTGAGCAGGTTTCGCTGGCCCGTCAACGGGGGGTTGCTGCCTTTGCAGAAACCTGCCCTCAGTACCTCTTTCTTGACCAAAGCTATTATTTTAAAGAGGGTTTTGAAGGCGCCAAATATGTCATGACCCCAGCACTGCGCGAACAGTGGAACCAGGATAAACTCTGGAGAGGTTTGCGTTTTGGCGATCTTCAGTCCATCGCCACCGATCACTGCCCCTTCTGTTTTAAAGACCAAAAAGAACTGGGTTTGCATGATTTTACAAAAATCCCCAATGGCGGCCCAGGCGTTGAAAACCGCATGAGTCTTGTCTATAATGGCGGGGTTGTTGGCGGACGCATCTCTGTGAATAAATTCGTGGAACTGACCTCAACGGCAGCGGCCAAAACCTTTGGGCTCTTCCCCAAAAAGGGCACCATTGCCATCGGCTCTGACGCTGATATCGTTATTTTTGATCCTGAACGCAAAGAGACCATCAGCATCAACAATCCCCATATGCACCATATGAACGTAGACTATAGCCTCTATGAAGGGGTAGAAGTTCAGGGCATTGCAGAAACGGTTATCTCCCGAGGCAAAGTCGTTGTCGAGAAAAACAACTATATTGGCCGCAAAGGGGATGGGCATTTTCTTAAAAGAGGCCTTTACGGGGGCCTGAAATAGGCAATTTACGGGGCTGAAAACATCATTTTATCTCAAGGATTTTGTTTTCAGCCCTTCATTTTATCCTTTGTTTGGTGTTTAATTATAGAAGAACATGTTTCAGCCCACTGCAGGATCTGCATTTTTCAGCTTTTCAGATGGATCATCTACAAGGGCATTGCGAGAGAGTTAGTAAACGGAATCAGAAGGATCTGATCTGCTATCATGAGTCATTCAACCTACCATGTACCGGACTTATCCTCTGAAAACCAAGAACAGCAGGGCTTGCATTTTTACCCCAACCCTGATCAAACTCAAATTATTCTGATTCTTGATCCTGCAGAAATTCCAGGTCCTCTGACACGCCCCTTTTTGGAATCGGCTTTTGCCGCCATGGGCTTCAAGGGCTTCGCGCTTCGTCCTGAGGTTTTAGACGAACTCACGGCTCTGGATTTAAGTCAATTATCTGGCCCCGTCACACGTATCTGTGCGTTGCAAAAGCCCCTCGAAGGCATTGATATCCAAATCTCAGCAGATGCGCTCAAAGCATGGCTGACCCTGGAACCCTCTCCTGCATCCAGCCCGCCTGAACGGGTTCAGATTCTCAACAGCCTGAAAAAAGCAGGCATTGTTTACGGAATTAAAGAAGATATTCTCGATGCGGTATTGACTCAAGGGCGTGCTCAAAAAGTACTGATTGCTGAAGGCCTACCTGCTCAGAAAGGCAAAGGCGCCTGGTTTGAGTTTCTCTTGGCCAACCCAGAGGACAGCCAAGGCCCCAAACTCAGGGCCGATGGCAGCGTCAATTACCGTGAACTCAATCAGATTCAATCAGTTGAACCCGATACCCCCTTAATGCGGAAACATCCTCCTGAGCCGGGAACCCCCGGCAAACGGGTCACGGGTGAAGAAATTCCTGCTGAAACAGGTCGGGACTACCATTTATCCGAAAGCCCCGGCACCCGCATCTCAGATCAGGACAAAAATCTGCTCTTGTCCTCACGCTCAGGACGCCCCGTACGCCTGAGCCGTTCAGTCAAAGTCGAGGATGTGATCAGCATTGAAAACGTAGGGCTTGAAACGGGCAATATTCAATTCAATGGCTCGGTGATGATCATGGGTTCCGTCAACAGCGGTTTTGAAGTCAGAGCCCGCGGCGATATTATTGTGCACGGCTCCGTTGAAGATGCCATTTTGGAAGCCGGTGGCAATATCGAAATCAAAGGCAGTGTCTATGGTCGGGAAAACACCTCACTCTCTGCTCGGGGAGATATTCAGGCCGCTTTTATTCAAAACGCTTCTGTTGAATGCTTTGGTGACCTCCACATTCATGATGGGCTGTTTCATTGTCAAATCCGCGTCATGGGCAATATTTTTGTCGGTTGCAATGGGGGCAAGGGCCAAATAAACGGTGGCAAAATTTGGGGAGCAAACTCTTTAAAAGCACGTATTCTGGGTTCAATGGCCTCTACTGCTACCCATATTTCTCTGGGAGAAGACCCCTATCTGCGTCAAAAGCTCAAGGATATCGACCACAATCTTCGCCACCATAAAAACGAATTGGAACAGGTGATTAAATCGATTATTTATATCCGTACCCGGGCCATGGAAAAAGCCAGTGAATTGGGAAACCTTGAAGAAAAAAGAAGCGAGTTACTTGAAACCGTCAATATGCTCTCTGAGCATATCAATAATTTACATGAAAGCCTGCGCATGTCACGCTCTCAATCTGAAGTCTGCGTCATGGAACAATTGCATGCCGGTGTACGCCTATTTTTTGCTGAAATTCCCTATCTGGTGAATGAAGATATGGGCCCCTCCCGTCTCCGCCTCAGAGAGTCTCAAAGCGGGCCTGAAGTTGCCTGGTCACCCTATAGCAAGCGTTGATTTTCATGTCCCAAGCTCTACGCATTCAAACCTCAGAAGATAAAACCCAAATTTACGCAATTCTCAACCCCCTGGCCCTTGAAACAGGAATTCTCGATCCTGAACTTTTACTCGAAGCCTTGCTGGAAACCGATTATTCCTCATTTCAATTTGAAATGGATCAAAAAGTATTTGATGAATTGACTCAAAAATCTTGGGCCCATCATGATAATGAGATCATACGTTGCCTTGCCCGTCGGATTGAATTTAACATGCAAACCCGCGTTTCCGAAGATAAGATGTCGGCTTGGGTCAGCATTCAAGCGGCCTATGAAGGAGAAAAGATTCAGCGTGAACGCCTTATCGAACGCCTAAGTTATACGCATATTCTCAAAGGCTATCTCGAAGACGCTATTGCCTATATTCTTGAGCACACACAGGCCGAGAATCTTCTAATTGCTCGGGGCAAATTACCTGTCCATGGCCAAGCGGCCTGGCTCGAGCCCCTTTGGCAAGAAACCCCCTCCAATTTGCCTGTTTTAGGTCAAACCGTTCATTCTGTAGACATCCATACCACTTTGGGACGCCTAAACCCCGCTACGGCGGGCACAGAAGGCTATCTCGTAACGGGCCAAAAATTATCTGCCCATCCAGGCCAAAATTTGACTTTGCTCAGTTCACAGGGCTCAAAACATTCAGAATCGAATCCCCAGGTCTTGGTCTCAACCCGCCAAGGCTGTCCAGTCTTACGTTTCAATACGATTCGGGTCGACCCAATTCTGACTCTCGAAAAAGTAGACAGGCAGACGGGCAATATCGATTATGATGGCTGTGTGCTGGTTTTGGGAAATATCGAAAAAGATTATACGGTCAAAACCAAGGGGCATCTTGAAGTACTTGGCAATTTAAACGGGGCTCGGCTTGAAATCGCAGGTGATCTGCATGTCCATGGCGACATAACAGAATGCTGCGCCGTCTGGGTCAAAGGCCAACTTCAAGCCCGTTCGCTTCAAAACTCTTTTATTGAGTGCCAACGCGATCTCAAGATCAGGGAAGCCATCCGCCACAGCCATGTCCGTTGTGGGCGAAACGCACAGGCCGCACAGGTAGAAGGAGGACATTTGATCGTCCTAAAAGCAGCGCATATTGGAATCTTGGGCAGCCACAAAAATACAAAAACTTTTTTACATATGGGCCTGGATCAATGGTTCATGAACCGCTATGAAGGTTTGGTTCAGGAATTGAAAGAGACACGTATCGAGCTTGAGGACACCCTAAAACTCATGATTCAATCCCGAACCAGGCCCTTAAAAACCTTGACACACGATACTCTAAAAATCAGGCGAAACCAACAGGAGTTCAGTCTTGAGCAATTGCGGGACGAACTCTCCTTTGTAGGGCAAAACTGGTTGCTCTACCCTGAAGGAGAAAAGCTTGAGATTCAAACAGAGATCTTTGCAGGCATTGAAATCAATATGGGCACGTATCGACAAAGTATCACTCAAAATATTTCTGGCCCCGTCTGTCTGAAAGTCAGTGAGTTGAATGCACGCAAATTGATACTGCAAGAAGCCCTTTATAAGGAAATTCCCTTGAATTCCGCCCAGGCCCTGACACCGTAGAGCAAGATACCGCCACAAACAGAAACATTCAGAGATTCTTTCTGGCCATGCATGGGAATATTCACCAAGGCGTCCATGGATTCTATCACCTCGGGCTCAAGTCCCCAAACCTCATTGCCCAGTAAAAAGGCCACTGGCAAGCGGTAATCTACCCGAAGATAATGCTGAGAGCGTTCACAACGCTCAACGCCAATCAATTGAACCCCCTCTGCTTTTAATTGATTTAAAACAGGTTCAAGTTCCCAGTGATGCTCCCAGGCCACAAACTCTTCAGCCCCCAATGCGGTTTTATGAATTTCTTTGCGTGGAGGAAAACCCGTCAAGCCTGTCAGATATATTTTTGAAACACCCGCTCCATCTGCGGTACGAAACAAACTCCCAACATTGTGCAAAGAGCGGATATTGTGCAGGATTAAATAGATTTCAGACATAGCATTTCCTTTGCATTCAGTGTACACACCTGTGGATGTATCGTATAATGACATAGATTTGTGGACAACTGTTTGTTCTGACCGATGTTTGCGTCATAGAGCCCCTGCTCTTGAGCCGCCTTTTCAAATTCAGAATGTAAATCCAAACCCAGTCCCAAAGCAGAGATGCAAAAATATTTGCATCCTTAAAATAGATAGCAAGTTAGACTCCAGAGGTGAATTTTTCAATGGTCAAGATTCGACTGAAACGTTTCGGAACAAAAAAAAGACCCGTATACCGTGTTGTGGTGATCGATTCACGCAGCCGTCGCGATGGTCGTCCGATCGAAGAAATTGGTTTTTATGATCCCCGTCAGGAACCTTCCATCATCCGCTTTAAAGAAGATTCTCTGAAAAAATGGCTCGACCAAGGTGCTCAACCTACAGATGTGGTAGAGCGTCTGATCAAACAAGCCCAGAGCGCTTAAGGCAGGAACAGAAATCATGGCTGTTACCGATGCAGTAGAATTGATCGTCAAAATGTTGGTCAAATACCCTGAAGATGTCGGCATTCAGGTCAATAGTTTTGAACCTGAAGAAGAGGATCTGTCCCAATTGGACATTAGCCTCCAGGTACATCCAGATGACCGCGGACGCGTAATCGGACGCAGGGGCAAAACAATCAATGCGTTGCGTACGGTCATTAAAGCAGCTGCGGTTAAGTCTCAGCAGCGCATTAATATAGAAGTTCTGGATAACTAATCTAACCTTTTACAGGACCGAAACGAAAAAAGCACCCGATGGGGTGCTTTTTAGTCTGGATATTTATAAGAGCGATCAGAGGCTTTCGTCTTCGCTCAACTCATTCAGATTATAATGTTGAAACATATACCCTGTACCACGGGCCGTCAGGATCAACTCAGGATCGCTGACGTCCTTTTCGAGCTTGCTGCGCAGACGGCTGACATGCACATCCACCACGCGGGTATCCGAATATTGGTTGAGGCGATAGCCCCAAACCTGTTGAAGAATATCATTGCGGGAAAAAGGCTTGCCAGGATTCAAAGCCAGCAATTCTAAAAGACTGAACTCCATCTCTGTGAGTTTGACGCGCTCTCCATTTTTCAAGACATGCCGGCGCATCAAATCAATCGAAATCTCGTCCACCTCGATCAAAGCGGGCTTGGCGGGTTTAACATAGGTCCGACGCAAAACTGCCTTGATGCGCGCCTCAAGCTCACGTGGACTGAAGGGTTTTATAATATAATCATCTGCCCCCATCTCCAAGGCATTGATGCGGTCTGCAATATCGCCTTTGGCGGTCAGCATAATAATCGGTGTGGTATCTTTTTTTCGAATTTCCCGGCAAACCTGCAGACCATCCATACGTGGCATCATGATATCCAAGACGATCAAATCAGGATGCACTTCATAATAAGACTCCATGGCCTCTGCGCCGTCGCAGGCTGTGGTGACTTCAAAACCAGCCATTTTTAAACGGGCCTCAACGATTTGCCGAATACTTGCTTCATCGTCCACAACCAGCACTTTGCCTTTGTTCATGACTCATCCCCCGAAGTTTGCGTTGTGCTCTGATTCAAATATTTTTCTAAATCTGCCAAAATTAAATCCGCAGCCTCTAAAGCCAATTCCTGGCGCAACTTGGCTTCCTGCGGACCCGAAAGTGATGGAAAATAAAGCAGCCCTGCTTCTTGTGATAAATAAGAGGGCAAAATAGGTTGCCCTGTACTTTTAACCTCATCCGAAAGATAGCGCAGGGCTCTTTGCGGAGCTACAGTCACTTGCCAGCGCAATAGACCCGCTTGCCAAACTTCAAAACGTACGCGCATCTTGAAAACCTGCTGCTGCTCATCCAAACGTAACTGCGCCCAATAACTGCGTTGTGCATCTTCGCGCTGGTATTCCAGCAAACGGAGCACGGCATAGCTTTGCTCAGGCAAGGACACCGCCATCAAAGGGTGCTTGACAAGATCTTTCTGGAACGCTTGATACACCCCAGATGAAATCTGGGGAGCAGCAAAGCTACGTGTTTGAGCCTGTACAGCCAAAGGCCACAGCAAGCAAGACAGCACGAAGGCCTTTACACAAAGAAATAATTTGTTGCAATTAGCAATATTCGCCATGACTTGTATTATATCCACTCATCTCAGATCTCGTCCAGTCTCAAAAGCAAGAAGCTCTTTGGCTCTCCTGTCATGGACTACTGAATAATAAATTCAGTCAGAAATACATCTTGGATAAAAGTCTGCTTGTCGAGATACTGATTCAAGCGCGTGGTAAGCTCTGCTTTCAATTCAGCTTTGCCCTGCGGTGTTCCCAGGGCTTGGGCAGTTTTTGCACTCAAGGTTGAAACGACAATATCCTGAAAAACGGGTTGCTTTTCTTTCATGCTCGCTTTAAGATTTTCAAGCCAGGCTTCTTTCTTGGAGGTATTTCCTGAAAGATAGGCCCTATCCGAAGTGGTAAACAAAAGTGTCAAAGAAGTACGCAGGAAACGACGCTGGTCCACATCGCCCAAATTCACTGTAAACTGCCCCAGATTAAACATCGGTCCGGCCTTAAACTCTGCTCCAGAAGAAGCCTCTGAGCCCCTCAAAAGGCCTGCAGAGGGATTTAAGGTAATAAATAAAAGCCCTGCAGTAGAGAGGCCAGCCAAAAGAATCGCAGCTGTCAATGCAGAAATCAAGAGAAGGGTTTGTCTGGAGGGCTTATTTTTTTGAACAGAAGGAGCAGCAGGCTCATCCTCAGGCATTCCTGGCCCTTTACGTCGGGGAGCCGGTCTACCACTTAATCGTGCGGCCATAACTCATTTCCTCCTGCTTAAAAGTTTGGCTTCCAATTCCTGATTCAGTTGATCAGGGCTTTGGGTAGTATAGCTGTTATTGACGGGTTCTTGAAGACTCGCAATCGAACTCAAGACCACAATATCCACACGTCGGTTACGTGCACGCCCAGATTCTGTCTGATTGGATGCAATCGGACGGAATTCACCATAGCCAGCCACAGACATGGTGGACGGCTGGATTTTACTGTTCTTTGCCAGAAACATCAAGACTTGGGTCGCCCGCAGGGCTGAAAGCTCCCAATTTGAACTCAGCCCCCCCTGAACCGGAACATTGTCTGTATGCCCTTCAATCCGCAAAGGCAGATTCAATTGGTGCAGTTCCTGCGCTAATTTTTTCAATACGGGAAAGGCCTCTGGTCGCAGTTGAGAACTGCCGCTGGCAAAAAATAAACTGTCCTGAAGCTGCAGAACACTCCCGCGCTCTTCTTTGCGCAAGCGCAAAAGCTTAGACAACTGCTCTGAATTTTTTAAGATCTTTTCTAATTTTTGGTTGGTATCCGCATTGGCTTTGCGCAAAGCCTCCATGGGGGGATGGGCCACAATCGGACGCACAATGCTCACACCGGCTGATTCTCCAGGTTTTTTTTCGAGCAGATCAGCGGCCTGACCAGGCACCACACCAAAGGCTTTCTCTACAGAAACTGTCATTTGCTCATATTTATGCTGATCCACACTGGAAACCGCAAAGAGTACGACAAAAAGGGCAAAAAGCAGAGTCATGAAATCAGCAAAAGAAACCATCCAACGTTCATGGTTAATATGCCCTTCTGCTTTTTTACGACGCCTGCTCACGCTTTGTTTTTCCGGGCTTCGCGACTTTCTTCATAGGCTAGGCGCTCTTCTGCAGACAAAAAGGCTTTCAGGCGCTCTTCAATAATGCGGGGATTGTCTCCGGCCTGAATCGAAAGAATTCCTTCCAAAATCATTTCGCGCACATGCAATTCAGCGTGACTGTTTAATTTTAGCTTTCCTGCCATGGGAAAAAGGAGAATATTGGCCAAAACCAAGCCATAAATCGTGGCAACAAAAGCCACAGCGATCCCGGGCCCGACCTTTTCAATGCCCAAATGCAAATGCTCCATGACGCTGATTAAGCCCAGAACCGCCCCAATAATCCCAATTGTAGGAGCATACCCTGCACCCGATTCATACATTTTAATCACGCGCTCATGCCGTGTTTCCTGTTGTTCAAGCTGGATCGTCATAATCGATTTTACAATTTCAGGATCGGTTCCGTCGGCCACCAATTGCAGCCCCTGCTTCAGATATTCATCCTGAACATTGGGTACTTCGCGTTCAAGGGAAAGCAAGCCTTCACGGCGCGCTTTTTCTGCAAAACGCACCAACTGGGGAATCACCTCTTCAGGGTGTATTTCATTTTTGACAAAGGTTTTACGGAGATGCTTCGGAAAGGAAAGGATATCCAGACTGCGTGATCCGTAAATCATCGCGCCCACCGTGCCGCCAAAAACAATCACAAAGGCAGTATGCTGGATCAGGAAAAGAGGGTTACCGCCTTCAAGAACGCGGCCCCCAACAATTCCTACCAGTGCAATTAAAAGTCCGATGGGTGCAGTTAAATCCATTGTTCAGAAATACCTCAGCCCATTGTATCACACCCCTGGAGCCCCTCAATTTCGAGAGGGCGTACCAGGGGAAATTGAATGCTGCGCCGAAAAACGATCACCCGTTCCAGAACCTCTTCAACAGATTCCTGAACCATCAGTTTATCGCCCGTAGAAAGCGTCAACAGGGTATCTGGAGTCGCCTCTATGAATTTTATCAAATCCAGATTGACCACTATCTTATGTCCATTTAAACGGGTAAGTTCAATCATATTTCAGCTTACCTTCTCAGGGAGAGAACCTCCTGCAACATTTCATCAGCAGTGGTAATCGTACGCGAATTGGCCTGGAAGGCACGTTGAGTAACAATCATGTCTGTGAATTGCTCGGCAAGATCCACATTCGAGCCTTCCAAGGCACCGCCTATAATCGTGCCATTGCCAGCGGCTTGGGCAAAACCAATTCGTGCAGAACCTGAATTTGAAGTTTCCTGATAGACATTGCCCCCCTGTCCAGAGGTCTGTTGACCGCGAATCAAGCCGTCTTCATTGACAAAACTCGCCATTGCCAGTTTTCCCAAAGACAGGAGCTGACCATTTGAAAAAAGCCCACGAATCGTGCCATCAGGCGCAATCGTAAACGAACTTAAATCACCCGCAGAATAACCATCCTGCGTCGCCACCGTCAAAGTCTGTGGGCCACTGAACTGCGTCAAACCATTGGTATCGCCCGCCGTTCCCACATCAACAGTCATGGGTTGAGGCTGGGAAATATTCGGACTCAAATTGGTATTGAATGAAAAAATTGAATTTGCATTGATCGCGTCACTGTTCAAGAAATTCAAGGTAAAACGCCCTGAAAAATTACTGAGAATTCCTTTATCGTTAAAACTCACCTGGCGCAAAGGCAAATTGCTGGTGGTGGTATTGCCATCGCTGCTTAAAACAGCCACATTGGCCTCTCCTGAAGTAGCTGCCCAGTTCCAAATCCCTGAATCACGGGTTCCTTGAACAATGCCCCCAGCAACCACCACATCATAATCAGAGATATAATCCATGGCAATCGTATGCTTGGCACCCAAAGCGTCAAAGACATCGGTGGAAGTTCCAGCAATCACTGTTGCGGTTTTGGCCTGATTCAGACCTGTAAACAAGCCGGAGACATTGGGTTTGGTAACTCCCCCTGGGGTAGCCGCCGTAGGCACCAGTCCCGCAGCAACCGTCTGCCCACTGAGGATAATGTCGCGCGCCATGGCTTTGAGCGAAATGCGTCCATTGCCATCACTAAAAGCGGTCACACCGGTTACATCGGTTTTGGCGTTGATCAAAGAAATAATTGATTGGGCATTCTGCTCTGCTGTGCTTGTCGCAGGTGTCGCGGCTAAAGAGCCAATATCCACGCCATTGACCAGAATATCGCCACTGGTTAATGAAATCGAAGCAGCCGTTGCCTGCCCAGTGGTGTTGGTGGCCAGGGTTTCAATCGTGGTGGTACCCGCTGTAAACAATTGTGAGGCATTCAAGGTAATACCCGCTAAACCCGTCCCTCCGACGACAATCTGCTTGTCTGTACTGGGCTGAAGCTGGGTTAAAACAATTTGATTTTCACCAGCCCCTGCGCTCGCTGCCTGTTTGACCGTTGCCACCACATTGGTTTTGTCCTTGTGAAAATTGATCAAATCTGCCAATTTCTGCATAACCGTGGTCGTTGTATCCGTAGCTACCAAAGGGACAGTTCCGACAATCGACACATTGTTGATCGTAAACTCTCCCGCATCTAAGGTATTGGGATTGGCGGTTCCCAGTTGTAACTGACCGGCGCCATTGCCCAAACCCGTAACGGTCACCCCAGAGGTCACCCGCCCCTGTTGAGAATGGGCATAGGCTTCTGCAGCCGTTAAACTGCTGGGACGATAAATATTCCCAGCAACATTTACTTTGGTCGTGGCACGGGGGGGGTAGGTTCGATTGGCTTCAATCGTAATATTCCCTATCGGTCCATTTTCATTAATCACACCCTGTTTGTCAGCCGTGTAGCCCTGCACCATTAAGCCTGTGGCGCTCACCAAACGTCGATCGGCATCCAGCCCCAAATTTCCATCCCGGCTATACATCTGTGCACCTTGAACATCGCGTAAGACCAAAAATCCTTTGCCCTGAATCGCGATATCAGTATTCTTGCCTGTGGTTTGCAAAGCCCCTTGCGTAAAGATCGTATCGATCGAGACCACATGGGTACCCAAGCCCACTTGCATGGGGTCAATCCCACCTCGGTTGCCATTGGGTTGCCCTGCTCCGCGCAAGTTTTGGGCGAAAAGTTCTTCAAAGGTTGCACGGTTGGATTTAAAGGCCGTGGTATTCACATTGGCAATATTATTGCCAATCACTTCCATCCGCGTTTGATTGGCCTGCAGGCCTGAAACAGCCGTATTAAATGCGCGATACATGCATCAGCCTCCCTGAAAGAAAATTTAATAGATTTGTCTTGAGCGTCATGGGGTTCTCTGTCTTCATTTCGGTTCAATCACCCGGGTAATATATTTAATTGGCAATTCCTGCCCATCGACTAAAACATGCATTTCACCGTTTGTCATACGCGTCTCGGTCACCTTTCCCTGCATCGTTTCAGCGGTATCAGATCCAGGTGGAAAATAAAGCCCCTCGACTTCTTTGCCCAACAGAGCACTGCCCTGGGTCAATTGCTGAAACCCCACCAAATTTTCAATCGCCAACGAAAGATTGGTGGTTTGCTCCAAAGAGCTGAATTGCGCCATTTGCGCAATAAACTGACGATCATCCTGCACATTGAGGGGATCCTGATTGCGCAGTTGCACCATCAAAAGGTTCATAAAGTCATTCTTTCCCAATTGTTGATTGGGTACTGAATCGGCGCTTTTGGGGGCCGTTCCACTGAATAAAATCGGATCGAGTGAAGTCATCGTATGCTCTCCTTCATGCCAGAAAATTGACGCGCGTTGTTTCGATTTGCTTTATCACAAGGGGACTGAGATGTTGACTTAGATCCAAACTCTCATCCTCCTCTGCTTCTGAAAAAAATGTTCTGTGTTGCTGAGCTCCCTGTTGTGAAGCCCATGAAGACTGTCGTTGCTCTGAAAAACCACCCTGGGCTTCTTGAGGGTTAAATTCAATCTCTACATTCAGCAATGAAAGCCCCTGATGTTGGAGATTTTGTTTGAGAAGTGGCAAATGGCTTTCCAGCACTTCCCTGGCCAGTACAGTGTCTGTAAAAATATGTAATTTCAATTCCTGATTTTGCTGTACCATTTGCAGCGAGATTTTGCCCAGTTCAGCGGGTTTCAAACTCAAACGAATTTCATTCCCCCCTTCCTGACGCAAAAGCCGGATTTTCTCTCCCATCATTTGAAGGCCCGTTTTTTCAGGAAGGGGAGAGTGCGGCTCTAAATGCTGCGGTGGCCCCGAAGCAGAAAGATCAGCTTCGCTTTTCAGACTGCCACTCTGCCCCAAGCCGAAGACAGAGGCAGACGCTATGGGGGCTAAGCGTTCTGACGAAGCAGTCGATTCAGAAGCAGAGGCAAGCTCGGCCTTCGACACAGGAAGTTCTGCCGTTAGAATCGGCTGAAGCTGGGTTGAGGCCGATGAAAAAAGGGTGGCTGGAAGCGTTTGGGTTTTGATACTGCTGGCATCCGCCCCCAGAACAGCTTGGAGATCAGACTTCAATTCTGGAATAATCAAAGTCGGCGCATGCCCTATGTTTTGTTGAGAAACGGGTGCTTCTTCAGGCCCTTCTTGGGTTTCCTTTGGCTCTGCTTTGGCTGTCTCTTTTTCTAAAACCGGCTCTTCAAAAGGCTTCGCAACGGTCGTATTTTCAGATTTTGGATTTTGCAAAACCATTGAGATCTCAGGCTGAGCGGTTAAACTTTCTGCGTTTTTTTCAGAGTCACTTTTTCGATTCGACTGCTGGGGTTCCTGCTGCTGAGGCACAACAGATTCGGTTTCTTCTGTGGTGACAGCCAAGCTCTGATTTTGTGTCTCAGCAGACGCAGATTTTGGATTTTGCCCTGCTTCATCAGGGCCTTTTACTGTCGGATCAACAGTCATGGCTGACGGATCCTTCATTTCAGTCTTCTGCACTGGGAGAGAAGACGAATTCTGCTCGATTTCTGACTGAATGGGATCAGGTTCGTCTTCTACATGCACTGCGGATTGAAGCAGTAAACTTTGAATACTGGGCTGAAGCCAACCTGTATCCGATAAAGCGACAGCGTTTTCTTCCTCAGCTCCTGGTTCTTCTTCCGCAACAGGAACGGAGGGAGCACACTCTTCAGCCCCATTTGCCGCATTATCCTCAACAGTATCAGACAGCTCCGCCCTGACCCCCTGAAAAACAGACCGAAAAGATCCGCCTGAATCTTCAGAAGAAACAGCCGCTTGGGTCAGGTTTTGATTTTCTGTCTGGATGGTCGCAGGACAAACCGGTGTCAGCGCTGAAACACACTGCATATTTTTTACCTCTTCATTGGGTATCGGACACAGTCTTCCCAAACTTAAATTTAGAAATAAAAACCTCTGTACATACAGAAAGGCGAAGTCTAGAATTAAAGGGTGAGTATTCAGAAAGAAGTATAAAAAGATGGAGATGACCCGCTTACCGGGAAATCAATCGCTGCGACAAGCTTTTAGCCAAGTTTGGATCCTTGAACATTTATTGGGTTCCCGATTGGGTGAATGGCCCGCAAAAGAACGAGAAAAAATTAAGCATCAAATTTTGGCAAATCTGCCTTCCACCCCCGGAAAAACACTTCCAATCGAGCGGCGAAAAAATCTTTCTCTTGAGGAGTTTCAACGGGTCTATCTTCAGCGGGGTATTCCAGTTATATTGCAAGGTGCTGCGAAAGATTGGCCCTGTATAGGCAAATGGACCCCTGCATTTTTATCGCAGCACTATGGCCAGGACAAAATCCTCTTAATTGATGCTGCACCTGACAATATCCAAACCATCAGACGCACGCCCGAAGAAACCACCTTGGCCGATGTGATCGCCAATATGGATGCCCAAGCCCTCAAAAAATACAGCCGTTTTAATCGTTTACTCTACGAACACCCTGAACTGCAGGCTGATCTTGATTTGCCCTGGCTGCTGAAACATCGCAATCAGATCGCCTCAGGAAGAACATTTCAGGTTTTCATTGGCGGAAAAGGCAGCAAAACGCATTTGCACAGCGCCAGTGAACACAATCTTTTTATTCAGGTCTATGGGGAGAAACATTGGATTCTTTATCCACCGGAATATGACTGTGTCTTGAATCCACCTTTAACCAAAACCCCTTATTTTCACAGTGAATTTAACCCCGAAAACCCTGACTATGAAACTTATCCTGCCATGCGCCATCTCGATCACTACGAATGTGTTTTGCAGGCCGGGGATATTCTGTTTAACCCTCCCTCTTGGTGGCACCATGTCAGCAATCTCAGCCATTCAATTGGGATTGGATTTCGCTGGTTCTCAGCAGATGCCTTTAAAATTGATTTTTCTCAAGCACTTTTAACCCTTTTGGCGACCAACCCGCCAATCTGGACAGCCACCCGCCACCGCACCGATTTTGCAAGAATTTTCACCCATCGCTCTCACAGCTAAAACGCAGACATTTCTGTCTTTTTTTTCGCTTTTTTGATTTTTTTCGCATACTCCGGTTTACACTTCGAAAAAGCTGGGAATATAATTTCATAACAGGTGTAATTAATTTATTTAGAGAAAATGTAACAAAATTGTAAATACGCTTTCGTTTTGCGTTAAAAAGCTACATTGTTTCTCATTTTAATAGGGTGTATCAATGCAAATTTTTCAAAAACCGTTGCTTCGTAACCAATCAGGATTTACTTTGATTGAATTGATGGTCGTGATCGTCATTCTGGGTATTTTAATTGCGATTGCCTTGCCCAATATGATTTCCTCGCAAGCCCGCGCCAAAGTTGCGAGCACCAAGACCAATATGTCGACTTTCCGAAATATGGTCGAAGTCTATGGTGTAATCTATTCTGCAATCTATCCAGATGATGTGACAGCTCTCATGACAGATATTGCCATGATCAACGAGCCAGCAGCCAAGGAGTTTAGAAACCCCTTCACCAATAAAATGGGAAAAAGCAATTCCTATGATGATGAATCAGCCACCAAAACACCGGGTTTGGTGACCTACGAAATCTTGGGAACCGGCAGTTACGCAATTTATGGCTATGACCAGCAGGCAAATCGCATTCAACACCTGGGGCGAGACATGGTGCTCAGCAACGGTTAAGCCAAACCCAAGAAGCTAAACCGTGGGAATTTTACGCGCTGAATTGACCAAGATCTCCAAACCATATTGCTGAATCATAGACTTCAGTTTGCTTGCATACTGGGGATCGGTTGCATAGGTTTTGGCCATATTGTCGATAAAACGGTGGGTATTTTGATCTTTCGCAAATTGTGTCACCGCTTTATCATAATAGCCATTGTGAAACAATTTTCCGTGCGCACTGACAGCTTCATAAAAATCATGGTACTTGGCAAACCGATCCTGAATCGCCGTCTTTTTGCCCCCATAATATTCTGTGGTACCCACCATGACAGAACCCGCAGGTCCACGGCCTTTGATACCAAAAATATTATAGCCCCCAATCGGTGAAGCCGCGAAACCTGACTCTAACGCTGCTTGCGCCAAAGTGACTGCGGCAGGCACATGATAAACCCGTTCCGATTCCAAGGCTGCGGGTAAAAGGGTTTTAAAAAATTGGCTGGCATCCATTTTTTTTAGCTGGCTTGGACTGACTTTTCTCAAGGCCTGAATCGCATGGGTCTGTTGAATCGCCCATTCGACAGCTTTCAAGGTGGTAGGGCCAAATTTGCCTGTGGACTGAACTCCATAATCTTTTTGAAATTTTTGCAATCGTGATTCTGTGGTAGGCCCCAACTCAGCCGTGATTTGAACGGCATAACCCAGCTTTGTCAGATTTTCCTGCAACCACCGTACAGCGGCTCCTTTTGAACCTACTCCGGCAATACTTCCTGCACGAATCTGATCGAGGCTCAGCTCGGTTGCCTCTGCTGGAAAGAGATTCAGGGAAGTTGCCGCTTGTCCTTGCTGGAGCATGGGCGCAAGCACAAAAGGGGCAAACGCTTGCGGGGGAGAACTCTGCGTCTGAATAGTGTTTTTTTTCGCTTGCGGCAATTGAAACAAACGGCGGGGATCCAACAAAAGGTCAGGGGCCAAAGACACCAGAGAATTCAGTTGCATAAATACTCCTTGTGGACTGGGTTCTCAGACTTTTATATGGGTAAACAGACCAGAGTCTGCTTTTCGTTAAATGGATTTGAGTAAAAATTAAGTTGGTCTTAATCTCGTGGATCTGAAAATCGCGACAGGAACAAGAGCGGTATAATGGCAGCAGAAAGATCAATCAAAGCAATCCCTGAGATTGTATTTGAAACAGGAGACCCCCGATGAATCAGCGCCCTCTTCGTTTGGCTTTTGGACGTTTTATGCAGGAAAGCAATGCTTTTTCTTCGGTTCTCACCCGCCGCGAAGATTTTGAGCGTACCCATTATCTCGAAGGGCAGGCGCTGAAGCAAGCCTGTCAACAGGGACAGTGGGAAGTTGAGGGCTTTCTGAAAAACCTTGAATTATCTGGTTTTCTGAAAGCTGTTCGCAAGTCCACTCAGGCAGATCAGATTGAAACAGTCCCCCTCCTCAGTGCCTGGTCTATTTCAGGAGGGCCAGTTGAACAGACCTATTTCAATCAGATTTGCCAACGCTTTCAGGAATTGCTGGAACAGACAGGCCCTTTGGATGGCCTTTATCTGGCTCTGCACGGGGCCCTGGGTGTAGAAAATGAACAGGATCCTGAGGTTCGCCTGCTTAAAGCCATCCGCGAAGTGGTCGGACCCGATCTGCCGATTATCGCCAGTTTTGATTTACACGGGCTGATGACAGCTGAAAAAATTGCACTTTTGAATGGTCTTTGCGCCTACCATACCAATCCCCATTGGGATATGGCACGTACGGGCTTTCGCGCAGGCAAGCTTTTAATTCCACTTGCAGACAAGAAATCAAGCCCCACCCTGGCCTGGCGCAGCCTTCCCCTTTTATTAGGAGGCGGCAATACCCTTGATTTCTGGCCCCCCATGCGCGGGATTTTTGAATATCTTAAAGACCTGTGCAGCCAACCCGGCATTCTGGATGCCTCTGTTTTTATGTGCCACCCCTATCTCAAACACCCTGAACTGGGCTGGTCAGTGGTCGTGATCAGCGAAAATAATCAGGATTTGGCTGAATCTTTGGCCGAAGATTTGGCCGAACGCTGCTGGAAAGTACGCCACCAACAACCGCCACGCTTTATGGAAGTTGATGAGGCCCTGCGCAAAGTGCATCAGACCAAACTCCGTCGAAAACTCGGCGCCATCGCCTTCTGTGATGCTTCAGATGTCGTCGGCGCGGGCGGAACGGGGGAAAATACCCATTTGCTCAAAGCACTCTTAGAAGAACACGATCTGCTTTCTCTCATTCCCTTGCGTGACCCCGTTGCGGTTGAAAAACTCTCTCAGCTTGAAATAGGCGATGAGGTCACACTCTCTGTGGGGGGGCGCTTACAACCTGAAGTCAATCCCGCCATCAGTGTGACTGGGCGTCTGCGCAATTTGAAACAGACCAAGAACTTTGGACGAATGGCTGTTTTAGACGCGGATTGCGTGCAACTGGTTCTGACAGAAGGCTATGCCATGCCCATGAAGCCTGATTTTTACGAGGATCTCGGACTGAAAGTCCGAGAAGCCGATATTGTGGTCGTCAAAAATTTCTTTCATTTCAGACTCTATTATGCTGCCCATTGTCCTGCCAGTTTTTATGTCAAAACCCAGGGAATTACTGATTTTGATCGGATCTTAGAAGTTCAGCTCAATGGGCCCGCCTGGCCCCGCGATGAAGTCAATGACTGGCGACCGGAAGATCGACGCCGCAGAGCCATCCCCCCCACCGAACCGGTTCCGCCCCTGCCACGTTTAAAACCCTCTCCACGCCAGCAAAAACGGTGGGGAATGGCTGGATTCCTCAGCTTGGCCGCTATAGGATTGCTTTGGCGACTGCTCAGAAAAAGAGCTGATTAGCCTAAATTTGCTGAAGCAGAGGGGACAAGGGTCTGCGTAAGACTCTGGGATCAATCCCCTCTTTCAGCGCCAGCAAAAGCCCCGCAGCTTCCCAGTAGTTTTCAACCAAAAAATAAGCCTCTGGAGCAAAACCCAAAATCTCGGGGGTGATCTTTAAATCGCTCTGGTTTTCTTTGACCAGAATCAAGGGAATCCCCTCTTCAACCGCTCTCAGCATCGGAAGCCCCCCTACAGCATTCCAGGGAGCCAGCACTGCATCTAAATCTTCAAGTTTTATTTCAGAGTCTGTATAGGGAACAATCGCAGGCGCATGGTGCAAGCCCTTTAAAACACAGGGCAAATAACTTAAACCAATTTCTTCAGCCGCCACACGTGGATCCAGACGCTCAGAAATAATTTCGGGTGCAAAAATCGGGGAATGAGCCAAAGGTACTTGCAGTTCCCGTGCCAAAGCATGGGAGATCAAAGCTTCCAGTGTGCCAATCGGATCCACACCCTTGCCCTGTAAATAGTCATCCCCCACCCCAGGCTCTAAAATGTCCATCCAGGTCAAAATCGCCAAAGCTGTCGCTCCCTGCGCCAAACAACGATGCGCTGCTGCGCTCAAAACCTCTAAATTTTCAACCGTACCGCTATAGCCATAGGCATGGGGTTCAAAATGTAAGGCAACAGGTTCAGAGGTCAGGGTATAGCCCTTGAGCGTACAGCCTGTACTCATTGCTGTGGCATGCACCACATTCTCAAGTATCGGCAGATAGGGTTCACAGGCCCGATCAATCACCAGCCCGATGCTTTGTTTGGCTTGTTTTTTAAAACCCAATTCACGCTGAAAAAAAGCATCAAGATACGTGCCTTCTAAATAACGAACCTGTGGAGGCTGCTCATAAAACATGGCGGCATTGACCGCATTGGGATGCGTCAGCACACAATCCGCCAAGGAAGCCAAATAGCGCACAACAATACCAGCATCGCCGGCATAACCGCCCACAGCGGCTCCAATACCCGTGGGTACAATAAATGCAAAACTGAACATAATCGTTTTCTCTTTCGGCTATAATACAACAAGTTCAGCCAAGGAACCAGGAAAAATGTCGACACATTTTCTACAAAAACGAATGCCCACCTTGCTCAGTATGTTTGCAGGCCTGGGACTTTTGATCTGGGCCATCTTCTCTGATGAGCGTCTGCTCGGCCTGCTCTTTCAACCACAAGCACTGGCTTTGATTGTGGGCGGCACCCTCAGTGCGACCATGCTTGGATTTTCCTGGTCAGAACTGATCGGCAGCCTGGGCAGTTTCCTGATTGCCTTTTCTGGAGGCCAAGACCCTGATCTTCAGGATGTTTATGATACCAGCGTTTACCTCTCGCAACAAATGCGGGAAGCGGATTCTCCCGAAGCTTCCCAACGCCTACTCGAAGCAATGCGCCCCCGTTTACATCACCCCTTGCTAAAAGAAGGACTGGGCCTGGTCGGCGGCGGCTATACTGCAGCCATGATCCGTGAAACCTTGGAAACCACACTGGCCCAAACCAGTATTCAAAAAGGCCGCGAAATTCGTATTTGGAAATTCATGGGTCAATCTGCCCCCGCTTTTGGCATGGGCGGCGCGCTGCTGATCCTACTGCAACTGACTCAAAAAACTGCTGAGGCCGCGATTTCTGTAGAGGTTTTAGGGGCTGCATTGGTCAGTTTACTTTACGGCGTGCTGTTTTCAGCCTTGTTTTTCATGCCGATCGCAGAGCAGTTGGATGCCTGGCGAGCCCGCCAAATCCACTACCTGCAAATGTGTCTTGAAAGCGTCATTCTGCTGCAGCACCGACACCATCCTCTTTACGTAGAGTCTGTGCTTAAACCTTTTTTAAGCGTCCAGGGCGTCTCTCCCAGGCCCAAATCATTTCAAGCGGCCCCTGAAACTGCCCAACCCCGCAAGAATAGTTTCTTCAAACAAGCCCTTGCCAATGAAATGGAAGAGGCTCCGCTGGAGGACTCCCCTCCAGCCGCACCAACATCAGATACAGGCTTAAGCGCCCAACAACTGCGTCAGTTTCGCCCGGTCAATCGACGCAAGGATCTCTAAATGATTATTCTGGGGATTGAGTCCAGTTGCGATGAAACAGCGGTCGCTCTGGTTGAAAACGGACGTCGGATTTTATCCAGTGAAATTCGCTCTCAAATAGAAGAACATAAAATCTATGGGGGCGTGGTACCAGAGCTGGCTTCCCGTTGCCATGTCGAAGCCCTGCACCCCCTTTTAAACAGTGCCCTTGAAAACGCTGGCCTCAGTTATACCGACGTAGATGCCATTGCAGTTACCTGTGGCCCAGGCCTTCAAGGCGCACTTCTGGTCGGTGTTACCGCAGCAGAAACCTTGGCCTGGCTGATCGATCGCCCCTTGATTGGTGTCAATCACCTCGAAGGGCATATTTACGCGAACTTCCTCAGTTTTCCCGATCAGATTGAATTTCCCCTCTTGGTTTTATTGGTTTCGGGAGGACATACGCAGTTATTGCAAATGGATGGCCATGGAATGTATCAGGTCTTGGGGGGCACACGGGATGATGCCATCGGTGAAGCCTTTGACAAGGTCGCCCGCCTGCTTGGGCTGCCTTATCCAGGAGGCCCTGTGATCGATCAGCTGGCCCAGTCAGGCAATCCAGAGGCATTTCCGTTTCCCCGCAGCATGCTTCAGGAACAGGATTTCAGTTTCAGCGGTTTGAAAACAGCTGTGCTTTACACAGTTCGCAAACTTGAGCAAAACAAGCAAGAACTGCCGATTGCAGACCTCTGTGCCAGTTTTCAGAGTGCCGCCATAGATACACTGCTGGAAAAAACCTTACGTCTGATTGAAACAAAAAATATCAAACAACTCTCTGTGACAGGTGGTGTTTCCGCCAATTCTCTCTTACGCTCACGTCTTAAAACAGCCTCCCAAGCTCAAAATTTTCAGGTCTTTATGCCGCCCCTGCAACTCTGCACAGACAATGCAGCCATGATTGCAGCCTGCGCTTGGTATCAATGGCAAAAAAAACCTGAAGACATGCGTTTTAAACTCCAAACCCGCCCACGCTACCCACTTTCACAGATTTGAAAAGTTCAATTTGAAGCGTGACAAAGGCTTAAAAGTGTCTTATGATACCATCATGAAGAGTTTGGGCAAGACCGCAGTGGATTTTCCTGTGGCACTTTTTGAGTTGGATTCTATGGGTTGCATTCTGTCTGTTAATGCTTTTTGGCAGAAATTGACGGGATTGCATGCGAATGAAGTCTTGCAAAAACCTTGGTTTGACTTGGTTTTGAGCAGTGAACAGCCCGAACTGGAAAGCAAATGGCGCTCTTTTTGCAGCCAGCCTGAAGGTCACTTCGAAGCTTTTTTTACCCCCAAACTCACACAACCCAACGTTGATTTTCTCTTGGTAAAAATCAGTCATTCTGCCCAGGGTTTTCTGGCTTGCTTAGAAAACCGTACAGAGCTGAAACAGGCCAATCAAAGCAATCACCATTTGCGCGAAAAAATCATTGCCCTGTTTCGCAACAGTAACCAAATGATTATCATGTTAGATCGCAAGCATCGGGTCACGGAATTTAATCATGTTGCCGCCATTTCTGCGCGCCAACGTTTTTTTCGTGAAATGGAGGCTGGCGAAGATTTTATCAACTATGTTCAACCCGACCGCTTGGATGATTTTTACAGCAGTTTTGAACAGGCCCTCACAGGTCAACATGTTTTCAAAGAACGGATTATTCATGCCCCCGACGGACAAGCTGTCAGCTATGAAATGAGCTACTCTCCGATTCGGGATGAGCAGAATCAAATCTGTGGGGTCTGTTTTACAGGTCTGAATATTGAAGCCCAAAAACAGATGCAGGTACTTTTACACCATGAGCAACTTTTCGTTTCTGCCATTTTAGATACCAGCAGCGCTTTGATTCTGGTTCTCGATCAAAAGGGGCGTATTATTCGTTTCAACCAAGCCTGTGAAAAATTGAGTGGCTATACTTTTCACGAGGTACAGGGAAAACATTTCGGTTTTCTGCTGCCAAAATCAGAACGCGAATCCTACCTAAAACGATTTGACGATCTTCAGGTCAAAGACTTTCCCATCAGCACACAAATGCCCTTGGTCACACGGCAAGCTGAAATTCGCAGTATTTCCTGGACAGGAACAGTTTTGCTGAATGTTGAAGGCACGGTTGAATACCACGTAGCAACAGGCATTGATATCACCGAAAGCGAAAAAACCAGCAAAGCCCTGCGCGAGCATGAAGAGATGCTGCGCCAGATTCAAAAATTAGATGCCATTGGCCAACTGACAGGGGAAATTGCCCACGATTTTAACAATATTTTGGCAGGCATTCAAGGGTATGCCCAACTGATTGAAGAATCTTTAGCCTCAGGTACAGTTGCGGCTGAGCATGTTCACGAAATTCAACGTATTTGTGAAAAAGCCCGAGCGCTTACCGGCCAATTACTGATCTTCAGCCGTAAACACCGCCCCAATCCCCGTCCGCTGAACATTGAAAAACTGCTGCTTGAAATGAATCCTCTTTTTCTGCCTCTTTTAGGCGAAAATCTACAATTACACACCGATTGCGCCCCCAACCTCCCTCAAATATTAATGGAACCAACCCACCTTGAACAATTGGTCATGAATCTGGTCGTTAATGCCCGCGACGCCATGGATAAACAGGGAGAAATTTTCATCAAAACCTTTTTAAAAGATGAAAAGCGGGAAATTTTCGTTCCGCTTTTTGGGAACCGCCCTGCGGGAAAATACCTGTGTATTTCAGTCAAAGATCAGGGAACAGGCATACCTGTTGAAATTCAGGAAAAAATCTTTGCTCCCTTTTTTACGACAAAAGCCGAAGGAACCGGCTTGGGCTTGGCCATCATCTATGGCATCGTCACAGAATATGGCGGCTATATTCTCTTGAACAGTTCTCCCCAAACAGGAACCTGTTTTGAAATTTATCTTCCGGCCATGCTTTCCACTCCTCTCTCCCCAGCTTCTTCATCCAATCTCCTGATCCTGGGACTTTTCGAAAAAGATCTGGAGAGTCTTGAGAATTCGCTGGGCCCAGAGTATACCTACTCTGCCCTTGAAATCCCCCAGACAGCTCCGCCCTCTGGCCAGCGCATGATCAGCCGCCTGACGGTTGAAAATATTGAGAAAATTCACAACTGGGCTAAACAAGCACGAACACCTCCTCAAGTGCTTTACCTCAGTGGCACTGAAGAACAGGAATTGGCGCTGCTTCCACAATTAAAACCTTGGGAAGATATTCTGATCTGTCCAATGGACAGTTTCAGGCTCAATAAATGGCTGCAGGCTTAATGGAAACAGGTAATTCAGCCAAAAACCAAGGTCTCCTGCTAAGATACTTCTACTAATTTAAACAGAGATTTTATCATGTTGAATATTCAAGCTTTGCCACTCAAAAGTTTATCGGGTCTGCTTTTGTTTTTATGGAGCCCATCTTCAGCTCAGGCTCTCAGTCTTTCACTGCAGCCCCTTCCGGGAAAATTTAAGCAACCGGTCTTTTTAACCGCTCCTGCTGGAAGCGATCTGCTCTTTGTAATCGAACAGCAGGGCATGATCTGGAAAATTGCCAAAGGCCAACCCAAAACACTTTTTTTAGATCTCCGCAGACAGATCCAAGCGGGAGGAGAAAAAGGTTTACTTTCTATGGCCTTTGCACCTGATTACCTACGCCATGGGCGCTTCTTTCTCAACTATACAACCGGCACGCCCCTGAAAACCCGTATTTCGGAATGGCGTGCCAACCCTCAGAAACAAACCATCATTCAAGGCAGTGAGCGCGTTTTGCTTGAAATTCCCCAGCCCTATCAAAACCACAATGGCGGCCAGATTGCCTTTGGCAAAGATGGCATGCTCTATATTGGTATGGGTGATGGGGGCAGCGCCAACGATCCCCATGGCAATGGACAAAACCCCAACAGTTTACTCGGAAAAATTTTGCGTATAGATGTCAGCAAAGGCCCCGGCTACCGTATTCCAACGGACAATCCCTTTCAGCGGCAAGCCGGTTACCGGCCTGAAATTTGGGCCTATGGCCTGCGCAACCCCTGGCGCTTTAGTTTTGATCGTCAGACGGGTGAACTTTATCTCGGAGATGTGGGACAAAATCGTTTTGAAGAAATTGATCTGGTTGAGAAAGGTCAAAATTATGGCTGGAACCGACAGGAAGGTTTTTCATGTTTTTCCCCGCCGCAAAACTGTTCAAGTAAAGGTTTGACAGCCCCTCTCGTAGCGTATGGTCGCCAAGCAGGAATCGCTGTCACAGGTGGCTATGTCTATCGCGGCAAACGCTTTCCAGCGCTTTCAGGTCTCTATCTTTACGGCGATTTTGGCTCAGGCAAAGTCTGGGGGCTTAAACAAAAACAGAAAAAAATCCTTTGGCATCAGCCCCTTCTCAACTCGGGATTGAATATCAGTTCCTTTGGAGAAGATGGCCATGGAGAACTCTACTTGCTAGACTATAGCAAAGGTCGGATTTATCGGATAGAAGCAGGGAGCAGAAAATGAAAAAGTGGATTCCAAGCGCCTTAAGCGCCATTCTGTTATTGGGAGTCATGGCCTGTGCGCCTGGATCGGAAGAGAAAAACGACCACAAAGTCTTACGTTTGGGGCTTGTTCCCTTTGAAACAGGTGAAGAATTGCTCAAGGATATTCAACCCCTGCTCAATGTGATTGAAAAGGGGATGGACATGGAGGTTCAGCCTTCTGTTGCCGCTGATTATACAGGTGTTGTTGAATCCCTTAAAAATAAGCAACTCGATGCCGCCTTTCTCAGCCCAGCATCCTATGTTTTAGCCAAACAGGAAGCCAATGTACGCATTATTGTCAAATCTCAACGCAATGGCTCAGCCTCTTATTACGGGGCGATTATTGTACGTGCCGACAGCCCAATTCACAAACTCACCGATCTCAAAGGTAAGAAATTTTCTTTTGGCGATCCGATTTCTACTTCGGGGCATATCTTTGCCCGCAAGATTATGAAAGAAGCAGGCGTCAACCCTGATACGGATTTAGACAAAGTGATTTATTCAGGCAGCCACGACGCGACGATTTTAGCCGTTCTCAATGATAAAGTCGATGCAGGGGCTACCTACGCCGATGATAACCAGGGCAAGTCCAGCGCCTGGAGCCGCTTTCTCAAACCTGAAGATCTTAAAAAAATTCGGGTCTTAACCTATACCGAACCCATTCCCTCTGACACGATTTGTGTGAGTGAAGATTTCCCCGAAGCTCTTACCCAACGCCTGCAAAAAACCATTCTGGATTACAGTCAATCCCCTGAAGGCAAAGCGCTGATCAAAAAGCTGTATCATTTTGATGGCTATGTAGAAGCCAATGACGCCGACTATAAAAGCGTAAGAGAGGGCTTTGCGGCCGCAGGAATTGATCTCAAGGCCAAATTGAAAAAGTCCCCCTGAAGCCCAACTAAAAAAGGGGCTCTTATGACAGAGCCCCTTTTAAAAACAAAAAATTAAAGTGCGAGTAGCTCTTGATTTTCGAGTGCGCTGTCTTCGGGTAAAACAAAGTGCTCGTGAATCACCTGCATCGCTTTTTTAACCTGATCGCGTTGCACCACACACGAAATTTTGATTTCGGAGGTACTGATCATCTGAATATTAATTTCAGCCTTTGAAAGGGCTTCAAACATTTCAGCGGCAATGCCAGGGGTTCCAATCATGCCCACGCCCACAATCGAAACCTTGGCCACATCGCCATCAGAGACCACATCCTTGGCTCCCAATTGATCTGCTACGGCTTGGGTAATCGCAATGGCCTGGGTCAAATCATCTTCATGCACCGTAAAAGCAATATCATTGGTAAGGTTCTCTTGCACAGATTGAATAATCATATCGACGCTGATTCCTTTTTCAGCCAAAGCCCCAAAGAGTTGCGCTGCAACCCCTGGACGGTCAGGCACATGGCGAATCGCGACTTTGGCTTGGCGGGCATCTGCAGTAACACCCGTCACCGGGCGATGAATTTCCAGATCCTTCATGGGTTTGACATAGGTCCCTTCATTGGTATTGAAACTCGAGCGAACATGCACCATCGTGCCATATTTCTTGGCGCACTCTACCGAGCGCGGATGCAAAACTTTCGCGCCCAATTGAGCGAGTTCCAGCATTTCTTCATAGGAGATTTCCTGAAGTTTTTGCGCTTCAGACACAATATTGGGATCGGTGGTATAGACCCCATCGACATCGGTATAAATTTCACAGACAGGGGCATCGAGCGCACCGGCCAAGGCTACGGCAGTGGTATCTGAGCCTCCTCGCCCCAGGGTGGTAATCTGGTGATCGGGAGTCACCCCTTGAAAGCCTGCAACAACCACAATAAAGTCTTCGGCCAAAAGCTTACGAATCGCCTCTGTGTCGATATTGATAATTTTTGCTTTGTTGTGGCGATTTTCGGTAATAATCCCAGCCTGCGCACCCGTCATGGAAACAGCCTTAAAACCCAATTCATGCAGGGCCATACACAGCAAAGCAATGGTGACTTGTTCTCCTGTCGCTAAAAGCATGTCCATTTCACGGGCATGGGGTTGGCTGGAAATTTCACGGGCCATTCCGACCAGACGATCGGTGGTCTTTCCCATGGCAGAAACAACAACAACCAAGCCCTCAGAATTTTTTTCTTTACTTGCCGCGACTTTACGGGCTACATTTTGAATACGTTCTACATCGGCGACAGAGGAGCCGCCAAACTTTTGTACGAGAATACTCATCAATCTTGCTCTCTTATTGCGTACTGAAGTTGCTGCTTTGCCTATTCAGTATAGTACCAGAGCGCCCTCTGCATCTATAGCTGCAATCACATAGTCGCAGGAAATTCCCAATTGGTTCCATTGGGCCTGCATGACCTTGGCAATTTCTTCCGAGTTTTGCCGGGTCAACGCCAATAAGCTGGGGCCCGCCCCACTCAAAACAACCCCCAAGGCCCCGGCCTCACGCCCGGCCTGCATCACTTCCGGCATACCTGGCACCAGAACCTGACGATAGGGCTGATGCAAACAATCATTCAAGCCCAGAGCAATCAGCTGATCATTGTTTTGCGCAAATCCAGCGACCAAAGCAGCTAAAAAACTGGTATTGCGAATACAATCTGCTTTGGAGAATGAATCGGGAACCACCGCACGCGCTTTCTGGGTTTCAAGTTCAAACGCAGGGTAAAGCACAACCCAGTCCAAATTTTTAGGGATGTCTAAAGGGGCGCTGAAATAATTTTGAGGGGTTTGAATATTCAGGATACAGCCCCCTAAAAGGGCCGGAGCCACATTGTCTGGATGGCCTTCCCAGGCAATGGCCTGCTCTAAAATTTCATGGCGGGAAAAAGGAGATCCGGCCCAGGCATTCGCAGCTAAAAGCCCGGCAATCACAGCTGTTGAGCTGCTGCCCAAACCTCTGGCCGGTGGAATCTGAACCTGGAGTTCTAATTGAAACAGAGGAATAGCTAAACCCAAACGCTGGAAAACAGAGGCAAAAGCCTGATAGACCCTATTCTCATGATTCAGCGGAAAGCCCAATTGATCGGCAAAGGGCCCAGAAGCAAAGATCTCAAGCGCAGACTGGGGCTTGAAAATAAAGGTATTATAAAGTTTGAGTGCTGCACCCAGCAAATCATAGCCGGCTCCCAAATTCGCAGTCGTGGCGGGAACCCGAATCTCAAGTTCAGGAAAGGGATTCACGCGTGTAACTTGCCGTTTTCTCCCACTTTAATCTGCACACCAAAGACAGCATGAATAATTTCAGGAACACGATGTGCGGGCAGGTAGAGCTGAATAAAGTAAACGCGGCGCTGGTCGTCATAATAGCGTTGACGCGCCACAATATTGCCCAACTGACGCACAATTTTTCCTGCAGCCTCTTCTTCAGAAACTGTTTCTTTTTGCGTCGCCATGTATTCAACATAGGCCTTGGCCAATTCACGCGCAAGCAATTTGCGAGCTTCCTTCAGGGCATTTTCTTCTGCCAGTTGCGCTTCATCATTGGAGTTTGTGCTGTAATCAGAGACACCGTGTCCAGTGACACTCATTCCTGAGCTATCCCAAACAGGGACAGCAGCCCAATCAGGGCGTTCAATAACCCCCCGCTGAACAGCACAGGCATTTAAAAGCAGAAGTGTTCCCAAAATAAGCACGGAACGGACAAGGATAGGCATGGTTTATTCCTCGCTAATGACGGTTGCCGGCCAATTCAACCGGTCTGTCTATTATACCGCATCCAGTAATGAATGCTCAGACGCCTCGCAGAAGCGTTAAGCTCCCAAAAGCCCAATTGGCTCAATAGGGCCCTCAAAGCCTGATAAAAAGCTTTGGTAAGCGACAAGAAAAACAGCCTGGAGAAATTTCTCCAGGCTGACCTTCGATAAAATAAAATCTACGTTCCTGTTTTCAGTGAGTGGTAAATCTCTGAATTCACAGGATCGGTTGCATTATTACTCCAAATCACGCTGATCTTACCGCGACTGTCAATTAGTACCAATGGTTTTTCTGTTGGAATCTTATTTTCAGACGCAGGTAAATCATCAAAGCCTTGGAAAGGCGTGGCTTGAGTCACAGGAGCAGGCGTAGGCGCAGGCGTACCTGTGGGTTCGGGCGTGGGAGAAGGAAAGGCTGAAGGGGTTGCCGTAGCTGAAGGAACAGTAATCGCACTTGAACCCGGTGTTCTTTCCCAACCTTCATTGGTTCTGCGTCTGAAGCGCAAAATGGGCGTGCCATTGCTCAGTGCAGAAGTCCAAACCACATTCACATTGCCAATATTATCAAGATAAACAGAAGCATTGCTCAAGACCGGTACGGTAATATTGCCAATTTCGTGAACAGCCTCTGATCGCGACCAACTGTTATTGGAACGATAGAGATACTGAATCGTAGACTCACTCCTGCGCACAAGATGCAAACGGTTCAGGAGGTCAACGCGCGCATCCAGACTGCGAGGAAGCTTTCCTGTGGCATCCTGGGTAAAAGGAACCTCTTCAATCGGCAGGAATTGCTTGCCATCCCAACTGATATATTGCACACGGGCCGTATCTTCAATCTCCCAAACCACGTGCATAATCCCATTGGTGCCAATATTGATGCGCGGCCGGTAAGATTGGGTATTTTGATTGGAAAGTTGAATCGGAGCCTGCCACTTGCCATCTTGTAATTGGCTTAAATAAACAGTTTTCACACTGTTTTCAAGTTGACTCCAAACAGCGTAAACCTGCCCATTGATCGGATTTACCGCAATATCAGGGAAATCAGCTTCAACTTCGGTTGTCGGCGAATTCACAGAGATGATCAAAGGCTTGCTCCAATTCACGCCATCGAAATGACTGTAAACAATGCGGCGACCTTTGAAGTCTTTGTTGTCGCTATTTGACGACCAAAGAACATGGGGAGACCGATCTACCCCTACAGCAACAGCGGGATTGCGAGCCCCTCTGAATTTATCATCGCCTGAAATTGAGACAAAACCTGAAGGCTGAGTAGATACATTGCGGTTGTCAGTCGACCAAGTTTTGCCATTGTAGCGGCTATAAAAAATCATGCCGCTTTCTTTTTCCTCTTGAAAGCCATCCTGGCGCCAGACCATATGAATATTGTCAGAGCCATCAACTTCTGCATCGGGTTGATCAGAAGAGCCAATATTTCCAGAGGCATTGATCGGTGTTGCAGACCAGGTCACCTTGGATACACCAAAGGAAATTGAAGCTTGGGTATTGCTGCTGACGACAACTGTTTTTGCTGCACTCAGCTCATTGGTGCTTGCGATAGAGTCACCCTGAACTTGGTAGCCAGAAGCGATGACCCGAGTGGTCCAACTTCCCGCAGGAATATTGTCAATTCTAAAACTCACAGTTGTCGGAGCCAAAGCACCACTTGTTGTCTGAGGAGGAGCGACCACAATCACAGGCGAAGAAACGGGATCATTACACAAGACCACAGCGGCATCACCGGGCATCAGCCCACTGATCGAGCCACTGATATTTCCGGGCTTTAAAACCGGATTGACGGGAACAATCGAGGGAACAACGCCTTTACCTGTCACCAACGCAGCAGAAAAAGCTGCGGCGTTCACAAGTGCAGGATTGGCTGCACTTTTGCCTTCGAGAACCAGTGCTTTTAGCTTTTCAGAATCCACGGCGGCTGCGGCAACCTTGTCTTGAGCACTTACCTGCTCAATAATGGTGGCAATCATTGTGGTCAATAAATTGACATCCACATCAGGCGTAACCTCAGAAGATTCAACCGTAAAAACCCCTTTTACCAGAGCACCAGGAACTTCATCCAAATCATCCATCCCTTGTACTTTTAAGAGATAGTTTCTTCCCAAAGGCACTTTGATCGTTGCCGTCATACCGCCTTGGCTGATCGGAATAATTTTTTCAGCTTTAAAATCCGTGCTGACAGAAGTAATCGTCACTTTAATGCGATTGATGCGTCCCTCTTCAATGGATTGCGTGGAAAAGCCATGATAAGCAGCCAAAGCAGGGTAGCTTTTGGCCATCGGCAAATCGATATGCAGGCGAATGGATCCAGCCGTTTCAGTGTTCAACTGCAGGACACTCTGATTCAAAGTGGCTTGATGGTTTCCTGTCGTTGGCAAAGTCTGACAACTCAGCACACTGGCCAAAGACACAGAAACAGCAATCAGAAGACCTGTGATTTGATTTCTTTTGTTTTTCACAGTCGAAACTACTCCGTAAACTTGATATGGGCCCGGATGGTTCCTTCCTGGACCTGAATCTGAATAATATTACTGGTGACATTGCCTGCACTGGCGATCAGGTTGGTGGTGCCTGTCGCAACAGCTTCAACCACACCGGTGCTGTTGACCTTGGCAATCGATTCATCACTGGAAGACCAGCTAAAGGTTAGATTTGAAATATCCTGCCCCTCTGAATCTTTGCCTGCAGCAACAAACTGACGCTGTTCTTGAAGTCGGCTGAACTTAAACAGCGTGGGTTGGGTGGCTTCATTCTCAGGACGAATAATGATCGTCCGCAATTTGGCCAGTTCGGGGGAAGCTGCAGCAGTATCCCCCAGAATCGTAGTGGCAGAAGTATCCGTGGCGGGGGTCGTGGCAGCTCCACTGGTGACAGAAGCAGGAGAAACCGTTACCAGCGCCAAAGATTCACGTCCCAGGCTTTCTGCTTTGATCTGAGCATTTCCAGGTTTAAGTGCTGTAATCATCCCATTGTTGTCAATGGTTAAAATTTCAGGACTTAAACTGCTCCATTGGGTAGGGAGATCACGCTTAATATCTCCATTCTGATTGAGGAGAGCAGAAACCTTAACCGTTTTGCCGACCTCCACAGTCAGATTACCAGGCTCAATAACAAGTCCTGTCGCGCTGGCTGGCGCATCCGTTGTCGGTGATGGCGTAATGATTGGATTATCATTGTTACTGCAAGCGGTAACCACAAGCAGGGACAGGATCAGGGTAGAAAAAATTTTGCTGGACAAACGACCCACTCCTCCTAGAAGATGTACAGTAAGCATCGGCGTGCCGGGGTTACGGCTTAACGAGAATGCCGGAATATTTCAGACTTAAGTATAGCATACTGCTTTTTGCCAGATAAACACTCTTAAAAATCAAGTATAAACTCTTTTAGAGGCCGCTTATGCTGATGGCTCAAGATTAAGTCAAACAATTAAAATTTAACAAACAAACAAAAATTTAATGAAAAATTAAAAACAAACCCCGCTCATATTAAGAAATCGCCCTGATTTAAGGCACTCTCAACGCGCGAATCAGAGTTTCTTGTCCGCGAATAATGCTCATTAACAAAACATCCCCGGAAGCATGTTTTTCAAATTGGGCATAAAATTCAGCCAGACTTCCGACAGGTTGCCGATCCACTTCGGTCAGAATATCCCCTGGGCGAATCCCCTGTTGAATCGCCTCACTGCCCGGCTCCACCTGGGTCACCACCAGGCCTTGCAGACTGGCCGGCAGTTGCAGCTTTCGCCGCAGGCGGTCATCCACCACCTGCACTTCCAGGCCCAGTTTTTTCAAGATCTCGGGGCGAACAGGTTCTAAGGGATTGCTGTTTTCAGCAGTCATTTCCCGCAGTACAGGCTTGAGTTCCAGGGGTTTTCCATCTCGCAAAAGTTTGACCGTAACAACCGTTCCTGGCGCGGTCATGGCAATCTGATTGCGAAAGTCCTGCACCTCATGGACAGGCATTTGGTTTAGATGGGTCAAAAGATCATATTTTTTAAATCCTGCCTTGGCTGCGGGCGTATCTGGAAAAACATCCATCACCAAAATACCTTGGGTTGTGGCTGAAAGTTTCAGACTTTTAAGCATCAATTCATCAATGGGTCCAATCATAATGCCCAATTGAGAACGCACTACTCTTCCCTTGGTAATCAAGGAATTTAAAACTTTCTTGGCAAGATTGCTGGGAATGGCAAAACCAATCCCCATATACCCCTCATTGCGACTGGCAATGGCCGTATTGATCCCAATCACTTCGCCCCGAATATTGACAAGCGCTCCACCACTGTTGCCAGGATTAATCGCGGCATCGGTCTGAATAAAATCCTCAAAGTCGGCAACGCCAATATCTGCACGGCTCTTGGCACTGATAATGCCTGCTGTCACGGTAGACTGAAGCCCAAACGGACTGCCAATCGCAAGCACCCATTCGCCCACCCGAATTCCGCCTGAATCGCCCAAGGTCGCTGCGACCAGTTGAGAATTGGGTTGAACCTGAATCACAGCAAGATCGGTGGGCTGATCATCGCCAATTAAACGCCCTTTCAGCGTTTTTCCACCCGCCAGAACCACATCGATTTCACTGGCATTTTCAATCACATGGTGATTGGTGAGAATATATCCCTTTTGAGCATCCACCACCACCCCAGAGCCCACATGCTCCTCTTCCTGAGGATGTGAAAAGCCAAAATAATCTTCAAAAGGTGCTTGGTTCTTAGGCGTATTTTTGCGCATTTTGGGGGTCTTTTGAGTGGCATGTGTTGAGATACTGACCACCGAGGGAATCACGCCCTGTGAGACCGCTTTAAAATCACGCCCGAGCTCCTGACTGATACGGGAAACTTTCTTGACGGGCCCTTTCAGTTGCCCATTCTGCTTTGAGTCGGGGCAAGCTGAAAGGCTCAGAAGAGATAAAACAGCAAGCAAAGAAGCTTTCAGTGGGGGGGGAGCATAGATAGAGTTCATTGATTTTTGCGCATTTTCCTGTTTTCTTCTTGCGAGACGGCTGGAATTCTTGATTCGCAAGGCTTATTATAGCAGTCTGCAGAGAAGAGCCCCAAGTGAATAAATTTTAAACTCGCTTTTGAAAGAAAATAAAGGCACCATCAGATTGACAGGCCTATCCTGCCCTCGTTACACTCGGTGAGAAGCTTTCCCCAAAACCTGAAATGCTTTCTCAATTACTACTTTATGAAAAAGGAGGCACGCCATGAAAATGAAACAACTGGCCCTGGCCTTACTCTTAATCAGTTCGTTGACCGCCTGCAAAGCTGCCGAAGATGCTCAAAAAACCATTGAAGAAGGCGCAAAACTTACCACGGGTCAAATTGATCGTGCCAAAGTGCTCTCAGATCTCACCCAAATCACAGGCGCCTTGGCAACCTATAGAATGCAAAATGAAAAATATCCAGATTCTCTCAAAGATTTGAATCTGAGTTTAAATTATCCTCAAGATTTAGAATACGATGCCAAAACAGGCAATGTGAGAAGCAAAACATTCCCAGACCTTTAGGTTTAAACTTATGAAACGTGGTTTTTTGACTTTTTTAAGTGCCTTGGTTGTGATGGCGGCAGGGCCCTTCTTGCTTTTTGCCGCCACCTATCTTCTGACCTGGCGCAGCTATCCGGTGAAGGCAACGGTTGAAACAGACAGCAATTTGCCGCGCGTGGTTTTAAAGCAAATGACCTTACACGCCGAAACGTTTGGTCCCCCACAGGCCCCCGTGCTGGTTGTTTTGCACGATGGGCCTGGTGCAGATTATCGCTCTCTCTTGCCCTTAAAAAGCCTCTCGGATCAATTTCGCGTTGTCTTTTATGATCAGCGGGGCAGTGGTCTTTCTGCACGGGTACCTGAAAACAAACTCTCTGTTCAGCAAGCCCTTGAAGAGCTTGAAGCCCTGGTGGATCATATCTCTCCAGACCAGGCGGTCAGTTTCTTCGGGCACGGCTGGGGAGGCATGCTCGCCACAGCCTATGCAGGAAGACACCCTCAACGCACAGCCAGCTTGATTTTGGCCGAACCAGGGTTTCTAAATACCGAAATGGCCCACAAAATCTTGCCTGAACTTTCACGCACTTCTGCAGGTTTTATTTTCAATACCACGCTTTCCTGGATCAAATCATTGCATATTCAGGAACCCGATCGCGAAGCCGCAGCCGACTTTGTTTACAGCCAGATCCGTGTACAACCCCGTTACCATTGTCCCCAAAAACTTCCCACCGCTGAAAGCTATTGGAGAGGGGGATTCAAAGCCTGGAAAACGATCACCCAATCCACCTTTACAAAACAAGGACAAATCGCGATTGATTTTATCAAAGACCCGAAAAGCTTTCAAAAACCCGTTCTGTTTCTGATCAGCGAATGCAATACCCTGACTGGAAAAACCTTTCAGAACCATCAAATGCGCCTGTTTCAACAGGTTAAAAAAGCAGAAATCAAGCACAGCGGCCACGAATTTCTGCTCGACAACCCTCAAGCAACCCTGGCTCAAGTGCGTTCTTTTCTGAATCCTTCTGAGCAAAAACCTGAATTGAAATAAAAGCTTCACGCTCTTTTTTTGCACTTTCAGCGCTTGTGTGACAATATCTCTTGATTTTTTCAAGGGCAATCAGGTTTAATCAAATCAGAAAAGAGTGTCTGATTTGGGGGAAAAGAAACGTGAAAGTAGTGGTTTTATCCAGGGATTATATGCCCTTGATGTATTGCGATATTCGCAGGGCCATTGCCCTGGTTTATACCCATAAAGCTGAAATCGTAAAGGAAAGTGGCGATTTCCTGCGCTCGATTTCTTCTCAGTTTCCCATTCCCAGGGTGATTCGTCTCTTGGGCAAATTGGTTAAACATATTGTACCCAAAGTCACCTATACCCGCAAAAACGTACATATTCGCGACAATTATACCTGCCAGTACTGCGGTTCGCGTGAAAAACTTACGCTGGATCATGTCATGCCGGTTTCACGCGGGGGCAAAAGCGCCTGGGAAAATGTGGTAACCGCCTGTTCCCCCTGCAATGCGCGCAAAGGCAACAAGACACCGGATGAAGCTTCAATGCCCTTGAAAACAACTCCCCGGAAGCCCAGCATTTTAATGCAAATTGATTGGCATCAGTTTTTTAATGGGGAATGATCACTCAGATCAACAATAAATCATGCATCCGTGCTTTTAAGCGGTGGACAGCCTGGGCATGAATTTGACAAATTCGGGCTTCCGTCAGTTCAAGTACCTGGCCAATTTCTTTCATGGTCAAGCCTTCAAAATAATAAAGTGAAACCAATTTCTGCTCCCGTTCAGGCAAGGAGCGCAAAGCTTCCTGCAGTGCTTCCTGCATGGCCTGGCGATCGATCTCACGGGTCGGGTCACTGGAAGCACGGGTATCGGGAAGCGATTCTTCCCAATTTTTCAAATGACTGCCTGCAGAAAGTAAATAATCCAAAGACACGACCAAATAAGAAGTATCATTCAAAATCTGGTGCAACTGCTTGAGTTCAATCCCTAATTCCAGCGCCAAATCCTCTTCTTGAGCCGGCTTGCCCGTACGGTTTTCAATCCGGTGAATGGCCTTTTCAACTTCTCTGGCCTTGCGCCTGAGTGAACGTGGCATCCAGTCCATGGCGCGCAGTTCATCGAGAATTGCCCCCCGAATACGGGTCATGGCATAGGTTTCAAAACGGACTTTTCGTTCTGGGTCAAATTTTTCAACGGATTGAATCAAGCCCAAAAGACCGTAGCCAATCAAATCGTCACTGTCAAGATGCGTTGGCAATTGCACCAACATGCGAGAAACCGCATAACGCACCAGATACAGATAGTGTCGAATTAAACGGTCACGGGCATCTGCCTGGCCTTGCTTCAAATACGCTTCCCAACTGGAAGCGATTTCTTCTGGGGTTAAATTTGACATAGTGGCCATTATAGCCTGATCAGCGCCTGTAACTGCAAGTCTCTGTCACTGAAAACAAAAACTGCTTATTTCTGAACGAGGAGAGGAAGGGGGTCTTTCTCTTGGCGCAGATCAGAGGGTAAAACAGAACTGGAAAGATCGGGCAATTTTAAGCTTTCAGAAACAAGTCTTCCACTCACAGGCTTGGCTTCAGTGGACACCAGAGGCTCAATTCCAGCCACTTTTGTTGCTTGAGAAATCTGGGGTTTAAACAAAGGCCCGCGTAAATCCTGACTTTCTTCGAGCAGGGCCCATACCCAGACAAGGCACTGGCCCAGCATTAAGAAGACAAGCATCGCCAAAAGGCATCGGACCATCACAAGCAAAGGGGAAATTTGAGCATTTACCGCGCTAAGCGCCGTTAAAACAACAGCTGAAACCGCAAATTTCAGGGGAAATTTATCCAATAAAGGGAACCCCAAAGTATTTCTTTCTTCAGGATTCATCAGTTTCTCCCCCCAAGTCCAGAAGCAATTGGGCTGAGCTTTGGGCTGAAACACTCAGTAGCAATCGCCGATTTTCAACTTCAACCAGATACAAAGAGACCCCCGAAGTCAAAGGATGAACGGCTACCGTTCGAATCTCTGAGGGCGGAACACCAGGGAGAGCTTGAGCCCCAAAAGGAAAACGCAGATTGCGTTTTTGCAAAAGAAAGGCTGTAGCATAGATCAACAAAACCACCAGAGCCAGTTTGAGAATCAACTCCAGCCAACCTGCCGAATTAACCTGCCCACTCAGAACCTGTTCTGAAAGCGGCAATCAAGAACCTCCTGAAACCCGCTTAAGTTTAGCGCAGAACCTTTTTAATCGCGTCAATCACGCGATCTTCCTGGAAGGGTTTTACAATAAAGTCACGGGCACCGGCCTGAATGGCGTCTAAAACCATTGCCTGTTGACCCATGGCACTGCACATAATAATCCGAGCATTGGGATCTATTTTGCGAATTTCACGAACGGCAGTAATTCCGTCCATTTCAGGCATCGTGATATCCATCGTGGTGACATCAGGACGAAGCTCCTGATACTTCAGAACGGCTTCGGACCCGTTGGCAGCTTCACCCGCTACCTCATAGCCATTTTTAACCAGAATATCACGAATCATCATGCGCATAAATGCGGCATCATCTACAACCAGAACTCTTGCTGCCATAATTGTTTCTCGATTCCAATCCGGTTAACCCGAATTGATTTACCTTTCTCTTTTAGGATGCCTTAGCCATGAAGTCTGCTCTGTTAAAGTGCTTAGAATCAACAGATATTTCAGCAATTCGCAGGCTCCTGTTCTAACCCATATTTTATCAGAGAGCAGAGCCTCTCGCAATCTTTCGGTTTAATCACCACGGAGATGGTTCAGTCGATCAGCCGGTCCCAGGATTTCAGAAATCCTGACACCAAAATTTTCATTGATCACCACCACCTCCCCTTTGGCCATTAATTTGCCATTGACCAAAAGGTCAACAGGTTCTCCCGCCAGTTTGTCCAGTTCAACCACCGAACCCTTGGTTAAGTCCAAAACATTTTTAATCTTGAGCTTGGTACTGCCCAATTCAACCGTCACACGCAGGGGAATATCCACAATCCGATCCAAACTGGGGTTGGCAGGCATGGGATGCCCTGGAATCAGCGGACTGAACTCAGCCGGGCGAACAGAAGCAGGGGGCCCTTGATAAGCGGCCTGGGGAGGGGGGTAATAGGCCATCTGCTGGGGCGATTGTGGCTGCGCATACACAGGCTCCTGGTAATAAGCTGGAGCGGCCTGTTGCGCCTGAGAAGGCATCTGAGGAGAAGGGGCAGACGGCGGTGCGGCAGAAGCTGCGGTCGGCCCCGCCGACAAAAGTGCTTTCAATTTTTTTGCTTTGGGCTCCGGACGCAATTCATAGAGTTCACTGTCCAAGACCCCTTCAATCACAAAATTAAATTTGATCACCATCAAGGGCTGATTGAGGAACTCCAGGGGAACCACAGAAGGATCATTGATTTGCACCAAAAGGCTTTCGGGGGCCTTCATTGCCAATTTTTGTTTATATTCCTGTGAAAGTGCAGTGGCAGCAGCTCCCATCAACTGGTTCATGACTTCACCAATTGCGCTGGTCTGCAAATCGCTGATTTCAAGGTCCGGATTTCGCCCATCCTTGCCCATTAAAATATCAAAAATCACAGCCACGTCATAATCTTTGATCAAAAGCAGCGAAGGAATTTCTTCCCCCAAAAGATAACCTGTGCGGATCATGACCTGATTCACAGGCAATTCATGCTGCAACTCATCAAATGTCTGTATGAGAATCTCAGGATGCGTGACATTCACGGTTTTGCCCAAGGCCTGAGAAACAGCTGAAGAACCGGCATCCATCGCCACAGTGGCAAAATTCAGAAAGAAATCACTGTCTGAACTGGCCAGCGCTGAGCTTCCTGATGCAGGACTGTCAAATGTTCCTGTTCCTTCGAGTAAGGCGTTGATTTGTTCCTGAGATAGACCCACTTTTTTATCCTTCGTCTACAATTGCTGTAATTTGGGCTGCCATTTGACGCCCCAAGGTGCCAGGCCGCGCATGAAACTTACAGGTTTGTTCAACCGTAAGCGGCAAACTGTCAGCGGGTTGAGAGCCGAGCTGAATGACATCCCCCACTTGAAGTCCGATTAAATCCCGAACGGTAATATCAGTATACCCCAGCAAAAGCGCAACTTTTACCTCGACCTGCTCCATGGTGCGCTTGACCTCTTCGCTAAGCGGTTGAAGCTCTTCTTTGCGCAGTTGCCCACTCATAAAAAACTGGCGGTGCATATTTGCCAAAACAGGTTCAATCGTAGGGTAGGGCAGACAGATACGCATCGAGCCTGTACTTTCTCCCAATTTCATTTCATAGGAGATCACCAAAACACTGTCTGAAGAAGCACAGATTTGCACAAAACGGGGATTGGTTTCAAGCGCCTGAATCACGGGCTCCAGATTGGGAAGAATATGTTTCCAGGCCTCTTTAAAAGAGACCATGCCCTTATTAAAGACATTCGACATCAGGGTCTGTTCAATATCCGTCAATTCACGTGGACGCGCCCCCGCCCGGCCGGGCCCCCCCAATAAGCGCTCAATAATGGAGATCGCTGTTCCTGGGGTAAATTCAAACAGAATCGTACCTTCCAGGGGCAAAAGCCGGTAGATCATGACCACGGTGGGATTGGTAATCGAACGCATAAACTCATCATAGGTCAACTGGTCAACTGAAGCGACTTCCATCTGAACAGGAAGGCGCATTTGCGTGGTCAGCTGGGTTCCCAATAAACGTCCAAAAATTTCATGCACAGCCAAGAGGGTTTGGCTGTGCTCACGTGAAAATTTAGACGGATGGCGGAAATCATACAGGCGAACATCGCTGGTTTGCCCTTTTTCCTGCATGTTCTGAACCGTGGTCGAGCCACTGTCAATTGCAGACAAAAGAGAATCGATCTGATTCTGGGAGAGAACCTCACTGCCCTTGGCCACGTTTGCTTAGGCCTCCGCTAGAGAAGCAGGAGCAGGTTTCTGCCCAGAACTGTGAAGCAACTGGCGCAAGAGGGCTTGCGACAAACCTGTGCCCCGGCCCTGCGAAAGCGAGTAGCCCAATTGCTCATCGCTCATGCTTTCATACATACGCTGAGGCCCCGCTGAGCCCCCGGCCAAAAGCCCCCCTTCAGGAATGGTTTTGCGCATTTCCTGCAAAACTTGCGTCATAAAAAGCGCTTCAAACTCGTGTACAGCTTTTTTCAGACGCGCCTGCTCAGGAGACGCTGCTTGAACAGCAGCACCTGAAGCGACTTTGGTATATTCAGAAGATGGGTTCAATTGAGATATCTGATGCATGGGATCGATAGAAACCTCTCAGTATATCTTCATTGTAAACTACACCCAGCGAAAGGGCGAATTTTTTACAAAACGAAAAACAGGGCTAACGCTTGGCGTTATTTGCAATCTGAAGCATTTCATCGGAGGTCTGAATCGCCTTGGAATTGGCTTCATAGGCACGCATGGAAACAATCATGCGAATCATTTCATCGGCCACCCGTACATTCGACATTTCAAGCATGCCCTGGGCCAATGCACCAAAGCCAGGACTGGTTCCTGCTGTCCCTGTAATTTCCGTACCCGAAGCCTGGGTTGCACGGAAATAGTTCTTGCCCAAACTTTCAAGCCCCACAGGATTCACAAAACGTACCAATTGAATTTGACCAGAATTCGAAGTCACACCATTCACGGTTTGAGAGACAGTGCCATCAGACCCAATCGTCACATTGGTCGCATTCTGATCAATCGTAATATTGGGATCGACATAGTAACCGTCATGGGTCACCAAGGCACCGTTGGCATCTGTTTTGAAAGAGCCATCACGGGTATAGGCAAAGGTTCCATTGGGCATGACCACCCGAAAAAAACCATCACCCTGAATCGCCAGGTCGTAGGGGTTTTCGGTATGTTGAAAATCCCCTTGGCTGAAAAAACGAGGCGTCCCAATCGCAGTTACCCCCATACCAATCTGGGTGCCTTGAGGAGAGAGAATATTATTGGCAACCTGCGAACCAGGCTGGCGCAGCATTTGATAATGCAAATCCTGAAACTCTGTACGAAAACTTTTAAAACCCGTAGTATTTACGTTCGCCAGGTTATTCGAGGTCACATCGAGATTCAGTTGCTGGGCTTTCATGCCTGAAGCCGCAGTATAAAGAGCACGCATCATAGGGGGTATTTCTCTCCTTCAATCCTTCAAAATCAGGCCGGACGGCCCAGGTCATTGATCAAACGGCCAGTCATTTCATCTTCAGTCTGCAGAGCCTTCTGGCTCATCTGGTAAGAACGCAAAGCCGTAATCATCTGCACCATTTCACGGGCGGTTTCAACATTCGCACGTTCCAACTTGCCCTGTAGAACCCGCCCTTCGGGCGGCAATTGAGGCGCATTGCTGGGAGCAGCAAAAAAACTACTGCCCCGCCGAATCAAAGACCAGGGCTCTACAAAATCAACGCGTTGCAGGCTGTCAAGATACTGATCACCGGCATAAATTTCACCTTTTTCAGAAATATTGACTTTTTCTTCAGGCAATTGAATCGGCCCTTGATCACCCAAAACGCGAAAACCTTCGGCGGTCACCAGTTCACCCTGTTCATTGCGCGTAAAAGCGCCATTGCGGGTATACATCACCCCATTGGGGGTTTCTACAGCAAAAAAACCTGTGCCTTGCAAAGCCAAATCCAGGGAATTGCCAGTATCTTCAAGCGCGCCATCTTCAAACCCTACAAAAGCACCCGAAACCACTGTACCAGTACCCAACTCGCCCAAGGTGGCGTTTCTGGCCTGACGGTATTCTATGCTTTCCTGGCCAGAGCGGGAGTCGAGATAAGGCTGAACATTTTTCAGGCGTTCAATAAAACCCGTACGAAAATCATGGTGAAGTGTCTGCTGCCGTTTATACCCTGTCGTATTCACATTGGCCAGATTATTGGCCACAGTATCCATGCGCACCATATCCATCATCATGGCAGAGGCTGCAGTATATAAACCCCGTGAAGACACCTGCTGATTTCCTTTCTGGCATTCTTATCCTAAGCTATCGGCCAGAGATCAGCACGACTTAAATTCTGAAAAATTTAATCGGTGTAAAAACCATAGGTATTTTCAACAATATAGATCGGGCGGCCTTTGACTTCCTTATAAATGCGCCCGACATACTCCCCGATAATGCCCAGGCTGGTCAATTGAATGCCCCCCAGGAACAGGATCGCCACCATGGTCGAAGCATAACCCGGCACAGCATTGCCATGCAAAAGGGTTTGAAATACCAATAAAGAAGCATAGAGAAAACTCAGCAAAGAAATACCGGCACCGAGATAGGTCCAAACTTGCAGCGGCAAAGTGGTAAAAGCAAAAATACCATCGAGGGCAAAACGCCAAAGTTTCCAGTAGTTCCAGCTGGTTTGGCCAGCAAAACGCGCGGGGCGCTCAAAATAAATCGTCGTCGTGGGAAAACCCAACCAGGCAAAGATCCCCTTCATAAAACGGGTTTTTTCTGGCAACTGCTTGAGCGTATCGACCACCTGCCGATCCATCAGGCGAAAATCCCCTGTATTTTTGGGGATATGCACTTCGCTCATGGCACTGATCAGGCGATAAAACATCAAAGCAGAATGGCGTTTGAACCAGGTATCTTCTTTGCGCTCAGTGCGGGTCGCGAGCACCACCTTATAGCCTTCCCGCCATTTTTCAATCATGGCCAGAATCATTTCAGGCGGGTCCTGCAAATCCGCATCAATCGGAATCACGGCCTTCCCACGCGAAAGATCAATGCCTGCGGTGGTGCCTGCTTCTTTGCCAAAATTACGTGAAAAATTAATCACTTTGATGCGCGGATCACGCTTGTGATAGGCGATCAATTTTTCGAGCGTATCATCGCGGCTGCCATCATTCACGCAGACAATCTCCCATTCTGGCCCCACCTGTTCCAGAATCGGAATCACCGTGTCAAAGAATTTATCCAGCCCCTCACTTTCGTTGTACATCGGTGCAACCAGAGAGACCTCAGGAATCGTATTGGTTTCATCCTGACTCAGAACAGAATTCTCGACAGCGGTATTCATAATAACCTCAATGCGTGCTGAAATGCTGGTCTCAGTATAAGCTACCTACCCAAAGGCGACAAATAGCTTGGAAAAAATTAGACCTTGACCCATGGCATTTCGCGCCAATGAATTCAATGTATTAATCTGCACATTTCAATCTCCATTTTTTTAATTCAGGGGATTGACCTCAGCACGCCCATCGATTACAATCAGGGTTAATCTCATTTAGACCGGCTGAGGGACTGGCCCTTTGACGCCGGGGCAACCTTTGGAGCTAACCCCTCTGAAAAGGTGCCAACTCCTGCGGATACCTTCGGGTATCTGAAAAATGAGTGATCAGTCAGCCGTTCGGATGGAACTGGTCATTTACCTGCTGGGTCTGCAGGGTTTCCAAGTGAGTATCTCATTTGGAGTAAGCGACATGGCCCAAACCCTTTTCTTTGCGGATCTTCCCCAAAGCACCTATTTAGCCCTCAACAGTGGCATTTTAAACCTCTCAGAACCACTGCTTCTGGATTCAGGTCAAATTCTGCACAAACCGCGTCTGGCCTGGCGCAGATTGGGCGAACCTCATTTGCCCGCCATTTTTATCTTGGGTGGCATCTCAGCCGGGCGCTATGCCTGGTGCACAGAACAAAGCCCCACGCCCGGCTGGTGGCAGGATCAGATTGGCCCTGGAAATGCTTTAGATCCCCAAAAATACCAATTGCTCAGTTTTGACTTTCTGGGCAGCAGTGGCAACAGCGAAGGCCCCCACAACAGCAGACTTTCAGGCCCAGATTTTCCAGCAATTACCACTCGGGATCAAGCCCGCGCCATTGCAGCGCTGCTCAAAGCTTTGGGCATTCAAAAATTGGAAAGTATGATTGGCGCGTCCTATGGCGGCATGGTCACCCTGGCTTTTGCGCAACATTTCTCAGAGTATCTCAAAAAAGCCCTGGTGATTTGTGCCGCAGACCGCCCTGCTCCCCTGGCCACAGCCTGGCGCCATGTGCAACGTGAAATTGTCAGCATGGCATTGAAACAGGGAGACCCTGAAGCAGGTTTACGTCTGGCGCGAGAACTGGCGGTGACGACCTATCGCTCAGAACTCGAATTTTCACAGCGTTTTGATTCAGGGCTGGGTTCCGCAGGCTGCCTGCCCTATCTCAAGCATCAAGGCCAAAGCTTTGCCAAGCGCTTTGATCCTTATAGCTATCTCTGCTTAAGCACCTCGATCGATACCCACCGAATTGAAGCAGAAGCGATTCCCCTTCGGGTGGATCTGCTGGGCTATACCAGCGATCTACTGGTTCCTGCGCCACAACTCAAGGCACTTCACACACGCCTGCCCAAGCCCGGCAACCTCACCTTGCTGAACAGCCCCTATGGGCACGACGCCTTTTTAAAAGAAAATTTGCAAACCACACAAACCATTAAAAACCACCTGGAGAGAAAACATGACTGAATTACAAGCTTCTACCCTAACCGCTCGCGAAGGCATTAACAGCGACAGCCAACATGGTGCAGTCATGCCGCCTCTGCACCTCAGCTCAAATTTTTCCTTTGCCGGTTTCAATCAAAAACGAGAATACGACTATACCCGCTCAGGCAACCCCACCCGGGATCAACTGGCCCAGGCCCTGGCCAAACTCGAAAAAGGCAGGCAGGCTGTGATTACAGCCACGGGCATGGGAGCCGTCACCTTAATTTTGCAACTTTTGCAACCAGGCGAACGGCTGCTGGCACCCGATGACTGTTATGGGGGCTGTAACCGCCTGTTCCGCGCCAAACAAGCCCAAGGACACCTGCAACTTCAACTTGAGCGTTTTACAGACAGTGCAGCCTTGATTGCGCAGATTCAAACCCTCAAACCCCGCATGGTCTGGATTGAAACCCCCAGCAATCCCCTTCTGCGCCTGAGCGATATTCAAGCCATCGCAGAAGCAGCCCATGGCATCGGAGCCCTGGTCGTGGCAGACAATACCTTTCTCTCTCCCGTTCAGCAAAACCCACTTGAACTGGGCGCAGATATCGTACTGCACTCCACCACCAAATATATCAATGGTCACAGCGATGTCGTGGGTGGAGCCGTCATCACACGGGATCCCGCCCTGGGCGAAAAATTGGCCTGGTGGGGCAACTGCCTGGGCCTGACAGGCGCACCCTTCGATGCCTGGCTGACCCTGCGCGGCCTGCGTACCCTGCCACTGCGCATGCGCCAGCACCAGGAAAATGCCCTGCAAATTGCCCATTTTCTTGAAAACCATGCAGCCATCGAACAGGTCTATTACCCCGGCCTGGCCAGCCACCCCCAGCATGAACTGGCCCTGCGCCAGCAGACAGGCTTTGGCGGTGTGATCAGTTTTGATCTGCAGGTCGATTTAGATTTGCCTGTCTTTATTGAATCACTGGAACTCTTTACCCTGGCGGAATCTTTGGGGGGCGTGGAAAGCCTGATTGCCCACCCCGCCACCATGACCCATGCCTCGATGTCGCAAGCCGATCGCCAGGTGGCAGGCATTGGCCCCCGTCTGCTGCGACTCTCGGTTGGCATTGAAGCCGCCCAGGATTTGATTCAGGATCTGAACCAAGCTTTTGAAAAAGCAGGCAGGAAGCTTCCCGAGCAGCAAACAAAGTCATTGGTACATGCCTAAAAAATAAGCACAGTACGCGTTTTTTGCCGATAGGCGATCTTTTAAAATCCAGGTATAATGACGCAACTGCATTTCCCTCACCCAATTTAAACTTAAAATCTGAAGGAAACTACCATGATCAAAAACAAAATTATTCAAATGGGCCTGATCGCCATGCTGGGTCTGGGTTTTTATACGGCTCCAGCACGGGCAGACTGGATTTCACATGAGGGCGCCAATGTAAAACTCTATGTTCCCGATGGCTGGAAACAAGATGTCAATGGCGATGGCATTCTGGTTGTAAACCCCCAAGATGAAAGCCTAATGGTGATGTTTTGGGTCATTGACGGAGTCGACATCAAAGCCGTGCTTGACGCCTTCGGACCTGAATTTGAAAAAATCGTTCAAGATATCCAATACCAGAGTGAAGAGCCTGGTGAAATTACCATCAATGGCATGCAAGCCTATTATATTCAAGGCACAGGCCAAGTTGAAGGCGAAGCTGCAGACTGGGAAGTGGCTGTGATCATGGCTGACAAGCCGCTGATCGTTGTTTCGATAGCACAAAAAGGTGCTTTCAACAGACACGAAGCAACCCTCACAAAAATGGTCAAAAGCATCAAAGCTGCCAGCTAATCTCAAAAAAATGACAAAAATGAACAGGGGCAAATTGCCCCTGTTTTTTTGTGGTTGTGTTATAGTAAGGATATATACTGGTTAAAAAACCAGTTTCCCCTCAATGTCCTTTTCGCTGACGCTGCTGACGTTTCCCGGTTGCTGCTTCTGTTTACAGGCCCCTGAGGCATCACATTTGACTATGACTGGAATTTCCCTATGCCCCATGAAACCCTCCTTCCGGAGCACCTTTTTCTCAATCCCGCGACAATACAAGCTCCTCCTGCCCCCCAAGCAAAGATTGAAAGCCCCGCTGAACTCCCCTCTCCTGAAACAGAATTTGAATCTCACACAGAACAAAATCCTCCAGAAACTGAAATTCAAGCCAGTGTTCAGGCTTCAGATCTGCAAGCCGAACCCCTTGAAAATCTAAGCGAAGCCCCAGAAGATACGGCATCAACCAGTGGCTTCGCGGCCTTGAAGCTGGCAAAACCTGTTCTGGAAGCTGTTTTGGCTTCAGGCTATGAAGATCCCACCCCAATTCAAGCCAGCATGATTCCCCATGTTTTGGCAGGAAAAGATGTACTGGGCCAGGCCCAGACAGGTACGGGCAAAACAGCAGCCTTCGCACTGCCCCTGCTTTCCCGCATGGACAGCCGCAACCACTCTCCCCAAATCTTGGTGCTGGCTCCTACCCGTGAATTGGCCCTGCAGGTCAGTGACTCCTTTGAGCGTTACGGCGCCAAACTTCCTGGTTTGAAAATCACCGCCATCTATGGCGGCCAAAGCTATGGTCCCCAACTGCGGGATCTCAGACAAGGCGCCCAAATCGTGATTGGCACCCCCGGACGGGTCATGGATCATATGCGCCGGGGCAGCTTGGATCTTTCCAATCTGCAAGCCCTGGTTCTGGACGAAGCAGATGAAATGTTGAATATGGGTTTTGCCGAAGATGTAGAATGGATTCTTTCGCAAACCCCCGAAGCACGTCAAACCGCTCTTTTCTCTGCCACCATGCCTCCCGAAATTCGCCGATTGGCCCGTAAATACCTGAAAGATCCTGTCGAAATCGCATTGGCGGCCAAAACTACCACCGCCGACACCATTCAACAGCGCTTTTGGATTGTACGTGGTTTGAGCAAACAACAGGCCCTGATTCGGCTGCTCGAAAGCGAACCGATTGAAGGCGTACTGATCTTTGTGCGCACCAAAGACGCCACGATTGAAGTGGCCCAACGTCTTGAAAACGCGGGCTATAAGGCAGCCGCCCTGAATGGTGATTTGCCCCAGAATCAGCGTGAACAGACCGTTGAGCGCCTGCGTCGCGGCAAACTGGATGTGCTGGTTGCCACCGATGTAGCCGCCCGTGGTTTGGATGTTGAACGCATTTCTCATGTCATCAATTACGATGTACCCTTTGACCCTGAATCCTATACCCACCGCATTGGCCGCACGGGCCGCGCGGGCCGTTCAGGTGAGGCCATCCTTTTGATTGAACCCCGTGAGCAACGCCTGCTCAGTACCATTGAGCGGGCCACACGCCAGCCGATGACGCGTATGTTTATGCCCGATGCCGAAAGTTTAAATCAAAAGCGCGTCGAACGTTTTAAATCACGGATTAGCCAAGCCCGCAAATTGCCTCAACTTGAATATTTCCGTGAAATGATGCTGAATTATGCGCAGGAAAATGAAGTGCCGCTCGAAGAAGTCGCAGCAGCGCTGGCTTTGCTCGTACAGGGCAAAACCCCCTTGCTCTTGCCCCCCGATCCGCCTGGATTGCAAGCCGATCCTGATCTGTCCCAACGCGTGCGCAAAGACAAATTCAGCCGTGAAAGAAGCCCCAAAAACGATTCTGAAATGGGTCTGGTGCCCTATCGGGTCGAAGTAGGCCGAATTCATGGTTTGCGTCCCAGCATGCTGGTAGGCGCGATAGCCAACGAAGCAGGCGTAGACAGCAAATTTATCGGCAAAATCAAAATGCACGATACCTATAGCGTCGTTGATTTGCCCCTTGCACTTGAAAAACACTTCTTTAAGGCCCTTGCCAAAACCCGCGTGGTCAACCACCCCCTGCGGATTTCACGTCTGGGCAAAAGCAATGCTTTTACAGAAAGTGCTCCCAGAAGCTTTGATAAAAAGCCGAAATTTTCACCCGCCCCCAAAGGCCGGCCCGATCACGCTCCCCGCGCCAAAGCAGGGAAACGTGGCTTTCTCGGGAAATAAAGTTTCACCCCATCGCGTTCAGCATTACGGAGAGCATCATGAGCCACGAAACGCCCGATACTTTGCAAAATCTGGATTATGCCGCATTTGCAGCAGAACTTGAAGATTTACATCAACGTCTCCAGGCGGGAGTGAGTGAAGCCGACTTTCGCCATTTGACCAAAATCGAAAGTTGGGGGCAGGTCTGCTCTCTTTTGGGCTATGCTACCGCCTGGCTCTTGCCCAACCCGATCAGTGCCTATCTGATCAGCCAGGGCCAGATGACCCGCTGGGCGAATATGACCCATCATATTCGCCACAGGGGCTATGATCGGGTTCCCAATATTCCCAAGCGCTATACCAGCAAAGGTTTTGCCCGCGGCTGGCGGCGCTGGGTCGATTGGCCCGACTGGTTGGTACCCGAGGCCTGGGATTTTGAGCACAATGTGCTGCACCACTACCATACCGGTGAAAAACTCGACCCCGATGTACTGGAAGACCGGGCTCATCTGATGCGCAGCTTGAATTTTCCGCTCTGGATGAAATATGCCGTGGCGATTTTCTTCATGCTGACCTGGAAACTGAGTTATTACGCACCCAATACCCTCTGGATGCTGCAACAACGACGTTCGCGACCCGGTCGCAAGGGCTTGGAAGCCAAAATAGCAGCCCATCAACCCCTGATCTTCCACGGAGCTCCCCTCTGGTGGCCTTTTCAACGTGAAAGTCTGGAATTCTGGGCGCGCTGTGTTTTACCCTATGCGCTGTTTCGTTTTGCTTTGCTGCCCGCACTGTTTTTGCCCTTGGGCATCACCGCCACCCTCAACGTTTTACTCACCAGTATTCTGGCCGAATTGATGACCAATTTACACAGTTTTTTGATTATTGTGCCCAACCATACCGGAGACGATGTTTACCGTTTTGATGAACCTGTTTCTGATAAAGCTGAGTTTTATGTGCGTCAAATTATCGGCTCTGCCAATTTTACAGGGGGCACAGATTTCAGTGATTATCTTCAGGGATGGCTGAACTACCAGATTGAACACCATCTTTGGCCCGAAATGACCATGTTGCAGTACCAAAAAGCCCAGCCTGAAGTAGAAGCGCTCTGTAAAAAATACGGAGTGCCCTATATCCGCCAGTCGATCTGGAAAAGAATCGGGCAAACCATGCGCCTGCTCACAGGCCAAAGCCGCAATCCCTTTTTTAAAACCCGCTCTCGCCAGGAGCGGGAACGGGATATGGTCGCGGTTTAAGCTTTCTATTTGCCCTCAATGCGCGCAGCCCCTGTGCTGTCAATCGTAATATTGACGGAAGAAGTATCTGTGCCCCCTTTATTATCTGAAACCAGCACGGAAATAACAGCGACCCCAGTTTCAAGACTTCCATCCGATTTCTGAGGCATCCAGGTGACGATTTCACCTTGAGTCGCAGAAAGAGTACCTTTGGTTGCAGACCAAACATATTTGAGGATATCATTATCCTCATCGACAGCAACCACCTTAAAGCTGATAATATCATCTTTTTTAGTGATATTTGTCGGATTAGCATTCATTTGCTGAACAATGGGTTTGCGATTTGCCTGAGGTGTAGCCTGAACAGCCGAAGGTGTATTCACGACAACATTCTGTCGGGTATCGCATCCAGCCAATAAAACTGGAAAAATAACTGTAAGCATCAAAATTCGTTTCATGGTTCTTTTTCCTTTTTAAGATTCAATTTATTGAGCCACACCCTGTACCACACTCATTCCACAGGAAGCAGAGGTCGCACTCAACCAGGTAGTGGTAGCAGAATCCTGAACGGTATAGCTTCCGGCAGGCAAGACCAGATTAGCTGGACTGGCGGTCCAAAGCCGGGCACCCGAAGAAGCGGTTGTAGAAGATCCCGTTGCAGGCCAAGGTCCATAGACCTGCCCACTGCTACTCTTCAAACTGATTTCGACGGGACCAGTGCTGCTGGTACTGTGATAATTTACCACCCCTGCCAGAAGATAAGCCTGGGTGGTTGTAAAACTGGGCTGACAACTGGGATCTGAAAAATAATTCAGCGCAATCTCAAAATTACTGAAAATCTGACGGGCTACCCGAGAGGTATTGTTTCCACTGGGGAGGGGTGTCGCAGAAGGAACAGGCTCTGGTTGATCCAAAAGCTTGACCAGACGGGTACGATCAGCCAACTGTGTACCTGAGCGAATCACACCACTGACATAGAGTTTATCCAGACTGCTGAGATTGACAATCGGAATCTTACCTTCTACAATTTGCCCAACTTCCAAACCCGTCGTTTCAGGTAAACCATCCTTATGAATATTGCCTGTCCAGCCCATACTCAAGCGATAATCCTGAGCTTTGGCCGGTTCAGGTTTTCCCCAGGTATCCAAACGATAATAGAGATGACGGCTGTCACGGGCCAGATAGAGCGCGCGTAAATCCATACCGCTCTCGCTGTTTCCTGTATCACGGGGGCTGTCCTGAACCACGGGAAGAATATTCTGCCAATCCTCTGGCTTGCCATCCAAGACCATGGTTTGGGTCTTTAAAACCTTACTGCCGAGTTTCAAGGGGGGCAAGAGATCATCGGTAGCCAAAGCATCGCGTGTCTTTCCCTCCGTCGGATCTTTGCGACAGAGTAGATTGGCTGCTTGTGTATCCAGCTCCAAGCGGCTAGAGCCATCCTCTTTAATCAGAATATTCAAAGCCCCAGGAGTTGTATATTTGCCATCGCTGACCTCGACCATCAAAATACCCATACCTTTTTCAGGCTGGCCATTTTTAAGCGAGTTCCAGCTGACTTCAGCCCCTTCAGTTTGAAGCAGAGTCCCCCGCGTGCTGCTCCAACGATACGTTAAAGGATCTCCTTCACCGTCATAGGCCACTACCCGCAAAGTAGCCGTTCCCCCTTTGTTAATGCTGAGAGCAGAAGAAGTCAAGGCTTGAATAATCGGAGGACTGTTTCCGACTGTGGCCTCATCCTGAATTCCTGAAGGACGCTGACCACTGAGCGGCTGAGAAGCCGTATTGCAGGCCAAAAGAGCCGTAAATCCAACCATGGATAAGAAAGGAAAAATTGTAACTTTCATCTTCAGAGGCCCTCATTGCGATAGAGTTCTTCCATACGTCCTGTGCCTTCGGCACAACTCAAACGGGAAACCAACCCAACCTGAGCCTGTCCTGAGGCTTCTACTGCCAATTTGACAAAGGCCTGACATTCTCCCCCTTTGCCGTCACTCACCGTTAAACTCACGGTTGCAATGCCTTGGTTCCCCCCTGAAACCGGTTGCCAATAAACAGAATAGCCCTCGTAAGACGAAAGGGTTCCCTGATCACTGCTCCAATAATATTTCAAAACATCCTTTTCGGCATCGGTTGCTTCGACCGTGAAACTGATCCGATCACCTGCAGCCACCTTGGCTGTAGGGTTTGCAGTGAGATTTTGAATAATTGGCAATGTATTTTTGACCACCTCTGTGGGTTGTCTGACCTGAGAGCGGTCAAACACCAATCCGCCGTTTCCCCTTTCCATTCCTGTATAGGGAATACTCTGCGTACAACTGATGCCCCAAAGAGAAAATGCCATGAGAAAAAGAAGATGATGCTTCATGGTCTAAAATTCAACCCGCCTCTCAATCCTGTTGTAAAAGCCATTCCAGAGCCAAAAGAAATCCCGGTATCCAGGGTCAGGCTCAATTGCCAATGGGCGTTCAAACGATATTCACTGCCCAATTCGACAAGCGCACCCGGCACAAAACCAACTCCTGGCGCATAAACCACAAAACCACCCAAGCCGCTGAAAAGGTTCATGCCTGTCTGAAGTGGTATCCGATAACGCAGGCTGAGTGGAAAAAACAAACTCAAACCATTGTTTTGAAAAAAACCACCGGCACCGGCAAAAATCCCGAATTGAGGCTGCCAATCATACTCGGCTCCCAACATAAGCCCAGAACCTGGCGTCCAGCCCGAGCCCCAAGGCAAAGCTTCAAGAACCTGAAGACTAAAACCCAGTTCACTCTCCAAAACAGGATTTTCAACAGTTCGAGGAGCAGGGCTTGCAAGAGGTGGAGCCAATGAAGGTACTGGTGTTGGAATCGGACTCATGCGGGGAATAACCGGAGGGGAAGTTGGTTTCGGTGTGGCAGAAGGCTTTGGCTTCGCTGCCTGTGCAGCAGGAGAAAGAGTAAAACTGCCCATCTGCCCAAGAGAAACCAAGACAAAACTAAAAAGAATAAGTACTCTATTCATGATAATTATTCCTCAGGATCTACTTGTTTTTGAGTTTAAAATGACTCAAGAGACAGAGACATGATAGAGATCTTTTAAAAGCTTGATAATGATCAAGGATATTTAGATCCAACAAGCAGCTTGACCCTTGCTGTCACGCCGGGTACACTCAAAACACAGTTCCCTACTGAGGAAAAGATGTCCTACCAGATTTTGACCCGTTTATTGCTGCTCAGCACTGTACTGGCCTTGATTGCCTTGGCCAGTACCCAATGGAGCAATGTGCAGAAAAGATGGCAAAACTGGCAGAGCGAGCAGATTTTAGTCAATCAGCTTCAAGCTCAGGACAGGCTTTTAAAAACCAGTCAACAGGACGGCGAAGCCTGGTATAACCGAGGCGTTTTACGTGCCCGGCTCAATGACCTGAAGGGAGCGGAATCTGACTTTCGCAAAGCCCTGACTCTCGAACCTCAAGATACCGAAAGCCTCTATAACCTTTCCTGGGTACAGATTCGTGAGGGAAAAAAAACCGAAGCCCTCAACACCCTCGGGTTGCTTTTGAAAATCGATCCGCAACATATCGATGGACGTTGGAATCGGGGCTGGCTCTACCAAGAATTAAAAAAAAAATCACTGGCCCGTGCAGATTATCTCTTGCTCCAAAAGCAGAGCCCTCAACTTTCACTACAAGATCAAGCCCGCCTCGCCGTTTTACTCGGAAAACCCAAACAGGCTCAAACAGCCTATAATCAAATTCTGAAACAAAACCCCACAAACACCCAAGCCCTGCTCGGGAGGGCCCGCAGCCTGCTGGCCTCAGACCAAGCCCAAGCAGCCCTGCAAGATCTTGAGCAAGTCCTCAAAAAACAGCCTGACGCTGGAGCCTTTCAATTAAAAGCAAAGGCTTTGCTTAAACTGCAGCAGCCCACCCAAGCTCTGCAAGCCTATACCCAAGCCATTCAGAAAAGCCCCTCTGCAGAACTTTTAAAAGCAAGGGGAGAACTGTATCTGCAGCAAAAAATGCAGGCAGAAGCCCTGAACGACTATTTGAAGGCCTTAAATTATGCGCCACGCAATGCTCAGATTCTCTTGACGCTCGCGCGTCTGGAAGCAGAAGCCGGCAAAGCGACTCAAGCACTTGAACATTTAGAACAGGCAATTCAACTCCAACCACAGCTCAGACAGGAAGCACTGAACCGGCGGGAATTCATGCGTTTGCGATCTCGGCCGGCCTTCAAAAACTTGTTCAAGACGGTTTCCTGAACCTGGATTTGCTTTTTTGATCCCAAGCAGGGTCGATTTTAAATATTACGACCAGAATACAAAACAAGCAAAATAAAAACATTTTCGTAACAAAAAACTGTTATAAAATGCGTTTTTGGGGTATAGAATAAATATATTCCTACTCATAAATTTATTTAGTTATTCAAGTTCTTTTAGAATCGGGCAAAAACTCTCGGGCATGTTAAAGGCTTTGGGCATTATTTCATCAGGGCGGTATTTAAACAATGGTGGCGATCAATGGAAGAATCGATCTCAATCAATACAATCTCTCCACACAACAAAAACAAGCGATTCAAAAAGCCTCAAGCGCAGAAGAGGTCATCAATGTCTTCGCCAAAGATGGCGAGATCAGTGAAAACGAATCCCAACTCTTAGATAAAATTGTCGAAGCCCTGACCACTGACAGCAGTGACGGTGTCTTGACTTTTGAAGGTTCTGATTTCGCAGCGAAAAGTTTAAATTTCGCAGAAAATCCTGATGTAAAACAAGGTGCATTACAAAAAGCCTCTGAAATTCAGAAAGTAATGAACCGGGATGTTGAAAAAAGCACCACCCGCAGGGCCCGTCTCTACGATAATTTAGACAATGTGGATGCAATTAAAGGCCATCTCAAAGCCGATCAAACCCTGGCAGAAAAATATACCGGCGATAACTACAAAAGTATCGCCAAAGCAACGGGTGGAAAAATTCTGCTCCAGGACGCCATTTTATTAGAGCGCACCGGACTGCTCGGCAAAGAGCAAGTTGCACAACTCAACAGCTTGATCGATAAGGTTGATAAGGGCAGTATCAACAGCCTCACACCCGAAGATATACAAGGGCTCGATCAGATGATCGAGGGCATGATCGCCAAACTGGATGGACAGACGGAAACCCCTGAAGCACCTGAATCCAGCGAGGCATCTGAATCCAGCGAGGCATCTGAATCCAGCGAGGCATCTCAATCCAGCGAGGCATCTCAATCCAGCGAAGCACCTGAATCCAGCGAGGCATCTGAATCCAGCGAGGCATCTGAAATAGACATTCTCAAACTGGACGAAGATGCCCTCAAAGCCCTCGATCCTGAACAATCCGCCAATCCCGAAGCCGATTTTGAAACTGTGCATCAAAATATTGATGCCTTGTTGGCTGAAAGTGACGCCGATATTCACGATCTCAGGCTCGCCACCAAAGAAGTCGGGTTGACGATAGAATCCGCAAAAGCACAGAAAGCCAAGGATATCAGCCTGGGCCGTTCTTTTATCCGCATTACCGACGCCATCGATCGGGCCGATGAAGAGATCAGTCTGATTCGCGACAAAACCTTGCCCGTGCTCAAAAAACAGGCAGAAAGCCTGAACAGTCAGATTGAGAACAGAATCAGTGAGCTTTCCAGCCAAGGTTTGCCCCAAGAAGAGATCATCCATGATCCCCAAGTCAAATTGATGGTGGCTCAGCACAAAGATATTCTCGGCAAAACCGAAGCCTTGGGGAATCGCTTAAAATCCTTAACCAGTGAAAAAGTAGATGCCCTGAAATCACTTAAATCCCTGCGTTTAATCGACGGAGAAATGCGCCAACGGATTGCCGGCGTCAATATGATGTCGGGTAAGCTGACACAAGGCACCCAGGAGTTGGTCAAACTCAAAGATGCCATTGATAATCTGCCCACCAACAAGGCTGTTTTCTATAAAGAAATGCGTGCCAATATTGAACAGATGGCCAAATCAGGCACTCTTGCGGGGGGCATGGCCCAGGGCATTCTCAATGTTTTAAAAGAGCATGAAGCCAAAAGCGGCAGCATTGAAGAATTTGTCAATGACCCCCAAATCGCTCCCTTTATTAAATCTGCCATGGGTGAAAACCGTGTGCTGGCCTTAGAGGCCCAGGAAAAAGAACTTCACAATATCTCGCAAAAAGCCGATCAGATTCAGAAGAATATGGTCGGTGGCATGGAAGATCTGATTCAGACCTATGAAAGCACCAAAACAGTCAATCCCAAAACAATTGAGCTGCTGAAAGCAGAGTTGGCAACCCTGAAAGCGCTCGACGGCAAAAACCTGAGCCCCACTGAAAAAATCAACCAGCTTGAAGAAGTACGCCAGAATATTATTCATGCCCTGGAAGATATGGTTCCCTCGCAGTTGGATTTGCGTGAATTGAATGCTCTCAAAGGCCTTGATGATAATGTAACCAACTATTCAGGCTCAAAATTGGTGCTGACTTCCAATCTTGAAGCGTCTCAAGAAGTTCTCACAGACATGATCACCCGCGCCAAAGAAGAGGCCGCTGATGCGACCAAAGTGGCAGATCATATGGTTGAAGACATGATCAAACTCGAAGAGGGGGGCCACGGTGAAGGGGGCGATCATGGCCTTGTCAGCCTGGCTTATGGTTCACATGCCCGTGTCTACCTGGGGCTTTCAGGGGGAATCGGAGGCTCTGTCGGCAATGACACCTTTGGAGCTACAGCCCGCATTGGCGTTGGGGTTGAAGCATCGCTTACGGTCGAAAAAAGTTTTGGCATGGGCCCAAGCTATCTCGCGCATCTCGATTTGGCGGCCACACTGGAAGGAGAACTCAGTATCAATGCCTGGCTGATTAAAGCCGGGGTCGAATTTGAACTCAAAGCAGGCTGGAGCGGTGGCCTGGCCTTTAATGATCTGGGAGAAGCCAAAGATTTCGGCAAATTGGTGGTCGAAGTCATCGCGCTGGCGCAGGGCGATCTCAGCAGTGAAGAAGCTCGCAACGAGCTCCAGTCCAAAGCCGATGAACTGGGTAAAAAATTCAAAGAACACGCCTATACAGGCACCTTTACAGAGGGTTCTGTCAAGGCCGAGGTCGAAACCAAAGGGCATATTGGCGCAGGCGCAGGCTATAAAACCCGCACCGAAAACAACTCCTACGGCAATGGTATTCAAACCGAAGACGTCATTAGCGACACAGATTTTAAAGTTAAATTTGGGCACCACAAGGAAGTGGGCTTTAAAATTCACAATGTCACTTCCAGTGTGCTGGGGGCAGATGGCAAACCCACCGATCAGGTTGCGCATATGACGGCTTACCATGTCAAACTTCCCGTCGCGATGGTTTCCCACGCCCTCGAACACGCCAGCAAAGGAGGAACCAAAGCCTTCTCCAAATTGGTAGACGAAATGGGAGACAGCTTTAAAGAGGCCTTTATTGCCCAGTTTAACCAACTCAATCCTGGCGGAGTTGCCCTGAATACCGCTCAAATTCTTGAACTGATTGATGGCGTGATGGGGGGGAACTACGATCTCTTTTCGAAAACCACCCAATCTGCCAAGTTTATGGGTGAATCCGAAATTATTTTCGGAATAGAACGCGCAGAAATGCCAGGGGAAGCACCACACTATGCCTTTGAAGTCGGCATAGAGGGAGAATATAACTACGAAGTCTCAGCTTCAAGTGGTATTTTCTACGGCAAAATGGAAGCGGGAGCTTCCTATGAACTGGCAGCAGCGATCAATATTACCCCCCTGATGGAAAAAATGGGGCTGATCAAAGCCGGAGGGGGACACCATTAACCATGCCCACTGAAAAAAACAGGAAAACAGGCAGCCTATGACAGAAATAGATATTTCAGACTTAGAAGACAGTCGTGGCCGCAGCCGCTTTCAGTTTGATTTAAAAAAAGTAAGGGCCTCCTTTCAAGGGCAAGAAATACATCTTCCCGAACTCAGGTTGATCCTGGTTTCAAGGGTTCAGGAGGGACAGCCCTCACCCGAAGGCCTGCTGCTGATCGCTGAAATCGCAAGCGAGAGTATCCCCAGTTTAAAACCACAATTCGCGGCTCTGGCAGCCGCTGAGAATGGTTATTTGACCTATACCTTTCAAATGAAACCTGAAGTTTTTTCTGCCCTCAAAAAAGCCTATGCTTCAGCCCACCGACCAGAAGAAATAGTGCAGGCAGATCAGTATGCCTGTCTCAAATTAGAAAATTATCTCTGTCTGGGCTATGGTGAATTGAAAGGAAAATCACGCCAGGAAAAACTTTATCCAGAAGCACGGGGAAGCTAAGTGGCAACCGATCTTTTTATACCCAGCATTGATCAATTGCGCGCAGCCAAAAAAGTAGAAGAGTCTATTTTAAAGATGCTGGAATTCTCTCGTGAAGAAGCGCTCTCAACACAGGAAAAAGATAAGATAGAACTCATCTTTAAATCTTACAGGCGACTTTCGAATAAAATTCGCGAGGCCGCCGGACGCACAGAAGAGCTCAAAGCTCAATTTGAACGACTGGAAATTTTTGATCGCAAAGCAGCCAGTCTGGCTGTTTCCCCAGAAAGGCCCCTGAAACAGACGCAACTGTCTGAAAGTGAACTGCGCCAAAAAATCCAAGACAAATTTGGCGCACGCAAAGCGCCTCCAGAAATACAGGCCGAAGAACCTCCTGCCCTCACAGAACCACCAGAAGAAGCCCCTGAAAGCTTTACCCGCGTGCTGGGGCCTGCGGATCGACGGGGCGCCATACATCAAGGGCCCGAAATAGAACTCTTGCAAGGCTTGTTAAATAAATTGGGGTTCAGGCTCAAAATGACAGGTCAATTTGATCAGGATACCTTTTCACAATTGCGCCATTTTCAAATGAAAGCCAAACTCCCCATTACCGGCATGGTGGATCAAAAAACCGCCGCCATCTTAAACCAACGTCTGCAAAAAATCCGTGAAAACGAAGCACGCAAACAAAATCAGGCGCCCACACAAATCAACCTCTTTCAATACCTGTCTGAAGAAGTCAGCCAAAAACCTGAGACACAGGAAAACAGCCAGACAGAGCGTCCGCTTGTCTACGGGCCAGCCGATCAACCACAGACCATCAGCCAGGGAGCTGAGGTAGAAAAAATTCAAGCAGCACTGATCGCTGAAGGATTTTCAGTCACAGGCCAGGGCGAATATGACGCAAAGACCTTCGCTGCCGTACGCAGTTTTCAGGCCCAAAACCGAATCCAGGTAACAGGCTTGGTAGATGATAAAACTTACAAAATACTTGAAGAGCGGCTGGCACGCAACCAAACGCAAAACGACTGCCGTCTGCAACTTTGGGAATGTCTCTCGCATTATGCTGAAAAACATCAATTTGAAGACAGCCCCCTAAAACAACAGATTCGGGAATTGCTCTTTCAGGAACTGTTTGAAAAAATAAAACAGGCAAAAGCAGAGAACTTCAGCGCCCCGCCCGATTTTCAAGCCCCCCCCCGGATCTATTTAAAATCATTTTTGGGCACCAAAGGGCAACAGGGCATTGTCAGTGAAGGCGAGGAAGTCATACGCCTACAGGAAACCCTGCTCGACTTGGGCTATGATCTGAAGATCAATCAAACCTTTGATCTCCAGACCTTTACAGCCTTAAAAAAATACCAGGAAGAACAGGGCCTTTCCGTTTCAGGATATCTGGATCCCAGCACACGGGATCAGATCAATCCCCTCTTGGAAGCGCGTTACGATCAGGAAGAACTCTTGCTGGAACTTCAAAAAACGCTCTTCCAAACCCTTCTAGCCTTGGGGCTCAAAAGCACAGTCCCAATACAGGAACAGATTCGGGACTTTTGCGAGCAAATTCTCACGCTCTGCAAACTGCCCCCCGAAGCATCTCAAAAGATCCAAAAAATAGGCTTGCCCAAATCCCTTGAACACGATCTGGGCCCAGCAGGACGCGCCAAAATATCTCAAGGCCTTGAAGTTTTCTTGCTGCAGCAAATCCTCAAAGCTCAAGGCTTCGAAGTTGCCATGAGCGCAGAGTATGATCCAGAAACCTTGAGTGCAGTACGCAGCTACCAAACACGCCAGAAACTGGCCATGACGGGAATCGTGGATACCCGTACACGCCAAAGTCTGAATCAAAAACGCTTGGAATTATCCACTGAAGAAGCTTAACCTCTCAGCCAAAACAAATGCTATGCTGAACAAAAATCAAGCAGAGGCCTTGCCATGAAAACCATCTCCAAACCTTTTGCCTTGGGCTTTCCCTGGCAAACACGGGACCCCTTTCTGTTTTGCGTCTACCATCAGGATTTTTACCCCAAAGGAAAAACCGATCTTAGCCCCGACGCCTCGTTAGCAGGACGCTCCTTGGGCCAGGACTTTACCCTGAAAGACGGCTGGCGCATGTACCACGGCTTAAGGATCCCTGGTTTTCCGGGCCATCCCCACAGAGGCTTTGAAACGGTCACGGTGGTTCAAGAGGGTTGGGTCGATCATGCTGATTCCTTGGGCGCCGCAGGTCGTTACGGGGCAGGCGATACCCAGTGGATGACCGCCGGAAAAGGGGTTCAGCACTCCGAAATGTTTCCCCTGCTGAATCAAAACCAAGAAAATACGCTCGAGCTTTTTCAAATCTGGTTGAATTTGCCACGTGCCAGCAAAATGGCCCCCCCCCATTTTCAGATGATCTGGTCAGAGCAAAAACCAATCTGGCAAACCCAGGATGCAAACGGAAAAAAGATTCAAGTCGAGATTATCGCTGGCTCGCTTGAGGGTTTGAGTCCCCCGGCTCCACCCCCCGATTCCTGGGCTGCGGATCCCAGTCACAGTGTGGCCATTTGGGTAATCAAACTCGAAGCCGGTGCCCAGTGGCATCTGCCTGTGGCGGAAACAGGTCTCAACCGCACCCTTTACTATTATCAAGGTGAGAGTTTAAAGATTGGCGGCGAAACGCTTCAACCAGGCTATGGAATTGATCTGCCTTCTGATCAGTCTTTGGGCCTTGAAAATAGCGAGCAGGAAAGTCGCCTGCTGCTCTTACAGGGCAAACCCCTGAAAGAACCGGTCGTACAATATGGCCCTTTTGTGATGAATACCCAAGCTGAAATTCAGATGGCCTTTTTAGATTATCAGAAGGATCAGTTCGGAGGCTGGCCCTGGCCAGATTCAGACCCTATCCACGGCAAAGAAAAAGGACGTTTCGCACGCTATTTCGATGGGCAGATAGAAGAACCCTGAGCGAACCCCCGACCCCGAAAGATCCATGCTAGAATGGAGTGTTCTGTATCATACCCCTCACATTGAAATGGGGAGAGTACCACAAGGAGATGAGTCGTTAATTTATGTCTGAAAAGCAAAAAGCCATCATTGGCATTATGGATCCCAATAGTTTTTCTTTCAGAGCCTCAATTGAAGGCCTCTTGAACCATATCACCCGCGATATTCAGTGGCAGGGTAAGACCCATGAAATTGAAACGCGCCGGATTATGTCACGTCCCTACAACGTCTTGGGAGCCTCTACCTCCTGTAACGTCATCCTGAACCGTGGTGCTCACTGGAATGCTCACCACAACAGTTTTTTCCACTTGGTTATGCCCCATAGCTATATGGTGAACGATATGGTTTCATTCAAGTCCATCGATAAAAACACCAGCTACGGTCATATGTTTGAACTGGGTATGCATATTCCTCCCACGTGGGCCATTCCCCAAGCTGATTACAGCGAGCTGCTCGAATCAGATAAACTCCAGCTCGACCTGATCTTCCCTGATTATGAAATGTTTGATCTGGCAGCTATTGGCGAAGAAATTGGCTACCCCTCATATATGAAGCCCCAAAATGGCGGCGGCTGGGTAGACGTTATCAAAGTCAACAATGCTCAGGAATTACACGAAGCCTATCATAAAATCAAAGATAAGCCCGTTAATCTTCAGAAAGCTGTTGACTACAAAGAATTTGTGCGTATTGTAGGTGTAGGCCCGCAAATGTATCCCATGCATTACAATGCCTCTGCCGAATTCTCACATGATCGCTATCTGCGTAACGAGCAACAGGCTGTAGAATTTGGCTTTATTCCTCCTGAACAGCATGACGAAGTCAGCAAAATCACCAAAATTATCAACGCCTTCTACAATTGGGATCACAATTCCTGTGAAATTCTGATTGACCATGATGGCGTATCGCATCCGATTGACTTCGCCAATGCCTATCCCGACAGCAATATCACTTCACTGCATTTCTATTTCCCTGAACTGGTCAAGGGCATGGTGCGCTGGTTGCTCTTCGTAGCAGTCACCGGCCACAAGAAACCCCTCTTCGCCCAATGCTGGGAAGAAATGCACCAAGTTATGGACAAAGCCAATGCTGAAGGCTGGGATTATAAAAAGAAAATCGATGCCTACGCAGCGATTGCCGACAAAATGTTCGATACTGCCAACTTCAACAAATTCGTGGCTGAAAGCCTGCCCAATTTTGAACAGGAAGCCCATGAATACTTCGCCAGTGAAGAATTTGAAGCGATTATCGACGAATCCGTTGAACGCTATTTCAAATTCCAGCACGAATGGCCCAAGAAAAAAATGCACTATAAAGGCATTCACTATTTCTGGCTACACTGCGACGCAACTCGCCTCGGTCTGAATGCAGAAGCAGAAGAAGCATCTGAAGAAGTAGCAGCTCCTGTTCAGACAGAAGCTGTGGCCGCCACCTCAGGTGGTGGAACCAAAGGCGGAAAGAAAAACAAGAAAAGATAATTCCTTTTCAAGCATAACCCGGACCAAAAGTCCGGGTTATTTTTTTTAAAAAAAAGCTAAACTATAAGTAACATCGAAAAGGACTCAGCTAAGCCCTTGGATTTTAAAGCCCTGCAATCTGTTCAAAATCAAACATCAGATCTGAGTCAAGTTCGTAGCCAACGTTCCGAAACCCTCTTGCACCAGGGCTTGGATCTGTTTGAAAAAGCAGAGCAGTCCCATTTTCAGGATCTTATCAGCCTGCAAAATGCCTGCGCAAAACTGATTGAAGCCATGAAACTGAATCGCGGGGATATTCGCAGTTACGCAGCCCTGGCCACGATCTTCTATATCCTTGAAGATCTGAGTATGGCCGCCCACTATATTCACAGCGCTTTGGGCATCGATCCCAAGCATGCCATCATTCTTCAATTACAGGCCCTGGTTCAGGAAAAAGCTGAACGTCGACAAGAGGAACGCCCCCTCAAAAAAAATAGAACAGAAAGCAGAGATCCTGCTGCTAACAGAATCACTCTGCTCCAAGGCCCGTCAATCGGCAAGCTCTTTTCTCTCGAAATACACCCTGAAAGCGCTGATGAATTTGATCAGCTCTATGAAAATACAGAAAACAGTCTCTTTACCTGGATCAGAAATTTGATGCAAACCCCTTTTCCTGAGCTGGCCGCCCAAGACACAGATTTAGAAACTCAAAAATCAGCACTTGACGAAATCGAAACCCATTTGCAAAACTTTCAAAAAATCATTGAAATTTTGAATGAAGATTTGGAAACCCAGCCGCTGATCCAAATTTCTCGCCCGATCGAAACTCTACGAAAACGCTACCAAAACCTGGTTCAAAACAGTGAGAGGATGCTGCAGTTGAAACATACGATTGAAGAAGAAATTCAACTGCTGCAACAGGTCAGTGAAGAAGCCCAGACCATTGAAACAGAAGAAGACTTTTCCATTTTAGAAGAAAACCTGGAGGCCGTGATGGAAAACTACGCAGATTATGGGAGAAGACTGGATGAACTTCAGAAAAAAAGCCAAATTCCAGAATCTATTTTCGCTCAGTACAAACAATTAAATCAAAGCATTGAAAAATACCAAGATTTACTCGATGAGATCGCTGTACGTTTTCAAAAATAATGTTTTTTATTCAAAAGAAAATTATAATCAGAAAATCATCATCTGCAAGCTAGGAGAACCACGATGGATATTCGTTCAAAATCTTTAATTTCAACTCCCCCAGTGCCCCCCCCCACAGCCACTCCTACCACCACAACAACGGCCTCAACAGCCCCAACGACAACCACAAAAGCCCCGACCTGGAAACAAAGCGAAACAGGCGAATGGGTCAAAACAGGCGCGACAGGACAGGCCATTGCCGCGCAAAAAAAATTGGAAGACACTCCCAGCGTCATCGAAAAAGTGCGGGCTGCGGCAGAAAGCATTGATCCCAGCACCCTGGATGAAAATGCGACTCAAACCAAGGGCTTGATGAAAGCCATTCGCGAAAATACCCTGCCTGTTTTTGACCATAAATTGGTGGGCAAAACCAAGATGGACAGCAGTGTCACCACCGCCATTGCCTTGGCAAAAGCCAAAAACAGCCTGACCCCAGTCAAAATGGAAAGCGATCTCCCCAGCTTGAAAAAGGAACTGTACAGTAAAGAAATGCAACAGTTCAGTCTAGAAACAACGGTTGTGCCGACCACTCCCAAAGAAAAAGAAGATGTTGCGATTGTCAAACATGTGATCAACAGGGATATTCAAACCCTGAAGGCCCGCATCAGCAGCCGGGAAATCCCCATGGCTCCCGTCCAAAAAGGCCATGAATTGCTGCGAAAACGCACTGTCGATCCCTTGGCCACTGAAAAGAGTCTGGCCGCCTTGCCCGGTTTAAGACAGGAATTGACACATTTAGAAGGACGTCTGGATGAACGCGATAAATTGATCACCCAGGTCAAACAACTGCAGCAAAATCTCAGCAAAGCCAAAGAGGTTCTGGGCTCTGAAGCGGGTACTGAGATTCAGGATCAAATCAATACCCTGAAAAAAAGCATCGCTTCGATTGATCCTGAAAAAATCGGCACACGCATCGAAGAAATCGAAGCGCATATCCATTCTGCCGAGCACCAAACCACCTGGGAACGTGTCAAAACAACCCATATCAACCAAACAACTTCGGCCACCAAACTGAGTATGGTCATGGCCCTCGATGCCCGACTTTCAGAATTCAAAGAGGCCTCACGTCAAATCGGCAAAGAAATGGGAATTCAAGTAGTTTTTCCCGGTGATCCGCTGCCCCAGGAAAAAGATGCTTCCTATTTGAAAGTCACGATCTGCGGCAGCACAGAATTGTCTTCAGATATTGACGTGAATACCACGCCGATCAATCTGCCCATAGGCACAGAAACAAAATTCATTATGAAATTCAATGCCCTCAGCCAAGCCACCCATGGGGACCAAACCGGCAATAAATACGATATCAATGTCTATAACTCGATGAACAATAAATTCCCCAATGTGGATGCAGAATTGGCCCAAGGCGACGGAATCACGCCGGAACGCACCCGTGTACTTCCCCCTGATGCGCAAAAACTGGATGATAAGAATGAGTCGATTATTTCGTATCTGCACATGCACCGCTTTATGTCAGGTTCGCAATTTGAGCAGTTTAAATCGGTTCATGCCGAAACCCTCAAAACCATTGTACCCGACAAAGCCGAAGCCCTAACCGGGCGTTTGGGAGCGGGCCAGAAAATCAGTGAAAGCAGCGCCCTGGCCGTCAAAGAAAAAATGCAGGAATTGCGTGAGAGCGGAAAATACGTTGGCAAAAATGACAAGGAACTTGAGCTGATTGCCAGCAATATTCTCTATGAAAAAGCTTCGGAGGTCGCGCATGAACTGACTGACAAAGCAAGCACTCCGCTTGATACCGTGGCAGCAGATCATGAAATGACCAAAGCACACTATTTTGCCAATGAGGCCGCCATGACCAGTGGGGTCTTGCGTGCAACGGTGGCCAAAGAGCAAATTGTACCTGGTATCAATGAAAAACGGGCCGAAAAAGATTTGGAACCCGTTGAAATGATTGACGTTTCCAGTGAAGAATACGCTTCAGCCGGGCGCGAAAATATTGGCAATGTCTTTAAAGAAATCAACCACCACAAAGAGGATCCTGCCCCGATGCAATTGGTAAGAGCCGCCAAATACTTTGGCCGTGCCAACCGCAATTATGAGGATCTGATCAGCAAAACCGGCATAACACTCAGCCCCGCCGCTACCGAGGCCCGTGCTTTCCTGCAGAAATTATCGGATGCAGAAGGCTATTCAGGCGAGAATAAAAAATTGGGGCTTCTGGCCTTGCGCAAAGACCAAATCGGAGGCGAGAATCCCATGAAAATCAATGGGGGCGAAAGTGTAGATCAGGCCAAACTGCGCCATGCCACCGCCATTATGCAGCGGCATGGTTTGGGTGAATACGTCGAGAACCCCAGCGCCCTCCACGCCAAAATGATCGAAAGTTATGCGATCTTAGATGCCGAGCTCAGCGCACATATTTTGGAGCAATAAACCATGTCAGAACAACCTTTTTTAAAACCCGGAATTTATAAGCACTATAAGGGCCCCCGTTACGAGGTCATGGCCCTGGCCCGTCATTCTGAAACCGAAGAATGGATGGTGGTTTACCGCACCCTCTACGGGGATTATGGCCTGTGGGTCAGACCGCTGAGCATGTTTACCGAAGAGGTCGAGATCGAGGGCAAAAATTTGCCCCGCTTTGCCTATCTGGGTGAAGCAGAAGAAAGCTGATGGCCTTAAAATTCAAAGCCCCCAAATTGCTGGGGGCCCTGTTTTTTTGCAGCCTGACACTGACATTTCCCGCTTTTGGAGCTTTATTTGCCATGAAAACCGCCGAAATTCATGTGCTCAGTCTGAATGTCTGGGGGCTACCGGCCCCACTGGGTACCGATCTGAAGCCCCGTATGGAGCGCATCGCCCGCGCCATACAGGACTATGATATTGTGCTGCTGCAAGAAACCTTCGACAAGAGTACCGATGCCATCGGTCTGGAAGCCCGTTTCCAGCATTGGTACCAGCAACACAACCCCGGTTGGGGCAAAATCCGCAGTGGCCTGACCACCCTTTCGCGCTGGCCCATTCTCAAAACAGGCTTTAAGCCCTTCAAACGCTGTATTTTGCCCGATTGCCTGGCCCGCAAGGGCGTGCTCTTTACCCGAATTCAGCACCCTGAACTGGGGCCGATTGATGTCTACAATACCCATTACCAATCCATGCAAAAGCCAGAAGCCCAGCGTGTCAGACGCGAAGACCAAAACGCCGTGCTTGCAGAATTTGTTTTTGAAAACAACCAGTATTACCCCACCCTGATGGGAGGAGATTTCAATCTCTACCCCGATTTAGAGGAATATCAGGATCTGATGAAACGCTTGCCGGCGATGGACAGTTTTCGTGAAATTCACCCCGAGCACAGTGGCTTTACCGTCCACCACGATGCCAATCCCCAGGCCAAAATGCGCTCGCAGCGGATTGACTATATTTTTGTACTCAAAAACGAGCTGATCAGCGCCCAGGTGCTCGATTCCCAATTGCGTTTTACGGAACCGGTCGCAGGCTATATGCTCTCGGATCATTTTGGGGTTTCCAGCCGGATTCGGCTGAGTACACCGCAATTAAGCGATTAACCTGGAAAACCACTGCGCTGCAGGGGCCAAAAACGAAAGACGGCCTTGCCGCGCACTTTTTCAAGCGGCAGAGTTCCCCAGAGATGGCTGTCCCAGCTGTTGTTGCGGTTATCGCCCATTACAAAAATCTGGCCGGGGGGAACCGTCAGCTCAGCCATTTCATAGGCCGGGGTTTCAGGCTGATAGGCCGATTCATCCAGCGGCTGCCGGTTGATCCACACCTTTCCGCCCTTCACAGCCACCCGCTCACCGGGCAAGCCGATCACCCGCTTAATCAGCGGGGGGGTTTGGCTATACCCCTGCCAACGGGCAAATTTTTGCCAAAGGTTTTCTGAGGCCAAAGATTGGGTCGGGTGCTCAAAGACCACGATTTCCCCTCTTTTGGGAGCCCCCAGCAAAGGGCTGAGTTTTTCAATCAGAAGCCGATCCTGCAATTGCAGCGTAGGCTCCATGGAGCCCGAAGGAATATAACGGGGTTCGGCCACGGCTCCTCGGGTCATCAGCACCAGAAAAACAGGCACCAGCAGCGAGGTCGAAACTTCTTTTAAACGTTGGGATAGAGACATGGATTTTCCTCCTGAAGATACGCTTAAGACACCCCCGCTTGAAAAAGTGTTCAGATGCGCACAGAAAAAACCTCCTTCGGCTGTTAAAATCTAAAGCAGCGCATCGTTTTGGAGAGAAAAAGAGATGAGTTACCCCCCGGTTTTGCTTCCTGCCCCGCGGCATATCCACTTACAAAAAGGGCATTGCAAACTCAAACCCGATTTAAAAATTCTGCTCGACCACAGGGGGCCAGACCTGACAGATTTGGGGCTGCTGGCCCAAACCCTGCTGCGAGAAACCGCAGGGCTGAACTGGGCGCTGAGTGCTTCACCACTCTTACCGCCACGCGACCAAGGCTTGCGTCTGGCCATCAATTCTCACTTACCAGGCCAGGAAGCTTACCAATTGCAGATCTATACCCGCGTGATTGAATTGGAAGCCTCTGACTTGGCTGGGCTGTTTTACGGCCTGATGACCCTCAAACAACTCTTCAGGCAATATCCCCCTGATGGCCTGCCCTGCCTGCTGATCCGCGACTGGCCAGATTTTCGCCATCGCGGCCTGATGCTGGATATCAGCCGTGATAAAGTGCCCACCCAAGCCACCCTCTTTCAGATCATTGATCAGATGGCAGAACTGAAACTCAACCAGCTTCAGCTCTATACAGAACATACCTTTGCCTATACCGGCCATGAAATCGTCTGGAAAAATGCTTCGGCTTTGACAGGCGAAGAAATTCTGCATCTGGATCGCTATTGCCGGGAGCGCTTTATTGAACTGGTGCCCAATCAGAATTCCTTCGGGCACCTGACCCGCTGGCTCAAACATGCCCCTTACCGCCATCTGGCAGAAGTTCCTGAAACCGGATATGAGGATCCCCTTCAGGAACGCCAGATCCAAGAGCCCTTCAGTCTCTGCCCCCTTGACCCCAAAGCCCTGGAGCTGGTTTCGGGCTGGTACCAGGAATTGCTGCCCCATTTTCACAGCCGACAGTTCAATATTGGCTGTGACGAGACCTTTGATTTGGGACAGGGCCGCAGCAAGGAGGCCTGTCAAAAACAAGGCACAGGCAGGGTTTATCTCGATTTTCTCAGCAAACTCCATGCGCTGGTCAGCCAAGAGGGATCTGTCCCTCAATTTTGGGGGGATATCGTGCTCAACCACCCCGCCCTGATTCCCGAAATTCCACGCCCGGCAATTGCCTTGAATTGGGGCTATGAAGCCGATCATCCCTTTGAATCCGAAGCCGCTGCTTTTGCGAAAGCAGGCATTCCCTTTTATGTCTGCCCTGGAACCTCCAGTTGGAACGCCCTGGCGGGTCGCATTGAAAATGCCCTGAAAAATTTGCGCAACGCCGCCGAACAAGGCCTTCAACACCAGGCCATCGGCTATTTAATTACCGATTGGGGTGACAATGGCCATTGGCAGCCCTGGGCCGTTTCACTGCTGCCCCTGGCCTACGGCGCAGGCTTGGCCTGGCAGGTGCATCAGAACAAAGCGGGAGATCTCTGCAAAGCAAGCAATTTGCATCTTTTCAGAGACCCCGATGGCCATTTGGCCCAAGTGGCACAAGACCTGGGCAATACCTACCTCAAACCCGAAATACTGCTCAGCAATCAATCCCTGCTCTTTTATCTGCTTCAAAACCCGGAAGAACCCTTGGGCTCCGGCAAAAGTGAAGGGCTCAGCCTGGAAAATCTTAAACTGACCAAACAATGGCTGGATCAGCTCTCAAACCGTCAGGAAAAACTGCAAAGCCAGCGTCACGATGGCGGCCTCTTGCTCGATGAGTTCCGCTGGGTTACCCAGATGCTCTTGCATGCCTGCCGCTTGGCTTTGGTCAGACTGCAAACGGGAGCCGAAACGATTCCTGAACTGCCTGAAGATATTCGCAAATCGCTGGCAGAAAATTGGAAAAGCCTTGCCAAAGATTTTCAGCGCCTCTGGCTGGCCCGCAACCGCAGCGGCGGGCTCAGTGACAGTCTGGTACGCATGCAAAAACTCTTGCAACTCTACGAAACCAGCGCAACACGTTAAAAATTTATTTTGAGGGAGCGCAAATCTGTTTTTTTGATTTTGCAGGCAGGGAGTAAAGGCGTTTAAGTGTTGCAATATCCCGAGCAGAAATATTGCGTTGATCCAGCACAGTTGCTAAAAACAAATTGCCTCCCCCCATAACATCGTTTCCATCATTGCTGTGAATCAAACCCAAGGCATGCCCCATTTCATGAATCGCAAGATCACGAATTTCTTGAAAATTCAAGGCAACGGGTTCTGAAGAGAATTGTGCTGAACCTGGATGGGTAAATAAAGCCAGATGCAATTTACTCCAATGCCTGAGCTTACCCTTGGGAGTACGATAGGGTTCAGGGAAAAAAGCCTCTCCCCACCGCCCTTGATTATCACGAAAAAGTTGTTCAAACCAGACAACCTGAATACTGGCCTTTTGGGGACTGTCCACAAACTGAAAGCGAATATAAGGCCAAGCCTGATGCCAACTTTCCAAGGCTTTCATAACGGCTCTGACTGGCATTTCACGATCAGCCAATGAAATCGAAGCATCAGGATAAGGCAAATAAACGCGCAGAGGAAACTCTTTGGGAGACCATCGGTGTTTAAGAAAAAAATCCGTCTCATGGTTTTCTGCGCAAAGATAATCAGCTACCAAAGCCTGAAGCGGCAAAGGAAACCAAAGCAAAAAAAAGCTAAGCAGAAGCGGTTTCAATACAGTAGACATATCTCTAGGATAATAGAAAAATACTCAAACCTAAATAGAGAAATACACAAAAGCGATAGAGTCCTGTAAACAAGCCATTTCAGATCTAAAAATGGCTTTAGAATACAGTGGAAAAGATTAACTACTTCTGATCTGGAACAGGGATCATGTATAATGACTCCTGTTCATGCCGGTGTGGCGAAATGGCAGACGCAGCTGACTCAAAATCAGCCGGGATACTCTCCCGTGTCGGTTCGACTCCGACCACCGGCATTTTTTCATGTCTATTTTTAAAATTAAAACCCCGGCAATCGGCAATTGGACAAAGTAGGAACCCGTCGGCGCACTGTTTCTAAATAATTCAAATCCAAAGTGGCCAGAATCACGCCTTCACAATCAGAGGCCTGGGCAATGACCTGCCCCCAAGGGTCAACAATCATACTGCGGCCATAGCCCTCTACTCCCGTGGCCGAATGCCCCAGACAGTTGGGCGCGACTACGTAGCATTGGGATTCAATCGCACGGGCCCGCAAAAGCACTTCCCAGTGATCTCTGCCTGTTTTCATTAAAAAAGCCGAGGGCACAGCCAAAAGTTTGGCTCCCATCCGGGCCAAGCCACGGTAGACCTCAGGAAAACGCAGATCGAAACAGATCGAGAGCCCCATTTTCAGCCAAGGCATCTCAACACAGACCAATTCCGAACCCGGCTGTTGATAATCGGCTTCAGACAATTCTTTGCCGGTTTCATTGTGAATTTCAAAGAGATGAATTTTGCGGTATTTGGCGACGATCTCACCGGCAGGGTTAAAGACCAGGCTGGTATTGAAAACTTTTTCAGAATCTGCAACCCGCTCAAAAATACTGCCCGCCAAAAGCCAGATGCGCAAATCACGGGCCAAAGCCCCCAATCGCTCAGTCAAGGGGCCAGGAACAGGAGAAGCGAAAAGATGCTCAGCATCGTGCTTACCGCGATAAATAAAAGCCTCGGGCAAACAGACCAATTGGGCCCCCTGGGCAGCGGCCTGCTCTAAAAGAGCTGCTGTTTTGTTTAAATTGGCCTCGGGATCAGAGCTTGGGGAAAGCTGAACAGCCGCAACACGCAAAGCTGTCAACGTTTATAGCCCAGGTTTTTCAGATAGCGGATCCGGGCTTCTGCATCACTGGTGGCTTCAACGCCCCGTGGAGGAAAGCCATCAATTACCCCAATCACACCCCGTCCCTGCTCTGTTTCAGCCACAATGGCCTGAAGCGGGTTGGCGCTGGCGGCATAAATCGTACAGACTTCGGGAATCAGCTTGATGGTATTGAGCAGATTGATCGGATAGGCTTCACGCATGGTCACGATAAAACAATGACTTGCGCCGAGTTTCAGCAGATTTTTAACGGCCACGTCTTTCAGTTCAGCATCATTGCCATCAGAACGAATCAGACAAGCCCCTGAAGCTTCAGCAAAAGCCACCCCAAAACGGATATGGGGACTGGTATTCATACAGGCTTCATAGAGATTTTCAAGGGTCTTGATAAAGTGACTCTGACCAATGATCAGATTGACATCTTCAGGTTTTTCGATGCGAACGGCTTTCAATTCTACAGCCATAATGAGTTCCCTATCTGCATAATGAGGTTTAATGTATTGTATATGGTTTTATTCCCAAAACAAGAATCCGATCCGACCTCTGCGCGAATATTTCTTTCTGCTGGAGAGGTTTCCGGAGATCTTTATGCTGCCCTGCTGATCCAGGCACTCAAAACCCAAGCCCCCCACTTGCGTTTCAGTGGCGTGGGTGGACAGAGAATGCAGGCAGCAGGCATGGAGATTTTAGCCAATCCCCTCAGTCGCAGTGCCATTGGTCTGAGTGAAAATCTAAACAGCCTGCCTTGGTTTTATGCCCTTTTTCAACGCCTAAAACGCTGGCTGCAACAGGTCAGACCTCAGGCTGTGGTGCTGATCGATTTTCAAGGCCTCAATTTGCGCCTGGCAGAAGCCGCAAAATCGCTGGGCATTCCAGTGATTTACTATATCGCCCCCCAGGACTGGCTCTGGGGCATGCCTCAAAATGCCCAACGTCTCAGCCGCCTAAGCGATCTGATTCTTGCCATCTTTCAGCCCGAATTCAGCTATTATCAGGCCCAAGGCGCCCAGGTAAAACATGTGGGGCACCCCCTGCTTGAAATTTTGCCTCCGCAAAGCAAAGACGAAGCCCAAACCAGCCTGAAACTCGCCCCACACAGGCCGTGTCTCTGCCTGATGCCTGGCAGCCGTCAAAGGGAATGGGATCGGCTCTTGCCCGTCTTAATTAGAACAGCAGAGAACCTGCATCAGACAACTGGCGCCCAATGTGTACTGCCAATTGCAGACCCTTTTCTCAAGGGGCCGAAGCTGCCTGAATTTATCCAGCCACTCATGTCAGAACAGCGCTACAATGCCATGATCGCCTCAGATTTAATTCTGGGCGCATCAGGCAATATGGTTTTAGAAGCCGCACTGTTAGGAACCCCCGTGATCGCACTCTATAAGGTTTCAGGTCTGACCTATGCCGTGGCTTCACGTCTGCTAAAAGTAGAGTATATTACCCTTCCCAATATTCTTTTGCAGCAGGCCCTGATTCCTGAATTTATTCAGAACTTCTCAGAAACAGAACTCCTGAACTGTGCTGAAAAATGCTTAAAATCGCCACCTGATACACAGCAAACCCAAGCAAAACTGCTGGAGTTGCTTCAACCAAGAGGTGCTTCAGCGCGTGCTGCTCAGGCCATACTTCAAGAAATAAAAAGGAACTGAACACATGGATTGTCTTCCTGCGCTCCACGAATGGTCTTCACGTACCCGCTGGGAATTTATCAAAGAACATTTAGAGGCTTTGCGCTGGCATCTGGAACAGCTTGAAGCTGAGGTCGAAAAAGGGCCGCACGCCGTCATCTCAGAGCGCCAGCATTTACAGGAAATCTGCCAGCGGGGTGTGGAAACCCACACCCTGCTGGAACAATTGGCCCGTTTGCCCCTTGATGAACTTCAAGAGCTGAACTGAAGCTATTTCTTCAAACCAAACATGCGCAGCAGTTTGTCGAAGAAACCTTCTTTCTTGGCAGCAGCCGCAGGTCTGGGTTCGGGCTTGGGCTCAGGTCTGGGTTCAGGCTTGGCCGCAATGGGCTCAGGCTCGCGTGCCGGTTCAGAGACAAACGAGGGCAAGGAAACCGGTTCAGGTGCAGCCACGGGTTCGGGAACCGCAACCGGTTCGGGCGCAGCCACAGGCTCGGGAGCCACAACGGGTTCAGGCTCAGGTTGATAGACAGGTTCTGGAACTGCCACGGGCTCTTCAAGCACCGCATCAAGCGCCGATTCAAGTGCCGCAGGCTCAGGGGCCGCAGCCACAGGCTGAGCACCCGCCTGTAAGGCAACGCCGCAACTGGGGCATTCGGTTGCCAATACCGATTTAATTTCGGCATGACAGGAAGGGCAATTATAAGAGCTTTCCCCCTTGATATCTACAGCTGACCAAACCTGGGTGGCTTGGGCATTCAAATCCCCCCCACACATCATGCACACGGGCATGACTGCAAACTCAGGGGGCACAGTATGATTACAATGGGGACACACTTTTTCTTCCATGAAATGTCTACCTTCAAAAATGCAATATTCGTGAATTGTATCACTTTTTAATTCTGAACAAAACGCCATCCGTTAAAATGAAAGAAAAAGCAATTACAAAGGATAAAAAAAATGACAGACAAAAAAATTGCGGTGGTCACGGGTGGAAATCGCGGAATAGGCTTGGAAATTTGTCGTCAGCTGGCACAGGATTCAGATACGCAGGTGATTTTAACCAGCCGCACGCTTGAAAAAGCCCAGTCAGCCGCCCAAAAGCTGGCAGAAGAAGGCCTGAAAGTAACCCCTTTTCAACTGGAAACCACCTCAGCCCAAGATATTGCAAATTTGGCGCAATGGCTTGAAAAAGAATATGGGGGTGTGGATATCCTGGTGAATAACGCAGGCGTTCTGCTCGATGCTCAACGCAATCAGGCCAGTATTTTTCAAGTCGAAATCCAAACTCTGCAGGAAACCCTCGAAACCAATCTCTATGGCCCGCTGATGCTCTGTCAGGCCCTGATCCCACTGATGAAAAAAAGAGGCTATGGCCGGATTGTGAATCTCTCAAGCGGCATGGGGCAACTCAGTGAAATGGGCGGGGGATATACCGCCTATCGAATTTCAAAAACGTCTTTGAATGCCCTGACCCGGATTTTAGCAGCAGAACTCCAGGGTGAACCGATTTTGGTCAACGCCATGTGCCCAGGATGGGTCAAAACAGATATGGGCGGTGCACAAGCCAACCGCTCAGTAGCCCAGGGAGCAGATACCGCCGTCTGGCTGACCAAGCTCCCCGAAAATGGACCCAGTGGAAAATTTTTCCGGGATCGCAACCCCATCAGCTGGTAATCAGTAAAGCCCCATTTTCAATTGCTCCCTAACAACTTCCTCGCGGGTGAGAACCTCTCTAAAAACAGGTTCTCCCCCAACGCGGTAGTTCAAAAGAAATTGGCGTACATCTTCAAAGCTTTTGCCATTGCGTCGCAACTCATTCTCTTCAAGATAAATCTGAGAAGCGGTTAAATCTTGCACAAGCGGCACGCCATTATCAAGGGTATCGAGTGCTTTGTTCAAAGCTGCTTTTAATGGATTTGCAGAAATCCGGTGCCCGCCTGAAAGCTCGGCCAGAGGAGCCCCCCCGTGATCGGCGCTTAAAACCACGACGAAATTATCTTTCCCCAGTTTTTTCTCAAGTGCTTCCACAATCCGGCGGGCCTGTCGATCCTGTTCAGCCAAAACCTCGCCGCACTCTACGGTTTCCATGCCAAAGGCATGGCCACAGGCATCGGAAGATTTCAGCGTCAGAAAGAGCAAATCGGTAATCTGATCTTCACCCACGGGCTCATGTGCCAGCATTTTCAAGAAAAGATCTGCGTCATAGCGGGCTTGAGCAGGGGTTTTATTGACGTCTTCCAAATTATTCACTTGGTGTTCATGCCAAAGGCCTTGGGCATTCACAACCGCATCCAGATAGGGTTTGATCTGGTGGTCTTTGAGATAATCAGGCACTTGATAATAACGGGAATGGGTCGTGGGCAACCCTGTTTTTGAGTCATAGTAAATCACAAGGTCTTTATCGCCACCGGCATACATTGCGCCATGCCCCGCCATTCCAATCGCCGCCCGATCGGCATAGGCATAGCTGAAAATAATCGCGCGATTGGCCGTTTGCAAATCCCAAACATCAGCCAGACTGGGGCTGTTGATAAAAATCGGGGAACGATCAGGCCCCAAAAGACTGGAGCGTTTGCCCAAAGACGCCAGAAAAAAACTATTGGAGACAATGCCATGCTGATAGGGATAGGCTCCTGTCCCAATCGCAATATGCCCCACACTGGTTTCTGAATCAAGATGTGTCACCTGGGCCTGGGTATAGAGCGTACCTGCGGCCATTAAGCTATCCAGAAAGGGATGCGCTTGAGGATGCGCACGGTAATAGGCCCAGCCGCCCTGATCAAAGACCAGGGTCAGAATCGCCTTGGGTTTTCGGGAAGTGGGCTTTAAGGCTTCTTTTAAAACGCTGCCATGGCGGGCATCTTCGGGGGGAACAGCCCCAATCAACTGGGCCAAAGTGGGCACGATATCCTGTTGTGTGGCCGGGCGGGCAATCTTTTTCCCCGCCTGAATAAAACCAGGCCCATAGAGCGCCAGGGGGATATCAATATCATAATCCCAAACCGAACCATGGCTGCTACCGCCATGCTTAACATGGGACTCCTGGCCTTTTTCCAAAACATGGCTGAAACCATCGTGGGAGTAGTCTCCCGAATCAAAGGTCACAAAACTGTATTTGCGTGGGAAAAAGAAAAGATCCCCGCTGCGCCCTGACATAAACGACAAAGCGGTTGCACGGCAAAAACGTTCGTGGGCTTGCTGATTCTCTGAGGGCGGTGACTGAGCAGCGCTCAAAAGAAAGAACAGGCTGCCCACACCAAGCGCGTGGGTCAGCCTGAAAAAAGCATTCATAGGCACTGGGTCAGTTAATCGCCAGCGTTCAGCTTGGCTTTCAGAGCAGCAAGGTCATCATCGACGCCAGAACTGGCGCTCAATTTTGCGAACTCATCTTCAATACCGGCTCCAGGCCCCAAGAGATTCAGATCGCCATAGGCAGAAGCCAGGGCTTCCTGTTCCATAACCTTGTCTTCGAGCCGAGAAAAAGCAGATAGAGCACGGCTTTCGCCAATTTTTCCCATGGTTTTGGAAATCTGCTGCTGGGCCTTGGCCTGGCGGCTGCGGGCAATCAACAAATCTTTTTTAATCCGGGCTTCATTCATTTTGCTTTCAAGCTGGCTGAGTTGCCCCTTGAGCATTTCCACGTTCTTGTTTTGGGTTTCCCATTGAGATTGAAACCCAACAGCTGTCTGCTGATAGGTATTGCGGCGCTGCAGAGCTTCGCGGGCCAAATCTTCGCGGCCACTTTTTAAAGCCAGGGTCGCTTTTTCTTCCCAGCCTACGGCTTGGTTTTCATTTTGTGTATATTGCTGGTGCAGGCGTTTTTCTGTCTGAATCGCAAGGGCGACTTCTTTGCGCACTTCGATCAGATCTTTTTCCATATCAATCATCAGCTGCTTGAGCATTTTTTCAGGATCTTCAGCTTTATCGATCAAATCGTTAATATTGGCTTTCAGTACAGTAGAAATTCGGTCAAGGATTCCCATGGAACAGTCACTCCTTTTTTTGCAAATCAAAGCATTGGCCTGAGGGGCATTATATCACAAAGTTTTCGATGCATCCTGTTCGCTCAATTCAAGGCACTGAAAAGAACCTGAAAGAAAGTTATAACAAAGAGCCTGGTCATCTCCCCCTTTGCTTCACGGTCTGCTAAGATATGATCTTAATCATTCCCGTACCCAAAAGCGCAGGAGAACACAGATGAAACTATTTGTAGGCAATTTATCAGAGTCGGTAACTGAAGAAGATCTGAACCAGGCCGCCAGTGCCTTTGGCAAAGTGGTCAACGTCACCATTACCCAAAATGAAGAAGGCAAATCCAAAGGCTTTGGTTTTATTGAAATGTCCAGCGCAGCCGAAGTTCAGGCCGCATTGAACGGTTTACAAGGCAAAGAGCTCAAAGGCCAGGCCTTGAAACTGAATGAAGCCCGCCCCGACAAAAAAGCAGGGCGCAATCTCAGCCGCAGCCCCGGTGTAGGCTTTGGCAGCCGCCCGGCAGCAGGTGCCAAGAAAGCCAAAGGTAGTAGCAGCAAAGGTGGTTTCAATATTGGAACCACCGGCCGCAACAAAGTTTAAACCGTTTAAGGACGCCGGGTGAGGGCTTTGGCGAGGTTGATACGTCCATGCCCATAGAATTCATCATAACCCGGCGTACCCAGATCATCGGTACCCCACTCAAGCTGTGCTCTTACCTCTTTGGCCTTGAAATTGGGGAACTCTGAGCGAATCATCGCCGCGACCCCGGCCACCGCAGGCGTGGCCATGGACGTTCCTGAAATGGAGCCATAATCTTTCATGCCCTCTCCACCGTAGGTGGGAAAGGTCGAAAGAATACTGGAACCAGGCGCAGAAACCGAAATCCAACTGCCATAATTTGAGAAATAAGAACGTTTATCGCGTGAATCTGTGGATCCCACCGCAATCACACCGGGTTGAGCTGCTGGATAAATTTTACGTTTATTGCCATCATTGCCCATCGCGGCAACCACGACAATTTCATGGTTCAAAGCATATTTAACGGCGTCTTCCTTGGCTTGAGACTCACTGTAAGAGCCCAAACTCATGCTGATCACCTGGGCACCATGGTCGGCAGCCCAGAGAATGCCCTCAGCGACATCAGCTGAACTGCCACTGCCATTATTGTCTAAAACCCGCACAGGAATAATGCCCACCTGGGGGGCAAAACCGGCGACTCCCACTTCGTTATTCGTGATGGCGGCAGCAATGCCTGCGCAGTGGGTGCCATGTCCATGTCCATCCAGGGCCTGATCGTCTTTATCAACGGCATCATAGCCGGGCAGGATCTTGGCAGCCAAATCAGGATGCTGCAAATCGACCCCGGTATCAATAATCGCAATCGCGACTTTTTCACTGCCCTTTTGTTTGCGCCAACCGGCCTCTGAACTGCTGACACGGTGTGCATACTGCTGATTGTACATCGGGTCATTGGGATAAAGTGCCTGGCCTTGAAAGGGCGGCAAAACTTCATGGGGTTGAATACGTGGAATTGAAACCACGTAATTGGGTTCAGCATAGGCTATCTGCGGATTTTTGGAGAGTGCCTGCAGAGCAGCTGCCGTATTTTCACCCTGACGCAGTTTCACCAATTCCAGCCCCAATTCCGGGTTGCCCAAACTGCGCACACGTTGCAAGCCCAGGCTTTGCAAGGTCAAGTCACGGCTTTGAGCCGCCACCCCAGGCTGATAACGCAGCACAATTTCACCGGGTAAAACAGTTTGCTGAGGGTTTTGCACCCGAATGGCCACGCGGTTCAAACTGGCTTTCGATCGTGTTGATGCCTGATTGAGACGGGCTGAGGGCAAGGTTCCCACAGCGCTTTGGCACGCACACATCAGGGTACTCAAGGCCAGACTCGAAAACAGCAAAACACGTGAAGACATGGGCAAAAACTCCAGTTTTTCAAGATAACGTGACAGAACAGACTCGTATTATAACGGCTTAAGCGATTGAACTCAAGATCGACAGAAGCGCTTCTGAGGGCTCCCAATAGGCGGGCAAAGATTCTTCAAACGCCAGCATTTGCCCATTTCTTGGATGTTGAAAACTGAGCCGCCAGGCATGCAAGGCCAAAAATCCTCCTCCCCGCCCATAGACAGCATCTCCCCAGAGCGGATGTCCGAGATGCGCAAGATGCACCCGAATCTGATGGGTTCGCCCCGTTTCAAGGCGCAAGAGCAAAAGGCTGCGCTCAGGGTTGCCCAAGAGCACTTGGTAATGGGTCAGTGCCCATTTACCCTGGGGGCTGACCACCACACGCTGGGGAGACGCAGGATCGCGGGCCAGGGGCTGCTCAATCGTGCCCGAACCAGCCAGTTCCCCCTCAACCCAAGCCAGATAAAGGCGTTGAAACTGCCGGGCCTGAGAAGCCGCTAATAAACGCTTATGCGCAAATTCTGATTTCGCAAAGACCAAAAGGCCACTGGTGTCGCGATCCAGACGGTGCACAATACCAGGCCCCGCCACGCCCCCGATTCCCGGCCAATCCTGAACGGCTGACAAGAGCGCATTGACACAGCTGCCCCGCCACCAGCCAGGCCCAGGATGCGTCGCCATGCCTGCCGGTTTGGCGACCACAATCAGATCGGCATCCTGGTAACGGATCGGCAAAGACAAAGCCTCTGGCAGGGCGGCATGGGGCAGAAGAGCTGGGGGCTCCACGAGAACCTGCTGACCAGGCTTCAACCAACGCCGTGCCTTGCCCAGTTCTCCATCCACGCGCACATGGCCCTTCTGAATCCACTCCCGAATTTTGAGATAGGGCAGATCGAACTGTCGGGCCAGAAATTCCTCAAGTGGTTCCTGGGCCTGATCAGCATCAATGGTAAAGACACGCATTGCTAAGTTGGACAAAAGACGACCTGAGACCTATGCTGTTTTAATCACCAGCATATCAAATCCGTGGAGAAAAACGCATGAGCATTCAGGCTGCCGGAAGTCAACTTGTACGCGGTCTGGCTGTCGCCATGAGTCTGTTTTGCTTGTTCTTCAGCAACCATTTTCTCTCTCAGAAAAACTGGAGAGCAGGCTTTATTTTGCTGGGAGCAGGACTGCTGCTGTATATTTGGGCAGAAGAAGTTATCAAACGTCCCCGTTTCCTGTGGGTGCCAGGTTCCTGGCTGGGCATGCAAATGCTCTTGGGTGAGAGTCTCAAAGGAGAAGGATTCCTGCTGGGTCTGCCGCTCTTTCTGGTGGTATCGGCCTTCGTGCGGCGCAGTTATCAAAAATGAAAGTCCTCCACAAGGGAACCCTGGTGCTGACAAACGCATCTTCTCAATAAAAATCTAGGAACAGTCAAAAGAAATCATGTCCCTCCGTTTACGCCATCCCAGCAGTCTGCCAGCCTGGTGGCCAGAGCTCAAACCACAACGCATTATGATCGTGGGGCCCAGCAACAGTGGCAAATCAACACTTGCCCAAAGACTTGGCAAGCATCTTGAACTGCCAGCATTTGATCTCGATGAGCTGAATTGGTTGCCAGGTTGGCAAATGCGCTCCAGCGAGGAATTGCGGGAAAGCGTGCGCCAGATTGTGGATACCCCAGCCTGGGTTCTCGCCGGGAACTACGAGCGAACCCAGGATCTCAGCTGGCCACAGGCCCAGGTCGTGATTTGGTTGGATTTTGAAAAAGACCTGGTTTTAAAACGGGCGCTGAAACGTTGTTTGTACAGGTATTTTCTGAAAGAAGCCTGCTGCAATGGCAATTATGAATCCCTGCGCATGACATTTTTCAGCCGCGATTCACTTTTGCTCTGGATCCTCAAGGTACATGCCCGTCAACGTCTGCGCTATCAAGAACGGGCAAAGGAACAGACCGGCCCCTTGATTCTGCATTTGCATCAGCCACGGGAGATTGAAATTTTATTCAAAAGGTAAATTAGAACCCTTTGGTTAAGCATCAAAATTGAATCATCATTCATTTACTGTTATAATCAGCGCATGGCCAGACCACAACGCATTTCAAATTCAGATATTCTTCAGGCGGCACGTTCCGTATTGGCTGAATTCGGCCCCCAACAGCTGACCCTCGAAGCCGTGGGCCAAAAAGTGGGTCTGGTGCCAGGCACCTTGATGCAGCGTTTTGGCTCCAAGCGCGGGCTTCTGCTCACCCTTTTACGGGCCCGCCAAGAAGAGATCCCCCAGGTCTTTAGCCAGGCCCGCAGCCAACAGCGCAACCCCTTGAATGCACTTTATCTGGCTTGCCAAAACCTGTATCAGGAATTTCAAACGCCCCAGATTTTGAATCACCATTTAAGTTTTTTGCAAACCGATCTTCACGATCCTGAATTTCGAGAGGCTGTTGTTTTGCAAGCCCAAACTCTGATTCAGGAACTTGAAAACAGTTTAAAAGCCGCAGCGATTGCCGAACTGCTCAGCACGGGCCCCAGCAAGCCCCGCGCCCAACAACTCTATCAGAGTTTGCAGGGCTGTCTATTGCACTGGGCACTCCTGGAGCCCGAACCCTTGCCGCGCGCAATTAAACGCAGCCTGCAAACCATGCTCCAGCTTTGGCAGCCGACAGGCTTCAGTGCCCCGCCGGAAGCCCCCGAACCGCAACCCCAGGTCACACCGGCCGTCGAAATATCCCCCTTGGTCAGTCTGCTGCGTGAGGCCCCCGATGAAGAGCTCAAAGCCTATAAACCCAAAGCTGAAAAAAGCAAAGATAAAAAATCAGGCAAGAAAAAAGACAAGAAAAAGAACAAGAAAAAAGCCCTTAAGCAAGCTTAAGCGCCTTTTTCAAAATTTTCAAACCGATTTATTTGCTTAAAAAGAGCTCAAATACTTCACCAAAATCTTTGCGCACATAGGTCTTGTGCATTTGCTTGAGCCAGTTGAAACTGTATTGATTGACCGCATCGAACTGTTCCTGCAAATTGATTTCAGCCTTGTTCACCCGGCCCAGGGTTGTCGTTGCCACCTCTAAACTCTTATGCCCGAATGCTTGATAGCGTTCATTTTCATACTGAATTTCAGCAATTTTAAGCAGAGATTTATACAGGTCTTTCAAAAGCTCAATCTGTTTTTTATTGACATCAATAGAATAGCTTTTTTCACCCATTACAAATTTGATTTCAATATCCAAATCAATCGTGCCTGCGGTTTCGAGCAAAACATGGCTGAGCGGATAATGCGCATAGCTGAGACGGCGCAAAGTACGCTTTTTACTCACCGCACTGGTGCCATCGAGATGAATCAAAGCCAGATTGGTAAAACAATATTCATCGGATTTGGATTTGATCAGGAAGTAGATTTTTTCGCCTTCCTCATGCATCACATAATCATCAGAATCCGTTTTATTAAAATCTTCGGGACTGATGACACTGCCAATATCACTGATGCCCAAGGCATCTGCGGCTAATTTTCCAAACATTTTTGCACCCATCCTTTTGCAGTTGTTGAGACCCGCAACAGTCTACCCCAAATCCGAGAGCGGATCAATCAAACCTGGGCCGCAGCAATCGCAGGAACCTCACTTCAAAAACATCCGTTTCTGACGAAATGTTTTGGCAAAAGCAGGTACTGTTTGTGGCTTCACCCTCTGGTTCTGTGCTCAGCAAGGTTCAAGCAACCCTATTTCATTGCACATTTTTAGTCCTCAAAGATAACGCACATAAATCCCACCCCCTGGAGAGTCAGAAATAAACCCCCAGTCAAATTCACGGGTTTCAGCCAAAATCTGCCTCAACCAGGCTTTTTCAAGCAGCTTGATTCGGGCCTGATTTCCACCCCAGGGGTCCTCAATTGGATCGGGGTCTTCAAATCTGATCGTGAGCATATCAGGCTTATCGCCCTTAAAACAAACGCTCAAATTCACAACCATTTCCCCCAAGTGAGGAGAAACCTCAAGCCGCCAAGTTCTCCAAGGAGGATTGTCCACCTCAAGCACAGCTCTTTTCCCCACCTCAGAAGCTAAAAACCGTTCTGGGGTGGTTTGAGGCCCCAAACGAAAATCTGGCTGGGTAAAGCTCCATTCCCCCGTAAGCCGATCAAGAATACCCACTGCAGAACCCTGCTCAACCAAACTCTGCGACTCTGCTTTTTTAGTTTTTTGTCGCTGGCTCCACTTTCGGTAACGCTTGGCAAGTCTCTTTGCCAGCACCTGAATATTTTGCTGATCGTCAGTGACATGGTAAAGCGTTGGGTAGTCAGCAAACAGAGCTTGAAAATCCTCAAGATAATGCTCTGATTCATAGTAGACATGCGCAAAGGCGTTGCCCTCTGCGTTGAGATCTTCTTCAGTAAAAACACCCTCACAATAAGCTTCTAAAAACTTCCGCCCCGAAAGTTCTCCCTTGATCACCCCTGCAACAGCCTCAGGTGAATTTTCAAGATGAAGAGCTCCCGCCCACCCCTGTCCAAAACACCAGGCCAAGAACATACCAATATGCGTTCCTGCATTTTCAGCTGGCAAGTCCTTAGGATAATCTGCTTGAAGATGCCATTTGATTTTATCGTAAGCCATCCCGCCTCCCAAAATGCATAAAAACCTTTCAAATACACATGATTAGCTTATCATGTGCCTACATTGTCAAGCACAGTTCCTGCCCTGCGCTTGACAAAGAATAATCAGCCTGAGTATCTTAGTGATTAATCACTCACCTCTAGAAGCCATGGGTTGAAACATGCCAGCCAAAACAGAGACCCCCCTGCCCGATTTTTCAGCTGAACTCGAAAATCTCTACCCAGATTTTGCACAGCTGACGCCCGGACAAAAACGCATTCTCAATGCCGCCCTCGAGCTTTTTGCCGAAAAAGGCTATGCTGCCACCTCAACAGGTGCGATCGCCAAGCAGGCAGGTGTCGCCGAAGGGCTTATTTTTAAGCATTTCCGCAATAAAAAAGAACTGCTTTTGCAATTGGCCCGCCCCCTGCTGCTTGAATTCTTTTTTCCCCTAAGCGTTCGCCGGATTCAAGCCATTTTGACGCAGGAATACCATCATTTAAAAGAATTATTGGAAGCCCTCCTGCGCGAACGCCTGGCCTTCGTGCGCCAGCACCACCGCCTGCTGCGCCTGATATTACAGGAAATCTGGCTGCACCCTGAACTCTTTGAGAGCCTGAAAGAACAGTTTCAAAAACACCTGCAGCCCACTCTCGAAGCCCAATTGAAAGCTTTTCAAGCCCGTGGCGAGATCCGTGAAATGGCGTTTAGTTCCTGTCTGCGACTGATTCTCTCCAATGTCATGGGGCTGATCATCTCGCGCGTGCTGCTTTTTCCAGAACAGCAGGAACCTGAAGAGCAGGATATTCAACAGACCCTGCAAACCCTGGTTCAGGGGCTGGCCCCGGAGCCCAAAACATGAAGAAGCCCTTGATTCCCCTGATCCTTCTGCTTGTGGGCACGGCCTGCTGGACAGGCTGGAATTATACCCATCCTGAGGCTGCAGAAAGGGGCCTGATCGCCTCGGGCACCCTTGAGTCCACCCCGATTGATCTGGCCTCACGTCTGGGGGGGCGTGTCACCCAGGTTTTGGCAAAAGAAGGCCAGTTGCTGAAAAAAAATCAGGTGTTGATGCGTTTTGATGCCCGCGAACTGGAAGCCCAAACCCAACAGGTTCAGGCCCAGGAAAAAGCAGCACGCGCCCAGGTGTCACTGCTCAAAGCAGGCGCACGCACTGAAGATATTCAGGGCGCCCAAGCCGCTTTGCAGGCCGCAGAATTGCGCGTCAGTGAACTCAAGAGCGGCAGCCGGCGGGCAGAAAAAGAACGGGCAGGGGCTGAAGTCGCCAACCGTTTAAGCCAGGTAGAACTGGCTGAAAAAGAATATGCCCGTCTGGCTGAACTGGTGGCCCATTCAGCGGTTCCCAGCCAAAAACTGGATCAAGCCCGCCAAGCCCTGCAATCAGCACAAAGCGGTCTGCTTCAGGCCCAAAAGAATCAGGAATTGGTTCTGGAAGGCAGCCGCAGTGAGGAAATCGCCATTGCCAGCCAACAAGCCCGCCAGCAAAGAGCCCAACTGAATAAATTGCAAAATGGGGTTCGCCCTCAGGAAATCCAGGTCGCAGAAGCCAATCTCAAACAGATTCAGGCCCAGGCCGAGCAATTGCGCGTGCGTTTACAGGAGGCCAGTATTCTCTCACCCTGCTCCTGTCTTTTAAGTGTCTTGGGCGCAGAACAGGGTGAACTGGTGAGCGCAGGCAGCCCCGTACTCACCCTGCTGGATCCCGAAGATTTATGGGTCAAGGTCTATCTTTCGCCCCTTGAACTCAAGCAAGTTCAACTCAATCAAAAGGTTTGGCTGCGCGTCGATGCCTGGCCCAAGCAAAGTTTTGCAGGCCAGGTGGTGTATATTTCAGCCACAGCTGAATTTACTCCCCGCAATATTCAAACCCGCGAAGAACGGATTCATCAGGTTTTTGCCATCAAAGTTGCTGTCAGGCAGTCAGAGCCTAAACTTTTTGCGGGCATGCCCGTCGATGTGCATTGGGAAAAGCCCCCATATGAGTGAATACGCGATTGAAATGCAGGAATTGACCAAGCGCTATGGTGAGACCACCGTGGTCAACCAACTGAGCCTGAAGGTCAAACGTGGCGAAATATTTGGCTTTTTAGGCCCCAATGGCTCAGGCAAATCCACCACCATGCGCATGCTCTGCGGGATTTTACCCCCCAGTGGGGGAGAAGCCTCGGTACTGGGTTTCAATATTCGCACCCAGGCCAAACAAATTCGCCCCAGAATTGGCTATATGTCGCAAAAGTTCAGCCTATATGAAGACTTAAGCGTGCGCGAAAATCTTGAATTTTTTGCCGCTGTCTATGGGGTAACAGGCCCCCAGGCTCCGCAACGCAAACGGGAAGTACTGGAACTTACCCATTTAAGCGGGCGCGAGCAACAATTGGCAGCCCATCTTTCCGGGGGTTGGAAACAGCGACTGGGGCTGGCCTGCTCGCTGCTGCACAACCCCGACCTGATTTTTCTCGATGAGCCGACAGCAGGGATTGACCCTGTCGCCCGGCGGGAGCTTTGGGATTTGCTCTTTACCCTGGCCAGTGCGGGCAAAACCCTCTTCGTTTCAACCCACTATATGGATGAAGCCGAACGTTGCAGTCAAATCGGCTATATTTATCTCTCCAATCTGATTGTTTCAGGCCAGCCTGAAAGCTTAAAAAACCAGCATGCCACCCCCGAAACGGGGTGGCGCAGAATCGAGATCAGTGGCGAACCGATCATGAAAGCCTATAACCTGCTGCAAGCCCGCTCCGACCTGCGCGATGTCACTTTTTTTGGTCAAAGCCTGCACCTGCTGATTCAAAACAGCCTGACGGAGGCCGAACTGATCGGCTTTCTTGAGGCCGAGGGTTTGCAGGAGATCGAATGGCGTGAAATCCGGCCCAGTCTTGAAGATGTTTTTCTCGATCTGACCCGGGAAGCCGACAGGCAACGCCATGCATAAAATATTTGCGATCTTTATCAAGGAATGGCTGCATATTCGCCGCGACCGTCTGACCCTGGCCATGATGTTTATGATTCCCGTTATGCAGCTGACGCTGTTTGGCTTTGCCATCAATATGGACGTGCAGCATATGAAAACGATTATCTGGGATCAGGATCAGCGCCAGGCCAGTCGGGAGTTGATCAAAAACTTTACCAATACCGGCTATTTTGACCAGGTTGCCACTGCCCATTCTGAACACGAGGTGACCCAGGCCCTGCTGATGGGCAAGGCCTGGGTCGGTCTGATTATTCCCCCCGATTATTCACGCAAACTGCTGCGCAATCAGCCCGCAGATGTTTTGGTTCTGGTCGATGGTTCCAACTCCACAGTCGCCAACCAGGCCCTGAACCTCTCACGCAGCATTGGCCAACTCAACTCGATCAAGGTGCTGCAAGAGCGCATGCGCCGGGTTTTGGGCAGTGGAGCCAGCTTTCGCGAAGCCGTTGAAATCCGGCCCAAAACCCTGTTTAACCCCGAGCTGAAAAGCCGTAATTTTATGATTCCAGGGCTGCTGGGGGTGATCATGCAATTGGTGACCGTGATGCTGACTGCCTTTTCGATTGTGCGTGAACGGGAAAAGGGCACCCTTGAACAATTGATTGTCACGCCCGTGAATCCAGCCCAGGTCATTTTGGGAAAACTCAGCCCCTATTTCCTGATTGGCCTGCTCAATATGCTGATGGTGATTGGGCTGATGGTCTTTCTCTTTGGCGTGCCCATTGCCGGAAGTTTGGCTTTGCTGATGGGGCTTTCTGTGTTTTTTATTTTGGCTTCGCTGGGCATCGGCCTCTTGATCTCGACGGTATCACAAAACCAGGTGCAGGCCCTGCAGTTCACCCTGCTGGTCTTTTTACCCTCGATGATGCTCTCAGGTTTTATTTTTCCACGCGAATCCATGCCCTGGCTGATTTCCAGCCTGGGCCTGCTGATCCCACTTACCTATTTCGTAGAAATTCTGCGCGGCATCGTGCTGCGCGGTGTGGGGCTGGAAGCCCTCTGGCAGCATGTCATTCCGGTCATTCTCTTCGGCCTGGTGCTGATTGTCGTCAGCGTGCTGCGTTTTCGCCGCAGCCTGGCCTAAAACCTATTCAGCAGCGTTTACAAAACGCTCCCGCTCCAGGGCACGGGGAAAGAGAATTTCATTTTCTTTGTACATATGTTGGCAAAGATCAGCATCAAAAGCTTGTAGTGCCTGCATCAAGGCTTGATTTTCAGTTTGTACATAATCCTGGGTGAGTTTGCGCATCAGTCCCAGCATCTGCTCTGCGCTGTCATGCTCATAGACCATCACCCGAATCGGATGGGCCACGGTGCCACAGTGCATTTCTACGGGTTCCTGGGTTTCAAGCAATTGCCGACAATAGGGAAAAAGCACCTGTTCTTCTTTTTGCAAATGCATCAATAAATCGGAGTAGAGACCACAAAAAAGCTCCATCAAAGGTGCCCATTGCTGATCTTGCTTGCTCAAACGCTTCAATTGCTCCAAAATCACAGGGCCCTGCCCACGGATATAGGCATGGTGGGTATCTTCAAGATGGTCACAGAGCCCGGTCAGGTCCAAGCCCTGTAAATCTTCCCCCGGAGATAAAATCTGAACTGTCATACAAAAAGCGCTCCTTCAGGCAAATCAATCTGCGTTCATTCTGACACAGCCCCTGAACGCAAAACTTGATCTACAACAAAGACAAATCTTGATCCAGAACAAGAAGTACCTGCTTCAAACAATATCCTTGCCGACCAAAGCCAAACTTTGCAAAGCCGTGCGCCGGGCATGGCGCTGCTTGATTGGGCTATGCAGAAAGCGGTTCAAACCCGCCAGCAATTCGGCTTGAAAACGTGGGTCGAGCGCAGCATATTCTGAACGCAGGGCTTGAGAGGTTTTGAGCAGATGGGCCGAAAAAATCGGAACCCCCAGACCATGATCCAAGAGAAGCTGATCGGTTTCTGCCCAAAAGCGTTCAGGATCAGCCACGAACCAGGCCTCTGAACGGTTCTCTTGGGTGAGATAGGGGGTATTGCGGCCATAAAAGGCAGCCAGTTGCAACAAACCCTGGGGCCAGAGTTGTGGCCAGGCGCGACAGATTTGATGTACGGCCTGGGCAAAGGTCAGAGCATGGGTTAAATCCAGCCAACCCATATTTTCACTGACAGGATTCTCAGTCGCGGCCTGAAAACGCAGGTCAAAAGACAGCAGACTGTGGGCATTGGCAGCCAAAAGGCTTTGATAAATCGCCTCCGGACGATAAAGCTTGGCGCTTTCAAACAGCCATTCAAAGGCTGCTTTGGGGGAAGCCCCGAGCAAGGCCTCAGGTTCAGGCGGAGAAGCTTGAGAGCCCCATTCAGGCAAAGCCTGAAGCTTTGCCAAGGCAGGTGCATAGGCACGAAACGCTGGCAAAAGCTCTTCTCGGGTAGCAAAACAAAGGGAACGCACAAGCGCTTTGAGCAAAGGCCCTTCAAGCTCTGAACCCAAGCGTTGAATCAATTCTCGGGTTTTCAAGAGATAGATCAGACTGTGACCAAAATCCAGATAGTGGCTGAGTGCAAATTCTGCCAAGGTCTCTTCAAGTTCAGCAAAATGCAGGCCACGGGCCAAGGCATCATTCAGCAAGGCCTGGGCCTGGGCTTCCTCTTCATTTTCAAGGGCCTTCTGCAGGGCCTGAGACGCATAGGGGCTGCGCGCCTGAGAATACGGGAAAACGGGTTCGCGCAAAACATCCAAAGCCAAATGATCAAGTGCTTCTGTCAAGGCAATCAGACGATCCGCCTGTTTTTCTGAGCGATCGGCAAGTTGAATCCAATCCGCTGCCGCCGCATAGGCATGGCCAAAGCCAAATTCCAAATGTGCATGACTCCAAAAGATGGCATCACGCAAGCTCAGCACCGGATCAAAGCCTTCAAAATCAAGCCGCGCCAATTCCCGCGATAAACGCCCGTATTGTCTTTTTTCAAAGGCTTGGCGTAGATTTTCTTTCAACTGCGTTTCGCGTTGTGCACGATCAGGGGGGCTGAAGTCGAGCCAAACCTGCCCTGCTTCTATTCGGGCCGGGTAGGTGCGCACGCTGTCCTGCCCCACCAAGGCCTTGCCATTTTTTAAGTCAAATTTCCAATTGTGCCAATGGCAGGTCAAACTACACTGGGCTGCATTCAAGGCGCCTTGCAGCAAAGGATAGCCCTCATGGGGGCAACGGTTGTCGAGCGCGTAAACTTCCCCCTGGCTCATAAATACAGCAATTTGACGGGTGCCCTCGCGCACCAGAATTCGCCCTTTGCTTTCTAACTCAGCTACAAAACCAACCGCTTTCCACATGTGCTTGCCTCCTGAAAATGGATTTGATTTCAGTCTGACAGAGAAACAATAAAAGTCAAAATCGTTTATTTTTTTAATTTTAATTGTTATTAACTATTAAAAAATATTTTGAAAGTTTCAGAAGTTTAAGCTAAAATCCAAACAGCTCAGTTTTGATGGAGAGAATGATGTTGCTTTATGGTGCCTTGATTGTCGGACTCCAAATTGCCTGCGCTGTGCATTGCCTGCGTGGCAAATGCACTTCACGCAACTGGATCTGGTTGATTCTGGTTTTTCCGCTGATTGGCTCACTGATTTATTTGCTGGCAGAGGTCTTCCCCCATTGGGGCTCACCGCGCAGAACCAATCCCAACCCCTTGCGCTACCGGCCCAGTGAAAAAGAAATTCAGAGCGAACGTGAAAATTACCGCAAAATTCCTGAAATTCGCAGTCTGGAAAAACAAGCGGAAATCTGCCTTCAGTCGGGCCAACCCCTTGAAGCCCTCAACCATTTGCGCGCCTGCTTAAAGGGCCCCTGTGAAGACGACCCCGAACTGCTGTATAAACTGGCAGAAGCTGCTTTTCAGGCACGGGAATTCAGCCAGGCCCAGGAAGCCCTGAACAAAATCCGGGCCCTTTCGGATTACTCACCGGCCAAAGTGCGCTTACTGCTGGCCCGCAGCTACGCGGCTCAAGGCAGCAACGAAAAAGCAAAACCTCTGTTTGAATATCTGCTGGCCCAATACCCCTCGCCTGATGTTCGCTATTATTGGGCCTGTTTTTTACACGATCAGGGCCAAATTAACGCAGCCCAAAATCTTTGGCAGGAATTGGTAGCAGCCTTTCCGATCGGCAGTACGGCACCTGTCTGGCTGGAAGAAGCACGCTCACGCCTGGCTTAAGAACTGCTCAATCCCGTCTCGCATGGCCTTTAAGCCCGCAGAATAATCGGCACGCGCCCAAGCCACCAGAGCAACGCCTAAAAATCCCTGCCATTGGCTGAGTGGATCGGTTTGACGTCGGGCGCACGCCAAAATTTCAACCATCACTTCAGGATAGCGCGCCCATTGATTGGACTCCCGCAAAACCGTCCCCAAGCGTAAAAACGAGGCAAGTTGAGCCTGCACGGGCGTGATTTCGCGCAAAGTGGCAAAGCCAGCGGCCAGTTGACCGGCCCAGATCTGGGTATGCCCGACGGCCCCCAAGGCATCGGCCCGCCATTCAGGCGCAATCATTTCAACACGCTGCTTCAGTTCAGCAAACCAAGCCTCCTGTTCAGGGGGAGGGTGCTGGGCCAGCGCCAGTCCCAGTGCAGAAAGGGCCTGCAAGGGCTGGTAGGCCTCAAGGGTATCCCAATCCGTAAACAGAGCCTGCCAATAGGGCTTGACCTCATGCCAAGGCAGATGGGGCAGCAAGCCCTGCGCCATTTCCAAACACAAAATCCAATGCCCCCAACCCGGCAGACGGGCCTGTAAAAACGCAACCAAAAGCTTCACATGCTCTGAACTCAGCTCCTGCGCAGGCAGGGCCAAAACAGCAGCGACCCAATCACGCAGTTCCCAGGGACTTTCTGTACGCATTTCTTGGGCCAGCGCCCAATCCTGCGCTTCCTGCAAAGCATTTTCCAAAGTGGCCATTAAAGCCTGTGCAGCAACCGGGCTGTCTTGAAGAATCCACTTGCGTCCTTGCGAGAGCGCTTTCAAAAGCGATTTTTGCTGACGCTTCAATTCAGAAACCGTCAGCGGCTGGATCAAACTGAAACCCCAGGCAAGAATCTGGCGTCGCCGCGCCTGGTAACGTTTGCCCGAACTGTGTTTCAGCAGATGGGTCGCGGTCTGCAAATGCAAAAGCAAGGCTTTGGCCTCGCCTCTCAACTCATGGCTGCAAAACCAATACTCGCGAAACAGAGGGGCAGCCGAAGCCTCGCCCCAACGCGCCAACCAAACTGGCAGCTCGGCAAGCAAAGCCCGCGCGGCGTCCTGATCCCCCAGGGCCTCGCGATACCCCAGATAAACAGCACGCTGAACCGGGGACAAATCTTCAAGCTTTAAATCAACAAGCCAATTTTGCTCCACAGGCCATTGCCAACCTGCGACCAGCTTGGTTAAGCGCAAAAGGCCATTCTCAGACTCTTCAGTCAGGCCCTGGTACTTGCTGCCCAATTCACGCACCCAGGCCTGTAAAAGACTGAAGCGATCCAAGGGCCCTTGAACGGTCTCAAGCTCTAAATAATTGAGCTGAAACAGCATGCGTTCCAATTCGACACGCTGGGCCTCTTGAGAAAGGTGAGGAAAGGTTTCTTTCCAACGTTTTAAAGCAAAACGGGCAGGCCGTGCATAGCCAGAGCGCAGCCAAACCAAGCCCAAATCAAAAGCCAAACCAGCCTGATTCTGTAAAGGACTTTGGCTAAGCAAGACAGCCATTTCTTCAAGCAAAAGCTCGGCTTGGGTTTGCAAGCCCAGGCCCTGGGCTATCTGGGTTAGCTCCCCCAGCAATTCCAACTGAATTTCTGCTCCAGCCACAGACTCCAGCCATTGAATCGCCAAACGCAAAAGCAGCTGCTTTAAAGAGCGGCTCCAATCGGGAACCATACGAATCATGGGGGCCAGCTGTAAAATCAGCAAAGAACAGGGATAAAGCCTGGGCAAAGCAGGCTGCCAAACCGTGGGATCTTTCCAGACCTGCAGGTCACGCCCCAGCAAAAGCAAAACCCCTTCCAAGGGCAAGAGTTCTTGCAATTCCTCAAACTCACTTAGGCTTTTGTTTGCAAACAGATGCCAGAGTTCCTGACGTTTCTGAAGTAAACGTCGGGAACGTCGGCTGGGTGGAGAAGTGGAGGCCTCTTCGGTTAAACAGGCCAGCAGCCAATACCAGAGCAAAAGAAACTCTTTGGGGGGCAAAAAACGCAATTGTTCCAGCAATTCCTGCCATTGCGTAAAATCTGAAGAAAAAGGAGAGGGGGGCAGAGAAAGCAGGGACATGCTCAATTCCTCTGAAAAGTTCTCAGCCTGAAAAAGGCGATGAGCCTCGAGAAAACGAGAATTTCCGCGTCGCTGCCCTTCCTGAAGTCTTCGTATTCACCAGGCGGCTCTCCGTTTCAGGCGCCTCAACCACTTGCAGCGTTCACTTGCCCTTGCGGGAAGCTCGCTCTGAGCGGCTTGTATCTGGTTCCAACTATCCCGCGCACGGGATCCTTCTACAAGGTTCTTGCCCTGTTTCAGGGGATTCCCCATCTTTGGCTTTTCGGGAACAAACCTTGCGGCCCCTTCTCGACTGGGCACTCCTGACTTTTTTCAAGCCTTCAGTGCTTTGCAATCCAAAGATGTCCTTTGCCTTGCGGCCAGTGACCCTCTTACAGTTGCCCCTTCAGGGTTTTACCCACTCTGTGTATCGACCCCCGTTACCGGCGTCTGCCACTCTTGTCCTTTTGCCATTGCTGGCCGGGACTTCAGCGGTTTTTCCACACAGCGTGTGTGTCTGAGCTTGCGCTCAAACCTTGACCCTCTTGGGTGTTGACCTCTCAGGGATTTCTCCTCTCGATCCGCTTTTCTCTGCTTCCAGAAAATGACCTTCGTGCCGTTTCTACGACTTCAAGGCTTTGTTCAGATCCAGAGTTGGCATGGCTGGTCGTGTAAGTCACCTGGCTCGTCTCCTTGCCAGGAACAGGCACGCGCTGCCGCCCCTCTCAGGCTTTCCAGCTGATTTTCATCAGCTGTTCTGCGACGCTTCTTCATTTGTTTTCCGAAGCTCATGTAAATCATCTTACAGCTCCCGACTTTAAATGTCAAGATTTAACTAAATTTAATTTAAAATAAAATTAAGACAATCAGAAAAATTGAGGCCAAGAGCGGGTTTCAAAAATATTTTTTGCGAAAGCTAAAAAACATGAAATACTGAGCATAGTCCAAATTCAGACACAAGGAAGCCCATGACCGTGCAAATGCTTCACAACACAAGCCTGGAGCTTGATCATCACTATGATCAACTCGAAGCTGCGATTGCAGGTCTGGTCGCAAGCTACCAACAGGCCCCGACGATCAAGGCCTCTCTCGACCCAGCTGACTTGCTCAAACTGAGTAAAGATCAACAGTTTTTAAAAAAAAGCTGTGATAGTTTTCAAACCGCGCTCGATGCCCTGGATACAGACAAAACCCATGAAACAGCGCAACTGCATCTCAATCTGAAACCCCTGCAACTGCGGCTGGCTTTATTGGATGAAGCGCTGCGCGTTTCAGAAATTTTCAAATCCCTCGATACACGTATCAAAGCTGAAATCGCTGAAGTCAAAGAAGCAAGTATTGCCCTGAGCAAGCAAATTTTGCCCTATCATCTGCCCAAATTTGAAGCCGGGCTTGAAATGTTTATGGATCGCTGTGATCAGGTTGCCGATCTGCTCGATACCCTCGAACAACAGGGGCATGAAATCACGGTTTTCATGCCCGATTATGAAATGTGGCTGTTTCTGGTGGAACAATTTGGCGAAATTCTCGATGAACGCATAGAAATCCTGAAACCCCAGGCCCTCACCCCATGAAAGCCACCACTCTTTTTCTAGGCGGAATATTGGGCTTATTTTGCATCAGTACAAGCGCTTGTAGTCTGCAATGGAGCAATTTTCAAGGCATCAACCTGAGCAAGGGCAGTGCCAGCAGCCAAGTGGCCAATGGCACAATTAAAATCAGCTGGGAACGCAGCGCTGACAATATTCTGAAAATTACTGGCCAACTGAATTTCAAATTGGAAAAACTCTATCTGCAGCTGAAACGCAATCAAACCCTGCTTCATCAGGAAACTGTCACCCCTCAGGCAGACGGCAGTTTTAGCGCGCAAATAGCCGACCCCCAGTTTGCTCAAGAACTGTGTATTGAAACCGCCTGCTTCGCGCTTTAAAAGACCCCAAAAATACGCTGGCGGGCTTTGAACTTGAAGAGATAAATCCGGCGACGGCCCGGAGCAAGGTAATCGTTGCCTGAGGGATGGTGGTCGATCAACTCTTCATTTTTGGTCAGATTGCGCACCACCAGATTGCCACGCCAGGTTTGAGGATTGATCATGCCCTGACCAATACTGAAAAGCACCAAATTTTCACCTTCACGGCGTACTTTGACGACCTTGCGCCAGGGGGGCTGATTCATTTTCAAGGTTTGGGTAATGCCATCAAAGACAAGTGTGGCCTCATCATCAACCTGAGAAATGGTAAATTCAAGCTCATCCCCCACATGCACCTCATGGGGTAAATCCGCGGTATAGCTCGTCACCTTATCGGGGTCATGGCTCAATTCTTTGAGCACGCCATAGAGGGTTGAAAAAGTTTCCTGATAGGGATTCATCTTGCCCAATAAAGAGCCCAGATTGATTTCCACCACCGCTCCCGAAGCAGGAGAGGGAGAAGACTCAGCAGCTTCCACAGGCGAACTTGAGAGTCCGAGGATCAAAAGCGAGAAAAATAATTTTGCAATCACACACAGCTCCAGCCCAAAAATAGTCGATTGATTCTGAGCCGGATAATACTCCATTCAAGCTGAATCCAGCAAGAGGTTCGCTCTTGCCGCTTAAAATCCCTGCCACTAAAATAAAAAAGAGGAAAAAATCAATGCCAATGCCCCCCAATCTCTGCACCCGTTGTGGCAAACGTCTGGGCCCACAGGCCATTCGTGCCGCAGGCAAACAGTTTCACCCCCCATGTTATATCTGCGACAGCTGCAAAAAACCGCTTGAAAAAACCTTTGTGCCGCGTGGCGACAAACTTTACCATCCAGCTTGCCATGAAAAACTCTTTGTTCCCAAATGCACAGCCTGTGGTCAGGCCATTCAAGGGACCTATCACAAAGACGCGCAGGGCCGTTACCACCCAGAGTGCTATCAAAAACTTCACAATTTGGTCTGCAGCCTGTGTCAGCAAGCGATTGAAGGGCCCTATCTTCAGGACAGCTGGGGGCAGAAGGCGCACCCAGAGCACCCCGAAGGCCCCACAGGTCAATGCAATGTCTGTGCCCGCCTGATTTATGCCAGCGCCGCAGGGGGCACCCATATTTTAGGCGATGGCCGTTTACTATGTGCTGGCTGTCATGCTGAACAGGTTGAAGGGTTTGCTGCTACCCAAGCCGCAAAACTGGCTGTCATTGCCCAAATGCACGCGGTCGGTTTTGACTATATCCCAGACTATATCCAAGTCAAACGCTACGAAGACCAGCAGTTGATCAACCAGCGCATGCGCGCTTCGGCCACAGGCAATATTCATGGTTATACCCGCACAGCCCAACGCAATATTCCCGGTTATGGCCTGATTCTCGAACACAGCATTCATATTCTTGAAGGCTTGCCCAAAGTGGCCTTTATGGGGGTTCTGGCACATGAACTGCTGCATGTCTGGGTCAATGAACGCCCGCTGAGTCATCTCAGCCATGAAGAAGTTGAAGGTTTTTGTAATTTGGGTTCGGCCTTGATTTGCCAGAACGCACTTCAGCAGGAAGATTCAGCCCTGGCACGGGTCTTGCTGGAACGCATGCAAACCGATCCTGACCCGGCCTATGGCGAAGGCTACCGCGCCATGGCCTGGCGCTTAAATAAACTGGGCTGGCCTGCTTTATTGGCAGCGCTACAGAACCCAGAGCAGCGCTTAGAAGCACCGCCAGCAGAAGTCTTAAAGCCGCAAATAAAAGCAGCTCCCACACCCCCTGCTCCGCGCTCAGTTGAAGCAGAACGGAATGCGAAAACCGCTGAAAAGCTGGCAGAACTCAAAGCCCGTCTGGCCCAAACTCCGGCAAGCAGTCGCCCTGAAGCATCAGCGCAGACGCCACCCCCACCCCGTCCGGAAGTGGCTCCTGAAATCGCAGAAAAGATTCGTGAACGCTTTGCGCAAAGAAGGCCTGAGCCTCCCAAACCAGGGGGAAATAAACCGGGGGGAAGTAAATTGGGCAAAATGAAAAAACCCGGTAAGCGATAGGGGGGGGAGGTGCTTACCGGGTTTCATTTACAAGGCTGAGCCTGTAAAAGGCACAAGCCTCGAAGTCGATTCAAATTCTCGTATCGCTTTTCCTTCTTGAAGTCTTCGTCTTCCCCAGGCAACTTCCCATTTCAGGTGCCTCAACCACTTTCAGCGTTCAGCGCTCTTAGCGGCTTGTATCTGGTTCCAACTATCCCGCGCACGGGATCCTTCTACAAGGTTTATGCGCCACTACAGGGTATTCTCCCCTGTCGGCCTTATGCGGACAAACCTTGCGGCTTCTTCGCACCTGGGCACTCCTGGCTTTTTACAAACCTTCAGTGCTTTACACTCCGACAGAATCCTTTGCCTTGCGGCCAGTGACCCTCTTGTGGTTACGCCTTCAGGGTTTTACACTCCTGCGTATCGGCCACCGTCACCGGCACCTGCCACTCCTGTCCTTTCGCCATTGCTGGCCGGGACTTCAGCGGTTTATTCCACGCTTTTCGTGTGTTTGAGCTTGCGCCCAAACCTTGACCCTCTTGGGTGTTTTGCCTTTCAGGGATTTCCCCTCTGCACCAGCGCCCGCCTGCTTCCAGGGGACTGCCTTTCTGCTGTTTTGACAACTTTAAGGCTTTGTTCCGGTTCAGAGTTGGCTTGCTTAAAACACTTCAACCGTCTGAGACAACGCATGTCTTTCAACGCTTCAAGTGCGCCGCCGCCCCTCTGAGGCTTTTTGGCCCGGGCTTACACCGGGACCCTGCGCGACACTTCTTTGATTGCTCTTCGAAGCTCGTGATATTCATCATAGCCCCTGGCAAAGAAAATGTCAAGATAAGACTAAAAAAAAATTAAGAAAAGAATAAAATAAAAATTCACTTGCCCCGAAAAAAGCGCATGATACACTGTGTACAGCGATGATGGGCCGATTGAGTTTTTCTGCTGGCACTTTTTTCGCCCCAAACTATATTTCGAGGAGAATTTCCTATGCGTTTGATGATTCTTTTGAGCAGTGCCTTGCTCGCGCTTTCCCTGACAGCCTGTGGCCCCACCCCGGCTTCAAGCGGCACTCCCACAGGTTCGGGCAGTCAAACTGGAACCGGTACGGGATCTGGAACGGGTACAGGAACCGGCACAACAGGTTCAATTGCCCATATTATGGCCTCTAAACAGAACTATATCGCCTTTTTGAACTGCCTCAAGGGCAAACAAACCACTGAGGAAGGCAAAAAGAATATTGATCAACAGATTACAGCCATCAGCCAGGTACCCGATGCCAGCTGGGCGATCATTTCCAGCACCTATGCTTCCTTTGTAAGCAGCGACGTCTATAAAGAACTCGTTCCCGTCTGCGGCGTCTAAACAAGCGCTGACTTCAAAATAGCTTATCCGTTTTTGAAGCACCGATTCTTTATAGCCTCTTCTTATATAGCCTCCTTTTTTCAGCTAAGCGAAAAAAGGAGGCTTTTTATTTGCCCGGCTGTGCTTGCCAAATCTGAATCCTGGCTTGAATATCTTGAAGTTCTTCACGAATCGCTTGCCAATTTTGGGAGTGAAGGGCCTGGGCTGAAACCAAACGACTGCCCTGCCCAATGCCCAAAAGCGGCAAAGAAAGCCAACTGGGGATCTGCTCAAATTCAATCCCGCCGGTAGGCAGCCAGTGAATCTGGGGAAATGGTCCACTCAAATGCTTGAGATACTCCGGCCCCAAGGGTTGCGCCGGAAAAAACTTGAGTTGCGTCAGCCCCAATTGCAAGGCCTGCATGACCTCTCCTGCGGTATAGACCCCAGGTAAATAGGGAACCCCAGCTTCATGCGCCAATCCGGCCACCCGCGTACAGAGGCCAGGCGCAACCAGATAACGGGCACCTGCTGCCATTGCTTTTTCAGCTTCAGCCAAATTCAAGACGGTGCCTGCACCTATTTCAAATCCCTGCTGTGCCAACTCCTGAATCAAGGCCAGGGCATCGGGAGTGGTCAAGGTAATTTCAAGCAAGCCAAACCCTTCTTCTCTCAATACCTTGCAGAAATCAAGACAAAGGCTTGGGTCCTGCATGCGCAGGATCGGCAGAATCAATTGTGCTTTCAGCCGTTTATAAAATGGAGAAATAACCAATGCTCCCAAACCTCTCTCTCAATATAAATATCAGGGCTTATTCGCCTGTACTTTTTCAAAGACAAAGCTCCTATTTTTAGCATGCCATGCCCTCAAGACTCTCGGCAAGCAAACTTCGCGCCTGCGTTTTTCTTGATTGTCAGAAAAATAGCGCCCCCCACAAATCTGGACTTATCTATTACTTAACGCCAATTTATTCAAACGATTACTATTTTAACGTCAGATCCCCCGGCAAGCACCAGATAATCTAGCTATAAAGTAATCCAAAAACGTAGAGGTAATTTTAAAATGGGTCCTATTCAATCTGTTTCTCCTTCTATCCCCCAGAGCGCACCCGCAGCTCCCAAAGCACAGCAAGCAGCTGCCCCCGCAGAAAAGAAAACCCCTGAACTTGCAAAAGACAATTTAGAATTCAATGCCAAAAGTGTGGGCAAAGTAGCTGCCACTTCTGTTTTGGGCGGTGGTGCCCTGGTCGGAGCCGGTGCGCTGGTCTTAAACGCAGCCAAGGGCACGACAGGTTCTGGAGCATTGGCTTCTGGCTTTATTGGCGGTGGCTTGATTGTTATCGGTCTTGTGGCCGGCGTAGGCGGGGGGATTGGTGGCACCCTGGGTGCAGCCTTTGCCAACTCCAAAGGTTCAGGCGCAGCCATGGGTGCTGCAGCCAGTGGCGCCATTGCAGGCGGAATCGCCTTCGCAGTTACCAAAAGTGCATCCTTTGCTGCCATGGCCGCAGCACCCGCCGCATTGGTAGGCGCGGGTGGTGGCTATTGGGGCGCTCCTGAGAAAAAATAATCAGTTATAAAATTCAAAAAAGAGGGGCTGATGAAGCCCCTCTTTTCATTGGGCAAAAAGAAAAACGCCATTTCAACTGACAGAAACAAAGAACCCGCTGCGAATCCTGACGCAAAAAGAATTCTCTGCGCTACAATAGCAGCAGAAACGGCAAATTGACCGTGACCCCAGCAAAGGAATCGTGAAATGAATGCAATTCAAGCCCTGCGTCTGACGGGCATTTTGGAAGGTTTTTCCTATCTGTTTTTATTGGGTGTCGCCATGCCCCTCAAATACCTGGCTCATATGCCACTGGCCGTACAAATTACAGGCTCGGTGCACGGCCTTTTGTTTATTCTCTTCAGCATCAGCCTCTTTCAGGCCAAACTGCGGTATCAGTGGTCTTTAATGCAAACAGGGCTGGCTTTTTCAGCAGCCTTTATCCCCTTTGGTACCTTTGTGCTCGATCGCAAACTCAAACAGATTGAATTCCCCCTGGATGCCGTCTGATGGATCTCTTTGAACAGCTGCTCTATTCAGAGGCGGGTGAGGGCGATGTCTTTCACACTGATCCAGTTGAAATTCCAGGCTTAGAAGGTACTCGCCCCCTGACCCTTTATCTGCCCCCCGATTATCTGCTCGAACCCGATCAGCATTACCCTATTGCCTATTTCTTCGATGGTCAGAACCTCTACGAAGGCCAGGAAAGCGGGCCTCCCGGCTGGAATTTACACCAAATTCTGGATGCCCGCTACGCTGACGGACTGGAAGTGCCGATCGCTGTCGGCATCCACCATGGCCTGAACCGGGATGAAGAACTCTGTCCCTGGCCTGCTGAAAAAGGCCAAACCCCGCGCGGAGACGCTCTGCTCGATTGGATTATTCATGATTTACACCCCCAATTGGTTGAACAACTTAGAATTGAGGATACCCCTGAAAACAGGCTGATCGGGGGGGCTTCTTTGGGCGGTCTGCTGGCACTTTATGCGGGCTTCAGAAACAGTGATTTCTTTGGAAAAATCATGTCCATGTCGCCCTCGCTGTGGGTCGGCAATGGTGCCATTTATGACTATATCGCTGAAGCTGCATTTCTGTATAATCTCGATTTTATGCGCCTGTATATCGACTGTGGTGCCTTTGAAGATGACGATGATGATTCTGCCTGGAGTGAAAGTTTCTGGGAAGCGGATTCAGAGGATACGTTTGAGGAGTCCTTTGAAGACACGTCCGAAGATCTGCCCGATGATGATTTCGATGCTGCTTCTGATGAGGTGTCCGATCAAAGCCCTGAAGCGAGCGATACAGAAGCTCAAGAAGTCTCCAGCGAAGCAACAGAATCCCTTCTCTTAGATTCTCAAAATACCCAGGAAGATCCGCTGGCTGAGCTTGATCAAGCAGCAGCTGAATTGACACAGACTGAAACAGAGCCTGGCGAACAAGAGCCCGATGACGACGAAGAGGAATGGGATACCGACCCCCTCGAAGACGCCGAGTACCTGATCGAAATCCTCGAGGCCAAAGGCTTTGAGGAGGGGGCCCATTTTCTCTGGGTGCCCGATCCCGAAGGGGAACACAATGAGTGGCACTGGAGCAAGCGCCTGCCGCTGGCCTTGGCCTGGCTTTTTGAAGACCCTTGATTCAGCGTCTTTGTTTCAATCCGAGACTTTGTTAAACTAGGGGTATCTCGCAAGGAGGGGTGCAGATGGATACCTTTATGCCCCTGATCATCGTTCTCACTGCCGCCGCCCTGTTTCTCACGCTTTTTGGCCGCAGTGTCAGGAAATAACCCAAGCTCAGCGAATGCGTCTGAGAATTCTGCCCCAATGGGGATCCAACTCAAGGCTGGTCTGAGCGCTGTGCAATTCAAGACTGACACCAGGATTGAGCAAATCCTCATAAAGACCAGGCTCAAGACCTGTGACTGGAACCGAAGCTGACTGAGCTGACATATTCACAGCAAAGAGGCCGGTTTCGCCCCCCTGAAGCGAAAACACCAATTGTTCAGAACGCACGCAGAGCGGCTGATACACCCCCTGAAATAGCTGAGGAAAGTGACGACGCAAAGCAATCAGCCTTTGATAATGGCGCCAGAGCGGGGCAAGCCCCGCCTGTAGAAAAGCCTGCTCAGAAGCCAGAGCCGGGCGCAAGGGCCGATCATCGCCCTTCTGCTTGCGCCCCCCCAGCCCCCATTCGCTGCCTGCGTAAAGAGCGGGAATCCCCGGCATGCTCATCAGCAAAATCGCCAAAGGGTAAAGATGTGCCGGCTCTTTGAGTTGGCTGGCGACCCGATCCACATCGTGGTTGTCGGCAAAATTATACAGTGGTTTCTCTCGGCACAACCCTCCAGCTCCAAAAATCCGTTCCAGTGAATGGGACAATTCAAAATAATTGCGGTCATTGTGGCTTGAGAACAAGGCCTTATAGCCTTCATAATTGGTGACCGAATCAAGCAGATCATCGACTAAATAATCCTGATACCCGCCGTGAATCACTTCTCCCAAGAGCCAGAAACCAGGCTTGAGACTTTTCCCTTTTCGGGCCAGGGCCTTGAGGAAGTCCTTTTCCAGGGCATAGGCCACATCCAGACGCAGACCATCAATCTCAAACTCACGAATCCAGGTTTCGAGCGCCGTAAAAAAATAATCGCGAACCGGGGGATGATTCAAATTGAGTTTAACCAGCTCGGCATGCCCTTCCCAGCAGGCATAGTTAAAAGCATCTCCCAAAGGCGAGCGGCGGGAAAAATCCAAAAAGAACCAATCGCGATAGGGGGAATCAGCCCCCCTTTGCTGAATATCTGCAAAGGCAAAAAATTCGCGCCCCACATGATGAAAGACACCATCCAGTAAAACTTGGATGCCAGCTGCATGCAGCTGGTTTACCAGCGAACGCAGGTCACTGTTCTGGCCCAAACGGCGATCGAGCTGAAAATAATCCACCGTATCGTAGCCGTGGCTCTGTGATTCAAAGACAGGCCCCAGATACAGAGCCTCAATACCCAGTTCCTGCCAATAGGGAATCCAGGCTTCCAATTGCCGGATGCGGGGTTGCGCCTCTTCCCAGCGCTGATTGCGTTCAGGAGCCCCGCAAAGCCCCAAGGGATAGACATGGTAAAAACAAGCAGGTTGAAAACGGGTTTGGGTGAACATTTGAAATCTCCATTCAAAATTTATACTTACCGTTCGGTATAATCGGCATAAAAAACAAATCACTTACAGAACATAAATACCATACATATACTGTTTCACCACACGGTGCACCAGATCGGAGCGGTTTTCAAGCCCACCCTTCAGCAGGCCCAGGGCAGAATGATTGAGCAGCCCTGTCAGAGAGCTGGCCAGCAAAGCATGGTGGCCTTTCAAATTGCCATGCTGGGGCACGGCCTGAATAAAAAGTTGTTCCAGGAGTGCTTGAAGCGCTTGACGAAAAGGCTGAATCAAAGGTTCTGTTTCATGCTCAGCCGGCAAATAGCTCATGGAAAGTTGCAGATAAAAGAAATCGGGCTCGGCTTGTACCAAATCCAAATAGCCCTTCACCAGGCCTTCGAGGCAGAGAATCAAATCGCCCTGATAGTCTGCTGCCTTTTGTAGACAACTCAAAAAAGCAGGGGAATAGGCTGCTAAAATCGCTTCAAGCAGCCCCTGTTTATGACCAAAATAGTGGTAGAGCGTGGGTTTGGTCACCCCAGCCGCTTTGACAATCTCTTGCACCCCCACAGAGCTATAGCCCCGGCGGGCGAAAAGGGCAAGACCCACCTGGATCAATTTGAGACGGTTATCGAAAGGCATTTCTGTATTTGACATGCCCCTATACTATACCGAATGGTATAGCCTGTCAAGTTCATTCATTTTCCATTTCAAAAGTGATGGGTTCAATCCATGTTTTTCCTGATACAATATGAGTTATCAAGCTTCTCAGTAAAGAGAGACATCCAGATGAGTAATCTCAGTATTTCCCAACAGACAACCGTACAGCCCCTGCCTGTTCAAACAGCAGCCAAACCAGTTCCCCAGCCAGCCCCCCATGAAGCAGTAACGCAGAGCAACTTAGATGCACTGGATCTGCAAATGCAACACAAAAAGACCAAAGACTTACTGGTCGGATTGGGAACCATTGGAGGTCTCCTGGGGGGAGGCTATACAATGCTGGCCTCAAAATCTGTCACGGGTATGGCTGTTGGCATGGGAATTATGGGTTCAGGTTTAATGCTTTCGCGTATCGTCGATGGCAAAGACATTGGTTCTGGGGCTGTGGCCTTTGTAGGAGGGGGAGCATCGATAGGGGTAGGTTTGGCTGTCGGCGCAATCACAAAAAAACCCCTACTTGGAGCCTTGGCAACAGGTGCAGCCGTTGTCGGTGTACTGGCAATCAGCAAGGCCTTAAAAGAAAACTAACCCAGCAATTTAAAGATGCCCTTCAAAGCCGTGCGAATTTTGCGCTCCTGATCGGCAGGCAAGAGCCAGACTTTGTCTGAGCTGTCCCAGCGGGCTCCTTCAATTTTCTTGATCAAGCGAATGCTTTTGGGATCATAGGGAATACTCAAGGCCACGCAACCTTCCTGCTTCTCAAAGCTGACACGGGCATGCTCAAAATCTGAGCGCAAGCCTTCCACAACGGAGTCGGCAATCTCATGGCGCATTTCTTCACGCTGTTCTGCCAGAGCCACTTCTCGGCGAAAGAATTTGCGCAGGCTGACCACGGCATCTTGAACGGTATAGGTATTTTGGGGGGTAATCGGCAGACACCAGGATTTATCGGAAGGATTGTAAATCGCTCCCTCAATCGCCTTCACCGAGGCCACAGCTGACTTGTGGTAGGGAAAATGCAAACTCAGCTCCTCGTCAAAGAGTTGCACACGTACCTCATCAATTTCGCCTTCCAATTCGGCAAGGGGGTTTTCAAGCATGGGAATATCCTTTCACTCTAAGGGTAAATTTTTTCATGGCGGGCCAGCATGGCGACAAAGGTCTCTATCCGCTGGGCCCGTGTTTGGGGCTTTTTCGCATTGTGAATCCGAAACAAAATCGCGTATCGGTTCTGGCGATTGAGGCTTTCAAAAAAGGCAAGGGCCTCAGGCTGGGCCTGGAGGGCCCGGCTCAAATCTTCTGGCACCTCAGACTGAGCCGCAGAAGTATAAGCCGCCTGCCAACGCCCATTGGCCTGGGCCTTCTCAATTTCACGCAGGCCCGCAGGCTGCATCTTGCCAGCAGCCATCAAAGCCAGGGCTTTGTCTTTGTTGATTTGCGACCAGATACTTTTGGCTCTGCGGGGGGTAAATTTTTGCAGCCAGAAATCGCTATCACAGGCTTTTTTTTGACCATCAATCCAGCCCCAGCAAAGGGCTGCTTCCAGCGCCTCTTGATAACTCAGTGTGGTAAATTGGGAATTTTTTTTCGCAAGTTTCAGCCAAACGCCCGCTTCCCTCTGGTGTTCAAGCGCAAGCCAGGCCTGCCAATCCTGCTGGCTGGCAAAGCTCAGAATTTCAAGTTCCTGAGATCGGTTCTTCTGGGTTTGCGGCATGGGCTCTCTCCTGTTCAGCGCCGGGTTTCAATCAAGCAGTTTCTAAAGCAAAGACACTTCAATCAGTATACAATAAAATACATTTGTATTCAATCTTCTTTCAGGACTGCCGGTTTCAGCTCCAAGCAGCCCCCAAAATAGCAGCGATACCTTCGCGCTAAAACACCCAGCCTTGGGTATAATCCAAGACCAGGTGTGCATGTTCCTCAGGTTGGCACAGCTTGAGATAGCGTTTTTGGCCTTCCACATAGCGGCGATTGGAGAGAGCCTGCGGGTCGGGATCTGAGCCATCGCGCACAGCCATACGGGCCACAGAGACCTCAAAACTGAGGGCTAGAAAAACAGAATAATCCCAGTAATGCCGAAGTTCTGGACGGTGCAGAAAAATGCCATCCAGAATCAGAAGACTGCCCGGAACAGCCTGAAGTTCAGGCTGGTCAAGCGCCAGATCCTGACGGTGGTCAAAAATCGCAGTGCGATAGCGCAGATTGCCTCCCACTGAAAGCGGATCGAGCAAGACCGCACGCAGGCGCGCATAGTCATAGGAATCCTGATAAAACCCCTGGGGGGAATGCGGGCCCTGGCGGTAGCGGATGGCGCGGGGAAAATGAAAACCATCCACCGAGGCCCGAATCACCTGGGCCCCCGCTGCGCGCAAGCCCAAGGCCAGGGCATCTGCCAGGGTGGTTTTTCCTGCCCCATCTACCCCATCGATCGCAACCCGCAGGACCGGCTCTGCCGGCAAAGCCAGCAGGGTCTTCTGCAAATCAGCTAAATTCTTTATTTCTTCAGGTGGCATAGGCTCAGGATAGCCCCCTCAAACCTGAGCCGCAAGATCGGATTGTAGCTTGCCCCTGTGATTTGCTATGATCAGGCCACTACCCACCGGGAGAAAGACCATGCCCCCAGTCAAACGCTGCAACCGCTGTCTGGCCCCCCTCGGCAAACAATATATCCGGGCTGAAGACCTGCTGTTTCACGCCCATTGTTTTCGTTGCAGCGCCTGCGAACAACCGCTGGGCGAGGAATACCGCCAGAAAAACAATCGCCTCTACCATCCCCGCTGTGGACAGGAACGTTTTCAACAGATCTGCAGCCACTGCAAACAGGTGCTGGGGGATCAATGGCTGACTCTGGATGGAAAAAAACTTCACGAGGCCTGTTACCGTGCCCATTACCAGGAAAATTGTACGATCTGCGGAAGGGAACTGACAGGCACCTATACCCGTGATGAGGAGGGGGTCTACCACCCCGCCTGTTATGCCGAACACCGCGCTCCCCGCTGCGATGGCTGTGGCCAGGCCATGACAGGGCAATTTCTTCAGGATCTGTGGGGGCATCGCATGCATGCCCATCACGGAGGCTTGGCCACGCCCCAATGCCATGTCTGTGCCCGCCTGATTTCAGAAAAAACCTCCCAGGGAGGCGTTCAGTATGGCGATGGCCGTGTGGTCTGTGGCATTTGCCGCATTACCGAAATCACCACAGCCGAACAGATTGCCCATGCCCGGCAGATAATATTGCAAGCCCTTCAGGCCGTCGGCTTTGACTATATTCCCGACTATATCTCTGTCAATCTCGCCGACCAGCGCACGCTGCAAAAACGCCTGGGTGTTGGGCGCAATGCCAATAGCCACGGCTATACCAAAACCCTGATCAAAAACCTCAACCAAACCCGCGTCATGGAACACAGCATCTTTATTCTCTATGGCTTGCCCCGCCTGCTGTTTATGGGCGTGCTGGCCCACGAACTGCTGCATGTCTGGTTGAATGAGCGCGAACTCAATGCTGTCTGGGGTGAAAAAGAAATCGAAGGTTTTTGCAATTTGGGAACCGCCCTGATTTACCGGAATGAGGCCACCCCCCTGGCCCAGGTGCTTTTGGGGCGTCTCGAAAAAGACGGCGACCCTATCTATGGGGAGGGGTATCGCAAAATGGCTGCACGCTTAGAAAAACTGGGCTGGCCCGCCCTGATCGCAGAACTGCGCAATAAACCCCAAACAGCGCTGGGCAAACTGATCCGTCTGACCGACCGATTTATTTGAGAAAGGAAACCCGATGTCCAAAAACAAAGCTCAAAAAAAGCTGAACGGCTTTCAACTCTTTCTGATTTCGTTTTCACTCTCCCTCTTTTTTACTGCACTGACCGAGTTTTTAAAACGCCGCCAGCAAAACAAACCCCACTAAGGGCTTAGGGGCGTCGCACTTTTTGTCCCTGTTTTAAGATCTGGGGGCCAGAGGAGGTTTGAAACAGGGTTGAAAAAGAATGCAGTTTGAGATCCGGGCCTGTCTGAACCACTTCAAAATGCAAATGGGGCCGGGAGGCATAGCCTGTTTTGCCCACATACCCCACCAAATCTCCGGCTTTCAGTTTTTGCCCCTTGCGCACCGCCACTCCCTTGTGCATGAAATGGGCATAGAGCCCCAAACTGCCATCAGAATGCAGAATTAAAACCTGATTGGCATGATTTTTAAACCGCTCCTCATGGCCTCCCTGGCTGAAGAGATCCACCGTCCAGACCACGGTTCCGCCACGGGCCGCATAGACCGGTGTTCCCTGTGGGGCCATAAAATCAAGTGCGTAGGCATGGTTGCCATTATGAGAAAAACGGCCCTGGTAGCCCTGGGCGATCAAAACCTCAAAACCTGAGGCAAAGGGAATCTGGTAAAGGTGTTTTTTTGACTGGCGGCGATAATCGCCGATTCGGCTCTGATAATGGTAATTCCAATGCCAGGCCTGTTTTTTTGAAATTTGGGTATAGCGCAGCAGGCGAAGGCGTTGGCGGGGGGGCACCACAAAACGGCAGGGCACTTTACAATCGACAGAAACATTTTGTAAGAGGGGAAAGGTAAACTCAAGCGTGTAGGGGGCGTATTCTTTGTTTTCGACCCAGAGGGTCTGACGGTGACGATCCACCCCAACTTCCAGGCCTGGTTTGGGGGGATCTGGCAAGCTTTTGCCAAGGGGCACACGGGCCTGGGCCCAGCCACTGAAAAGTAAGACCGCAAGAAAAATTCGCAGACCAAATCGCATATTTGTATATCCTAAAAATTTATATCCTAAAAAATTGACGTGTGGTTTCGAAACTGGCGGCAGCCACGGTTTCTTCAGGCAAACCATAGCAACGGGCCACAGTGCTTAAAATATGGGGCAAGAACGCAGGTTCATTGCGCCCATTTTTCGGTTTGGGACGCAGATCACGGGGGGTCAAAAAAGGCGCATCAGTTTCCAGCATCAGGCGATTGAGCGGGATTTGGGAGACAATCTCCTGCAAATGCAGCCCCCGACGCTCATCGCAAATCCAACCCGTGATACCGATATAAAAATCCTGGGCCAAATACAGCGCCAGCTCCGAGGCGGAGCCTGTAAAGCAGTGCACCACACAGGCAGGCAAGGCTCCTTGAAAGCCCGCGAGAATTTCAAGCAAACGGGGTTGGGCCTCGCGTTCATGTAAAAACAGCGGTTTTTGCAGTTCAGAGGCCAAAGCGACCTGGGCTTCAAACCAGGCTTCCTGAACAGGTCGGGGTGAAAAATCGCGGTTAAAATCAAGCCCGCATTCCCCAATCGCCACCACCTGAGACTGGGCAGCCAAATGCCGCAAAGCCTGCAAATCGCTTTTTTGTGCCCGCTCGGTATCATGGGGGTGAATGCCTGCCGTACTGTAAAGCTGCCCAGGGTATTCAAGGGCATAGGCTGCTGTTGCTTGACTGCTGCTCAAACAGGTGCCCGTGAGCACCATTCGGGTCACCCCGGCTGCTTTGGCCCGTTCCAGCACGGCGCTTCGATCTGGATCAAATCGCCGGTGCATCAAATTGAGACCGATATCCGCCAATTCCACTATTCAGCACCCGCCCCTAAAAAGATTTCACTGACCTTGCCTTTGTCAAAACTCAGAATCAGCCCTCCGTAAATACTTCCCGCCACAAAGGTTTTGCCCGCCAGACTTTCTGCGGCATTGTAGTGTTTGCCATAGGCTTTCTGAACCTGGGCGAGTGAGTTGCCCAAACCAATTCCCGCCAGGGTTTTCCAGGCATTGGGCGCAAAAATTCGGACCGATTCAAGGGTTTGGGCCGAATCCTGGCGTTCAGACAGCAACACCAGATCAAAACCACAGACTTTTGAAAACCAATGCTGATGGTAGGCCCCATCCGCCCCCCAAAACTGACGCTCGCCTTTTTGCAACTTACAGTGTTTAAAATCCGGAAGTTTTGACACTGCCAAACCGAGTTTCAGGGGCCCGATTTTCTCCGCTTGCATCAGGTCAAAGACCCCGGCTTGAGCAGGTGCAGTGCCGATGCCCCAAACCAGCAAGAAACCTCCCAAAGCAAAACGCGAAAAGGTGCGTGAAAAATTCATGGTGTTTCCTCTTTGACAGTTTCAAAAAACTTCGTCATGATAAGGAATGGTAACACATCATGCCTATTTTCATGATTCTGCTGGGCTTGGCCTCTTTGCTGATCGCGCTCTGGGGAGCGTGGCGCTTCTGGCTGCGTTTGGGCTATTTTTTGGGGCCCCAGAACGCAAGCCGCGAGGCCCTTTGGCAAGCCCAGCTGCTTGAAGCCGAATCCAAACGCAAAGAGCGCTGAATCAGCGGGGCTGAGGATTTAAAATTTCTTCCAGCCGGTCAATAAAACTGTGCTTCCAAAAGGGCAGAGCCAGTTTGCGCGTCAGCCAAGCATAGAGTGGAAGAAAGAGCGGGTATTGAAGGGCTACATAGTAGGTATACTCAATGCGCGTGCCCTCAGGGGCATCACTCAAAAGCAGTTCTTCGTCTCCGCGGGTATTGAAGCTGAGATTATGCGTCTGGCAGCGATAGCCCCTGTCTGGCAACAATTCAACCTCCAGCTTAATTTTCACCTTGGGAAAATACTTCCCAAAAGAAGCAGCCTGCGCTTCAAGTGTCAGCAACTGACCCTCACGTTTCAGCAGCTTCATGGCATGGGCAATTCTGGGAAAATGTTCAGGCATGCGTTCAAAATCTGAAATGATGGCGTAAACAGCCGCCCGATCGGCATGAACCAACCAATCGCCCTTCACCGCTATTTTTTCTGACATACACACCTCACCTCACGCCTATTCGCTTCCCGCAGGTCACCCCAAACAAGGGCAGACAAAGCCTTCACACGCTGGTATCAGCATACTCTATTTGTTTAAACGGCTCGCGGTTTTCGCCGTTTCACAATTTCCAAAAAGCGCATTTGGGAGGGCAAGCCTGTTTGCTTGGCTTTCGCTTCAAAGGCCAGATCAAATAGCTCTGCCTGCTTTGAATCGATATCATAAATGGAATCTTCAATAAACCGACCTTGCGCATTTTGAAGGGCCCCTGCCTGCAATTCAAAAGCCTGCAAGGCATCTGCATAGTGATGATCTGCCGTGGCAATGCCATACTGTTCAGCGGGAACAAAGCCCAAGCGGACATAATAGGCCGGATCGCCATAAATCAAAATCGCCTGAAAGCCCAATTCCCGAGCTACTTTTTGACTGTGCGCAATCAAGGCCCGGCCAATACCCTGGCGCTGAAAGTCGGGATGCACAGACACCGGCCCAAAACACAATACGTCAAGCTCCCTTTGATCGTCTTTTTGAATTTTGGCTTGGGTATAAACAATATTGCCAACCAGGCGTTGCTCCAGACAGGCCACAAAATCGAGTTCAGGAACAAAGCAGGTAGCCTCACGCAGAAGATGCAGGAGATAGTGTTCATTGCAGCCGGGCTCATTCAGATTCCAAAAAGCAGAACGGGTTAAACGTTCAATCTCTGAATAGTCTTTTTTTTCTTCCAATCGAATCGTAAGCGTCACCGGCCAGTCCACCTTTCAAGCGACTTTCTTCAACTATCACCAAAAACTATTTTCCCAGAAACGCAGCTTCCAATTCAGAAATCACAATTTTTTTCATGCCCAGCATCGCCTTTAAGACGCGTGCAGCCCCTTCCCGGTCAGGCGATTGCAGAAACCCAGCAAGCGCTTGGGGCACAATCTGCCAGGGAAAAATACCTATTCGCCCTGGCAGACTCTGCTTAAAGGGTGTTTTGCTTAGAGTGTGTTCTGGGTCTCGACGGGCAGAAAGACCCGGTAACTGGCTCCGCCATAGTGAGAGAGCATTTGAGGACGGATATGATCAGAAATTTCATTGCCCTGACCATCCGCGATTGAAATATGGCCAGAACGAGAATGCCCCTTGCCCCACACCACGATCGCGCCTGCTGGCAATTTTTCCAAATGATCGAGGGAAGGGAAGATCTCTTGAAAATGACGGTTCTTGGCCAAATAATCGGCAGCCATATACGCATGGTACCCCTCTAAAAAAGGCTCAGTCACGGAATGGATCGCATCGGCGACAAAACGGTAGCAATATCTTTCCGTGCCAATCACATGCGAGCGGGAATAATTCACCAGGGCCACGCCCATACGGGCATTGTAAAGACCCAGGCTGGCTGTTTTTTTAAGTTTATCAAGGGTTTCAGGCCCCACGATTCCCCAGTAATGGCTTTGGGCTTGAACCAATTGGTGTTTTTCTTGAAATTGACCAATAAAATTCAGGGTTTCACGGTCAAAATGCTCATTCAGAAGCACCGGATAACCCAAACGTTTCAAAAGCGTTTTGACTTCTTTCACAGCCGGCCCTTGCTGTCCTACACGTAAAAGCGCACCCTGCTGAATTTCAGTCAGACTGGGGGAACGCAGCGCATCGGCCAAGCGCTGTTGATCAATCAAAGCAAGATCATCTGACCTGTTTTGACGGATATCTCTATATGCGAGTTGCAGTTTTTCTGTGGGGGGTTCCGCTTCAGAATGCGTGGCGTGGGTAGGAAGAGAGCTGTGCTCTAAGTTGGAAGTAGGTGTGGCAAATGCGCTCTGCAGTAAAAAAAATTGCGCCAAACCTAAGATAGTGACTACGATGTTATTCATTTAAAAACCTCTGTTTTGCTTTTTCTGTTCCCTGCCTCCATCAGGGGATTCCCTAACAAAAGTTAAAGAAAAGGCAAATTTCAGCCGTTGGGCATTATGACCCTTGGGCCTAAAATACGGCAAGTAGTTAGCAAAAACGCCCTGTTTTATGCGCTGCGCCCAAAACCTGATCAGAACAAGCGTTCAGGCTTCTGGAAAAAATTTTCGTGAGGGTGCCCCTGAACGCAATTGTTATAAAAATGTGACGAAAATACAGCAAATCATTTTTGTTTTAGATGATTTTAGATTATTCATTAAATTTTTGAAAATGATTAGTTTTCCTCAAAATCTTTGTCCATTTTGAGCTGAAACTCAAGCCTCCCAAAAGTTGGCGACAAGACGGCGGGCATCAAACTTAGCTTCCAATCTTTGCCTCAAGCATTTGAAGAATTTCCGGGTTGTTTTTCTTTCTGGCAAGCTCCAATAAAGTGGTTCCATCCATAATTTCAAGAGATTCTATCGGAAAAATCGGGAAATAATTTGAATCATCTTGATCTTCAGGCATAAAGGATTTACTGAGTGCATCCCGTTGAAACCTGCGGTTGGGATTGGCTCCTTTTTCAAGCAGAAAGCGCACCCATTCCTGTTTATTTTTGGAAACCGCCCAAAATAGAGGGGTCAGACCGCCGGGTTGAACCCTGTCAATCTCAACCCCACGTGCTAAAAGACTGGCAATAATCGCATCGTGGCCTTGGCTGAGAGCCACCAGAAACGGCGTACTGCCAAAAGGCCCAAAGGCCTCTAAATCAGCTCCTGACTCCGCAAAGAGTTCAAACAGGGCTTGCTGAGCCTGGATTTGAGCCTGATGCTCCTGAGGATTGTAAAACTTCATTTCCAGCAAGACAAACAAAGGCCTGAGATGCCCACTGATGGGCAGATTGAGGTCAGCCCCTTTTTCAATTAAAAATCTTGCCAGCTCAAGATCCAGTTGAAGCGTGGCCAAGCCCAAGGGAGTCATCTCTGTTTGATAAAAACTTCCAAAGCGATTTCTTATTTTCGGACAGTTGATTTCGTATCGTTTTTCAAGCTCAGGAAGTGCGATCAGCGCATTGGGAGATAAGCCCTGAGCCAGTAGAAAATCAACCTGCCTGAGATCGCCACAGCTTAAAAGATTGCTCATCACATCGCCAAAAGGCGTCCGGGCTTTCCAGTCGACAGCATATTTTGCGAAACTTGGTAAAAGCTGCGGGTTTTCCTGGGCCGCTAAAATCAAGGGCGAATAGCCGAGTCGATCCTGCTTGTGGGGATCGGCCCCCTTCTTCAGCAAAGACTCAAGGAAGACCTGATCTCCTGCTGCGGCAGCCCAGTGCAAGGGGGTCCAACCAGCTTCATTGGCCTGATTGGGGTTTTGATTTTTTTTCTTAAGTGCCTGAAGCTGTTTCTGAGCTGTTTTTTTGGCATAATCCTTGAATACTTGGGCTTGTTTAGAAGAAGGGTCATAAAAGTTCATAAAATAATTCAAACCATGCATATTTTTCTGCCAGGGATTGGCTCCCGCATCCAACAAAAGCTTTTCAATACTCCCATTCAGGTTTTGAGAGGGGCTATTGAGCGCCATAAGCATCGGCTCTTTGTTCTGAAGGTCGTAGAGATTCACGGGCACTCCCCGTTTCAATAAAACCCGCACTGCCGTGAAATTAGAATATCTCAAAGCCTCTGCAAGATAAGACCCTTCCGTTCGAATCGGAAAGGACTGTTTGAGCAGAAATTCCAAACAGTTTAAATTCAACTTCTCGACACGCAAAGCATGGTGAAGGGCGTCCCAACCTGTATCATCTTTTTGCATCAGCTTGCCGCCATGAGCCAGCAAAACCCTCAACAGAGGCACCGAACCCCTTTGTGCGGCCTTCATGACAGGCGTCACACCGTCTTCACCGGCAAAGGATTTGCCCATTGAATCATATTCCAAACCCAAATTGGGATCCGCTTTGAATTTCAACAATAAATTGACCATCTTAAGGTCATTGCGCGCAATTGCAGCCTGCAAGGCGGTCCAGTGAAAAACTGAAGCATCAGGTTTGGCCCCCTTTTTAAGTAAATACTCAACAATCGGGTAATGCCCTTTTTCAGCGGCTTTCACAATCGCAGGCGAGTGAAATTCATAACTTTCATTGATATTATAAAGATTTCCATCTAGATCTATCTGGGCATTCATCAATTTTTGCAGCGCCTTGAGATCACCCTTTTCAGCTGCCTGCAAAAATGCCTCTTGAGCAGAATCTGCAAAGACAGCGGGAGCCAGCATCAGTCCGAGCAAGAGCATCAAGCTGAAAAGTTTCAATCGAGAGATCATCCAGGGGTTCTCCTCTTTCATTACAGATCAGATTTCATTTTCACATGCCTATGCTTCAATTTCAAAGCGTGGAAATCGCAAAGCAGATCCTTAACGGTTCACCGCTCAGCAAAAGGCGCTTTGCAGAGAAAACACACGCAACAAAATATTCTAATTCAATCACTTAATTAGAATAAATACAGCAAACAAAAGGCCTTGCCACTCAGATTCTGGGCCACCCGCAGTGCTGTATTATCGAGGGAAGGCCTCAAGGAATCGGAGAAGGTTTGTGCTCCTGCTTATTGCTCTGTTTGTTGGGCTTCATCGCTGTGTCCATGGAAAAGCGCAAAGGCCTGCTGGGGAAGATGAAGGGTATGAAAGCCATTGGTCACCCATAAATTTTCAAGCGCCAGCGACTGCTTCATCATGCGAGCAAATTCAATATCTGTTTTGCTCGGACTGGGTGAGGCATAGGGGTCTGCCTTCTCTGGAAAAAAATTATGGTTGTGCAAATGGGCCCACACTGTCCAGCCCTGCTGACGATCAGATTCAATCTGCGCCATAACCAGGGCATTCATTTTCAAACCCGGTTGATCCAAAGTAGAAAAATAGACTTTGTAGCGCATATCTCCTGATTCATTTCGCCGCCGCAAAATAAAAGCACCAAACTCCGAGGGAGCCTGTAACATCGGCAAGCGCGCAGTCTGTTCGCTCAATAAAAGTGCTTCCAGGCAGTTCATTGGTTCGAGATGAGCCACCCGACTCGAGAGCGCAAGTCGCTTATTATAGGCTTCCCCATCCTCTGCAGGGGGGTGCATCAAAGCATAGGCATGGGGTTCAAGTTCGGGTATCTGGGTCTGAACCGCCTGACGAAAAGCAGCTAAACTCGCTGAAGCTGGCAAAAGAGTAGACCAGAACACAGGATTTTCTGAAAATTGCCAGATTTGATGGAGCTCATGAGAAGCTTTGAAAATGATCTGCGCATTCTGAGTCCAACGGCAGGCACTTTCAGATGCTGGCGTGGCACTGGGCAGGGCCCTGGCCTTGGGGCCCCACAGCAAAATAAAGAGCAGACATAAAATAGCTTTCAGCATGGTTTACTTCCTCGGGCCGGGCTTTGTTTTGCTGCTCAGCGCAGGCACAGCCTGCCCCATTGTATACCAAAGGAAAAAGGGACGTTGTCTGAAACACCCCGTCAAAGTGCAAATCAGCTGCCCAAGACCAATCTCAGCTATACTTATAACGCAGAAGACTCCGTGCCAAGCAACCAATTGTTTTAGGCTGTCCAGAAAAAATCTGGATGATAAAAAACATCAGACTATCGATTTATAAAAGAGGGCCCCATGAATTCAACGAAAAAAAATGAATTCGCAGAACTGATCAGCAATCCAGATTTGCTGAATTATCTTGAATCCGCTTCCCTTACCATCCCCACCAAAATTCAAAGCGACTGCATTCCCAAACTGATCGGGGAAGGCCATTTCACGATACAAAGCCGTACCGGCACCGGCAAAACCCTGGCCTATCTTTTGCCCCTGATTCAACGGCTGAAAGCCATGGAAGCCCAAGCACAATCGGCACCCAGTGGCGGCCCCCAGGTTTTGATTGTGGCCCCCACCCGCGAATTGGCCCTGCAAATCTTCGATGTGGCCAAAGAAATCTCCCATTTTTCAAAACTGCGCATTCGCAAACTGGTGGGCGGCGACAAGGGAAAATCTTTAAAAAGTATGTTCACCACCTCGATAGATATCCTGGTTGCAACGCCCGAACGCTGCATCCGCTCATTAAAGAACAAAGAGCTTGCCAAAGAGAATTTGAAATTTCTGGTTTTGGATGAAGCCGATCAGCTTCTGGAGCCCTCGTTTAAAAAAACAATCAAGGACATTGCCTTTGAATTAAGCGCGCAAAATCTTCAACTCTTTTTAGTCAGCGCTTCCCGCCCTGCAAATTTTACTGAAACCATCCGTGATTTTTTTCCCGCTTTTGAACTGCAAACCCTTGGGGAAGGCGAAGCAAACCTGCTCAATAATACCGTCGATATTTTTAATATTGCCTTGGAAGAAGCCAGTAAATTCAGCTATGTCAAGGTGTTTATCAAACAACAAAAAGACCGGAATGGCGTGATCTTCATGGGCAATAAAGCACGCGCCAAACGCTTGTTTGAAGAGCTTCAGACCGCAGGTCAAAAGGACCTTTACCTGCTGCACAAAGATTTAGAGATCAAAGAACGTGTCAGCGTCATGGACAGTTTTAGAATTAACGGTGGAATTTTAATTTCTACAGATGTCTTTGCCCGTGGCATCGATATCCCCCATTTAGAGTGGGTCCTCAATTTTGATCTGCCCTCTGAACCCTATTATTATCTCCACCGCAGTGGGCGTGTGGGGCGCTCTGGCCGCGCCGGCAATGTCTATAATTTTGTCACTTCAAAAGATGCCGAACGCATGGCCCGCATCAACAAAGCCCTGAGCAATCAAGGGCGCGGAGATCTTCAAATTGTTGCAACAGCAGCCAAAAAACAGGCTTTGAAAACAGCACAAAAAAACAATGCCAAAGCCAAAGCTGCACAAAAACCCAATTCAAAAAAGGCTTCAAACTCAGATTACAAAGCGACACCCAAGCCGGGAGCAAAAGCCCCAGCAAAATCTGGCTTGAAGTCTGGGCAAAAGCCAGGTACAAAATCAGAACCCAGGGCAGGCTTCAAATCCCCAGCCAAACCAAGTGAAAAGGCTGCCCCCAAATCCGGCTTTAAATCCACACAGAGACAGAAGTCTAAAACCTCACAAAAAACAAATCCAAAACCATCGCAAAAACGCATGAAATAAAGCTTTATAAGCTATGTGAACAGCCCAATTGGAAGTGACTCCTCAGGCGGGATCTGTTTGCTGACTTTGCCAGGCTTGAATCCGCAACTGCGCATTGTCGCGGATATTTTGCCAAAAGAGTTCGTAATCCAGCAGATGGTAATTGCCCGGCTGAGTCTCCATAGCAGGATAATTCAAGACGCCGAGATCAGGAACTCTGAGCGCAGAACCTTCACAGCGGGCACTGAGTAAAGCTTTTCTGGGAGCTTTGAGAGCTGTAATTTGAATGCCCAAGGGCTTTTGAGAAAAAATAATATCTTGGAAGGCAAAAGCAGAACCCGTATTGATCATTTCAACAGCCCCGGCATGGGCTGAAAGGGGACTGGGCTGGGTATGTGCCTGCCAGGTGATCGGATGGGTACACTGGCGGGCCTGGTTGAGAGGCAAATGCCGCAAGCTGGCATTGTGCCAATAATAAACAGGTTCTTGCCCTTTGACTTCAGCTCCCTCACGGTAGGTATCCCAAGCAGCCACACAGCCTGTTTGCTCAGGGCTATCGCAGGGGAGAATTCCAGCCTTGCGAATCGTGGGTTCTTGATACCAGTCTCGGGGCAAACCCATTCCCGGTAAGTAACCCACCACAAAACGTTTCTGCAAGGGAGTTGCCGCAATCTTTTCCTGAATCAAACGCATCAGATGCAGACTTCCCTGGCTGTGACCCGCCAAAATAAAAGGTCGCTTGGGATTGTCTTTGAGAAAGCCTTCAAAGGCCCGTGCAATATCCTGGTAAGCCAATTCAAAGGCCGCCTGGGCTGGGGCCTGTGGCGCATAAAAGGCCCCAAGCGTCGCCTGACGATAACGGGGTGCAAATATCCGACAACAGCCATTAAAGACACTGGCCTGAGACCCCATCGAAATTTGATCCACAATTTCCCGGGCTGGACCGGGATTAAAATCGGCATTCCACTGGATACGACTCATCCAGGCCGTAGGATGCACAAAAAACACATCTGCTTGGGGTGTGGATGCCCGTTGCAAACCCGGAGGGATTAAACGCGTATTGGCAGGTGCAAGGGGATGCGCCGCCCAAGCAGAAGGCGTGTGGTAGTCGGGGGCAGAGACTCGCGGCGAATCAGAAAAATCGACGGTCGGAGCCAAAAAGAAACCCAGACCACAACTGCTCAACATGGCCAAAATAGCAAATCCTACAAGGGTCTGATTGCGTTTCATAGACGCCTCACTTGTTACATATTTTTATTTTATTTAAAAATATTGTAACATATACTGACTTGTGACCCGAAACCCTTTTGAGGTAATCTGCAAAAATGAGTTCCTTCGTTCAAAAATATCCCATGGCTTTGAAAGATCTCCTGGCTTCTCCGGGGATTGAAGCCATGGTTTTACAATCGCTTGGCTGCAAAGTTTCCTGGCCTTCTTTAAAAGGGGTAAAGGCCTATGCTCAGTACTTTGGCCATTCTGAAAGCGCAATCCGAACCGGGCTCTCACGGGCCAATAAAAACAAAATGCTGATCGTGAAGGATTCTAAGCACGTGGCCTTGGGGCCAGAGTTACAGGGTTTCGTCAGTTATTTTTTAAAAGAAGCCTTCACAAGTGATAGCTTTTCGTTGGTCTTAACCCAATTATCGGCGCAACAGGCCACAGAACGTTATCAAATCAATGATTTACTCACACGCCTGGGATATGTCAAAATTTTAGCCAATGCGTATTTGCGCTATGGCGCTGAGCCTTTGGCCTTAGAAGCCGTATTGAAAGACAAAAGCCTGCAGGCCTTCATTTACACCTTTGAAACCAGCAAGCAATTGCCCGCGCAACTTGAAAATCAGTTGGAACCGATCTATGCTCTTCAAACATGGGGAAAGCGCTTAAGCAGCTTTAGCGAAGACCTCAAGTACTTTTTAGCTCAAGCCGCATGGGATAGCCCGGAGGGTTATTTCAATTACCTCTTTGCCCGCAGCTCTTTTCACAAAAACATCATGACCGCTGCCCCCTATTTGCCTGAAGCCTATTTCCCCGAAGTGCGTCTGCTGAAAGCTGATTATCATACCCTGGGACAAATGGCCCATACGCACCACCAGGTTTTTTGCGAACGCTATCAACAGCTGTTTGGTTAATTTTTTTTGACGCGCCTCAAGCAGAGGGAGAAACGAATCAGATACCCAGCGATACCTGATTCGTAAAACTCAAAGCTTGAGAATTCAGCAACCGTGTCGTTAGTCTCCAGCCAGAAAAGGGTAATCGGTATACCCCTTGGCATCGCCCCCATAAAAGGTCGCTTGATCGGGAGTATTGAGTTCTGCCTGCCGCTCAAATCTTTGCGGCAAATCAGGATTGGCAAGAAAAGCAGAGCCAAACGAAACCGCATCTGCCCATTGCTTTTGAATCACCTGCTCTGCGGTGTCTCGGGTATACCCCGCGTTCACAATCAGGGTTCCTGAAAAAATTTCGCGCACTCTGGGCAGTAGCGGCTCAATGCCTTCAGACAACTGCGGGGGTTCCATAAAATGCAAAATTCCCAGATTTCTTTTTTCCAATTCATTGACCAAGTAGAGATAGGTATTTTCAGGATCTGAATCATGCATGCCATTGTAAGGATTTCGCGGTGAAAGTCGCAGGCTGATACGCCCTTTGCTCCAAACCTCACTCACAGCCTCAAAAATTTCCAACATAAAACGGGCACGGTTTTCAAGGCTTCCCCCATAGTGATCCTGACGTTGATTGGAGCCATCTTCTAAGAATTGGGCGGGCAAATAGCCATTGGCACCATGAATTTCAACGCCATCAAAGCCCGCTGCTTTGGCAAATTGGGCCGCGGCTTTATAAGCTTCGACTATCTTTTGAATTTCATCAACCCTGAGCTCGCGTGGCGTGACAACAGCTTGGGGGCCACTGGATGTAAAAGCCATGCCCTCAAAGGCCAAGGCAGAAGGAGCCACAGGAAGCTCCCCCTGGTGAAACTCAGGGTGAGAAACGCGCCCCACATGCCATAACTGGGCAAAAATCAAGCCCTGTTTTTCATGAACGGCCTCGGTCACTTTTTTCCAGGCCTGGGCTTGTTCAGTGCGATGCAAACCAGGGGTAGAAATATAGCCAATACCCTGGGGGCTGATTTGCGTCCCCTCGGTAAAAATCAAGCCCGCAGAAGCGCGTTGACGGTAGTAGTGAGCCATCAAATCAGTGGCCAGATGTTCTGGAGCCCGTGAACGGGTCATGGGGGCCATAAAAACACGGTTTTTAAAATTCAGCTCAGCTGTTTTGAGGGGCAATAAAAGTTGAAGTGTTGAGGTCATTGCTTATGTTTCCTTATCTACAAAATTGATAACAGAACAAATTCAGTTCTGCTTTAATTAGTTTCTTTCCGGAAAGAAACTAATTATGAGTATATAATAAACACATCAGATTGTGTCAAGTTCGTAAGGAGTCAGAATGGGAAGACCCAAGCAAATCAGCAATGAACAGATTATCGCCACAGCACGGCGCTGTTTTCTTGAACGGGGAGCAGGTGTCTCCGCGATTGAAATTGCAAGCGAACTGGGTGTCAGTCACACCACCCTCTTTAACCGCTTTGGCTCCAAAGAAGCCTTGATGCTGGCAGCACTGGGCAGCAGTGAAAAACTCTCCTGGGTCAAGGCGCTTGAAGCGGGCCCCGATCTTCGCCCCATTCGCGAACAATTGCTTGAACATAGCAAAGTCATTGCTAACTATTTTCAAGCCTTACAGGAAAGCATGGCCGTCTTGCAGGCTGCGGGCCTCAAACCTGGAAACAGCTGTGACAAAAGCAACCAGGATTCTCCCCCTGCCCAGGCCTTCAGAGCCTTTACAGCCTGGCTGCAAAGAGCCCAGGATCAAGGACGTTTGGCCCCCTGCAATGTTGAAACTTTGGCTTCTACGATTCTCGGGGCTTTACACAATTGGGCCTTTACTCAAAATGTCTGCCATGTCAGCTCACCGGCTGTCGATGGCGCACAAGTAGAAGATTTTATTGAGCTTTTGTGGCATGGGATTGAACCACAAGCATCCACAGAGGCATAAGCCCCAATCACTATCGCCCTTGGTGAGGCTTCAGGCTCAGCTTCTGACCAGAGCAATATCCACGGCTGGGAATGCTTCTTTTTCAGGAGAGATATTCACCATGGTGATTTTCAAATTTTGCGAGGCAAAGTGCATCAAGATCTTCCAGCCCCAGTTGGGCGATCCTTCCACTTCAAACTCGCCATAGAGTTCAATCCCATTCTCAATCGGTTTGCCCTTGAGCTGCATAAAATCCGAAGGCATATGCCAGGTATCAATCCAATCGGCAAAAAAGGTGCCTTTGTCCTGATGGTAGCCCAGGGTTAATTTTCCTGACTGTTTGCGAGCTTCGTATTCCCAGCTATAACTCAGTTCAAGAAAACGATCATTCAGAATCAAGGCATTGTGAAAAGCCGTCTCAGATTTCATTTCTGTATTTGAAAAGGGATCGTGCAGAATTTTTTCGCCTTGCCATTCCCCCGCAATTGCCTGAAAAAAATCAATCTCTGCCATGTTGGGTTCTCCTTCATACGTTTCAATTGCTTTTGCAACTGCGAAGTCTCAGCCAAGCTTGCTTCTCAAACAGTTTAACAGTGACTGAATTGCAAATCCAGCACCTGAATGGCTGGTTCAGGCCTGTTCTCCTCAAGTAGCAGGCCCCTGGCCAGCCTCCGTAGAAACGGCCCCCCTGCACCCGCAGGGCGCATTGTTGCCAAGACACACCCGCAGCAGACAATCGGTCACAAAACGCTGTGCAGCCAATCGAGAAGAGTCAAACCAAATTGCTTCATTTTTGACAACTTATCGATGAAAATTGGCGGGAAATTCGTTCTGTTTGTATATTGCCAAAACCCATCAAGATCGTGGCTCATTTTTTAGCCGGAAGCCTGCTGCAGTTGATGATGTGGTGGCTGGAAGAAGGCATGCCCTATAGCCCGCAGAGGATGGAAGAGATTTTTCAAGAACTCACCCAACCTGGGGTTTGGGCTGCACTGCATGGAAAAACGAGAGACGGCGAAGAGAACGCAAAAACGCAAAGCTGAAGCAATCCTCAGGCTTGCGTCCGAACAGACCTGAAGCAGTTGCCTGCAAGTGTCAATCAGGGCAGAAAATAAACTTGTATTTAAACCTTACGAAGCACTCAGCTCTGGCTTTTTGCGTAAAAAATGGTAGTGCAGATAATAAGCCACAAAAGACATCAACGTTCCCAGCAAAGCCATCGGCCATTCGGTTTCGATAAACAAATCTGGCAGCCAAAAGAGCATGCCGATCAGCATTGAAAAAAGACAGGACGACTCATCGAGTTTCTGGCTCTTAAGGCCAATATAGAGCGGGGCAAAGAAACCCACCAATCCCACAGCATAGGAGCTTTCCAAGAGACCATAAACATTGCTGCCCATAAAAGCAATCGCAACACTCAGGCCAGTCACAATCAACACCGCATAGCGGCAGAGCACGAGGGTCGAAACCTTCTGAAAATACTTTTTGAGCAGGTTATGGGCCAGCACACTGGCTGGGGCCAACAGGGCACTGGTAATCGTTGACAAAACCACCGAAAGAATGGTGAGCATTAAAATAATCGTGCTGATCGGGTCGAGGTAATTTTTGATCAGCAGGGGAATAACCGACCCCTGAAAATTGGGGCCAAGCGTCTTGAAGGCCGTCAAGCCAAAGAAAACAGGCAGACTGCCCACGAGCATATACGCCACACCGGCCAGTAAGGTACCGGTTTTGGCGACCTGGGCAGATTTAGCGCTGAAAATACGTTGCCCGAGATCCTGTCCGGTCAGGTTGCCCAGAGCAGCCACGCAAAAGACCCCGAACCACTGTACCGTATGGCTGAATTTATCCAGGGGCATGACCACCCAATACTCCTTGGGAATACCCGCCAGCAGTGCATCAAAGCTCTGGTTGCCCCAAAAGGCAATCCGGCAGAAGAGATAAACCAAGCCCAGAACGATAATAAACATCTGAAAACTATCGGTCAGGCTCACCGACCAGATGCCGCCAGTGATGGTTAAAAAGAGCGAAATCAGGGCGACAAGCACAATAAACAGACCCGACGGCAAGGGAAAAAAGGTACTCAGAATCTGAGAGAGGGCGATCAGTTGAACGGCGATCCAGCCCACATAGGTGGGAACCGTCAGCAAAACGGTTACCATTTCTGCTTTGGGGCCAAACTTGAGACGATAAAAATCCGAAAAAGTGAGCAATTGTAAATCCCAAAGGGGTTTGGCAAAAAACAGGCCAGCGAGAATCAGGCACATGCCAGCACCATAGGGTTCTAAAGCAGTCGAAACCAAACCCTTATGGGCAATTTCATCGGTGGCAGTAATTAAAGTTCCGGCCCCAAACCAGGTCGAAAAAAGGCAAAACGTGGTCAGCCAGATATTAAAGCTGCGACCCCCCACCAGAAAGTCTTCTTCGGTCTCCATTTTGCCATTCGAAAACAGCGCAATGCCCATGATCACAGCCAAAAATATTAGAATTGCAATTAAAAGCGGAAGATGCGTCATTTATTCTTACCTTGTCTCTTAGAAGGTTCCACATACGGCAGGACCGTTTTTATGCATTCATTTTTGCACAATTGAATAGAATTTGAAAAAAAACTGATCTCAAGGGGAACAAGCCCCATCCTCTTCGCTCAGATTCAGACACAAACGCTCAGTCTTTGAGTTCCTGCGGGTAGCCGATCGGCGGCTGATAGTGTTCAAGAAACGCTTGATTCTCCTCTTGGGACTGTTGAACATAGCCCTCATATGCTGCCCAAAAGTTCGCATCCTCCAACAGTGATTCGTCCTCGATCTGCTCTAGCACCCCATCCAAACCAGCCAATAAAAAAGCCTCAAAATCTTGAAAACGGGGACGCAAATGATCTGAGACTTCAAATTCGGCATCATAATAGCAAACCCGCCACTCTTCAGCTTGAAGCGCGTAAGTATCCAAGCAATAACAATCCGCCCCCTGAGGCGACTGGGCAATCATCAGAAAATGCCCCGGACGTTGGCTGTAATAGTGGCTCTCCTCAAAATCGGGATCCAGCAATTGCAAAGCCCCTGACCAAGGCAAAAATCCCCATTCATCAAATTGCTCACGAATACGCTGGGTGCTATAAATCTCCCCGTACACTCCCCAGGAACGTGCCCCATTGGCAATCCGCAAAAACTGAGACAATGCAGGGGGCAGCTTCAAGTTTAAAGCCTTCTCAAGGGCCTCAATCTCGTTTTCTGTTGCTGGCGGAGCCAATTCAGCGGCTTGAGTCAATGTCTCGTAATCTTGACGCAACCAATCATACATTGTTCATCTACTCCCGTTTCGATCGTTTGGGGTGTTTTCATTTACTAAAACTAAGAAAGGGTAAACCGGCAGATCACAACCTAGCGCTTAATACAGGCTATTCTAACACAAAGCCTTTTTACCCCCCAAAATCCTTTGCACTGCGCCAATTGAACCTGACGTAACGTTAGGTTATAAAGTAGTGGGAACACAGCTTACAAAATAGCTACCCAAGGAGAAACCGATGTGGCGCATAGGTCAATTCGCCCAAGCAACAGGTCTGACCATCAGGGCCTTGCATCATTATGAGCAGATGGGCCTGCTTGCTCCTGGCAGAACAAACTCAGGCCATCGAGTTTATCAGACCCCTGATCTTCAGAAAATCTTCAAAATTCTGGCCTTAAAAGATCTGGGACTGTCCTTAGAGGAGATCAAACAAACCCAAATTGTAACAGCACAAATCGTGATCGCACTTCAGCAGTTTAGTGGGGGCAATGAAAATGTTCTTGAGGCACTTGCTACCCTGCGCCAATTCGCTCCCCCCCAAAACCTGGCGGGCTGGGACCCGCCTTTGTTTCAGTTTCTCAACTCAGCACTTAAAACCTATACGAAAGGCTCTTAAAACATGTTCAATGAAAAAATAGCAAAAGCAGTGGGCCCAGATAAAATCGACCTGGCTTATTTACAAGCAGGGAACCCCGAAGCACCGGCCCTTGTACTCATTATGGGCATTGCGGCCCAAATGATTCACTGGCCACAGGGCTTTCTTGACGCACTTATTGCCCACAACCTCTCTCTGCTCTGCTTTGACAACCGCGATTCGGGGCATTCAACGCATCTGCATCACGCCACAGTCCCCAACTTTGCGGCGGCCCTGCAAGGAGATTTCAGCACGGTAAGCTATACGCTCTCACATATGGCAGCCGATACCATTGGCCTCATGGATCGACTGGGCCTTCAAAAAGCACACCTGCTGGGGGCTTCAATGGGGGGAGCCATCGCACAGACCCTTGCCCTTGAATATCCTGAACGCGTGCTTTCGTTAACCTCCATGATGTCCACCACGGGCCATCCGGCGGTGGGACAGGTTCACCCCGAAACCATGAAGTCTGTCTTTGGGGGGCCACCTGCCAAAACCCGTGAACAGGTCATTGAACGCGCTTTAAGAACCTACACCGTGGTGGGTTCGCCCCTTTACCCCTCATCAGAAGCAGATATCGCCAAAACCGCAGGTCTGGCCTGGGATCGCGATCACGATGAACTGTCTGTTACCCGCCAAGCCGTCGCCTCTTTGGCCTCAGGTGATCGCACAGAAAAACTCAAAGATTTGAATATTCCAACGCTGGTGATTCATGGTCTGGCGGATAGCCTGTGCGACCCAAGTGGGGGCATCGCCACAGCCGCTGCCATTCCAGGCGCAAAACTCGTCACCATCGAAGGCATGGGACACAATCTTCCGGCAGGTCTCTGGCCGATGCTGAGCCAGCAGATCGTCGATTTTATTTTTGAAGTAGAAAAACGCAGTTGACACTCACCGCCTCAAGAAAAGGGCTTCTCTCGCTACGCTTTTGCAAACCCACTACGTAAAAACTTGTCGCACGCAGCCAGATTGCGTAACAAGGGCCTGCCCTTCTTAAATTTGAAAAGGAACAGGTTCTGAAATTTGATTCAGAATCAAATTTTCTGCGCGCCAAACAAAACGCCAAGAAGTTTAAACACAGAGTTCAAAAACCGAATAGTTTTGGCTCTGATTTTTTTAAGATCTGATACGACTGATAAACAGAAAAAATAAGAATGACTATTACTGGAATTGAAAAAATAAGAATCCAACCATAATCACCAAAAGATGATTTTAAATAGACATATTTTGTAAAATATTTACTAATAAATTTATAAATAAAATAAGAAAACAAAGTGTAACCAGAATGAAAGATAATGGTTAGTTTTAAACTTTTTGTATAAACATATATAAGTATCAAGACAAAGCCAAGCCCCAAAATCTCAAGAAACGCCCCACTCTGCGTAATAGACAGCAGAAATAAAGTAATTATATATGCTTTTTTTAAAGATCCAAATTTATAGCGAAGACGGTTAAATATCCACAAGCGAAAAATAATTGCGATACAAAATGGGCGCAGGACAAACAAATCCAGGTAATTAAAGCCCAATAGAAACCAAGACGTATCCCCAGCTGTTGAAACAAGGATATTTCCCGATGTTAACTTTTGAATCAGCGAGCTAAAAAAAGTTATTAAAAGAAAAAATGACATATATTGTTTTGAACCTGGAAAGTTTACAGAACATATCAGTATGGTTTTCAGTAATAAAAACGCCACTAAAAATACGGCAACTGCGCTCACCATAAAAACGCGAATCGATTCTTTCAGTACCGGCAAAGAAACCGGCTCACCCAATGCAGTTTTAAAACTAATATGATCTTGCTTCAGAGAACGAATTAAATAAATGGCAAAAGCAAAATACAGGGTTTTATCAATAAAATAAAACCCGTATTGGAAATAGTTTAAAAAATTTTTTGAATCGTTGGGATTCAATTTTAGAAAAACAGATGTACTCAGTTTGAGAGCGATCCAAATCAAGATAAAAACAATAAAAACCTTGCGTATGCTGAGACGAGAAAATATAACCGGTATTGAATCATTCGCAGGAGAGAGATTCAGATTTTCCATTTGTTCACTTGTTTCCTTCAGGGAGTACACAATCTACTCAAGCTTAAAAATCATCTATAAAGCTTGTCTAAGTTCAAGTCATGGTATCGCTCCTCACTGAATCCTATTAATTTTACATCCAGAGCCAATATATTTATTCTATTTTGCAAAACCACTCAGGGTTTAAATTTTGTTCAATCATTGCATCTTCATCCCATATCTGCTTAAAAGGGAATAAACCTCTTTTTAAATATTCTTCATAAAATGCCTTGGCATATCGGTTGGCAAATTCTTCTTTATCTTGTTTTGGCTTCGAAAGAAACTGTTCATAGATAAATTCTGACTCCAATTCATTCACAGCTTTTTGGGCGGGTTCTATTGCATGAACAAGATAATCTACAGCATGGCCAAATTCATGGGGAAGCGTTCGAAACAACTGTGTATTCCGAACGCTTTCAGGAGTCGTTTGAATTTCATAGCCACGTTTATTTTGATATATGATATGGCCCTCACTGGCTAAGGCTTCAATTTCTTTTTGTCCATAGGGGCTCACATTCTTTGACCACTTTAATCTCCCATTTAATTTCGTGGCTTCTAAATATATTCCAGGGCCAGCATAGCGACCAAGAGAAGCAAAATAGATAAAGCGCCCCCATACAGGACATAAAGAGTGCTCATTTTTACTCGGCTGACGGAAAACGAGATTTTCAATTTGCTCTAAATGAAACGGTTCTATCAACGCCAATACTTTTACAAGATCTTGAGGGGTGCATACATGTTTAAATCCAGTATGTGTTGGCTCAACAAACAAATTGAGGGTATACCCTTTGATATTTAAAGGAACCAGAACAGGATCGCTTAATTTTTCCCAATATCTTTGCAACCAGCGTTCTGGGATTACCATCTGATTATTTTGTGAATGCCCACTTTTAGCTGTGCCTATATTTCGGTTTCTACGAGTAGGGTTCCAACCTTTTCTTATCATAAAAAGAAAATCATGCTTTTATTATTTCTCTATCGGCTACTGCGCCAGTAGAACAAGGAGAGTAACGACGGGTCTGTAAGTACTTTCAGCTGTTTGGCTTGTTCGACGCAGGTGATCTGCGCTGACAAATAAGAATTTATGCCCTTGGGGTACAGCTTGAAGGATACGGTTGCAATAAAAATTTTCATGGAAGAAACTTTTCATGAGGCTTACAGTTCTGCAGAATTCCTTCTGAAACAAATTCGATGTCATTGCCAAACTCCAAACGAATTTTATTGAATATTTCTTCATAATATAAATTAAATTGCTCCCAACTTAATTTGCCCTCTTCAAACTGAATTCTATAATTCTTATGGTCAGTGATATAAAATCCCCATATGGTATTTTCAATTTGAATCTGACCTTCACCTTGGCCATAATTGAGAGCTTTACCAGATCTCTCAAGTGGAATAATTCTTTCTAAATCAGCCAATGATAAAATTATAAATTGGTTTTGGTCTTCAATTTTAATCATCATTGTCAGTTATAATTAAGTCCTTTGGTAATTTATCTATTTTTTTTCCGGAATAAAAATCAAAATATAAATCTTGATTACTCAATAATTTAATATGTAAATATCCGTATTGTCTATCTATATGTTTGAACCAAATGTAAGTGCCTCTTAAAATATTATTTTCAATAATTGATTGTTTCTCCCCTAACAAATCTTTGATTTGATATTGAAAGAGAATCTTGACTTTAGCATCTTGAGAATCCCAACCATAAAAAACCAACGCGACTTCATTATCGTCTGGATGACAACCATCTCTAAATTCATAACTACAACTCAACAATTTAGAAAAGGTAATTATAGTAGGTGAGTTACTCACTATTAACTCTTCTGGAAAAATATAAAATTTTTCGATTCGCCAAAGATGTCTATCTGTTTTATCTGATTCAACTAGAAATAAGTCTAGATATCTTTCTTTTCTAGTTCCAACTACTCGAGCAAAAAATCTACCATCAAAAGAGGATTTCACATATGTGTATGGATCTCCTGGCGAATAAGCATATGAAGCTATACTATGAAATGAGGATATAAAATAGGCAAATAATAATATCTTGAAAGAAAATTTCATTTTTTACCTCTTACATAGTCAAGGGAATGAGTCATTTGCATAGCGCAAAGCCTCAAGTTTACACTTTCCAAATACATCGCAAAACAATTCACAGTTTAATAATTTTTTAAATATTGTCCTCTTCCAAGCCTTGTATTCAGAGCGACCAAATTGTTCACAATTTCAGATCCAGGTCATGGTGGTTAAGCATTTCCGGCCATCCGATTCATCCGAAGCCCTTCATTTTCAGAGGGTTCTTCAAAAAAACGTGTCACGTGAGTGAAGATGGCTTCGGTATCAAACGATGCCCGTTCGGGCTGTTCGAGCCGACGTTTCGCGATCTGCGATAAACATTGCCGATCGCTTAAGTCGAGAAAAATCAATTCATGTTCGCAGCCAATTTCAGCACACAACTGCTTAAACCACTTTCGTTGACCTACCGTATTGGCAGGAAAATCCATCACAACAGAGGTACCCGTTTGTAGGATGTTCTGAACATGTGATTTGATAAAAGGCTTGATACCCGCTGAAAACTTCAGATAGTCATCAAAGGTGTGAATTTGTCCAGAATAATGTGCTGAAAGCCACTCGTCTTCAGATATAAGTACAGCATTTTTATCCGCTGCAAGAACCTTCGCCAGGGTAGATTTTCCGGCTCCCATCTTTCCACAGAAGAAGGTCAGCGTTCCAAATTGTTTCATCATCTCTCCTTACAATCTCCAAAACGGCGGGTCAATAGTGCGCAGCCCCAATTTCTACAGTATTTTCATTCATGCATCCATTCATAGCTCATGCAAACTTCTTACAGCCCATTGCTTCAGCAATAAAGGCAAAATCATGGGCAGGAATTTTGAGTTGACCGAACCTAAAACCGGCCCCCCAATGCGTCTTGTTCTGAATAAAGGAGAGATTTTCAATCAAGGGTTTGATCGCCGCCTCCTCACAGGAAACATACTGCACATCTACTCGGTAAGGCTTGAAATCAGGGTTCATCTCCACTTGATAAATCTCACCTGAGACAATTTCACCAAGAGCAGTAAAAGCTTGAAGGGGTTCTCCGTCTGGATATGCGGTACGTGGAGAATAAATGAGCAATGCATCACCCGCACGAAACTTTTGCAAAGGATATTTTTTGCCGTGATTGAGTTGAATAAATCCCCCTTGAACACCAATCTGGACATGAGCACGTGAAACAACCCCAATCCAATAGTTGCGCTCAGACATGAACAGGTACTCCTTAGACTCTTACTAAATACAAATCTGCCGTGCCTTCAAATTCAAAAACTATTGCTGAATAAGTGCTGCTTTTTTTACCAAAAGAATAAAATCCTCTCTGTAGCCATTTTTATCCAACCCCTTGTTCTTCTCAGCTAATTTTAGCACTTCTCCAAACCCCCATGTGCCAATATATTTTGATTGTCTTAAGAGCATCCCAAAAGCCGCCACCGAGATTGTAAACTTCAAATCTTGAGAGGTCTGCTCCCAGGGCTGGATCTGCTCCTTAATGGTCACAGATACAAGGTTGCTCTTTTCTGACTGGGGGCTTTTGTAACGCAGTTTCAAACTGACAAGTTCATCGGTCGTTTTGGCGAAAGCTTTCACCTGGGTATCCTGGTATCTCAAGTTTTGCCCCATTTTACCGCCACCTGCAGGTTCAAGCTCATAGAGAGCAGTGACAGTAGAACCTGCTCCTAATTCACCGGCATCCTTTTGATCATCCTCAAAATCTTCCGAAGCTAAACGACGGTTTTCGTAGCCAATTAAACGGTAAGATTTTACTTTCACCGGATTAAACTCAAGTTGGAGTTTAACGTCTTTTGCGATAGTAACCAAGGTGCCACCCATTTCCTCAACAAAAATCTTATGCGCTTCAAGGATACTGTCAATATAAGCATATTGACCATTTCCTCTATCAGCAATTTTTTCCATTTTGCTGTCTTTGAGATTGCCTGTTCCAAATCCCACCACAGTTAAAAAAACACCTTCTTTGCGCTTCTCTTCAATCATTCGTTCCATTTCAGCATCAGAAGAAACCCCTACATTAAAATCACCATCTGTGGCCAAAATAATGCGGTTATTGCCCCCCTTAATAAAATACGCTTTAGCCACCTTATAAGCCAGTTCTAACCCTGCGCCGCCTGCTGTGCTTCCCCCCGCATGAAGTTGTTCCAATGCATTGAGAATCACAGATTTTTGATCCCCTGGTGTTGGCGGCAAAACTAGCCCGGCAGATCCGGCATAAACCACAATGGACACATGATCTGATGCTTTTAAATGATCGACCAAAAGTTTAAGGGAGCGTTTGAGAAGAGGAAGCTTGTTCGGCATATCCATTGAACCTGAGACATCAATTAGAAAAACCAAATTTGCTGGTGGGGTTTGAGACAAGTTCAGAGACTTCCCTTTTATTCCAATCCGTAGCAAGTAGTTATTTGGATTCCATGGAGAATATGTCAGGTTTGTTGTAATTGAAAAAGGTTGCCCAGATTGAGGTTCAGAATAGTGATAGGGAAAATAATTGATCAATTCTTCAATTCGAACAGCATCTTTAGGAGGAAGCTGATTTTCATCAATAAAACGACGGGTATTGCTATAAGAGGCCGTGTCAACATCAATGGAAAAGGTACTTAATGGAGATTTTAGAGGATCTTGAAACTCGTTTTCATGGATATAGGCATAATTTTCTGTATTCAAGTCGATATAACGGGTTTCTATTGCATCCTTATGTAAGTGATTTAAACCATTTTGAACAGAATCTGGATTCGAAAGCATTTCAAAATGTTCTCTTGATCTATGCGAATATCTTGTCGAAGCACGATCTTGAGCACCAATAAAATTAGGTGTAAGAATAGAGAATGCAAAGAGAATCAAAACAATAAATAAGGCTCCATAAAGGAGAATTTTTCTCATAAAAATCACCTATACACAGCTTCGTTATCTTCTGGTTTTTATTATTCCCACAATGAATCAATTTAAACCGTTAGAATCATACCCGTCTGACGATCCTTTCTTCTCAATATTTCTTTGCCTTCATTTCTGAACATTTAGAAGAAAACCAATACCGTGTGCTATTCTTGGAGAACAAGCCAACCAGGTTATGTGTATATTGGATTAAGGGTTGTTCAATTCAGTCAGGACTGGCCACCCAATAGAACAGGTAAAGCAACATCCCTGCTCAATATCCTGTAGTTTCAGAGATTTTGAAATTCCAAAGAAGAGGGCGTACTCTGTAAAGTGCTCAAACCTTTGGAGAACGTCCAACTTGGCTTCAGCAAGTATTTACAGATTGCCTTTCTGGCTTATGCGCTGTTCAAATACCTGGTGATTCAATGCGAGATTCTCCCTCAAACGACAGATTGGTACACCCCCAAGGGCTTGGCTTCTCCTGCCAGAGTTCAACAGATTCTATCCCAAGATTTTCAAGCTCAACGAATTTTTCAGGGGGTACTTCAAAACGGTCTCCTCAACAAAAATACTTCATTGGAAGATTTCATGCGATGTTCAGCTACTTTATTCTCCGAAACTACAGTCCGAATACATCTATGTGTCTTTTTTGACGACAGCCCTAGCAAATATAAATCAAGCTCCGTCCCACTACAAAAGATTCTATAAAATCAATATAAAATGACGCCTTATAATCATCCAATATATACTGGCGTAAATTTTCAATCGAACTGTATTTATTTAAAAAAATTTCATAATTGTGCTCTTTAAAGTAATCAAAAAAATCCATATTCACACCATTTCGTTGAAAGCCATCAACATAAGGGTGAGAAATAAAATACACACCTGGAATATTTTCTCTTCTGTAAAATAAACAACTAAAATAGTCAAAGTCTATTTCATAATTGGAATTTAATATTCCTCTTTTTAACCAATTGCCCGGTAAGGCATATTTCGTTGCAAATTCAGATTTTGTATTTATTTCAAAATCTTTAAACTCTCCAAAATTTATATTATCGTAAAGATTTATTATTTTAAAAACTTCTTTTTCGAGACGATCTTGAAGCTCATCTTCAATAAGAATGTGCTGAGAAAATCTAGGATCCAGCTTAAAATTCTGAAGATATTTTAATTTTATTTGCTCATTCTTAACTACTACTATCTCAAAAATGAGTTTGTTATGAGGAATTATTCGAACATAATCACCAAAGTCTGATAATGATACTTCAGAAGCATCAAAGTTATTTTCTAAAAAATAATCCTCCTGGACGTAATCAACAACAAAATAATGAGAAAATAACAAGCTCAAGATACTTCACCCATTTTTAATCATTTTTGTTCGATCTTTCCACAACATCATACATCGTCGCCATCCCCTCCACGCCAAATTCCCTGACCAAAAGATACCCCGGCGGAATTTGATTCTCCATCTCTTTTCTTTTTTTCAGAAAATCTTCTTTACTTTTCCAAATGGTCACAATCTTCCATGACTCTGAATTATTCGGGTTCTGTAAAAGCAGAGTTTGGATGATTTCACTTGGAACATGTTCAAATATTTTTTGAAATTGAAGTTTGAAATCTATCCAATTTTCTTTTGCTATTTTTGCTTCTAATTCTGTAATTAACATGATTGCCTGCCTTTGTTTTAAATAAGCACTTCAAATTTTTGCGTCATCCTTGGGTCACTCTATTTTAGGTATGATACAGTGACCTGGTGAGTTTACGGGTGAAGAATACATTTCAAGTCTTAATCCTGCCAATAGAAAATTAAATCAGCAATTGGCAAGGGTTCCCTGTCTCCAAAAAAGTAAATATTCATACCAGGAAAAATTATTCTGCCTTCATCTCCAAGAGTATAAAGTCCAATTCGATTTGCAATTTTCTCTATCTTTTCCAGAATAGATTTATCCTCCTGGTAAACAGTATTCCCGAATGAGAAGTAAGGGCCAATATAACTTAAACATACATCTGCTTCATCAATTTTCACGATGCAGTATGTACTTGCTCCAGAGGACCCCATCACCTCTCCAGAATCCTTACAGCTAAAGGAGCCTAAACCTTGCTTTTCAATTTCATTCAAGAATTTTTTTATCAAAATTGGTTTGTACTCTGATTTAGGCTCTAATAGTTTTTCTTCAATTAGCCAACGTATATCAGTTCCCCTTAGAGATTTTGGGACCCAGTATCGAATAATCGCACTTCTGATATGCTCAGGTATTGGAGGAACAATCTCCTTAGGATAAGTTGGAATTGAGTTAATAGGTATAGGTAGTTTTTCATCAAGATTTAGGAGAGTATAGGCGGCAAACAATCTTTGTTCTGGTTTTAAGTGAGAATTAGTCACAGCTGCTTCAAGAAGCCCTATTGGCTTGAGTTTTAACAATTTTTTGTAGGCACCGTAGGGTACAGTCCAACTTTTATCACCCAGTAACTGAACTAATACTGGGCTGGAAAATTCAGGATTTATTTCAGACATTCTTTCAAGTGCCCATCTACGGACGTACTCATTTGATTCAGATATTGCAACTGACTTCAATCGATCTTCCAAGCTTCCTGTTTGAAAGTTATCTATTTCATCCAGCATGCCCTTTAATCCACCCAGACTTTTCATTAACAATATTAGCGGTTTAAACTCGTAATTTGAGTCATCAGCAGTAAGTGGTTTGAACTCGTAATCTACTACATCAGAAAAAGTTATGTAGTATCTCTCAATTATTTCTTTTACCGCAGTTCTATCACCTAACAGGCCTCTTGCATCCAGCAATTCTCTATCAGCAAAATTCCAGTGTCCGAGAACCCACTCGCCTTGTTTCATGCTGTTAAAGAGTTCCTGCACTACTGGTAAAAGATCCTTTAAATCATTATCTGTAATTGCGTCTAAAACAGCTTTTCGAACTTCACCCACATCTTCATTGTCTTTCAAAACGCCAATTAGCCCGTAAATATGCTTCAAATCATGGGCTATATTTATTGCATGTATTGCTGATTGCCTTGTGTACCAATTAAGCTTTTTATTTGATGCGATTAAAAATAGTTCTTCTTCTGAGTTTGCTGCTTTACTTAAAGCAAATACAAGCTTTCGATAATCCCTGTACTCAAGTTCAAATTGGTCAGCATCCTCAATTATTGACCTAATAATACCGGGATAACGTTCCTCAATCTTTACAGCTCTTAAAAGCTTATCCGCATCCTCTGACTTGATGAGCTTAAAAAGATTGTTTTTTTCAATCATCATGTCTTTAGTTGTCCTCTGGTTTGTACTTGCAATATGAGTTAGAAAAACAGACTCAACTCTCTCAGGACTACCAAGTCTTGGTGGATAATGTTTTTCATTAGCAAAGCAGTTCAGACCAAAAGAATAAACAGAGAAACAGAGTAAAACTGCTATCCTGGTTCGTATTGGTTTCACTTGCTTTACCTCTGGATATTAATTCTATCAACACATCTTGCTCCGTCAAGATCGTGAAGCTGTTACCTCTGCGCCTGCCGGGTCCGTCCTATCTACTCCGAATACGGTCTAATTTGCTTACAGTCAGTGATTGCGCCGCATACGACAAGGAAACGGCCCGCCCTTAACCTGCGCAGCGGAGCAAGACAGGTTGAAGGGCATTGTTGCGCGATCAAAAGAAGACCCTAAATTCTTATATCTTTTACTCTTTTTAGTACGCATTTTCATTTTATCAGGCCAGCAATAAGTTTTTTTTATTTTGAATTGAATGTTGTTTGATTTGATTTTAATTTTCCTCTCCACACATCCTTTCTAATTTTATCTTCGGATATATTTCCCTTAAAAAAATATTCCATTTGAATTTGGTGTTTTTGAGGAGTTCTATAAGAAAAGAAGTAAGAAAATGAACAGAATTGTATTTCTCTTAAATCAATAACTTTAAAAATCCCTTCATTGTGATTTAACTCAAAAAATTCTTGTGTATTAGAATTTTTGGATTGATAACCTCTCATGCATTTGATACAACCCATCATAATTTGAAGCTTTTTCAGAGAGTCCGAACCGTTTGAACCCCACATAATTAAATAGTTATCAAAGACTGAATCCTTTAAATGATCAAATGTATTTGGGGGTTTAAAATAAATTTTTTTGTGACTTGTATTTTTAAACATCAATAAAATATTTAAGGAACAATTGTCTGTTGATGCATTTTTAGGTGAAGACAAACAGTAAGTGTTACAAAGTGGAAGAATTGTAAACTTCAAACCGTTCAAAGATTGACTTTTTTGCTCCTCTTTAAACTGTATCTCTGATTGATACTTAGTCCAGTTAAAAGCAAGAGAATCATCGTAAAAATCAGATTCCATCGCTTTTAGAATTGTCTTGCGCATGCTGTCTTTAATCGAAGAGTCATTTTTGACAATGCAACCCGAGTGAATATCTTGAATTTGTTTTTGATAGGGTGAAGAATCTATATCACTAGATCTATAAACAACTCCCTTTTTTATAACCTTCGGTCTAATATTAGATTTAATTGAAAAATCCCTGGACTTTTGCTTTGTGTTTTTGAATGGGATAGGAGGGCGCGGGGAACTATAACTTGTAGATTGTGTAGGAATATTGTCTTGTTCTATCCCCGCGACATTAGAATCGGTATGAGCGACTTGATTATCTTGATTAGAATTACAAGAAACAAGCAGGATACTAAGTATCACATAAATACTTGATCTTACTAGTAATTTGTCAGTCTTATTTCTTTTGTTCATTCAATAAATTTTAATATAAAGGTTGCAGTAATAAGGTAAAGTCTAATAATTTATATTTTAATGCTTTAACAATTTTTAGATTTTCTGGATTCTTTCTATTCTTTATTAAGATTGTGTTAAATTTTATTTCATTTGACTCTAATTCACCATTAAAAAATTCTGTACCATAACTATTGGGAGAAATGTCTGAAACATGAAATTTTGCTTTAATTGTATATGTCGCTGGGAATCTATCTTGAAATAACGTATACCAATGACGAAGATCGATAACAAAAATTTTGGATTCACCTGGTCGTAATAGAGTTCGAAACCAATCTCCGATTTTTGGATTATCTATTCTGGGATCTTTTTCATTGATTCTTTTACTTTGAACCATATGATTTTTCTGTTGTTTTTCCGCATGTGGTTTTTTTATATAAAATCTTGATAGCATTTTTTTAAACCCTTGATTATTTTTTTTTGTGGAAAATAACAAATAAATATCATCATTTTCATCATTGTTAAGAAATAATCTATTAGGGATATCAAAATATCTATGTGTACTTACATTTTTAAAAATAATATATGTATAAATAGGATCAAAGCTATATTCTTTAATAGAATAAGAAGCACAGGGTGTATAAATATATACTTGTAATCCAGCAATCGTTTTAACTTTCACTGAATTTAAAGATTTTGGCCAGGTAGGATTTAAAACAGTTTCTAAATATTGTTTGGTTTCTAATTCTGAATTTAGAGAACAACTCATTGAGAATGAAGGTAAAATACAAATATTTGCAAATATAGCTGTTACAATAAAATATTTAAATAATTTTTGCATAATTAAATACAATTAAATTTTTACTCATATAGATACCACTCGTGCAGTCAAGTGAGTGAATGAGTTGCGTGGTGTAGGGTTTTAAATCTAGATGTTTCTCCTCTCCCGTATTGTTTTTCCAGCCTAAAATGCGCATCATAATTTGGTTTTACCCCTGCTTGTTCTTGCAACTACAGATTATCCAGCCCCTGGATAACTCCATCCCCCCCCCCGGCATCCCTTCTCAACAGCTTTTCAGCCTTGCGATAAAACTCCACTTTTTGGAGACTTATTCAGTTCTCGAATAACACCATTATATTTTCTATCTTTTATAATATCTGCAATTGTATTTTCAATCAACTACGCGATAAAAAAGACAATATTATGTCATTTATTAAAATTCAAAACAAAATCATTCCAATATGTCATATTCGATCTCTTCTGTATGTTTTGCTAAAAGACCCTCTGGTCGCTGAGCCGATGGGCAATTCAAACACACCCTTCACGCTCACGCAGAGAGCGCCTAAACCCCGCTCAAAGCCCCCATCAACAGAGCTTATTTTACTTTTGAATAATATATCCCCTATGGTATACTGTTGTATCATCCAGACAAAGGAGCCAAACCATGCAGATTGTCATTATCGGAGGCGACGCAGCCGGCATGAGCGCCGCCATGCAAATTCGCCGTCGTCAGCCCGAATGGAAAATTACGGTCTTTGAAAAGGGCGAGAACACTTCCTATGGAGCCTGCGGCATTCCCTATTATTTCAGTGGCGATGTAGAAAGCCTCGATAAACTGGTGGTCATTTCCCCCGAAGGCTTCCGCAAAAAAGGCGTCGATGTGCAGACCGGCCACGAAGTCATCGCCATCGACCCAGACCAAAAACAAGTCAGCGTGCGCACACCTGAAGGCACAGACATCACGCAAAGCTATGACAAACTCTTAATCGCCACCGGGGCCAAAGCGATTGTGCCCAGTGTCTGGCCCGGCCTGGAGCTCGAAGGCGTACTCACAGTCAAAACCCTGGCCGACTCACGCAAATTAGAGGCCCTGCTGCAAACAGGCCGCAAGAAAGCCGTGATTGTCGGGGCCGGTTATATCGGCCTTGAAATGGCAGAAGGTCTCAAAAAACGGGGGCTTGAGGTCACGGTTTTAGAAAAACTGCCCGGTGTAATGGGCAATCTTCACCCCGGCATTACCGAAAAGGTAGCGGCCGAACTCGCCGCCCATGAAGTCAATCTTCACCTCAATGTCACGGTACAGGGCTTTGAAGGCCAGAATGGCTCCGTCACCCAGGTACTGACCGATCAAGGAGCCTTTGATGCCGATCTGGTCGTGATCAGCCTCGGCGTGCGTCCCAACCTTGATTTTCTCAAAGACTCTGGCATTCCCCTCGGCGCAACCGGTGCCCTGGCTGTCAATGCCCAACAGGAAACAGGCAAAGCAGATATCTACGCAGCCGGCGACTGTGCGGAATCCTTTCACCGCATTATCGAAAAGCCTGTCTTTATTCCCCTGGCGCTGACCGCCAACCGCCAGGGCCGGGTAGCTGGAGCCAATATCTGCGGCGACCAGGACAGCTTCCCCGGCGTGCTGGGCAGTGCCGTCACCAAGGTCTTTGACTATGTGATTGCCCGTACCGGGATTGATACCGCCACGGCCGAACGCGAAGGCATTCCCTATAAAACCGCTGAAGCCAAAGCACCTGCCAAAGCCCATTATTATAAAGGCCACGGCGAAGTTTGGGTGCAGTTGATCTACCATGCCGAAACCCTGCGGCTTTTGGGGGCTTTAATGGCAGGCACAGATGAAAGCCTGGGCAAACGTTCAGACATCGTGGCCACAGCCTTGAGCGCAGGCATGAGCGTGATTGAACTTTCAGATTTGGATTTGAGCTACGCGCCGCCCTTTGCCCCAGTTTGGGACCCCATTCTGCAGGCCGCCAACAAAGCGCGTTTCAGCGTTTAAACCACAGCCTTGAGCCAGTTTTCGAGCTGGCTCTGCAGGCTGTCATAAACCGTATCCAGCGTCCCGCTGGCATCAATCCGGCACCAGCGCTGGGGTTCTGCCTCTGCCAGGGCGGCATAACCAGCCCTGACCCGTTGATGAAACTCCAGCGCTTCGCTTTCAAGCCGATCCTTGCTTGCGCGCACCCCAATCCGCTCATGGCCCAGCACAGGATCCAGATCCAACCAGAAGGTCTGCACAGGTTGCAGCCCCCCAGTGGCAATCCGGTTCAGGGTTGTGAGTTCAGCCAAATCCAGCCCACGGGCATAGCCCTGGTAGGCCAGAGTTGAATCGGCATAGCGGTCACAGAGCACCACCTCGCCCCGTTCCAGCGCAGGACGAATCACCGAGTCCACGTGGTGGGCCCGATCCGCCAGATAGAGAAAAAGCTCAGCACGCGGTGCCAGCACTTCGTGGGGGTGGTGTTCAAGAATCAGGCTGCGAATCCGGCGGCCATAATCACTGCCACCGGGCTGACGGGTCATCAGCACCGTACGCCCCTGGCCACGCAACCACGCGGCCAGACGTTCAATCTGGGTGGATTTGCCTGCACCTTCGCCGCCTTCAAAGCTAAAGAAGAGACCTGGGGTCACGCCTTAAAAATCCGGATGCATCATTTTCAAAGAATAATCCGGATCATCCATTTCGCGGAACATTTCTTCTTCTTCTTCACTGGGCGCATCGAGCTGCATGATCTGACGCAGCGATTTCTGAATCTGGTAAATCGTATTCGAACGCACCATATGCACAGGAATCTGGCGAGCTTCTGCTGCGTCGATGATTTTGCGGTGCTTCTTATACGAAGACAGCAGCATCAACACATCGGCTTCGTCCAGGTTTTTGGTAATGCGCACGGGCAGACGCATGGTCTTGATCACGCGCTCCACCTGGCTGCGGCTGACCGCATAGGGATAGACATGCAGCTCGCTCTCGCGTTCGCCGGTCACATTGACCATCTGCTGCTTCATGTCCACGCTCTGCTGCTTGATCTTCTTGACCTTGCCGTGTTCATCCACCATACGGATTTCAGGCGCAGGCATCTTGCCACGCAGATACTGATCGACCACATCGGCCACGTCGATATGAATCGCCAATTGGTAGCGATCCTGAATTTCAATCGCGATATCAAAGGTGGGGGGCGATTTGCGCTCCAGCACCGTTTTTTGGGTGCCGCGCCGTTTGGCCTCTTCATCCCCCAGGGTCACGCTGTCAATGCCGCCCACTAAATCATTCAGTGAGGGATTGAGAATCAGGTTTTCAATGCTGTTGCCGTGGGCGGTGCCAATCAACTGCACCCCCCGCTCCGCAATGGTACGGGCGGCATCGGCTTCGGCCTCGGTACTGATTTCATCAATGATGATCACTTCAGGCATATGGTTTTCAACCGCCTCAATCATCACGGCATGCTGTTCGGCTGGGGTGCGCACCTGCATGCGGCGCGATTTTCCAATCGCAGGATGGGGAATATCGCCATCACCGGCAATTTCGTTGGAGGTATCGATCACGACCACGCGCTTGTGCAAATCATCCGACAAAATACGGGCCATTTCACGCAGTTTGGTGGTTTTACCCACCCCAGGACGGCCCATAAACAGAATACTGCGGCCCGATTCAACCAAATCGCGCACAATATCGATGGTGCCTTGAATGGCACGGCCCACACGGCAGGTCAGGCCGACAATCTTGCCCTTGCGGTTGCGAATACAGGAAATCCGGTGCAGGGTACGTTCAATCCCGGCACGGTTATCATCGCCAAAATCGCCAATATGCTGGGTGACATGATCCAGGTCTTCCTGAGAAATCAGGCGCTCGCTGAGATATTTAATCGAACCGGGGTAGCGGGCCTCGGGCTCACGCCCCAAATCCAGCACCACCTCAATCAGCTCTGAAAGGTTGGCTTCTTTTCGCAGAGTCTCGGTAACCCAGGGGGGGAGATGCACCAGGAGTTCATCCAGGTTGTCGGTTATCAGTTTTTCAAATAGTTCCATGGGATTCCTTTCCGTGGGACGAATTTTGGGGAAATATGGTCAGGGGCCAGGAAAAAAAACAGGAGGCTGAAGGCTCAGCACAGGTCATTGTAGACAATGACGAAAGAGTTCCCTCTGGTGTTCCAGGGGTGGTTCTCTTTTTCAATACATGCATTCCGTCTGGTTATCCTCCGCGTTGAAGCGCACGATCTTTAGTATACTCTTTTGCGGGCTCAGCTTGCTACCACAGAACGCACAAGCGCTTTGGCACGTTCCAGTTTCTCGTGATAGAGCGCTTCAGAAAGGGGCTCAGAGGGGCTCAGATCGAGGTATTTGCGCGCAAAGCTGCCCATACCAATGCCCTGAATCGCGCTTTGACGCTCACGGGCCATGCGTCCGGTCAAATCGTTGGTTCCCCCCGAAACCTGAATAAAACTCTTCAGGCCCGCAGCACGGAGATATTCAGCCAGTTCCAGACAGGGCAGGGTCGATTTCTCGCCCTTGCGGCCACTGATCGGTTTGCCATCGGCTTGAATAAGCATCTCTGAACCCACTGCCTTTTCAATATCCTGGGCCAATTGGGCAATTTCAGCAGCGCTTTGCCCATGCGCCCCCATGCTGAAAGCCAGCAGTTCAAAGGCCGCGCGAAAGGGAGCCAGACTGTCTAAGAGGGTTTGCAGTTCAGCACGGCCCCCATCTCCGGTATGCACTTCCAGGGCCGTGGCCCCTGCTTCCAGGCATTGAGCCAGCAAAGCCCCTACCTCCGCCAGCGGCTCTCGGGGCACCAGACTCAGCGCATCGCTGGGGCAGGCAATCACGCAATGGTCACAGCCCAGGCAGTTTTCGAGCCGAATTTCAGACTCCACAAAAACCTCATGCGGGCAGGCATTGACGCAAAGTCCCCGGCTGTCACAGCGCTGAAAATCTTTTTCCACCCGCAGAAAATGCAAATCCTGGTTAATCCCCACACTGACCATGATCAAGGGCAAACCGGGTACAGGCACCTTTGCCGCCGCAATCCCGGCTCGGGCCGCATGCACCAGTTCAGGCCGTGCCCCCACATCAATCACGTGTGCCCCTGCTTCCGCAAAAATCCGGGCCAGCGTCGCAATAAACTCGGTATTGCGGTAACTTGCGCCACAGATCAGCTTAAAAAAGCGTTGCTCTTGCAGAGCCTCTCGAATCGCCGGATGCATTAACGAATCTTGGGCAAGACAATCCCTGTCTGAGACTGGTATTTGCCCTCACGGCTGCGGTAATTGGTTTCACACACCTCATCGCCCTGAAAAAAGAGCACCTGACACAGGCCCTCATTGGCATAAATCCGACAGGGCAGCGGCGTGGTATTGGAAATTTCAAGCGTCACGAAGCCTTCCCAACCGGGCTCAAAAGGGGTGACGTTCACGATAATGCCACAGCGGGCATAGGTGCTCTTGCCCAAGCAGATGGTCAGCACATCATCGGGAATTTTAAAGTATTCAATCGAACTGGCCAAAGCAAACGAATTGGGGGGAATGGTGCAGACATCGCCAATGAAATCGATGAAGGAATTTTCATCAAAGGCCTTGGGGTCGACCACCGTGTTGTTGATATTCGTAAAAATTTTAAAATGGTTACTCACCCGCAGGTCATAGCCATAGGAGGAAAGGCCGTAGGAGATAATCCCCTGAGAGACCTGACGTTCCACGAAAGGCTGGATCATGCCTTCTTCCAATGCCATTTTGCGGATCCAGGTATCTGATTTAATGCCCATAATCGTCCTTTCTAAAAGAGCAGGATACCTGTTCCATGATACGGATCTTCGCCAGCAGTGGCAATCTAAATCATGGAATCGATTCGAGCATTTGAATCACACCCAGCGGGGGCAGAAGCGCCTCAGAAACCGCCGTACCCATCGTGCTCAGGACCTTATCTTTTCCTGTTTCTGTGGCCGAAATCTGCAGAAGTGCCAGATTGCGACCCTGCTGAGCCGTGACATACAAACGGGTATCGTCCTGGCTGACCGCCAGCCCCAGGGGAGCATAGGCCGGAAACTTCACCTCGCTGCCATCGAGGGCAAGGGTTTGAATCAGTTTTTTAGTTTGAACGTCGATCACCAGCACCGAGGCCGTTCCGCTGGCACTGAGATACAGGCGGCTGCCCGCATGGTTAACCGCGATTCGCTCCGCCAAAAGCGGGCGTTTTTCTGTGGGGGAGCTTTGCAGCTCAATCGTCGTTTCAAGCTTGGAACTGGCGGGATTGATCAGATAGAGTTTGTCTTGAAATTCATCCAGGGCAAAGAGCGTGCCACCCACCACTTTCAGATCTGAAATCCGGCTGCCTTCAGGCAAGCTCAGTATTTCACTCACCCGGTAACTGTCACTGTCGCGCAAAACCTCCAGCAGACGGGGTTGGGCTTGATCAGCCACCCACAGTTTTGTGCCCTCGCTGTTCAGCGCAAAAGCCGATGTCTGGGCCCCGATCGGTAAATTCACATATTGCTTGAGCGGAGGCTGACGCAGGCCATTCAAGCGGTAAACCGCCAGACGGGGCGAGCTTTCAGAAGCGGCCCAAAGCTCACGGTGCACCGGGTTATACGCCAGTCGATGGGGGTGATCCACAGTGCCCACTTTGCCAATCCGGTAATAGGTGCGCGCGTCATTGCGCTGAAAAACGGAAATCGAACTTTCCATCTGATTGGCAATAAAAAACAGGCCATCGGGCCCCATCACCAGATCGCGAGGAACCTGACCGGTATCAATCCAGCGCTCCACACGGTGCACCAAGGTATTAAAGACCAGCACCCGGTTTTGGGTCGGAGAGAGAATCAAGGCCTGAACAGTGGCCGTGGTATCATCCTGGGGCACTCGTTTGCCACAGCTGAAAAGCAGCAGGGGTAAAAGCAAGAAACCAAGAATAGGTTTGTACATGCTCTGATTATACCCTCTAAAGTGACCAATCGATGCTTTCAAGTTCAAAATGGGCATAATCTGCCAGGTTGCGTGTCACCAGGGTCAGGCCATGTACCCGTGCCACGGCAGCAATCTGTCCATCGGCAAAGGGGGGCGTCAGGCCTTGCCCCTCCAGACGGGCGCGTTCACGGGCATGCCATTCAGCAGCAGGGGGTGAATAGGTCAAAATGGGCAGGGTGGCCAGCACCACCTCGTGCAGATAATTTTCAATCGTGCTGCGCTTTCGCCCTTTGGGCAAACGGTAACAGCCATAAAAGAGTTCATGAATCACGATACTGGCAGTCGCGCAGCGATCTGCCTGCGTTTGCAATTGCGAAAGAATGCGGGGGTTCGGCTGGGGGCGCAGGGGTTCAGAGAGAATATTGGTATCGAGCAGATAGGTAAGGGTCACAGGGTTTACCAGTGAAAGGAGCGGCCAGGGGAGGAATCGCGGAGATTGTCGAAGGTATCATCAGGGGGAAGGGGTTCAGGGGGGTGTGAGAGAAAGGCTTGAAGGGCGGTGCCGAAAGAGGGTTGCGGGTGGGTCAGGCGTGAATAATCATCCATCGAGAGCAAGACCGCGACGGGTTTCCCGCGCCGGGTAATTTGAACGCAGGTGCCTGTCTCCGCCGCATGCACGAGGCTGGGCAAAGCATTTTTCGCTTCGGCAATCGAATAGGAACTGCTCATTTCAGGCCTCCAGATGGCTATCTATATGGCTATATTATAGCAGAAAAAGAGCAGCTGCTGACGTAAGGCTCAAGAAAAATTCAGTCCTCATCGCGGAACATCAAGGGCCTGGCACCATCGAATTTGCGGATCCGCACAGCGACAATCGCTTCAACCCGCCCTTTTAGGCCAAGAGTTTAAGACAAACGGTGAATTTCAAGCAATTGCGGCGGGGTCGCATCGGGGGGATAGACCAGCTCCAATTTCAAGCGCCGTGTTTCACCCGCAGGCAGAACCAAAACCTTCAGGGCCGGGGCCTCTTCTCCTGCGCGTAAAACCTGATGCAGCCAGAAATCCTCGGGCTTTTGTTCTGGCCCCCAACTCAAGCGCAAAGAGCCCCGAAAAAAAACAGCTTCCGCAGGCGGCGAACGAAAAACAGCCAGCGCTTCGCCCGGTGAGCGCTCGATTACTTTCAGGGGTTGGTGTAAATAAACCGCATAGCTGCGGGCCTGGGGATCAGGATTCTGCAAATCCGCCTCCAGCAGATAATGCACCCCATAATTGCCGTGTGATTGAACCGCCGTCCCCGGCACCCGCACCCGCAAAGGGGCACTCTGATTCTGGCCCGTGCCCATGCGCTTGAGATAGACGCTGGAAAGTGGAAAGCCCACACGCTCACCGGGTGCTTGGGGCAAGTCTTCCAATTTGCCTCGCCAACTGGCCCCACTGACCATGCCTGCGACGCGTCCATAGCGGAATCCCCCTGCCGGAGGCGGCTTCGCGGGGTCATATTCCGTGACAGGAATTTCAGGTGGGCCCGCCACCTGACCGGAAGCCAGCAAAGTCAATAAATCCTGAGGCCGGGGCGGAGAACCACTGTCTGAAACCCACGACAAAACAGAGAGATGCACAGGCTCCAAACTTTCAAAGCTTAACAGCGCAGAGAGGGCATTGTCCTGCTGTAAAACCCAAAGAGGATTGGTGGGAATCGCCTCCAGAAAGATCACCGCTTGCTCGCCCGGAGCCAGCAAAATCTGCTGCGGATTCAAGGTGCTTTCGTCGCGCAGCACCGCCAAAGCCAGGCGATCTCCAGGGCCCGAAAACAGCTCGCCCCGTGGATTGTTATGAATCCCCGCCACAGGCTTAAAGGGGGCCTCAGGCCAGGTTCTGAAAAATGCGCCTTTTTTCAGGGTCAGGCGCAAGCTCTCCTGCGAAGGATTGCTTGCAACCACCGCCAGATAGACACGGGCACTTGATAAAACAGCCGTCCGCGCCACATGGTGCATAAACAGCTCGAAGCGCCCCTGCAGAGGAATGCCCAGCTTGCGGCCCTGGTTCAAATCACCGGCTGGCAGCGTAGAAACCAGAATCCCGGATTGTTCGATCCGTTCTGGACTGTTGCTGTGCAAAACCGGCATGCTATCCAGGCTTCCTGGCAAGGGCAGAATCCGCAGTGGATGTGTGCTTTCGGTAAAGGAATCGGCCTGTTCAGGCTTCTGAAGCGCAGCACAGGCCGCAAAAAAACCCAAGAGACAGAGCAGGGCCAGACGTGGAAAAGGCTTACAGATTCGTATACTCATGTTTTGAATTTTAGCCAGGAGCCCCCAAAGAAAGCAAGCTAAAGCCTCGCTTTTCAGCAAAGTCCTGCCCCAGCCTGAGGGGAATGACCTATACTGAAAAACATGAATCTTCAGTCAAAATACAGTCATGCGCTTCGCCAATCCTGAAGCTTTTTTACTGCTGCTTGTGCTGCCCCTGTTCTGGTTTCTGCGCAGAAACCGCCAGGAACCCAGCCAGGCCATGCCCCTGCCTGCCTACCAATTTTTAAAGGATATCCGTCAGCCCTGGCCCTGGAAACTCTGGCTTCCCCGCCTGCTGACCCTGCTCGGTCTGATTTGCCTGATCAGCGCGATGGCCCGCCCCCAGGCCGGACGGGAAGTGACCAGCACCAAAGAAAAAGGCGTGGATATTATCCTGGCACTGGATACTTCCGGCAGCATGCTGGCAGAAGACTTTCTGCCCAACCGCCTGGAAGCCGCCAAAAAAGTCATTGCTGAATTCGTGCGCAACCAAAAAAGCAACCGGGTCGGCATGGTGGTTTTTGCCGGGCGTTCGTTTACGCTTTTGCCCATGACCACCGACTACAGCCTGATTATTGAAGCCATCAAAGATATTCACCCCCATATCGTCAAAATCGACGGCACAGCGATTGGCGACGGCATTTCCAATGCGATTTACCGCTTTCGCGAAGACAATCTCAAAAGCCGGGTCTTGATTCTGCTCACCGATGGTGAAAACACGGCGGGGAATATTAAACCTTTGGTGGCGGCCCAGGTCGCCCGCCAGAAAAATGTCCGCATTTACACGATTGGCATGGGCAAGGCCGAAGGGGTTCCCATTCCGGTCACCGATCCCCGCACCGGTCAGCGCTACTATGTTCGCGACCGCAGTGGCAACCTGTACCTCAGCCGTATCAACGCCAAAGAGCTGACTGAAATCGCACAGCTCACCGGGGGGCTCTATTTTCAGGCCGATAATGCCGAGAAACTCAAGGATATCTACAAACGCATCGCCGAAATGGAAAAAGCTGAATACGAGGTCAAGCACACCACCCTGTATCTGGAACAGATGGTCTGGTTTGGCGTGCCTGCTTTGATTCTTTTGATGCTGGCCCTGCTGATGAACCTGACCGTTTCACGGGTCTTGCGGGTTTAAGAGGCCAGGCTGAGTTGGGGGTGCCCAATCACCACATGGTGCGCCTTGCAGCGGGGCTGGTACTCTTCATCCCCAATCAAAACGGTGGGGCTGTTATAGTGGGCGGGCTGCCCATTGAGCAAACGCTGAGAAAAGGGGGCCTCTGCGCCACAGCTTTCACACAGAGCGTGCAGGGCAATCCGCGAATCACAGCTTTCAATCAGATCCTGCATGGTCTTGCCTGAACTGGCATAGTCTTTTAAGGGAAAAAATTCACGGCGAAAATCACGGTCCAAACCCGAAAGAAAAACAGAGAGACCGGCTTGCCGCAAAATCTGACAAACTTCCAGCAAAGCTGAATCGAGTAAAAAAACCTCATCAATCAGGCAGGCTTGGGGTTGACGGCCTTCCGGCAGACAAGCCTGCAAGGTCAGGGCCTGTGTTTCTGGGCAAGGGGCAGCAGCCTGTGTGCCCTCACGGATCAGCTGCAAAATTTCCTGGGCACTGTCAACGCCCAAGGCCTCGATATCACGGCAGGCCGCATCCCGCGATTTAATAAAACAACCATCCCGCGTATCCTGACGGGGTTTAAAAGCCAGAAAAGGAATTCCGGCGGCATAAAGTTCTTCGGCTTTTTGAACCAGATAGCGGGATTTTCCACTTTTCATGGGGCCATAGCAAATTTCAAGCTGGGGTGTTTCGTGCACGGGAGTGTGATCCTTGCCGCAAAGTAATACCGTATCCTACCATGTTTTTTTTGCAACCCGGAACCCAGCACAAAGGCTCAGAATCAGGTCGAAAGAATGCGTAAAAAGCTGCGCTGGGTTCAAAAATCAGGCCAAGGCACTCTGCTCAGAATTTACAAAATTCAACAAAAAAAACAGCCCCCCTGAAGGGGCTGTCTCGCGCTACTGAAAGCGCATCAAATTAAAAGGCGTAATTCAAAAAGGCTTGAATCACAGGGCCATTGCTGTTCATGGCAGGATAGGCCACGGGTGAAGTAGAAGAACCGCTGGAAGCAGCAATACTGAATTCAGCATTGCTGAAATAACGCCAGCCCAGGTTCAGGCCGAGAATCATATCCGCTGTGGCCTGGTAGTGAAGGCCCGCCAAAAGCGTTCCCCCCAAACCCAAGGCGGTGGGGGTGGGATCCAAACCACTGCCCAGCAGCGTACCGGCCAGGGCACCGCCGCGCAGGCCCAAACTAAAAATCAGCTGACGCATATACCAGCGCTTCATCAGACCAATTTCCAGGTCAAAGGGCAAAACGCTCGCACCGGCATCTACAGAGCGGCCGGTCGGCACCGTGGCCTGGCTCAGATTGGCCTGTTGGGGCATGGCCATGCCGCCCAAGAAGGTAAAGTAAAGTTCTGAAACCCCACTGGCCTGGGCCAGACTGTATTCAATATCCAAAGAGGCCTGGGGCACAAACATGTTTTGCTCCTGCCCTTCAAAGCCCAAGGGGACAGTTCCCAAACTGAAGCCAATTCCCGCTCCGGTTTTGGGGTATTCAATCATCTGATCACCAGCTTCATAATCCCGACCCACGATAATCGGCTGCAGCCGGAATTGAGAATTTGCCAATTCGCGCACCTTGGTAAAGCCCACATCCACAGGCACTTCCTGGCCATTCTGCATGCGGTATTCAATCACCTTAAAGCCCTGATCCAAACCAATCCCCAGCGTATCGACTGTTTCAGTGCCTGAAAGTTTGACCGTAACCTGATCCTGGGCCATATCTGCACTGTCAATCTGGTTTTTCAGAATGAAATCATTCAGACGCTTGATCTCCGTGGTCAAACCGGTAGAGCCATCGTCTGCCAGTTTCTTCTCGGCTTCAGCACGCAGGCTGGCTTCAGGATTCATATTCAGCAATTGCGCGTAAAAAGGAATTTTTTTAATCACTTCCACGATCAAGGGCTGAACCAGCACATTATCGGGGTCGACGGCATCGCCCGTCGCTTCTTTTACGATTCTGAGAATTTCATTGAAATTGCTCAGTTCATAGGTTTTGCTGATCTTCCAGCTGGTGGCCTGCTGAGAATAGAGTTCAGGCTGAGAACCACTCAATTTATAAATATCCAGTTTCATCTGCAGATCAGCTTCAAGATCAATCAGCCAGGTATTGCTGTTCTTGCTTTTGCGGCGCAAATGCCCCAAATCGACTTCACCCCAACTCCAGTCGGTTGCAAAGACATAGGCCGATTCCATGATTCGCTTGGTATCGCTCCAAGAGACCACCTTGTCGCCAATTTTGACATTGTCATTTTCTTGATTGGCAGCCATTTGTCCGGCATTTTCAAGCTGGTATTTCTTAACAAGGTTTAAAAACTCCAGCAGATTGCCCCGGCCGCCCGTGCCCAAGAGCCTATAATCAAAACGGGGAAGTTCTTTCTGAAACCCCTGAATCACATATTTATCATAGGGAACAGGGCGAAGTTGGTAAAAAGAAATATATTTACGCTGATACTCTTCAAGTTCAGCCGCACGGGTGGGGGCAGGCGCCGAGAAGATTCCACCCGCCAGTCCCCCCAGAACCAGGGTAAAAGCAAGTAAAGGACGCAGACCATAGTTCATAAAGAAACCTCTTCCAGTGAGCTTGTATTTTGCGCTTCATTATACGGTGCTGAATGCCCAAAGGCAAAAATCGCAAGCTGAGCTAGCGGTTGATCACTTGAATGTCCCGCACCTGCAGGCGCACCTTGAGCCAATTGCGTAATTTGGTCAAAACCTCAGGCTCGGGTGTTTTCTGCCAATGTAAAATCACAGTGGGTACGGGCACCGATTTCATCGTCTTCAAATCGGTACGATTCAACAAGATATAGCCAAACTGCTTCAATTCGGGGTACTGCACCTTGAGTTCAGCCAGCAAAAGATCCTGAGACTGCACTTTGCTGCGATAATGTAAAAGCTCCTGTTCCAGGCTCTGAATCTGCTGGTTCTGTTTTTGCAATTGCAAATCCTTTTGCTTGAGCACCTCTTCATTTTTACGGTACAGATCTTCCACAATGCCCACTTTCAGCTCCTGGTTGAGGCGCGTGAATTGCTGTTCCAGCTCAAGCGAGCCTTTGCGGGGTTGGTGCAAAACCAAACGCGTACCCTTGAGGCCCGCCAGGCTATCCAGTTTGCTTTGTAGTTTTTTCACCACCAAAGCCGCCAAGGGCTCGCCAATCAAGGTCAGTTCGATCAGCGAGTTATTGCCCTGATATTTCAAGGTAGTCCGGATCACTTCACTGTCGGGGAACTGAAAATTTTCACTGATAAACTGGTGGGCCTGCCGCTGAAAAAGGGTTTCTTGCACCACTCCCCAGGCCGCGTAAAGACTGGGCAGAACGGTCAGCAGGGCAAAGGCTGCAATCCAGATTTTGACCCGTTGTTCGCGTGCGGCATCGATAAAACTGACCCGTTTGAACTTGAGATAGCGCACCACCACAAAGGTCGAAAGACAGATAAAAACCGAATTGATAAAAAAGAGATAAAAGGCCCCCAGAAAAAAGCCCATATTCCAGGTGGCCAGACCAAAGCCAGCAGTACACAGAGGGGGCATCAGGGCCGTGGCAATCGCCACCCCTGGAATGGCATTGCTTTTTTCGCGGCGGGAACTGGCAACAATCCCCGCTGCTCCGCCAAAAATCGCGATCAAAACGTCAAAGATCGTCGGACGGGTACGCGCCAAAAGCTCGGACTGGGCCTGATCGAGCGGGGTAATTAAAAAATAAAGCGCCGAGGTAATCACTGCCGCCAAAACCGCAATCGAGAGATTGCGCAGCGAGCGTTTGAGCAGGTCGATATCGTTGGTGCCCAGGGCCAGGCCGGCCCCCATGATCGGGCCCATCAGCGGAGAAATCAGCATCGCGCCAATAATCACAGCCGTAGAATTGGTATTTAAGCCTATCGAAGCAATAAAAATCGCGCAAATCAGGGTCCAAAAATTGGCGCCGCGAAACTCAATATTTTTACGGATATCGCTGACCGTGGTAGTTTCGTCAGATTCTTCGCGCAAATGCACAATATCCACAACATAATGACGAAACTGGCGAAAAACAAGTGAGACAGAGCGGTTCAACAGACGTTCGTCTTTCTCGATCTGTTCTTTCAATGGATCAGAATCTCCCGAAACCGGAGCCGCTGTTTCTGTGACTTCCAGCGAAGGGGAAGAGGCCTCAGGGGGCTGAGCAGATGATTCCTCTGACATGAAAAGCGCTCCTTCAGAATTCTGCAGAGATTTTTTCAAGCATAGCATACCGTTCAAGCTGACCGTCCAAGCCAAAAGTGGCAGCTCAGGCAAAATCTCTTGCGTTTTTCTCTCAATTTGATCTTTGATGGGTTTAAGTCTGAAGCCAGAAGGCCGATAATAAAATCAGAATACTTCTGAAAGGTTTGCACGCAATGCAGACCCAACAGATGGAACGGGTATACGAACCGTGAAAATCGATGATAACAATGCCTTTGAATTGGCCCGGGTTACCGGCCCTCAGTCTGTCCAACGGTCAGGATCGGCCTTTGACCTGTTTGCTGCCTATGGTGTTTCACCTGCGCAGGGAACCGATCAAGCCAGTCTTTCAAGCCAGGGCCAGGAAATTCAGCGCCTGACACAAGCAGTGCGTGAATTGCCTGAAGTCAGGGAAGACAAGGTTCAGGCCGCGCGGGCACGCCTCCAGGACGGAACCTGGCAAGTGCCGACCCCTGATCTGGCAGAAGCCATGTTTCGACTGGCTGAACTGGATCAGGGCTGAGCAAATGCAGGTTTTTTGTTTTCAGGTCTGGCAGTTCTGCCATGCGTAGAACTGCCAGTTTTTCACGGTTTTTAGGTTTTCAGGGAGGAAAATGCGAATGCAGGCGCTTTTAAGCCATCTCAACAAAGAGGAACAGTATTACCAATGCCTGGTACAACTGCAGGAAGACATGCAGAACTGTCTGGTGCAAAACCGCCAGGCTGAATTGGATAAAGTCATTCAACAACATGAGCAATGCCTGAATCTGATGCAGGCCCAGGAAAAAGAACGGGTGCAGCTGATGCAACCCTTGGGCAGCAATCTGGAGAGTATCCTTGAAAAACTGAGCGATTTGCGCGAACGCACCCAACTCAAAAGCCTGCAGGAGAAGATCAACGCGCATATCACCCGCCTGCGCCACCTCAGTCATTTGAATCAAGCCCTGCTCGAACAAGGACAGGCCTATATTCAACACACCACTGAACTCTATCGCAGCCTGGCCCGTGCCAGTTCCCCAGCCGTTTATTCGCCCTATGGCCAACTTGAAGCCCCCGCAGAACCCGCCCGCAGTTTCTGCGAGTTTGACGCCTGATTATGGTCAGACCTGCTTTTCTCGGATTCAATATCGCACGCAGTGCGCTGTTTACGGCCCAACAGCAACTCGATCTGACCGGGCACAATATCGCCAATTCTGGGGTAGAGGGCTATAGTCGGCAGCGCTTGCATCTGCAGGCTTCCCCAGATATCTACGGATTGGGCAAGGCCTATCCTGGCAGTGTGGGTCAAGGGGTTCAGGCCGATCAACTGCAACGCCTGCGCGACGCCTTTTTAGACAAGGAATACCGGCTCAAAAGCCAGGAACAAAGCTATTACCAAACCCGTTTCAACTATGCCAGCCAAATGGAAAGCTCGCTGGGAGAAATGGGCAGCAGCGGTTTGGGGCTGACCCTCGACAAATTTTTTAATAGCTGGCAAGAGGTCAGTCTGCGCCCCGACGACCTCTCTCTGCGCCAGACCGTAGTGGCCGCAGGCAATGATTTGAGCTACAGCCTGCGCAGTTTTGTCGCCGATGTTACCCGTCTGCAACTGGATACCGATCGCGATCTCAGCCAATCGGTTGAACGGGTCAATAAAATCTCAGAATCCTTGGCCCATCTCAACCAACAGATTTCCCTGCGTACCAATTTGGGAGAAACCCCCGCCGATCTGCTCGACCAACGGGATCGTCTTTTGGATGAACTCAGTGGCCTGATTCAGATTCGCACCGATCTCGACAGCAATGGAGCTGTTCAGGTTCAAAGCAATGGCAAGGCCCTGGTCGTTAAAAATGAATGGCATGCCCTGCAATTGAGAACAGAGCCCGATCAGATCAGGGGCCAAAGTGCAGTCGGGTTTCCGTTTACCCTGAACCGGGGCGATCTGGTTATCAATGGCGTGGATATTCTCGGTTCAGATGCCCCGCTCAATATTGCCACAGCCGCCGATGCAGGACTGCTTGTGAACCAAATCAACCTGCATACAGGCCAGACCGGGGTGGTGGCGTCACTTGATGCCGCTGGACATTTGCTGATGAGGAGCACCTCAGAGGCCAGCAGTTTTATCAATATCCAGGAAACAGGCGTGGGGCTGAGCCTGACCGGGATTGCCAGCGGGGACTATACCCTGACCAATTCCAGCAGCCTGATGCTGCCGGGTGGCATTTATCTCAACCAACCCGGCGGTAAAATTGAAAGCCTGCTCAATACCAAAACCCAAATTCTGCCCCAAACCCTCGATCGTGTGCACCAATTGAGTGCAGCCCTGATCCGGCGGGTAAATACCATTCATCAGAATGCCTATGATCTCAATGGGCAAAACAACCGCCCCTTCTTTACAGGCACCAACCCCGCCACGATTCAGGTCAGCGGAACCTTGCAGGCCGATGCTTCCCTGCTGGCCCTGGCCGCTGACGCCTCATTTCCCCCCGGAGATGGCAGCCAGGCCCGTGCGGTCTACCAGGCCCGCTTTGAGGTCAGTGTGGGGGGCAAAAGTTTAGAAACCGCCTATAACGCACTGGTCACGGATATGGGCACCACCATTGCCCAGGCTCAGGAACGCGCCGAGACCCTCAAAACAGTCAAAGAGGGCATTGACAACCAGCGCCAATCGATTGCTGGGGTCAATATGGATGAAGAACTCTCGAATATGCTTCAGTTTCAGCGCTCCTTTTCAGCGGCGGCCCGTGTCATGAATACCATGGATGAAATGCTGAACCAAATCGTCAACGGTCTGGGGGCAGGGAGATAAGCCATGCTGCGCATTACCCAACAAATGCTCCAACGCAATTCACTCAATCAGATTCAGGCCCGCCAGAATGATCTGTTTACAGCCCAGAAACAAATTTCAAGTGGTTACCGTTTTGACAAGCCCTCGGAAGATCCTTCGGCAACCGCCATCTCACTCGATTTACGCAAGGCGATCTCGTTTCAGGAACGCATTGGCAAAAACGCCAGTACCGCCCAGGATTTCAATCTTCAGGCCGACCATGAACTGTCTACTGCTGGCGATATCTTTCAGCGCGCCCGTGAACTGGCGATTCGCTCTGCCGATGAGGCCCTCAACCAGCAACAGCTCGATGGTATTTCCTCTGAGCTGGAAGGCCTGCTGACCCAGCTCACCGATATTGGCAATGCCACCCACGAAGGCAATTATATCTTTGGCGGCTACCAATCCAGCAAGCCGCCTTTCCGTGCCGAAAAAAACCTGGTGATTGAAGGCACGGCCATGACCGAACTGAGCCTAAATAAAGGGACGTTTAAAACCCAACTCGAAACCCATTCCCTGACCACCGTAGCAGCCGGTTCATTTTCTCTCAATGGCGGTGATCTGGTGATCAATGGCGTGGATATTGGCTCTTTTCATGTGGTCGACCCGGCCCGCACAGCAGCCGACAATGCCCAGGCCCTGGTCGAGCGGATCAATGCCAAAACCGCCGAAACCGGCGTCAGTGCCCAGGCCATCAATTTTCCCACTGGCAGCTATGCCGCCCCAGGTGCTGCCCCGCTGACGGGCATCGCCCTTGTCAATCTGGATAAAAATGGCAGCCCTTCCAACAAACCGATCGAAGTTTCAGGCCAGGGCATTCCAGGGGTGGGAGGCCTGAATGTCTTTAGAAATGAACGGCTGCTGCTCAGCGATACGCGCTTTACCTCGCTGCGGATTGGTGCGGGCGCGATTGGCAATGTCCCGGCCGGGACCCTCAGTATCAATGGTGTCACGCTCAATAGCGCGATTAATTTTGCAGCAGGCAATAGCGCAGAGCAAAACGCCCAAGCCATTGCCACAGCCCTCAATAGCTTAACAGCACAAACTGAAGTCTATGCCAAAACCGATGGCAATGGTTTCGTGCAACTGCAATCACAAACCCCCTTTCAAATTGCAGGGGCACCGGCCCAGCTCAATCTGCCCAATCAGGTCTATGAACAGAGTCGCAATGCAAGCGCCGTGAGTGGAGCCGTGGGCGCCGGCAGTGCCATGATTCTCTCCAAGGGCAGCCTGGTTTTAAACGGAATCGATATTTTTAACACCCCGCTAACGCTGGATGCCACCCTGACAGCCCCACAACGGGCCCAACAGATCGTGACGGCCATTAACAACCGCGCCACAGACACGGGCATCCGGGCCTTCAGCGATGCCACAGGCCGTCTCTATTTCAGCAATGGCGATCAGCATATTACCAGCGTAAGTTATCAGGGCGACAGCGGTGAAAATTTGGCCCAGATTGGCAGCCAGGAATTATTGCCTCTGAATATGAGTGGCGATCAGGCTTTTGCTGGGCAGCGCGCGCAAACCCGCCTGCTCAGTGGCCGCGATATTTTAGCCGCAGGCCTCGGCAGTGCAGTGTCAACTGCCAATGTCAGTTTCGCAGCGGGCGATACCCTGGTGGCAGGCAATTTCGTGATCAATGGAACCAATATTTTAGCCGGCCCCTTTACGGGCGGAGCCGCTGCCGATGCCGCCACACTGATCGCGGCAATCAACGCCCAAAGTGGCACCACAGGGGTTTCGGCCCTCGCTTCAGGTGTGGCAGGAATTCGTCTGAATTCTCTGACGGGTGCAGCCTTTAATCTTCAAACCACGGGCAATGGCAGCAAAGCCCAAATCCCGGCGACAGCAGCGGGTACGACCTATCTCAACCCTATCAATGCTGGAGATATTTTGATCAATGGCGTGGATATTGGCCCGATTGCGGCGGTACCCGCTAACCCTGGCAATCCCCCCCAGAATATCATCGACCTGGCAGACGCCTTGGTCAATGCTATCAATAACCAGGCCGCCACCACCGGCGTCAAAGCCGAGCGCATCACCGCCAGCACAGGCGGCACACGGGTTCTGCTCACGGCCACCGGCCAGGATATCCGCGTGGATACCAATAATCCCGTCGCCAATGCCGTCTTCAATACGATTGGCCTGCAGCCAGGGACGGTGGTTCGTCAGAAAATTGATGCCTTCGATGCCCTTGTACGTTTCCGCAACCAGGCCCTCAACAGCAAATTCAACCGCGATGCCGTGCAAACCATTTCAGTGCAGAGCCTGCGTGAGGTAGATGATGCCTTTACGGCCTTAACCGGCAACCGGGTTGAATTGGGCGTACGTGGGCAGAGAGCCGAACTGGTGGGCAATCGCGTGGCCCAAACCCAAGAAGTGCTCAGCCAACAGCTCGCCGATCAGCGGGAAACCGATGTGACAAAAGCCATCTCGCAAATGACCCTGCACGAAACAGCTCTGCAGGCCGCCTACAATATGACCCAGCGTCTCTCGGGGCTTTCTCTGCTCAATTATATTTAAGTGTCTCATACCCCAACTGCCTCTTTCCAGCGTACTCAGCTCCCCCCACAGTCTTCCTGGAGATTTGAGTTTCAAATCCCCTCTGCGCTCAATCGTCTCAAGCAGATTTTGCAATTTTTGGGGATTTGAAAAGCCTGTGCTAAGCTGAAGCAGCCAAATCACAGAAAAGGATCCTGTCATGCGCGCTGTTCTACTCTCTGTTCTGCTTCTGCCTGGGCTGCTCGGCCCCGCTTTCGCCCAAACCAGTGATTTACCTCCGCGTTGGCAGGAAATTCGACAGGACTACGCCGACAAGGCCCTGATCGAAAAATTTTATACGGCCTTTCAAAAGGGTGATGGAGCCACCATGGCAGCCTGTTATCACCGAGACGCCAAATTTACAGATCCCGTCTTTGGCACCCTGCGCGGAGCCGAAATTGGTGCAATGTGGAAAATGCTGCTGGAAATCAGCCAAGGGGGCTTAAAAATTCATTTTCGTGACGCCGACGCCCATCTGGGCATGGGCAAAGCTCACTGGGATGCCGATTATACCTTTTCAGCCACAGGTTTGCCCGTTCACAATTCTATCGACGCTGAATTTGAAATTCGTGAGGGCTTGATCTACCGCCACCAGGATCATTTCAGCTTGCACCGCTGGAGCAGCCAGGCCCTGGGCCTGCCCGGTTTTTTATTCGGCAATACTTCCTTTTTGCAAAATGCCCTGCGCCAGCAGGTGCGTGAAAAGTTGAAACTCTGGATGCAAGCACACCCCTGATCCCCAGCTTCAGCACTTGGGGCTTAAGTTCTTCTGCAGCAAGCTAATCCCCGACGCAAAATCATTGCTTCACCAAATAAGCCATATCTGGCTTATTTTCTATTAATTTTCACATTTTGTTCAAATTAGAAATTGACAGTGATCTCTCAAAAAGCTAGAATGTTAACATCATAAACATAAAGCGTTGTGATCTGGTTTTCAAATACAAATTTCGGAAGGTTAAGCAAATGAACATCAATACTTCAGGCAATTCCATTCAAAAGCGAATTCAAGCTTTGCAAGAGTCTTCAAGCCCTTCTCAGCTTGAAAAAAAGCCGGTTGAAACAGGACTGAGCAAAACAGATTTTGAACAGCGCAAAGCCCTGTTCGAAAAAGGAATGCACGCACCGACAACAGAAAAAGCACTTGAAACAGAAAGCCAAATTCAATCCAAAATTCAAACGGCCCCCTCAGAAAATCTCTCTCAAACCGCTCAAGAACTCAATGAACTCGGTCTGAATTTCCATGAAATCTCCTCACGTGAACAAGAATCAGAAGACAACGATTCAATCCCTGATCTTTCACAGATCAAGAGAGGCTACGAAACACCTCAACTCAAGCCAAACCAAGTCATGATCGACGGCCATCTCTACGAAACCGTTTCAAATAATGAAAATTACAAAACCTATACCACCCAGTTATCCAATGATTCTAATGACAGTGACGATTTTGATGACAGTGACGATTTTGATGAGTACGACGAGATCGAAGTTAAAGATTACACGCAACCTGAAGTCAAAAACACCTCAGAGGCCAAATACTCTGAAACCTCCTCCAATCACCATAAGGTAGAGTACCGTGTCAAAAGCAATGTCGACGGAATTCGCAAAGGATATGAATTTGATTTAGGCAATAGCAAATACACAGCAATGTTTGAGTCAGACGAGGCCCAAAATGAAAACAAGCTGCATTTCAGTGAAAAAGGAGTGACACGGGGCAGCGATCAAGAACTTTTAACCACACAAACCCCAACCACAGGCCTGTGGGCGGGTTCAAAAGCAAACCGCATGCTCTTTGTGATGGAGCCCAATGGTCAGATTCATGCCATTGATCCCAACAAACCGATCAGCCACAAAGGCGCAACGGTTTTGGATGTGCGTATTCACCACTCCAGTCTGCTCAACGGGCAGGAGGTCGCAGGTGCGGGTGAAATTCAGGTCAGTTCAGGGCTGACTCCCGAAGAATTCAACCATCTGCAAACAGTCGTCCTGAAGCGCGTGCAAAAACAATTTGAGCATGAACAGGATCTCAAACCCGAAGTCATGCAAAAGATGATTGCACAGATGGTGGATCTTGAATTGGGCAAAATACTCAAAAATCACCAACCGGGTCAAATTGAAGTGATCTCAGATCGCAGCGGACACTACCGCCCCAATCTGGAAATGACCGCTCAGACCCTTGAAGAATTGCAAGAAAAGGGTGTCGATATCAGCCGGGTAAATGTGGAACTGGGCGATAAAATCGGTGGTTCCTCAGTATTAGAAGGAGAACTGATGGTGCCCAGCTCCACGGTGATTTCAAGCAAAGAAGTTCCCAATGGCGAAGTTCAGTTGCGCGCCCAACACGCACGTAAAATGAATGTTCAACAGGAGTTATTGTCAAAATTCGGACAAAAATCTGAAAATTACGAAAAACAAAAAAACAACCTCAATCAATTGCTCGGAAAATACCTCAGCGAGAATAAATTCGAAAAGGCAGCCATTATTTATGAGCGTCTGATGTTTTTACATGGCGTGGGCACCTCAGGCAAGGTTTCAGAAAATCAACGCGAGTATCAGGAAAAGCAAATTCTTAAGCATTTGCAAGCCAATCCCAAAATTCCAACGGAAAAACACCCACTCCTGATCATGGCCTATGAAAACCTGATCGAGGATCGCAAACCGGTGGTCAAAACAGAATATCGGTTGACAGAAGGCTATACCACAAACGATACGAAGCCAAACTACAATACAAAATATACTGACAAAATGAACCCGAACTACAACACGAAAGAGACTGACGAATACCCAGAGATTGAAGATGACATCAATGAAATTGAGCTCAATGATGACGAAATTGAAATCAATTACTTTTACTAAAAGCCCCTTGTTTCAATCTTTTTAGAATTGAAACAAAGACAAAATCCTGCGGGTTTGAACCCGCAGGATTTTCGTCTAGGTCTAGATCATCATTCCCCCAGAGGCTTCAACCCGCTGGGCATTGACCCAACGGCTCTCTTCAGACAGCAGCGAAGCCACCAAGGGGCCAATATCTTCAGGCACCCCCACCCGACCCAAACTGGTCTGCGCAGCCAGCATCTGGTTCAGACCTGCATTGTCCCGCACCGCGCCGCCGCCAAAATCTGTTTCAATCGCCCCTGGTGCAAGCGTGTTCACTGCGATACCACGGCTGCCCAGTTCTTTGGCCCAATAGCGGGTCAAGACCTCCACCCCCCCTTTCATGGCAGCATAGGCCGCATAGCCCGGAAAACTGAAACGCGTCAGACCGCTTGAAAGGTTGAGAATCCGCCCTTGATCTGCCAAAAGAGGCAAAAGGGTCTGGGTCAGAAAAAACGGACCTTTCAGATGAATTTTCATAAGCTGATCAAATTGTGCTTCTGTGGTTTCTTGAAAAGAAGCATGCAGCCCAATGCCTGCATTGTTGACAAGATAATCAAACTGCTCACGTTGCCATTGGGCCTTTAAAGCCCCCTTTAATTCAGCTGCAAAGCCCTTGAACGAATCACTCTCAGAAATATCCAGGCGCAGGGCCACAGCCTGACCGCCCAAAGCTTCGATTTCGCTGACCACTGCCTCAGCGGCCTGAGACTGGCTCTGATAGGTCAAGACCACCCCCACGCCTTTTTTCGCAAGTGCCAGGGCTGCACTTTTGCCCAAACCCCGGCTGCCACCTGTAATAACTGCAATTTTCATCTCATTCTATCCTTTCGCTTCGGTTTCAAAACCGACTGATTGACGTGATCTTGTTTAAGCCTATATTATTTTAATAATTTGATAAATAATCAATTTATTAAAAGACTATTCATTATTTTTGAACAATAGGAAAAAGCCGATGGATCGCATCGAAGCCATGAAAATCTTTCTGCGCGTGAGCGAATTGCAAAGTTTCAGCCAGGCGGCCGAAAGCTTGCATTTGCCCAAAGCCACTGTCTCCACCTCGATTCAAAAACTCGAAAGACACTTGAAAATACGCCTGCTGGAACGCACCACCCGCCAGGTACAACTCACCCCCGAAGGTCTGCTTTTTTATGAGCGCGCTCAGGATGTTTTGGCAGATCTCGAAGATATCGAAGCGATGTTTGAGGCTGAGGCCCGGCAAATTAAAGGCAAAATCCGAATCGACATGACAGTTGCCTTGGCGCGCAATCTGGTTATCCCCCTTTTGCCCGAGTTTTGTAAAATGCATCCCGAAATTGAAATCGAATTGAGCAGCACCGATCGCTATCTCGATCTCATCCGAGAAGGTCTCGATTGCGTGATCCGTGTCGGCAGAGGCCAGGAACCCGGCTTGCTGAGCAAGCCCTTGGGCGAAATGCATCTGATCAATTGTGCCAGCCCTGAATATCTGCGCAAAAATGGAATGCCGCAGACCCTTGAAGATCTCAAAACCCATCAACTGATTTTTTATGCCATGCAACTCGGCAGCCCCCCCGAAGGCTTTGAGTATTTCGAGGGTGAAAAATACCATGAAATAAAAATGAAAGGGCTGCTGACGGTGAACAATACCATAGCCTATGAAACAGCCTGCCTGGCAGGCTTAGGCATCATCCAATGCCCTTCTGCGGGTATTCAGGCGCATTTGGCAAGCGGTCGCCTGATTGAAATTCTCCCAGAATTTAAAGCCCAGCCCCTGCCGCTCAAACTGGTATACCCCTATCGCCGTCGCCAGACGCGACGTCTGAAGGTCTTTATTGCCTGGCTCGAGCCCCTGATCAAAACCTATCTGGAAGATCAACATGCAGCCACTTAAGCCACACCAGACGGTTCTTTGGCAGCAGGGTCTTTACTGTTTTAACCAAGGCGCTTATTTTGAAGCCCATGAAATTTTTGAAGAACTTTGGCGTTCACTTCCGCCCCCGCAGAAAACCAGCCTTCAGGGCTTGATTCAGGTCGCCGTGGCCTGTGTGCATTTACACAGGCAGAATGAGCGGGGGGCCCGCAGCTTGTTTAAAAAAGCAGCCCAAAACCTCAGCACAGGGCCTTTGCCGTCTGGGAATCAAGCCGCTTTGCTGAAACAGATTGAAGCCTGGCTGAACTGGTTGGAGCAAAGCCCCGATAAGCGCTCTGAGGCGCCGAACTGGCCCAGTTTAGCCCCCTAAATAGCCCCTACAATCCTGATGAAACACTTATTTTATTTGGCGCATATCAAACAGGTGCTTGATATGTATCAATTTTACGCCCCCCCCTGCAAATCTAAAATGAAAGCAGAAGGGATTCTCTTGAAAGGAGCATCTTATGCAATTTCAGCATGCCAAACAGCTGGCCTCACTCTCACTCGCCCTGATGATGAGTGCCTGTATTATTCAAGTTCCTGAGGGCGTTCTCTCGCCCTCCTCAAGCCCAAAAGCAAGCAGCACACCGCTGGTTTCGCCCTCCTTAAAACCCATTGCTTCTGTGGCACCCGCCACACCTCAGCCCACAGCATTCTCAACGCCAGAACCGATCAAAACCGTTGAACCCTCGCCCACTCCCGTTCCGAAAAAGGTCTATACCCTAGCCAAAAAAGAGATGGTCCTCTGGGGCGGTTCCAGTGTAGGAGAAGTCGCCATCAGCAGCGAAAACACCCCTGTCTATCGCGTCAAAGGAGGCGGTTCTGTTGATTTTGAACTGACCTGGCAAGAGGGCGATGTTGTTTTGAATGCCTATGAAATGCGTGAAACAGGAATCGCCTCACAAAAAGGGCAGATGCGCTGGACCACCCCTCCTCAGGAAATCAGCGAAGATCAGATCATTCCCTTCAGTGCCAGTATCAAAGTACTGAGCAATGATCGGCTGCCTGGAGATTTTGGCCCAAATATCTCAGTGGGTTGGAATATCGACGGAACCTCCACCCATTGGCTGATTCCCGATTCGCGCACAGGCTCTACGGTCACTCCCCTTTCTATGAATTGGGATCTGCCCGTAGAGACCTTTAAAGAAGCCCTGGTAACAGATCCAATTCATCCCTCGGGAGATCATTTTACCCTCTTCGTCAATGCCCAAGGGGTACTGGGCTTATTGGTCAGATACCAGTACACGCAAAAAAAATAGGCAGTAAGCAGCCTGCCTCTGAAAGGTTTGGAGCCACGCCAGACAGCCAAGCTGTGCTAGAATGGCTCCACCTTTGTTTGCGTTTGAAAGAAAAACATGCCCCAATTCACAATCCCAGCCGAATGGCACAAAACCCGTCTCGATCAGGTTCTGATTCAGCTCTTGCCCGAGCTCTCACGTGCCTATTGCAAAAAATTGGTTCAACAGGGCCAGATTCAACTCAATGCACAAGTCGTCAGCAAGGCAGGGCAAATTTTACGTGAAGGGGATCTGCTGCAATGGGAGTTGCCCGAATTGCAGCCCCTTGAAATTCAGGCCGAAGCCATGGATCTGGATATTGTCTATGAAGACCCGCATCTGCTGGTGATCAACAAACCCGTGGGGCTGGTGGTACACCCTGGCGCCGGGAACCCTTCAGGTACCCTGGTTAACGCCTTGCTCCACCATTGCACCGATCTCTCTGGCATTGGCGGGGTCGAGCGCCCTGGCATTGTGCACCGCCTCGACAAAGAGACCAGCGGCCTGCTGGTTGTGGCCAAGCATGACCAGGCCCACCGACATTTATCCGAACAACTTCAACGCCGGGATATGAAACGCATTTACTGGGCCCTGGCCGAACTCGCTTTTGCAGAGCAAAGTGGTGAAATTGAAGCCCCGATCGATCGGCATCCGGTTGAGCGCCAAAAAATGGCGATCGTCGAAGACGGGCGCTTTGCCCGTACCCATTGGACCGTGCTTGAGCATTTTACAGGCTATACCCTGCTTGAACTCAGTTTAGATACCGGCCGCACCCACCAGATCCGTGTACATCTCAAACATATTCACCACCCCTTGGTCGGAGATCCGGTTTACGGCAGCAGCCGCAAACATGCCTTCAAGGTTTCAAGACCGCTTTTACATGCCCGCTTTTTACGCTTTTTTCACCCTGTCAGCGGTGAGTTTTTGGAGTTTGAAGCGCCTTTGCCACAAGATTTTGAAAGAATCCTGACGATTTTACGGGAACGCACGCATAAAAGCTGAACAAGCCCTTTTGAAAACCCTTTCAAAGAAAAACCCTGCCTTTGCATAAAAACGCAGCGCAAAGGGTATAATAAAGACCAGAACAGATCGGTCAAGGGACTTATGGACAAAGCAATCGGATTCAATCTGCCGCCCGGAATCGCGCCCACCCAGCAGCGCTTTTCACGGGTGGATGATGCTTTGAAAATGGCGGCCACGCTTCCCGGCTCTGAAGCCGTCGTTCAAAATACAGATAAAAACGGCCAAACCTATTTCACACTCAAACCCGTTTCTGAACACGAAGTTCAACAATACGACAGCTCTCAATATGACCCCAGCATCATCAAATTCAGCATCGACAAGGGCAATGGCACCACCCCCACGGGTGCTGAGCGGATTCTGAAAGCCGACGCGCTTTCTACCCGCAATGCACTTGAAAATGGCCTCAAAAGCGTAATTCCCCCCCAGGCCTATAGCCCAGCCAGTTTGAACAAGCTCTCTCAGGGCTTGGGCTTTAAAGATTTTGACGCCATGTACCAACTGATCTCCAAACTGCCCCCTGAAAAACAGGAGGCCTTTGTGCAAACCCTGACCCGCCCTGAAAGCTGGAAATCCGTCGCTTCAGATTTTACCCGAAATCTGCTCAGCAATCCGCTCAATCCTGCGCAGGCCTTTGAAAACACCCGTGAAAATCTGGTAGAAAATTTGAAAGGGCCCTTAAATGAGGTCTTGCAATCCGAAATCAAAGGGCTGTTTGAAGGCCAGGGGGCACCCAATTTTGATCCCCCGCTAGAATCCAAGGATTCCAACTGGAGCCCCGCTGCGCTCTTGGGCATTCACAACAGCCTGCAAAATATCAAAGAAAATTCGCCCGCCGATTTTAGCCGCATTCAAAGCACTGACAAACCCTTTACCTTTAAGTTTGAAGCCGACCCCACCCTTTCAAGTGAAGATACCAATATTGCAGCCCAAGATCCCCTCAAACTGATCACCGACTCAATGAAAATCGCACATACATCCTGCAATTGTGGCAAAGACCATTCCATCAGCATTCGCGAAGGGGCCGTCAAAGGCTCTTCTGACGCAATTCTGAATGAAAAAATCCTGAATAAACTGACCCTTTTCAGCCGGGGCACCCCTGCAACCCTGAACAAAATTCAAGGTTTCCCCGACGGCAGCAACCAATGGTATAAACTCGATGAAATGCAAGATCGGGGCATGGTTTCAGGCAATCCCCCCGCCTTGGATCGTGAAAAAAGCTTGAAGCTCTTGGGCGATCTGAACAAAGCAGGCAGTTCCAAAGATCAAACCTGGCGCTTGCTCAATTCCCTGGGCAATTCTGCCGGGGTCTTTCAACCCAAACTGCTTAAAAATGACCCCGTTTTAAAAGACTACCTCAAGCCCAATTCTGCGGGGCTGGACATGAACAAACTCTGGAATGTCTTTTTTCCCCAGGGCAATCAAGCCGAAATCGCCAAAATTCAAACTGCGGTTCAAAATTGTCTGGGCCAGGCCAGCAACCAAACCGTCGCCAATGCGGTCTTTAAAATGGAGCAAATGAATCAAACCCAAGGGCTCCAGGATTTTCTCAACACGATCAAACCCGATATGGCGAGAGATCTACTCAAAGATGGCAATATTGGCCCCCGCACCCAAAATGCGATCAAACGCATGGAGGGCATCCTGGCCCTGAATACCCTGAAAAAGAATTTGCCCCAACCCTTGAGCCCGCAGCAAAACCACAAGGTGCAGGATATTTTTAACAGCCTCACGGCCCCCACCCTCGATGAGGCCAGTTTGGCGCAAACCCAAACCAAGATGAAAGCCTTGCTCCAGGAAATACCCAACCGCATTGTTCAGGAAAGCCCTCAAAAAACCCTGCATGAGGTGATGGGCAATCTGATTGAGCGCATGGATGGCAAATTCAACCAGCAGACCAGCAAAGATTTGGTCAATAGCTGGCTCTCGATTGTCGATTCAGAAGGCGAAGGCAATGTCATTTCGGATCTGGTCACCCACGAAGTGGGGCATAACCTGATGGAGATCTTCAAACAGGATCACCCCCAGATCAACCTGGAACGGGATTGGGCCGCCATTTCTGGCAAAGCAGATCAAAAAGGCCCCGATCAATTTACAATGGCACCGGCCACCCAATCCTATTTCAACCAGGCACCAGAAGAAGTTTCAGACTATGGCGAAACCAATCCCGGTGAAGACTTCGCCGAATCCTACCGCATGTTCATGAGCCAGCCTGAAGAACTGATCAAACGTGCGCCCACCAAGTTTTTAGTCTTGAATGCCCTGAATGGCCGTTTCAGCCCTGAGCAGATTCAAACACAGTTTGGGCCCTACCAGGACAAATTGGATCAGGCCTGGAAAAAAATCCAGGGCCAGACAGGCGCCAAATTCCATCTTTCTGCCCCCATGGTAGAGTTGATGAACAAGACCTATGGCGGCACGCTTGGTAAACCAGCAGACAGTTCAGATTTGCAAAGTTTTACCACGGCCGCCCTTGATAAAGCAGGCAAAACCGTTGCAGGTACGGGGGCACTCTACAAAAATCCTCCCCTGTCGCCGGAACGCCTGCAAAGCCTCAAAAATCTTCAGCACCCTGCCCTGAGTCAGGAACAGTTAAAAGCCACCAACAATGCCTTGGCAAAATTGATCAGCCAGGTTCAGACAGGTGGTGGCAACCTCGACGCGACGGGCATTCAAACCCTTTTGGGCAACGATTACCAAGCCCTGCCAGAGGGCTTCAAGGCCATGCTCAGTGATCCCAATTCCTTTATCAGCCAATACCTGAACCAACCGGATCATGTTGGACGCAGCGCCAGCCCAGGTTGGGTGCAAACCGAAGCCCTCAGCCAAATGGTGACAGGCTATGAAAACCTCAACAGCAATTATGTCCGCCTGGCCGGACTGAGTAGCGAAGGCGGCGGAGGCGGCCTAAAGGGTCTGTTCATGTTCAAGAGCAAAGGGGGCGGCCCCGCTCTTTTGCCTGTGACCCGCGAGCTGAACGCCTACCTGGAAAACTATAACCGTCTGCGCCAACCCGCCGTGCCGGTGCCAGACAGTGAGGCCCTCAAAGCCAAGGTCAGTGAAATTCTCAGCCAAACCCAAACGCCGACTGAATTTATGGCCCGCTTCCTTCAGGAAATGGGTCTGCAATAGATTCGGCAGCAGCCGGGTGCAAGTTCAGATGCGCCGTGGCCAGACCCAAAGCGATACACACCCAGAGCACAAAATGAAAAATTCCGTGATTGGTCAAATCAAAGGCCAGGCAACCTGAAAAAGCCACCAACCAAACGATCTGAATTTCACGCAACTCAGGGTTTTCAGCCTGTTTCCAGGCTTTGAACATGATCCAGGCCACCCAGCCCATGGCCGCATAAAATACCAAACAGCCCAAGATTCCTGTTTCGGCCAAGAGCTGCAAGGGTACATTGTGCGTATCGACAAAACGCCCCAGCCCATGCCCGATCCAGGGGCTTTCCCAAAAGGCTTTCCAGGCCAGCCCCCAGGTATCCAAGCGCTGCCCTGCCGACTCCACAGTGACATCTGACAGCTCCCCAAAGCGCTGCCCCACCGTCACCAGCAAACCCGCTTCAGAGATGATCTGGCTCAATTTAAATAAGCCCCCAAACACGCCATAGAGCAAGCTTCCCAAGAGCAAAAGCCGATGCAGAGGCGGGCGGGCCAAGGCCAGCAGAAAAAAGGTGCCGGTTACAAAAACCAGCCAGGAAGCACGCGTAAAATTAATCACCAGCGAAGCCACCACCCAAGCCAGGGCCAGATACAAGCCAAAACGCCATTTCTGATTCCGTTCAGGAAAAAGATAGAGCCAACCGATCAAAAGAATCCCGACTGTTTGCAGAATCTCACCATATTCATTGGCAAAGGTACCGGGTGAAATCCGCAGAAAGGGGCCATAAAAATCCACCAGGGCCGAATGCTTGCCAAGGTAATCGAGCGGGTTATAACTCCCCGTATAAAAGCCGATTTGCTGCAGCCAGCCCACCGCCAGCGTAAGCAGGCAAGAAAGCACAAGCAGAACATGCAGGCGTTTGAGTTCCTGAAGATTGGAAGCGGCCCCAAAGAGCGTCAGCCCTGTCAACACCAGCAAAAGATAGTTAAACACCAAACGAATGGAGGTCATGTCTTGATTGAGTGCCAATTGCGCAGAATCTGCTTTCCCCAAAGAGGGCAGCCAACTCAACAGAATCAGGCCAAAGGGCAAAAGCCAAAACCAGGGATAGCGCTGAGTGGGTCGCCAGCCCAAGACAAAGCGCAGCCCAAGCCCCAAAATGGCCAGCAGCGAAAACAACTGGGGAGCTTTAAAACTAAAGCCCACTTCCACTGCGGTTAAAATTCCTGTAAACACAAAAAGGGCAAGCGCAGAGGCACATAAACGAGGAGAACTGAGCGCCAAGAGCAAAAATCCCCCTGCACCCAGCGCTGCCAAAGCCCAGCGTAAACTTTCAAAGGGCCAGGACAAAGCCAACAGCAGACTCAAAAACAAAGCTGAGAGCCACCAGATCGGGGGGATCCGGTGGCTCTCAGGAAAAATAGATTTCAAGTTCAAGACTCAGGTACTGACCTGATTGTCCTTGTTGACCTTGAGATAGAGCAGGCTGAACAGACTGAGAATGATCAGAATCACCACCGCATAGGCGCAAGCCAGACCATATTCACCCCGCACAAAGAAAGCCTTAAACGAGAAGGTGGCAAGGATATCCGTATGCGGATTGTCTTGGGTGACCAGGTAAATAATATTGAACATATTAAAGGTCCAGACGATCCCCAAAAGCACCGTCACCATCGCCACAGGCTTAAGCATCGGCAGGGTCACACTCCAGAACTGCTGCCAGGGCGTAGCGCCATCAATCTGAGAGGCTTCATACAGCTCATCGGGAATGCCTTGCAACCCGCCCAACAGGGTGATCATCATAAAGGGTACACCCAACCAGATATTGGTGACGCAAACGGCAAACATCGACCAAAAAGGATCTGAAAGCCAGGAAACACCGTTAAGCCCGACCTGCTTGAGCAAATGATTAAAAAAACCATAATCGCCATTGAACAACCAACGCCAGGAAAAAGCGGTGATATACGAAGGTACTGCCCAGGGAATCAGCAGCAAAGCCCGCCACATGCCCTTCAGACGCAGTTGTTGGTTGAGAATCAAAGCCAGACCCAAACCCAAAACAAAGTGAAAAAAGACATTGGTAAAGGTCCAGATCAGGGTTTGCCCAAAGACCTGCCAGAAATCATTGCTGGCAAAAACCTTGGTATAATTTTCAAGCCCCACGAACTTCACAGTCGCGGCCTGTACTTCTGTTTTAATCGCCACCCCGCCGTCGGCCAGCAATTCGGTCACACGGAAGGTTTTTTCATAGGCATTGCGCTGGGTGATATTCTGAAAACTGAAACTGATCCCCATCAACAAGGGCACAAAGACCAGCAGAATCATCATGCCAAAACCCGGCAGGAGAAAGAAATAAGGCGTTTTACGATCTACTTTTAACATCTTATTCTGCGCTCAGAAGCTCTTTCCAAGCCGCTTCAACCTCCTTAAGAGCTGTTTCGGGCGTTTTTTCACCCAAGAGTGCCGCCTGGTAAGCGGGTTTCAGGTCGATAAACACAGCCCCCGACTGGGGAATCACCGGACGGGTATTCGCAGCATCCAAGACATGCTTGAAGGATTGAATGATCCGGTTGGCCTTGACCGCAGGCAAATCATAGGTCGATTTACGCGTGGGCAGCAGATTGTTTTTCAAAGCAAAGCGGGCCTGAATTTCGGGTCGGCTGAGATAGTGAATCACTTCCCAGGAAGCCCAAAGCTTCTGGGTACTGGCAGCCACCACATAATTGTGCCCGCCCACAGGCGAACCCCAACCGCCAGGCCCCTGGGGAATGCGGGCAATGCCCAGGTTGTCCGGGTTTTTAAACTCAGGGCCATCGAGCAGGTCAGCGGTCGACCAGGGGCCATTGATAATCATGGCATATTGGCCGTTTTTAAATCCAATCTGCATATTCTCATAGTCATTGGCAAAATCGACAGATTCTGGCACAATTTTATACTTTTTACGTAAATCAATTAAAAAGTTCAAAGCTTTTACAGCAGGCTCTTCAGCAATCTTGACCTGAAGGCTTTGGTTGTCGATTAAATCTCCACCAAAAGCCCAGACAAAAGGCGTAAACCAATAGGGATCGCCTCTGTAGAAAAAGGCATATTGCTTGCCATCGGGCGTGGTCAGTTTCTGACCTTGGGTAATCAGCTCTTCAAGGGTCGCCGGTGGCTTGGGCCCCGTTAAACGTTTATTGTAAAAAAGGGCGAGACAGTCAGTGACTTGGGGAATGCCCCAGATATGCCCCTTGTAGCGGGAATAAGCCAAAGCTTGGGGCACAAAATCTGCTTGTGCTTTCTGATCGAGAAAAGCGTCCAGAGACATCAGATAGCCCATCGAGGCCAATTCGGTGGTCCAGGCAATTTCAGCACGGAAGATATCCGGCGCATTGCCGGCTTGCGCCACGGTTTTGTATTTGTTTAAAGCATCGGAAAAGGGAACTTGCTGGAGTTTGACCGTGATATAGGGAAACTCTTTCTGAAAGGACGCAAGCGCCTCTTTCAGAGTTCCGGCTTCTTCATCATTGAAGGTATGCCAGAAATCAACCGTCACAGGATCGGTCGTGCGACGAACCACCTCTGTATTGGCAGAGGTGGCCTTGCTGTTGCGGCCCATACAGGATACCAACAACAAAATAAAGCTAAAAATGAACAGCCATTTCAGACTCAAACGAAGGTCTTTCATGGCGATCATAATACTACGGGATGACCCGAAATAAAAGACTTGGATTGTGAATCGGGAATCTTTTCGTTAATCAAAACGGGATTGATAGCTAACGCCCACACCCAGGTCTTTCACATCCAGATTGTTGAAGGTCTGGCTATAGAGGCCGTATAAACCCATCGAGGAGTCAGGAGAAATCTGTTTGCGAACCCCCAGCGTGGCCTCAAGGCGTTGCTCTTCAAAATTATAATTTGAACGGGTTTCACCATAGACATTCTGGGTCAGGCTGCCATACTCACCCGGTTTGGCATTGAACATGCGGCGCGCGGTGATTTCAGCTTCAGGCAAAACCTTGCCACTCATTTCAAAGGGAACATTGGCGGTCACGCGCACTTCGGTCTGGGCAGGGCCACGCACCTGCAAAAGATCAATTTTGGGTTTAACCGTCAATTTCTTGAAATCAAGCCCTCTGACATTTACGCCTACGCGAGGGCGTACAAAGCGCCATTTGTATTGTTCTTGATCTGCAACCGGCAGAGCAACAGGGGTACTCTCAGTGGAAACAGAGGCACTGGGGGTGACAGGCGTTGCTGTGACTTGTTCAGCACTCATCTGTGAAGTCTGATCGGCGGCAAAGTTTTGAAAGCCACCTTTGAAATAGTCCTGGAATTCTTCTTTGTCACGGTCAAAAATCGTGATAAAGAATTTATCTTCAAGGTGACGTTGCAAATCACGACGGCTACGACCCGTCACGGCAATTGAAGCCACATCTTCGCCGTATTTCTGCAGCGCATCTTTGATTTGCCCTTTTTCACCCTCATTGATCGTCAGGGTCGAATTATTCAGAGCAGAATAACCGGGGTTATAGGTATCAAAAGAAGACTGACGGATTTTGGCCTGAATAGAGCCACGCTCAGGAGAATAGCCATTGGACATAAAACGGTCAAAAGCACGGTTTTCAGCCGCTTGAATCTGGCGTTCCTGATCAGAGGTCATCGAGAAATAACCCAGCAGGGTCTTCATTTCTTTGTGATTCGAGGCATCGACTTGAACTGCGCTGCCAAATTCAGTTTTGGCCTGGGTATCGGGAGCGGTATTTTCAGCGAAAGAAATCCGGGCAGTGGGCATGCCGCTTGAACGGGTTGAAAAATGAACCGTATCTTGGGTGGGAATTTGCGCAAGGGGTTGATCCACCGAAGCCGTAGCCTTGGGGGCAACAGTCACAACGGGCGCGGAAGGGGTTAATACCGGGGCCTGATTGCGGATTTCCATGCGAAAAATTCTCCCTACATTTAGCTGTTATAATACTTTTCGGATCTTCTCGTCAACTCTGGCGTAAATTAAACAAAAATTAACCCTAATATACCCAAAAGATAATGTTAAAAAAATTCTATCCCCTCGCATCCTTAGCCGAAAAACTCGACCCTCTGCGCGGCCATGAAACCCTGGTACTGACCAATGGTTGCTTCGATCTCCTACATGTTGGCCATGTACGCTATTTACAGGCCGCACGGGCCCAGGGCGGGTGCCTGATTGTGGGTTTGAATACCGATCTTTCCGTTCAGGCTATTAAAGGCCCCTCCCGCCCCCTCAACCGTGAAGAAGATCGTGCTGAAGTCTTGGCTGCTCTGAGCTGTGTCGATTTTGTCACGCTCTTTGCCGAACCGACAGCCGATCATTTAATCGAAATCGTCAAACCCGATCTCTATGTTAAAGCGGGTGATTATACCCTTGACACCCTGCCCGAACGCGAAACCTTGCTCAGACTGGCAGTGAAAGTTGCTTTTATGCCCTTTTTTGCAGGGCATTCTACAAGTTCATTAATTGCCAAGGCGCAAGGCTGAGTTTCTACTCTTTTTGAACGCTGAATTCTGTATAATAAGGAAATCCAAGGTGGTGAAGGAGGTCAATCTGCGATGAAACAAAATAACCCGGACCAACAGATCCCCTGCATCATTGAAAACGGGATTGTCTATGGCCTCAAGGATATTTACCGGATTATCCGGGATATGGGGCATGTGCGCTATGCAGAAGTGGTAGACGATCACATCCGGGCTTCCGGAGAAGGTTATATTATGAGTGTCGTGGCCAATCACCACAGCGCAACCGTGATTGCCAACCGCAGAATTTATTTAAATGTTTGCGGTTTTGACTATATGACCATTCGCACGGAAGAAGACGGACAGGTTCATTTTGAACTGGTCGACGCGCGCAGAACCCTGCGTCTCTCCCCCGCCACCGATCTCAATCCCGAAGATCTCAGCGAGGAAAAACCCGTTCGTTTTGAAGAATACTCTCCCTTTGAACCGGAAGAGTTTGCCGAAATTCAGCTTGATGACGATGATGATTTTATGGATGGAGATTAAGATGGCGCAGAAATATTTCGCTTCGATTCTGAAAACCACCCTGGGACTCAGTCTGCTGCTTGGACTGAGCACCCAGACCGTTCTGGCTGGAGAAGAAGCCCTCTGGGATGCTGAAAGACTACTTGAAGCGCAGGGCATGCCTGCCAACGGCATGAGCAAGATTGATAACACCCATTATGAGCGTGGCCTGGCCGCACTCAAGGAAACAAATTACGAGAACGCACGTACCCAGTTGGAAAGCCTGCAGGAAAAATACCCTGATTATTTGCCCCTGCAACTCACTTTGGCCCAGGTCTATATCGAAGAACAGAATCCCGATCAGGCCCAGGAACTCTTGAACCAGATCGAAACGAAAATACCTGCCCCTGAAGAGCGCACGGCTTCAGATCAGTCTTTAAATTTGAGACTCCACCATCTGAAAGCCATGAACTGGATGATTCAGAATGAGCCTAAAAAAGCGTTGGAAGTTTTAAACGATAAAAATCTGAATATGAAAAACTTTTCGCTTGCAGAGCGCGAAGCACACAATCTGCTGCTTTCAAAAGCCTATCAAAGCACTGGCCAGATGATACAAGCCTATCAAGTCTTGGAAGCAACCCTGGAAATACGCCCTGTTTCAGGGGAAACCCGCAGCAGAATCCAAAAACTCGCACCAGAATTTGCAGCTGATTTTTACAAAAAAGGCTTGGCAGCCTTTCGCCGCCAAGATTATGCAGAGGCAGTCCCTTTGGCCCAAAAAGCCCATGAACTCAACCAAGAGAGCCATGCCTATCTCGAGCTTTACCTGCAAAGCCATTTGCGCTGGCAGGAACAGGCCAAGCAACGCTTTCAAAAAGTGCGCGTACCCTTGCTGAATGGCCTGAAAAAAATTCGCTGGGCCCTTGAAGTCGAAGATTTCGAAAAAGCCCGCGAACACTATACTGAAATGCAGGCAAACCCTGAGTTGGCCTTTTTCATCCAACCCAGTCAACGTCTGATTCTGCCGATTGCCATGCAACAGACCCTGGACTCACTCGAAAGATCTTTACAAACCAAGGCCCAACGCTGAACGCGTGAGTCTTTCTCCGGCCACCCTCAACAGCAGCCCCGCCCATTCAGAGCAGCGCTGCTGTTTTTGCTATGGTCTGTTTGAAGAATCTGTCTGTGTCTTGGCCGATCAGCGCGTTTGCCACAAAGAATGCCTCTCCCCCCTGCTCAAAGCCTTGGGTGAGCCCAGCCTGGTCTTAAAACATCCGGATGGTACAGAAGAGCCGATACCAGGGGCGCAAGCTCTTCACCCCTGGCCGATTTAAGTCAAAGCACTTTCAATCAGGCGGGCCGTTTTTTCAAGCAGGATCTGGCGGTGACGCAGACGGGGCAAACAGGAGCCTCGGGCCAATTCCAATTGCCCCTGCGCTGAAACTTCAAGCCAGAAATGCAAAGCCAAAGCCCCTTCTTCCGCCAAGAGACAGCGCAACAGCAGACGGCCTTCATCTGCAGCATAGTAACAGGCCAAAACCCGAATAATCCAGCCCTCTGAAATCTCTTTCAGGGGTTGAAACTGCTTCCAGAACGCTTCAGCCTGTTCAGCCCTCCAATCGTGCAGGGGAATCACAGGGGTCACCGCATAGCCAGGCCAGGTTTCTGATGGCTTCTGAGGAAGCTCCAACTGGTAAGACAAGCGCGTGATCTGTTTTTCCTGTTGCAGCCATTTGCGCTCATATTTGGTGCGCACCTCTATTTCGGGAAAAGGCACAGGCTTGAGTTGGGGGCAGCTATCCAATAAAAGTCGGGCATCCTGCGCATAATCGGCATCGTCAGAAACAAAATGCAAGTGCCCGCCCGGAGCCAGCACACGCAGCATTTCAGGCAGGGTTTCAGCCCGCATAATCCGACGTTTCAGGCGCCGCTCTTTGAACCAGGGGTCAGGAAAAAGAATATACAGATTGGCCAGGCTGCCATCGGGAAAAAGCTCCCGCAAAGCCAGATTGGCATCGAGTTTACAGACACGGGCATTGTTCAGGCCGTCCCGTTCCAGGGCCCGACCCAATTGGCGCAAAATTTTATTGACGATATCCAAGCCAATAAAATTCTGTTCAGGAAAACGCCGGGCCATATAGCTGAGAAAATGCCCATAGCCACAGCCGATCTCCAGATTGAGAGGGCGCTCATTCTGAAACCAGGCCGGCCAGCCTTTTTGAAGAAATTCAGGATCCGTGAAGAGATGTCGCGGGTAAAGTAACATATTGACCAAAGGTATGCCGCACAACATGGGCATGGGGTTCCAGACTGAGAAGCCAGTTCAGCAGTCTCTGCAAGGTATCTGAAAGCGCTTTGAAGGGAATTTCTTCTCCCCCTGAAAGCAAATGAAAAATCAGGTCACCCGAACTTTGGCGTTGCAGCGAAAGATATTCTGTACGCAATTCATCGCCCAGATCCAGTTCAACTTCCAGCAAAATTTCACGGCCGTTGGGAGACAGCCAAGCCCTTACAAAACCTGGATTTTGAGCCTTCAATTGTGGAAAAGCTTCAAGCAGGGTGTGGGGGGTCAGTTGGGTTTGCAGAATAAAGTGACTCATAGGGCTTCAATATACCATGAAGCACGGCCCAAGAAGCAGCAGGTCAACCCGTCTAAATCAGCAGGGCAAGTTCAAGGATCAGTCGTCGATGCCTGCGCTTCTAAAACCAAAGCAATCTGACCCAGGCTGGCTTGAGCCGCTTCCAGTTCAAAGGCCAGAATATGTTCACGCAGTTCTGAAACCCGTTCTTTCAGTTCTGTCCAGTTCAAGGCCTGCAACGATGCTTCAAGTTGCAAAGAAAATTGTTCAAGTTCGTTGACAATCAGGGAGTTCTGCAAAACTTTACACTGCAGAAGCCATTCCACAGCCATTTTTCGCATTTCTTGAGCTGATACTGTCGTCATAGCAGCAGGAACAGCGGCTGTTTCAGTCTGAATTTCAAGGGAGTTAGGCTCTTTCAGCGCGAAAAAACGCCCCAAAAGCGCATATAAGAGTTGCTGCGCAACAGGCTTGCTCAGATAGCCATCAAAGCCCATTTTCAAAAGATGCTCTTCTTCATTCTGCATAGAGAAAGCAGTCAAAGCCACAACCGGAATAGCAGCGGTATCAGGCGCCGCTCTCAAATTCTGTAAAGCCTCCACGCCGTCCATGACCGGCATTTTAATATCCATCAAAATCAAATCAGGCGGATACTGATGGGCCAATAAACAGGCTTCCCGCCCATTTTGGGCCATCCTGAGCTGAAAGGGCAGGCCTTGCAGTTGGGCTTCCAAAAGCAGAAGATTTTCAGGTCGATCATCCACCAAAAGCAAACTGGCAGAGCGAAAATGATAGGTGCGGTTCAGGTTTTCAGACAAAGGCCCGGTATACTCAACGCCAGACTTGACAGGCAAACGCAAGGTAAAGGTCGAACCTTGATTGACCTGACTGACACAGGAGATGCCCCCCCCCATTAAACATGCCAATTGATGTGAAATCGCAAGCCCCAGACCTGTCCCTGCAGATTCTTTGCGGTAAGAGGACTGCCCTTGTTCAAAACTTTGGAAAATACGTCGCTGGAGGTCTTCTGAAATGCCAACCCCCGAATCTACAACCGCTACCGTGAGTTCTCCTGTATTTTCAGAAAAGGGTTGATACCGCAAGACAAGCGAAACAAAGCCCTGATACGTAAATTTGAGGGCATTGCCCAATAGATTTAATAAAATCTGGCGCAAACGCTGGGAGTCCAGCTCAAGAACGTCTGGAATTTCATTCTGAAATTGAAACTCAAACCTGAGATGTTTTTTTTCAAAAGCCGGACGCAGCATCGCCTCCACCTCATGCAGCAAGGCTTTGAAATTGAAAGCCTTGTCATGCAATTCAAGTTTTCCGGCTTCAATTTTGCTCAGGTCTAAAATATCGTTGATCAAAGCCAGCAGGGCATTGCCACTACTCTGGATAATTTTGAGATAGTCTTTCCAACGTGGTTCCTCAATCTGTTCAAGTAAAATCTGACTGAAACCCAAAATCGCATTCATGGGGGTGCGAATCTCATGGCTCATATTGGCCAAAAACAAACTTTTGGAATGGCTGGCCGCCTCAGCCCGAAGGCGTGCCTGATGCTCGTTTTCAAGTGCTTTCAGTTCGGTGATATCAATGGCAGTAAATGTGACCAGCGCAGGCCCCCCGTCTTCACTCTGAATCAGCGTTCCGCTCATCAGCATCGGAAAGCCTCGGCCCTGGCTATCGCGATAGATAATTTCGATCGCCTCTAAAAACCCCGCCGTTTTTACACCCTGAATCAAGAGTTTGAAATAGTCTGCCCCTGTATCAGCAAAAAACAGACTCAAAGCCTGGCCTATCAGAGCTTCTGGACGGTAGCCCAATAATTTTGCAAAATAATCATTGACATAGGTCAACTGGCCGTCCATATCCGTCATCAGATTGCCCTGCTGGGCCTGATCTGAAATGGCTTTAAATTGACGCAGGGCTTGCTCTGCCTGCTTGCGTAGGCCGATCTGACTGATCGCGATCCGAGCCACCCACAGTCCTGTGTGATCCTGGGCCAGGGTTCCGTTGAGATGCCCCCAAATCACATCCTGATCTTGTGTGAGCAAGCGCAATTCACATTCCTGGGGCAAGCCTGTCGAAAAAAGGGCTTTGCGAAAATGATAAAAGGTATCCTGATCGGCTGGAAAAATCAGCGGATAAACAGATCGTTTCACCAAGCCTTCGTGCGTGCTGTTTAAAAGTGTGGCGATCGTCTGATTGACTTCAAGAATAATGCCTTTTTTACTGACACTCAGATAGCCCACCGGTGCGGTATTGTAAAGGTCAAAATAGCGTGCCCAGGAGGCATCCAAGGCCTCTTGGGTTTTTCGCAGTTCAGCATTCTGCATTTCAAGTTCAACCTGATGCACCCGCAACTCATGCAGCAGGCGCAAAACTTCTTCAGCCTCTAAATCTGTTTCGGGCAAATGCGCGGCTGAATTTTCCTGAGTATTCATAGCCTTCCCCCTGTCTCAAGAGAAGACGTCTTAAAAGCCAGAAGAATAAAAAGGCACCGGTTTTCGTGATCCAAAATTTTACGGGCATTGACCCATAAACCGGGTTTTTCGGGTGTTTGCCCGGACAGAGTAAGCAGATAGTGCTCACAGAAATCAGCGTGAGCCAATTGCACTTCAAACAAAGCACGCAAAGCGAGGGGATCACAGGCAAAACTCTTGATCTCCAGCAGCGGTTTGCCAAGCAGGCTTTCTGGTCTATCGCCCAAAAGTGTAAAAGCAGGAGCATTCGCGGCAAGAATGTTGAGGTGGGTATCCAGGGCCAGAAGGGCCTCATGAGTAGTCAGCAAAAGAGAGGAGAATAAATGCAGAGGGAACTTCTGCAGCGCAATCTGGGCCTTTTTCGCGGCACTGATATCCACAAAAGTAATCACAGCCCCCTCAATCACATTCTCAAGTGTGCGATAGGGCAAAATACGCATCATAAACCATTTTCCCGCTTGGCTTTGAACCTCACACTCAAGGGGAATCAGGGTATCCAGTACCGTCTGTATATCCCGAGAAAAATCGGTATAATCCACCAGATTGGAAACCAGGTCGCCCACAGGCCGACCAATATCGGCTTGAATCAGATTAATAATCCGGGTGGCGGTAGGCGTAAAACGCAGAATATTCAGCGCATGGTCCACAAAAATCGTGGCAATTTCTGTACCGGCCAAAAGATTGTTCATATCATTATTGGCCCGCGATAAATCCAAAACCTTGGCCTGCAGTTCGGCATTGATCGTCGCTAATTCTTCATTGATCGACTGCAACTCTTCTTTGGCGGTTTCCAACTCCTCATTGGTAGATTGCAACTCTTCGTTCACCGATTGCATTTCTTCATTGGAGGCGCGCAACTCTTCGTTGGTGGTTTCCAATTCTTCATTCGTGGTTTGCAGAAACTCTTCCTTGGCACGCAATTCCTGCCTCAGTGACGCCACCAGGAGATCGGCTTCTGCCGTGAGTAAAGCAGGCTCGCCCGCTAAAACAGGCAAGGGCTTTTGTTCAGGCAGGTCTAAGCAGGGAACAGCTTCTAAAACCACCAGAAACAAGGGCTCCTTCAGATCCTGCAGGGGTTCTGAGACAGGATAAATGCTCAGATTGACGGCTGAATAATCCCCATTGGTTTTGACCTGTAAATTTCTACAAACCACGGTTTCATGCTGAAGTGCGGCTCTGTGAAGAGCCGCACTTAACTCTCGCTGAAGCCCATCACGCGCCATTTTTACGATATTATTGACGCCGATCTCCCCAGGTGCAGGCTCAAGGAAAAGCCCTGTGCGACCGTGAATATAAAGAATATCGCCATTTTTACTCACCAATACCGCAGCAGGAACCGCCATTTGCAAAACAGACTGTTCTGTTAGGCTGCGCAAAGAAAGTTTGACCGAAGGATGCGCACTGTGCTTGAGCAAAGAAACTCGGGGCGCAACAGAAAAGAGGGGGGGCATCACGGCGCTCAGGCTGGACTGCTGCGAACCAGTAATGCCCTGGTAAATTTTGTGTCGGCGATCCACCGCTTTGAACAGGTGTTCTGAATCGGTTACATTTTCAGAGGTTCCCAAAAAAAGATAGCCCCTGGCATTTAAAGCATAATGAAAGAGCGGAATCACTCTTTTCTGTAATGCGCCCCCGAGATAAATCAGTAAATTGCGACAGCTGATCAGATCCAGTTTAGAAAAAGGAGGATCTTTGATCACATCCTGCTCAGAAAAAACAAGCATATCGCGAATCGCTTTATGAACACGGTAAACAACCTTTTCCCCTTCTGTCTCTTGGGAGACCCTTGAGAAATAACGCGCCAGACGTTCTGGAGAGAGATTCGCCACACTCTCAGCAGAATAATGGCCGCTGCGGGCTTTGGCAATGGCCCGGCTGTCAATATCTGTGGCAAAAATCTGAATATTGAAATTTTCCTTCAAAAACGCCTGATGCTCCGCACACAAAATCGCCAACGAATAGGCCTCTTCGCCCGTCGAACAAGCAGGCACCCAGATCCGAAGTACGCCTTCAAAGGTGGGGGTTTCAAAAATTTTAGGAATGACTTGCTGCTCAAGTGCAGCAAAGGCCTCTGGATCGCGAAAAAAACTGGTCACCCCGATCAGCAGTTCGCAAAAAAGTGCGTCCAATTCAGCGGCATGTTCTTGCAGAAATTCTAAATACTGCTCAAAATTTTGCAAATGATGAACAGCCATGCGTCTTTCAACCCGCCGAGCAATCGTGTTGGGCTTGTACTGAGAAAAATCATGCCCCAGCTGGATACGCAGTAAATTGAATATTTTTTGCATGACGTGACCCGGATCTGCGCTCAGGGGTGAAGAGACAACAACAGAATCATCCTCTGACTTTTCAAAAAAGAGGCCCAATTGAGTGGCCATCTCAACGGGCGGCAGCACAAAGTCTGGCACGATCCGTTCCAGCGCACTGCGCGGCATGCCATCATATTCAGCAGTATCCGGTTTTTGAACGAGCGTCAGCCCCCCTTCCCGCTGAATGGCCTGAAGCCCGGCACTCCCATCATGGCCCGTCCCCGAAAGCACAATCCCAATCGCATGCTGCGTCAACTCGTCTGCCAAGGACTGAAAAAACAAGTCAATCGGCAGGCGTTTTCCTCTCGCCAAGACAGGCTCGGCCAATACAAACTGCCCGGCTACATAACGCAGATCGCGATTGGGCGGAATAATATAAATAGAATTGGATTGAACCTGCATCCCCTGTTCAATTTCAAAAACAGGCAAAGGGGTATAGCGCTGGATCAGGTCTTTGAGAAGACTTTGATGATCGGGAGCCAGATGCTGAACCAGCACAAAGGCCATATTTGGCTTTGGTTCTGCGGGAAGACCCTTAAAAAAAGCTTCAAAAGCTGCCAGACCACCGGCAGAAGCCCCCATGGCAACAATCGGAAAGACAGGTTCTTGAGCTTTTGGGGAAAAGGAGATAGCCTGTGTCTGAATCTGCTGATTTTGAGCCGCAGAACTGTTTTTTTTTGCCATATCTGGCATCCTCGATCCACCTAAGAGCTTATTCATGCTTGTTTTTTCACTTAAAACTGTGAAAAAACACATAAATCAGCACAAATAAACATTCAGATAGACCATTTTAACACATTTTTTGATAATTATTTTACTGCACATCCAATCAAAGCCCAAGCCCCCAGAGAAAATCTGTCTGTCTCAACTTTCCCGGCACCCGGCTGATCTGGGTCACCGGCAATCTTGGCTAGGCAAGGCCCACTGTGCGATAATTTGAATCACTTTCTGGGATCTTCTATTGTTGAAAGGGAACATCGTATTCATGAAAGCTGTACTTATGGCCGGAGGTTCCGGCACCCGCCTCAGACCGCTCACCTGTGATCTGCCCAAACCCATGGTGCCGATTGTCAATAAACCGATTATCGAACATATTATCGAGTTGCTCAAGCGGCACAATTACAACGACGTCTATGTCACGCTTTATTATTTGCCCCATCTGATTCAGAACTATCTGCTCAATGGCGAAGAACTGGGTGTGAATATCAATTACGCCCTGGAAGAAGAGCGCCCGCTGGGAACGGCCGGGTGTGTCAAAAATATTCAACAGCATCTGAATGAAACCTTTCTGGTGATCAGTGGAGACTCTCTTACCGATTTTGATCTGACCCAAGCGCTCAAATTTCACCGCGAAAAAGGTTCAAAGGCCACCATCGTGCTGACCCGCGTTGAAAATCCACTCGATTACGGCGTGGTCATCACCGATGAAGAAGGCCGAATCCAACGCTTTTTAGAAAAACCCACCAGCAGCGAAGTGTTTAGCGATACGATCAATACCGGCATTTACGTGCTCGAGCCCGAACTGCTCGATCTCTTGCCCGCCAATGAAGAAAAAGACTTCTCAAAAGATCTCTTCCCCATGATTCTGGAACAGGGGCTGCCGATGTATGGCTATGTGGCCGAAGGCTATTGGTGCGATATTGGCAACCTGACCACCTACCGCCAGGCCCACTATGACGTTCTGGCCGGAAAAGTCCAGGTTGAACTGCCCTATACCCAGAAAGAAGAAGGCATTTGGCTGGGTGAAGGCGTTGAGCTTGAAAACTCCGTCTCGCTCGAAGCCCCCGTGGTGATTGGCCACAATACCTATATCGGCAAAAACGTGCGCATCAGCGCCAATACCGTTTTGGGTGACAATGTGGTGGTCGATCAAAACGCCACGCTCAAGCGCCCGATTGTCTGGAATGGCGTGCATATTGAGCGCAGTGCCTCATTGCGGGGTTGCACCCTGGGCAAAAACGTGATTGTGCACAAAGAAGCCCAGATTCTCGAAGGCGCAGTGGTCGGAGATGACTGCTCCCTGGGCGAAAAAACCCTGGTCAAGCCTGAGGTCAGAATCTGGCCCAATAAACACCTCGAAGCCAATTCGATTGCCACCGAAAGCATTATCTGGGGCAGCGGCCAATTGCAAAGCATCTTTGGCGAACTGGGCATTTCAGGAACCGTCAATATGGATATCACCCCCGAACTGGTGGTCAAAATGGGCGCGGCCTATGGCGCGACGATTGGCATGGGCAAGAGCATTTCACTCAGCCGCGACCAGTCGGCGGCCTCACGTCTGTTCAGCCGGGCTTTTGCCTCAGGTGTGCTCTCAGTGGGTGTGCATATTCAAAACCTGGAAGCCTGTGCCCTGCCCGTGGCCCGGATTCAAATTCCCTCACTGGATGTGGCCGGAGGCGTACATGTGCGTCTGGCAGCCGACAATACCCGTGAAAAGATCAGCATTGAATTCCTCGATTCTTCGGGGCTGAATATCTCCCCTCAGAACGAGAAAAAGATCGAAGCCACCTACCAAAAAGAAGATTTCCGCCGCGCGCGCGTGGTCGAACTGGGTGAAATTCAATACCCTTCCCGCATTATTGAAAAATACCAGGAAGGCTTTCTCAAGGTTCTGAGCCAATACAAACCCAGCCGCTCTATGAAGGTGGTGCTGGATTATATGTTCCAGGCCAGCCACGTGATTCTGCCCACCCTGATCGGACGCATGGGCATGGACACCGTGGTGCTCAACGCCCACGTGGCCGAAGGCGCGCTGCGCAACTATGAAGAACTGGCCCTGCAGACCTCAAATGTGGTGCGGGCTTTGGGGGCAGATTTTGGCGTGCGCATGGATGCCAATGGCGAACGCATGACCGCAATCGACGAGCGCGGCGAAGCAATTGACCACAACCTGCTGCTGGCAGCGATGGTCAAACTGATGCTGCACAAATTCCCCGGCAAAAAAATTGCGGTTCCTGTCATGGCCCCCAGCCTGATTGAAGAAGTGGCAGCGCAATGCGAAGGGGAAGTGATTCGCTCCAAAGCCACCACCCGCTCCCTGATGGAAGCAGGCCAAGAGGCCGATGTGGTCTTGGCTGGCTTTGGAGGCCAATTTATCTTCCCGGCTTTCCATGGCGGATTTGACGGCATGATGGCAGCCGCCACGCTGGCCACCCTGCTTTCGCTCGACAATAAAAAACTCTCTGAAGTGATTCAGGATTTGCCCCCCTTGCATATCCTCAGCGATACCCTGACCTGCCCCACCACGGTCAAAGGCACACTGATGCGCCTGATGCTGGAAAAATATGGTCAACGGGATATCTCAACCCTGGATGGCGTCAAGATCTTCGAAGAGGGCGGCTGGAGCCTGATTCTGCCCGATCCCACCCTGCCCAAGGTGCATATCTACAGCAACGGTCCCTCCCAGGAATATTGCCAAAGCCATCTGCACCAATACCGGGATGATGTGGCCCAGATGATCAACCAGCAGGCCTGATCCAGTTCACCGTGGAAAACCTGCTGCTGCAACTGCTGCCCCTCGGCATCGGCGCCCTGATTTTTGTCAGCGTGCTGATGCTGATGCTGCTTTTTTCAGGCAAAACTGAAAAACTGATGGACTCTCTGCTCGGGCGCTATACCCAGTCGCTCAAGCAGGAGTTTGAGCAATTGCAACTGCCCCTCAATCCCAGTCAGTTTATTTTTTTTCAGGCCGGTCTGAGCCTTGCGCTTTTTGCGCTCGGTGTAGTCACTGGCCCCGATGCCATGACCAAACTCTCGATGGGACTGCTTTTTGCCTATTTGGGTGTGTTTATCTGCAAGCGCTGGCTGAAAGAACAACACGCCCGCCGCAAACGCCGTTTTCAGGAGCAATTTGCCGATGCAGCAGCGCTGATTGGCAATACCGTGCGTTCAGGGCTGAGTCTGGTTCAGGCCCTGGAGGTGGTGGTACGTGAAATGGACGATCCCATGGCCTATGAGCTCTACCAAGTGCTTCAGGCCACCCGCGTGGGGGCACCGCTGGATACGGTGCTCGAAGACTGGGCCGAACGCATGCAGAATACCGATTTGGATATTTTCGTGACTGCGATTATTATTCAACGCCAGACCGGGGGCGATTTGGCCCATGTGCTCAATACCCTGGCCAATACCGTCCGCCAGCGCCAAAAGATTCAGGGGCAGATTTCGGCCCTCACGGCCCAAGGCCGTCTGGGAGCCATGGTTTTGGCCCTGTTGCCCCTCTTTATGGGCGTGGTGCTCTATTTTCTCAACCCAGGCCGCATGAGCCTGATGGTTTCGCATCCGATTGGCTGGGGCATGCTCTCGGCCAGTGCAGTCACTATTCTGGGAGGCATTGTCGTGGTGAGAAAGATCGTGGATATCGACATATGAGCTGGCTGATCTATATTCTCTTTTTTATGGCCGTGTTGCTTGTGATTCTGGCCTTTGCCAAACCCCAATCCAAAGAAGAAGCCTCCGCCCGTCTGCAATACCTGAAAGTTAAAAAAGGCCTGCAGGAAGAAGATACCCGCGAAGGGCTTGAAAAAGCCAAGGCCCTGGGCCAACAATGGGCCAGCGAAGGGCACTCGCAACTGGCCCCGATTGCCGCCCGTCTGATCCCCGCCAACCTCTACCAGTTTATCCGGCGCAAACTCGATCAAGCAGGCAATTACGAACTTTCGGTTGAACTCTATGGGGTCAACCTGCTTCTGTATATGGTGGGCTTTCCCATGGCCTTTGTGGCCTTGAATCTCTTCCTGTTTAAATATCCGGGCAAGATTGTGCTCTACGCCCTGCCGGTGCTGCTGGCAATTGGCTATTATTTTCCAATTGTGCGCCTGAATACCCGTGTTGAAAGCCGCCGCAGGGGAATCTTCAGGGCCTTTCCTGATTTTGTCGATCTGATGACGATCTGTTTGGAAGCCGGCATGGGCATTGATGCCTCCCTCAATCTGATGCTGAAAAAGGGCCAGCCCAGTCCCCTGAAAGAGGAACTTGCCAAAACCCTGCAGGAAATCAAAGTGGGCAAACCCCGCATTCAGGCCCTGAAAGACCTCGCCAAGCGGGTGGATATGAAAGAGATTACCTCGTTTGTAGTGGCTGTGGTTCAGGCCGAGCAAATTGGCGGCAACCTCAGCCAAACCCTGCGTATTCAAAGTGAAATTGCACGAGATGCACGTTGGCAGAAAGCCCAGGAACTGGCCCAAAAAGCGCCGATTAAACTGCTCTTTCCCATGCTGCTGCTGATCTTTCCGAATATCTTTCTGATTATTTTCGGACCGATTCTCTTGGGCTATCTGACTGGCAAGCTTTAGCTATTCCTGCGAAATTCTGTCGGGCACCAGGGTCAGGCCCAAACCCAAGCTGGTATTGGAATTCAGGTAGGCTCCCCAGCCCAGCTCCTGACTGGCACTGAGCGCCAGTAAAAACCCCTCTACAATCTGGTAGCGCAACTGCAAAGTCGCCCGCCCCATTCCCAGATAGGGCAGCGCACTGCCCTTTTGCACCGAAGTGAAAAGATAGGGGTAAAGCCCTGCCTGGGCGAGCAAAGACAGAGGCGGCGTGATTTGCCAAAGGCCCAAGAGCGAAAAGCCGGGGCCCTGGCTGGTGTAATGGTAATCCAGCACGGTATTGGTAAAGGGAATTGGCGCTTGATTTTGATCGAGATTGTCAGGGGTATAGCTGGTATAGAGATAGCTGAGACCTCCCGCCCATTCCAGATGGTCTGTTTTGCCCAAGCGGTAATTCAGACTGAGTTCCCCCAAAAAGGCATCCGAGCTGAAAACCTTGCCGGTGGTGAATTGCGGCAGTTCCAGATTGGCACGGTCGCCCAAAATCGCCAAACGCAAAATCCATTCAGGCTGCAGCCGGATCTGGCCGCTGGCCTGAAGCTGATTCGGTCGGGCCCCTGCAATGGAGGTTTGATCCTGCTGAAAAGACTGCAGACTGTTTTGATAAAAAATACTGAACTCATTCCCCAAGCTTGCCACTGAAGGTTCGGAAGATTCGGCTTGGGACGCCTTCTCTTCTGCCTGGGTGGGTTCAGGAGAAGGCGCCTCGGCTGCAAATGCCGAAATCCTTGCCGCCAGGTAAAAGCTCAACACACCCACAAAAATCAGAGCGCGATACTGCATTTTAAAAACTCCACTGCATTTGATTGAAGATCAAAACTGAATTGCGGCCAAACTCTGTCTCAGGCAAGCCCAGATAGGCGTTCAAACCGAAAATTAGATCGGTATTGGGCCCCATTGAATAGCTCAGCGTGGGCCCCAGCACACAACTGCCGTCATTTAAATTGATCAGGGCCAGGCCCGAAAGCGACATCAGGGGAGAAAGCTGGTAACTCAGGGTTGTGCCCAGATAGTTCTGGCCCAAATTGCGAATCCGGCCCGCAAGCCGCCCTTCAAGATCGTAGTGGCGGCGATCCGATTCACCCTGACCATTGTAAAAGTATTCCCCCAAAAGATAAAGCCGTGAAAACTGGTAATCCAAGCTCAGCACTGCCTTCCAAAAATTTTTAAGCGGCGAAAGCGTATAGCTCGCTTCCAGGCGCACCCCCGCCCCCTGATAAGAACCGGCATAGTCACCGCCAATCACCAGGCTATCTTTGAATTTTCCCGTCATCAAAGAAAGATCATGGGGGCCAATCGTGGTATGGTAACGGCTGGCCAGGCTCGACTCTGCAAAGCTTGGGCCCGGTGCCCCCACCCAAGACAAATAGGAAAGGCGATCGGTGCTCAGCTTCAGATTGAGGGCATCCACCCCCGTTCGTTCACTGCCTTCAATATTGGTCGGGTCAAAGGGGTTGAGCAAGTCGGTCGGATTCCAGAAACGACCTGTACCCCAGGCAATACGCTGCCGCCCCAGAACAATATCCAGATTTTTGAGTTTAAAACTGACAAAGGCCCGGTAGAAAGAATGGGTCCAATCCAGTCCATCGGCACGCAAGAGCACCTGATCGGTCTTAAAAAAATTGGTGGTGTTCAGCGGCGTCTGAATCTTGGGAAACTGACCAAAGGTCAACTGATTGGTATATTGAATTTCAGCCTGAACATATTGATTGAAATCAACCAGAAATTTGAGGCGCAGACGGTTGCCCGCAAAGAGATTTTCGCCATTGCGCAGAAAAATATTTTTATAATAACCTGAAAGCTCCGTTTCGGCTGCCACAGGGCTGAGCCACAGTGCTTGCAGCAGCGTAAGACACAGCACCCCCAAGCACCTTTTCAAGGCAAAAAAGCGTTGCCTGCCCATGCCTCAGAACCCACCCACGCTCAAATCTGGCCCACTATTTGGAGTTTTTCAGGTTTCGCAGCGAAAAAATCTCATCGTCAATCGGCGCGTTATAACGCACTTCAAGATAGGTAATCACTGTTTTTTGGTTTTTTTCATTGACTGGCACCATTTCCATGCGCGTGGGCACATAGCGGTTGTGCAGGGTCTTAAATTCAGAGAAACGCATATACTTCACCAGTTTGCCGCTTTCACTGAAATACTCCTGGCGAACGGGTAAAAAGCGTTCTTTATCCACAAAATAATGCACCTTGCCCCAGACCACGGGCACATCAGGTTTGGGCACCAATTCCAATTTATAGGTTTTGATTCCTTCAACCACTTCTTCGCCCAAAAGCTGATGGGTATAGTCGTTTTCCAGGCTGATTTCCTTGACCAGATCATCATTGGTAAAATCACTGCCCAACCAGGGTTGCAACATCAAAGAAGGAGGAATCTTCATGACCTTCTCAATTTTGGGCAAATAATTCCACATGCTTTTGTCGATCTTCAGCGAACCCGTACCTTTTTCTTTGGCGGGCGCAATAATCCGGGTAAAGAATTTTTTCCCTTTGCGACTCTCCCAAAACTCCATCACCAGCTTGCGCTGCCATTTGGGTTTGACAATCAGCATCTCCATTTTGCCCTGTGAGGTATCTCCCTGGGTGATTTCCAGTGATTTTTGAATAATCTCCAAAGCAGTGAGGGCGTGGGCCGGCAAACTGAGTGCAACAAAGGCCAAGCCACTCAAAATCAGGGTTTTCATATGCTCATTTCCTCAGTTCTTCTTTTTCTCGTCTTGAACAATCAAACCGTCTTTGAGACGGATCAGGCGCATGGCAGAATCCATCACCATCTGATCGTGGGTCGAAAAGACAAAGGTGATTTGTTTTTCCTGGTTGAGGTTTTTCATCAGGGCAATCAGATCCTTGGCTGTGGCGGAATCGAGATTGGCCGTAGGTTCATCGGCAATGATCAAGACCGGCTCACTGACAATCGCCCGTGCCACTGCCACACGCTGCTGCTGGCCACCGCTGAGATCCAAAGGGCGGCGGTGAACCATCTCTTTCAGCCCGACCTCGGCCAGAATCTGCAGGGCTTTTTCTCTGCGAGCCTGTGCCGAAAGCCCCTGCAATTGCATCACAAACTCGACATTTTCAAGCGCAGATAAAACGGGAATCAGGTTAAAGGACTGAAAAATAAAACCAATTTTGTGCAGGCGCAGTTTCGAAAGTGCCGTTTTGGAAAGCCCGTTCAAATCCTGCTGGTCTATTTTGACCGTGCCACTGCTGGGGTGGTCCAAACCGCTGATATGGTTTAAAAGAGTCGTCTTACCAGAACCCGAAGGCCCAGCAATGGCGAGAAACTCCCCTTTTTCAATTTTCAGGCTGACCCCTTTCAAAGCGGGGACTTCGACCTTGCCCTGAAAATAGATTTTTTTGAGATCTTGTACGTCCACTAAACTCATAAAATAAAACCTCTTAAATAAATTTCAGGGCTTTGATCGGCTGAATCCGAGCCGCCACCCAAGCAGGGTAGAGCGCCGCCAAAGCCACAATCAGCAGGGTCAAAACAATACTCGTGATGATCTGGGCTGGAGTGACGCTCAAATAAAAGATCTCGCCCAAGTTCATAATCGCAATCCCCTTGGAATAGGCTGAAAGGTTCAAGCCGTAAATATGAAAATAGCTCATGATCCCCGTGCTCAAAACACCGCCCAAAGCAATGCCCAGAGAGGTCATACCCAGGGCCTCAAACAGAATCAGCACAAAAATATGCCGGGGGGGCGTGCCCAAAGCTTTCATAATGCCAAACTCCCTGAAGCGCTCAAAGACAATCACAAACAGGGTATTGATAATGCTGAAACAAATACCGATCAGCAAAATAAACACGATGATATAGACGGTGCCGGAAGAGGTTTCAATCAGTTGAGCCAGAGCGGGCAAAAGCTCTTTCCAGGTCAAAACCTCGTAATCCTGCGCATTCAAGCCACTCTTAATCTCTGTCTGCAAGACTTCAAGCGTTTCGGGCTGCCGGGCAATAATCGTAAACTCTGAAACCGCCGTTTTCATTTCAAACAGGTTTTGCGCAGCAGGCAGGGTAATAAACACCATCGCCTTGTCAAAACTCGGAGAAGAGGTCTGAAAAAGACCTTTGACCCGAAACGCCCCGCCGCCAATTTCCTGGTGGAGGGTCTGGCCCATCAAGACAATTTTGTCATTGAGGTGTACCTTGAGCTTTTTCGCCAGGGCTTTGCCCAAATAAACGGCATGGGCATCATCAGGGGCCAGGTATTGGCCTTCTACCAAGGATTTTTTGATCTGGGTAATTTCGGCTTCTTTTTCGGGATCAATGCCAATAATCAAAGCCCCCGCCGACGATTCAGAGCTGTTGATCATGCCTTGGTTTTTGATACGTTGGGTAAAAGCTTGGATCTCAGTGCTGTGTTCAGAGAGAATCCGCTCCACGGTTTGGGGCTTTTGGATCCGTTTTTTAATCACAGGATTATCGGCAAAGCCCAACTGATGAATTTGAAGATGGCCGGTATGGGCCTGAATCGCATTTTCAACCGTCTGGCGCATATAGCCCTGCACGAAAGACAGACAGAAAATCGTGCCCACAAAACCAATCGCCACCACAATCGCCATGATCAGGGTGCGTCTGAAATTGCGGTAGAGATTGCGCCAGGAAATCTTGAATAAGGTATTCATGCAGCACTCCTTTAAGTATGTTTTAAAGCGTCAAGCGGTTCAAGCCGCGCCGCTTTGATGGCCGGGTAAAGAGCTGCCAGCATCGAAAAAACTAAAATCAGCAAACTGAAGACGACAAACATATAGGTTTGCGGATTGGCGGGCAATTGGGTCAGCGAGCTGATGCCCATATCCTCATACATTTCGGTCATCGAAGAAAGATCGATCGGGTGAAGCAAAAAATAATAGGAAATTGCCCCCCCACTCAGATTGCCAACAAGAATTCCCAAAAGCGTTAAAAACAGAGTCTCATACATCACCAGTCCAAAAATCTGGCGGGGTGAAGTACCCAGTGCTTTTAAAACCCCAAACTCCTGAATACGCTCCATAATCGTCATAAACACGGTATTGAGAATGCCAAAGGCAATAATGATCATCATAATCAGCATCAGCAGACGGTTCCCGGCATTTTTAAAGGCCATGATGTCCACCAGTTCAGGGGCAATCTCATTCCAACCCAAAACCTCATAAAGCGCAGGATCTAATTTCTGTTTAAAGTCTGCCAGCACACCCGGAATATCCTGGGAAAGTGGCAAGCGCACACTGATCAGAGACACCTGTCCGTGCATCGAAAAGAGTTCATCGGCATCGGCCAAATGCATATAAAAACCATTGTCCAAATCGCCCTGCCCCGTATGGTAAACCCCCACAATCTGGTAAAGTTCACTGCCTGTGGAGCCATCGGCCCCTTGTACCATGGCGGCCAGCTGATCGCCTATTTTGGCTTCCAGTTTTTCAGCCAGCTTGTCTCCGATCAAAATCTCCTGTTGAGCCTGCGCACTGAGATAGCGGTTTTCAGGCGGTGGCTGGGGGTAAAGCCGGGGGTATTTTTCTGCCAGTTTTTGCGGCTTCATGATTTTTTGTTGAAAGGTGCTGATTTGGGCTTCTTTTTCTGGGTCTATCCCCACAATCACCGCAATATTGGTATTTTCACCCACACTCACCATGCCTCCCCCCATAATCCGGGGAGTCCAGGTCTGCACCAGGGGTTCGGATTTGAGCAGATTCTCAAGCGCTGGCGTAATCGCAAAGGCCTCTGCCAAGGTTTGGTTTTCCTGGTAATCTTTGGCATGAATTTGCAGCGAGCCCAAATTGAGCTCAATCGCCCCTTTAAAAATCTGTTCCTGGGTGCCACTGACAATCGCCTCCAGAAAAATACACAAAAACAAACCAAAACCAATCATGGTCAGGGTTAAAGCCGAACGGCGCCTGTTGCGCCAAATATTTCTCCAGGCAATCGCGATAAAGGTATTCATGGCTGGGTTTCCTTTTCCTCTGAGAGAAAGAGTTCAAGTATGCGACGGTCAAAGATCTGAATCGAATCGACAGCAACCCCCAAAATACGCGCCACGGCATATTCAAAGGCCTGTAATTTTTCCTGAATAATCGCCCTGTTCTCAGCTCTGTTTTCATCGTTTAAAAAATAGGGCATGAGTGCATCGCTCAAGTTCAAGTGCAGACTGCAGATCAATTCAGCAACGGCATGGGGCATGAGCGTATCAAAGCATTGCTCAGCAAGTCCCTGCGCAATAATGGTTTCATAGGCGGGCTGAATCAAGGCAATAGACTTCTGTTTCCATTTTTCACGGAAACGCAGATTGCTGTCGCTGTAAATGGCACGGGCCATCAAGAGCATGGTTTCTTTTTTTTCTACTTTTTTAAGCCCGGCTGCAAGAAAGAGCTGATTGAGTTTTTCCAAAGCATTGAGATCCTGCCGGGACACAATCGCGTAAACAGGCGCTAAAACCGCCTCGCTTTCACGATCAATCAATTTTTCTAAAAGTGCTTCTTTGGATTTGAAATAATGGTAAAACGTGCCCTTGGCAATTTCTACCGTGTCAATAATCGTTTGAATGGAGGTATCTTCATAGCCATTTTGCATAAACAGCACCAAGGCCGTGTCGAGAATCTGGTTCAAACGGGCATCATAGGGCTTGGGTTCTCGGGCCATCACAAACGCACCTTTCGACCGACCGTCGGTCAGTACGTTTTTATCTTAACGGGAGTTCTGATTTTTGTCAATTTTGATTTTTTTCTATCACTTTTCGAACCTGTCCATAAAATCACGGCGAGGGTCTGCCTGCTTTAGCTGGCAGGTAAGGCCTACAGTTCTTGAATGATCGCTTAGTTTTGGGTTGGATCGTTGAGAATTCCCATATAGAGCGGTATATAGTGCTCCCCATTGTCAAGACAGCAAATCATGCAACTTTAACTCCCTGGTCTGAGGGTTCTGCAAAGTACACTTGATCTGGGGTCAAATGGTTTAATGCCTGGTGGTACCTCCTCTGATTGTA